>OFLW01000002.1_pt1 | contig 404622 bp, 361 predicted proteins | sample 1541061 | NCBI WGS metagenome assembly OFLW01 (sample SAMEA4413045, study PRJEB24355) | metagenome | biome: human; feature: gut; material: faeces | place: United Kingdom | collected 2010
CCCGAGTGGCCAAAGGGGGCAGACTGTAAATCTGTTGTCGGACGACTTCGAAGGTTCGAATCCTTCTTCCACCACCAGAAAGAGACACTATCAATTAAGTGTCTCTTTATTAAAATAATATCTTAATAAAATAGAATAATTAGTATTTATATACTCTTATCCAGAGAGGTGGAGGGAAAAAGGCCCTATGAAACCCGGCAACCAGTGAGAAATCACTACGGTGCCAATTCCGGTAAAGAAATTCTTTACAAGATGAGAGAAGATAAATTTAGTGTATAACTAAAATCTCTTCTTAAATCTTTAAAGGTTTGAGAAGAGATTTTTTTATTAACAAAAATATTTTAAAGGCGCGCATTAAAATAAAGTTTGTTAATTAAGATTTAAAGATATTATTTGAATCGTGGGAAGAGAAATTAAATTATTTGTTGAAATAAACAGGGTTGGAATAAATAAAAATGAAAGGGGTGAATTAGCTATCTTATTATGATAGTAAGATAGCCTTAGCCATGAGAAGATTATTTACATCAGAATCAGTTACTGAAGGGCATCCTGATAAAATATGCGACCAAATTTCAGATGCAGTTTTAGATGCTATATTTGCAAAAGATCCAAACGCAAGAGTTGCTTGTGAAACAGCTGTTACTACAGGATTAGTAATGGTAATGGGAGAAATAACAACTAATTGTTATGTTGATATCCCTAAAATAGCTAGAGAAACTATAAAGAACATAGGATATGATAGAGCTAAATACGGTTTCGACTGTGAAACTTGTTCAGTTATGACAACAATAGATGAGCAATCATCAGATATCGCTATGGGTGTTGATGAAGCTTTAGAATCAAGAGCTGGAGAAAAAATTGACATAGATGCAGTTGGAGCAGGAGACCAAGGAATGATGTTTGGTTTTGCTACTAATGAAACTGAAGAATTTATGCCAGCACCAATAGCTATGGCTCACAGATTATCAAGAAGATTAACAGAAGTAAGAAAGAACGGAACTTTACCTTACTTAAGACCAGACGGAAAAACACAAGTTACTGTTGAATATGAAAATGACAAACCAGTTAGAATAGATGCAATAGTAATTTCAACACAACATGGTCCAGAAGTATCTCAAGAGCAAATACAAGCTGATTTAATGGAACATGTTATAAAAGCTGTTATACCAGCAGAATTATTAGATGAAAATACTAAGTATTATATAAATCCAACAGGAAGATTCGTTATCGGTGGACCTCAAGGAGATGCTGGATTAACAGGAAGAAAGATCATAGTTGATACTTACGGTGGATATGGAAGACACGGCGGTGGTGCTTTCTCAGGAAAAGACCCAACTAAAGTTGATAGATCAGCTGCATATGCTGCTAGATGGGTAGCTAAAAACTTAGTTGCTGCAGGAATCGCAGATAAATTAGAAGTTCAAGTTGCTTATGCTATCGGGGTTGCTAAACCAGTATCAATTATAGTAGATACTTTCGGAACTGGAAAAATCTCAGACGAAGAAATAGTTAATATAATAAACAAAGTCTTTGATTTAAGACCAGGAGCTATAATAAGAGATTTAGATTTAAGAAGACCTATATATAGACAAACAGCTGCTTATGGACACTTTGGAAGAACAGATTTAGATCTTCCATGGGAAAACTTAAACAAAGTTGAAGAGATAAAGAAGTGTCTTTAATATATAGAAAAGCTTAGGATTTTATATCCTAAGCTTTTTATTTTTATATAAATTTATTATTTTAAGATGAAATAGTAATTTTAAAATTAAGATAAAATAAAAAAGCACTTTGAAAAAATCAAAGTACTTTTCTTATATTAAGCTTTATGAACTAATTTTCCATTAACTATTACATATTTTATATCTATATTATCATCAAAAAGAATTAGGTCAGCATCATAGCCTTCTTTAATTAATCCTTTTCTATCATGAACTTTGCAATGTCTAGCACCATTATAAGTAGCCATTTTTATAACTTCATTAAGTGGGTAATTAGTGTTTTTAAATATATTTTTAACTGCCACATCTAAAGTTAAAATTGATCCTGCTAAAGAACCACTTAATAATCTTGCAGCTCCGTTTTTAACTTCAACATCTTGACCTCCTAAGGAATACATTCCATCAGGCATACAGCAAGCCATCATAGCATCAGTTATTAATAAAACCTTGTCTGTTCCCTTTTGTTTATATGCAACTCTTAAACTTGGATATGCTATATGAATACCATCTGATATTGTTTCAGTTGTTATTTCACTATCAAAAACAGCACCTACAACTCCAGGTTCTCTATGAGTAAATGGAGTCATTGCATTGAATAAATGAGTGGCATGAGAGCATCCACATTTTATTCCTTCTATAGCTTCTTCATAAGTAGCCTTAGTGTGTCCCATTGAAACAACTATACCTTTTTCACTTAAGAATTTAGTAAGTTCTTTAGCACCTTCTACTTCAGGAGCAAGAGTTATTGAAACAACATCCTCTTCATGTTCCCCAACTAATTTATAGAAGTTTTCTTTTGTTGGAGGTATTAAGAAATCAGGATTTTGAGCACCTATGGCACTTGGGCTTATAAATGGTCCTTCTAAGTGAGCACCTAAAACATTAGCACCATCTGTTCCTTCAGTTTTTGCTTTATGAATAGCTTCCATTGATTTGCATACGTCTTCAGCAGCTACAGTCATAGTTGTTGGTAAAAATGAAGTAGTACCATGTTTAACTATAACCTTTGATATTTCATTTATAGCTTCATAAGTACCATCCATAGTATCGTGACCACCAGCACCGTGTATATGAACATCTATGAATCCTGGAGATAGGAATAATCCTTGTCCATCAATCACTTCACAATCACATTCTTCTTTAGGATTTATAGCCTTTATCTTTCCATTTTCTATAAGTATATTTCCCTTTTCAATCTTATCTAAATATACTATATTACAGTTTTTTATTAACATACGAATCACCTTCCTCATAATAATCTTAAAATTTTAATTTGTGTAAGTCAACAAAATAAGCACTATGATTTAAATTAAATAATTGTGATATAATTAATAGTAATAATAATTCAAGAGAAACCTTTTAGGAGGTAATATGGAAGCATTAAATGGAATAGTTGAGAGTATAGTATTTAAAAGTTCAGATACAGGTTATACAGTTATAAAATTTAGAGAAAATAATATTATTCATACAGCAGTGGGAGTATTACCACATGTAAAGGAAGGACAAAATTTAAAAATTACAGGAAGTTGGGTTAACCATTCCCAATTTGGAAAACAATTTAAGGTAGAAGAGTGTGAAGAGATATTACCTACTTCAAAGGATGGAATAGAAAAGTATTTATCTTCTGGAATAATACAAGGAATAGGTCCTGTTACAGCAAAAAAGATTGTAAATAAATTTGGAGAAGATACTCTTAATATTTTAGATAATAATATTGAGAGGTTAAAAGAAATAGAAGGAATAGGTAAAAAGAAGTTAGAGACCATAATTGAGTCTTATAGAGAACAAAGAGAATTAAAAAATATAACTATATTTTTGCAAACCCATGGATTAAGTGTAAATCAGTGTTTGAAGATTTATAAAAAATATGGAGCAAGTTCAGTTGATACAGTTAAAAATAATCCATATATACTTTGTGATGAAATTTCAGGAATAGGATTTAAGACTTCTGATAAGATTGCTAGGAGTTTAGGCATAGAAGTAGATTCACCTTTTAGAATTCAAAGTGGTATAAGATATGTAATAAATGAATTTTGTGCTAATGGGCACACCTTTATGCCAAAGGATGAACTTATAAAGGAAGCAAGTAATGTATTAACTGTGAGCGGAGATATAATAGAGGAAAATATTAAAAATGCAGCTTTAGATAGAAAAATAAAGTTAGAGAAGGTTAATGATAAGGAGGGTGTTTTCACAATACCTAATTATTATTGTGAACTTGGAATAACTAACAGGATTTTAACCTTAGCTATAAGCAATTTCCAAGATATAAGTGTAGATGTTGATCACCTAATACTTCAATTTGAAAAGAAAAATAATATAACTTTTGCAGAATCTCAGAAAGATGCTATAATAAGTGCTTTTCAAAATGGTATAGAGATAATAACTGGGGGACCAGGAACAGGAAAGACCACTATAATAAAGTGTATAATTGAAATTTTTGAAACCTGTGGATTAAAGGTTCTTTTGGGGGCACCTACTGGAAGAGCAGCTAAAAGAATGAGTGAGTCAACAGGAAAAGAAGCTACCACAATACATAGAATGCTTGACATGGGAGTTTTTGAAAAGGAAGAAAGTGTTTTTGTAACTAATGCAGAAGAACATTCCTTAGAGGCTGATGTGGTAATAATAGATGAGGCATCAATGATTGATATAACTTTAATGAATGCTTTACTTAAATCTATTAAGGTAGGTACTAGGCTTATTATAGTGGGAGATGTTGATCAGCTTCCATCAGTAGGAGCTGGAAATGTATTAAATGATTTTATAGAAAGTGGCTTTACAAAGGTTGTACGTCTGAAGGAAATATTTAGACAGGGAAAAGAGAGTATGATTGTAGTAAATGCACACAAAATAAATAAGGGTGAAATGCCTAAGTTAAATGAAAAAGGAACTGATTTTTTCTTTATAAGAAATGATATTCAAGAGGGAATATTAAATACTATTATAGATTTAATAAATACTAGGTTGCCTAAGTTTAACTCAAATTGGGATAAGTTAAAAAGTATACAGGTTTTAGTTCCTATGAAAAAGGGTGTATTAGGAGTTACAAATTTAAATGAAAAAATTCAAAATGTACTAAATCCAAAAGCTCCTTATAAAAAAGAAAAGGAATTTAGAAGCATGATATTTAGAGAGGGTGATAAGGTTATGCAGATAAAGAATAACTACTCTCTAAAATGGACTAGAATAGCTGGAAAGGGTGAGCATGAAGGGGCAGGTGTATTTAATGGAGATATGGGCTTTATAGAAAATATAGATCTAGAAGGGAAAAAACTATCCATAATCTTTGATGATGAAAGAAAAGTTATTTATGATTTTATGTATTTAGACGAATTAGATTTAGCTTATGCCATTACAATACATAAAAGTCAAGGAAGTGAATTCCCTGTAGTAATAATACCTGCATATATGGGAGCACCATTACTTATGAACAGAAATTTATTATATACAGGAATAACTAGGGCAAAAGAGATGGTTGTAGTAGTTGGAATACCTAAAGCCTTAAAATATATGGTTGATAATACAAGGAGTATGGAGCGTTATTCCTCTTTAAATTGGAGAATAAAAGAAGTAATATCTAATGATGTCTTTGAACAAGATTAAAGTAGGAGGATTTAAAAGTGAGCTTATATGGCAATAATTTAAGGGTTGAAAATAGATATAGTCATATATTAAAGAAATGGTATGTAAAGAGCAACGAAAGATTTATAAATTTGATATGTGAACCATATCAAAAGTTGAATTTTATTGAGGATTTAATTAGTGATTGTTTAATAAATAATGAAAAAGTTTTGTATGTAGGAAAGAGTAGAAAAGTTTGTAAAAGTGAACAACTAAATTCTATGAATTTTTATTTCTCAAATTTTAATAATATTTTTAATATAAAAAAGAAGTTTGATTTAATAATATATGATGATGTAAGCTTATATTCAAATAAAAGTAGTATTGAGTGTAATGAGGATTTAATGTACTTAAAACGACTATCTAAGAAAATAGTAATATGTTCAGTAGATAAGGTTTTTAATAATATAAAGCACATAGAAATATTAAATAATCAAAGAAAAGCACATTTCTTAGAGCCAAGACTAATAACAACTAGAGTTAATTTAGAAACTTCAATGCCTTATACCTTATATGATTATATTGAGTGGTTTATAAGAGAAAAGAGAATCTTGGTTGTATATGTTCCAAGTAAATTTAATTTAAACAAAATTTATGAATATTACACTGAGGATTTAAATTTAGAAAATAAGGTTAAAATAGTAAAAGAAGATAAAAAAAATTCCTTCTTAAAGATAGTAAATGAAAGTAGATTTAAAAAAGAAGGAGTTATTTTCATGACAGATTCATTACATGAATATTTTGATTCTATTCCAGAATGCGATATGGTGATTTATTCTTTTGAAAAAGATATTGTTGATTACAAAAAAATAATATTTGCCTGCGGTGCTTTGTGCAAAGATAAGTGCACTGGAAGAGAAGTAATACTATTAAGTAATGAAGAGGGAGATAATATAGAAACTGCTAGGAGGTTAGCAAGAGGCTTTAATGAAACTTTATGGAGAGAGTCAGAGATAAGGTAGATTATTTATTTCAATGTTTTTTAGAAGTTATTTATCCAAGAGAAGAAAAGTGTTATGTATGCAATACAGAGGAAGAAAAAATAATTTGTGATAAATGCAAAAGAAAAATACAAAAGGCAAATGAAACATTGATTATTGAAGAGTGTGATCTTTTAATCTGTTCTTATTACTCTTTTATAGTTAAGGATTTAATATTAAGACTTAAATATAAAGGAGATTTTCATGCTGGTGAAATATTAGCTATGTTACTAGAAGAGAAAATAAAAGAATCAAATTTAGAGGTTGATTTTATAACATATGTTCCAGTAGCTAAGGATTCTCTTAGAAAGAAGGAATTTAACCAATGTGAATATTTATCAAAAGAATTAGGAAAGCGTTTAGGGATTAAATCCATAGAAGTCTTAAAAAAGAAAAATAAAGTAAAAGAACAAAAGTCATTATGTAAAGAAGAAAGAGAAAAAAATGTGCAAAATGCTTTTTATCTTAAAAGTTATAAGAATTTAGAAGGAAAAAGTATTATACTTTTAGATGATGTAATGACTACAGGTTCCACATTAAAGGCCTGTGTAAGAGAACTAAAAAAAATTAAAAATATTAAAATTTTTTTATTGACTATTGCTAAAAGTAATATATAATAGTAATGTAGCTAGGTTTGTGGTTGAAAGTCGATGCCAGTCGCAGGCGAAACGATCCACGTAAGTTAAACAAAGTTTTAATGAGCATGGTGCGGCTTAGAAGTAAGACCTACCAGCCAATAAAGGCTGAGAGGGTTAGTAGTGAGAGGTTAACTCCGGGTAGCGAAAGCTCCAGTAGGCGAGTGTGGGGTCAAAGACCAGGTCAACTAGCTATAAAAAGGGACTATGATTTTCATGGTCCTTTTTTATTTTTTGTCAAGTTGCATTTGGTATAAATAAATTAAGTAAAGAGAAGATTTAATTAGACAATTATGATCTATATTATAAAAAAATAAGTTAATTAAAATAATTAAAGCTTGTATAAAATGCTTTAACAGGGTACAATTATAATATAATATTTAAACCTTTACATTGATAAAGTTACTTGTTTTTTTGAAAGGGGCTGACAATATGAAAGTAACAGTACATGCTAAGAATATAGAGTTAACAAATGCTTTAAAGGATTGTGTAGAAAAGAAAATATCCAAGTTAAGCAAGTATTTTGAACCAGGAGTTGAAGCAAAGGCCACTTTAAGCGTAGAAAAAAATAAACAAATCATAGAAGTTATGATTCCTTTTAATGGAATATTATTAAGAGGTGAAGAATCTACAGACGATATGTATAAGTCAATAGATTTAGTTGAAGAAAAAATCGAAAGACAAATAAGAAAACAAAAAACTAGATTATCAAAGAAAAATAGATATAATTCATTAAGATTTGCTCACATAGATTCAATAGAGGATATGAAAGATGAAAAAGAAGCAAAAATAGTAAAAACTAAAAGATTTGATGTTAAGCCAATGGGAGCTGAAGAAGCAGTTTTACAAATGGAGCTTATAGGACATGACTTCTTTGTATTCCAAGATCCAGAGACAAATCAACTGAATGTAGTTTATAAAAGAAAAGATGGTAATTATGGTTTAATTGAACCAGGACTAGGCGAAGATTAATAAAATAAATATAAAAATAAGATGTAGGTTTTTACCTACATCTTTTATTTTTTTGTAAAAGGCGTTATCTAAATTATTACATTTATTGAAAATAGGTTATTATAAATGGTATAATCTAATGAGAATTATTTTAAATATTTTTTGTGAAAATTTAGAATAATGTATATATGTGTTATAATGAGATAATTATTAGAATATTAAGCATATAAGAAAGTAGAATTGAGGGATATTATAATGGGATTATTTGATAAAATATTTGGAAGTTATAGCGATAGAGAAGTTAAAAGAATAACACCTATTGTAGACAAAATAGATTCGCTTGGGCCTGAAATGGAAAAACTATCTGATGAAGAGTTAAAGCAAAAGACATTTGAATTCAAGGATAGATATGCTAAAGGAGAAAGCTTAGATGATATGCTTCCAGAAGCTTTTGCTGTTTGTAGAGAAGCTGCAACAAGAGTTTTAGGAATGAAACACTATAGAGAGCAATTAATTGGTGGTACAGTATTACACCAAGGAAGAATAGCTGAAATGAAAACTGGTGAAGGTAAAACATTAGTTGCTACTTTACCTGTTTATTTAAATGCTATAGCTGGTAAAGGTGTTCATGTAATTACAGTCAATGATTATCTTGCAACAAGAGATAAAGAGTGGATGGGCCAATTATATGAATTTTTAGGACTAACTACTGGGGTTATAGTTCATGGATTAACTAATGATCAAAGAAGAGAAGCATATAATGCAGATATAACTTATGGAACAAATAACGAATTTGGATTTGATTATTTAAGAGATAACATGGTTATTTATAAGGAAGAAAGAGTTCAAAGACCATTACACTACTGTATAGTGGATGAGGTTGACTCAATTCTTATAGATGAAGCAAGAACTCCTCTTATAATTTCAGGAGCTGGAAGTAAATCAACAGATCTTTATAAGATAGCTGATTTCTTTGTTAAGAAATTAAGAGAAGAAGAAGACTATACAATAGATGAAAAAGCACATGCTGCAATGCTTACTGATAAAGGGGTTGCAGAGGCGGAAAAAGCTTTTGGAATAGAAAACTATGCAGATGCTAATAACATGGAGTTACAACACCATATTACTCAAGCCTTAAAAGCTAACTATGTAATGAAGAGAGATAAAGATTACATGGTTAAAGGTGATGAAATAGCTATAGTTGATGAATTTACAGGAAGACTTATGGAAGGTAGAAGATATTCAGATGGTCTTCACCAAGCTATTGAAGCTAAGGAAGGTGTTAAAGTTCAAAGAGAATCTAAGACTTTAGCAACTATAACATTCCAAAACTATTTCAGAATGTACACTAAATTAGCAGGTATGACAGGTACAGCTCTTACTGAGGAAACTGAATTTAGAGAAATATATGGATTAGACGTTGTAGTTATTCCAACTCATAGACCAATTCAAAGGGAAGACCACCCAGATTTAGTATTTAAAACTGCTAAAGGAAAATATGATGCCATAGTAGAAGAAATAATAGAAACTCATAAGACGGGTCAACCAGTCTTAGTTGGTACAACTAGTATAGAAAAATCAGAATATCTTTCATCTTTATTAAAGAAAAAAGGAATTCCACATAAGGTTTTAAATGCTAGATACCATGAGCAAGAAGCTGAAATTGTATCTCATGCAGGTGAGTTAGGCAACATAACAATTGCAACTAACATGGCTGGTAGAGGTACTGATATTAAACTTGGAGAAGGTGTTTTAGAAGTTGGTGGTTTAAAAATCATAGGTACTGAAAGACATGAATCTAGAAGAATAGATAATCAGCTTAGAGGACGTTCAGGTCGTCAAGGAGATAAGGGTCATTCAAGATTCTACATCTCTTTAGAGGACGATTTAATGAGAATATTTGGTTCAGAAAAACTTCAAGCCGTTGTTGAAAGATTAGGATTAGAAGAAACAGAGGCTATTGAAAGTAAAATGGTTACTAAATCAATAGAAAATGCTCAAAAGAAAGTAGAAGGTAACAACTTTGATATAAGAAAAACATTATTAGGATACGATGATGTTATGAATAAGCAAAGAGAAGTTATCTATAAGCAAAGATCACAAGTTTTAGAGGGTGAAAACTTAGAAGACAGCGTTCAAGCTATGATTGAAGATGTTGTAACTAGTGCTGTTCAAGCTCACTTAGGAAACATTAATGAGGATGATTTTGAAAAAGAACTTGGAGATTTAATAAAATACTTAGAAGATATAATGTTACCACATGGTAAATTCACTGTAGAAGAATTAAAAACTTCTTCAAATGAAGAAATTACTAGAAAATTCATTGAATGTGCTAGAGAAATCTACAAGGAAAAAGAAGAGTTCGTTGGCTCAGAGCAAATGAGAGAAATTGAAAGAGTTATAATCTTAAGAGTTGTTGATACTAAGTGGATGGATCACATAGATGATATGGATCACTTAAAACAAGGTATTGGATTAAGAGCTTACAAACAACAAGATCCAACTCAAGCTTACCAAATGGAAGGTAGTGCTATGTTTGATGAAATGATAAATAACATCAAAATAGACACAGTAAGATACTTATTCCATGTAAAAGTTGAAGCTGAAAAACCACAAAGAGAAAGAGTTGCTAAGGAAACAGGAGCAAGTCATGGTGGAGACTCTCAAGAAGTTAAGAAAAAACCAGTTAAAAAAGAGCCTAAAGTAGGTAGAAATGATTTATGTCCATGTGGAAGTGGAAAAAAATATAAATCATGTTGTGGAAGAGAAGTAGTTTAATATAAAAAAAGCCTTTGCATTATATGCAGAGGCTTTTTTTAATAATTTTATTAATAGATAAAATGTTATGCTATGAATTGTACATATAAAGCTAGAATAACTTGTACTTCTACTGATATATAATTTTTTTAAATATTTTTATGATCTCTAAGATTATATTTAAATTTTTTGCTTAATATGATGTTATTGTTTTAAATAGCTATAAAATGATATACTTTATAGTATGAAAATAATTAAAGCTAGGGGTGAAGTTTTTATGATTATGGAACTTGAAAATCAATTATCAAAGTTACATGAACTAAAAAATAATTTAAAGGAAATGGGGGCTTCACTTTGACTTAGCATCTTTAGAGAAGAAAAGTGCAGAATTAGAGCTTAAGATGCAAGAAGCGGGATTTTGGGATGATGTCCAAAAGGCCCAAGAAGTAACCCAAGAAGCAAAAAGAGTAAAAGATAAAATTGATAAGTTTAAAAATTTAAATGAAAGAATAGATGATGTAGAAGTGTTAAAAGAGCTTATGGAAGAAAATGATGAAGAAACAGCTAAAGAGATAATAAGCGAAGTTAAGGCTTTAAGTAAAGAGATAGATACATTAAAAATAGAGACAATTCTTTCTGGTGAATATGATAGAAATGATGCCATATTAACTCTTCATACAGGGGTTGGTGGAAGCGATGCTAATGATTGGACAGAGATGCTTCTTAGAATGTATACAAGATGGTGCGAAAAGAAGGGGTATTCCTTAGAAACTATTGATTATTTACCTGGAGATGAGGCAGGAGTAAAAAGTGTTACTTTAAAAGTTAAAGGTGAATTTGCTTATGGATATTTAAAGGCTGAAAAGGGTATTCACAGATTAGTTAGAATATCACCTTTTAATGCTAATGGTAAAAGACAAACTTCCTTTGCTTCAGTAGAAGTTTTGCCTGAATTAACATCAGATCAAGATATAGAAATAAATCCAGTGGACTTAAGAATAGATACTTATAGAGCAGGTGGAGCTGGTGGTCAGCATGTAAATAAAACTGAGTCAGCAGTAAGAATTACTCATATTCCAACTGGAATAGTAGTTCAATGCCAAAATGAGAGAAGTCAGTTTTCTAATAGAGATACTGCCATGGGAATGTTAAAGTCTAAACTTATAGAGCTTAAAGAAAGAGCTCATAAGGAGAAGATAGAAGATTTAACAGGTGAATTAAAAGATATGGGATGGGGAAGTCAGATAAGAAGTTATGTTTTCCATCCATATTCAATGGTTAAGGATCATAGAACTAATGTTGAAACATCTAATGTAAACGGAGTAATGGATGGAGATATAGATAATTTTATAATTGCCTATTTAAATTCATAAAAGATTATTATAAAAAAACTTATAAATAGATTATGAGAATTAATGAATTTGAATTAAGAATTTTAAGTAATTACTTTGAAAAAATCTTAAAAACTATGAATGCCTTGGTAAGTAGTTTTTTAGGTGAATTTTTCTATAGAATAACTTGAATTCTAAGTTTTATTCAGAGATTCTCTTAATACTATTTATAAGTTATTTTTGTATAAGCAGTTTTAAATTTTATATGTTTTAACTATATAATTTAACTTTTTAACTTTAATATTAAACAAAGTATAGCTGATAATATTAGCAATATAAGAATTTTTGAGTCTAATAAGAATAATCCAGAGGATGAGTAAGCTGAGTCAAATATTTCGCTCCATACCACAGAGAAACTTCTATCTATGGCTGTAGGACTTATATATTCAATTTTATCTTCTGGTGTGTGAATTCTTGTTACATCACCATCATTTATTGTTATTGCATCAAAACCTTCTTTAATAAAGCTTGCATGGTCAGAGGAGTCTTTATTTTCTATAATATTTGTTATTTTCTTTTCATTACAAATTTCACAAAGCCTATCTAATAAATTACTATGGAAGCAAGTATCTTCTCCTGCCATAAATGTAAGGGGAATATCTTTGTCACTTCCAATCATATCAAAGTTAATAACTGTCGCATCTTTTAATAATTCTTTATTTTCCTTTGCAAAATTTTTAGAACCTAGCAATCCAAATTCTTCAGCATTTAGAGAGACTATTATTATATCTCTTGATGGTTGAGGAAGAGAAGCTAGAAAAGAGCTTAATTCTAATAAAAATGAAGCACCAGAAGCGTTATCTAAAGCACCTCTATAAATTTCACCAGAAAGTCCTTTTCCCATATGATCAAAATGAGCTGTTAGGACTAAAGGAGGCAAAAATGGATTTTTACCTTTTATAATTCCAGTAACATTGTTAACAACTTTTTCTTTAACCTCATAAGGGATAAAACAGTCTATTTTGTAACCTTTATTTAAATATGTCTCTAGTTCTTTTATAAGGTTTGGAGCTACTACCACATATAAGTCACAAGGTGTATCCTCAATAAAAGAGCTTCTAAAATTAAAAGAATCTACTGGAGATGAGAGAAATACAACACTGTTATTAGATGAGGAAGTTCCTTTCATTATTGTAGGAAGAACCTTGAATTCATTTTTATTATCAAAAGTTATATGATTTACTCTAAAATTTATAAAGGCTTCCTTAAAATCTACTCCATATTTATATGAAGATACTAATTTATTATTTTTATCGTAAACTTTTAAATAAGGCTCTCCTTCAACTAAAATAGGGGCTTTTACATTGAAATCTTGAAGATAACTAGAATTAAGTTTTTTTATGTTTGATTTAATAAAAGAATTTTCAATGAATTCTTGAGCTAAGTAATTACCTTCATTTCCACAAAGTCTTCCTTCTAATTCATCAGAAGTTAAGTATTCTATATTCTTTAAAACACCCTCTCTTTCAAAGGGATCAAGCCTACTTTTATAAACTAGAGAGAGTTGTATAAGCAGAATAAATGTACACAGAAGTATATTTATTGTGGCTATATATAATTTTTTCATATTATCCTCCATAAATAATTAGGTTATAATTAAAAGTATGAGATTTAAATTATGTTTATTCAAAAAATTACTATTAATATTAAATTAATAGATAAAACATAGGAGGACATTATGGACAATATAAATCATATTTTATCAAAGGAACTTGGTATTTCATTAAAACAGGTAACAAGCGTTATAGAGATGTTAGATGAAGGAAATACAGTACCTTTTATAGCTAGATATAGAAAAGAAAGAACTGGTGGATTAACAGATGAGGTTCTAAGAAAATTTAATGAGAGATTAACATATCTAAGAAATTTAGAAAGTAGAAAAGAAGATGTTTTAAGAATAATAGAGGAGCAAGAAAAATTAACTCCAGAATTAAAGTTAAAAATTGAGAAAGCTACTACCCTTACTGAGGTTGAAGATATATATAGACCTTTTAAAGCTAAAAAGAGAACAAGAGCTACTATGGCTGTTGAAAAGGGATTAAAGCCACTAGCTGAGCTTATTTTATCAGGGGAGTTTAATGGTGATATAGTAGAAGAGGCTAATAAATATATTAATGAGGAAAAAGACGTTAAAAGTGAAGAGGAAGCTCTTCAAGGATCTATGGATATTATAAGTGAAATAATATCTGATAATGCTGACTATAGAAAATGGATTAGAAATTTTGTTCAAAAGGATGGAATAATTCAGGTAAAAGGAAGCAGTGAAGAACAAACACCTTATGAAATGTATTATGATTATAAGGAACCTGTTAGAACAATTCCATCTCATAGAATATTAGCTATAAATAGAGGAGAAAAAGAAAAAATTCTTTCTGTTAAAGTAACTTGTAATGATGAAAGAATTATAGATTATTTAAATAAAAAAGTTTTAAAAGGAAATAAACTTACTGATAAGTATTTAGAAGAAAGTATAAAGGACTCCTTTAAAAGACTTATATATCCTTCAATAGAAAGAGAAATAAGAAGTGAATTAACTTCTAAGGGAGAAGAGGGAGCAATAGATATATTTAAGGCTAATTTAAAAGCTCTCTTAATGCAAGCACCTATTAAGGGAAAAGTTGTAATGGGCTTTGACCCTGGATTTAGAACTGGATGTAAGGTTGCAATCTTAGATGAAACAGGAAAATTTGTTGAGAATACAACTGTTTATCCAACAGCTCCTCAAAATAGAATTGATGAAACAATAAGTACACTTAAAAAACTTATCAAGAAACATGGAGTTGAAGTTATTTCTTTAGGAAATGGAACAGCTTCAAGAGAATCAGAAGAAGTAATTGCAAAGATGCTTAAGGAAATAAAAGAGGAAACAGGAAAAGAGTTATTCTATGTTATAGTTTCTGAGGCAGGAGCTTCTGTTTATTCAGCATCAGAACTTGCAAATAAGGAATATCCAGACTTAGATGTAACTGTAAGAGGAGCAATTTCTATAGGAAGAAGACTTCAAGATCCATTAGCTGAGCTTGTTAAAATAGATCCTAAGGCTATAGGAGTAGGACAATATCAACACGATGTAACTCAGAAAAAACTTGATGAATCTTTAGCTGGTATAGTTGAGGATTGTGTTAATAATGTTGGAGTAGATTTAAATATAGCAACTCCATCACTACTAAGTTATATTTCAGGGATAAATGCTTCAATAGCTAAAAATATTGTTGATTATAGAGAAGAAAATGGTAAGTTTAAAAGTAGAAAAGAACTTTTAAAAGTTAAGAGGTTAGGACAAAAAGCTTATGAACAATGTGCAGGATTCTTAAGGGTTATGGAAAGCAAAGAAGCTTTAGATAATACTTCAGTTCATCCAGAGTCATATGGGGTAGCTAAGGAACTTATAAAAACTTTAGGATATACAGAAGAAGATTTAAAAAATGGCAAATTAGTAGATATAGATGAAAGAGTAAAAGCAAAAGGAATTTCTAACTTAGCAAAAGAATTAGAAGTTGGAGAACCAACACTTAATGACATTATAAAGGAAATCAAAAAGCCTGGAAGAGATCCAAGAGAAGAATTACCTAAACCAATATTTAAGTCTGGCGTAATAGAAATGAAAGATTTAAAACCAGGTATGATTTTAATGGGGACAGTTAGAAATGTATCTGATTTTGGTGCTTTTGTAGATATTGGAGTTCACCAAGATGGATTAGTTCATAAGAGCCAAATGGCAGATGAATTTGTTAAACATCCACTTGATATAGTTAAGGTTGGAGATATAGTAGAAGTTAGAATATTAGATGTTGATTTAAAAAGAAAGAGAATTTCATTATCAATGAAAAAAGAAGGTTAAGTTAGAAAATTAATTAAAATAAGTGAAAATTTTAGTAGATAAAAATATTTAATATATTGAAATTTATATAAAAAAGAGTTAAAATTATAACAAATGAAATAAAAAAAGTCTTCAGGGCGGGGTGTAAGTCCCCACCGGCGGTAAAGCCCGCGAGCTAGTTTTTAGCATGATTCGGTGAAATTCCGAGGCCGACAGTATAGTCTGGATGAAAGAAGATGAGTGTTTAATGATTTAAATTCTGAATTTATATGCCCTGATATAAGTATGTATATCAGGGCTTTTTTATTTGAAAAAAATCATTAAAGACTTAATAGCCCCAGAGGAATTTAACTTTTGGGAGGGGACAAAATGAAAACAAAAACCTTAAACACAAACAGATTCATTAAACTATCACTTTTATCTGCAATTGCAGTAATACTTATGTATATTGACTTTCCAGTAATACCTATATTTCCATGGCTTAAGATTGATTTAAGCGATGTGCCTGCACTTATGGGAGCCTTTGCTTTTGGGCCATTAGCAGGAGTAATAATAGAACTTATGAAAAATTTATTAATATTAATAGTAAAGGGAACTGGAACAGCATTTGTAGGTGAACTTGCTAACTTTTTAGTTGGAGTGGCTTTAGTATGGCCAGCAGCAATGGTTTATAAGAAAAATAAAACTAAAAAAACTGCTGTTTTAGGAATGGTACTAGGAATTCTATGTATAGAATTGGTAGGAATATTAGCTAATGTTTATTTATTGCTTCCAGCATACGGTATGGCTATGTCAAAAGCAGAGTTAATACAATATGTAACCGTTGGATTAATTCCATTTAACGGAATAAAAGCTATATTGGTTTGTGGAATAACATATGCTTTATATAAAAAGGTTTCTGTATCAATATTTAAGGTTGAACCTATGCTAGATAAACCAAAACAAATGAAAGAAAATTTAGGATAATAGAAAGGGACTATATCAAAATGATATAGTCCTTTTTAAAGTATATGTATTAAAATAACTTTTATAAAACTTACAAATATATTCTGAGAATTACTAGATTTTAAGTGAAAGTCCAAATTTTAATTTGGAAACTTGAACTTATCCAATGAAACTTTAGTTACATTGGAGTCATTTAAATGATTATTACTCCGAAGATATTACTAAAACTTCGAAACTTGCTTCGCTTCGAACAGTCTCAGTTTTTTAACGTAATATCTTTTGCGTAATAATTTAAATTCTAAAGCTCATCTAGATATTCTCTTCATAATATTTGTAAGTTTTTTTATTGTATTTTGATAAAGCTCTAATATAAAAATAAATACTAATAAGAAATATATTCTAAATATCATGTTTCCACATTATTATGGCGTTTTCTTTTGGATTATTGTAGAAGTTTTTTCTTACTCCTTCTTCCTTAAATCCATGTTTTTTGTAAAGGGATTGAGCAGGAATATTAGATTCTCTAACTTCTAAAGTAAGAGAATTTATAGTATTTTCTTTACATAGAGTAATTAGATTATCTATTAAAAGATTTCCAACGCCTTGTTTTCTATATTCAGGATGAACTGCTACGTTAGTTATATCTCCTTCATGAAAAACAATCCACATGCCAACAAAACCAATAACCTTGTCTCCATGTAAAGCAACAAGATATTTTGCAAGTTTATTAGAAAGTTCTTTTTCTATAGAATCTATATTCCAAGATTCTGCAAGACTAAGTTTACTTACTTCAAAAACGCCCTTAACATGAGAAGGATTCATAAGTTCTATTTTATATGAATTCATTATTTTAATCTCATTCTTTCTTCATATTCTCTTTCAGCTTGAGATTTTCTTAAGTATATAGGAGCATATGTATTTAAATCATGAGAAACTCCTGACTCTAATAATCTTAATCCTAATTCTCCAACTGATGCTGCTCTTGGATAAGATGAGTGACTAGGGGCAATAGAGCAATTAGGAAGAGCTTCTTTTAAAGCTTCCTTGTGTTTGCTTATTCCATCTCCCACAAAGATAACAGCCTCATTTTTTCCTTTTATTTTTTCAATTAAATCAGTTAAAGAAATGCATTCTTTTTCACTAAGAGATATTAGCTTCTCTCCTTCTTTCTTGTATAGAGAAGCATATACATTTCCTCTAAGAGCATCTATAATAGGACAGATTATTCCATTAAATCCTGAAATATTATAAGCTAAAGCATCAAGGGAAGAAACACAAACAGAAGGTTTTTTACTTCCAAAGCTTAATCCTTTAACAGTTGCCATACCAATTCTAAGTCCAGTAAATGAACCAGGACCTTCACTAATAGCAAATCCGTCTAAATCTTTAACTTTTAGATTATTATACTTAAGTAAATCATCTATTAAGTCCATTAATAAAACGGAATGTTGTTTTTTATCATTTAAGTTTATTTCTCCTAGAACGCCTTTTTCACTAACAAGTGCGCAAGTAGCTGTGCTAGAAGATGAATCAATAGCTAATACTAACATTCTTTTATCTCCTTTATGTAGTTATATCTATCACCATAACCATTAATACTTATTTTTCTAAAATTTTCACCCATATCAGGTAATTTTTCTATTTTTATATGTATATACTCTTCAGGAATAAGTTCCTCTATGTAATTAGCCCATTCAATTAAGCTTACTCCATCACCAAAGATATATTCATCAAAGCCAATTGCTTCAATTTCATCTGGATCATTAACTCTATAAACATCAAAATGATAAAGAGTTAATCTTCCGCTGTGATATTCATTAACTATATTAAAAGTTGGACTAGTTATATGCTCGTCAATTCCTAATCCTTCTGCAATTCCTTTACTTATATGAGTTTTACCAGTTCCCAAGTCTCCAGTTAAACAAAGAATATCTCCTTTATTTACAAGAGAACCAAGTTGTCTTCCAATATGCATAGTTTTATCTACACTATCTACTATAAATTCCATAAAGAACTCCTTTCAAATTAACACTCTTTAATCATTCTATCCAAATTTAAAGAAAAAGAAAAGAGAGAGTAGATTTAATAAGGCATTTAAAGTTTTATTATGTTTCCTAAATAGTTAAAAATTCTCGTAATATTTAATAAAACATATACCTATAAAATTATTATAATATTAACAATAAAAGGGGAAAAGTATCTTTAATTAATACTTTGATAAATTTAATATAATTGGATAACTATGTAAGGATATAATAGTATAATAATAGTATATAGTATGTAAATTTAGGAATTGGGGGGATTTGTATGTTAGTAAAAGCTATTATGACAAAGAAAGAAAATCTAGATTTAGTTGATTCTAATACTAAGCTTAAAGATGCACTAAAAATCATGGAGGATAATAAGTTTTTATCAATTCCTGTAGTAGATGGAGATAAGTTTAGAGGGGCAATAGCAAAAAGCTCTATCTACAAATATTACTTTAAACATAATTTAAGCAAAGATGAAGTGTTAAATAATATTACTGTAGGTGAAATATTAAAAACAGAGGTACCTATAATAAATAAATCAGAACATATAGAAAAGGCAGTATCTATGCTAGAAAGAATGAGAATTTCTTTTGTGGCTGTTGTAGATGAATTTGATAATTTCAAAGGAATACTAACTCATAAGGCAGTTTTTAGAGAATTTAATAATGCCTTTGGACTTAATAAAGGGGAAAGAATAGTAATAAGATCTTATGATGTTCCAGGACAATTATCAAAAATAACTAAGATAATATCTGAAGAAGATGGAGATATATTAAGTATAGTTATTGTAGATACAAAGAGTTTAACTGATGTTAAAGAAGTTATAGTTAGGGTTAAAAGTATAGACGTTGAAAATATTAAAAAGAAATTAAAAGAGTCAGGATTTAAATTAGCATAGTAAACTATTATAAACACATAAGGATAGAGCATATATAAGTATAGATTTAAAAATCAATATTATATATGCTCTATTTAAATTAATAAAAGTAAGATTAAAATTAAGAAATAATTACTTTGAATTTTAACCAAATAAATTTTATTTTAATTAGTAAATATTATATTGTTCTATTAGGGGATTAATATAGATTTTTAATTAAAAATAAAAAATTACATAAAAACTCTTGCGTTAAGTTTGTTTTTAATATATAATAAGTTCTGTGTTCAGGGGTATGGCTCAATTGGTAGAGTAGTGGTCTCCAAAACCATTGGTTGTGGGTTCGAGTCCTACTGCCCCTGCCAATTAACACAATTTATAACATAATATTATAGGGGTATGGCTCAATTGGTAGAGTAGTGGTCTCCAAAACCATTGGTTGTGGGTTCAAGTCCTACTGCCCCTGCCAGAAAATCAGTGAATTAATTCACTGATTTTTTTTGATTAAATTAAAAAAATAAGTTTTTATAATATGTATAATAAGATGAAAAAGAAATAAATATATTTGGAATAACATGGTTAATAATCCTTCTATTTCATAGGTTTATAATCTGAATTATGGTTAATATAATAGTGTAAGCAAGAGATAAACAAATTTCAAGCTTACAAATTACCAAAGCCAAAGGAGGAATTAGAAATGTCAAAATCATTAGTTCCAGAAGCAAAAAATGGATTAAGTAAATTCAAAAACGAGGTAGCTAGAGAATTAGGTGTACCATTCTCAGATTACAATGGAGACCTAAGTTCAAGACAATGTGGTTCCGTAGGCGGCGAAATGGTAAAAAGAATGGTAGAAGCTTACGAAAGTCAAATAAAATAACAAACCTTTCGCTAATACTGAATTAAAGAAAAAAGATTCATTAAAAAAATAGGAATGATTATAATGATTATAAAATAACCATTATAAAAATCCTATATTATGACTCTAAAAATTTATAACAGGAGAAAGTGTTATGGAGGGTAAACCGCCAAAACATGATGCTTAAACTTCTACCGCAAAAAAGATTACATAGAGGATTTATATCCTCTATGTAGTCTTTTTTTTTGACAATCTCTATGATAAAATTAGAATAAATTGGAATAAGAGAGGTGTCATATTGGTGAAAAAGGTAAAAATATTGCATTGTAGTGATATTCATTTTGATACTCCTTTTAAAGAGTTACCAAAGGAAATTGGTACAATGAGGAGAGCTGAGTTAAGAGAAAGCTTTAGTAAAATAATAAATAGAGGAATTGATGAAAAAGTTGATTTAGTTCTTTTAGCGGGAGACCTTTTTGACAATGATACTATAGAAAAGAGTACTCTTACTTTTATAAAGGATCAAATGGATAAACTTAAAAAACATAATATAAGAGTATTTATTTCAGCAGGAAATCATGACCCATATAATAAAAAATCTTTTTATAATATGGTTAACTTAGGGAAAAATGTTCATATATTTAAGGATGAAATTGAAAGAATAGAAATACCTGAATTAAATACTGTTGTTTATGGAGCATCCTTTAAGGAAAAATATATAAAAGAGTCAAATCTTAAGGAGTTTACTCCAAAAGAAGAGGATAAGGATTTAGTAAAAATAATGGTTCTACATGGTGATTTAGGGAATAATGAAACAGGAGAGTATAATCCCTTATTATTTAAGGAAATAGAAGAGAGTAAGATGGATTATATTGCTTTAGGACATATTCATAAATTTTCAGGAATAAAAAGAATCGGTAATACCTATTATGCATATTCAGGATGTCCAGAGGGAAGAGGATTTGATGAAGAAGGAGATAAAGGAATAATATTAGGAGAGGTATCCCTTGGAGTTGTAGACCTAGATTTTATAAAGACTAATAAAAGAGAGTATTTTCTTAAGGAAATTAATATATCAAATTGTAAAACTAAAGAAGAAGTTATAGATAAGATACTTAATACTATTTCAAAAGAATCAAGAGAAAAAAATCTATTTAAAATCATCTTAAAAGGGAATATAGAAGAGTCTTTTAAAATAGATAGTGATTTAATAGAAAACTTAATTAGAGATAAATTCTTTTACTGTAAGATTGTAAATTCTACTAGAATGAAAATAGATATTGATGAAATGAGCAATGAGTACTCAATTAAAGGTATTTTTTGTTTTTTAATCAAGGATGCTTTAGAATCTAATGAAGAGGATGAAGAGATACTAGATATAGCTTTTAGAATTGGTATGGAGAGTATTTTAGATGGAGAAGTGAATTTAAATGATAATTAAGAAAATAAATGTGAAGTCCTTTGGAAAATTAAAAAATAAAGAAATAGAATTAAAAGATGGATTAAACATAATATATGGTGAAAATGAAAGTGGAAAAAGTACATTACAATCTTTCATAAAGGTAATGTTATATGGAGTTGATAATAAAAGAGGCAAAAAAACTTTATCAGATAGAGCAAAGTACACACCATTAGGGGAAGGAAATTTTTCAGGAGAGTTACTTGTAGAGGATAATGGTGAAGAAATTTTAATAGATAGAAGTTTTGGTAAAACAAAAAAATATGATGAGGGAAATATATTAAATAATATAACTGGAGAAAAGATAAATAAATACTCATGGCAAGAGCCTGGTAAGGATATATTTAATCTTTCTAGTGAAGGATTTAAGAATACTCTATTTATAAGTCAAATGGGGTGTACTGTAGAGAGTTCAAAGCAGGATGATGTATTAAATAAAATTATTAATATCTTAGAATGTGGAGCTGATGAGGTTTCTTATAAAAAAATAAAAAATAATTTAGAGGAAAATAAAAAGTCCTTAACTAATTCAAGAAAAACAGGAAAACTTGATTTATTAAGAATTAAAGAAAGTGAGCTTTTAGAAGAAAGATATAAAAGAGTAAAAATTCATGAGGAAAATATAGAGAATGAGCTTTACTTAAAGGGATTAAAAGAAAAAAGAACTGACTTAAATTTAAAAATAGAAGAATTAGAATTACATAAGAAAAATTTAAAGAAATCAGAATTAAAAAGTGAGTATGAAAATATAAATGAGTATTTAAATAAAAAAGAAAAGTTAGAAGAGGAATTAAAAGCTTTATTGGAAGAATTAAAAGATGTACAAGCTATCTGTGATTTAAAAAAGTTAAATAACTTAAGAGATGAGTTTAAAAATTATGAGTTTTTAAAAGAATCACTAAAAGAAAAGGAAGATAAAATATATAAGTTAAAAGAATCTATTTATGAGTATAATGAAAAATTAAAGAGTTATGGAATTTTAAATGAAATATCAAATAATTTAGAAACTAAATTAATAGAGCTTAGAATTGAAGATGATAGATTAAGAGAAAATTACAATGTTATTCAAAAGGTAAAGGAAGAGCTTTATCAGCTAAATGAAAAGAAAGATGATTTTTTAAGTCATTTAAATGCCTTGAAATTAAATGATAATTTGGTGTTACAAATAGAAAAGGATTTAGAAAAATATAATAATGAAAAAATATATCCTTCAATAAATGTAAACTTAAAAGATGAGAAGGATATTATTGAAGAGGAAAGTAAAAGTTTTTCAAGAAAAATTTTTCTCTTTAGAGTTGGAGAAGTAATAAGTATTTCATTATGTGCTTTCTTATTTATATCCTATTTCAAGAGTGAAAATATAATGACCTTAGCACTTTCAATTTTAGGTATGTTATTATTTATATTTTTATTAGCTAAAAGTAGCTTAAATAAAAAAGAAAAAAATAATATAAGTAAAAGAATAAATGAAATAGATGAGCTTATAAATGAGAAAAAAGAAATAGAAGTATTAAAAAGTAAAATTGATGAATATAAACGATTCCTTAAGGTAAAAGATGAGTATTCTATTAAAGAAACTTTAGAGGATTATAGATTTATTAAAAAAGAGTTAGATATTCTCTATGTAGAAATTAAGGAAAAAGAGAAAAGTTTGGTTTTATTAAAAGAAGATGAAACTAAGGAAAAAATATTAAGTAATGAAGCATTTATAGATAAGTTACTAAGAGTTACAGGGGCAGGTTCTATAGATGAAATCTTAGAACTTTCAAGGGAAAAGAAAAGCCAGGAAGATTTATTAATAAGAAAAAAATCAGAATTTAATGAGGCTAAGGAAGATTTAAATCAATTAAATAATAGAAGATTAGAAATAGAAGAAAAAATAACAGCTTATTTAGAAAATACATCACTACAAAATATTACTTTAGATGAAGTATATTCTAGATTAGAAAAAATAGAAGCTAAAATAGAATATAAGGAAGGCTTAAAAAATAAGTTAAGTAGTGTAGAAGAAAATTGCAATCTATTACTTAAGGGAAGAGATATTTTAGAAGTTAAAAATGGACTTTTATATGAGGAATCAGAAGTTGAAAATGAAGTTTATAACAGTGAAGAAGAAATCTTAAATGAAATAAAATTAAAGAATAATGACTTATTAAATATTGAAAAAGAAATAAAGGATGTAGAATATTTAATTAGTAGCAAAGAGTTAACTTGTAGAAGTTTATTTTTAATAGATGAAGAAATAGCTGAAGTTAAGGGGAAAATTAAGTCCTTAGAGAAAAAACTTAAAGGCATAGAGATTGCAACAAACTACATGGAAAAAGCCTTTAAGGAACTTCAAAAAAGTTTTGGACCTGTCATAAATAAAAAGGTAGAAGATATTTTTAAGGATGTAACTAAGGGTGCTTATAAAGATTTAAGAGTATCTGAAGATTATAACTTAGTTGTTAAGGATACAAAAAGCAATAAAATTATGGATGCTTCTTATTTAAGTAGTGGAACATATGACCAAATATACTTAGCACTTAGACTTGGCATAATTGACATAATATTTGAAGATAAAAAAGTTCCAATAATATTAGATGAAAGTTTTACTCAATATGATGATAATAGATTAAAAACTATGTTGGACATAATATATAAGAGAGTTTATAGAAATCAAATAATTTTATTTACATGCCAAAAAAGAGAAATAAATATTCTTAAAGATAAGGAAAAAGTTAATATAATAGAGCTTTAATTTAAAATGGAAGGCTTATATCAAAATAAACTTTTATATAACTTAAAAACAATTATTAGCTAGAACTAGTGATTCTATGAATATGTTTATAAGTTTTATTTATAATATATTTTGATTAGGTCTTTTTATTTTTATGATAGTTTTCTTATAAATATTGACAATAATAGAAAAGTAATATAAAGTTTATATTATAATAATGCGAATCATTTGCAAACAGGAGGAAGTATGAGAAAGAAATTAGTATCGATTTTTTTAGGCGTAACAATGGCTGCTTTTTTTGTTGGGTGTCAAAGTGCTAAGACAGCAGAAAATAAAAAGGATAGCGGTAAGGTAGATGTTACTGTAAGTATTGAACCTTTAAGAGAGTTTACTGAAATAGTTGGTGGAGATAAGGTAAATGTTAAGACTATGGTTCCAAATGGAACAGAACCACATGATTTTGAACCAAAAACTCAAGATTTATTAGAGTTAAATAAAGCGAAGGTTTTTGTTTATAATGGATTAGGTATGGAACATTGGAAAGAGCAAGTTCTTAATACAATAGAAAATAAAGAGGTTAAAGTAGTTGAGGCTTCTAAAGGTGCTGAAGTATTAAAAGAGGGTGATAAGGTAGATCCTCATCTTTGGTTAAGCTTAGATGGAGCTAAAATAGAAGCTGAAAACATAAAAGATGCTTTAGTTGAAGTTGATTCAGATAATAAAAGTTATTACGAAGAAAACTTTAAAAAGTTTTCAGAGAAATTAGATTCTTTAGCAAATGAGTACAAAGAAAAGTTTAATGGATTAGCTAATAAGGATTTTGTTACTGGTCATGCAGCTTTTGGATACTTATGTAGAGAATTTGGATTAAAGCAAGTTAGTGTAGAAAACTTATTTGGAGAGGGAGAAATAACTCCTCAAAAAATGCAAGAGATAGTTGAGTTCTGTAAAAAGAATGATATAAAAACAATTTTTATGCCTGAGTTAGCAAGTGAAAAAATATCTCAAACTTTAGCTAATGAAGTTGGTGGAAAAATTGAAAAAATATATACTCTAGAAAGCAATGAAGATGGTATAAGTTATATAGATGCTATGAAAGAAAATCTTTCAAAAATATATAATGCATTATCATCACAAAAATAAAAGAGAATAGTTAGTATTGTTACTTAATTAAATGGCAAGACTTAGATTTATTATTCTAATACCTATTAATAATAAAATAGGTGTTTTATAGGAATAATAAATTTAAGTCTTTATTTTTTGTGTATTTTAGGAATTATAAAGAAAGAAATTATTAAAAAGGAGAGATTAAGATGAAGAAAGCTTTTGGAGTTTTACAAAGGATAGGTAAAGCCTTGATGTTACCAGTTGCTTTATTACCAGCAGCAGGTTTGTTACTTGGATTTGGCTCAATGTTTCAAGATCCACAGTTTTTAAACTTAGTGCCAGCATTAAATGCAGGTTGGTTTCAATTAATAGCTACAATAATGTCTGATGCAGGTAATATAATATTTTCAAACTTAGCATTGTTATTTGCAGTTGGTGTAGCTGTTGGGTTATCAGAAGGAGATGGTGTTGCAGGTCTTGCAGCAATAGTTGGCTTTTTAATACTTAATGTAACTATGGGAATTGGTGGAGGAATAACTGCTGATATTGTTGCTAGTACTAGAAATGGTATGTACGCCACAGTTCTTGGAATACCAACACTTCAAACTGGAGTATTTGGTGGTATTATTATGGGAGTTATAGCTGCAGCTTTATATAAAAGGTTTTATAAGATAGAATTACCTTCATACTTAGGATTCTTTGCAGGTAAAAGATTTGTTCCAATAATAACTGCTATTTCAGCTTTAGTCCTTGGAGGAATAATGGTATTTGTATGGCCTCCAATACAAGGTGCCCTATTATACTTCTCACAAAATATGATAAATGCTAATCAAACCCTATCAGCTTTATTATTTGGAATAATAGAAAGAGCATTAATTCCATTTGGATTACATCATATTTGGTATAATCCATTCTGGTTCCAATTTGGAGAGTACACAAATAAAGCAGGTCAATTAATAATGGGAGATAATCAAATATTCTTTGCCCAACTAAGAGATGGAGTTCCATTTACAGCAGGTACCTTTATGACTGGTAAGTTCCCATTTATGATGTTTGGATTACCAGCAGCAGCCTTAGCAATGTATCATGAGGCTAAACCAGGTAAAAAGAAAATAGCTTCAGGTATTTTATTCTCAGCTGCCTTAACTTCCTTCTTAACAGGAATTACTGAGCCTTTAGAATTTGCATTCTTATTTGTTGCCCCAGTATTATTTGCAATTCACTGCGTATTAGCAGGGTTATCCTTTATGATAATGCAATTATTAAATGTTAAAATAGGTATGACTTTCTCAGGTGGACTTTTAGACTTTATACTATTAGGAGTAATTCCAAATAGAACTAGATGGTGGTTAGTAATACTTGTAGGATTAGGCTTTGCTGTAATTTACTATTTCTTATTTAGATTCTTTATTAGAAAGTTTGATCTTAAAACCCCAGGTAGAGAAGATGATGATGTATTTGATGATATGGATAATGAAAGTGTAAATGATGACTTAGCTGCTGAAATTTTAATAGCTTTAGGTGGTGCAGGAAATATAAATAAATTAGATGCTTGTATAACTAGATTAAGAGTAACAGTGAATGATTCAAGCAAAGTTAATAAAGAAAGATTAAAAGAGCTTGGAGCAGCTGGTGTAATGCAAGTTGGAGAAAATATTCAAGCTATATTTGGTGGAAAATCAGATATACTTAAAACTCAAATCAGAGAAATTATGAATGGCATGGGAGAAAAATAGTAAAATTAAATAGAAAATCAATTGTTTGAGATAAACTTTTAAAATACAAAAAATATAAGAAAAATAGGCCCTATCAAAATAAATTTTATTATTAGGTTTTGATATGGCCTTTTTTATTTTAATTTTAAAGCTTAATTTAAGTATATTTTTAATTTTTATATAGACTTTGTTTATAAGAGATTTAAACCATTTTTTCATATATATTTAGAAAGTGTCATAGTTTAAAGGAGAGCCTTGCATTAAAATATGTTAACTATGGTATAATATTAAAAAAGTGTTTTGAGAGGATAAATATGGAGAATAGAAAAGATATTTATGAAAAAAGAATAGAAGAGTATTCAAGTGCTTTAAAGAGATTAAAGAGAGACTATAATATAATCAGCGCATTAAGGTTAGTAGTTTCTTTAAGTATTTTATTTTTTATTTACTACGCTTATAGCATAGGATCAATAAGCTTTGGAATCATATTATTTTTGCTAAATTCTATATTGTTTTTATATTTAGCAAAGGTTCATGAGGGTATAGTAAATAAAATAAGTAAAAGAGAAGCTCTTATAGATGTTAATAAAAAAGAGATTCTTAGGTTAGAGGGAAAGTGGAGAGAATTTAATGATTTAGGAGAAGAATATTTAGATAATAAGCATCCTTTTATAAATGATTTAGACATATTCGGAAAAAACTCTTTATTTCAATGGATAAATGAAACTGGTACTGTTTATGGAAGAGAGAAATTAAGTCATTTATTAAAGTTAGAAGAACTTCCAAATAAAGAAGAAATTTTATTAAGACAGGAAGCTTTAAAGGAGCTTTCTAAAAAAGTAGATTTTAGACATGAATTTATAGCTTCATTAAAAGATAAAAAGGGAAAAAAAGAGAAATATTTAGGAGAATGGTTAAAAGAAGATAGTAAATCCATATCACCTTTATTAAATATTCTTAGAATAATAATGCCAGTAATAAATATTGGAATTACTATTTTAGTTGGTATGAATATTATTTCATGGCAAATACTATTAATTTCTCTTGTTATAAGTTATGGTATTTTGAAGCTTGGCAATAAGGAAGTTATTAAAGGATTAAATATATTTGAAGATTTAAAATATAGAATAAAAACCTATGTAGAGGCTTTAGAGTTAATAGAAAAAGAGAATTTCCAGTCTAATATAATACAAGGTATAAAAATTAATTTAGATATGAATGGTAAAAGTTCTAGTAAGGAGCTTAAAAGCTTAGAAAAGATAACTAGCTGGCTTTATGATAGGGGAAATGCCTTTTATCTTTTATTAAACTGTTATTTACTTTGGGATTATCAAATTCTATCAAAGCTTGAAAAGTGGAAGAGTTCTAATAAAGATGAGTTTAATAAATGGATGATTTCTTTAGGTGATTTTGAGGCTTTAGTTTCTTTAGCTGGATTTACTTACAATAATCATGGATGGGCTATACCAAAAATAAATGATGACTATACTTTAAAGGGAAAAAATCTTAGCCATCCTATGTTAGGAGAAAAAGGTGTTGGAAACAGTTTTGATATTAATAAAGATAAGAGAGTAATCTTAATAACAGGCTCTAATATGTCAGGTAAGAGTACATTTTTAAGAACTGTTGGATTTAACTGTATATTAGCTTATTTAGGACTTCCTGTAAAAGGAGAAAGTTTTGAAGCTCCAATATTGAAAGTTTATACCTGTATGAGAACTGGAGATAATCTTGAAGAGAGTATATCTTCATTTTATGCAGAGATACTTAGAATAAAGATTATAGTTGAGGGCGTAAAAAGAGGAGAAAAGATTTTATTCTTGTTAGATGAAATATTTAAAGGAACAAACTCCTTAGATAGACATGAGGGAGCAGAGATATTAATAAATCAGCTTTTAGAAGGAAATACTTTAGGATTAGTTTCAACTCATGATTTTGAACTTTGCGATATGGAGAAAAAAGATTCTACTATACAAAATTATAATTTCAGAGAATATTATGAGAATAATAAATTAAAGTTTGATTATATTTTAAGAAAAGGTGTTTCACAAACAAGAAATGCTAGATATTTAATGAAGATGGCTGGAATAGATATTGAATAAAATTATACTTCTATATATAAACAGCAAAATAACTTAATTTTAGACAAATTAAATTAATTTTGATATAATAAACAAATGATGTATTTAGTGAAAAAGCCTTAAATGGCTTTTTTTCATGAGTAGAGTTATTAGTAAAAGAGGACTTAGAATAAATAGCAAAAAATTAGGAGGCATGTATATTTTGTTTACAGAAAAGGTAAAAGCAAAAGAATATTACATAAAGGATTTATTAAGTAATAAGTTCTTATTTGAAATCCCAGATTATCAAAGAGCATATTCTTGGACTAAAGAAAATTTAAAGCAATTAGTTGAGGATATTTGGGAGTCAGTAGAACTAAATAAAGCAAGAGGAAATAAAGAATTTGATCAATATGAGCCATATTTCTTAGGAAGTATTGTTTTATGTTCTAAGGAATATAAAGATGATGGCTGTGGAATATATGATGTAATAGATGGACAACAAAGACTTACATCTATAATCATGTTAATTGCTGCAATAAGAGATTTAATAGATAATGAAGAGTATAAAAAAGTATTATCTGATTTAATATATCAAAAGCCAAATGTTCTTATGGGAATTAAAGAGAGCATAAGAGTTAAGGCTAGAGGAAAAGAAGAAGAGTTCTTTAAAAAGTACATATTAACTAATGGTGGAACAGAATTAGTTAAAGATTTAGATATGGAAGAACTTTCAGAAGCTAAACAAAATATGGTTAATGCAATAGAAGTATTTAGAGATAGTTTCTTTAATGAAAATGGAGAACTTTTAGAAGAAAAGTTAAATGAGTTTATAGTTTACTTACTTCAAAAAGTTGTATTAGTTGTAATAACAACAGAATCATTTACTTCAGCATTTAGATTATTCAATGTAATAAATGCAAGAGGCTTACCTTTAACAGATTCAGATCTTTTAAAAAGTGAAAATTTAAGAGTTATGAATCCTGAAATAAGAAAAGAGTACACTGATATTTGGGAAAGTCATGAGCAAGATTTAGGTAAGGAAAAACTAGATCAAATCATAGGTTTCATGAGAACAATGAAGCTTAAGAATAAAGTTGAAGAAAGCGTATATGAAGAGTTTAGCAAAAAGATATTTAGAAATGAGCCAGAATATCTAGGAGTTAACTTTGTAAATCATTTAACTGCTGTAAAAGCTTTATATGACAAGTATATAATAGACGGTAATCTTGAAGGTGTATCAGAGGAAGAAAAATCTTATTATAAAAACTTAATAAACATAATGAGAGAATTCTTACCATATGATGATTGGATGGCAGCAGTTATTAGATTTGCTGAGAAATTCAATGATGATAAGTTAGTTTTAGAATTTGTTAAAGTTTTAGAAAAAAGACTTGTTATTGACTGGGTAAATGGAAATTCATTTGCTGATAGATTAAATAGAGTTTATGGAATTTTAGAAGCTATAGAAGAAAAAGATTCTTTAGAAGAAATAAAAGAAGCACCAGTTTTCTTATATGACTTAGAGAGAACAACTGCATACTTTGAAAATGCTTTAAATGATATAGATTTCTATAGCAAAGGTAGAATGATGATACCTAAGTATATCTTCGTAAGACTTGATATGGAAAAGAGAGCTAATGAAGTTTTAGATTATAGCGATAAGATTATGATAGAGCATGTTCTTCCTAGAAATGCTAAAGAAGCTTATTGGAAAGATAACTTCTCAGCTGATCAAAGAAGAAACTGGGCTAATAAGTTTGGTAACTTAGTTATAATAACAGGAGCTAAAAATACTAGAGCTAACAATAAGCCATTTGCTGAAAAAGTTGAACAATACTTAAGTAAGAAAAGTGACTTCGCTATAACTAAAGAAGTTTTAGAATTATCTGATTGGAATATGGATTCATTAAAAGATAGACATGAAAGTTTAGTTAATAGAGCATTAGAACTTTGGACTAAGTTTTAGAAATTAAAAGGGCATGTATCAAAAGTAACTTTTATTGTTATATTTTGATACAGCCCACTTTTTTTAAATAAAAGTTAAGTTTTGTCTATTGAAAATTGGGAATGAACTAAATAAAATAAAAGTTATTAGATAGGATAATTAAGATTTATTATTAGAAAAAGTAGTAAGTAAATAATAAATCAATTTTAATGAAAAAATCCAAAATTCATGGCATAATTATATATGGATATAGATAGTGAGAGGATGTAGAGAATGGGGTATGTAATAATAGACCTAGAATTTAATAATATGCAAAATATTACAAAATTTTATCCTAATATTTATAATGAGCAGAAAGAATTAAAGGAATTAGATTCCTATAATGAAATAATAGAGATTGGGGCTATAAAATTAAATAAGTTCATGCAAGAGGTAGATGAGTTTAAAACATATATTAAACCATCAGTATTTAAGGTTTTAAATCCAAAGATAATAGATATAACAGGAATAACTGAAGATCATTTAAAAGATGGAGTTAAATTCGAAGATGCCATGGACAACCTTAAAGATTTTATTGGGGAAGATGATATACTTTGTTCATGGGCTACTGATGACATTGTTCACATAGTTAATAATGCTAAGTATCATTCATATAAAAATATAAGTTGGATAAAAAAATATATTGATATACAGAAATATTGCACAAAGATATTAGCGCATAAAAAATCTTTAAGCTTAAAACATGCTTTAGAAGAGTTAAAGATAAAAATGGATAAAAGTAAACTACATGATGCACTAAATGATGCTGTTTATACGGCAGAGGTTTTTAAAAGATTATATAATGGTAAAAAGGTAAAAGAGTATATAGTAGAAGATGTCTACAATATGCCTTCTATAAGGGTTAAAGATTTAAAGAATTATAATTTAGAGTGTGAAGATGTAGAATTTAAATGCCCTAAATGTAATATTAAAGTTGAAATGGACCATCCTTTTAGATTATTTAGTTGGAGATTTGTATCAATAGGAAAATGTCCAAAATGCAATAGAAATGTTAGACAAGAGGTTGTACTAAAAAAGACCTTATCAGGTAATTTAGTTTATGAATCTACAAATTCTTTAATAAATGACACAGAATACATTGATCTTGACTATAAATTTAAAAAGTTAGCTAAATGACAATAGATTGTCACTTAAAAAAACATATATATGATAAAATAAAAGTATAACAATTACTATAAAAAATTAGGGGAACTGATATATTATGAATATTGCTTTTTTTCTAACACCAAAAAGTGAAGTAGCATATGAATATACTGATGCAACAATGAGACAAGTTATCGAAAGAATGGAGCATCATGGATATACAGCTATTCCACTTATAGATAAAACAGGAAAATATGTGGGTACATTAACAGAAGGGGACTTACTTTGGACTTTAAAAAGAAATCCAGAGCTTAATTTTAAAAATACTAACACAGTTAGTGTAAAGGAAATACCAAGAAGAGTTAAACACAAAAGTGTTTGTATTAATGAAAATATGGAAAGTTTAATATCATTAGCAATCTCTCAAAACTTTGTACCAGTTGTTGATGATAATGGTATATTTATAGGAATAATAAAAAGAAGTGATATAATAAATCACTGTTATAACAGTCTATATAAAAATAATTAAGGTCTTTTGGCCTTAATTTTTTTTATAAATATATTGATTGAATCTTCTGAAAGTATTATTATTAAGTATATTTAAATAATTATATAATAATATGTTTAGAGGAGTTTTAAATAAAATTATTTTATTATATAATGTTTTTAACAAAATTAGAAAGAGGTGATACTTGTGATAGCTTTATTATCGCCTGCAAAAACTTTAGATTTAACAAAACCAAATTTAGATATAAAAACAAGCAAACCTATCTTTATCAGTGAGGCTGAAGTAATCATGAATAATTTAAAGGAATTAGAAATTCAAGATTTATGCCCTCTTATGAAAATAAGCGAAGATTTAGGAGTGCAAACATTCACCAAAATTCAAGATTGGAATACAATTTACTATGGTGATGAAAAACCCTTTGTATTATCTTTTAAAGGGGAAGCCTATAGAGGGTTAGATGCAGATGATTTTACTAAAGAAGATTTAGAATTTTGTAATGACTCTTTAAGGATACTATCAGGACTTTATGGGGCATTAAAGCCCTTAGATGGAACAAAGGCATATAGATTAGAAATGGGAACAAAAATTTCAATTGATGGTTCTAAAAATCTTTATGACTTTTGGGGAGATAAAATAATGGAAGCTGTTTTAAAAGATTTAGAAAATCATAAAGAAAAAGTTATTATAAATTTAGCTTCTAATGAGTATTATAAGTCTATAAAGAAAATTGAGAAAAAAGTTAGAGTTATAACTCCTGTATTTAAAGAAAGAAAAGGTATTGAATATAAGGTTGTTACAGTGTATGCTAAAAAAGCAAGAGGACAAATGGTAAGATACATAACGAAAAATAGGATTACTGAATCAGAAGATTTAAAAAATTTTGATTTAGATGGATATGAGTTTAATGAGAGGCTTTCTGAAGGAGATACATGGGTATTTACTAGAGATTAGCTAAAAATCATAGATATTAAAAACTTAAGGGTTAATATTTATGAATTATTATATAAAATTAAAATAAATAATATAAATTAAAATTTTAAGGAGAGATTTTTTTATGAGCAAACTTATTTTAGAGATTGATGGAATGTCATGTTCAAATTGTGTTAGACACGTTGAAGCAGCTTTATTAGATGTTGACGGAGTAGATGTTTTAGAAGTAGAAGTTGGTAGAGCTGTTGTTGATACTGAAGTTGATGAAGATACTTTAAGAGATGCTTTAGAAGAAGTTGGTTATGAATTAGTTTCAATTGAAGATTAAGTTGTTTAATTACCTAATAGCAGTATGTTATTAGGTAATTTTTTATTTATATAAAACTACAATAAGCTATATGCCTACTTGTTTTATAACATATAGTTATGTAAAATATTTTATAAAGTAAGCCTTAAATAAAGGAGATGTAAATATGAGTGAAAATCTTACAATGTCAGAATTAATGGATAGCTTTGAGTTAAAGCATTTTCATAAAGGTGAAATAGTTAAAGGAAAAGTTATAAGTGTAAAGAATGATGAAATAATAGTTAACATTGGTCATTTTGCAGATGGTGTGGTGCCAAGAAATGAAATTTCAAATGATAAGAATTTTGATATAAATTCAATAAATGTAGATGATGATATATTTGTAATGGTATTAAGTGGAGATGATGGAGAAGGAAATGTTCTTCTATCAAAGAAAAGAGCAGATGCAATAAAGGTTTGGGATGATTTAAAAGAAGCATTTGAAAAAGAAACATCAATAAAGGTTTCATTAAAGGAAGTTGTTAAAGGTGGAATAGTAGGAGACTTTAATGGTCTTAGAGTATTCATGCCAGCTTCTCAATGTGCAGGAAGAAGAATAGAAAACTTAGAAGAATTAGTAGGAAAAACTTTAGAAGTTAGAGTTATAGAATTTAATAAAGATAATAGAAAAGTTATTGTTTCAAGAAGAGTAATAGATGAAGAAATAAGAAATAATGAAAAGAAAGCCCTTTGGTCTTCAATTAAAGCAGGAGAAAAAAGAAAAGGGAAAGTAACTAGATTAGCTAAGTTTGGTGCTTTTGTTGATATTGGCGGAGTAGAAGGATTAGTTCATTTAAGTGATATGTCATGGTCAAGAGTTCATAAGCCAGAAGAGGTTGTATCAGTTGGAGATGAAGTAGAAGTATTTGTATCAGAAGTGGATATGGATAGAGAGAGAATAGCACTTTCATTAAAAGATGTTATTAAAAATCCATGGGAAACCTTAGAAGGATTAAAAGTTGGTGATGTTGTTTCAGGAAAAGTAACTAATTTTATAAAAGTTGGAGCTTTTGTTGAAGTATTACCAGGCATAGAAGGATTAGTTCATATTTCAGAAATTACTTATGAAAATATAGCTAAGCCATCAGATATTTTAGAATTAGGTCAAGAAGTTAAGGTTAAAATCTTAAATATAGATGATGAAAACAAGAAAATGAGCTTAAGCATAAAAGATGCTGTAGAAGCTTCAAATGAATATATGCAGTATAATGATGAAGAAGAAGGTTATTCATTAGCTGACTTATTCAAAGGATTAAATCTATAGTTCTTAAAAATAAAACTTATTAATAATTTAATAAGCTAATAGATTTCATTAAGAATTTATAAGTTTTATAGAATTATAAAAGGGCGTGTATTAAAATAGCTTTTTATAAAACTTACAAACAGTGTGAAGAGAATATCTAGATGAGCTTTAGAATTTAAATTATTACGTAGAAAATATCACGTTAAAAAGCTGAGACTGTTCGAAGCGTAGCAAGTTTCGAAGCTTTAGTGATATTTTCGAAGTAATGATTATAAATTCTTAGCGAAATCTAGTAATTCTCGGAATATGTTTGTAAGTTTTATTATTATATTTTGATATAGCCCTTTTTTATATTAAATTATATTTTTTCAATTTTTAGCATGTTTGTTCCACCAGTTATTGATGTTGGGAATCCAGCAGCTACCATTATATTATCTCCGGTTTCAGCTATTTGGAATTCTTTAGCTACTTTTCTAGCTTCCTCTATAATTTCATCTGTACTATTAAAGTAAGCACATTTCTTAGAAATTATTCCAAAGTTTAAAGCTAGGCTTCTTCTAACTTTTTCATATGGAGTAATAGCTATTATTGGACAGCTAGGTTTATATTTTGATAATATCTTAGCAGTTGAACCAGTTTGAGTGGCTGCTACTATAGCTTTTGTAGGGAATTTGCTAGCTGTTTTTGATGCTGAATAACTTATGGCATCTGCAAAGGCATCTGGATTTGGGTTTGGATCCTTTAATCTTCTTAAAAGATAATTATAGTCTAAGTTAGCTTCTGCTTTTTTTGCTATTCTAGACATTGTCATTGCTGCCTCTATAGGGAAGCTACCAGAAGCACTTTCTCCACTAAGCATTATGGCATCTGTACCATCAAATATAGCATTGCATACGTCAGAAGCTTCAGCCCTAGTAGGTCTTGGATTTCTTATCATAGAATCTAACATTTGAGTTGCCGTTATAACTATTTTCCCTGCTTGATTACATTTTTTAATTATATTTTTTTGAATTATAGGTACATTTTCTATAGGAATTTCTACTCCCATATCACCTCTAGCAACCATTACACCATCAGTAACTTTAATTATTTCTTTTATGTTATCTACACCTTCTTGGCTTTCTATTTTGGATATTATTTTTATATCTTTTCCACCATGAGAGTCTAGAATTTCTCTAACTTCAAGCACATCCTCAGGTTTTCTTATGAAAGAAGCTGCTACAAAGTCTACTTCCATCTCACAACCAAATATTAAGTCAGATCTATCCTTTTCAGTTACTGCAGGGAGTTTTATTGGTACATTAGGTACATTTACACCTTTATGGTCTTTTATAGTACCTCCTTCAATAACTTCACATATTATATCAGTTCCACGAACTTCTTTTACTTTAAATTCTAAAAGTCCATCATCAACAAGTATTGATCCACCAGGTTTTATGTCTTCATATAGTTCTTTATAAGAGATTGAACATTTAGTGTTATCACCTAATATTTCATCTCCGCAAGAGAATGTAAATTCATCACCATTTTTTAATTCAGCTTCGCCATTTTTAAAATTATGTGTTCTTATTTTAGGACCTTTAATGTCTAATAAGATAGCTGTAGCTGATTTTTCTTCTTTTCTAAGTCTCTTAATAAGTTCTATTTTTTCTTTATGACTTGCATGGTCTCCATGTGAGAAGTTTAATCTAGCTGCGTTCATACCAATTCTTATGAACTCTCTTAGAATTTCTTCTGAATCACTTGCAGGACCAATTGTAAATATCATTTTTGTTTTTTGCATAAAAACCACCTCATTTTGTTTAAACTAAAATAGTTTAGTGATTGCTTTAAAAGTTTGATATATTTGATATAATAGAATAAATTATTAAATTAATTATATTTTACCACAATAATAGGAAGGGATGGGTAAAAAATGAATGTATTAAAAGGTTTAGAACCACAAAGTGTTTTAAAATATTTTGAAGAAATATCACAAATTCCAAGAGGATCAGGTAATGAAAAGGGAATAAGTGATTTCCTAGTTAACTTTGGAAAAAGTTTAGGACTTGAAACAATACAAGATGAATCATTAAATGTAATAATAAGAAAACCTGCAACTCCAGGATATGAAAATGCACCAGGAGTAATAATACAAGGTCATATGGATATGGTATGTGAAAAAAATAAAGATACTATACATGATTTTGAAAAAGATCCTATTGAACTTAGAGTAGATGGAGATTATATATACGCTACAGGAACTACATTAGGAGCAGATAATGGTATAGCAGTAGCTTATGGAATGGCTGTTTTAGCTTCAAATGATATAGCACATCCTGCTATAGAGCTTTTAGTTACAACTGATGAAGAAGTTGGAATGGGCGGAGCAATAGCTTTAGATGGAACTTTATTAAAAGGTAAATATCTTTTAAACATAGATTCAGAGGAAGAAGGAAAACTTTTAGTAAGCTGCGCAGGTGGAGCTAGAAGTGAAGTTACTTTACCAATAAACTTTGAAGATATGGAAAAAGATTTTGAAGTTTATGAAATCATGTTAAGAGGACTAAAGGGTGGTCACTCTGGAATGGAAATAGATAAACAAAGAGGAAACTCTAATAAGTTAATGGGAAGAGTATTAAATGATATTAATGCTAACTGTGATATTAGATTAATATCAATTAATGGTGGATCTAAGGTAAATGCTATTCCAAGAGAATGTGATACTTTACTAGCTGTTAAAAAAGATGATGTTAAAAAATTAGAAGAATTAATTCAAAAATGGGATTCAATATTAAAGGATGAATACCATGCTAATGATAGTGGAGTTAATGTAACTTTAGTTAAAAAAGAAGGAAATCACAAAGTATTTTCTAAAGACACTACATTTAAGGCTATAAAAATAATGAACTTAATTCCTGATGGAGTTGATACTTATAGTATAGAAATGAAAGGATTAGTTCAAAGTTCAACAAACTTAGGTGTTGTTACTACAGAAGGGGATAAAATTATTTTTGCTAGTTCAACAAGAAGTTCAGTTGAAACTTTAAAAACTAAACTTTTAGATGAAATAGCTGACGTTGCAGAAGTATTAGGTGGAGAATTTGAAATACAAGCACCATACCCAGCTTGGCAATATAATCCTGATTCAAAAATAAGAGAACTTTGCAGCAATGTATATAAAAATATGACAGGAAAAGATCCTGAAATAATAGCTATACATGCTGGATTAGAATGTGGATTATTAGGAGAAAAAATAGAAGGATTAGATATGATTTCATTTGGTCCTAATATGTATGATGTTCATACTCCAAATGAACATGTTAGCATATCTTCAGTAAAAAATGTTTGGGATTTCTTAGTTGAAATATTAAAAGCTATAAAATAATTAAGAATTAATTTAAGGTTGTATCTAAATTACCTAAAAAACTTATAAATATATTTTTAGAATTATTGAACTTTTATAAGGATTTATTGAAGGTTTCTAATAAATCCTTATAAAGCTTTGAACTTAGCTTAAGTCTATAATTTCTATGGTGAGAATTTAAATTCTAAATTTTATCTATAATATTACTTATAAGTTTTACTATTAAGGTTAGATACAGCCTTATTCTTTTATAGGTATATAAAAATAAACATATTAAAAAGGAATATTATTTTTATAAATTAAATAGTAAATAATAAACATATTAGACTGTGGGAGGATATAGACATGAATTTAGTAAGAACTGATTTACATATGCATACTAGAGCTTCTGATGGAACACTTACACCAAAGGAGTTATTAAAGGAAATAGTAGAAAAGGATATAAAATTATTTTCAGTTACAGATCATGACTCCATAGGAAGCTTAGAGGAAATGCAAGGTTTAACGGAGGGAATGGATATTAAATTCATTCCAGGGGTAGAGGTTTCAAGCATAATAAATGGAGAACAATTTCACATATTAGCTTATAATTTTGATAAAAATAATAAAGAGTTAATGAGCTTAATAGAAAATAATGATAGATTACTTCAAGAGAAAGACGATAATTCAATAAAGCAATTAATTGATGCTGGATATGATATAGATTTTGAAGATTATTTAGCTTATGAACATGATCCTTCAAAGGGTGGATGGAAAACTCTTAACTTTTTAATTGATAGAGGAATATGTAAAAATATTGATGAGTTTTTCAATAAAATATTTGTTGGGGAAAGAGCTTTGAAATACCCTAATTTTCCTCATCCTAAAGAAGTTATAGAAACAGTAAAAAAAGCTAATGGAATTGTTGTTTTAGCTCACCCTAAGTATGGAAAGTCTCAATTTAAATTAGACGAAATGTTAGAATTATTTAAAAACTGGGGTGTAGATGGAATAGAGTGTTATCATCCTCACCATGATGATGATACAATAAAATACTTAGTAGATTATTGTACAAAAAATAATTTAATAATAACAGGTGGATCTGATTATCATGGAGGACTTATTTCTAAAAGAAGTTTAGGAACACCAAAGTTTTATGCAAGATATGATCTGTTAGATAAATAATTGTTATTAAAATTTGTTTTAGTATTTTTTTAGGAAAGATTATTAAAATAATATATTGATTTAGTTGGTAGATTCACTTTTTCAAAAGCTTTATTTCTAGAATCTTTAAAATAATATATTAGTTTAGTTGGTAAGCTTTATTGAAAGGAATGCTTTATAGAATGATTAATTTAAATTCTAAAAGTAATTTTCAATAAAGCTTTTTATTTATTATTAAACTGTAAAATTTAAGAAAAATAAAATTTAAAGAAGGATTTTTACAGATTATGTAAAATAAATATATAAAGAGTGGTTTTACATAATTTGTAAAAGAGTAAAGTTAAATTGAAAGAAAGGTTGGGGGAAGGGTGAAGTACACTAGAATTGATGTAAAGAATAAAAAAAGGAGTAATGGACATAACAACAATAATAACAATGATGGTAAAAGTTTTATACTACTTTTTATTGGGGTAATTGTTGTGGCACTTGTAATATCAACTGCAATGTCTAAGTTTATATGGCCTGAAGGAAAGAAAACAGCAGAAAAGGGAAAAGTAGAAGCAACTTCTGGAGAAAATAAAAATACAAGTGAAAAAGATAAAGAAAATAACAAAGTAGCAAAAGAAGATGAAAAGCCGAAAGATAATAAGGTAATGGCTGAAAGTGTAGGTGGACAAGAATATGTAATGATTCAATGTGGTTTTTATTCAAATAAAGAGAATGCAAACAATGTAAAGTCTCAATTAGAAGATGATTATATTGCAGTATCCTTAAGTGAAGCAGAAAATTATAGGGTAATAGTTCATATTGGAAATGAAGAAGAAGCTACTAAACTTTCTAATGAGTTAAATGAAAAAGGTGTTAGTAATACAAAAGGAAGATTTATTATTCCAAAAACTGATGTGTGTAGCAATGAGATTATAGAAATAGTAAATGGATATGTAAATATAATAAATAAATTAAAAGAGGATTCTGTTAAGGGTGTTAAGACAACAGAGTTTAAAGAATGGGTTAATGGCTTAGAGGAACATAGTGATTCTGAATATTTTAAAGTGTTTAAAGAGTTAAAAGATGGTATAAATAAAATTCCAGATGAAATAACTAAAAAAAATATAGAGGAAAGTTACCAAATAGTGTTTAATACTTTAAATAATTTTAAAGTAAACAAATAATTGTAATTTATTTTTAATTTATAGTAACATATTTTTAAATTATAATGAAAATGAAAGAGTTAAATTCTCTTTCATTTTTTTCTTTATAATTTACTATACACGTACATTTATACTTGTTTATAAAAATAATAAATGATAAACTATATAGGATAAAGAATACAAGACCTTATTTAAGGAAAAATAAGATTATTTAAAAGTTTTTTAGATATAAGGTAAGGTGGAAAAATGAAGGTTATTTTAGCATCAAAATCTCCAAGAAGAGTTGAGATTCTTGAAAAAATAGTTAAAGAATTTGAAGTAGTTCAGTCAAACTTTGATGAAAATATTATAGACTTTAAGGGAGATATTGAAAAGTATGTTAAAGATTTGTCTAGAAATAAAGCTATAGAGGTTTCAAAAAGACTTAATGAACCATCTATAGTTATTGCTGCGGATACAGTCGTTTTTCAAGATGGAAAAGTTTTGGAAAAACCTAAAAATGAAGAAGATGCTTTTAGTATGTTATCTTCATTAAGTGGTAATACTCATAAGGTATATTCAGGTATTTGTTTAATAAATACTTATGATGATACTGTAGTGACTGATTGCGACTGTACAGAAGTAAAATTTTCAGAATTAAGTCCTAGACAAATAAGAAATTACATAAATTCTGACGAGCCTATGGATAAAGCAGGAGCTTATGGAATTCAAGGCTTAGGTGGTGCTTTTGTAGAGGGAATAAAGGGATGTTATTACAATGTCATGGGATTGCCCTTGAATAAACTATATAAAGCATTAGAAGACTATGACATAACAATACTTTAAAATTACTTTCAATGGGCATGTTAATTTCTAAATAAGGAGTTGTAATATGTCTAACAATATAAGAATTAATGAAATTCCATCTGGTGAGAGACCAAGAGAAAAACTGCTTTTTTATGGAGCACAGTTTTTATCTAATGAGGAACTTTTAGCTATAATTCTTAGAACTGGAAATAAGGATTCAAATGTAGTTGAATTGTCTTATAGAATAATACATAGTGTTGGTGGATTGAATGGACTTTTTAAAGCTTCAGCAAAGGAGCTTATGAAGGTAAAAGGTGTTAAGGAAGCTAAGGCAACTCAAATTTTAGCCATGTGTGAATTATATAAGAGATTTAAGGTTTCTGAGTTAACACAGGTTAAAATTTCAAAGCCATCAGATGTAGCAGAATTGGTTTTAGATGAACTTAGAATGCTACGGCAGGAGGTGTTGATTCTAATAACCCTTGATACTAAAAATAAAGTAATATCTAAAAAAGAGATTTTTAAAGGTGGACTGAATTCTTCTTTAGTACACCCAAGAGAGATATTTAGAGAAGCTGTTAAAGATAGTGCAGCATCTATAATTATATGTCACAATCATCCTTCAGGAGACCCAACACCTAGTAGAGATGATATAAACATAACAACAAGACTAAAAGAGTGTGGAAAAATGATGGGTATTGAGCTTTTAGATCATTTAATAATAGGAGATAACAGATTCATAAGTCTTAAAGAAAAAGACATATTGTGATTAGGAAAGGGGATTAAAAATGGGTTTATTTAATTTTGGAATGACAAAAGACATGGGTATAGATTTAGGAACTGCAAATACTCTAGTGTTCGTTAAAGGAAAGGGGATCGTATTAAGAGAACCTTCAGTTGTTGCTATAAACAACTTAACAAAAAAATCATTAGCTGTTGGTACTGAAGCTAAGCAAATGATAGGTAGAACACCAGGAAACATAGTGGCTATAAGACCATTAAAAGATGGAGTTATTGCTGATTTCGATGTTACTCAAACAATGCTTAAGAGATTCATAGAAAAGATAACAAACAAAAGTGCATTCACAAGCCCAAGAATAATAGTATGCTTCCCTTCAGGAGTAACTGAGGTTGAAAGAAGAGCAATAGAAGAAGCTACTAAGCAAGCAGGAGCAAGAGAAGTAATATTAATGGAAGAGCCAATGGCTGCTGCAATCGGAGCAGGACTTCCAGTTGATGAGCCTACAGGAAGTATGATAGTTGATATCGGTGGAGGTACTACTGAGGTTGCTATTATATCATTAGGTGGAATAGTTACTAGCAAATCATTAAGAGTTGCTGGAGATGAGTTAGACCAATCAATCATAAACTACATTAAGAGAGAATTTAACTTAATGATAGGTGAGAGAACAGCAGAACAAATAAAAATGGAAATTGGATCAGCTTACAAAGTTGATGAGAATGAAGAAGAACAAACAATGGACATAAAAGGAAGAGATTTAATATCAGGACTTCCTAAGGTTGTTGTGGTTGATGCAGGACAAATAAGAAACGCTTTAAAAGAGCCGGTTTCATCAATAATAGAATCAATCAAAACTACTCTAGAAAAAACACCACCAGAATTAGCAGCTGATATCATGGATAAAGGAATAATGCTTGCTGGAGGAGGAGCATTCCTAAAAGGACTAGATGAACTTATATATAAAGAAACAGGAATGCCTGTTCATATAGCAGAATCACCTCTTGACTGTGTTGCACTAGGTACAGGAAAAGCTTTAGATAAGTTTGATCTAATAGTTAAACAACAAAGAGGATAGAATATGAAATTCTTCAAGAATAAACTGGCAGTAACTGTTATAGTACTGTCAGTTGCCTTTTTAGGAATAATTATATTTACTGTTAAGAGTGATTCTAAAAATCCAATTTCAGGTGGAGTTGGTACTGTTTTAAACCCTGTGCAGAAGGTTGTATACACAATAAGTGATAAAGTTCATGATGTCTTTGATTTCTTCTATAACTTTTCAGATGTTAAGAATGAAAATAATGATTTAAAAAAGAAAAATTTAGAATTAGAAAATCAATTAGTTGAATACAATGAGTTAAAGCGTCAAAATGATGTTTTAAGGGGAATAGTTGATTTCTCTAAGGAAAATAATCAATATAAATATATTGGTACAAACATAATAGGAAAAAGCGGAAATAGCTTTGTAGAAGGCTACACTATTGATAAAGGATCAAGTGAAGGTATTAAAAAAGATTACATAGTGATTTCTCCAGAAGGATTAGTGGGAGTTGTAACAGAAGTTCATTCAAACTGGTCAAAAATACAAACCTTATTAAATGAAAACGTAGCTGTTGCAGCAACTATTGAAGGAGATAGCAATTCAGGAGATGGAATAGTTAAGGGATATAGAAATGGCAGTGATATGCAAGCGGAAATAACTAACTTACCTATGAATTCTACAATAAAAGAAGGTGAGACAGTAGTTACTTCAGGCCTTGGAGGATATTATCCTAAGGGAATAAGAATTGGTGAAGTAACATCAGTACAATCAGATGATGTTAAAGTTATGAAAACTGCTATATTAAAAACATATGTTGATTTTAATAATTTACAAGAATTATTTGTAGTTGTACCTCCATCAGAGAGAGATGGTATAGTTAAGTATTAGAAAAGAGGGAGTAAAGTGAAAAGATTAATACTAATATTAATATGTCTTTTACTATTTATAGTAGATAATACTCTGGTACCTTTTTTCTCTATAAAAGGTGTTTATCCTAGTTTATTATTCACCTTTGCTGTACTATATGCTCTTATGAGTGGGTATTGGGAAGCGGTATTTATAGGAGTTTTATCAGGTTTCCTTCAAGATATTTATTTTGTAAATGTCTTTGGGGTAAATATGCTAGTAAATATGTTAGTGTGCTTAATAGCTGCGTATATTGGAGAAAGTGTATTTAAGCATAAAAAAACAATTCCAGTACTATCAGTAGGTTTACTTACTATAATAAAGTTTTTTGTAGTGGCATTTATATTAAATTTAATTAATATAAGAATAAACCTATTAAGTTTTGGGATTATGGTACTTTACAATGTATTTATAGGATTCTTTATGTATAATTGGGTTTATAAATTATGCAACAGAGATCTTATGAAAAGAGAATGGAAAATAAGTGAAAAATAGGTGGTTACATGAGAAGTTCAATAAATGGGAAAACGCCTATAGATAGATATAAAATTCTCATAGGAATAATGATAATAGTATTTGTATCTATAGTAGCAAGATTAGTTTATCTTCAAGTATTTAATTATGAAGAATTTAAACAAAGAGCTGATACTAGATCTATGAGATTTCTATCAGAACAGGCTCCAAGAGGTAAAATTTATGATTCAAATGGGGACATTTTAGCTACTAATAGACAAACATACACATTAACATTTACTGAAACAGATGAATCTAAGAAAAACTTTTATACTACTATAGATAAAGTTTATTCTATTTTAAAAGAAAACAATCAAAGTATATTAGATAATTTTAAGCTTAGAATTAATGAAAATGGAGAGCTTTATTTTGATGTTTCAGGTGAAACTGAAAAACTAAGACTTTTAAAAGATATTGGAATGGGTGATAAGGTTAAAAATGTTCTTTTTAAGAATAAAGAGGGCGATTTAACTGCTGAGGAAGAGGATCAAGTAGATAAAGAACTTCTAAAGATTACTCCAGAAGAGGCTTTTGATTTTCTAGTAAAAGAATATCAACTATATGATGTTTTAAATCCTACTCAGGAAGAGAAGGATTTATATAAGAAGATGGATCCTAAGGAAATAACAGATATTTTATTGAAAAAATATTCTCTTCAAGATATAAGAGGATATATGCTTATTAAAAATGCTATAAAAATGCAAAGTTTCTCAGGATATAAGCCCGTTACAATAGCTAAGGATATAAACAAAGAAACTGCATTTATATTTTATCAAAGACTTAATGATTTACCAGGGATAGATGTAAGCATTGAGCCAATGAGATATTATCCATATAATGAATTAGGTTCTGCATTCTTAGGATATGTAGCTTCTATAAATGGAGAGCAAAAAGCTAAGTATGAAGCAAGGGGATATGATGCCTCTACTGATTTAATAGGAAAAGCTGGTATAGAAGCAGCCTTTGAAAATGAGTTAAAAGGTGTTAAGGGAGGAACTACAGTTAAGGTAAACTCTTCTGGTAGAAAAAAAGAGGAACTTTATGACTTAGAATCTTATCCAGGAAATAATGTACATTTAACTATAGATAAGGATATTCAATATTCAGCAGAAACTTCAATGAAATATCTTTTAGATTTTCTTCAAACAAGAAATTCACTGGATTCAGGTGTAAATACTAAGAATGCAACTAGGGGAGCAGCAGTTGCTATAGAAGTGGATACAGGAAAGGTTCTAGCTTTAGTAAGTTATCCAGGATTTAATCCAAATGAGTTTGCAAAAGGAGAATTAGATCCAGCGGTAGCAAAGGAATATTTCCAACCAGATTATGAAGCCTTTGCACAACAGTTTATAGCTAAAAATTCTTTAAATAAAACAGTAGATGATCTTTTCCCTAAAAATTCAAAAACTGGATTGAGAGAAGATTTATATGATCTTTATCCAAAGAGGTTCTATAACTATGCTACTTTAGGTATGATTCCGCCAGGATCTACCTTTAAACCTGTTACCAGTGTGGCAGCACTAGAAGAAGGTGCTATAACTCCAAGTACAACAGTTTTTGCTAATGGATATAACTTTGGAGGAACATATCCAGAGATATTTGGTAAAAATTCAGCCAACTGGCCAAGGGATAAAAACTTTTCAGGATATGCAGATTTATATACTGCACTTCAGCATTCATCAAACTCATATTACTTTGACTCTGCTGTAAAGATGTATTATAAAAATGGTGGAGATCCATATGGAGATGGAAGATATAAGAAGAGTAGTACAGACGCTTTAGATTCTATTGCAAAATATGCATGGCAGTTTGGACTAGGAGTTAATCCTAATTCAAATCAAAAGGCTTCAACAGGAATTGAAATATCTGAAAATTTTGGTCAGGTTTATAATTTTGAATCTTTTAAAAAGCAAACAATAGCTCTTATGAGATTTACTTTAGTTAATTCTCTTGAGAAAGGAACCTTTGTTAATTCTTCTTCTCCAGATTTTCCACAGGTAAATATAGGGGTTAATGATAGAGATTCTAAAGAGTTAGCAGCGGCTAAGGACGCTATAAAGAAAGATGTAGAGGATTCCTTAAATAAGATTGGGGATGGAAATACAATTGATGAAAAAGCTTTAAGTGAAGCTTTAAAAAAGGATTTTAAAACTTTATATAGTATAGATTCTTCATATCAAGAAAGTATTAAAAACTTTAGTGGGATAAAAGCTAAGGATGATGAAGAGAAAGTTGATAAGGCAATAAGCTTAACAGTTCAAAAAACATTTGCTTGGGTTGTTGGAGATATTGCTTATCAAATAGTTTCACCAAGAAACCTTACTGACTCTGCTATAGGACAGAGTATAAGTAACTTTACTCCCGTTCAACTTGCAAGTTATGTAGCAACTTTAGCAAATGGTGGAACAAGATATAAGACACATTTAGTTGATAAAATAACAGATGCTCAAGGAAACTTAGTAGAAGAATTTAAACCAGAAGTTTTAAATAAGGTTAATATGTCAAAAGCTACTTTAGATGCTGTTAAAGAAGGTATGAGAAGAGTTAATAGGGAAAATGGAGGATCAGCAAATTTTATAATGTCAAGGTTACCTATTGTGACTGGAGGTAAAACTGGTACTGCTACTTTCAGAAATGACCAATCAGATTTTGGAAGAACAGACTATGGGGTTTATATTTCCTTTGCTCCTTTAGATAATCCTAAGATTGCTGTGGCAACAGTTCTTTATGATGGGGGTCATGGATATTATGGAGCATTTATAGCAAGAACTATTTATGAAACTTATTTTAGAGAAGAATTAAAGAAGGATTATCCAGATTATAAACCAACAAATCTTGATGGTGCTGCTTATGATTATTCATTGAATCCACCTTTAGAAGCTATAAAGGATTCAAACATAAATAGTAAAGTTGAAAATGCAGAATTAGACTCTTCAGGAAAACCAGTTGAAGGAGCACAAAATAATAATTCTGAAAACAAAAAAGAAGATGATAAATCTCAAAATAATAATCAAAATGATAAAACTAAAGTAGATGAAAATAAAGCTCATTAATAGAAAACCTACAGAATTAATTTCTGTAGGTTTTTAAATTATTATTGTTATTTTAATGAAATAATTAAACAAATTATAAATAGGTTTTTAAAATACGGTTGATTTTTTCAAAATTTTACTACTTTATTTCATAAAGTCCTTTTATAAATTAAAAATAATTTATATAATATAAAGTGAGAATTAATTTAATGTATAATTTACCTTAAGAATAAAAGGGGTTGGATACTTGGAGGATAGTAATTTACTATGCGTGATGATAGAATTTTTATAAAAGGAAATAAACTAGGGATAAATGCCATAATTAATATGGACAAGTTTGGTAATTTTGATGAAATGCTTGATTCTTTAGTAGAGAAGTTAAGTAGAGGAAAAAAGTTTTATAAAGGGGCTACTCTAACTGTAACTACTGATTTAAAATATATAAATGAAAGACAAATATCAAAGTTAAAAGATGTACTTTTTGATGAGATACTTATAAAAGATTGTATATTTGAAGAACGATTAGAAAAGCAAAGTAGTGTTTTTTCGGGAGTTTATGAGGGAAGAACAAAATTTGTAAGAAAAACTGTTAGAAGTGGTCAATGTTTGAATTACGCAGGTAATTTGATAATAATTGGTGATGTTAATAATGGAGGCGAAGTTAGGGCACATGGAAATGTAATTGTGCTAGGTGATTTAAAGGGAAAGGTTTTTGCAGGAGATAATGGTAATGAGAATGCCATAATAGCAGCTTATTCTTTAGAGCCAGAATTAATTTCTATATCAGGTAAAATAACAATATCACCGGATGATTTTGAGAAAACAGGATATCCAGAAGTGGCTAGATTGAATGAAAATAACATAATTGTAGAGCCGTATTTACCGGATAAATATTCTTATTAATATTACATAATTTAATGGAGGGAAAGTAATGGGAGTATCGATAGTAATAACATCAGGAAAAGGTGGAGTTGGAAAAACAACTACTACAGCTAACATTGGAACAGCCTTAGCAGCACAAGGAAAAAAGGTAGTTGTTGTTGATGGAGATACAGGTCTAAGAAACTTAGATGTGTTAATGGGATTAGAAAATAGAATTGTTTATACAGTAATTGATGTAATTGAAAATAGATGTAGAACTAAGCAAGCTTTAATAAGAGATAAGAGATTTAATAATTTATACTTATTACCTACAGCTCAAACTAAGGATAAAAATGATATAAGTCCTGAGCAAATGTTAAGATTAGTAAATGAATTAAAAGAAGAGTTTGATTATGTAATTTTAGACTGCCCAGCTGGTATAGAGCAAGGATTTGAAAATGCTATAGTTGGAGCAGATAGAGCTATTGTAGTAGTTAATCCAGAAATAACTTCTGTAAGAGATGCTGATAGAGTTATTGGAAAACTTGATGCTAAAGGATTAGAAAATCATGAGGTTATAGTAAATAGATTAAATTACGAAATGACTAAAAAAGGTGATATGCTAGACATTTCAGATATTATAGAAACTCTTTCTGTAAAACTTTTAGGAGTTGTTCCAGATGATAGAAACATAACAGTTTCTACTAATAAAGGAGAACCTATAGTACTAGATGAAAAAGCAAGTGCAGGACAAGCATTTAGAAATATAGGTAGAAGAATAATAGGAGAAGATGTTCCAATAATGGATTTAAACACTGAACACCAAGGAATATTTAGTTCTATATTAAAGTTATTTAGAAGAGGGTAGGTGAGAGAAAATGAGTTTTTTAAATGTTTTTTCTAGTAGACCTACGCCGAAACAAGTTGCTAAAGATAGATTAAAAGTTATTTTAATTCATGATAGAGGAGAACTATCAGATGAGGTTTTAGATAAAATAAGACTTGAAATATTAGATGTACTTTCTAAATATGTAGAGATTGAAAATGAGGATGTTGACATAACTGTTACAAAATCAAATCCAATAGAGGGCGAATCACCATCTTTAGTAGCAAATATACCAATAAAAAATATAAAAGGGAAAGCTAGATAGGTTAAAGGAATATAAGCTATTTCAAATTTTTTGAGATAGCTTTTTATTAGTCTTTTAAAAAGTTCAGAATTTTGTAATTGAAAATAGGTAAAAATAAAGTATTATATAAATAGTTATGTTAAATAAATAAATTTATGGAGGTACTATAATGCTTAGTAGACTAAAACTAGATAGTAAACTAAGAAGAGAAATTGATTATAAGCTTTTAGTATCTATGATATTAATAGTACTGTTTGGAATATTGAACATATACTTAGGAACAAAGTCTCAAAGAGGATTTTTTTTCGCTAAGAAACAGTTAATATGGTTTATAATATCAATGGCTGCATTGTACATAATATTACTTTGGAATTATAACATAATTTATAATTATGTTGAGATATTCTATTGGGGATCCATAGTTCTACTTATAATAACCAGATTTGCAGGAAGTGTAATAAATGGTGCTAGAGGATGGATTGTATTAGGTCCTGTAAGTATTCAGCCCTCGGAATTGGCCAAAACAGCCATGATACTTATGCTGGCCAAGAAGATGGAACAAGTTGATTTAAGAATAAATGACTTTAGAAATTTTATTAAGGTTGCCATGTATGCAATCATACCAATGATATTTATAGTTGTACAACCTGATATGGGTATGACTATGGTTTCATTTTTCATAGCACTTGGTATATTCTTTGCAGCTGGATTAGATATGAAAGTAATCGGTGCAGGGCTTTTATCAATAATAGTGGCAATAGCCTTAGTTTGGAATTCAGGGCTTATAAAAGACTATCAAAAGGATAGACTTGTTGGATTTTTAAATCCTGATGGAGATGAATTAGGTATAAATCTTCAATTAACTCAATCAAAAATAGGAATTGGATCTGGAGGATTCTTTGGAACTGGATTAGATCTAAATGGAGAAGTAGGTGGCTATTCTTCAGAATTCGTACCCGAAAGACAAACAGACTTCATATTCGCTGTAATAGGTGAACATTGGGGAACTGTAGGAGGAATAGTATTACTATTATTATACGCAATAATGATATATAGGATAATAATGACGGCCAAAACCTCCAAGGATATATTTGGTTCCATAATATGTGTTGGATTTGCATCCTATTTTATATTTGCTATATTACAAAATATAGGAATGACAATAGGTATAATGCCTATAACAGGAATAACATTACCGCTAGTAAGTTATGGAGGAAGTTCACTGCTTACAACCATAGTGAGTATAGCCTTAGTTTTAAACATATCTATGAGAAAGAAAAAATTAAAATTCTAATAAAAATAAAAGTGTTAAGATCAATAATGATTTTAATACTTTTATTTTTTATATCTATAATATTTCACTTTGTAATAAAAGTTCTATAAGGTGCATAAAAAAAATATATATTAATTATAATTAAATATTTCTAGAAAGGAGAAGAAAAAGTGGGTAGCTATAACAAAGAATATGAGAAGTATTATAGAAAAATAAATAAAATGAGAAAAACTTCTCCTAATCATGAGGTGAATTTTAAAACTAAGGGCTCCTATAAGAGAAAAGAAAAAGATAGTTTGAGTAAATATGTAATTAGGGAAGTTATTTTCTCATCAATTTTAGGGCTTTTTATTTTTTCTAGCTTTTTGTTAATGGGACAAATGGAAAATGAATTTTTAGTAGGATTAAGTAGTAAATTTAAAGAGGTAATATCAACTGATGGATATTATAAAAGTTTGGATTTAAATGAGAGTAAAATAGTAGCTACTATTAGTAATGGAATAAAAGATGGATTTAAGTTAGAGAATGCTAATCTTAAAAAAGAGCCTAAACAAGCTAGTGAAGAAAAGGTATCTGAAAATAAGGGGGAAATAAGTGCTTTTAATAATTTTCAGGTTATTGAGAAGGAATCTATAGATTTCTTAAAGGAAAGTAAAGTTATTCCTTTTAATGGAGAAATTAAAGCTTTAGAAAATAATAATTTAAAGGGAAAAAATATTTATTTAAGTGGTTCAAAGAGTGAGGTGAAAAGCCTATTAAAAGGAACCATAAGTGAAGTTAAAAAGGAAAATGGAACATATACTGTAAAGGTGAAGCACTATGATGATTTAGAAGTCTTATATCACAATTTAGAAGAGGTGGCAAAAAGAGAGGGAGATAAGTTAGAAGAGGGAGAAAAAATAGGTGTTTCATCTGAAAATGAAAAAGCAAAGGGTGTAATAATTCAAGTATTATTTAAAAATGAGTATGTTAACCCAGAAGAAAGTATGAGGTTTTTAGGAGATAAGCAGTGAAAATCAGTAAAAAGATAATTGTACAGCTTATTACATTTTTTATTTTAGGATTTATATTTGATTTAGCCTTAGCTTTTTTTTGGATTATAATACATGAATTAGCACATTATTTTGTTTTGTTAAAATTAAATATAGAGTCAGATAAGTTTAAACTTCATATTTTAGGAGCTAGATTAGAGATAAAAGATTTTGAAGATTTAAGTTCAAAAGAAAAATTAATAGTATGTTTTGCAGGCCCTATTTTAAATGGAATTGTTGCGCTTATTTCTTTCTGTGTTTATAAATTAATTTTTAAAAGTGAATATATTTATTCTACCTATGAAGTAAATTTAGTCCTATTTATTTTTAATTTGCTTCCTACATACCCCTTAGATGGAGGTAAAATATTAGGAGCAATTTTAGAAGAGAAGATGATTTTTAAGGATGTCAATAATATATTGATCAAGATAAGCTATTCATTTGGAATAGCATTTCTTTTGTTGTCTATATTAGGTGTTGTGATTTTAGGAGAATTAAATATAACTAGTATATTAGCGGGAATATTTATAATCTATTTAAGTTATAATGAGAGAAGAAAGGTAATGTATATAATTATGGGTGATATAACTAAAAAGAGGGAACGATTAATTAATAAGAAATACATAGACAGTAGAGTAACTTCTGTATATTGTGAACAAGATATGGTTAATCTTCTTAGAATTATTGATAAAAATAGATTTAATATATTTTATGTTTTAGATGAAGAAATGAATTTGCTTTATGTCTTAAGAGAAAATGAAATAATAGAGACTTTAAAGACAATTGGAAACATGAATTTAAGAGAATATTACATTAAGTATAGAAAAGAATAAATATATTGGTTATAATTATTCTTTGTGATAGAATAGAAATTGTTAATATGAGAGAAGTATAAAGAGGTATACTTCTCTTTTTATTATAGATATTAGCTTTAATATTTTATAAAAATGTAGGAGGAAACTAAATGGTAAGAATAACTGATGATATTTTATATAGAGTTGAGAAGCCATCTAGATATGTAGGTGGAGAACTTAATGAAGTGATAAAAGACCCAAAAGAAGTTGATATAAGATTTGGATTTTGCTTCCCAGATGTTTATGAAGTAGGGATGTCTCACTTAGGATCAAGAATTTTATATCATGTTTTAAATCAAAGAAAAGATACATATTGTGAAAGAGTATATGCTCCATGGCCAGACATGGAAAAGCTTATGAGAGAAAATAATATTCCTTTATATGCTTTAGAAACTAAAGATCCTATAAATGAATTCAACTTTTTAGCATTTACTCTTCAATATGAAATGAGTTATACAAACATACTAAATATGCTAAACATGGGTGGAATTCCACTTAGAGCATCAGAGAGAACAGAGAAGGATCCTTTAGTAATAGCTGGTGGACCTTGTGCATATAATCCAGAGCCTTTATATGACATAGTTGACATATTCCAATTAGGTGAAGGTGAAGAAGGATTAAATGATCTTTTAGATCTTTATCAAAAACATAAAGATAACTTTAACAAGGAAGCTTATTTAAGAGAAGCTAGTCATATTCCAAGTGTTTATATTCCATCATTATATGATGTTACATACAACGAAGACGGCACAATAAAAGAATTTATACCTAAGTACGATGATGTGCCTAAAAAGGTTAAAAAGAGAATCATAAATAACTTTGACCAAGTTGATTTCCCAGAAAGTTTAATAGTGCCTTACAGTGAAATAGTTCATGACAGAGTTGTTTTAGAATTATTTAGAGGATGTACTAATGGATGTAGATTCTGTCAAGCTGGAATGATATATAGACCAGTTAGAGAAAAAAGCAGAAAGACTTTATTAGATCAAGCTAGAAAAATGCTTAAAGCTACAGGATATGATGAGGTTTCATTAGTTTCACTAAGTACTTGTGATTATTCTGATATTCAAGGTTTAGTAAAAGATCTTATAGAAGAGCACGGAAAGAATAATGTAAGTGTTGCCCTACCATCAATAAGAGTAGATGCTTTCTCAGTTGATCTATTAAAAGAAATTCAAAAGGTTAGAAAAACTGGTTTAACTTTTGCGCCAGAGGCTGGATCTCAAAGAATGAGAGATGTTATAAATAAAGGGTTAACAGAGGAAAGAATATTAGAAGCAGCTAAAAATGCTTTTGAATCAGGTTGGAGTACAATAAAATTATACTTTATACTTGGAGTTCCTTATGAAACAGTTGAAGATGCTGCAGAAATAGGATTATTAGCTGAGAAAATAGCTGATCAATACTTTGCTGTACCTAAACATATAAGAAATAAAGGACTTAGAATTACTGTAAGTACTTCTATCCTTGTACCAAAACCATTTACACCATTCCAATGGGCACCAATGGAGAAAATGGACATTGTAACTGAAAAGATAAATGCTGTTAAAGGTGCTATAAAATCAAGAAGTATAGTTTACAACTATCATGAGCAAAAAACATCATATATGGAAGCTGTTTTAGCTAGAGGAGACAGAAGACTTTGTGATGTTTTAATAAAAGCTTATGAAAAAGGCGCTAAATTCGATGGTTGGTCAGAGTACTTTGACTTTGAATTATGGCAAGAAGCTTTAGCTGAGTGTAATGTAGATGGAGATTTCTATGTTTACAGACAAAGAAGCTACGATGAGATTTTACCATGGGATTTCATAGATATTGGAGTAACAAGAAAATATCTTGAAAGAGAAAATGAAAAAGCTAAAACTGGTGAACCTACTCAAAACTGTAGAAAAGGATGTACAGGTTGTGGAGTAAATGTAAACTTTAAAGATGGGGAGTGTTTTGAAGGTGCGATACTTAATTAAATTTACTAAAGATGCAGATATAAAATTTGTTTCTCACTTAGATTTAATGAGAACAATTCAAAGAATAGTAAGAAGAGCTGAGCTTCCAGTTGAATATTCAAAAGGATTTAACCCTCACATGGCATTAGCAATAGCACAACCTTTATCAGTTGGTGTATATTCTGAGGGAGATTATTTAGACTTAAATTTAACTGAAGATATGAATGAAGAGGCAGTAAAAGAAAAGTTAAATGAATTCTCAGCAAATGGTATTAGATTTTTAGAAGTTTCAAAGAGTCCAGTTATACACAATGTTAAGAGATTACCAGCAGCTATGGCTCTTTTAGATGCTGCAAATTATACAATAAAAATAAGATATAATGATATTTCTAAGGCTGAAGAAGAAGTTAATGCTTTAATGGCTAAAAAAGAAATAATAACAATAAAAAGAACTAAAAAAGGTGAAAAAGAAGCTGATATAAAGCCATTTATAAAAGATTTTAAATGTTGGACTAAAGACAATTATTTAATTGTAAATACAACTATAAGCTGTGGAAGTAGAGAAAATCTTTCAGCAGATCTTTTAGCAAATGTTATAAAAGAAAATACATCAAATGTTAATGAAGAAGCTTTCGTGGAAATAAAAAGAGTTGAGATGTATGCATACAAAGGGGATACATTAGTTCCTCTATATAAATACATCTAAATTAGGAAGTGAATTCATGAGAGATATATACGTAGAAAGAAGAGAAAATTTATTAAGGGTTGCTATAAAGAAAAATAATCTTTTAAGTGAGTGCTATATAGAAGAAGAAAGTCTAGAACCTGTTCAAGGAGAGATATATAAAGGTATAGTGAAAAGAGTTGTTCCAGGAATAAAGAGTGCCTTTATAGATATTGGGTATAGTAAACAGGCCTATATGATACTTGGAGAAGAGGAAAAAGATCTAAAACAAGGAGATGGAATAATTGTTGAAGTATTAAAAGAGCAATTTGGAAGTAAAGGGGCAAAAGTTACTTCAAAAATATCTTTAGCAGGAAGATATTGCGTCTTAGAAACTTCAAGAAATGATATTTCAATTTCAAGAAAAATAGAAGATCTAGAGTTTAAAAAAGAACTTGAAAATTCATTAATAAAACCAAGTGAATTAGGGGTTACTGTTAGGACAAAAGCCCAATCAGCTAGTATTTATGAAATTCAAGAAGAAATAGAAGAGCTATATAGAAACTATAAAGAGGTTATTAGAGAAGGTAAATTCTCCTTAAATCCAAAAAGATTATTGGGTAAAGGAGACCTTATTAATAAGATAATTAGAGATGACATTGATGCTTATACTTCTTCAATAATTGTTGATTCTATAGAAGATTACGAAAGAATAAAAGATAGTATTTCTAATTCTGAATATTTAAAAGTAATTCTTTATGATGATGTTAGAAGTCTTTTTGATTATTATGGTATTGAAAAAGAAATTCTTAGCCTTAGAAATAATAGAGTTAATTTAAATTGTGGCGGAGACATAGTTATAGAAAAAACAGAGGCTATGTATGTTATAGATGTTAATTCAGGTAAAAATACAAATCATAAAAATAAAGAAAAAACTGCCTATGAAACTAATAAAAATGCAGCAATAGAAATTGCTAGACAGATTAAAATTAGAAACTTAGGTGGAATAATATTAGTTGATTTTATAGATATGTATTCACAGGAAAACAAGAAAAAAATATTAGAAATATTAAAAGATGAATTTAAAAGTGATAGCCAAAGAGCTAAAATTTTTCCTTTTACAGAACTTGGATTAGTACAAATAACAAGATATAGAAAAGGAAAAAGCATTTATGAATATATAGAAGAAAACTGCTTAGCATGCAATGGTCATGGAAAGAGATTAAAGTTATCTTATATAAATCTTCTTTTAAGAAATGAGATTTTGAAGAAAAATGGAGAAGGAAAGATAAAAGATTTCCATATAGAAATAAACTCTATTTATGAAAAAGATATTAGAGGAAATATTTTTGAGTTTTTAAAAGAAATTGGAGCATTAGATTTAAATATTTACTTGAATTTTCAAGAATCTAAAGACTTTTATAAAGTAGAACCATTGATCTTTAAAAATCAAATAGAAAGCGTAAAAGAGTATTTGGTGAAGAATATCGAAAAATATTAAATTTAGCTTTACAAAAGGCTTTAGCTATGATAGAATGGCTTTTGTAAACCGCTCACGAATAGGTTTTAAAAATAACTTTAATTAGTTTACCTTAAGTGGCGAGACCGTTATGAGGAGGTGTTTTAATGTACGCAGTATTAACTACAGGAGGAAAACAATACAGAGTTCAAGAAGGAGACGTATTATTCGTTGAAAAACTTAACGCTGAAGTTGACTCAACAGTTGAATTAACAGAAGTTCTTGCAGTCGCTAAAGACGGAGAAATCAAAGTTGGTGCACCAGTAGTTGAGGGTGCTAAGGTTGTAGCAAAAGTATTAGCTCAAGGAAAAGCTAAGAAAGTTGTTGTATTCAAATACAAAAGAAAGAAAGACTACAGAAGAAAAAATGGTCACAGACAACCTTACACTAAGATCGTTATCGAAAAGATCGAAGCTTAATTTTCTGATATGATTAGAGTTAAATTTCAATCAAAAGAAGATAACATAATTTCCTTCACTATTAAAGGACACGCAATGGAATGCAGAGATGCTATTCTAGCTGGAGAGGCGTACGATATGATATGTAATTCCGTATCAGTATTATCTCAAAGTGCAATCATTGGTTTAGATGAAGTTTTAAAACTTAATGTAAACTATGAAATGAGTGATGGATATTTAAAACTAGATCTAAATGGGTTTACCCATGAAGAAATAGTTGAAGCTCAAGTTTTACTTAAAACTTTTGAAATGAGCTTAGCGAGTCTAGTCCTAGGGCTGGATAGCAGTTTAGGAAAGAAAACGCGTTGTAAATATATAGAGATAATAAAAGAGGAGGTGTAGACTATGTTAAAAATGAACCTTCAATTATTTGCACATAAAAAAGGGGTTGGTAGCTCAAAGAACGGTAGAGATTCTGAAGCTAAAAGACTTGGTGTTAAATGTGCAGATGGACAATTCGTTCTTGCTGGAAACATCTTAGTAAGACAAAGAGGAACAAAGATTCATCCAGGTGCTAACGTAGGTAAAGGTGGAGACGATACTTTATTCGCTAAGATCGATGGTGTTGTTAAATACGAAAGACTTGGAAGAGACAAGAAAAAAGCTTCTGTTTACCCAGTAAACGTAGAAGAAGTTATAGCTGAATAATATATTTAGTTTTATAAAAGCACCCTTACTTAGGGTGCTTTTTGATTAATAATAAAAAAATTTAACCATATGAGAACATAGCATTAAAAAAGCTGTGTTTTTATATTAAAGTAAGGTTATAATATACTAAAAAGGAACATTTTATAGAGAAAGCAAGGTGAGAAAACATGTTTATAGATACGGCCAAGATATTTGTGAAATCTGGAGATGGTGGTCATGGTTCTGTTTCTTTTAGAAGAGAAAAATACGTTCCACTTGGTGGCCCAGATGGTGGAGATGGTGGAAAAGGTGGAGATGTTACTTTTGTAGTAGATCCAGGAATGACAACTCTTTTAGATTTCAAATATAAGAGAAAATTCGTAGCAGGTAGAGGACAAGACGGTCAAGGATCTAAATGTTACGGAAGAGATGGTGAAAATTTAACAATAAAGGTTCCAATGGGAACTATAATAAGAGATGTTGAAACTAACAAGGTAATGGCAGACCTTTCTCATAGAGATGATACATATACAATCTGTAGAGGAGGAAAAGGTGGTAAGGGAAATTGTAAGTTCTGTACACCTACAAGACAGGCACCAACTTTTGCTGAGCCAGGAATGCCAGGAGAAGAAAGATGGGTTGCTTTAGAATTAAAACTATTAGCAGACGTAGGACTTTTAGGATTCCCTAATGTTGGTAAATCAACATTGCTTTCAGTAGTAACTAAGGCTAAACCAAAGATAGCTAACTATCACTTTACAACTTTAAAACCTAATTTAGGGGTTGTTGCTGTACCAGGAATAGAGCCATTTGTTATGGCAGACGTACCAGGTATTATAGAAGGAGCTTCAGAAGGTGTAGGTCTTGGATTAGACTTCTTAAGACATATAGAAAGAACAAGACTTTTAATACATGTTGTTGATATTTCAGGTGTTGAAGGAAGAGACGCAGTTGAAGACTTCAAGAGAATAAATGAAGAATTAAAGAACTATAGTGTTAAACTTTGGGATAGACCTCAAATAGTAGTAGCAAATAAATGCGATATGTTATTTGATGAAGAAATTTTTGAAAACTTCAAAGCTGAAGTTAATAAAATGGGATTTGATAAGGTATTTAAAATGTCAGCAGCTACTTCACAAGGAGTAGAGGAAGTAATAAAAGAAGCAGCTAGAATGCTTAAGGATATTCCTGTTACTGACTTAGAAATCCCAGAAGATGAAAGATTCATTCCAGAGGATAAGAAGTTTACATATACTATAAATCCAATAGAAGAAGATGGATTAAAGGTTTATGTAGTAGAAGGTTCATTTGTAGACAGATTATTATTAGCTGTTAACGTAAATGATCCTGATTCATTAAGATATTTCCATAAGGTTCTTAATAATAAAGGAATATTCCATGAGTTAAGAGAAATGGGAATAGAAGATGGAGATATGGTAAGATTAAACGACTTTGAGTTTGAATACTTACTATAATTAATGGAGGATAAATAATGATAACAACAAAACAAAGAGCATATTTAAGAGGATTAGGTGCTAAATTAACTCCTATATTTCAAATAGGTAAAAATGGAATAGAAGATAACTTTTTAAAGCAAGTTGATGATGCTTTAGAAGCAAGAGAGATTTTAAAAATAAATGTTCTTGAAAATAGTGGATTAGAGACAAGAGAAGCTTCAAATTTCATCTGTGAAAGATTAGGATGTGAAGGGGTTCAATCTATAGGAAACAAAATAGTTCTTTACAGAGCATCAAAAAATAATCCTAAGATAGAATTACCTAAAAAAGGGAAGTAATATGAAAAAAATAGGAGTATTTGGTGGAACTTTTGACCCGATACACATAGGCCATATTTATATAGCTTATGAAGCCTATAAAATATTAGAACTAGATGAAGTTATATTCATGCCAGCAGGCAATCCACCTCATAAGAAGTGGAAAGATATAACTGATGAAATAATTAGATATGAAATGGTTAAAAAAGCTATAGAGCCATATAGCTTTTTTTCCATAAATAACTATGAAATAGAGAAAAAAGGATTGAGCTTTACTTATGAAACTTTAAGATATTTACATGAAAGTTTTAAAGAAGTAGAGCTCTATTTCATAACCGGAGCAGATTGTCTTATAAACCTAAATTCATGGAAAAATATAAATGAAATTTTTAAATTTAGTAATTTAGTGGTTTTTAATAGACCTGGATTTGATAAAAATGATTTATTAAAGAGGAAAGAAGAGTTTGATAGAGAATATTGTACTAATATAGTCTATTTAGATTTACTTAATATAGAGATAAGTTCTACTCTTATAAGAGAAAGAGTTTGTAATTCTTTAGAAGTTAAATTCTTTTTACCGCCAGGTGTAGTGGATATAATAAATAAATATAATTTGTATAGGAGAGAGTAACTATGTGGTCATTAGAGAAAATAAATAATTATGTTAAAGAGACTATTAAGGGAAGTAGATACTCACATACTTTAGGAGTTGTTGAAACTGCTAAAGAACTTGCTAAAATAAATGGCGAAGATATACAAAAGGCAGAATTAGCTGCATTAATTCACGATGTAGCAAAATATATTCCTGTAGAGGAACAAGTGAAAATATTAGAAGAGCATGGTTATGAACTGGATGAAATAACCTTAAAATCACCTCAAGTTTTACATGGATTTGTTGGTGCCATAGTAGCTAAAGAAAAGTTTGGAATAGAGGATGAAATGGTTTTAGATGCTGTTAAATACCATACTTTAGCCAAGAGAGATATGAGTACTCTAGAAAAAATAATATATATAGCTGACTATATTGAGCCAGGTAGAGATTTCCCAGGTGTTGAAGAATTAAGAGAAATAACAAGAGAAGATTTAGATAAAGGAGTATTAAAAGGCTTAGAAAATACAATTTTATTTGTAATAAAGCAAGGTAATTTAATACACCCTTTAACTATAGAAGCAAGAAATTTCTTAATAATGCAAGAAAAATAATCAAATAGTTGGAGAGGGTTATATGGGAAATGAAGAAAATAGATTTGAAAAAAGAGAAGATAAGAAAAATATCAATAAAAAAAGCTTAGTAAAAAGAATAATTTTAGGTTCTTTAGCTTTTATTCTTATTTTTTTTATAAGTATTTTTGGATATTTTTATTTTAAATATGGTAGTTTTTTAGGGGAAGTTTTTAATATAGTTAAAGACGTAAAACAGGATGTAATAAAGGTTGAAGAGCCAATTAATGTACTTTTATTAGGTATGGATATTGGTGATACAAGTGATGTATCAAATAAAGATGCTAAAAGAACAGATACTATAATTTTAGCTAACTTTGATCCTATAACAAAAGAGGCTAAGTTAATATCTATACCTAGAGATACTAGAGTAAAAATTGGCGGAAAGTCTCAAAAAATAAATGCTGCTTATCCAATTGGGGGAGAAAAGCTTGTTAAACAGCTTGTTGGCAATATACTAGGGGTTAAGGTTGATTATGTTGTTAAAGTTGATTATGAAGGCTTTAGAGGCATAATAGATGCCATTGGTGGAATTGATATGTATATAGAGCAGGATATGAACTATGATGATCCAGGGCAGGATTTACACATACATTTCAATAAGGGAGAAACTGTACATCTAGATGGTAAAAAAGCTGAAGAGTTTTTTAGATGGAGAAAAAATAATGATGGTACAGGATTAGCCAATGGAGATGTTGATAGAATAAAAAATCAACAAAAGTTTATGAATGCTGTAATAGATAAGGTTTTATCAGTATCTACTATAACAAAGATAGATAGTATAGCAGAAATTTTAAATAAAAATATAGAAACTAATATTCCTTTAGATGTTACTGTTGCATATGGTCTTAAAGGATTAGAAGCTGATAAGAACAATATAAAAATGATGACATTACCTGGAGAAGGTAAATATGTTGGAAATGTTTCTTACTATATTCCTGATGAAAAGGCTACTAAAGAATTAAGAAGTCAATTAAACAGCAGTAATTTAAGTGGAAGAAAAAATGTTATTCCTAGTGCTGCAAGAGGAGATTTATCCATAAAAGTTTTAAATTGTACAAAAATAAATGGCTTAGCTTCTAATGTACAAAAACAATTAAATGAAAATGGATATGATAAAGTCGATGTTGGAAATGGCGATTCTAGGGAGAAATCAGAGATTTTGATAAAGGATGAAAGTTCTAGAGCTTTTATGGAAAATGACTTAAAGATAGAAAATATAAAAAAGGGAATTTCATCTAAGTATGATGGAAATGGAACTTATGATGTAGTAATATTACTAGGAAAAGACTTTAAAAATTTCGGAGAGATGAAATGAGTATTTTAGAAAGTAAAATAACTAAAGAGTATGATAAAAGAAAAATAAGAGAATTTTTAAAAGAAGAGTTAGGATTGTCTTCAAGGTTAATAAGAAGTGCAGCCATAGACAAGAGAATTAAGGTAGATGGTGTTGCAGTAAAAATGAACTATGTTGTTAAAACTGGGGAAGAGATAAAAATTGAGCTTTCAAAAAAGGAATCTCAAAACATTGAACCAGAAAAAATGGATATAGAAATAGTTTATGAGGATAGTGACATATTAGTTTTAAATAAGAAACCTTTTATGGTTGTACATCCTACAAGAAGCCATCCTAATGGAACCTTAGCTAATGGTATATTATATTACTTTAAAGAAAGTAATCAAGATTGTATAGTTAGACTAGTTAGTAGACTAGATATGAATACTTCAGGGCTTATAATCATAGGTAAAAATCAATATGCTCATATGGTTTTATCTAATGAAATGAAAACTGATAAATTTAAAAAAAGATATTTAGCTATAGTTCACGGAAATTTAGAAGAAAAAGAAGGAACTATAAATAGACCAATTTATAGACCAGCAGAGGATACTATAAAAAGGGTTGTAGATGAAAGAGGGCAAGAAAGTATAACTCACTACAAGGTTATAGAAAGTTATGAGGGTGCCGATTTAGTTGAATGTCTATTAGAAACAGGAAGAACACATCAGATAAGAGTGCACCTAAGCAGTTTAGGTCATCCTATATTTGGAGACTCTTTATATGGAACAGAGGATGAAGACTTTATATCAAGGCAGGCCTTACATGCTTATGGATTAGATTTTTATAGTCCAAAGACAAAGGAACCTTTAAGCTTAAGAGCAGATCTTCCAGAGGATATGAAAGAGTTAATAAATAAATTAAAAAACAAGTAGTTTTAAGCCAATGCTTAAAACTACTTGTTTTTTTTAATTGTAAAAATATGAACCACGTTTTTTTCTATTTCTTATTCTTTTTATAGTTGATATAAGTCTAATCATAAATAGTATTAAGATTATTAAAAAGATTAAACCTATAACGCCTAAAGCTATGTAAAATCCACTAAAGTCCTTTAATTTAAACATAAGTTTTTCAAAACTTGTATAAGTTATATCATTACTGTTTAAAAGATTTAAGGTTTTATAAGGAGTATTTCCAATCATAAGTGTTCCAGTAAAAGAATCATTATTCTTTAATATATCAGTACCTCTAGATATAGGTTTAGTTGCTTTTACTGAAAAGTCTATATTTAAATTTTTCTTTATTTCATCTGTAGATAAGTTCTCTATTTCAGAGTTCTTAAATGTTTTATAAATATCTTCAGGAACTACTAAAGATAAAGTGTTCTTATCATCAATATAATATTCTTTTACAACATCATTTTTAGAATATAATTTAACTAAAGAAAAATTATTAAATCCATAATCTAAAAGATTTTTTGTATCTTCATAATATTGATCCTTTGTGTCGTAACCTAATAGAGTAAGAATTAATTTTCTATTACCTTTTTTAGCTGCACAAGTAAATGTATGTCTTGATTTAGTTGTATATCCTGTTTTATTACAAAAAATATCTTTATTATAATATGGGCTTGTTTGGTGAATAAGTTGATTATTATTATTTGCCCATATAGGTTCTCCACTTACAACACTTTTAGGCATCTCATAAGAAGTTTTTTCTGTGATTTCAGCAATTATTGGATTCTTTGAAGCTGCATTCATTATTAGAGCTAAATCATAAGGAGTAGTCATATGATCATCTTCAAAAAGTCCACTAGCATTAACAAAGTGAGTATTAGTAGCTCCTAATTCTGATGCACGCTTATTCATAAGTTTTGCAAATTCTTCTTCAGAGCCAGAAATATGTTCAGCTAAAGCTACAGCAGCATCATTAGCTGATTGTATTAATAATGCGTTAAGCAATTCTTCTACTGTATATTTATCTCCTTCTTGAAGACCAACACGGGTTCCTTCAGCTAAAGGAGGATTCTTTCCTATAGTAACAACATCATTTAAGTTAGCTTTTTCTACTGTAAGTAAAGCTGTCATAGTTTTAGTAGTAGATGCAGGAGCAAGTTTTTCATTAGCATTTTTCTCAGCTAAAACCTCCCCAGTAGTTCCATCCATAAGAACCATTCCTTCACCTTTAATCTCTGGTACATTACTTTCAGCAAAAACATTAGTACTTAAAATTAAAGAGAAGATAAAAGCCATAGATATTATAAAATTAAGTTTTATTTTTAAATTCTTAAACTTTATACTCATAGAGCCTCCAAAATTTTTAATTTTAATTGCAATAATTATTATAACAATAATAGAGTATATTTTCTATAAATTTGTATTAATTTGGTACTTGAAAATGGAGAAATTGTCAATAATATTAAAGAAATATGAGAATTTATTGCTTTGAAACTGTAATTTTTTAATAAACATTAAAGAATTTATATAATATGGAGGGTTCATGAAGAGAAAAGAAAAGATTATAGGAAGTTTAATAATTGCTATAATAGCCACTTTGTTTTTATTTATTGGTTATTCAAAGACAAATGATAAAAAAATAAGTGATAGTGATATGGAAAAACTATTTTTAGATAGAGAGGAATCAAAAGAGAATAATGAAGTAGAAGAGTTTAATGAAAAAGAATCATATTCGAAGAAAGAAGACAGTAATAGCAAAGAAGAAAAAGATAAGGGCATAGAAAGTGAGAAAGAAGAAAAAGAAACTAGCTTAGATGAAGAAAAAATAGTTGTAGAGATTAAGGGAGAGGTAAAAAAGCCTAATGTCTATGAATTAAAAAATGGAAGTAGAATTTATGAGCTTATAGAGGAAGCTGGAGGACCAACTGATGAAGCGGATTTAAGCAATATAAATAGAGCTTTATATTTAAGTGACGGACAATGTATAGTAATTAAAAATATAAATGATGTTGAAAGTGAAGAGGCAAATTTAAATGAAAGCTTAAATACTGAAGTTTCTAATAATATTACTACTAATTCATCAGGTGACAAAGGTGAGAAAAATGAAAGTTCAGTTATAAATATAAATACTGCCTCTAAAGAAACTCTTATGACCTTAAATGGAATAGGAGAAAGTAAGGCACAGGCAATAATAGATTATAGAGATGAAATTGGTGGTTTTAAAAGTATTGATGATATTACAAAGGTAAGTGGTATAGGAGAAAAAACATTAGAGAAGATAAAAGATAAAATTTCTATAAAGTAATATGATATAATGAATATTATTATTTAGAAAAGAGGTGGAGTTTTATGATAGAAAAAAGACTAACAGAGCTATCAAAGACTTCTGGCTGAGCAGCCAAAATAGGGCCGGGGGCTCTTTCAGAAATTTTAAGTAAATTACCAAAGATGAATGATAAAAATTTAATTGTTGGAATAGATACATCTGATGATGCGGCAGTATATAAATTAAATGATGAAATGGCAACAATACAAACATTAGATTTCTTTACTCCAATAGTAGATGATCCATATACCTTTGGGCAGATAGCTGCAGCAAACTCCTTAAGTGATGTTTATGCTATGGGAGGGAAGCCTATAGTGGCATTAAATATAGTTTGTTTTCCTAATTGCTTAAATATGAATATATTAGGTGAAATATTAAGAGGGGGAGCAGATAAGGTTTTAGAAGCTGGAGCTGTAATAGTTGGAGGACATACAGTTCAAGATGATGAACCTAAATATGGTTTATCTGTTACAGGAATTGTACATCCAGATAAAGTTCTTAAAAACTATGGATCAGAGACAGGTGATATTTTAATATTAACTAAGCCAATTGGTCTTGGGATAATAAATACAGCTATTAAGGCTAAGATAGCTTCTAAGGAAGCTTATGAAAAAGCAGTAAAAGTAATGGCGTATTTAAATAAATATGCAGGTGAAATAATAACTGACTATAATATAACATCGTGTACGGATATAACAGGATTTTCACTAATAGGTCATGCATATGAAATGGCAGAACCATCTAAAAAAACCTTTAGAATCTTTAAAGATGCAATTCCATTTATTAAAGAGGCTAAGGAATATGCTAGTATGGGATTAATACCAGCTGGGTGTTATGAGAATAAAAGATACTTAGAAGGAAAATATCTTCTAAAGAATGTTGAAAGTTGGATGGAAGATATATTATTTGATCCTCAAACATCAGGTGGATTATTAATTAGTTGTAAAGAGGAAGACTACATAGACATACTGACTAGATTAGAAAAGTTAGAGGTAGAAAGTGCTGTTATAGGACGTGTTGAAGACTTCAATGATGCATATATAGTAGTAGAGTAATTTTTAGGAGGATAACATGACAAAAGAACTTCTTAGAGCTTTGCCTAAGATAGATGAAATACTTGGTATTTTTAATGAGGACTTTTTAAATGAAAATGGGAGAGAAACAGTTGTAAGTACTTTAAGAGATATAATCAATGAAAATAGGAAAGCTATTCTAAATGAAGAGGCATATTATGCCTTAACTAAGGAAGAAGCTAAGACTAGATGTGAGAAGAGATTATTGAAAAAAAGAGAAAGAAATTTAAAAAGGGTTATTAATGGAACAGGTGTTGTTATTCATACTAATTTAGGAAGATCTTTGTTAAGCAAAGAGGCCACTGAAGCAGTTGCTTTAGCCGCTTCAAGCTATAGCAATCTAGAGTATGATTTAGAAAAGGGAGAGAGAGGATCTAGATACTCCCTTATAGAAGGTATCATAAAAGATATTACAGGAGCTGAGGCAGCCTTAGTAGTAAATAATAATGCAGCAGCCATAATGCTTGTATTAAATTCTCTTTGTGAAAATAAAGAGGTAATTGTTTCTAGAGGGGAACTTGTAGAAATAGGTGGCTCTTTTAGAATTCCAGAAGTTATGAATTTTTCAAGAGCTAAGCTTGTGGAAGTTGGAACAACCAATAGAACACATTTATATGACTATGAGGATGCCATAACAGAGGAAACTGGAGCCTTTTTAAAAGTGCATAGTTCAAATTTCAAAATAGTAGGGTTTACTAAGAGCGTGTGTGCTAAGGAAATATGTAACTTAGCAAGAAAAAAGGATATACCTGTAATAGAGGACATTGGAAGTGGTGTTTTAATTGATTTAAGCAAATATGGATTAGAAAAAGAGCCTACAGTAATAGAAAGTTTAGAAGACGGAGTAGATGTTGTAACATTTTCTGGAGATAAGATGCTTGGTGGAGCACAGGCTGGAATTATTGTAGGTAAAAAGAAATTCATAGATAGGATAAAAAGGAATCAATTAACTAGAGCTCTAAGAGTTGATAAATTTACTTTAGCTGCTTTAGAAATTACTTTAAAACATTATTTAAATGAAAAAGAGGCAATTGAAAAAATACCAACTCTTCATATGATGACTTTAGATTTAAAGGAAATAAAAGAAAGAGCTAATAGACTTTATAAGAATTTAGAAGGGTTAAATAAGTTCTATAAATTTTCTATAGAAGAAGGTGAGTCAACAGTTGGTGGAGGTTCAATGCCAGACAGTAAATTAAGTACTTATTTACTTAGAATAGATTCAGATAGCATAAATGAAGTTAATTTAGAAAGAGAGCTAAGAGAATATAAAATACCTATAATAACTAGAGTTTATAAAGGGGCTGTTTATATAGATCTTAGAACTATTTTAGAAGATGATTATGAAGTTATATTCAATGCTTTAAAGGAAATAGGTGAAAAATAGATGAAACATGTGATTATAGGAACATCAGGGCATATAGATCATGGTAAAACAACTCTTATAAAGGCCTTAACAGGTAGAGAAACTGATAAGCTTGATGAAGAGAAGAAAAGAGGTATATCAATTAATTTAGGATTTACCTTTTTTGATCTACCTTCAGGAAAAAGAGCGGGCATAATAGATGTTCCAGGGCATGAAAAATTCATCAAAAATATGTTAGCAGGAGCTACATCATTAGATGTAGTTCTTCTAATTATTGCCCTAGATGAAGGAATAATGCCTCAAACAAAGGAACATTTAGAAATATTAGAACTTTTAGAAGTTAAAAAGTGCATAGTTGCTTTAACTAAAAGGGATTTAGTTGATGAAGAATGGGCAGAAATGATGAAAGAAGACATAAAGAATTATTTAAAATCAACTAATTTTAAAGATGCAACCATGATAGAGGTTTCTTCTAAAACTAAAGAAGGAATTAATGAATTAATAACTGAAATAGATAGTGCAGTAGAAGAAATAGAGCAAAAGGACAAGGAAGGCCATTTTAGATTAGCTGTTGATAGAAGCTTTTCAGTAAGTGGATTTGGAACAGTAGCCACAGGAACTATATTAAGTGGAAGTGTAAAATTAGGTGATTTAGTTCAAATTAATCCAAGTGGAATAGAAGCTAGAGTTAGAAATATTCAAGTTCATGATGAGAATGTTGAAATAGGGGAAGCTGGTCAAAGATGTGCATTAAACTTATCAGGAGTTACTAAAGAGGAAGTAACTAGAGGAATGGTAGTTTGTACTTATAATACTATTGAGCCATCTTATATGGTAGATTGTAAGTTTAGATACCTAAAGTCCAATGAAAAAAACTTAGTTAATAGACAGAGAGTAAGAATATACCATGGTACATCAGAGATATTTGGAAGAATAGTTCTACTTGATAAAGAAGAGGTAAAGCCTGGTGAAGAAGCATATATACAGCTAAGACTAGAAAGTGAAATATGTGCTCAAAAGGGTGATAACTTAGTTATAAGAAATTATTCTCCTATGACTACCTTAGGTGGAGGTAAAATAATAAATCCTACACCTAAAAAAGCTAAAAGATTTAAAGATGATTATTTAAATGAATTAAAGCTTATGGAAAAAGGTAGCATAGAGGAGATAGTTGAAAATGTAGTGCTATCTTTAAGTGAAACCTTCCCAAATTCACAAGAAATTATAAAAGGACTAGGAAGAAATATAGATAATATAGATTCTATATTGGAAAAGCTTTATGAAGATAAAAGAATAATTGGAATAGATAATGGTAAATCAAAAGTATTTATTCACAATAAATTTTTCACTAAAAAGAGTGAAGAAATTTATGAAATTCTAAGAAGATTCCACGAAGAAAATCCATTAAAAGTAGGTATGAACAAGGAAGAACTTAGAAGTAAAAGTTTTTCAAACAAGATTAAGCAAAAAATATTCCAAAGTTTCTTAGAACTTATGAAGGAAAAAGAGATCATAAAGGAAGGGATTAATATAATTTCACTAAAGGATTTTGAGATAAAACTAACAAAAGCTCAAAGAGGAATTAGGGAAAAAATATTAAAAGCTTATTTAGAAAGTGGAATAGTTTCTCCAAAGATAAAAGATCTTATAGAAGATAAAAAGTTAGAAAAGGAATATATAAAAATATATAATCTTTTAATTGAAGAGGGAACTTTAATTAAACTTCCAGAAGAGGTTGTAATGCACAAAGAAGTATTACAAGATGTTAAAGAAAAAATAATAGAATGGTTAAATAAAAATGGTTCTATTACTTTAGGGGAAACTAAGGAGCTTTTAGGTGTTTCAAGAAAGTATTTAGTAGCAATTTTAGAATATTTAGATAATGAAGAAATAACTAAAAGAGTAGAAGATAAGAGAGTTTTAAATTAAATAGAAGATTCTACAAGAGAAGTTTTTTATGTAAGCTTCTCTTTCTTATATTCATAATTAAAATGTAATAGTTTTGCCATAATAATACACTATAATTAAATAGATTTGATTTACATAAGATAATAAATATAGTATATTTAATTAATGTATTTCAGAATAATATTTAATGCTTTTAGGAGGATATTATGGACGATAACAAATTCACTAAAGAGCAAGAAAATGCTTTAAAAAGTGATGAAACATCAGTAACAAATGAGAAAATGGACTCATATGAAAAAGAAGCAGCAGTGTTAGAGAGTATATCATTAGACACTAATACTATGGCTATTGATGAGGAATTTATGAATAAACCAGATAAAGACAAAAAAGATATTAGTGAAAAAGTTGAGAAAGAGACTTCTTTCTTTAAAAGAATATTAGAAGGAATTATAGATCAAACAGTTGTGTTACTACTATCTTTAGCAGCATTCTTTATAGTAGATTTACTAATGAGACCTTTTGGCTATAAAATATCAGCAGAAGGAAGGATTCCTTTTTATTTTGTAATATTTGTTATTATGAACATACTTTACAGAGCTATAATGGAAGGTAGAAAGTTCAAATTAACATTAGGTGAAAAAGTTTTAAGAAAATAAATAATTTATTAGTAAGGGAGACAACTAATGAGAAAAGGTAATGAAATAGAATTATTAATAGAGGGAATAGAGTTCCCTGCTAAAGGATTCGGCTTTGTAGATGGATTAAAAGTTTATGCTAAAAATACTTTTCCAGGACAAAAAGTCTTTGGTAGAGTAACTAAGAAAAGAAAAGAGTATGCAGAAATTAGAGTTTCTGAAGTAAGAGAAAAAGCTAGTTATGAAGATGACCAAAAGTGCCCACATTTTGGAGTGTGTGGAGGATGTTCTTCTCAAACAATTCCTTATGAGAAACAATTAGAGCTTAAGGTTGAACAAGTTAAAGATTTATTTAAAGGAGCTGAAGTTCCAACAGGTGAATTTTTAGGTATAGAAACTAGCCCAATCCAATGGGAATATAGAAATAAGATGGAATACACTTTTGGAGACGAAGAAAAAGGTGGAGAACTTACCCTTGGAATGCATATGAAGGGAAAATCTTTTGGAATAGTAAATGTTGATAAGTGTGTATTAGTTGATGAAGATTTTAGAAACATACTAGACACAACAGTTAAATATTTTAGAGAAAAAGGATTACCTTTCTATAAAATAATGCCTAGAACAGGGTATTTAAGATACCTAGTAGTAAGAAAAAGTGTTAAGACAGAAGAAATTCTTGTTAATTTAGTTACTACAACTCAAATAGATTTTGATTTAACAGAGTTTACTGAGTTTATAAAAGGATTAAACTTAAAAGGAAAATTAAAATCAATAATACATACAGAAAGTGATGCTTTATCAGAGGCTGTTATACCAGAGAAAGTAAACATTCTATATGGTGATGATTTTATAACAGAAAATCTTTTAGGATTAAACTTTAAAATATCTCCATTCTCATTCTTCCAAACAAACTCATTAGGAGCTGAAAAGTTATATAGCATAGTGAGAGATTTTATGGGAGCTGCTGACAATAAGGTAGTATTTGATCTTTATTGCGGAACAGGAACAATAGGTCAAATAGCAGCGGGAAAAGCTTCTAAGGTTATTGGAATTGAACTTATAGAAGAAGCAGCTAAGGCAGCTAATGAGAATGCTAAATTAAATGGATTAAATAATTGTAACTTTATAGCTGGAGATGTAGCTGAAGTTATAAAAACAGTTAAGGATAAACCAGACATAATAATTTTAGATCCACCAAGAAGTGGGGTACATCCAAAGGCATTAGACTACGTTATAAGATTTAATGCTCCACAAATAATCTATGTTTCATGTAATCCAAAAACTCTAGTAACTGATTTAAAAGTTTTAGAAGCTAAGGGATATGAAATAGAAAAAACTTTACTTATGGATATGTTCCCTAACACTCCTCATGTAGAGACAGTTGTAAAATTAAATAAGAAATAAATTATTTTATAAGCATAAATAGAATGATTTGATAAATTGCTATCAATTTAACTAGATAAAAGTTGATTGGTAGCAATTTTTTGTTTATAAAAGTATTTTTAGATAGTAATTTGAGTTTAAAGTTTAATGTGAAATTTATAGGTTTTTATAAAGGATTAGGCAGAGAGAAAAGTGTTATTTGTAACATTATTTAAATTATAGAGTAAATTAAAATAAGAGTTAATTTTAAGAGGTGAGGAGCCATAGAATCAGTACAATGTCCAAACTTTTTAAGTGAAGATTCTCCAGATTATTTAGTTGAATATAGAGGAAACTTAAAAGAAGAGTTAGAAAAAATTCCTTATGCATGTGGAGATGCAATTACAGATACCTTAGGTGTTGTTTCAACACCACCACAGTATTTAAAACAGTTAAGAAAAGATGTTCCATCAATTCTTTATATACAGACAAGAGTGCCTTATGTTTTACAGGAGGTATCTCCACAAGAAACTGATAACATAGCTACAGTTGTGAATAATCCTTATTTAGGTCTTGATGGAAGTGATGTCATAGTTGGAATAGTTGATACTGGAATAGATTATCTTAATAGGGAATTTATGAGGGAAGATGATACCTCTAGAATACTTACTATTTGGGACCAAAAGAGCACTAAAAAACCTAATGATTCTGTTTATGTAGGGTCCATATTTACCAATGAAGACATAAATAATGCAATTAAAAGTAAGGCTGATGGAGGAAATCCATATGATATTGTTGATAGTAGAGATGAAATAGGACATGGAACTAAACTGGCTAGTATAATAGGAGCCCGTGGATATAACAGGAATATTAAAGGGATTGCACCTAATTGTGATTTTGCCATTGTAAAATTATTAACCTCTCTTAGCTATGAGAAAGCCTTTAGAGAAAATGGAATAGAAGATGTTCCTGTTTATAATGAAGCTGAAATTATAGCGGGAATAGAATATCTTAAAAATTATGCCTTCAGTGTTAAGAGGCCATTAGTAATTTGTTTAGCAATAGGATGCACTGAAGCAAGTCATGATGGAAGAGGACTTTTTTCTAGATATTTAACTACAATTGGGTCAATAAGAGGAGTAGCTGTAGTAGCTGGTGTTGGAAATGAGGGAAGTGCACAAGGTCATGCATCTGGAGTTATAGAACTTGAAAATAGTATTGAAAAAGTTGAATTATCAATACCAAGAGAAATAAAAAATTTCAACTTAGCTTTTTGGATTCAAAGACCTAATATAGTATCTTTAAATATAAAATCTCCTAGTGGAGAAGAATCTTCATTTATAGATGCTAAAATTTCTCTAGAGAGATCATTTAAATTTATATTAACAGATACCAGTGTTAATATTAACTATTATGTTCCTGATACCTTTACAGGAAATGAACTTATTTATATAGACTTTAAAGATATTAAGCCGGGAATATGGACCTTTGAGTTAAGAGGGGATTATATAACTAATGGAAGGTATGATGTATGGTTAGCTCCAAGTTCTTTATTGCCTGAAAATACAAAGTTTCTTAGACCTAATCCCTTAAATACACTGATGGTTCCATCTACTGCTAGATATATAATAAGTGTAGCTTATTATAATAGCCAAACTCAATCCTTATTGGCAGAGTCTGGAAAAGGTTTTAATATTAATGGGTGGATAAATCCAGATATAACTACTGCAGGAAAGGATATTTTGACCATGTTTCCTGGTAATAGAGTTGGAAAAATGTCAGGAAGTTCTCCAGCAACGGCAATAATTGTAGGGGTATGTGCTTTATTATTTCAATGGGGAATTATAAATGGAAATGATAGAACAATGAATTCTAGTAAGTTAAGAAGCTATTTAATATATGGTGCTACTAGAATTCCAGGACAAACGTATCCTAATGAATCTACTGGATATGGATATTTAGATTTATATGAGATATTTAAAAATATAATAGCGGTTCCTTTAGCACCTTATAGAAGTGCTAAGGTTATTGAAGATTATACTGAGTACTATTGTGGAAGGATGTTAGTTAGCGTGCCTTCTGATTTTTATTATGGAGGGGAATAGAATGGAATTTAAGTCTTCAGCTCCAGAGAATGTATTTAATAATGAAAATTATTTAAATTATTTAGTTCAGTATCAAGGGGATATAATAGGAGAGTTTAGTGGTAAAGAAGGAATATATGCAACCTTAATTAATAATAGATATGCCATAATAACTATTGATAAAAACTTGCAGGAGTATGAAAATGATATATCTATGATTAAATATAAAAAAGAAAATGGAAGAGATGTAGAAATAGATAGCATTACTTATATAAAGAATCCAGAAGGATATGTTCTTCAGGAAATAAGTCCTTTAGAGGCAGCAAATATTGAGTATGTTCAAATACAATCATATTTTAATTTAACAGGCAAAGGTGTTATTGTTGGAATTTTAGATACTGGAATAGATTATTTAAACGAAGAGTTCATGGATTCAAATGGTAATACAAGAATTTTAGGAATTTGGGATCAGACAATTTCAAGTGAGAGTTCAAGTAATGATAACTTACCTTATGGAACTTTCTATTCAGAAGAAGATATAAATAGAGCAATAAGATTAAGTAGAGAAGGAGGAGATCCATATACAATAGTTCCATCAAGAGATGAAGTAGGTCATGGAACATCAATGGCAGGAATAATCGGATCCTCAGGGAAAAATCCTAGTTTAAAGGGAGTAGCACCAGATTGTAAGTTCTTAGTTGTAAAGCTTGCACAGTCACTTTATTATAAAAAAGAGTATGAAATAGACATACCTATTTATAACATAACTGAGATATTTACAGGGATACAATATTTATATTCATACTTTTTAAAGGGATCTCAAAGTATGATTATATATTTACCCCTTGGGACTAATAGAGGAAGTCATAAAGGAACAAGTATGTTAGAAGAGTTTTTAGATTCTATACTTATAAGTAGGGGAATTGCTTTAGTTACTGGTGCTGGAAATGAAGGAACTGCATTATTACATGGATCAGGAACTATAAAACCAAATGGACAAGTAACTACTCATGAATTTAATATAGATGAAAATCAAAAAAAGATTATTATTGAAGTTTGGGTACAAATACCTAGTCTTGCTTCCATAGAAATAATTTCACCAACTGGAGGAACCACAGGAATAATTCAACCTTTTTTTGGAAAAGGAGATAGGTATGATTTTACAATTGAGCGTACTACAGTATTAGTAAGTTATTATGTACCTGAAGAAATATATGAAGACTCGCTCATATTAGTTATATTAGACAATGTTCAAGCTGGAACATGGAGTTTTAAATTTAGAGGGTTAAAGGAAATAGAAGGAAGATATGATATTTGGTTGCCTCCAAGGGGAGTAAGTAAAGCCTCAACTAAGATGATACCTTCTGACCCATATGGAACAGTAACTGTCCCAGGCACTAGTTCATCAGTAATAACAGTAGCTGCATACAATCAATTAAATAATACACAATTAAATTATTCAGGAAGAGGATTTCAGGATAATTACATTGATATAATAGATGTGGCAGCTGGAGGGGTAAATGCACTTACTGTTGCTCCAAATAATAAAACAACTCTTGCAAATGGTACAAGTGTTGCAGCTGCTATAGTAGCTGGAATCTGTATTTTACTTTTTCAATGGGGAATAGTGGAAGGAAATTATCCATATATGTTCTCTCAAACTTTAAAAGCTTTTATTGCAAGAGGGACAAGAAAGAGAAAAGGAGATACCTATCCAAATCCAGAGTGGGGATATGGAATAGTGGATATATTTAATATGTTTAACCTTACTAATTAATTTACTCTTATCATACAAAACTAGATTTTAAAAATTTATTATAACATATGAAAAAAGTACTCTGATTAAACTTATTTATAAATTATAAGTTTAATCAGAGTATTTATAATTATTTTAAGGTTTCTTCTATACTGTCATCTACAGAGGATACAGCTGTTTCAGCATCAGCTTCAATCACCTCAGAATCGTTATTAGCTCTATTATATTTTTTAGTAAATACTATAAGAAGTAATATACTAGATATTAGGTAAAGAGCACCCGCTATATAGTAAGCTTTTCCATAACCTGATTCTGTCTTTAATAAAGAATATCTTGTATAGATACCAGCTACAATTCCTATAAGTGAATTAACAACTAATATAAGTGAATTATAAGCTGAAACTAAATTTTTAGGAACAAAGGTTAATGGTAAAGAACTTTGAATTGGAGCAGAAACATTTGCTACACCAGATCTTAAAAATAGTATTATACCTACTATCATAGCTACGTTACTTCCAAACATAGCACCATTAGCCATTAATAACATAAGTGGTACACAAAGTATAGTAGTTGCAGCTATGGTTACTATTGATCCAAATTTCTTTTCTAGGTAAGGGGTACAGAAGTAACCTATTACCATAGATACAGTTTGGAAGGTTATGATAGAGGATACAGTACCTCTGCTTATATGTAAGAAATTATTTAAATAAATTGGGAAGAATGGTGTTACCAATAAAGCACCGAATCTTACTATTCCAAATATAAGAATCCATAATATAACGTACTTGTTAGCTAATAATTTAAAGTCAAAGGCTTTTTCACCTTTTCTAGCTTGAATTTCTTCAGGAGTTTCTCTATAGTCTTCACTTTTTTCTTTTAAGAATAATAGAAAGATTGAAGCTATTACTGTTAAGGCTATTGCAATCCAAAGTACAAATTTATATGAATCTGAATATGCCATTAATTGAACAGAACTTAAGGTATCTTGATTTCCTGATAAAACAGAAGCTCTATTATAAGAGACACCTAAAGATTTAGCAAATTTCCAAACAACAATTTTACCATTTAAAAATGTTAAAATTGATTGGCTAATAAGATTGCAGTACATAACCCTAGAGAACATTTTAGTTCTTTCTTTTCTAGGTGTATATGATGTAAACATCACAGGGTAAATACAATCAAACATTCCCAAACCAATATTTACAACTATATATGCAAAAGTTATGATTAAACCATCTTTACTATATATACAAACCAATAAACCAACAACTGAAAAAATAGGTGCAAGTAATATTAATTTTTTAAATCCTACTTTATGAGTTAATAGTAAAAGCATTGCTATTATGAAGGTTCCAATTGATGCATAGGTAGGAAGTGCTTTAACTACATTAGGAACAGTGATGTTTAAATAAGATAAATAAGAGTCATTAGTTATTCCTGTGACAGCCCCCATGAAAATATAACATAATATAAACATTGCACAGTTATACTTCCATCTTTTGTCCCAGTTTTCATCTTTGCTTGTAATTAGATTAACTAGACCAGCTTCCATATAAATTCCCCCAATTTTATAAATTTGTTTAAATTTTCAATTTTATAATAACTCTTTATATATAAAAAAATCAAAATTATAAAAAAATATATTAAGAAAAAAATATATAGAATAATTATATAAATAATAATTATATAAGTAATAAATTAACATATATAGAAAATTAATAAGTTTTTAAAATAAAATTAACATTTATTTGGTATTAATGAGAAAAATCATTTTTAAAATATAAATTTTGGTGTAATATATAAGAAAAGTAACGTAATTGTAAACATAGGAGGAAAGAGTATGATAAAGAGTATTGATAATATAGAGTTAAAGAAGGATTTAGCATATAACTTAATAAGTGATTTTGAGAATGAAGTTTACAATAAAAATATTATTGAGAGAATTATAAAGAAAATAGAACAAATTCCCTTTTATGCATATATAGAAAAGGGGAAGGAAATAGGATTTCTTTCAATGAAATCTTTAACTGAAGAATCAGCAGATATTTATTTTATAAAAATGTTAGATGAATATAAAGATAAGGGCTTTGAAGAGGAACTTATAAATAATGTAGCCTCATTTTATAAGGAAAAAGGTTATAAGCTTTTAAGAGTTAAGATATTAGCAGATGGTAAACATGATAAATTAATAAATTTTTATAGGTCAGTTGGGTTCTTCAAGTTAGAAGAAAGGGTAGAATCAGGAGACATAGAAAATAAAGTTTTGGTTATGATTAGACCACTAATATAGAGAGTTTAATAAGCGTAGATTAGCAAAAATACTAATTTACGCTTATTTTTTGTTATTGACATATAATTTCTAATAAGTTAAATAATTTAATGAAGTTTATTTGGTTTATTTTGAGAATATTGCAGTACACCATTCATTTGTTTGGAATTTTTGGTTTAATTTAAGACCCTTGTTTTCAACCTTTTCTTTAACCCAATCAAAGCTCCATTCAACTAAGCCTGAAACTAGAAGTTTTCCTGTCTTTTCTATATGTTCTTCAATAAAATCCATAAACATTGCAGTTTCTTCTCCACCAATATTTATAAATATCCAATCAAATTTTTCATCTAATTTATATTCTTCATCAAGAATATTTCCAACTACTACTTCTATATTTTCTAGTTCATTTAAAGAAGCATTTAAAAGAACTTCATCTTCTACATCTCTTATATCTACTGCTACTATTTTTGAAGCACCTTTTACTCCAGCAGCTATAGAAAGTATTCCAGAACCTGTTCCTAAATCAAGGAGAGATTTTCCTTCAAAATCCTCTTCAACTATGAATTTTAATATGTCTTGAGTAGTTTCATGTAATCCAGTTCCAAAGGCACCTTGAGGAGTAAAGAAAATTTCTTTTTTATTTTCAAAGTTATCAGTTGGGGCACATAAAACCCATTGATCATTTAAATGAATTGGGTCAATATAAAACTCTTTAAATTCATTTTTAACTTCATCTATTGAAGAAGGAATTTCTTTAAGTAATGAAGAAACTTGAGATTTAAAGTTTTCAAAGTCTTCTAAGTTACCGTCAAAGGCTACTTTTAAATCAACAATAACATTTTCCTTTTCTTTATAGCCATATCCAAACATATCTGTTGTTATGTCTAGTGGAGACTCATAGTAAACATTAAATATATCATTGATTTGAAGTAATTCTATTTTTTCATCAACAAGTTCCTTTGGCATTTTATAAGTAATTATAAACATATATGTATCTCCTTATATTAAGTTTTAATTATGTATAAGAAGATTATAGCATATTAGAAGTATTGAAAAATTTTATTTAAGATAAGCTTTATATAAAATAAATATTTACTTTTATAAAGGGACTAATATTAAAATATATTTTGAAGAAAATAAGAAAAGGGAGCGGGAAAAATTTTCACTGTTTGAGATATTTATAGAAAAAGATTACAATGAAAATATATAGGTTAAATTATTATAGAATTTTAACTCGGAGGAATTTTAATGAAAAAAAATGCGGCTCAAAGGGAGTATAAAAAATTATCAGGTCAAATAAGTCAAATAGAAAACATAGTAAGACATTCAAAAGCAGGAGCACTTTTTGAACATGAATCAACCTTAAGAAAAAAAATATTGCAATTAAAAGAGATGAAAGATCAAGGGTTAAAAGGATATGAATCTCTTTATGATAGATATGAAGAATTATTAGAAGAGGTAGGAAAGAGAATTCTAGAAAATTATAATAAGAAAAATGATACTAATTTTGATTTTTATGAAGTCTTAAGAAACAATTACAATGTATTTCTTAATTCAGGAATTATGACTCTTCTTGTAAAGCATCATATTCCAGAGTTAATATCTAAGGAGTTTGATGAGAAGTTTCCAGCAAATCCAAAGGATGAATATCTTCATACAAGAAGACTTAAAAGAAAGTTTTATCTGCATTTAGGAGAAACAAACACTGGAAAAACTTATACTGCTATGCAGAGGCTTAAAGAGGTTAGAAGAGGGGTATATTTATCTCCTCTTAGAATTTTAGCCTTAGAAAACTTTGAAAGATTAAATAATGAGGGTGTTAAATGTAATCTTCTTACTGGAGAAGAAGAAATATTATTTGAAGATGCAACACATGTATCATGTACCATAGAAAAAGCTAATATACATGAAAGATATGATGTGGCAGTTATAGATGAAATTCAAATGATAGATGATTCACAAAGAGGGTATGCTTGGACTAGAGCTTTACTTGGTTTATATTGTACTGAAATACATATATGTGGAGCCTTTAATGCTAAAAATATATTAAAAGAAATTATAGAAGATTGTGGAGATGACTATGAGATTATAGAATATCATAGAGATATTCCTCTTATTGTAGAAGATGAAAGTTTTCATCCAAAAAATGTTCAAGAGGGAGATGCTTTAGTTTTATTTTCAAAGAAAAAAGTTCTTCAAATGGCTGAGCAATATTCACAGATGGGAATTAAATGCTCCATAATCTATGGAGATTTACCACCAGAGGTTAGAAAGAAGCAGTATGAAGAATTTATAACTGGAAAAAATAAAATTTTAATAACAACTGATGCCATTGGAATGGGAGTCAATCTTCCTATAAAGAGAATTATTTTCTTATCAATAAGCAAATTTGATGGAGAACAAATGAGAGAGTTAACTTCTCAGGAGGTTAAACAAATTGCAGGAAGAGCAGGAAGAAAAGGCATATATGATACTGGATATGTAGCTACTTATAGAGATAATAAAGAATTTATTGAAGAGAGATTAGAGGAAGAGGATATTAGTATAAAAAGAGCAGTTTTAGGACCTTCAGATGCAATATTAGAAATTGATAATCTTCCTTTAAATGAAAAATTAGCCTTATGGAGTACAAAGAAATGTGAAGTTCCATACTACAGAAAAATGGATATAAGTGAATATTTAATAATATTAGAAAGATTAAAATCATATAAACTTCTTGAAGAAATTCAATGGGAGCTTTTAAAAATTCCTTTTGATATATCTAAAGATGACTTAATGAATCAATTTTTAAATTTTGTTGATCAGCTATTTATAAATGATCAAGAAGAATTATTTAAGCCTCAATGTTACTCAGGAACTTTATATGATTTAGAAACTTATTATCAAATGGTAAATATGTATTATTCTTTTAGTAAGAGATTTAATTTAAATTTTGACTTAGAGTGGATTGAAAATGAAAGGCTTACTGTAAGTGAAGAAATAAATAATATTCTTATGAGAATTTAATAGGTGATTTTATGAGAGTTTTAAATTTAAAGGTAACTTTAAGAGCATCTTGGGTACATTCTTTAAAAGAAAAAAGAATGGTTGTTAAGAGCATAGTTCAAAGATTGAAAAATAAATTTAATGTTTCTGTGGGAGAAGTGGGGGATCAAGATATTCATCAGATTATAGTTATAGGAATTTCAGCAGTTTGTGGAGATCAAAAGCAAGTTGATTCAACCCTAGAGAATCTAATAGATTTTATAGAAGAAAATACAGATGCAGAAATTATAAACATAGAAAGTGATAATTATATATTTAAATAAAGTATTGAAAATAAATTTTAAACTTATAATATATGCTGAAAATGGAAAAGTATATTCCAAAACTATATAAGTATAAGGCTTTTAGGTGAGGGAAAACTAAAATAAAATAAACAAGCGTAGGAGGCGATTAGTATGAACCCATACGAAGCACCAGAAAATAACTATATTTTAGTTATGCCTGACGGAAGTGTAGTAGGCTTTGAAGAAAGTGATATGGCACAGGCATACATAAACAGATATTATCAAGAAAAAATCACTTCTTATTGTGATAAAGTAGATTATTCAGAATATGATATGACAGAGTGGAAATCAACAGAGAATATATGTGCAGCTTTAGGAGCATATGAAGGTTTATGTATTTTATATAAACTAGAAGACCTTATATCTAGCATTCAGCAATCATCAATATTTGAAGATGAAAAAAATGAATTAATAGCAAAATTAAGATGTAGAAATATAGATGTAAATATAAATGATTATCAAATTGATGATATATTAACTAATATTGATGGAGTAATATATCAATAAAATATAAAATATTAAAATTTATTTATCAAATTATAGTATATAAATTAATAAAAAGGACAATATAATAATGTAACGTGGAGGAGATAACTTAAAGATTTCTGCCGAAAGTTACATTTAAAAAATTTTAGTGTATGGCAAGGTAAGAATTAATTTTCTTACGGAAGTGGCGTAACTAAAATTTTAGAATATAAATCTTAATCAGAAGAGATAATTACTTTTACTGAACTAAGATTAAATATTCTAATAAAAAGCTCTTTGATGGCTTATAGTAATCTTAGAGTTTTATCTTAAATAAAGGTATTAGGTAATTTAATTTACATGAGTTTGTTTAAATTATTAGGTATTTTTATTTAAGAGAAGGGATAAGTTGTTTGTTTACCAACTTATCCTTTTTTGCTTTAAAGTTATTTTAAAATCAATACTAACTTAAATTAGTAGATAAAATAAATATACATTAATAAAAAATTTTTGTGATGAAAAATTTAATATTAATTACTTATAAAATAAATTTTAGGTTTATGATATATAATATATTTAACAAATACAAATGAGTAGGTGAAATACATGTCAGTAGATAAAAATAGAATAAATCAAGATTTAAAGTTTATTTGTGAAAATATTAAAAAGTTAGAGATATTAAATAGACTAGGAGAAGAGGAGTTTTTAAAAGATTTTAAAAATGTAGATAGTACAAAGTACTTATTAAGAAGTTCTATTGAAGCAGTTTTAGATTTATCAAACTATGCTGTTATTTCTAATGGATGGGATATGCCAGAGAATATAGAGAAAACTTTTAAAGTTCTTAGGGAAAAAAATATAATAAGAGATTTTGAATTTGAAGAGTATATGGAACTTGTGAATTTAAAGGATAAACTTACCTTTATGTATGCTTCTATAGAAGATGAATTCATATTTAATGAATTAAAAAAACAATAATAAAGCTAAAAAATATAAAAAAATCCTTAGATAATTTAAAATAAAATTATATTTAAAATAAATATTGATTTCTAGACAGAGTTAGAAGTAACTTAAATTTTTTATTCTTTATTAAAAAAAATTTTTAGCTTTATCTAGAAATCAATATGAGCTTAAGAGAGGAATTTCTTACTTTCTAAGAAGCTCAGAGGTTAATATATATGGATTTTTATATCTATTCTTCTTTTTAGTTTTATTTCCTATATTTATGCACTTATGAGGACAGTTATTTACACATCCCATACAATCACAACAATTTCCTTTCCATTTAGGGCCTTCATCTACAATTTCTATATTTTCATTTGGACAGATTTTAGCACAAATTCCACAAGCAGTACAAAATTCATTGGTATTAAAATTCTTATCTTTATTTTTAAAACCATCTTTCCAAAGTTTATATAAAAGCAAATTGATTTTAGTATGTTTTTCCTTTAAATCTTTAGATTCTCTGTTTAGTATTGAGAGAGTAAATTTTTCTATTTTAAACTTGTTTGAATCAATTACTTTTTTAGCATCTTCTCCTACCTTAGGATTTCTACCCATTCTAATATAATTTGAGTTAAGTAAAAACTTTTCCCCATTAGATAAACTTAAGTTCTTAGGATAAAGTAATCTATTGATCATAGAGAAGGTTATGCCTTTTCCTCCACCAGTACATTCAGCTGCAAAAATATATGAATCCTTATTTAATTGTAATTTAGAGATAAATTCACTTACCATAGGAGGAAGACCAGAGGCGTAAATAGGATATACAAAGCCTATGGTTTCTGCTTCATATTTAAACTCTTTTTTATAGAAAGCATCTACTATGGAGATTATTTCTGCATCCTTTAGATGTTTAGCTATTTCCTTAGCTGTGTAAAGTGAATTACCTGAGGTTGAAAAATAAAATATTAAATTTTTCTTCATATAATACCCATCCTTATTAAAAAATAATTCATTACATTCATTTTAATATTAAAAATACATAATTTCTATATAAAGGCTAAATATAATTAATACGAAATAAAAATCAAAGTTGACAATTTTGATGGGAATTAATATAATTGGAACTATATTAAAATGGAAAGAGGTTAATCTAATGAAGAAAAAATTAATGTTATTATTTCTAACAATAAGTATTTTAATGATGGTATTAGTTGGTTGCGTAACTAATAGTAATAACATTCAAAAAAATAGCACTAATAAAGAAAAGATAACAGTAGCAACTTCAGGAACATATTATCCATTTACTTTTCTAGAAGGTGGAGAACTTAAGGGGTTTGAAGTTGATGTATGGAATGAAATAGGAAAGAGATTAGGATATGATGTTGAGTTTAAAACAGCTTCTTTCAGTGGATTATTTGGAATGCTTGAAAGTGGAAAGGTTAATACAATAGCTAACCAAATAACTGTAACTCCAGAAAGAGAAGAAAAGTATTATTTCTCAGAGCCATATGTATATAGTGGGGCTCAAATAATAGTTAAAAAAGGCAATGATTCAATTAAATCCTTTGATGATTTAAAGGGCAAAAAGGTTGGAGTTGACCTTGGAAGTAACTATGAGAAAATAGTTAAGGATAAAGATAAAAATAATGAGATAAAAATATTAACTTATCAAAATACAGATGCTGCTTTCAATGAACTTTTACTTGGAAGAATAGATGCTGTAGTAATAGATAGGGTTTCAGCTATAGCTGCCATAAAAGAAAAAGATTTAAATTTACAACTAGCTGGAGAACCAATAGATAAAATAGAAAATGCTTATCCTTTTGTTAAGGATGAAAAAGGAAAGGATTTATCAGAAAATGTTAATAAAGCTTTAGATGAAATGAAGAAAGATGGAACTCTTAAATCTATTTCTGAAAAATGGCTAGGAATGAATGTCAGTGTTCCTAATAATCAAGAAAATAGTAATAATATTATAGATAATAATAAAAATAATAGTATAGGTTTTGATTTTATGTATTCATTAGATTTAATCCCTATGTTATTAAAGGCTATTAATGTAACAATATCTTTATCAGTGTTTGGTATGATATTAGGATTAATAGTTGGTATAGCTCTTGCTATGATAAGGGTTTATAAAATTCCTGTATTAAAGCAAATAGCTGAGGTTTACATATCATTCTTTAGAGGAACACCTCTTTTAGTACAATTATTTTTACTTTATTTTGGAGTACCACAGGTAATACCTTCACTTCAAAATATGAGTGCATTTACTGCTGCATTAATAGGTTTAGGCCTTAATGCATCAGCTTACATAGCAGAAATATTAAGATCATCAATAGATGCTATAGATAAAGGGCAAATGGAAGCATGTCTATCATTAGGTATGACAAGGGCTCAAGCTTTAAAAAGAGTAGTTTTACCACAAGCATTTAGAATAGCAATACCTCCTTTAGGTAATATATTTGTAGATACAGTAAAAGGATCTTCATTAGCATTTACTTTAGGAGTTGTAGAATTATTAGCTAAGGCTCAAATGGAGGCGGCAGCTAGTTATAAATTCTTTGAAAGTTACGTAGTAGTTGCAATTATGTACTGGATAATCATAGGCTTCTTTAATTACCTACAAAAGATTTTAGAGAAAAAACTTTCAGTTTATTAAGAGGGGAGGAGAGAAGTCATGATAAAGGTTAAAAATCTAAAAAAGAGCTATAAAAATTTAGAAGTTTTAAAAGATGTTAATATGGAAGTTAAACAGGGAGAGGTAGTTGTTATAATAGGACCTTCAGGTTCAGGTAAATCAACTTTCCTAAGATGTTTAAATTATTTAGAATCACCAGATAAGGGAGAAATCCAAGTTGGTCATGTGAAAGCAAATGCTGAAAAAATAAGTAAAAAAGAAATTAATGACTTAAGAAAACAATCAGCAATGGTGTTTCAGCATTATAACTTATTCAACAACAAAACAGTTCTACAAAATGTTACGGAAGCATTGATTGTAGTAGAAAAAATGGATAAGAAAAAGGCAGAGGAAATTGCCTTAGAAAATTTAAAGAAGGTAGGTATGGTTGATAAAAAAGATAATTATCCAAATACCTTATCAGGAGGACAAAAACAAAGGGTTAGTATAGCCAGAGCTATGGCTATAAATCCTAATGTTACCCTTTTTGATGAACCTACATCAGCCTTAGATCCAGAATTAGTAGCAGAAGTATTAGCTGTTATAAAAGATTTAGCTAAGGAACATAAAACAATGATAATAGTTACCCATGAAATGAGCTTTGCAAGGGATGTGGCAGATAGAGTTGTATTTATGGATGGAGGAGTAGTTTTAGAGGAAGGTACTCCAGAAGAAATTTTTAAAAATCCTAAAAATGAAAGAACAAAACAGTTTCTTGAAAGATTTATAGTTAATTAAAAAAACTATAGTGGTATAGGTTATTTTTCCATACCACTATAGTTTTTTATTTTATTTCTTTAAATAATTCAAAAGCTTTGCTTTTTGCTTCTTCCAATATCTCATTACCATCAGCTGTAATACTATAATATTTTCTTATTTTACCATCTATTAATCTATCTTTTCTTAATAGTAAACCATCTCTCTCCATATTATGAAGTATTGGGTATAAAGTTCCAGGGCTCATAGAGTATCCATGTTCCCTAAGTTCTTCAATCATTTTTGAACCAAAAAAAGGTTCAACTTTTGCATGATGTAAGATATGGATATGTATAAAACCTAAAAATAATTTTCTTAAAACTTTTTCTTGCATGGGTTCATCTCCTATAACAAAATAAATATATATATAAATACGATATCGAAAATAGATTGCTGTTAATGTTTCCTATTATATTATACTATTTAATTCTTCCAAATCAAAAGATTAATATATGGTATTAAATTGAAAATTTTATGTAAAACGATGAATTAAGGAAATTAGATTAGGAAAGATAAGATATAAGAGTATATTTTAAGAAAATAACCCATATATTAAATAAAAAGAGTGCAAATGCACTCTTTTTTATTGTTTTTTATTCATTATAGCATTTCTTATTTTTTTGAATTGTGGGAAAGCTTTTTTATAAAGTGTGTATATTCCATTATCAACAACAATATCAAACTCTCCTATAAATTCTACGAAGTTTCCGTTAAATCCTTTTTTGAATTTATAAAGTCCATATAGTGGATTTTCAGGATTTAAGTCTCCAGAAACACCTCTAAAGTCATATACATCACAACCTAAGTCAATAGAGTCACAAATCATTGACCATTGCATAGCAAAGTTAGGCATTGTATCTCTTAATATATTTTCTGAAGCTCCGTAAAGATACCATGCTTTGTTTCCGTAGTATAAGTATATTGATCCTGAAAGATATATTTCTTGACCTTTGAAAGGTTCTATATCAGATATTTTCTTTTTAAATCCTTCTATTTGTCTTTCAGCTTCTTTAAGTCTCTTATCTTGGTCATTTAATTTCTTTTCAATTCTTGATTTCTTATCTTCATCAGTTTCAGCATCAAACTTTACTTTAAGCTCTTCTATTTTGTTAATAGCCTTAGTTTTAGCTTCTTCTTGCTTGTTTAATTTTTCTGATAATCTGTTGAAGTCATTTTCGTAGCTATACTTAACCATGTATAATCTACAATGTGGATATAAGTAATCTATCATGTCCTTAAAATATTCTCTATGTCTTACTAAGAAGTTATCTCTCTTACCAGTTGTAACCATGATTTCGTGGAATCTGTCTAATACATCTTCATTTAAAGTTTCTTTATCATAAACTTCAACTGATAATCCTCTTTCCTCAGCAACTTTTATGTTATATCTAGTTTTACTAGAGAACTTTTTAAATACAGCCTTCTTAATATCCATCTTATTCCCTTCAGTTGGAAGTGGAAGTCTAAATACAAAGTTTGGTTGTATAGCTTCAAAGTTTTTACTATCTGTGTTTTTGTAACCTAAACTCTTAAGGAAGTTCTTTATTTCAGTACCTTCTGAAAGAGCTTCTTCATTTTCTTTTAAATGGATATCTGGATCTATTGTTATAAAGCTTATATTATTCTTTTTAGCAAACTCTCTTAGATATTCAGTAAATTCTATTAGTAATTTTTTATTGTTGTAGTCACATGTAAAACTTCTCGGAATATATCCCATATATTTATTTATGTATGGTGCTTTTCTTAAAAGTATAGTAGCTGTGATAACCATATTATTATCATTATCATAACCTGCTATAAATTTCTTCTTCCAATCTTTTTTTAATTCAGCCCAATAAGATGTTTGGAATATGTGACCCTTTCTATCAGATTCATTAAATTTATCAATTTCTGATGAATTTATTTCTACAAATTTATACAATTTAGTTTCCTCCTTAAACTTCATCAGTTCTAAACATATATATACATTAAGACATAATAAGTATATTGTAATATGAAATAATTTTCTGTTCAAGTGTAACATTGCTATTATACAGGAATATTAGGGCTTTATGTAAGCTTTGTAAAAAATAAAGATGCTATATCAAAAGCTAATAATAAAACTTACAAATGTATTAGGAAATTACTAGAGATTTCTTTATACTATTTGTAAGTTTTATTAAAAGTTATTTTGATATAACATCTTTTTAAGCTTGTGAACTTTTAGTTTCTAAACTTTCTAAAAGATTTTTATTTAAAAACATTATTAAATAAGATACTATGCTTGCCATAAAAATTACTGTTGTTCCAGGACTAATTTCAAATAGCATAAGTGAAAATAAAAATATAACTATATTTCCAATAGAAATTATTGGCTTAGTAAAAGTTAAAATTACACTAGCTCTTAAAATATCCATTGAACTCATAGAAAATCTTGAGATTAATACAAAAATATATGTTGTAGTTAATAGGGTTAATACCATTAATACTATAAATACGCAAGTAAGAGGTAAACTGTAGTAAATGGTTGAAAATATTCTTAAGTTAAAACTTAAAAGGAATATTAAAAATAATTCTCCACACCACATTAAAGTAGATTGTTTCCAATTGTATTTTAAACCCTTAAGAAAGTCACTAAATAAATCTAAATCTTTGTATTTTACTAATTTTCTCATGCAGTAAAGCAGTGCTGTAAAACTTGCTCCAAAAGGAATTAGAGAAACTAAAAATAAAGGTAAATATGTTGTTATATTACTAAGTCCTACAAATAAGAAGAACAATATTACAGGTATATTTAATATAGAGAAAAATATATTAAGCATAAAAAACCAAAAGATATAATTAAAAAAAGTAAGTAGTTTTTCAAGATTAAAAAATTCACTCATTTTTATCACTCCATAAAATAATGTAATGGTTTAACTAATTTGTAATTATAGTTTAAGATAAGTAGAAGGTAAAAACAATTTAAATATGCATGAAATTTAAATGAAACCATAAAAAATACATAAAAACCATAAAATATCATAATTTGATAAGCTTTTCAGATAGGAGAGAATATGATTTAATAAAAATTGACTAAGGTAATTGGGGTGAAGAGGAGAATTAAATGAAGTTTAGTAAGTCAAATCTTTATAAAAGATTATTTATAACATATACAATAGTTATATTATCTGTAGTTAGTATTTTATGCATTTACTTCTTAAGTAAAACCTCTGAAGAGATTAAAAGAAATAATCTTTATATAAATGATAAAATACTACAAGATGTAAATGAAACCCTAGAGTATAATAGCAGCACATCAAGAAGAATAATGAATATGCTCTATGAAGATGAATTTAGATTAAATGATGTTATAAAGTATTTAAATTCAGATTTAGTTGATTATATAAAAGGAAAATTAGATTATTATAGTGCAAGTGATAAACTTTATTATAATGGTATAGAAAGTTTTGTTAAGAGTTCATTTCAATTAAATAACTTTTTAAAGAGTATATCCTTTATAAGTTATTCTAGAAATGAAATATCAGTTTTTAATAGAAAGGGAGAAATAAAGACTTTCCCTTTTAATTCAAACGAATTATTAGATAAAGAAGATATTGAATATGCAATCTATAATAAAAATGAGGTTAGTATAAGTAATGAAATAAGAGATGCAGCTTCTTTAAAGCCAGAGGGAATGCTTATGACTACCTATGATATAGGGATAATCAGTGATGTTATAAAAAAATATAAGGATACAAATTCAGAGGTTCTTATATTAAATAAAGAAGGAATGATTTTATATGATTCAGAGAATAAATATGACTATGAGTATTATCCACACTTTGATAAGCTCAAAGTAGGGCGTCATGAAGTTTTATTAGAGGACAATTATTATGTAGATATGTTACCAGATAATAATGGGTTAATATCTATAGTTAGAATAAAAGTAAGCAATGCTACAAAAGTGCCCCTTCTTTTTAAGATTTCAGCCTTTTTAGTTAGCTTATTCTTATTTATAATTGCGGAGTGTGTTCTTTATATAAAATTTAAAAATTTAAGTAGTAGAATGGATTCTCTTGTTTTAGCCATGGAAAAGGTTGAAAAAGGAGATATAGATGTTCATATTCCTTTAAGTAATGATAGAGATGAAATAACATTTATTGCAGATAATTTTAACAAGATGTGTGAAAAGTTAAATGATCATATAAGGAAGAGCTACTTAGCAGAATTACGACAAAGAGAGGCTGAAATTGTAGCACTTCAAAATCAAATTAATCCACATTTTCTTTATAACACATTAGAATCAATAAGAATGAAGGCAATATGTAATGGGGATAAAGAAGTTGGGAAAATGCTTTATAGCTTAGCATTTTTATTTAGAAGTCAAGTAAAAGGAAATCTTATAGTTTCAATAGATCAGGAAATAAAATACTGTAATAAATATTTGGAGCTATTTAAGTTTAGATATGATGAGAAGTTTAAGTTCAAAATAGAATGTGAAGAGGATTTATATGATAAGGGAATTGTTAAATTCACTCTTCAACCTTTAATTGAAAACTATTTTGTTCATGGTATAAGGTTAGAAAGAGATGATAATGAATTAAAAATATATATCTATAAGCATTTAGAAGATATAGTTGTAGAAGTAATAGACAATGGTAGGGGAATTCCTAAAGAGAAATTAGATGACATAAATAGAAGAATTAGGGAATGTGATCATTCTGGTAAATCAATAGGGATGCTAAATGTTCATGAAAGGATTAAAATTAAATATGGGGAGCCTTATGGGTTAACTGTTACTAGTGAGGAGAATAAGGGAACTAATATGATTTTAAAATTCCCGCTTAGAGAGGTGGAGTAGTAATATGTACAAGGTTATGCTAGCTGATGATGAGAATTTAATTTTACAAGGACTTGAAAACATAATTGAATGGGAAGAACTAGGGTTAGAAATTGTAAACAAGGCCAGTAATGGACAAGAAGCTATAGATAAATTTAAGGAAAATCCAGTTGATATAGTAGTAACTGATATTAACATGCCACAGGTTACTGGGTTGGAGTTATTAAAAGAATTAAAGAAAATTAATTCTGATGTTAAGTTTATAATATTAAGTGGATATGATGATTTTTCTTATGCTAAGAAAGCAATAGAATTAGGTGTTGAAAATTATATCTTAAAGCCTATAGATGAAGAAGAATTAGAAAAAACTTTAAAAAATACAATAAATAAAATAAAACAAGAAAAAGAAGAAAATAAATCAAGCTTAGGAAAACACAATCTACTTATTAAAATTATTAAGGGTAAATTAGCTCAAGGTGAAATAGAGGAAAATAAAGAAAGTTTTTATATGAATTTAAATTCAGAAAGATATTCTCTATGCATTATAAATACTAGAAGTAGATATGATAGTGAGGAAATGTTGCATAACATAGTTAATGTAATAAAGGCAAATACTAAAAATAACTTTGAGATAATATATACTTTAGATGAGGAACTTATTTTAATAAACTCTTGGGATGAAGCTTTAAGTAAAAAAGAGATTAAAAAATATTATGATAAGTTAAAAGAACAAATAATAAATGAGTATGGAATAGACGTATTTTTAAGTGTTGGAGAACCTGTTTGTGATCTTTATAAAATTAGTTCAAGCTATAAAGAGGCAAATAACTTAAAAAAATATGTTCTTACCTTAGGATATAATAAATGTATAACAACAGAAGATGTTAAGGATATAAATGAGAAGAATATAAACTTTAGTGCAGTTTTAGATAAATTAAATAAAAGAATAATTGCTAAAGATATAGAAGGAGCAGAAAAAATTATTGAGGAAACTGTTGAGGATAAAAAGTTAAATCCAAGAAATATATATGATTTATCTGTAAAAATTCTATTTTTATTAGATGGCATTGTGGAAGAATTTAAAGTTGAAAAACAATATACAGGAAATAGCTTAGGCGAGGAAATAGTTGCTCTTTGTAGTGAAGATACAAGAGAAGATATTAAAACTTTATTATGTAGTGAGATTAGAGAAGTTATAGAGCTTATGCACCCAACAACTATAAAATATAGCCCTGTAATTCAACAGATAATAAGTTATGTAAATGAAAACTATTATGAAGAGGTAAGCCTTAAGACTTTAGCTCAAAAATATCATATAAACACATCTTATTTAGGTCAGGTATTTACAAAAGAAGTGGGATGTTCATTTTCTGAGTATTTAAATAAAACTAAAAATATGAAAGCTAAAGAGCTTATATTAAATACAAATATGAAGATAAATGATATAGCTAAAAAGGTAGGGTATTTAGATACTAGTTATTTCTATAGAAAGTTTAAAAAATACTATGGAGTTTGTCCATCAACCTTAAGAAATATAAAAAATTATTAATTATAAAGATTGGAAATATTAAGCTGTATTCAAAGATAAAATTTGAGTGCAGCTTTTTTTATAAAACTTTGTTAAAAAAATAATATTTAAATTAAGAATTAAGCAGATAATAATAAAGAGTAATATAATATTTAATTACAACTCTCCTTAAGTTTTATATATTGTGTGATAAAAATCACATTTTCCAAAGTTTTGGAATGATAAAATTTAAACAATTGAGGGAAGTTATTATATTAGTAATTATTTTAGGTAAATGTTGATTTCTAGCTATATATTTAGAAATCAACAATAGTTAAAAATAGACTTTTTTATTAAAATTAAAAGGTAGGTGCTTAAAAGTATGTATAAGTTAGGAATAATAACTAGCAGTGATAAAGGATATTCAGGAGAAAGAAAGGACGAAAGTGGATTAGTAATAGCTCACATAGCAAAGGAAAATGGATTTAAGGTAGAAAAATATATAGTATTACCAGATGAAAGAGAAATGCTTAGAGATGAGATGATTAATATGGCTGATAACTTAGGTGTTGATCTTATACTTACAACTGGTGGTACTGGGTTTAGTAAAAGAGATGTTACTCCAGAGGCAACTAAGGATGTTATAGAAAAGGAAGCCTTAGGAATACCAGAAGCTATAAGAAGTTATAGCATGACAATAACTAAAAGAGCTATGCTTTCTAGAGCTACTGCTGGTATAAGAAAAGATACCCTTATAGTTAATATGCCTGGAAGTCCAAAAGCCTGTAGAGAAGTTATGGATTATATTTTAGAGGATTTAAAACATGGAATAGATATTCTGAAGGGAGATGCTAGAGAATGCGCAAGAAAATAAGCCTATGTATAATAATGGCAATAGGAATGTTATCATTATTATTTGTAGGATGCACTAATAACAAGGAAGAGAAAACTTTAACAGTTAGTATTGCTGCAAGCCTTCAAAAGCCAATGGAAAAAATTGCGACTAATTTTGAAAAGGAAAATGGAGTAAAGATTCAATATAATGTAGGTGGATCAGGAACCCTAAAAAAACAAATTAGTGATGGGGCGGATGTAGACTTATTCTTCTCAGCAAATACTAAATATGCTAAAGAGCTTATAGATGAAGGGTTTGTAAATAAGGATGAATCCTATAAGATTTTAAATAATCAATTAGTTTTAATTGAAAACAATGATTATAATAAACCTATAAATTCTTTAGAAGACTTAAAAAATGTAGAGGGTAAAATTGCAATAGGTGAAATCTCAACAGTTCCAGCAGGGCAATATGCTAAGGAAAGCTTAGAAAAAGTAGGAGTTTATAAGGATATTGAGGATAAATTAGTTTCTGCTAGAAGTGTAACAAATGTTAAGACCTATGTTGAAAATGGGGAAGCTAATTTAGGATTTGTATATAAGACAGATGCTTTAGATTTAAAAAATAGTAAAATAGTTTATGAGGTACCTAATGATTATCATAAACCTATAGAATATGAACTATGTTTATTAAAAAATAGTAAAAATAATAAAGAAGCAAAGAAACTTATTGAGTACTTAAAAGGTGAAGAAAGTAAAAAGATATTTAGTGAGTATGGTTTTGAGGTGAACTAAAAAATGATATGGGAAGCCTTATTAATATCCTTAAAAGTTGTATTAGTATCAGTGTTTTTAAGCTGTGTTTTAGGAATATTACTTGGCTATTTTATGGTAGAAAAAAATTTTAAGTTTAAATACATTATTGAAACAATAATAATATTTCCTATGTTTTTACCTCCTTCTGCTGTAGGATATTTAATTCTTTTAATATTAGGTAAGAAGGGAGTAATAGGTGAATTTCTATATAATAACTTTGACATGAGTATTATATTTACTTGGATAGGTGCTGTTATAGTAGGGATAGTTGTTTCAATACCTATTATGTATCAGAGTTTAAAGACCTCATTGCTAAGTGTTAATGAAGATGTGAAAAATGCTGCTAGGGAAATGGGCGCAATAAACTTTAAACTTTATAGACTTATAAGTTTACCTCTTTCTAAAAAAGGATTATATACAGGTATTGTACTTAGCATAGCTAGAGTTTTTGGAGAATTTGGAGCTACTATTTTGGTTGCTGGGAATATTCAGGGGAAAACTCAAACAATACCTATGGCTATGTATTATGCTATTGAGAATGGTGATTCAGGTTTAGCAAATAAGATATTAATACTTATAGTTTTAATATCAGTGATTTTAACTTTTTCTTATAATAAAATAATTAAGAAAATAAAATAGAATTTTTAAAGTTTAGAGAAGAGGAGAGAGTAACATATATGGATAATAAACTTACTCATTTCGATAATAAAGGAAATGCAGTTATGGTAGATGTAAGCAATAAAAATGAAACAGAAAGAATAGCTATTGCAACAGGAACTGTAAAGGCATCAAGTGAAACTATAGAATTAATAAAATCAGGTCAAATAGGAAAGGGAGATGTTTTAGGGGTTGCTAGAGTTGCAGGTATAATGGCAATGAAAAATACTAGTAATTTAATACCTATGTGTCATCCTGTTATGATTACAGGATCTAGTATTGATTTTGAAATTGATTCTGAAAAAAGTGAAATAATAATAACCGCTACTTCAAAGGTGGTTCATAAAACAGGAGTTGAAATGGAGGCTCTTACGGGAGTATCTATTGCAGCACTTACTATTTATGATATGTGCAAAGCTGTAGATAAAAGAATGGTTATAGGAGATATACACTTAGTAAAAAAACTAGGTGGAAAAAGTGGAGAATTTAATTTTTAAATTATTAAGGTGAAAAGTGAGTTAGAGTTTAGTCTCTAACTCTTTTTTTATAGGAATAAGTATATAAATTATATATTTTATGGATTTTCTATTGTTATTAAACTTTTTTAATATTTGTAATTGAAATTTATACAGTAAAACTAAATATTTTCAACTTTTCCCAAAACACATAAAATGATAATATTTTAATTGTAAGAAACGTTTACAACAAAAGGGGGAAAAAGTGTGAAGAGTAAAGCTAAAAAGCTTCCAAAAGAGAAGCTTACAATGAAAGATAGAATGAAACGTTTTAGAAACAATAAAGAATTATTACTACTTACTATACCAGGAGCAATATGGTTTTTAGTATTTGCTTACTTACCAATGTTTGGAGTAATTGTAGCATTCAAAAGATGGAGAATACATGGTGGTTTCTTTGAAAGCTTAATGAATAGTAAATGGGTTGGATTTGATAACTTTAAATTCCTATTCCAAAGTAGTGATGCTTGGCTAATAACTAAAAATACAGTTTTATATAATATTGTATTTATAATTTTAGGAATAGTTCTTCCTGTAACATTAGCAATTTTACTAAATGAATTATTAAATAAAAAGTTAGCTAAGTTCTATCAAAGTAGTATGTTCTTACCTTATTTCTTATCATGGGTTGTTGTAAGTTATTGTTTATATGCATTCTTAAGTCCAGAAAAAGGATATGTTAATGGTATTTTACAATCTATGGGCGGAAAAGGAATTTCATGGTACACAGAACCTAAATATTGGCCATTTATAATAATTTTCATGAGCCAATGGAAAGCAGTTGGATACGGAACAGTTGTTTATTTAGCTTCAATATGTGGTATAGATAAGAGTTACTATGAAGCAGCAATGATAGATGGAGCAAGCAAGTTCCAACAAATAAAATATATAACAGTTCCACTATTAAAGCCTGTAATGATCATAATGTTCATAACTTCAATTGGTGGTATGTTCAGAGGAGACTTAGGTTTATTCTATCAATTACCAAAGGATTCAGGTGCTTTATATCCAGTAACAAATGTAATCGATACTTATGTATATAGAGGTCTTATGAACTTAGGAGATATTGGTATGAGTTCTGCAGCAAGTTTATATCAATCATTTGTAGGATTAATACTTATAGTAACTTCTAACGCTATAGTAAGAAAAGTAGATGAAGAAAACGCATTCTTCTAAAAAAGGTGGTGTAATGTGTGTTAGAAACTATTAAACAAAAAAGACTTCAGAAAAAAGCGGAACCAAAAGAAGAAGTAAACAAGTTTAATGCTGTCTCAAAAAAGAGTAACTTTTTATTAAATGTTTTATTCGCAATATTAGCTTTCTTAGCAATAATGCCCTTCGTATTTGTTATAGCTATATCCTTAACAAAGGAGCAATCATTACAATTAAATGGGTATAGATTCATACCAGAAGAGTGGAGCTTAGAAGCTTATAAATATATATTCTCATCTGGTAGCCAGATTTTAACATCATATGGAGTTACAATTACTGTTACAATTGTAGGTACTTTAATTGGACTAGCTATAATGTCAATGTATGGATATGCTTTATCAAGAAAGAGCTTTGCTTATAGAAAGTTCTTTACTAAAGTAATATTTATACCAATGTTATTCTCAGGTGGTATGGTTGCTTCATACCTAGTAGTTACAAGATTCTTAGGATTAAAGAATACAATATGGGCACTTATACTTCCAATGTGTGTAAGTTCATTCCATATAATTATTTTAAGAACATTCTTTAAGACATCAGTACCAGATGCTATTATAGAATCAGCTAAAATAGATGGAGCATCAGAGTGGAGATTATTCTTAAGAATAGTATTACCAATATCTCTTCCTGGTATAGCAACAATAGGATTATTCTTAACTTTAGGATACTGGAATGACTGGTTCAATGCTATGTTATATATTGATGAACCAAACTTAATACCATTACAGTACTTATTAATAAGACTTGAAAACTCAATGGAGTTCTTAGCAAATAACGCAACATCACTTGGTGCAAATGCTATAGAAGCTACTAAGAGTATGCCAAAGGATACTGCTAAGATGGCTATAGTTGTTATTTCAACTTTACCAATCATATTTGCTTATCCATTTTTCCAAAGATACTTTGTAAATGGATTAACAATTGGAGCAGTTAAAGAGTAATTAAATAGAATAATATGACTGTGTCAAGGCACTTAAATAAAACTTATAAATATATTTCGAGAATTACTGGACTAAGCTAAGAATTTATAGCAATCATTCCGAGATATTTACTAAAGCTTCGAAACTAGCTTCGCGTCGAACAATCTCAGCTTCTTAACGTAAATATCTCTCCATGATTGCTTAAATTCTAAAGCACATCCAGATATTCTCTCCATATTATTTATAAGTTTTATTATTTAAGCTTATGATACAGTCTTTTTTTAAAAGATAGAGATATGAAATAATTAAAATGAGGAGAAAATTAGTATGAGATTTATATCAGAAAGAATAAGAAAGACTTATGAAGAAATAGGAAGATATGTTTATTCTAATACTTTAAACATAGATAATTATAAATTTATAGCAGGAAAATATGATAATATAGATGAAATAAAAAATGCACCTAAAGAGGGGTGGATAGATTTTAAAACTGGAGATCTTTGGGGAGAGGAAAGCCATGGATGGTTTAAAACTTCTGTTAAGGTTCCTGAGGAGTTTGCAGGACAAACTATTGCTTTAAGTTTTCATACTTTTTTAGGTGATTGGGATAATACAACAAATCCACAGTTTATCCTTTATGTAAATGGGGAGCATATTCAAGGGTTAGATGTAAATCATCAGGAAACAATATTAACTCATAATGCTGTGGCAGGAGAAGTTTATGATATAGACTTACATGCACATATAGGAAGAATTGAGGGTAAAAAATCAACTTTACATGGTAAGCTGGTAACAATAGATGAAGAAGCTAGAAAATTATATTTTAACTTAAGTGTTCCTCATATAGTAGCAACTAAATTACATGAGGAAGATAAGAAAAGAATAGATATGTTAACTGTGTTAAATGACACAATAAACTTAATTGATTTAAGAAGACCATTTACTAAAGAGTATAATGAAAGTTTAAAAGTTGCTAATAAATATATAGAAGAAAATTTCTATGATAAAATGTGTGGGCATGAAGATATGGTAGCTACTTGTGTTGGTCATACTCATATAGATGTGGCTTGGCTTTGGACTGTAGCTCAAACAAGAGAAAAGGTTGCAAGAAGTTTCTCAACAGTATTAAAGCTTATGGAGGAATATCCAGAATACATATTCATGTCTTCTCAACCTCAACTTTATAAATTCTTAAAAGAAGATCATCCAAAGGTTTATGAGAAAGTTAAAGAAAAAGTAAGAGAAGGGGTTTGGGAGCCAGAAGGAGCAATGTGGCTTGAAGCTGATTGTAATGTAACTTCAGGGGAATCCTTAATAAGACAAATATTACATGGAAAAAGATTTTTTAAGGAAGAATTTAATGTGGACAATGAAATACTTTGGCTTCCAGATGTTTTTGGATACTCAGCAGCTCTTCCTCAAATATTAAAGAAGTCAGATGTTAATTATTTTATGACAACTAAGATTTCATGGAACCAAATTAATAAAATGCCTTATGATACTTTTATGTGGAAAGGAATAGATGGAACAGAAATATTAACTCATTTTATAACTACAACTTACCCAGATCAAGATCCATTTAAGGAAACTATGACAACATATTGTGGTAATATTCATCCAGGTTCAATAATGGGTGCATGGAATAGATATCAGCAAAAAAATATAAATAATGATGTTTTAGTTGCCTTTGGCTTTGGAGATGGTGGCGGTGGTGCTACTTATGAAATGCTTGAAAATGGAAAGAGACTTTCTAAGGGAATTCCAGGAGCACCTAAGGTTAAAATAGGTAAAGCTAAGGATTACTTTAAGAAATTGGAAGAAACTGTAAAAGATAATAATAAACTTCCAAAGTGGGTTGGAGAATTATATCTTGAGTATCATAGAGGTACTTATACTTCAATGGGAAGAAATAAGAGAGATAATAGAGTATGTGAAAATCTATATACATCAGCAGAAAAATTCAACTCAATGGCCATGTTGTTAGGAAAAAATTATCCTTTAGCTGACTTAAATGCAGCTTGGGAAACAATACTTTTAAATCAATTCCATGATATTTTACCAGGTTCATCAATCAAAGAGGTTTATGATGTAACTAAGGAAGAATATAAGGATTTAATTGAAAAAGGAAATAACTTTGTAGGTTCAGCTTTAGATAATATAACATCAGAAATAAACTTAAAGGAAAGAAGTGTTGTTGTATTTAACTCCCTAGGATTTGAAAGAGATGATATAGCTACTTTTGATGTTCCAGAAGACATAGAAAATCCAGCTTTATTAGATGGAGAGGAAGAAATTACTTGTCAAAGAATAGAGGATGGTAAAAAAGCAATTTTCTTTGCTAAAGGAATACCTGCAAATGGATATAAGAGCTTTAAAATAATAGAAGCTAGCAATAATGAAGTAGAAAATATTTCATTAAGTGAAAAAGAAGCTGAAAATGACTTCTTAAGAATTAAATTCAATGAAGAAGGAAATATAGTTTCATTATTTGATAAGAGAGCAGAAAGAGAAGTATTAAAAGAAGGAGCTTTAGGAAATAGACTTCAAGCTTTTGAAGATAAACCTATGGAATATAGCAACTGGGATATAGATATATACTACAAAGAAAAAATGTGGAATGTTGATGATGTTCAAAGCATTGAAGTTGTGGAAGAAGGCCCAGTAAGAAGCACATTAAGAATTGAAAGAAAATTCTTAGAGTCTACTATAGTTCAAAATATTTATATTTATAGAGATTTAGATAGAATAGATTTTAATTCATATGTTGATTGGAAAGAGCATGAAGTATTATTAAAAACTTCATTCCCAATAGATTTAAATGCTACAGAGGCTACTTATGAAATTCAATATGGTAATGTTAAGAGACCAACTCATAGCAATACATCATGGGACGAAGCTAGATTTGAAGTTTGTGGACAAAAGTGGGCTGACCTTTCTGAGGGAGACTTTGGAGTGTCACTATTAAATAATTGTAAGTATGGACATGATATACAAGATGGAGATATGAGGCTTACTTTATTAAAATCAGGAACACATCCGTGGACTGAAACAGATCAAGAGGAGCATTTCTTTACTTATTCTATTTATCCTCATAGAGGTACATGGAAAGAGGCTCATACAGTTCAAAAGGCTTATGAATTAAATCAACCTTTATATACAAAGGTATGTGAAAAACATGAGGGAATATTAGAGGATGCTTTAGGATTAGTAAAAGTTAATAAAGATAATATAATGATTGAGGTTATAAAAAAAGCTGAAGATACAGATCATTTAATAATTAGAATGTATGAGTTCTTTAATAGTAGAACTAAGGCTACTTTAAAATTCTCAAGAGAAATAGAAGAAGCCTTTGAATGTAATTTAATGGAGAGAAATTTAGAAGAAGCTAAATTTGAAGGAGAAAAAATAGAGTTTACTATAAATCCATTTGAAATAAAAACATTTAAGGTTAAATTAAAATAATAAAAAAGAGGTCCCATCAAAAAGAAGTGAATTAATTTTTGATGGGGCCTCTTTCTATATTTATTTTTATAGCTTAAAGCCTAAGTAAATTTCAAATATAGCAATTATAATAAAGTAAATACCTATTATAAATGGTGTAGCTATTAAGAATGAAATTGGCTCAAATAATATTAATAATCCTAATATTATTAATAATATAGAGTAAAGTGTTGTGGCATTGAAACCAAAAGTTTTATAAGTAAATTCACCAATAAGTAAGAATATACCGTTAACTAATGCCCAAGAACCATAGAATATAACTAACACGTCAATACTTTCTAGTGGAACAAAACATAACATTAAACCAAATAATACTGATATTATACCTGTAAAAATATATAAGCCTTTTCTTGAAGATTTAAAAGCTTTAATTATTGTAAATATACCTGAACCAATTATTAATATACCTGCTACTATTGTGAAATATAGTAATGAATCCATTGGTTTAATAAAGAATAAGATACCTACAATTGCCATTAGAATTCCTTCTAATATACAAAATATTTGTGCACTTTTTTCCATTTAAATCACTCCTTAATTTTAAAAAAGTTTATTATTTAGAAATTCAAGAAATATTGCTATAAGTAAATAATAACATTTGTTTAAAAAATGTTCACATTTTAAATTTAACATATATTTTTTTATTGGCATATAAATTTGATACTTTTCAATTGAAGTAATAAAAAAAGTAATAATATTTCTAATGAAAAGGTATTTATTAGAAAAAGTATGAAATGTTTTATGTAGGATAATAAAGTATATAATTGCATTAAATTATAAATAGAGAATGTCAAATAAATATAAAAAAACTCCACTATGAAAATGTTTAGATGGACTATATAATAAACCTGTAAACGATATTAAGGGATTTGAAAAACAAAGGTTTAATAGGGAGGAAAACGTAATGTTAAAATTCAAAAAACTAATAGCTTTAACAGCTTGTGCAATGTTAACTACTTCAGTTGCATTAACTGGATGTGGATCAGACAAAACAGCAAATGCTGGAGAGGGAGATACAGTAAAACTTACTTGGTATACAATTGGACAAACACCAAAGGATTTAGACATAGTTCAAGAAAAAGCTAATGAATATTTAAAAGAGAAGATCAATGCTACTATTGATATGAAATTTATTGATTACGGTGATTACACTCAAAAAATGGGAGTTATAATAAATTCAGGAGAGCCATATGATTTAGCCTTTACTTGTTCATGGGCTAACCCATATTTAGAAAATGCTAGAAAAGGAGCTTTCTTAGAAATAGACAAATTATTAGAAACTAAAGGTAAAGAAATGAAGTCTGTTATAGATGAAAGATTCTGGGAAGGTGCTAAAATAGATGGTAAAACATATGCAGTTCCAAACCAAAAGGAAATAGGAGTTGCACCTATGTGGGTATTTACTAAGGAATATGTTGATAAATACAACATACCATATCAAGATATCCATACTTTAGAAGATTTAGAACCATGGTTAAAAGTTATAAAGGAAAATGAGCCAAATGTTACTCCTTTATATATAACAAAAGGATTCTCAGCACCAGCTTACTTCGATCAATTAGTTGATCCAGTAGGGGTTGAGTATGGAGATGAAAGTTTAACAATTAAAAATATGTTTGAAACAGATAAAATGAAGAGTGAGTTAGAAACTTTACAAAAGTACTATGATGCTGGATATATAAACTCTGATTCAGCTACAGCTAAGGATGATAAATCAGTTAAGAGATTTGTAACTAAAGCTGATGGACAACCTTATGCTGATGGATTATGGTCAAAGGATTTAGGATATGAAGTAGTTTCATCACCAATAATGGATACTCATATCACTAATGGTTCAACTACAGGATCAATGATAGCTATTTCTAAAACTTCAGAGAATCCAGAGAAAGCTATGGAATTCTTAAACTTATTAAACACTGATGTATATTTAAGAAACTTACTTAACTATGGTATAGAAGGTACTCACTATGAAAAAACTGGTGATACTCAAATAAAATTAACTGATAGAGCAAAAGACTACTCAGTTGGATACTATACTTTAGGTAACTTATTCATAACTTATACTTTAGATAATGAACCAGTTGATAAATGGAAAGAATTCGAAGCATTCAATGATGCATCAGTTGAATCACCTGCTTTAGGATTCAAATTTAACACTGAAAAAGTAAGTAACCAAATAGCTGCTATAAACAACGTTCTTGAAGAGTTTAAATCAACTATATACAGTGGATCAGTTAATGAAGCTGAATATTTAGAGAAAATGAACAAGAAATTAAAAGAAGTTGGAATAGATGAAGTAATTTCAGAAATGCAAAGCCAAATAGATGCATGGAAAGCTGAAAATGGAAAATAATATAATTTAAAATTAAGTGTAAACTCTATGCTAAGCATAGAGTTTACTTTTATAAAAATATAAATAAAACTTATGAAAGTATTCTTACATAATCTAAGGAGTAGATTATAAATAATATGTATAGCGGGGGATGATTTTTCTATGAAAAAATATGTTGTTATTGATATTGGAGGAACAAGTATAAAACATGCTTTAATGACTGAAAATGGAGATATTTTAGAAAAGGGAAGCATGAAAACTGAAGGAAATAATATAGATTTTTTTATTGAATCTATAGGAAAAGTTGTTGATTCATATAAAGAGAAAAATGAGGTTTTTGGATTAGCATGTAGTTCGCCAGGTGCTGTAGATGTTAAAACAGGATTTATTGGAGGAGGAAGTGCTATTCCTTGCATACATGGTCCAAATATAAAAGAGCTTTTAGAAAAAAGATGTGGTTTGAAGGTTTCTATAGAAAATGATGCAAATTGTGCTGGGTTAGCAGAAGGGTGGCTTGGAGTTGCTAAAGGAGTAGAAAATTATGCATGTATTGTAATTGGTACAGGAATAGGTGGATGTATAGTTATAAATGGAAGAATTCTTAGAGGCAAGCATCTTCATGGGGGAGAGTTTGGTTATATGTTTACTAGAGATAGTGAAGGATTAACAGATAGGATTTGGAGTGAGGTTTCATCTACTAATGCTTTAGTTACAAGGGTATCTAAATTAAAAGGTATAGAAAAATCAGAATTTGATGGAAAGAAAGTCTTTGAAATGGCTGAAAGTGGAGATGAGGAAGTTAAGAAGGAAATAGAATCATGGTATATGGACCTTGCAAGAGGAATATACAATATTCAATATATAGTTGATCCAGAAAAGATTGTTATTGGGGGAGCTATAAGTGCTAGGGATGGATTTGATAAGAAAATAAATGAAAAACTTACTTTACTAAAAAGTGATATAGCAATCTTAGATATAAGTGTTGAAAAGTGCAAATTTCAAAATGATTCAAATTTAATAGGAGCATTATATAACTATCTTTTTGTTAGCAAATAAATTTTATTATTTCAAGAAAAATCATATAGATAAAAAGGGGAAAATGTTATGGAGCAATTAAATTACAGAGAGAATTTAAATATGAAATTTAAAGCTTATAATGGTGGATTAAGAGTTTTTAAAATTTATGAGATTAATCATAATAATATAGATATTTATTTTTCAAACATGAAAATAACTCTTACTATGTTTGAAAATGATATAGTTAAAGTTTTTATTGGAGATAAATATGAGGAAAGTATTTCAACTAATGGTGTAGTAGATAACTTAGAAAAAGGAGAATTTATAGTAGAAGAGGATTCAAACTTTGTAATTATAAAGGGCACTAAAGTTTTAACTTTTGTAGATAAAAATACTACAGAGATAAGTTTCAAAGATTTAGATGGAAATATAATAAATGAAGATTTTCAGCCAAGTTTTAAAGATGAGAAAGGAAATGTGTACATATCAAAGGTAAATGATTGTTTAGCATATTATGGACTTGGAGAAAAGGGTGGAGATTTAAATAAAAAGGGATGTTATACAGAGAACTTTAATACTGATGATCCAGAAACTGATGATGATTCCATAACTTATTATAAAACAATTCCTTTTTATGTTGCCTTAAAAGAAGAAGCTACTTATGGAATATTTTTTGATAATAGCTTTAGAAGTTATTTTGATATGGGAAAGGAAAGGGGAGATAGAATTTTCTTTGGAGCTATAGGAGGACAAATTCAATATTACTTTATTCCAGGAGAAAATATTAAAGAGGTAGTTAAAAATTATACTGCCTTAACAGGAAGAATGGAGATGCCACCTCTTTGGAGCTTAGGATATCAACAATGTAGATTTAGTTATTTTAGTCAAGAGGAAGTAAGAGAATTAGTAAAAACCTTTGAAGAAAAAGATATTCCATTAGATGTAGTTTATTTAGATATAGATTACATGGATGGATTTAGAGTTATGACTTTTAAAACTCCTAATTTTGATGATGCAGCTGGTCTTATTAGTGATTTAAAAGAAAAAGGAATAAGAACTATCACTATTATTGACCCTGGTGTTAAGGTAGATGAGGAGTATGATGTATTTAAAAGAGGTAAAGAAGGAAATCATTTTACTAAGAAGCTAGATGGGGAAATGTTTATTGGGGCAGTTTGGCCAGGTGATAGTGCTTTCCCTGACTTTTCAAATAAAGATTGTAGAGAGTGGTGGAAGAGTGAACTTAAAAAATTCATAAGTGAACATGGCATGGATGGAATTTGGAATGATATGAATGAACCTTGTGTCTTTAATAATGACCATAAAACAATGTTAGAAACTTGTCTTCATAATAGTGATAATGGAGTTATAGAACATAAGGAGTTTCATAATAGATATGGCTTTGAAATGAGTAGATGTTCTAAGGAAGCACAAGAAGAATTACATCCTAATGAAAGAGGATTTTCAATGACTAGAGCTACCTATGCTGGTGGTCAAAGATATTCATCAGTTTGGACTGGAGATAATATGAGCCTTTGGAGCCAAATGAGAATGTCAATATCAATGAATGCTAATTTAGGAATCAGTGGATTTTCCTTTGTTGGAAATGATGTTTCAGGTTTTGGATTAGATTCAAGTGAAGAATTATTTATAAGATGGATGGAAATGGGGCCATTTATTCCTATATTCAGAAATCATTCAAATATGTACACTAGAAGACAAGAACCATGGGCTTTTGGACCAAGAGCTGAAAAAATAGCAAAGAAATCTATTGAATTAAGATATGAATTACTTCCATATATTTATGATTTATACTATATATCACATAAAGAGGGACTTCCTATATTTAGGCCTATGATAATGGAATATGAGAAAGATATGAATCTTTTAAATATGAGAGAACAATTTATGTTAGGTGAAAATATGATTGTTGCACCAGTATTATATGAAGGGGAAAGAAGTAAAACTGTATATTTACCAAAGGGAAGTTGGTTTAATTATTTCACAAGAGATAAGTTACAAGGAGGAAAGTGGTATAAACTTCCTTGTGAATTAGATGAAATTTTAGTTTTTGTTAAAGAAGGATCAATAATACCAACATATAATAAGAAGTTTAGAAATGTTAAAGAAAGACCAAAGAATATACTTCTTAAGGTTTTTGGAGAGAATGCTAAAGGATTCCACTATAATGATGATGGACATACTATGGAATATTTAGAGGGAAAATATACTTATATGGACATAAAAGTTGTAGATGGAAAAGAAGAACTTAAGCTTATTAATAATGGATATAGTATAGAGGATATTGAAATTGAAATAATAAAATAATTTATTATATTATTTTTTAAATACTCATGTTTATTATTTAGATAATAGGTATGAGTATTGATTTTTATTTTTTTGATAAAATTATTTTAATATTAACATTTGAAATAAAAGTAAGTTACTTCAAGAAAATGGAAGTAGTGGAGAGATAAATTTAGTAGAGCTACCTTAATAAAGAAATTCAGCTATATTGCTTTAATTTTAATAGGATGTTAAAATTAATGGGTAATATTTAACGTTAAAATAATTTATAACAGATTTTCTATGAATTCTTTTAAAAATGGACAAGTATTTTTAAAAAAGTTTATATGGAAATTAATGAAATTTAATGATTAGGAGGAAAAAAGTACATGGGTAATAGCAATGACGGAAAAAAACTTATGTGGTATAACCTTGGTTTAATGGCCTTTGTATCAGTTTGGGGCTTTGGTAACGTAGTAAACAACTTTGCAACTCAAGGTTTAACCGTAGTAACTTCATGGATATTAATAATAGCTTTATACTTCGTACCATATGCACTTATGGTTGGAGAATTAGGCTCAACTTTTAGAGATAGTAAAGGTGGAGTAAGTTCATGGATAGGTAAAACAATGGGACCTACATTAGCTTACTTAGCTGGTTGGACTTATTGGGTAGTACATGTACCTTATTTAGCACAAAAACCACAAGCAGTACTTGTTTCATTAGGATGGGCAGTATTCCAAGATGGAAGCACTATAAAAGGTATAGATTCTAAAATTATTCAATTAGTATGTTTAGTAGTATTTTTATTCTTCGTATGGATTGCTTCAAGAGGAGTAAATTCATTAGGTAAAATAGGTACAATAGCAGGAACAGCAATGTTTGTTATGTCAATTCTTTATATAATACTTATGTTAACAGCACCAGCTATTACAGGAACTTCTATAGCAAGTCCAAATATGACTTCTATAAAAACCTATATACCGAAGTTTGATTTTGCCTACTTTACCACTATAGCTATGTTAGTATTCTCAGTTGGAGGAGCTGAAAAAATATCTCCATATGTTAATAATATGAAAGATTCTAAAAAAGGTTTCTCAAAAGGTATGATAGCCTTAGCTATAATGGTTGCAGTTACAGCACTTCTTGGATCAGTAGCAATGGGAATGATGTTTGATGCAAATAATGTTCCTGATGACTTAATGCTAAATGGTGCTTATTATGCATTCCAAAAGTTAGGTAACTACTATGGAATAGGAAATTCTTTATTAATATTATATGCATTAGCAAACTTTGCAGCTCAAGTTTCAGCATTAGTATTCTCAATAGATGCTCCATTAAAAGTTCTATTATCAGATACTGATGCAAGATATGTTCCAATAGCATTAACTAAGACTAATAAGAATGGAGCTCCAATAAACGGATATATAATGACTTCTATTTTAGTTGGAATATTAATAATAGTTCCAGCTTTAGGAATTGGAAACTTCAATGCTTTATTTACTTGGTTATTAAAATTAAATGCTGTTGTTATGCCAATGAGATATTTATGGGTATTCTTAGCTTATATAATGTTAAGAAAAGCTATAAAAGGCAAGTTCAAGTCAGAGTACAAATTTGTTAAAAATGATAAATTTGCAATGTTAATAGGTACTTGGTGTTTTGTATTTACAGCATTCGCTTGTATATTAGGTATGTTCCCAACAGATGTTAAAGCATTCTCAGGAGAATGGATTTTCAGAGTAGGAATGAATATTGGTACACCTTTAGTATTAATAGGATTAGGTTTAATCTTACCTAAGATAGCTAAGAGAACTAACGGACAAGCATACGATGATGCAGTAAGAGAAGCTACAGCAACAAAGTTAGAACTTAATTAATAAAAAAGGCACTCTTTGGAGTGTCTTTTTTTTATACAATTATATAAGTGGATTTAGGAAGTTTATTAGATTAATTATAATGACAAAATATATGAAATATGATAATATGATAATTACAATATATTTTGATAATCAAACAAAATATAAATTAAAAAGAGAAGAGAAAAGGCTCTAAATAAAATATGAGAGTTTAAAAATAATAAATGGAAAAGAAGAAGGGAGAGAAATCTTAATGATAGTAGAACCAAAGTTTAGAGGATTTATATGTACTACATCACATCCTACAGGTTGTAAAAAAAATGTTGAGAATCAAATAGAGTACGTAAAAGAAAAGGGAAAGATAGAAGGTGCTAAAAAAGTACTTGTACTAGGGGCTTCCACTGGATATGGATTAGCAAGTGCTATTGTTGCTTCAGAGGCCTGTGATGCAGAGGTTTTAGGTGTTTCATTTGAGAGAGAGGCAAAAGGGAAAAGAACAGCTTCAGCAGGTTGGTATAATATAGAGTCATTAAAGAAATTTGCAGAAGGTGAAGGAAAAAAATTCATATCAGTAAATGGAGACGCTTTTTCTAAGGAAGTTAAAAATGAAGTTATAGACTTAATAAAAGAAAATATAGGAAAAGTAGATTTGGTTATATATTCCTTAGCAGCTCCAAAGAGAAAGGATCCTATTTCAGGAGAAGTTTATAGTTCTTGTTTAAAAACTGTAGGAGCTCCATTTACTAGTAAAACTTTAGATTTCCACACAGGAGAAATACATGATATCACTATTAATCCAGCTACAGAGGAGGAAATAGAAGGTACTAGAAAAGTAATGGGTGGAGAAGATTGGATGCTATGGATTGAAGCTTTAAAGGAAGCTGATGTTTTAGAAAAGGGCGTTAAAACAATAGCTTATTCATACATTGGGCCAGAAGTTACTTATCCAATATACAGAGAAGGAACTATAGGAAGAGCTAAAAATGATTTAGAAAAAACTGCAGGAGAGATAAGTGAAGTTTTAAAATCATTAGATGGAGAAGGATATATATCTGTAAATAAAGCTTTAGTAACACAAGCTAGTTCAGCTATTCCAATAGTATCTTTATATATTTCAATTCTTTATAAAGTTATGAAGGAAAAAGGTACTCATGAGGGTTGTATTGAGCAAATATACAGAATGTTTAAAGAGCTTTATGGAGAAAACTTAAATTTAGACTCAGAAAATAGAATTAGAATAGACAATTTAGAGATGGCTGAGGATGTACAAAAGGCTATTGAGGAAATATGGCCACAAATAACTAGTGAGAATGTGTTTGAATTAAGTGATGCAGAAGGATTTAAAAAAGAGTTCTTCAAGTTATTTGGATTTGGTTTAGAGGGAGTAGATTACTCAGAGGATGTTGACATAACAACAGTTTAATAAAAAAATATTATTGTATTAATTTAAAAATATGAAAAGGTCATACTTTAGTTAAGTTACTAGAGTAAGGCCTTTTATATTTTATTTAAAGTTACTTTATTTAAAATTTTGTAGTTGTTATCTGCATATCAAGGTCTTTGTATTTTGAATAAACTTAATTGGATCTAAAAAATAATAAATAGTGACAATATGATTATTATTATTCCTGCAATTAAGTTACTGTTTTTTGAAATGTTTTTACTTTTTATTGTTTTTGATAAATAGAAGCCTAAGGAGATAAAAATTAATGAAATAATAAAAGTTGATATTGTTGTAAAGGCAATATTAAGTCCAGAGATGCTAGCACCTATTCCTAAACCGAAGTTGTTTAAAGCTAGGGCTAAGGATAAGGCTAGAGATTCTTTAAAATCAATATTACCAGACTTATCTTTATCAGCAACTTCTGGATTTTCTAATATAAAGGTGGGAGAGGAATTATTCTCACTATTATGTGAGGTTAGGATTTTTTTCTCTTTAAAATAAGAATATATAGAATAAAAACCTAATGCAAGAAGAACTAAACCACCTATAATATCTCCTAATTTAACAGGAATTAAATCCACTAAAAATTTTCCAAGTATCATTGAAATAAAAGTTCCTAAAGCAGATATGGATGCTATGACAAGAGTACTCGAAAAATTTATTTTTATGTCTTTTAAACCATATGCTAAAGAAACAACAAGTATATCTAAACTTGCAGCAACTACAAAAAGAAGTATACTTAAAAAGCTCACTTTTTCTGCCTCCAAAATTTTACTGTTAATTCCAATATATTTTCTTAATATATAAATTGTGACAATTTTGGAGGGGGAGTAAGCTTAAGGTTGAGAAATATAATAAGACAATTCCTTAGGTGGAAATTCTATTTTTTTTACTAACTTTGTTAAATAAGCTTTAGCTTTTTCATATTCCTTTTCATTAATAAGCTTTTTAAAATACAGAGATTCCCTGTTACTCATATAATCTTTTAAAATATTAAAAGTTAGTTCTAAGGAGTATTTAAATCCTATAATATCCTTAGGAGATAATAATAATTTATCTAAATAATTATAAAATTCTATTAAACCCTTAGAAAATGAGTTAAGTTTTTTCTGAAAGTCCTTATCATATTGAAGTAAAAGTAATTTATAGTTTTCTATCTCTTCTCTATAAGCTTTAGAGTTTAAAGTTTTATTTATTTCTTTTAAGGAGTTTATGCACTTAATTGCAGAGATATCCTTATCCTTAACCTCTAGCATTATATCAGGGGAAAACTCCTTAATCTCCTCATAATATTCTAAAAAACTACTTATGGAAATTGAGGGAGAGTGGGAACCTTTCTTTTTAAAAATATCCTGCTCGCTATAATGAACTTTCATATTTCCATCTAACTCTTTATTCCATGTTTTAATAACAAGGGAGTAAATTTCTTTTATACTATAGGAATTATCTCCATAGCAGATATTATGTAAATTATCAAATATAACAGGAATATTTATCTTACTAGAAATATCCAATACATCATCTAAAGAAAAATTTCTTTCATCATTTTCTATGACTAATCGCTTTTTAGAAGAATCTGAAAGCTTTTTAAATCCCTTTAAAAAATTTTCCTTTGCTAATTTTTTATCTCCATATACCCCTCCTATATGAAGTATTATTTTATTTTTATAATCTACATTTAAGGAGTCTAAAAACTCACAGTGATACTCAATATCCTTTATAGACTTGTATAACACATCTTCCTTAGGGGTGTTTATTACTGTATATTGACCAGGGTGCATAGAAACCCTAATGTTATTATTCTTAATAAAAGTTCCTATGTCTTCTAATTCATCTTTAAAATATTTTTGCCAGCTTATATTATTTATTTCATGGGAGCCTAAGGGAATAATATCTGATCCTATTCTAAATAAGTAAATATTATTTTTAATATTCCATTCTAATATTTTTTGTAAATCATCTAAATTTTGCTTGGTAATAGAAAGAAATTTATCCTTAGAAAAATCCTTTAATAATATTCTGCGATTTGTTCTAGCATTTTTGGTTATTGGAGTACAAGCGTATCCTATTTTCATATATAATCAATCCTTTTCAAAATATTAATTATATATTTTGCATTTAAATAAAAAATAAAACAAAAAGTTTTGGAAACATATTAGCTTTTTATTTTATTTTAATAATTAAATACAAATAATTATTAAAATGTAGATGGTAAAATTCTTCAAAGTTAACAAAATGTAAAACCTCAGTAATCATTGCTTTTATTTATAAATTAATAATTTTGTAATAATTCATAAGGGGGTTATATGGCAAAATTATATTATGAAAAAAGATATATTTAGATTTAAGGAAGATAAGAAGTTTGTAGATTTGGTTTATTGTAATTAAATATATAAATTTAAATTAAATCTAAAGGACAGTGATGTTAATGTAACTATAAGGGTATATAAAATCTTTGTAAAAGGTTTAAAAGATGGGGTGAAGTTTTAGACTTAGATTAATACACTGAAGAACATGACGATTATATGGTTAGTAAAAGAATAGTAATTAAATGCTAATTAAGAAAGAAATTTAAAAATTTCTTAGGAAAATTCAAGAGGAACCTTTGTGAAAGAATAGTTGTTTAAAATGAGAAGATAAAGCAATTATTTCAAGAAAACATTGGATTAAATTTTTAGGAATTTAAAACATATTAAATAGATAATAGTAACATTTAAAATTTTGGTGCAATTGATTCATAAAATACATTCTGTTTTATGAATCAATTGCTATGAAAATTTTACGATGATATTTATTCTACATTGTTGATTTTATTCCATTTACCATGTTTTTTTGATAATTTATTAAAAAATATATTTTACAAAATATATAAACAACTGTTATAATGTCAGAGGTTAATTTAAATTATAGGAGTGGAATTTATGGAAAAGTATATATTTTGGGTAACAGCTATTTTTCAAATAGGCGTATTTGCTCTAATGCTATACTATTTATTCATAGCGGTATTTGGATTCTATAAGAAAAAAGATACAAAGACTTTTGAGCCTCAAAAGAAATTTGCAATGCTTGTAGCAGCCCATAATGAAGAAGTAGTTATAGAAAATCTAGTTGAAAGTTTAAAACATTTAGATTATCCAAAAGAATTATATGATATATTTGTTATTGCAGATAACTGTACTGACAATACTGCTAAGATTGCAAGAGCAGCAGGGGCAAATGTATTTGAAAGATTTAATAAAGAGAAGAGAGGTAAGGGTTTCGCATTAGAATGGATGTTTGATAAAATATTCAAAATGGATACTCATTACGATGGAATAGCAGTTTTTGATGCCGATAACTTAGTTGATAAAAATTTCTTAAAAGAAATGAACAATAAAATGTGTGAAGGATTTAAAGTTGTTCAAGGATATATTGATTCTAAGAATCCACAGGATTCATGGATAACAGAATCTTACGCTATAGCATTTACATCAGCTAACAGAATGCTTCAATTAGCTAAAAGTAATATAGGTTTATCAGCTCAAATAGGTGGAACAGGATTCGTTATAGATACTGCAACTCTTAAAAAGTTAGGATGGGGAGCTACTTGCTTAACAGAAGACTTAGAATTTAGTTGTAAGCTTATATTAAATGGAGAAAAAGTAGGTTGGGCACACGATGCCATAATATATGATGAAAAACCATTAACTTTAAAAGCTTCATGGAACCAAAGAAAAAGATGGATGCAAGGATTTGCAGACGTTGCTACTAGATATGGAATGAAACTTTTAAAGAAATCTATAAAAGATAGAAGCTTTGTAGCTTTTGACTGTACTTTATATGTAATGCAACCATTTGTTACTTTAGCAACTGGATTAGCTGGTTTATTAACTTTCGTTCAAGTGAGAGCAGTAGATGGTCTTGGAATATTTGTTATAAGTTATTTATTTAACGCCACAGCATGGCAACTATTCTGTGTATTCCAATTCTTATTAACACCATTTGCATTACTATTTGACAAGAAGATGAGCGGAAAGCTATTCGTAGTTTTAGGACTATATGCATGTAATGTATTTATACAACCATACCTAGTAAATCAATTAGGTATATTAGACAATATAATGTTATTAACATTATTCAATGTGGCTTATATAGGAATATTCTTAATAGGAACATTATTATTCCTAGGAAAGAGAAATTTCCAAATGTTCTACAGATACTTAATTTATCCATTATACATATTAACTTGGATACCAATAACAATCCAAGGTATAATCGATAAAGATAAAAAAGAATGGTCACATACTAAACACGTTAGACAAATCGGAATATACGAAGTTTAATTATTATAAGACATCCATTATTGGATGTCTTATATTTTTGCTGTAAAAATGATTATGGGAGTATAAAGTTGACAATATTATTAGAAGATATTTATTTAAATAAGGTAAGTTTTTGTATTTTAAAATCTTTTGATATAATTAATAATCGTGAAGTACTATAAAGATATGTTCGATGGGAACAAATGTTTGACAATGTATTTTTAAAGAATTATACTATTTTAGTAAATTGAAAGGATGATATATAAATGTTTGGATTAATAAGTTATGAGGAGATATATGGACATGAGGACGAGTATATCTTTATAGATGTTAGAAGCCAAAAGGAAGCCTTTGAAGAGCCTATGATAGGGTCTGTAAATATTCCTGTGCTTTTAAATGAAGAGAGAGATGTAGTCGGAACTTTATATGTTAGAGAAAGTGCAGAGGCTGCAAAAGAGCAAGGAATAGAATTCATCTCTAGAAGATTGCCTGAAATATTTAAACAAGTTCAAGAGCTTTATAGAAATAAGCATGGTAAAAAACTTGTTATTTTTTGTGCAAGAGGTGGAATGAGAAGTGGAAGTCTGCATTCATTACTAAATAGTTTAGGAATAAATTGTTATAAATTAGAAGGTGGATATAAAGCATACAGAAGTTTTATAATAAATAAAATAGAAGAATTCTCAAAGGAAATTGATTTTATAGTATTATACGGAAATACTGGTGTAGGAAAAACAGAAATGCTATATAAGTTAGAAGAAAAGGGATATGATGTTTTAGACTTAGAAGGATGTGCAAATCACAGAGGTTCAATTCTTGGAGGAGTTGGATTAGGTGATTGTAACACTCAAAAGAGATTTGATGCATTAGTTTATGATAAACTTAGACATAGAAATTCTAACATTGTATTCATTGAAGGAGAAAGTAAAAGAATAGGAAGAATTTTAATACCAGATCCTTTATTTGAAAAGATGTATGAGGGTGCAAAGCTTAAAATAAGTGCTGATCCAGAGATTAGAGCAGAGAGATTAGTTAAGGAATATACTGCCTTTGAAAATGTAAATGAACAATTAGATGAAGCTTTAGGAGTTCTTAAGAAGCATATAAGTCAAGAAAGAGTGGAACAATATAAAGACTTGGTAGCCAAAGGTGACTATAAGAAAGTGGCCTTAGAACTTATGGAAAAATATTATGATCCTAGATATGGAACAAGTGCAAAGAAAAAAACATTTAGAAATGAATTAGAGATAAATGACATAGAAAATGAATTATTTAAATTAGAGGAAATATATAAAGAGATTTCAGAGGAATTAAGGGAGGATTTATATGAGCAATAAAAATAACAATTATGATGTTACCTCTTTAACTTCTTTAGAAAAGTTAGAACCAGTAAGAGTAAGACCAGGAATGTACATAGGTTCTACAGGAAGCAAGGGACTTCATCATTGTATATGGGAAATATTAGATAACTCTATAGATGAAATATCTAACGGATATGGAAATAAGGCTAAAGTTATTTTAAATAAAGATAAAAGTGTAACTGTAATAGATAATGGAAGAGGAATTCCTACAGGAATGCATCCAATAAAGAAAAAAACTGGTGTTGAGATGGTATTTACAGAGCTTCACACTGGTGGTAAGTTTAATAACCAAAACTATAAGACTTCTGGTGGACTTCATGGTGTTGGAGCTGCTGTTGTTAATGCCTTATCAAGATGGCTAGAAGTTGAAGTAAAACAAAATGGTAAAATATATAGACAAAGATTTGAATATGCTTATGACAAAGAGCTTAAAAAAGATATGCCAGGAACACCAGTAACTCCATTAGAAGTAGTAGGAGAATCTAAGGAAACTGGAACAAAGGTTACTTTTTTACCAGATAGAGAAGTATTTTCAACATCAGATTTTAAATTTGACATAATAGATGAAAGATTACAAGAATTAGCTTTCCAAAATAAAGGAATAAGATTAGAACTTATTGATAATAGAAAAGAAGAGAGTGTAAGTAAAGAATATTACTCTGAAAGAGGACTTTTAGACTTTATAGATTATTTAAATGAAAGTAAAACCCCTCTTCATCCAATTCCTGTTTTATTTGAAGGAGAAAAAGAAGTAAATAACATACAAATGTATGGAGAAATATGTATTCAATTTACTGATTCAACAACAGAGAATATAGTTAGTTACGTAAATAATATTCCTACTACAGAGGCTGGTACTCATGAGACTGGTTTTAAAACAGGAATGACTCGTGCTTTTAAGGAATGGGCTAAAAAGCTTAACCTTATAAAAGAAAAAGATAAGGAATTTGAAGGCGATGATTTAAGAGAAGGTATGACAGCTATTGTCAGAATAAAAATCACAAATCCAGTCTTTGAAGGTCAAACAAAAACTAAGCTTGGAAATAATGAAGCTTACACAATGATGAATGATTTAGCTTATACTAAATTTGGTCATTGGATAGAGGATAATAAAGAAGTTGCAACTATGATTATAAATAATGCCTTAGATGCAGCTGCTAGAAGAGAAAAAATTAAAAAGATTAATGATGCAGAGAGAAAGAAAATAGGAAAAGGAACAGCACCTTTAGCAGGAAAGGTTGCAGTATGCACATTAAAAAATAAGGAAGCTAATGAATTCATAGTAGTTGAGGGAGATTCAGCAGGTGGATCAGCTAAACAAGCTAGAGATAGAAGATTCCAAACAATAATGCCTTCAAAGGGTAAAATAATGAATACAGAAAAACAAAAGTTAGAAAATGTTATAGCTTCTGAGGAATTAAAAATCTTTAATACTGCTATAGGTACAGGAATTTTAGATAATTATAATGAAGAAGATTTAAAATATGACAAAATAATAATAATGAGTGATGCTGACGTAGATGGATATCATATAAGAACTCTTTGGATGACATATATCTATAGATATATGAGACCTCTTATAGCTAATGGTCATCTTTATTTAGCACAACCACCTCTTTATAAAGTTGCTAAATCAGGTAAGGGTAAAGATAAGATTCTTTATGCTTATAGTGATGACGAATTAGAAGAAGTTAAAAAGAAGGTAGGAAAGGGAGCAACTATTCAAAGATTTAAAGGGCTTGGAGAAATGAATCCAGACCAATTATGGGAGACAACTTTAAATCCAGAAACAAGAACTTTAGTACAAGTTACTATAGAAGATGCCGCGAAGGCTGAAAAAATGGTTTCTTTATTAATGGGTGATGTTGTTCAGCCTAGAAAGAACTATATGTATAAGTATGCTGAGTTCTAAAGGAGGAGATTAAATGGCTAAGAAGAATATTGAAATACCTAAGGATAATAATATTATCAGAATGCCTCTTGAAGAGGTTATGCCTGATAACTATTTACCTTATGCAGTAGAAGTTGCTAAGGATAGAGCACTTCCAGATGTAAGAGATGGATTAAAGCCTGTACACAGAAGAATTTTATATGGTGCATATATGTTAAAGGCTTTTCCAGATAAACCTTATTACAAATCAGCTAGAATAGTTGGGGATATACTAGGTAAATATCACCCACATGGAGATAGTTCAGTTTATGATGCTATGGTAATTCTAGCTCAAAATTTTAGTACAAGAGCTCCTCTTATTGATGGACACGGAAACTGGGGAAGTATAGATGGAGATGGAGCAGCGGCTATGAGATATACAGAGGCTAGACTTTCTAGTATATCCATGGAGATGCTTAGAGATATAGAAAAAAATGTAGTAGATATGGTTCCAAACTACTCAGATTCTGAAATGGAACCTAAAGTATTACCAGCTAGATATCCAAACCTTTTAGTAAATGGGACTTTTGGTATAGCTGTTGGACTTTCAACTAATATACCACCACATAATTTAAGAGAAGTTATAGATGGTACCTTAGCTTATATAGACAATAATGAAATTACTACTAGAGAATTAATGAACTATATAAAAGGGCCAGATCTTCCAACAGGAGGAGTTTTAATTGGTGAGAAAACTCTATTATCTGCTTATGAAACTGGAGAAGGAAAAGTAACTTTAAGAGCTAAGGCTAAAATTGAAACCTTAGAAAATGGAAGACTTGGAATAGTAATAACTGAATTCCCTTACAGAAGAAATAAGGCTAGAATACTTCAAACAATATCAGATATGACTGGTGACAAGAGACATGCTAAAGCTTTAGATGGAATAGTTGATATTAGAGATGAGTCAGATAGAACTGGTATAAGAGCCGTAATAGAATTTAAGAAGGCTGTAGATCATGATATGGCTGATAAGGTTCTTAAGTATCTTTATAAGAAAACTGATCTTCAAGGTAATATAAGCTTTAATATGGTTGCCTTAGCAGATGGAAAACCAGAGACTATGGGATTAAAAACAATAATATCTCACTATGTAAATCATCAAAAGGATGTTGTTACAAGAAGAACAAAAAGAGAGTTAGAAGTAGCTGAAAAGAGATTCCACATAGTTGAAGGTTTCATAAAAGCTATAGGAATAATGGATGAGGTTATAGCTACAATTAGAGCTTCAAAATCAAAGAAAGATGCTCATGAGAATCTAGTTTCAAAATTTGAGTTTACTGACTTACAGGCAGAGGCAATTCTAGAATTAATGCTTTATAGATTAACTGGCTTAGAGATAAAAGTATTCCAAAAAGAGCATAAAGAGTTATCAAAGAAAATAAAGGCACTTAGAAAAATTTTAGAAAATGAATCAGTTCTTTTAGGTGTTATAAAAGATGAACTAAAAGAAGTAGCTGAAGTTTATGGTGATGAAAGAAGAACTGCCTTAATAGAAGATGAAAGCGAAGCTAAGATAGATCTAGAAGAGTTAATAGTAGCAGAGGATGTTATGGTTACTCTATCAAATGAAGGATTTATAAAGAAACTTCCTCTTAAGACTTATAACCGTTCAAATGTTGATGAAAATGAAATTGAATATAGAGAAGGAGATTATTTAAAATTCCTTATTAAATCAAATACTAAGGATACCTTAGCTATATTTACTGACAAGGGAACTGTTTATCAAATAAAATGTAATTCTGTAGCAGATAAGAAATGGAAAGATAAAGGAGAAAGACTTGAGGATTTAATAAGAGGATTAAGTTTAGAAGATGAAAAAATCATTGCTCTTGAATCAATTGAGAATTTCCTTCCAAACAAATGCTTTAAGTTTATAACTGCTAATGGATTAATAAAGAAGACTACTTTAGATAAATTTGTTACTGCTTACTCAAAACTTATGGCCATAAAGCTTAAGAATGATGATTTATTAGCAAGTGTATCTTTAATAGATTCACAGGATGAGGAAAGATTTGTTGAAATTGAAACAACTAATGGATTAAACTTTGTTGTTTCTGAACCAGAATTAGAGTTTACAGATAGAAATATACTAGGGGTTCAATTAGTACCATTAAAAAGTGGTAACCAAATTAAGAGTATAAGATTTGTAGATAACTATGAATATAAAGAATTTATAATAGGAATAAATAAAAAGGGAAACATAAAAACTTTCAGCAATATGAATAGCAGTTCTTATGAAAAGGTAAAAGTTAACTCCTTTAGAAATGTAATTGCTTTCTCAAATAAAGGAAAGGTATTTAAATTCCCAGCATACTTACTTCAAAATACAGAAGAAAGTAATATTTCAGACTTAGTAGATGGATTTGAAAAGGATGAACTTATAATAAAAGTAGCACCTATAAATGAGTTTGGAAAAATAGGTGAAGATTTATTTGTTTACTTCTTCTCAAGAGAAGGATTAGTTAAAAAGACATCTTTAAGAGAGTTCTTAGGAGAATTTAATAATCAAATAGCTTATAAGTTTAAAACTTCAAAGGATGAGTTAGTAAATGTAGATATAAATTTTGAAAATGCTACAGTAATTTTAGTAACTAAGAATGGTATGGGAATTAAATTCTCAGCTACAGCTATTAATCCAATGGGAAGAGTGGCTTCAGGGGTAACAGGAATAAGCTTAAAAGATGATAATAAAGTTGTATTTGGTAAGGTTATACCATTAGCTGAAGGTATTGATGATAAAACCTTAGAGGCGTATAATGACTATAAAAAAGAATTAACTAGTAATTATGAAAAACTTATTTTAGAGTCTAAGCAAAAGGAAAAGGCTGAAGTTAATATTGAAGATATTAAACTGCAAAATAGAGCGGGAAGAGGAAGTAGTTTAATGATTTTAGTATTGGAAGACTATATAAGGGATGTAATTATTAAGTAGGAGGTATGGTCATGAAGAAAGTATTAGTATTTTTAGCAGAAGGTTTTGAGACTATAGAAGCATTATCTGTTGTAGATGTTTGTAATAGAGCTAAAGTAACATGTCATGCATGTAGTCTTACAGAAAACAGAACTGTTAATAGTGCTCATGGAACAATGGTGCTTTGTGATAAATTAATATCAGATAATGATTTAGAAACTTATGATGCAATTGTACTTCCAGGTGGAATGCCAGGATCAACAAATCTTAGAGATAATGAGAGAGTACAATCCTTAATAAAGAAATATAATAAAGAAAATAAAATTGTTGCTGCAATATGTGCAGCTCCAATAGCATTAGCTAAGGCTGGGGTTATTGAGGGGAAAAAGGTTACAAGTTATCCAGGATTTAAAGAGGAACTTGGAAATGTTAATTATGTAGAAGAGGACACAGTAGTTGTGGACGGAAACATAATAACTAGTAGAGGACCTGCAACTGCCTTAGTATTTGGATTAGAAATATTAAAAGAGTTAGGATATTCAAAAGAAGCAGAGGAAATAAGAGAGGGAATGCTTATTAACTTTTTCTTAGAAAAAGAAGGTAAGTAGAACTTTTGTAATTTAAATAGAGTTGTATCAAAATAACTTACAAATAAAATTTATAAACATATTTGGAAAATTACTTAGTTAAACTAAGAAGTTTATAGTAAATATTCCATTTATAAATTTTTTTTTAAGTTTTGATGCGGCTCTTTTTGTTTTTTATAAGCTTATTAGGTATGTTAAAATATAATAAGATTTAATATATTTGGAGGGGAATATATGCAAAAAATAGTTTTAAATAATGGTGTTAGATTATTATATAAATTTAAAGATATAGAACATACATCTTTTTGTATAAGCTTAGAGAGTGGAGCTAATGCAGAAAATAAAGATGAAATAGGAATGGCACATGCCTTAGAGCATATTTTATTTAAAGGAAATGAAAAGCTTAAGGAAGATGAAATAAATGAAAAATTAGATGATTTATTTGGATTTAATAATGCTATGACTAATTTCCCTTATGTTATTTATTATGGAACTACTGCAAAGGAAGATTTTGAAGAAGGATTTTCTTTATATGCAAATATAGTTTTAAATTCAGATCTTCAGGAAGTGGGTTTTTCAGAAGAATTAAGCGTTATAAAACAAGAAAGTGATGAGTGGAAAGAAGATTTAGAGCAACATGTAGAAGACCTTGCTTTAATGAATGGCTTACCAGATGAAAGAATAGGAAACTTAATAATAGGAGAAAAAAATCATATAGAAGCTATAAGTTTTAAAGGGCTAAAAGATTTTTATGAAAGAAATTATTTAAGTGAAAATATGGTTGTGTCCGTTGTTTCTTCTCTTTCTTTAGAAAAAGTAAAAGAGATTGTAGAGAAAAATTTTAATACGGCAAAGAGAGGAAAAATATCTAAAGATAATTTAGAAAGAAATATTAATTGTGGCATATTCTCTAAAAAGATAGAGGGTAATACTGGGGCAAAAATATGCTGTTTATTTGATATAAATGATTTAAGTGTGGAAGAGGTAACTTTACTTAAGGTATTTAATCTTTGGTTTGGTGAAGGGGTAAGCTCCGTATTATATGATGAAATTAGAACTAAGAATGGACTAGCTTATGAAGTTTATAGCGAAGTTAAGTATGAAAAGGGAATAAGATTATTTAAAATTTATTTAGGAACCTCTAAGGAAAAGGAAGAAGAGGCCTTAGGACTTATTGAAAAGTGTATATTAAAGGCTATGGATATAGAAGATTATTTAAGTGAAGAGGGATTAAATAAACTAATAAAGAGATTTAAACTTAAAAATTCATTAGATTTAGAAAAGAGTATAGTTCTTGCTAATAGAATGGCTATATATGAAACTATGTTTAATAGAGGAGAATATATTTTTGAAGAATTAAACTTAGTTGAAAATTTAAGTTTAAAAGATATGAAAAATTTAATTAAAAGAGTTTTAAAGAAATCCATTGTGCAAATAATTAACTAAGAGGTGATGGCGTGAGAGAGCAGTGGCTACTTAAACAAAGAAAAAGAGATGAAATAGAAAATTTAAAAGAAGAATTAAATATAGATTTATTAACATCTATTCTTTTGGTGAATAGAAATATAAAAGATGAAAAAGATGCCCGTGAGTTTTTATTTGGTGGAATTGAAAATTTAAATGATCCATATCTTATGAAAGATATGGAGAAAGGGGTTAAAAGGGTAAAGGAAGCCATAGAAAAGGGAGATAAAATAACCATATATGGAGATTATGATTGTGACGGGGTATCAAGCACTTCAATTCTTTATAAAGGGCTAAAAAGATGCAATGCTAACTTTAATTATCATATTCCAGATAGGGAAGATGAAGGGTATGGTATGAACTCTAAGAGAGTTAAAATTTTAAAGGAAGAAGGCACTAAAGTAATTTTAACTTGTGACAATGGAATTGCAGCCTTTGAAGAAATAGATTTAGCTGAGAATTTAGGTATGGATGTAATATTAACAGATCATCATGATATTCCTTTAGTTAAAGATGAAAATGGAGGGATAAATAAAGAGATTCCAAAGGCCTATGCAGTTATAAACCCTAAACAGGAAGATTGTAATTATCCATTTAAATCCCTATGTGGAGCAGGAATTGCCTTTAAATTTATATGTGCATTATATAAAGAGTTAGGAATTCCACAGGAGGAAGCTTTAGAATTATTAGAGATTTGTGCCATTGCTACTGTGTGTGATGTAGTGGATCTATTAGGAGAAAATAGAATAATAGTAAAAAATGGTTTGGAAATTCTTAATAATACAAAAAATAAGGGATTAATAGCCTTAAAGAAATATACAGGTCTTGAAGGCAAAGAAATGGCACAATATCATTTAGGATTTGTTATAGGCCCTTGCATAAATGCCACTGGAAGACTTGAAACAGCTGATTTATCTGTTGAATTGCTTTTAGCTGAAGATGATGAAAGGGCAGATGCTTTAGCTAAGGAGCTTTTTGAGCTTAATCAAAGAAGACAGGAATTAACTAAAGACAGCGTTGATATGGTAATAAAGCAAATAGAAGATAATAATATGGAAAATGACAAGGTTATTTTAGTTTATAATCCTTATATACATGAAAGTATTGCTGGAATTGTGGCAGGGAGAATAAAAGAAAAATATAATGTTCCTACAATAATAATGACCAAGGGAAAAGATATGCCTAAGGGATCTGCAAGATCTATAGAGGAATATAATATCTTTGAGGAATTATCAAAATGTAAAGAGATTATAAGCAAATTTGGAGGACATCCAATGGCTGCTGGTTTATCTGTGGAAGAAAAAAACATACCCTTATTAAGAAATATGTTATTAGAAAACTGTAAATTAACAGATTATGATATAATACCAAAGGTTAGAATAGATGTTAAGTTACCTTTAGAAAGTTTAAATTATGGATTAGTAGATAGTTTAGATAAGTTAGAACCCTTTGGAAAAGGAAATTCTAGCCCTCTTTTTGGAGAGAAGGATGTTAAGGTAAGTAGAGTTTGGATAATGGGAAAAGAGCAGAATGTACTTAAGTTTAGATGCAAGTTAAGGAATAGTTACAAAACCATAGATGCCATAGCCTTTGGAAATAAGGTGGAGGAATTTAAAGAGGATTTTGCTAATAAATATGGAGAAGAGGAATTATTAAGAGTATTAGATGGTGGAAACTGCAATTTTAGTGTTGATTTAATTTATTACCCAAACATAAATGAATTCAATGGGAATAAATCTATTCAAGCTAATGTAAAATACTTTAGATTATAAAATTAAAGGAGCAATATTTTAAAAATATTGCTCCAATGTTTTGTATATAATTAGGCATAAATTAATCATATACAATATAAATATTTAATTTTATTTAACAGTAGATTTTAATAGATTCAGGTTAAATTCCTTTTTCGTATTGTTCTACCATTCTTTTAACCATTTCTCCACCAACGCTTCCGCATTGTTTAGAACTTAAATCTCCATTGTAATCTGAGAATGGTACTCCCATTTCAGCTGCTACCTCATTTTTGAATTTTGATAATCCGTTTTTTGCTTCTGGTACTAAATGTTGTGACATTTTTAATTCCTCCTTTGTTATTAATTGAGTTTGCATTTATATATTGTGCAGAATAGAGTAAAATATGAGAGGGAATTATAGGAGTTATTACAAAAAAATATTTATAAAACCATAGTTTATTTAAAATATTATAAAATCACATTTTATTAAGGGAGTTGATTTTTTGAAAAAGTATAAAATAATTATGACTGGTGGAGGTTCAGCTGGTCATGTTACCCCAAATTTAGCTTTAGTTCCTAAATTAAAAGAGTTAGGTTTTGAAATAAAATATATAGGAAGCAAAAATGGTATAGAAAAAGAAATAATAACTAAGGAGAATATACCTTATTTTTCAATATCATCAGGTAAGCTTAGAAGATATTTTGATATAAAAAACTTTACAGATCCATTTAAAGTATTAAAAGGTGTTATGGATGCCTCAAGAATACTTTCAAAAGAAAAACCAGATGTTATATTTTCTAAGGGTGGCTTTGTTACAGTACCTGTAGTAATAGCAGCCTCAATGAAAAAAATTCCTGTGGTATCTCATGAATCAGATTTAACCCCTGGATTAGCAAATAAAATAGCATCACCATTTTGTGATACACTGTGTGTTACATTCCCAGAAAGTTTAAAATATATAAAGGATAATAAAGGGGAATTAACAGGAACACCAATAAGAGAAGACCTTTTAAAGGGAGACAAAGAAAGAGGAAGAAAGTTCTGTAACTTCAAAGAAAATAAAAAGGTTCTTATGATAATTGGTGGTAGTTTAGGTTCAAAAGTTATAAATGAAAGCGTTAGAAAGATTTTAAATGAGATATTAAAAGAATATAATGTTATACATTTATGTGGAAAAGGAAACTTAGATGAATCATTAAAGAACTTAGATGGATATAGACAATATGAGTATATATCAGAGGAACTTCCAGATTTGATGGCTTTAGCAGATTTAGTTATATCTAGAGCAGGAGCAAACACAATATTTGAATTATTAGCTCTTAGAAAGTTAAATATATTAATACCTTTATCAGCTAATGCTTCAAGAGGAGATCAAGTTTTAAATGCTAACTCCTTTGAAAAGAGTGGATATTCTATGGTCATAAAGGAAGAAGAGCTTAATTCAGAATTATTATTAAAATCAATAAAAGATTTAGAAAAAAATAGAGAAAAGTACTTAAATTCCATGAAAATGAGTAAAATAGGCAATGGTGTTAATAATATCATAGATATAATAAAAAAATCGGCACATATGTAAATTTTTATAGTAAATTCTTAGCATATGGTAGAAGTTTTACAAGAATTAAGAATAAACTATAAAAATATGTTTCAAAATATCGGAATATGAAACTTGAAAAATTTCTGTCAAAGAGTATAATTATTAATGTCGAGTAAAATTAGTTTTGTATCAAATAATATTGGGCTTTAAGATAAAATATATTATCAAGTATAAGAGGTGTTTTTATGAGTAAAGTATCAGTAATATATTGGAGCAATGGTGGAAATGTTGAAGTATTAGCAAACACTATTGCAGATGAGTTAACAGATTTAGGAGCAGAGGTTTTAATAAAACATGTTTCAAACGCTAAAGTAGAAGATGTGCTAGAAGCCGATGCAGTAGCTTTAGGCAGCCCTTCAATGGATAATAATAGAATAGAACAATACGATATGGAACCATTTGTTAATCAATTCAAATTAACTCCAAATAACAACAAAAAAATGATCTTATTTGGATCATATGGTTGGGATAATGGAGAATTCATGGTTGAATGGGTTAAAAGAATGAAAGATTATGGATTCGACGTTGTTGGTAGCTTAGCTGTAAATGAATCACCAAACGATGATGAAATTAATTCAGCAAAAGAATTAGCAAAAAAATTAATAAAATAATACTTATGCTAATAAGTAATTTTAATTAATTACTTTAAATATATTATAATTTTTAAGATTTTAATTTATATATCTACAAAATTAATGAAAGAGAGGTCATCTCAATGGCAATGAGAAAAATGAAAACTATGGATGGTAACACAGCTGCCGCTTATATATCATATGCGTTCACTGATGTTGCAGCAATATTCCCTATCACTCCATCATCACCAATGGCAGAGTGGGTTGATGAAAACAGTGCAAGAGGATTAAAGAACATATTTGGTCAACCTGTAAAAGTAATGGAAATGCAATCAGAAGCAGGTGCTGCTGGAGCAGTTCACGGTTCATTACAAGCTGGAGCTTTAACTACTACTTACACAGCTTCACAAGGTTTATTATTAATGATACCAAACATGTACAAAATAGCTGGTGAATTATTACCATCAGTATTCCATGTATCAGCTAGAGCATTAGCTACTTCAGCATTAAACATCTTCGGTGATCACCAAGACGTTATGGCTGCAAGACAAACTGGATTCGCTATGTTAGCAGAAGGATCAGTTCAAGAGGTTATGGATTTATCAGCAGTTGCTCACTTAGCAGCTCTTAAAGCTAGAATACCTTTCGTAAACTTCTTCGATGGATTCAGAACATCACATGAAATACAAAAAGTTGAACTTTTACAATACGATGAATTAAAAGAATTAGTAGATATGGAAGCTGTAGAAGAGTTCAGAAGAAGAGCTCTTAACCCTAACAAACCTGTTACAAGAGGTACAGCTCAAAACCCAGACATCTACTTCCAAGAAAGAGAAGCAGTAAACAAATTCTACGATGCAGTTCCAGAAATAGTTGAGAGCTACATGAAAGAAATCACTAAGTTAACTGGTAGAGAGTACAACTGTTTCGATTACTATGGAGCAGCAGATGCTGAAAGAGTTATCGTAGCTATGGGATCAGTTACTGACTTAATAGAAGAAACTGTAGACTACTTAAACGCTAAAGGAGAAAAAGTTGGTTTAATAAAAGTAAGATTATTCAGACCATTCTCAAATGAAAGATTAATAAAAGCAATGCCAAAAACTGTTAAAAAGGTTGCTGTTTTAGATAGAACTAAAGAACCAGGTGCTGCAGGAGAACCTCTATACTTAGAAGTTAAGAATGCATTCTACGGATTAGAAAATGCTCCTGTAATAGTTGGTGGTAGATTCGGATTAGGATCAAAAGATACTGTACCAGCTGATATCGTTGCTGTTTACGAAAACTTAAATAAAGAGGATGCTAAAAATGGATTCACTTTATCAATAGTTGATGACGTAACTAACACTTCATTAGAACCAGTTGGAGACATAGATACTACTCCAGAAGGAACTAAAGCTTGTAAGTTCTGGGGATTAGGATCAGACGGAACAGTTGGAGCTAACAAGAGTGCTATCAAAATCATCGGAGACCATACTGACATGTATGCTCAAGGATACTTTGCATATGACTCTAAAAAATCAGGTGGGGTTACAATTTCTCACTTAAGATTCGGTAAACAACCAATAAAATCACCTTACTTAATAAACAAAGCTGATTTCGTTGCTTGTCATAACCAATCATATGTTAACAAATACTTCGTTTTAGATGGATTAAAGAAAAACGGAACATTCTTATTAAATACTATCTGGACTCCAGAAGAAGTTGCTGAACATTTACCAGCAAGCTATAAGAGATTCTTAGCTGAAAACAACATTAAGTTCTACACTTTAAATGCTGTTAAGATAGCTCAAGAAGTTGGTTTAGGTGGAAGAATCAACATGATCATGCAATCAGCATTCTTCAAACTAGCTAACATAATACCAGTAGAAGACGCAGTTAAATACTTAAAAGATGCTGTTGTAACTTCATACGGTAAAAAAGGTGAAAAAGTTGTTAACATGAACCACGCTGCTATAGACAAAGGAATCGACGCTATCGTTGAAATCACTGTTCCAGCTGAGTGGGCTAACGCTAAAGATGAAGTTGTTGAAGCTAAAGAAGTTCCAGCATTCATCAAAAACATTGTTGAACCAATGAACAGATTAGAAGGAGATAAACTTCCTGTATCAGCATTCAACGGAATGGAAGATGGTACTTTCGAACCAGGTACTGCTGCATACGAAAAGAGAGGAATCGGTATAAACATACCAGAATGGATAGCAGACAACTGTATCCAATGTAACCAATGTGCTTACGTTTGTCCTCATGCTACAATAAGACCATTCTTATTAACTGAAGAAGAAGCTAAAAATGCTCCTGCTTCAACTAAGTTAGTTGCTGCTAAAGCATTAAAAACTGAAGAGCCAATGCAATTCACTATGGCTGTAAGTACTTTAGACTGTACTGGATGTGGAAACTGTGCTCAAGTTTGTCCTGCTAAGGAAAAAGCTTTAGTTATGAAACCACAACATACTCAAGAAGATCAAATAGAAGCTTGGGATTACTGTGTAAATGATGTTGCACCTAAGAAAAACCCAATGAACAAAAACACAGTTAAAGGTAGCCAATTCGAGCAACCATTATTCGAGTTCTCAGGAGCTTGTGCTGGATGTGGAGAAACTCCATATGCTAAACTTATAACTCAATTATTCGGAGATAGAATGATGATAGCTAACGCTACTGGATGTTCATCAATCTGGGGTGGATCAGCTCCTTCAACTCCATACACAACTAACCACAATGGTCATGGACCAGCTTGGGCTAACTCATTATTCGAGGACAACGCTGAATTCGGATTAGGTATGTTCTTAGGAGTTAAAGCTATAAGAGAAAGATTAGTTGATCTTGCTGGAAAAGCAATTGAAGCTGGTGTTAAACCAGAAGCTAAAGAAGCTTTAGAAGCTTGGATAGCTGAAGTTGACAACGGAGAAGGAACTAGAGATAGAGCTGACGCTGTTGTAGCTGCATTACAAGGTGAAACTAACGAGTTCGCTAAAGAAATATTAAAAGACCAAGACTACTTAGCTAAGAGATCACAATGGATCTTCGGTGGAGACGGATGGGCTTACGACATCGGTTACGGTGGAGTTGACCACGTTTTAGCTAGTGGAGAAGATGTAAACATACTTGTTATGGATACAGAAATCTACTCAAATACTGGTGGTCAGGCTTCTAAATCAACTCCAACTGCTGCTATCGCTAAATTCGCTGCTGCAGGTAAGAGAACTAAGAAGAAAGATTTAGGAATGATGGCTATGAGCTATGGTTATGTATATGTTGCTCAAATAGCTATGGGTGCAGATAAGAACCAAACTCTTAAAGCTATAGCTGAAGCTGAAGCATACAAAGGACCATCATTAATAATAGCTTACGCTCCATGTATCAGCCACGGATTAAAAGCTGGTATGGGTAACTCTCAATTAGAAGAGAAGAGAGCTGTTGAATGCGGATACTGGGCTATGTACAGATTCAACCCAATGTTAAAAGAAACTGGTAAGAATCCATTCTCATTAGACTCTAAAGAACCAACTGGTGATTTCAGAGAATTCATAATGGGAGAAGTTAGATATGCTGCATTAGCAAAAGCATTCCCAGAAGCTGCTGAAGCTTTATTCGAAAAGACTGAAAGAGATGCTAAAGAAAGATTAGAAAACTACAAAAAACTTGCTGCTAACTAGTAAGTAGTAGATAACTAATTACGTTTAATATATATTGATTGAAGTATAAAATAATATAAGAGTTAGAGTATTTATGCTCTAACTCTTATTTTTTTGTTTAAATTTATTTTCATATGAGAAGAGCATTTGGGTTATATAATTAAGAAAAATAATGTTGTGAAGTGAAAATAATTAATAAATTTATTTTTATAAAAGATAAAAGTATAAATCTAAATTAAAAATAATAATTAAATATCTTGGTATAGATAGATATAGATATTAGTAATTTTGTATAGGGATAAATATTAATAATTTTTAAATATAAAATTATTATATGATCAATTAGAAAAAATAAAATTTTAAATAAATAAATATTCTTTTTTATATTTATTGGATAAAATTTTAATAAAGTGTTAATTAAATAACTCTCTTAATGATATTAAGTTAAAGGGGAAGAAAATCAAAGAAAATTGAAGTATTTTAGAGAAAATTAAAACTAATAGAATAAATTAATAATTAATAAAGAAAAATGAAAGAATGAAACTTTTGAATAAATTGTTAACAAAGGTTATTATTTAAATATAGTTGGTAGCTATTATTCAAGACAAAAATTTAGAGCATGATAAATTTTTGTCTTAGGTAATAGTTGTTAATTGTTGAAGCTTAAGTGTTAAGCTTAAGTTTCTAAAATTATAAATTAAACAATAACAACAGAGGAGGCGTTTATTATGCCAAGTAAATCAAGTGCAAATGCAAAAACACTTACTTTGTTTGGGTTCTTTGCTATGACAGCATCAATGGTAATGACAGTATATGAGTACCCTACATTTGCAACATCAGGATTTCATTTAGTATTTTTCTTAATCGTAGGCGGACTTTTATGGTTCTTACCAGTTGCATTATGTGCAGCAGAAATGGCAACTGTAGATGGATGGGAAGAAGGAGGTATCTTTGCTTGGGTAGGTAATACTTTAGGTGAAAGATGGGGATTCGCAGCGATCTTCTTCCAATGGTTCCAAATAACAGTTGGATTTGTTACAATGATTTATTTTATATTAGGGGCTCTATCTTATGTATTAAATTGGCCAGCATTAAATAGTAATCCATTAATAAAATTTATAGGCGTTTTAATCATATTCTGGGGATTAACTTTCTCACAATTTGGAGGAACTAAAAATACAGCTAAAATAGCTAAAGCAGGATTTGTTTTCGGAGTTGTAGTTCCAGCAATTATATTATTTATATTAGGTATAATGTACATAGCAAAAGGTAATCCAGTACACGTTGATTTAAGTGCACATGCTCTTATACCTGACTTTACAAAGGTAAATACATTAGTTGTATTCGTATCATTTATATTAGCATACATGGGAGTTGAAGCTTCAGCATCACATGTTAATAAATTAGAAAATGCAAGTAAAAACTATCCATTAGCTATGTTTATACTTGTTGTATTAGCAATAGTTCTTAATACAGTAGGTGGTTTAACAGTAGCAGCAGTTATTCCTGCTGAGCAATTAAACTTAAGTGCTGGTGTTGTTCAAACATTCCATCAATTAGTAGTTGTAAATTTAGGTGAAAGTTTTGATTGGATAACAAGAATAGTAGCTTTATTATTAGCTTTAGGAGTTATGGCAGAAGTAAGTTCATGGGTTGTAGGTCCTTCAGAAGGTATGTATGCAGCAGCTAAAAAAGGATTATTACCTAAAAAATTAACTGAAGTTAATAATCATGAAGTTCCAGTTCCATTAGTATTAGTTCAAGGTTTAGTAGTTACTATATGGGCAGCTGTTTTAACATTCGGCGGTGGTGGAAATAACGTTTCATTCCTTACTGCTATATCATTAACAGTTGTTATATACTTAGTTGGATATTTATTATTCTTCATAGGATATATTATTTTAATATTAAAACATGGAGATTTAAAACGTGCTTATCATGTACCAGGTGGAAAAACATTTAAGATGATAGTAGCAATAGCAGGATTCGCTGTATCAGTATTCGCTTTAGTTATTTCATTCGTACCACCATCACAATTAACAGGAAAAAGTGTATCAGAATATTTAACTATACTATCAATAAGTTTCATAGTAACAGTTTTAATTCCATTTGTAATTTATGCTTTACATGATAAATGGAATAAATAGTAGAAATAAATTAGATTTATATTTGAAGTAGCCTAAAAGTATAGGCTACTTCAAACATTTTATAGAGAAATAATTAAGAGTTTTGAAATTTTAACTATGTAATAAAAGAGGTGAGGGGTATGAATTATTATATAAGTATATTATTTAGAGCCATACCATTATTAATGGGAATAATATGTCTTACTTATGGATCATACATATATACACTTGGAGATAAATTTGGCAATGGATATATAATAGCTAGTCATGTAATAATATTTTTTACTGCCATATGTATAGCTTTATTTACTACAGCAGCAACAATAATAAGACAATTAATAAATAAATATAATTCATTTTTTAAGTTTATTCTCCCTACCATTGGATATTTATGTGCAGCAATAAGCATGGTAGGAGGATTATATTTTGCTTTAAACAATGGAGGAAATCCTGCATATTTTGTGGCTGGAAACATAGGCTTTGGTGTGGGACTTATAGCATGTTGTGTATCTACAGTGGCATTATCATCAACAAAGTTTTTGCTTATACCAAGCAATAGTAAAAATTTAAAAGAAGGTGAAAAACCTAAGGGATGTTTTAGTAAAGAAATTTCCTATGTACTTATAGCTATTCCTATATTATGTACTTTAATAGGACTAATATTTTCATTTAATCTTTTAAGACATACAGATAAGGTACCTAGTTTAGTAGCTGGATTTGTACTATTTGGTATATCTTTAGTTTGTGGAAGTTTAATATCATTAGTAGCTAGTGTTTGTAGACAAATACAAAATACTTTTACTAATAAAGAGCGTTGGAAATGGTCCATATTAGTTATTGTATTAGGAAGTATAAACCTTATATTAGGAGTATGTGTGCTTTTATTTAGTAAAAATCAAACTTTTATAGCACCTGGATATGTATTAATAGGTTTAGGATTAGTATGCTATAGTATTTCAAGTAAGGTATTATTACTTGCTTCAGTGTGGAGAAGAAAGAGCAAATTATCTAAGAGAATTCCTTTAATACCTGTTATGACAGCCTTAGCTTGTTTATTTTTATCATCATATTTATCAGAGGCTGAATTAGTTAACATGGCATATTTTGTACCAGCCCATGTTATGGTTGGATTAGGAGCTATATGCTTCACATTATTCTCCATAGTATCAATATTAGAGAGTGGTACATCAAATTAAATTTATGTATTTTATGGAAGTGAATTTTTAAGGATTCACTTCTTTTTTTATAAATATTTAATAAAAATAAAGGTTTATAAATATTAAATCTATTAAGGTGTTATTGAAAAGAAATTTTTCACTTAAATATTTAATAAAATGTTAATGAAATATAAATTTTAAAATATATTTTATATAAGGATATATTTAATCAACATTTTGTTATATATGCATTATTTTATTAAAATATGAAATAATAATCTCATTTGAAACAAAAGAATTAAAAATAAGGAGTTTATTTTATAGATTTATCAATAAAAATGATTCTAAAATGTTTTATAGAGAAAAAAAGAGTAAATTGAAGAAATTAAGAGCATTAGAGAGAAAAATTAAATGTTAATAAATAAATAATAAAATATTAACAAAATGTAACGAATTGACGAATTTAAATATTATACCAAAAGGTGTATTATATAAATAACTTAATGAGGTAGTCATTAAGGCAATATAGATAAAATGATTTTTACAACTAAAAATTACTCTTAATTTCTTGAAAGTTATGAAGAGATTAAGAGTGGTTTTTAGCTAAATTAGGAGGTATTTAAAATGCTTTTTGGAAAAAATGAATTAGGTAGTCAATTTGAAACACCAATATTTGGTACTGTGGAAAGTAATCAATCTATTCCTAAATATGAATTAGCTAAAAAATCAATTGCACCACAAGTTGCATATAGATTAATTAAGGATGACTTACTAGATGAAGGTAATGCTCGTCAAAACTTATGTACTTTCTGTCAAACTTACATGGATGATGAAGCTGTAAAATTAATGGCAGAAACATTAGAAAAAAACGCTATAGATAAATCAGAATATCCTCAAACAACTGATTTAGAAAATCGTTGTGTAAATATATTAGCAGATTTATGGCATGCACCAAAGGATGAAAGCTTCATGGGAACTTCAACAGTTGGATCATCAGAAGCTTGTATGCTTGGTGGTATGGCTATGAAATTTAGATGGAGAAATAGAGCTAAAGCTTTAGGTATGGATGTTACATCAAGAAAACCAAACTTAGTAATTTCTTCAGGATACCAAGTATGTTGGGAAAAATTCTGTGTTTACTGGGATATAGAAATGAGATTAGTTCCAATGGACGAAGAACATATGAGCATAAATGTAGATAAAGTTTTAGACTATGTTGATGATTATACAATAGGTGTAGTTGGAATACTAGGAATTACTTACACTGGTAAATATGATGATATTAAAGCCTTAGATAAAAAACTTGAAGAGTATAATAAAACTGCAAAATTAACAGTTCCAATGCATATAGATGCTGCTTCAGGTGGTATGTTTGCTCCATTTATAGAACCAGAACTAGAGTGGGACTTCAGACTTAAAAACGTTGTTTCAATAAGTACATCAGGTCATAAATATGGACTAGTTTATCCTGGTATAGGTTGGGTATTATGGAGAGATAAAGAATACTTACCTCAAGAATTAGTATTTGACGTAAGCTACTTAGGAGGAAAAATACCAACAATGGCAATTAACTTCTCAAGATCAGCTAGCCAAATTATAGGTCAATATTATAACTTCTTAAGATATGGATTTGAAGGATATAGACAAATACATCAAAGAACAAAAGATGTTGCTATGTTCTTAGCATCTGAACTTGAAAAAACTGGATTATTCCAAATATACAATAATGGTGAAAATTTACCAATAGTTTGTTATAAATTAAGAGATGATGTAAAGGTTGATTGGACATTATATGATCTAGCAGATAGATTATTAATGAAAGGATGGCAAGTACCAGCTTACCCATTACCAGCAGACTTACAAGATACAATAATTCAAAGAATTGTTTGCCGTGCTGACCTTAGCCATAACTTAGCTGAATTATACTTAAGAGACTTAAAAGCAGCTATAGAAGATTTAAATAATGCAAGAGTTTTAAATCAAAAATCTAAAACAGGAGTACAAGGATTTACTCACTAGTATATAATAAAAAACTCTCCTTAAAGTAAAAACTTTAGGAGAGTTTTTTCTATTAGGAATTATATTTACTAGAAATATTATTTTTTATTGATTATAATATTATATTATGTTAAGAATATAATTAAATATTATAAAGAAAATGCTTTTATTATTTTGTATTTAAGGTTACAATTAATATAAAGTAAATTTTCCACAAGGGAGGAAAGATTATGTCAGATAAAGATTTAAACAAATGCTGCGGAGGTAACTGCGGTTGCGGAAGCGAAAAAGAAGAAAAGCATGAAGGATGCGGATGTGGTGGACACGGTCACGATCATGGACATGACCATCATGAAGGATGCGGATGCGGAGATGAACATTTAGAGCATTTCGTTGTAGATTTAGAAGATGAAGAAGGAAACACAATAACTTGTGATGTTATTGATGCTTTTGAATATAAAGATGAAGAGTACGTTTTAGTACAACATCCTGATGAATCAGTTTACCTATTCAAATCTCAAGGTGAAGAAGGAGAATTAGTTCTTCCTTCAGAAGAAGAGTTTGATGAAGTTGTTAAATTCTACGAAGAAAATGTAGCTGAATAATAAATAAAAGATGATGTTTTACATCATCTTTTTTTTAGTTTATAATATTTTTTATAAATTTTATTTGAAGTGTGGTGAATGACATGGAGAAATTAGCTATATTTGATGTTGATTTTACTTTAACTAGTAAGGAAACTTTACTACAGTTATTTAAATTTTTAATAAAAGAAGATAAGAAAAACTTAAAATTCTTACCAAGGGCTGCTTTTTCAGGGCTTATGTATGGATTAAAGTTTTATGATGAAAAAAAGGTTAAGCAATCATTTCTTAAATTTATAGATGGAGTAGAGGAGAAGGATTTAAAAATCCTTGTGAAAAAATATTATGATGAGGTTTTAAGTAAGATAATTTATAAAGATTCTATTGATATGATGAAAAAGTTAAAATCAGAAGGATATAAAATTTACTTAATATCAGCTTCGCCAGAATTTTATTTAAATGAGCTTTATAATATAAAAGAAGTGGATGTTATAATAGGAACAAAGTTCTCTTTTAATAAAGGAAAGTTTGAAAGAAAGATGGTAGGGGAAAACTGCAAAGGGGAAGAAAAGGTTAGAAGGCTTAAGGAATACTTAAAAGAACATAATATAGAGGTAGATTATAAAAACTCATATATGTTTTCAGATTCCCTTTCAGATAAACCTTTATTAGATCTAGTAGGAAAGGGCTACTTAATAAATTATAAGAAAACTAATAAGGATTATAAGATTTTAAATTGGAAATAAAAAAGCAATCTCTATTTAGAGATTGCTTTTATTTTAATTAAAATTATTTACTAACTCTTGTTGTTATTATTTGAGTTAATGGTGGTACAACTTGTTTCTTTCTTGAAAGAACTCCAGGTAAGAAAGTAGTTGAGTCCTCTAATTTAACTTTGAATGCTTCTTCAGCTATTTCAGGACTTCTTCCAGCCACTAATATTTGTGAACCTTCATTTATTATGTCAGTAAGTAATAACATAATCATTTCTAGTCCCATTGATTCAGCTTTTTGATTCATGTAATCTAACATTTCACCTTTTAAAGGCATGAATCCTTCTATGTCCATTGTGTTAACTTGAGCAACACCTACTTTAACTCCTTCAATTGTGAAAGGTTTGAAGTCAGCATTGAATATTTCTTCAATAGACTTTCCTTTTAATGAAGTACCAGCTTTAAACATTTCTTTAGCAAATGTTTCAGGAACTATTCCTGCTATTTCAGCAAGTTTTCTGCACATTTTCACGTCTTGTGGAGTACAAGTTGGTGATTTAAATAATAATGTGTCTGAAATTATAGCTCCACATAAAAGTCCAGCAGCTTCTCTTGATGGTCTGATTCCATTTTCAAAGAATCTCTTAGCAACTATTGTTGAAGTACTTCCAAGAGGTTCGTTTCTGAAGTATATAGGGTTACCAGTTTGGATATCTGCAACTCTATGATGGTCTATGATCTCTAATACTTCAGCATCTTCTAAACCATGTACTGATTGACCTCTTTCGTTATGGTCAACTTGGATAACTTTTTTCTTATGAGTAGAAATTAAGTGGAATCTTGCAATTGAACCAACTACTTTGTTATTTTCATCTATTACAGGATAGTTACTGTATCTAGTTTCACTCATTGTTACTTTTACATCTTCAACTAAATCCTCAGTAGATACAGCTACTAAGTTATCTTTAGTCATAACATAGTTTACTGGTAAACTTTGAACGATTAATCTTGATGCAGTAAATGAATCATGAGGAGTTGTAATAACAGTTATGTTATTTTTCTTAGCAAGTTTTATTATTTCTTCAGTAGGTGTATGTCCACCTGTTACTATTAATAAAGAAACTTTTAACTCTATTAATTCAGCTTGTATTTCAGCTCTATCTCCAGCTATAGCTATGTCGCCTTCGCTTATGAATTCTTTTAAAGATTCCGCTTGCATAGCAGCAACTACAACTTTTCCTGGGAATACTTTTCTTTCTTCATTTATGTTTTGAGCTTCAGCAGATAATGTATCTAATATGTTATCTAATGAAGTAGCACTTTTAGCAAGAATATTGCTATCCCAAATATCCATGTATGTCGCAGTTATATTTGATGTTGATAACATTCCAAGTAAGTGGTTATTTCCATCAGCAACAGGGATTGATTTTAAGTTTTTATCTCTCATTATGTTCCAAGCCATTTTTAATGAAACTTCTGGAGCTAATGGAGCTATTTTATCCATTTCTAAATCTTCAACTTTTAGTTTAACTGTTTCTAAAAATTGAGGTGCTTCTACACCAAAATAATCAAGTATGTATTGAGTTTCTTGGTTAACATTTCCTAATCTAACTGGTATAGCAGGAGTGTCTTGAGTTTTATTTTTAAATTCAGCATATGCTAAAGCAGCACATATTGAATCTGAATCAGGATTTTTATGTCCTGTAATGTATATAACATCCTTCATTTAGGTTGCCTCCTTTGTTATTCGAAATTTTTTTAATTCATGAATATATTTTAATTCCTAAATTATGAAAAGTAAAGTTTAACAACACTCATTTTATCATAGTTTAATAGAATTTTCTATGAGGTAAAATTTAAGAATTATTCTTAATATAGGGTGTTACATAAGAAATTTTTTAGTTCTAAAAGCAAGCTGATTAAACATATATTACAATAGATTGCTAGGAAAAGAAGGAGGAACAAGAAGTTATGCATGAGAAAGAACTCTTTAGAGGGTTAACAACTCAAGAAGCTAAACAACGAATAGAAAAATTTGGATTAAATGAAATAACAGAAAAGAAAAAGGTATCTGCTATAAAAATATTATTACAACAATTTAATGATTTTATAATATGGGTTTTAATTGGAGCTACTATTATATCAGGACTTATGGGAGATGTTGCAGATGCTATTACCATATTTGTTATTGTTGTAATAAACGGAATTTTAGGATTTGTACAAGAATTTAAGACTGAAAAATCTTTAGATGCCTTAAAATCCTTAGCAGCACCTACTTGTAAAGTATTAAGAGATGGAAATATTAAGGTAATTAATGCTAATGAATTAACTATAGGGGATGTTGTAATATTAGAGGCTGGAGATAGAGTACCTGCTGATGGAGAAATCTTTGAGTGTACAAACTTTATGATTGATGAGTCATTGCTTACAGGAGAATCAGTTGGAGTTAACAAAACAAATAATTCTAAAGAAGCTTCTTTAATTTACATGGGGACTAAAGTATTAAAAGGTAAAGGAAGATTTAGAGTAACAGCTATAGGTATGAGTACAAAAATGGGATCTATAGCAGATATGTTACAGGACATAGAAGAAGAAAAATCTCCTCTTAAAGAGAGATTAGATGGATTAGGGAAAATTTTACTTGTATTATGTTTAGCTATATGTGCTTTAGTAACTATATTAGGTATTATAAGAGGAAATGATTTAACAGAGATGTTCTTACTAGGTGTTAGTTTGGCAGTTGCAGCTATACCAGAAGGATTAGCAGCCATAGTAACAGTTTCCTTAGCTTTAGGAGTTTCTAGAATGTTAAAAAGAAATGCCTTAGTAAAGAAATTACCAGCTGTTGAAACTCTAGGATGTACCTCAGTTATATGTAGTGATAAAACAGGTACACTAACTCAAAATAAGATGACTGTTAAAGAAATTTTTGTAGATGGAAAGCATTGCAGATTAGATGTAGATAAAGTTCCAAATTCACCTATTTTAATGAAAGCCTTTGTTTATTGTAATGATTGTAATTATGACTTTTCAAAGGATAAGTTAGACGATGTATTAAATGGTGATCCTACAGAAACAGCTTTAATAAAGGCATATTTTAATAATGTAGACATATTAAAAAATACAGTATCTAATGTAAATAGAGTTTTTGATATACCTTTTGATTCAAGCAGAAAAATGATGTCAGTTATAGTTAAGGAGAATGGAAGAGAAGCTTGTTATGTAAAAGGAGCTCCAGAAAGACTTATAAATAAATGTAGATATATATATGAAGAAGGAAGAGTTAAATTACTAACTTCTCAAAAGAAACAACAAATATTAAATGTTGTGGAGAATATGAGTAATAGAGCACTAAGATGTATAGGGGGAGCCTATAAAGTAGAAAATTTAACTAGAAGTGAAAGTCTTGAAAATGAACTTATATTCCTTGGAATTGCAGGGATAATAGATCCACCTAGACCAGAGGTTAAGGATTCAGTTATAAAATGTAGATTAGCAGGAATAACTCCTGTAATGATAACTGGTGACCATAAAAATACTGCCTTCGCTATAGGAAAAGATTTAAATATTGCAAAATCTCAAGATCAAGTAATAACTGGGGAAGAATTAGATAAATTAGATGATAAAGAGCTTAAAAAGAGGGTTAATAAGCTGAGAATATTTGCTAGGGTTACGCCTAATCATAAGCTTAGAATAGTTAAGGCCTTTAAGCAAAATGGTAATATAGTTGCCATGACTGGAGATGGAGTAAATGATGCTCCAGCTATAAAAGAAGCTGATATTGGGGTTGCTATGGGAATTTCAGGTACTGATGTTACAAAGGAAGCTTCTTCAATGATTTTAATGGATGATAACTTTGAAACCATAGTATCAGCAGTAGAAGAGGGAAGAATAATATATGATAATATAAGAAAATTCATAAGATATTTATTGTCATGTAATCTAGGAGAGGTTTTAACTATGTTTTTAGCTACCATATTCTATCTTCCAACTCCTATGTTACCTATACAAATTCTTTTTGTAAATTTAGCTACAGATGGACTTCCAGCAATAGCCTTAGGAGTAGATCCTGCTGATAAGGATATAATGAATCAACAGCCTAGAAGCAAGAAAGAAGGTATATTTGCTAGGGGACTTACTGAGAAAATTTTAGTAAGAGGATGTTTAATAGGAATATGTACCTTACTAACCTTTATTGTTGGTGGATTATATGGAATGGATTTAAGCACATGTAGAACTATGGCTTTATCAACATTAGTTATGTCTCAATTATTACATGTTTTTGAATGTAGATCAGAAAGACATTCAATTTTTGAAATAAAATTATTTACTAATATGTATTTAGTAGGTGCTGTAGCAATATCAATACTTATGTTATTAAGTATTATTTACATTCCTTTCTTTAGTGGAATATTCCATACCACAGTATTAGGTATAAATCATTGGTTAATAGTTTTATTCTTCTCAACAATAATCTTCTTTATAAATAGCTTATATTTATTTATAAAAGTAAAGAAATAAATTTAATGAGATATATAAATTATTATTTTTAAATTTTAATATAAAAATGGTGTGTATAAAAAGATTATAAAACTTACAAACAATATGAAGAGAATATCTAGATAAGCTTTAGAATTTAAATTCTTAGCGAAATCTAGTAATTCTCAGAATATGTTTGTAAGCTTTAAATAAAAAAAAGCTGTATTAATATACAGCTTTTTATCTTTGTTTAAATTGTTGTTGTCTAGCTTTCTTTAATTGTGAATGGTCTACAGGTACTAAATCTTGTTTAGTAGTTAAGTTAAGTATGTTATTTAGAGCAATATACTCTTTTTCATTTTCCTTATTTGATTTAAGTCCTTGAACTATAACATTATTTCCTTTTTTCACACTTATGAAAGTAGGTTTTTTAAACCAACGATTCTTCTTATATACGCATTTTATTATTTGTTTACTTCTTTCAGGTTTAACTATTAAAGTAACAACTAATTTGTGGAATATCCAAAGAATAGTTTTTTCTTCGACTTTTTCAGAAATTACGCTTCCTTGAAATTGAGCCATTCTATCGCCGTATTTTTCAAGATAAGAATCAGTGTAATATTTAGATAGTTTTTCTTTGAAACCCATAATTATAACTCCTTTTAAGTTGACGAATTTACATTTATTATTACTATAAATACATATTATATGATAGATAGTATTATAACATAATATTAAATATATTAAAATACTTTGATAGTGTCCAAAAGCCCATAGAATGAGAATTTTATATAAATATATAGTGTTAATTTTATTAAATGTAAATATTTAAATTGTAGACTTATTACAACTTATATTCTATAATTAAATATGTAATGAAAATGTTATCTTAGGAGGAAGTATTATGGATAAACAACAATTAGCAAAAATGATAGACCACACTATATTAAAACCAGAAGCTGATAAGGCATCAATAGAAAAGCTTTGCAAAGAAGCTTTAGAATACAATTTTGCTTCAGTTTGCATAAACCCTACTAATGTAGAATTAGCAGCTAAACTTTTAAAAGGCAGCGAAGTAAAGGTTTGTACAGTAATAGGTTTCCCTTTAGGAGCAAACACTATGGAAGTTAAAGCTTTTGAAACTAAAGATGCAATAGCAAAAGGTGCAGACGAAGTTGATATGGTTATAAACATAGGAAGATTAAAAGATAAAGATTATGAATATGTAGAGAAAGATATAAAAGCTGTTGTAGATGCGGCTGATAAGAAAGCGCTTACAAAAGTTATAATAGAAACTTGTCTTTTAACTGAAGAAGAAAAAGTTAAAGCTTGTGAATTAGCTAAAAAAGCAGGAGCAGATTTCGTTAAAACATCAACTGGATTCTCAACAGGTGGAGCAACTCCAGAAGATATTAAATTAATGAGAGAAACTGTAGGACCAGAAATGGGAGTTAAAGCATCAGGTGGAGTAAGATCAATAGAAGATGCTGAAGCTGTAATCAAAAATGGTGCTACTAGAATAGGAGCATCAGCTTCAATAGCTATATGTGAAGGAAAAGTTTCAGATTCAACATATTAATATATAAATGATTAAATAAGATATTTACTTAGTAAAGCCTATAGAAAAATTTCTATAGGCTTTTTTGTCGAAGAAAAAAATAAATAAAAAATAGAAAATGATGGCTAATTTTAAAGTTATAGAATATTAATATAATAAAGTACTTATAAAGAGGAGGTTACTCTATTAAAGCTAATATTAGTTTTATGAGTGAATTTTTATGAGAAGAGAGTTAACTCCAAAAGAAGTAATTTATAATGAAGATTTTACTAATGGGATAGTTGAAAAAGAATCCTATGGTAATGAGTATCAAGGGGTTTTTAAGAAAATTGATGAAGCATTAAGCATAAATAAAGAAGGATTTAATGTTTACTTAATTGATGAATTTTCAAAACAAAAGCTTAAAGACATAATGGTACATCTAAAAGAAAAAATGAAAAGTAGAGGTAAGCCTAAAGACATCTGTTATGTTACCTTAGAAGATATTAGAGTTCCTAAGGTTATATTTTTACAAAATGGAATGGGAGAAAAATTAGAGGAAACTTTAGAATATCTAAAATCTTTTTATTATGATGAAATATATGCTTTTTATAATTCTTCAATAAATAAAGAAAAAGAAGAAATTATAAATGATATACAAAAAAAGAGAAATTATTATATAGGAGATTTGATAAAGAGTGCAAAGGAAGAGGGATTTGATTTAAAAGCTACTTCTTCAGGCTTTGCATTTATTCCTTTAGTAGATGGAGAAGCTATGACAGAAGAGGAGTTTGATGATCTAGAAGAGAATAGCAAAGGGGATATTTCTGTAAAGGCTGACAAGTTAAAAGAGGGAGCAGAGGGAGTTCTTGAAGAATTAAAAAATATAGAGCTAGATTCTATTGAAAAATTAAAGGATATACTTAGAACCTATTTAGAAAAGGAGTCAGCTAGTGTTAAAGAAAAATTAAAAGATAATTTTAAAGAAGAAAATGAAGCCTATAACTATCTTATAGATGTTTGTGAAAGTTTAGAAAACTTATTGATTGATAATTACACAATAAACTTTGATGATGATGAAGAAAAGATAAATGAAATTATTTCAAAATATGTTTGTAATATTATAAAGAACAGCAAGGGGCAAGAGGCACCTAAGGTTATTTTTGAAGAAGATCCAAGTTTAAATAATCTTTTAGGCACCATAGAATATGAAAATCATAATGGTGTGTATTCAACTGATGTAAAACTTATAAAATCAGGTTCATTACTTGAAGCAAATGAAGGGTGCATAATACTTAGGTTAAGTTCCTTAGTTAATAATGCAAATAGCTATTATTATTTGAGAAGGACATTGCTTCATGGAAAGATAAATTATGATTTTAATAGAGGGTATTTAGAGGTTCTTTCATTAAATGGGTTAAATCCAGATCCAATACCTATTAAGGTCAATGTGATTTTAATAGGAGATTTTGAAAGTTATGATATTTTGTATAACCATGATGAAGACTTCAAGAAAATATTTAGGATTAGAGCTGAATTTTCAAACTTAATAGGAATAGAAAAGAATAAAAAATCCTTAGTAGACCTTGTTGATAAAGTCATAATAGATAATGATTTACTGAAAATATCTACTTCTGGAATCAATGCTATTGGAAAACAATTAGCAAGAAAAGCTGGCACAAGGAAGAAAATACTTTGGGATATTGATGAAATAGAGAGAGTATTACTTCTTGGAAATGAAGAGGCAAAAAACAATAATAAGTCATTAATAGATAAGGATTCAATAGAAGCAGTTGTAAATCAGTGCAGTGAAATTGAAAAAGATTATTTAGAGATGTATGAAGATAAGAAGATAATTTTAGATATAGAAGATAGAGTTATTGGAAGTGTAAATGGATTATCTGTCATAGATTTTGGCTATATGAGCTTTGGAAAGCCTATGAGAATAACTTGTACTTGTTACAAAGGTAGCGGAAAAATTATGGATGCACAAAGAGAAAGTAATTTAAGTGGAAACATTCATAATAAATCCCTAAGTATTCTAAGAGGATTTTTAAGTAGTTTCTTTAACGCTTATGAGGCCTTACCTGTGGATTTTCAACTAAGTTTTGAACAGCTTTATGGAAAAATAGAAGGAGATAGTGCCTCTGTTGCAGAGGTAATTGCTATGATTTCATCTTTAAGTAAAATACCTGTAGATCAAAGTATTGCAGTAACTGGTTCATTAAATCAATTTGGACAGGTGCAACCAATAGGTGGTGTAAATGAAAAAATAGAAGGATTTTTCAATGTATGCAAAAAAATTGGCACTCATATTGGAAAAGCTGTTTTAATACCAGAAAGCAATAAAGATGAACTAATATTAAATAGTGAAATAGAAGAGGCTGTTAGAAAAGGGGAGTTTAAGATATATCTTATGAAAGATATAAATGAAGCTCTTAGTACACTGCTTCTAAATGATACTATGTCTTTTGAAGATATAGGCAACAAAATTAGTGAAGAAATTAAAAAATTTAAGGACAATTAATATCTTATTAAGCCTATAGATTTTGTTTCTATTGGCTTAATTTAATTTAGTATTATTTGACATAAATAATTAAAATATGTTAAAATATGGAAAAGAAGCTGTGTGGGAGGTGTAACTCTATAAGAGTGATTTTATGTGGTTAGATTTTGAGAAAATAGGAAATGTTTTAGTTGTAAGTTTAATTGGAGAATTAGATCATCATAGTGCAGAAGAAGTAAGAGTAAAAATTGATGATAGAATTAGTAGAGAAAATATAAGAAAGCTTGTATTAGATTTTTCTGGTGTAACTTTTATGGATAGTTCAGGAATTGGTGTTATTATTGGAAGGTATAAAAAGATAAGTATGCGTTCAGGTGAAGTTAACATAATATCTGTAAGTAAAAGCATAAAAAGAGTTTTTGAGTTATCTGGAATATTTAAGATAATAAAGTATTACGAAAATTTGGATGAAGCTCTAAAAGTGGGTTAATGGAGGGTTAGATATGGATAATAAAATGAGATTAGAGTTTTTGGCTAAATCTGAAAATGAAGGATTTGCAAGGGTGAGTGTATCAGCTTTTATTGCTCAGTTAGATCCAACTATTGAAGAATTAACTGATATAAAGACTGCTGTTTCTGAGGCTGTAACCAATGCTATAATTCATGGGTATGAATGTGATGAGAGCAAAGTGGTTATTATTGAGGCAAGTATTTGTGAAGATGAAATAAGTATAACTGTAGAAGATAATGGTATAGGAATAGAAAATTTAGAAGAAGCAAGAGAACCCTTATATACATCAAAACCAGAGTTAGAGAGATCAGGTATGGGATTTACTGTTATGGAAACATTCATGGATTCTTTAGAAGTTTATAGTGAAAAGGATAAGGGTACAAAAATAATAATGAAGAAAAAAATGAATACATAGGCAGGTGAATAAAGTCTATGGATATAAGTAGTATTGAGAAAGATAATTTTAATTATGACAAAAATACAACTCTCATAGTCATGGCTAAAGAAGGAAACAAGGAGGCAATGAATAAGCTTATAGAAGTTAATACTCCTTTAGTTTCTTCAATATGCAAGAGATTTACAAACAGAGGGTATGACTATGAGGATATATTTCAGATTGGGTCAATGGGATTAGTTAAAGCTATAAACAACTTTAATGATAGTTTTAATGTTAAATTTTCAACTTATGCTGTGCCTATGATTATAGGTGAAATAAAGAGATTCTTAAGGGATGATGGAATAATAAAGGTAAGTAGAAGCACCAAAACTTTAGCTAAAAAGCTTCATTACAACAAGGAAGAACTAATAAAAAAATTAAATAGGGATCCTACTGTAGATGAGTTAGCTGAATACTCTGGTGTTGATAAGGAAGAGGTAATAGTAGCCTTAGAATCAGCAAGTAGTATGCAATATCTATATGACACTATACACCATGATGAAGGAACGCCGGTTCTCTTAATAGATAAACTTAGTGAGAAGGGTGAAGATGATGACATGGTTAATAAAATAGCTTTAAGAGAAGCTATTAGTTCTTTAGATTCAAAGGGTAAGCAAATCATAATGCTTAGGTATTTCAAGGATAAAACTCAAATTCAAGTTGCAAAAATGCTTGGTATAAGTCAAGTTCAAGTTTCTAGAATAGAGAAAAAGGTACTAAAAATTATGAAAGAAAAATTAGAAGAGGATTGATTATAAATGAAATGTTTTAGGAGCATTATTTTATGTGAATTTAATCATATAAAATAATGCTCATTTTTTTGTATAGATTAAAAATAAGAACAAATAATATAAGTATATTTTAATAGAAAAGGGTGATTAATATAGCTATGTATGAAAATGACAAAAAAATAAGGACTAAGTTTGATCAACTTGAACAACAAATAAGACCAAAACCAAAGCTTCTTAGAAATTGTATAATGGCATTTATAGTAGGTGGATTAATTTGTGTAATAGGACAATTTGTGAGAAATACTTTTTTATACTATGGCTTCACAGAAGAACAAGTTAGTAGTTTAACACCTATGACTATGGTTTTTTTAGGAGCTCTTTTAACAGGACTTGGATTATATGATAAAATAGCTGCTAAGGCTGGAGCAGGTACTATAGTTCCTATTACTGGTTTCTCAAATGCCATGGTATCACCTGCCATAGAATTTAAAAAAGAAGGATTTGTAATGGGAGTAGGTGCTAAAATGTTTACTATTGCAGGTCCTGTTTTAGTTTATGGTACAGGAACCTCTGTAATAGTTGGACTAATATATTACTTATTACTTAGATTTGGAATTGTGGGGTGATAAGAATGAGTAATAGTACAAAGAGAGTAGGCTCTCAAACAATAGAATTAAAAAGCAAGCCTAGGATAATAGCTACATATAGTGTGGTTGGTCCTAGGGAAGGGCAAGGTCCATTAAAAGAGTATTTTGATAAAATATTGCAAGATGACTGTAATGGATGTGAAAGCTTTGAAAAGGCTGAAAGTAGCTTAATGATAACTGCTATAGAGGGAGTAATTAAAAAAGGAAATGTAAAAGAAGAAGATGTAGATTATCTTTTTAGTGGTGATTTATTAAATCAGTTAACATCAACAAACTTTGTTGCTAGAGAGTTTAAAATTCCTTTTTTTGGTGTGTATGGTGCTTGTTCTACTATGGCTGAATCATTAAGTTTATCATCAATGATTATGGATGGTGACTTTGCAAAGTATGCAATTGCTTCTACATCCTCTCACTTTAGTTCAGCAGAAAGACAGTTTAGATTTCCTTTAGAATATGGATGTCAAAGAAAAGAATATTCACAGTGGACTGTAACTGGTTCTGGAGCTATGCTTTTAGGAAAGTCAGGAGATTATCCTTATGTTACCCATGTAACAACAGGAATTGTTAAGGACTATGGAATTAAGGATGCAGATAATATGGGAGCTGCTATGGCACCAGCTGCTGTAGATACTATATATAAGCATTTTGTTGATACAGGAAGAAAACCAGAAGACTATGATGTAATAGCAACTGGAGACTTAGGAGCTGTAGGAAAGAAATTAACAGAGGAATTATTAAAAGAGTATGGATATGATATTAGTAAGGTTTATATAGATTGTGGAGAAAAGATATTTGATAATGAAAAACAAGGAACTTTTGCAGGTGGAAGTGGATGCGGATGTTCAGCTGTTGTAGCCTGTGGATATTTATATAGGATGTTAAAAGAGAAAAAGTTAAAAAGAGTTTTATTAGTTTCCACAGGAGCTTTATTAAGTTCTACATCTGCCTTACAAGGAGAAAGCATACCAGGAATAGCTCATGCTGTAGCTATAGAATATATTTAAACTAAGTTAGCTATTTTGTGTGAATATTTTGCTATATAAATTTAATAATGAGGAGATGAGAATTTTGCAAGATTACATAAATGCTTTTTTAGTAGGTGGTGCAATCTGTGTAATAGGACAGATATTAATAGATAAAACTAAACTAACACCAGCTAAAGTATTAGTTGCCTTTGTTTCAATAGGAACAATATTAGGCGCTTTAGGAATATATGAAAAGCTAGTTCAAATAGGTGGAGCAGGAGCTACAGTTCCATTACCTGGTTTTGGGTATGCCTTAGCTAAAGCAACTATAAAAGAAGTAAATGAACAAGGATTAATGGGAGCATTTACTGGTGGATTAAAGGGTGCAGCAGGTGGAATAACTGCAGCTATTTTCTTTGGTTATTTAATGGCATTAATATTTAATCCAAAAACTAAATAAATGATTATAATTCTTATAAAAGGTCAATAATTTTTTCAAAGGAGAGATTTTATGAGGAAATTTGAAAAAGTTATTGTAAATAGACCTTTAGGATTAATTTGTATTTTTACTATTTTAGGAATTATAACATACTACTTTGGTAGTTTTAACTTAATAGGTACAGCTTTTTTAGTTGTACCTTTAATTTTGTTTATCTATCTTTTATTAGACATAGATAATTTTAATATAGGCATAATATTTTTCCTTATAGCTATTTTAAGTTGCACCATATATTATGAGCCAAAATTTCAACAAGAAGGTATTAAAGAAATAAGGATAATAGAAGTTACAGATAAAGTTATAATAGGGAAGATAGATGGAAGAATAGTTGAAGTAAAAAACCAAAGTGGAAGTGAATTTGAATATGGAGAAAAAATATATGGAGTTTGTAAATTCAAGAGAGGAATTAATTTAGATAGAGGTTATATTGGACAGGTTTTCTTAAAGAAAGTATTAAAAAGAGAAAAGGACTTAATCTATAAAATAAAAAATATACCAAAGAAGTATTATGAAAACTTAAGTGAAAATTTTTCATCCTCTGAAAGTGCACTTTTAAATGCAGTTTTATGGGGAGATAAAGAAAATTTAACCTATAATCAAAAGGATTTTTTATCAGACTTAGGAGTAATTCATTTAATATGTATATCAGGGTTTCATATAGCCTTACTTTTTTCAATAATTTATAAAAAGTTTTCTTTTAAGATAGCTTTAAGTATATGTACTATTTATGTAATTTTAGTTGGGGCATCTAGTTCAGCACTGAGAGCTTTAATTATGATAACTTTATTAAAGTCTTCCAAAAGGCTATTTAAGACCTATGACCCCTTAAGTTCTATATCCTTAGGAGCAGTAATCTTACTTATTTATAAGCCTTATAACCTTTTTAGCATGGGATTTTTATTATCCTTTGGTGGAACCTTAGGCATAATTTTATTCTATAAAAAATTATTAGAGGGATTTTATATGTTACCACCAAAGTTAAATGAATACTTAAGCTTAGGACTGTCTGCGCAAGCTTTTATATATCCTATTTTGGTAATTGCTTTTGGAAAATTTTCTATTAACTTTTTAATATCCACCTTTTTAGTAACTCCAATAATAGTAATATTATTACAGATACTATTAATTTCTATTTTAATTGGTGGAAATTTAATCGGAGTTATAGTATTTTTAATAAATATAATATTCATGGTATTTAGGGGTATTTTAGTGTTTTTAGATAAGGGAGTATGGGTTACACCTTATTTATCACCAGTATTTGCAATTGCTTATATGACTATGTTTTTATGGGTTTACATGAGTATTAAAGGATTTAAAAAGTTTAAAATAGGAGTTTATTTAGTAATTCCTGTTTTACTTTTAAATTTATATGTATTTGGAGCTAAAATTAAAGTTGTGGAGGATAAATGGAATAAGGCTGTAGTCATAGAATCTGGATTTAAGAAAGTTGCCTTAGTAAACAATAATAGTGATTATTTTAAAAAATCCATAATGAAAAAGGAATATGTTAATGAGGTTATTCATTTGAAAAAAGAGTCTCAATTTGAACTGACAAAAAGATATTCAATATCCATAGAAGATAATTTTAATACAATAACTTTAATGCCAGAGAATAGTGATTATGATATAATTGATTTGATTCAAAAGAAAAGTGCGTATATACTTTAACTTATGTAAATAAGTAGCTGGGATTTGAAAGGTTGATATTTTAATGATAGATTTAGACGGTTTATATGAAAATTTGAAAAAAGGAAAGATAGAAAAAAGTTATATATTAGTTGGATTAGATGAGCTTTTAATTAAAGAAGGTATAGAAAATATCATTGATAATGTACTAGATGAAGGATTTAAGGATTTAAACCTAATTAGATTAGATGGGAATAACCTTAATTTTGATGACTTCATGAATGCTTGTGAAACATTGCCTTTTATGAGTGATAGAAAAGTGGTAGTTTTAAATAGAACCAATATATTTAGGGATAAACAAGATAAAGAAACTGAAAAATTATATAAGCAATGTGTAGAATATTTTCAAAATACACCAGAGCATTGTGTTTTAATAGCATATACAACTTTAAAGGATAAAAGGGATAGAGTTAATAGATTAAGCAAATTAAAAAAGCTTGAGAAGAGCAGTTGTATAGTTTCTGTTGAAAAATTAAAAGGGGCAAAACTACAACAAAAAGTAGGAAGAATATTTCAAAGATATAATAAAAACATAGGAAAAATAGAATTAAAATACTTTTGTGACTCAGTAGAAAATAACTTTGATGTTATAGAAAGAGAAGTTGATAAAATAGTAAACTATGTAGGAGAAAGAGAAATAACTAGAAAAGACATAGATTTACTACTTCCTCCTAGATATGAGGACGACATATTTGATTTAGTTGAGCTTATTTCAATTAAAAGAGCAAAGCAAGCCATAGACTTAATGGATGAACTAATTGGTAGAGGACAAGATCCTATATTTATACTAAGTCAAATAAGAGAGCAATTTCAAAAGTTACACAGGGTAAAAATAAGACTTTCTGAAAAGTATAGAATTGATGAAATAAAGAAAGACTTTTTAGAAGCTAGTAGAGTAAATTTACCTGACTTTGTAATAGAAAAATTTATTAATCAGAGTAAAAAGTTTTCTAATAAACAGCTTAATAAATGTATTAATCTATGTTTATATACAGAAAAGAAACTTAAGAGTAATTCAAACTTAAATAAAAAAACAGAGTTAGAACTTATGATTGTAAGTACTGTAATATAAAAAATCCAGATTAGATAATTCTAATCTGGATTTTTTACTTAAAGAAATACTTCTAATAAAAGAAAATGGTGTTAGAAATTCTAACACCCATATAATTAAGCCATAGCGTTTAACTTAGCAGCTAATCTTGATTTCTTTCTAGCAGCCATGTTTTTATGAACTACTCCTTTAGAAGCAGACATATCTAAAGCTCTAGCAGCTTCAACGTATAAAGTTGCAGCTTCTGCTTTGTTATTAGCTTCAACAGCTACTTCAAACTTCTTTATAGCAGTTTTAAGAGCTGACTTAATCATCTTATTTCTTAAAGTTTTCTTTTCAGTAACTTTTATTCTTTTCTTTGCTGATTTAATATTTGCCATTCTAGTTCACCCCCTTCAACTTTTATAGCGTATCTGCAGTTTTGGGGAATCTGCGTACGAGTTCATTATTAACAAAGGTAATTATAACATCATAAATATATAAGTTCAAGTCTTTTTTCGTGTTTATCGACATAATTATCATTTTTAAGGAGATTATATATAATATATCAATTTAAATTAAAAAGAGGTGGAAAAATGTACAATGTAAGAACTGATTTAGCTGTTGAAAGTAGAGAGATTTATAAACATAGATATAATAGGGAAATTGATGGGGTAGTTTTTGAAGAAAAGACTGTGGAAGAGGATATTAAAGTTACAAATGTTGACATATTAAATGAGGAAGGAGCTAAAGCTATGGGAAAACCTATAGGAAGATATGTTACTATAGATATCCCTGAGTACACTCATTATGATGGGGGCATTATGGATGAGGTTTCTCATGTGGTGGCAGCTTCCTTAGAAGAACTTATTGATTTGCCAGAGGAGAGAACTGCTTTAGTAGTTGGTCTTGGAAACTGGAATGTTACACCTGACGCCATAGGACCTAAGGTTGTAGGAAAATTAATGGTAACAAGACATTTAAAGAAGGTTATGCCAGACATAATAGATGATTCAGTAAGACCAGTTTGTGCTATAGCTCCTGGAGTTTTAGGCATAACAGGAATTGAAACTGGAGAGATAATAAAATCATTAGTGGAAAAAATAAAACCAGATTTAGTAGTTTGTATTGATGCCTTAGCTTCAAGAAAACTAGAAAGAGTGGCTAGAACTATTCAAATAAGCAATACTGGAATATCACCAGGGGCTGGAGTTGGAAATCATAGAATGCAAATAAATGAAGAAAGCTTAGGTATCCCCGTTATTGCCTTAGGAGTACCAACTGTTGTTGATGCAGCTACTATTGCAAATGATGCTATGGATTTAGTTTTAGATGAAATGATAAATCAAGCAGATGCTGGCAAAGAATTTTATAATATATTAAATAACATAGATAAGAATGAAAAGGGAATGATGATAAAGAGCCTTTTAGATCCTTATGTAGGAGACTTAATGGTTACCCCAAAAGAAATAGACGATATAATAGAATCAGTTTCAAAAATAATAGCAAATGGAATCAATATAGCCCTTCAACCTAATATGGTATTAGAGGATATAAATAAATTTTTAAATTAAGGCTTTGTTTTAAATTAAAAGTTTTATTAAGATATTTTTTAGAATTATGAGTGAATTTGAAGAAGAATAAATTAAATATTTACCTAAAGAGAGTAACATAATATTTAACTTAACCTCATATAAATGAAAATATGAGGGAGGGGATAATGTGAGAGGTATTAATAAAAGAGAGATACCCATAGGAGTGATTGTTCTTTTATCTTTACTTATAATATTTATGTTTAGATTTATGAAGATTGCAGCAAGTAAAGACATGAGAGAAAATTTATCATATATACAACTTTTAAATGCAGGAATGCCTGTTGCAAAGGGAACATATTACGATGAGAATGCTTATTTAGAAAGTAATATTACATTAAAAAGTTTAGCCTTAGAAACTTTAAATATAAAGCCTCTAGATCCGATAGAGTTAGTAATGAATGAAGTGCCTTACTTTGGTGCAGTAAATAAAATAGCTTCAATTGATAAAGTTAATTATGTTTCTGCTGAAAAAGTATCTTCATTTGATTTAAATAAAGATAGTATAGATATAGTTTCTGAGGAAGAATCTAAGGAAAGTGCAGAATTAGAAGCTAGTAAAAATAGTGAAGTTTATGATCCAAGTTTAAAAAAGGAACTAGATCAGTCTAAGCCAGAGGTGCTTATTTATCATACTCATAATTCAGAGGGGTATACTGAGGAGAGAACTTCAAACAATGAAGAACATAACGTAGTTGGAGTAGGAACTTTAGTTGCAAAAGAACTTGAAGAAAACTATGGTATATCAGTTATTCATGATAAAACAAATCACTCAGCTTCATATGAGCAATCTTACAATAAATCTAGAGAGACAGTTAAAAAATATATTAATGAATATGATGATTTTAAGATGGTAATAGATATTCATAGAGATTCTGTTGGAGAGCATAACAAAAAGAATTTAACTGCTAATATAAATGGAGAAAGTTTAGCTAAGATTATGTTTGTTACAACTAAGAATAGCCAATATTTTAATGATGCTGAATCCTTGGCCTATAGATTTATTAATAAAGCCAATGAGCTTTTTCCTGATATTTTAAGAAGACAGGAAACCTTTAAGTATGATAGGGGAAAAAATGCGTTTAACCAACAATATAATAAGAATTCAATGCTTATTGAAGTTGGTGCAGAAGTAAATACTTCTAAAGAGGCTCAAGCTACAGCAAAGTATATAGCTAGATTAATAGCAGAAGAATTAAACAGAAAAAGTGAATAAAATAAAAGAATTTTGAACATCCTTATAGATAGTAATCTATGGGGGTGTTTTATTTTGAAAAAATTTATGACAATATTAACCCTTGCTATAATAGTTTTTTCTATAATTTCTTGGGGGCTTATAGGTGTTAATATAGAGAATACAGAGGCATTTAATAATCAAAATTATGAATTAAGCGAAAAAGTTGATTATGATAGAATAAAAGAAGAAACAGGTATGGATTTAACTATATTTAGTGAAGACAATAGCCCTGTAAAAATATATGAAAATAAAGATGAGGTTTATTTAGTTTTTAAAGAACATACTTTAAATTTAAATAAAGGGCTATTTGGTAATATACTAATTGGTACTTTTAACCTAGTAAATAAATTAATTAATGATATTAATCAATTTATAGGAAACTATATAATAATGTAAAGTAAAGTATATTGACAGTTTAATGGCACATTGTGATATAATGTAACTTGACTTATTCTACAATGTGGGGGTGAAAACTGTTCAAAAACTTTTTAAATAGTTTAGAGAGCAGGTTTAGATATGGATAAAAAGAAGTATATAAGAAACTTTTCAATCGTAGCTCATATAGATCATGGTAAATCAACATTAGCAGATAGACTTTTAGAGAAAACTGGAACATTAACTCAAAGAGAAATGGAACAGCAAGTATTAGATACTATGGAGCTTGAAAAAGAAAGAGGAATAACAATAAAGTCTCAAGCAGCAAGACTTATCTATAAGAGAGAGAACGGCGAAGAATATATATTAAATCTTATAGATACTCCAGGTCACGTAGACTTTACATATGAGGTCTCAAGAAGCTTAGCAGCTTGTGAAGGTGCAATTCTTGTAGTAGACGCTACTCAAGGGATACAAGCTCAAACTTTAGCAAACTGTTATTTAGCATTAGATAATGATTTAGAAATAGTACCTGTTATAAATAAGGTTGACTTAGCTAGTGCTAGACCAGATGAAATAAAGCAAGAAATAGAAGATGTTATTGGAATAGAAGCAGAGGATGCTCCTTTAGTATCAGCTAAAACTGGATTAAATATAGAAGATGTTTTAGAAGAGATAGTTGAAAAAGTTCCAGCACCAGAGGGGGATGAAAATGCTCCACTTAAAGCTTTAATATTTGACTCATACTATGATAGTTACAAAGGAGTTGTGTGTCATATAAGAGTTAAAGATGGTAAAGTTAAGCCAGGAACAAAAATTAAACTAATGTCAACAGACAAGGTTTATGAAGTAGTTGAAACTGGAGTATTTACACCAGCTTTAATGCCTTTAAAAGAAGGATTAAGTGCAGGGGAAGTTGGATACATAACAGCTTCAATAAAAAATGTTAGAGATGCCAGAGTAGGTGATACTGTAACAGAGGCAGCTAGACCAACAGAAGAGGCATTACCAGGATATAAACCAGCTATACCAATGGTTTATTCAGGTATATACCCAGTTGATGGAGCTAAGTATGAAGAATTAAAAGAAGCATTAGAAAAGCTTCAAATAAATGATGCTGCATTATCATTTGAACCGGAAACATCAGTAGCTTTAGGATTTGGATTTAGATGTGGATTCTTAGGATTATTACACATGGAAATAATTCAAGAGAGAGTTGAAAGAGAATTTAACTTAGATATAATTACAACTGCACCATCAGTTATATACAAAGTAACTAAGACAAATGGAGAATCTTTTGATTTAACAAACCCAACAAACCTTCCTCCAATGACAGAGATTGCATATATGGAAGAGCCTGTTGTTAAGGCTTCAATTATAACTCCAACTGATTACACTGGAGCTGTAATGGAATTATGCCAAGATAGAAGAGGTAAATTCATAGATATGCAATACTTAGAGGAAACAAGAGTTGTTATACATTATGAAATTCCATTAAATGAAATAGTATATGACTTCTTCGATACTCTTAAATCAAAAACAAGAGGATATGCTTCATTAGATTATGAATTAAAAGGATATGAGCAATCAAAACTTGTTAAGTTAGATATTTTATTAAATGGAGACAACGTAGATGCTTTATCTATGATAGTTCCAGAAGTTAAGGCTTACCAAAGAGGTAGAGCTATAGCTGAAAAACTTAAAGAAATCATTCCAAGACACATGTTTGAAGTTCCAATTCAAGCAGCTGTAGGTTCAAAAATCATAGCTAGAGAAACTGTTAAAGCTATGAGAAAAGACGTATTAGCTAAGTGTTACGGTGGGGATATTTCAAGAAAGAAAAAACTTCTTGAAAAACAAAAAGAAGGTAAGAAGAGAATGAGACAATTAGGAACAGTTGAAGTTCCTCAAGAAGCATTCATGTCAGTTTTAAAAGTTGACTAATTAATTTTCTTTATATAGAGGCAATGATGAATAGTATTAAGTATTCATCATTGCCTTTTGTTTTTTTTATATTAATAACAGTAATTAAATTTTTGATTATTTTTATAAATGGTTGTAAGTTCTTTTTTAGTATATACAAATATTTTAATAGCTCTTAATAAAACATATTTCTAAGTATCGGTTTTTATTTAAGTTTAAAAATTTAATATATACAATTTGCAAATTAGTTAATATTTTATGGTTAGTTTCCTTTTTAAAAAGATAGATTGAATTTAAATTTCTAAAATAAATATTTTTTATTTAGTCATTAAAAAGAAATCTCCTCAATATATTTATAGTAAATTAATAAAAGTTATGTAGAGGAGAGGTATTATTATGTTAAATGCTAATAAAAGAGATGTTAAAATTAAGTGCAGAAAGTTTAGAAATAATGGGAAGGCAACTGGTGTTATAAATAGAAAAAATGGAGATAATATTTCTATCAGTGTTAAAATTTCTGACTTAGATAAGTTCTTAGCTAAGCATGGAGATCATAGTGATTTAGAGATAAATTTAGAGGGTGAAGTAATAAAAACTTCAATTATAGAAGTTCAAAGAGATTTATTAGTTCACAATGCTATAAATATAAATTTAAGAGAGATATAAAGCTAAAAATATTTTGAGTAAACTTATTTATATTTTAGTAAGCTTATTTAAATATGAATATTAATCTTAAAGGTTAAAATTTTAGTTTTATCTAAAGGTAGATATTTAATTTTGTGAAAGAATCATATAAAAGTCATGGGTTTATTCACTCATGACTTTTTTTATTGTAATATGAAAGAAAGACTCATAACTAATAAATTGTATTTAATTTAAAAAAATTATTTTATATTAGTTAAAAAGTTTATTTATTTTACATGGAGGTAAGTAACTATGGACAAAATTTCTTTATATATACACATTCCTTTTTGTGCTCAAAAGTGTCTTTATTGTGATTTTCCTTCCTTTGCTAGGAAAGATCATTTAAGAAAGGCCTACATAGAAGCTTTAAATAAGGAAATAATAAGTTTAAGAGAGAAAAATAATAATCTAGAAATAAACACTATATTTATTGGAGGGGGAACACCAAGTGTTTTAGAGGCAAATGAATTAGAATGTTTATTAAAAGAAGTAGCTAAACTTAATATGGCAAAAGATATAGAGTACTCTATGGAGTGTAATCCAGGGAATTTAACAGAAGAAAAGCTAGAAGTCATGAAAAAGTATGGTGTAAATAGAATCAGTATGGGGCTTCAAGCTAAGCAGGATAATCTTCTTAAAGGACTTGGAAGAATACATAACTATAAAACCTTTAAAGAAAATTTTTTATTAGCCAAAAAGGTTGGTTTTAATAACATAAATGTTGATTTAATGTTTGGCTTACCAAATCAAAGCTTAAATGAATGGGAAGAGACTTTAAGAGAGATAATATCTTTAGAGCCAGCACATATATCAGCCTATAGTTTAATTATAGAAGAAGGAACTGCTTTTTATAATTTATATGAAAATGATAAGTTAAAGCTACCAACTGAAGAAGAAGAGAGAAAAATGTACCATTTAGCAAAGAAAATTTTAGAGGAAAATGGATTTAATCAATATGAGATTTCTAATTATGCTAAAGAGGGAAAGGAATGTAGACATAATTTAGCATATTGGAATATGGATAACTGGATAGGAGTGGGATCAGCAGCAGCTTCTTATATTAATGGAAAAAGAATTAAAAATATAAGTAGTGTTGAGGAATATATAAATTCTATTAAGGATAGGGGAGAAGCTGTAGAAGAAATAATAAATAATTCAAAAAATGATAACATGGAAGAATTTATGTTTATGGAGCTTAGAAAAATTAATGGAATAGATGAAAATGAATTTAAAAATAGATTTAGCATGAATATAAATGATGTTTATGGAGAAATACTAAATAAGTATATAGGTGAAGGGCTTTTAATAAGGGAGTCAGGAAGGATTTTTCTAAGTGAAAAAGGCATAGAAATATCAAATGTAATAATGGCTGATTTTCTATTATAAAATTAAAAATAGGTTATGGTATAAATTAAAGCAAATAAAAGAAAAATAAAGATATTAAAGAATAAATAAGGTAAAATTCAAAATTTTCATTTGAAATGATAAAAAATGGAATTGACAAAAAACTTGGTAGGTAATATATTAATAGTGTACTAGTTAGCACTCGTTAAGAGTGAGTGCTAATAAAGAGGTGAGATTAGTGATAGATGATAGAAAGCTTCAAATATTAAGAGCTATAATTCAAGACTATATATCAACTGGAGAGCCCGTTGGTTCAAGAACTATCGCTAAAAAATATAATCTTGGAGTAAGTTCAGCTACCATAAGAAATGAAATGGCTGACTTAGAGGATATGGGATTTTTAGAACAGCCTCATACTTCGGCAGGAAGAATTCCATCAAGCAGAGGATATAGATTATATGTTGATAGAATGATTGAATTCGAAAGATTATCCTCTGAAGAGGAAGGTCTTATTAGAAGTTCAATAATAGATGGTACCTTGTACGAAGTTGATAAAATAATCAAACAAACTAGTGCTCTTCTATCGGAACTTACTAAAATGACTTGTATAGTAAAAGCACCTTCAGTACATAAGAGCTTTGTAAAATCAATTCAGCTTTTAAAAGTTGATGATGTAAGTATTTTATGTGTTTTAGTAACTGATAATGGTGTAATAAGAAATACAGTCATAAAAGTAAAGAGTGTTCCTATATCTGAAGAACTTATTAAAATTAGTAAGATAATAACTGAAAGGCTTAAAAACCTTACTATTGAGCAAATAAACTTAGAGGTTATTAGCAATCTCAATAGAGCTTTAAGCGGATATGAAGATATAGTAAATGCAGTTTTACCTGCTCTTTATGAGAGCTTAAAAGGTGATGAAACTTCTGAGGTATTCTTAGAAGGAACAATTAATATATTCAATTATCCTGAATATAATAATATTCATAAGGCAAAAGAGATTTTAGAGCTTTTACATGATAAAAAAAGTATTTCAGAACTTATAAGTGATAGTGATGATATGACTGTAAAAATAGGTGATGAAATATTTGTACCAGAAGCAAAGGAATGTTCCATAATATCAGCTGGATATCATGTAGGAGATAGATCTTTAGGTACAATAGCTTTAATAGGTCCTAGAAGAATAAATTATTCTAAAGTCTTATCAATCATGACTGAAGTTATGAAAGAGTTAAATGAAACTTTAAAGAATAAGTAAGTAAAAAAAAGAGAAGAGGTGTGGCTGCTTTATGGTGGATAATAAAGATTTTAACGAAGAGTTAAAGGAAAATATCCAAGAAGAATTAGATAACGAAACAAAAGCTGAAAATCCTAATATTGATGAAGAGGTAGAAGAAGTTTCAGAAGATATTAAGGCTGATGAAAAAGTTATTGATTTTGAAGAATTAAAGGCTTTAAAGGAAGAAAATACTATGTTTAAAAGTAAAACAAAGAAATTAGAAAATGAATTAGAGGCCTTAAAAGATAGATTATTAAGAATATCTGCAGAGTATGAAAATTACAGAAAAAGAACAGATAAAGAAAAAGAAAGAATATATACTGATGCATGTGAAGATGTTTTAATCAAAATGCTTCCAGTATTAGATAACTTAGAAAGAGCCTTAGCTGTAGATGGAACTGTTGAAGATCTTAAAAAAGGTGTTGAAATGACAGTAAGACAATTTGAGGATGCTTTAGAAAAACTTCAAGTTGAAGAAATATCTACAGAAAATGGTTTTGATCCAGAATTACATCAAGCAATGATGGTTGTGGAACAAGAAGGCGCAGAGCCAAATCAAGTAGCTCAAGTATTCCAAAAAGGATACAAGAGAGGGGATAAGGTTATCAGACATTCAATGGTAACTGTAACTAAATAATTTAATTAGCATTTAACAGGTTTAAATTATAGATATTGTTAGAGGAGGAATTAACAATGAGTAAAATAATCGGTATAGATTTAGGAACAACAAATTCATGCGTAGCTGTTATGGAAGGTGGAGAACCAGTAGTTATCACTAACTCAGAAGGTGCTAGAACAACTCCATCAGTAGTTTCATTCCAAGCAAATGGAGAAAGATTAGTAGGTCAAGTTGCTAAAAGACAAGCAATAACAAATCCTGACAAAACAATAATGTCAATAAAAAGACACATGGGAACTGACTATAAAGTTAATATAGATGGAAAAGATTATACACCACAAGAAATATCAGCAATGATACTTCAAAAATTAAAAGCAGATGCAGAAGCTTACTTAGGAGAAAAAGTAACAGAAGCTGTTATAACAGTTCCAGCTTACTTCAATGATGCTGAAAGACAAGCAACTAAGGATGCTGGTAGAATCGCTGGTTTAGATGTTAAGAGAATAATAAACGAACCAACAGCTGCATCATTAGCTTATGGATTAGATAAAATGGATAGTGCTCATAAAATCTTAGTATATGACCTAGGTGGTGGTACTTTCGACGTATCTATCTTAGACTTAGGAGATGGAGTATTTGAAGTTGTATCAACAAACGGAGATGCTAGATTAGGTGGAGATGACTTCGACCAAAGAATTATAGATTATATAGCAGAAGACTTTAAAGCTCAAAACGGAATTGATTTAAGACAAGATAAAATGGCTCTTCAAAGATTAAAAGAAGCTGCTGAAAAAGCTAAAATTGAGTTATCATCATCAACTCAAACATTAATCAACTTACCATTCATCACTGCTGATGCAACTGGTCCAAAACACATAGATATGACATTAACAAGAGCTAAATTCAATGAATTAACTCATGACTTAGTTGAAAGAACAATCAACATAATGAAAGAAGCTTTAAAATCAGGTAATGTTTCATTAAATGATATAGATAAAGTAATCTTAGTTGGTGGATCAACAAGAATACCTGCAGTTCAAGAAGCTGTTAAAAACTTCACTGGAAAAGAACCTTCAAAAGGAGTTAACCCAGATGAGTGCGTAGCAATGGGTGCTGCTATCCAAGCTGGTGTATTAACTGGTGATGTTAAAGACGTATTATTATTAGATGTTACTCCATTAACATTAGGAATCGAAACTTTAGGAGGAGTTGCAACTCCATTAATCGAAAGAAATACAACTATCCCTGCAAGAAAGAGTCAAATATTCTCAACTGCAGCAGATAACCAAACTTCAGTTGAAATTCACGTAGTACAAGGTGAAAGACAAATGGCAGCTGATAACAAAACTTTAGGTAGATTTACTCTATCAGGAATTGCTCCAGCTCCAAGAGGAATCCCTCAAATAGAAGTTGCTTTCGATATAGATGCTAACGGTATAGTTAAAGTTTCAGCAACTGATAAAGCTACTGGAAAAGAAGCTAACATCACAATCACAGCTTCAACTAACTTAAGTGATGCTGAAATAGATAAGGCTGTAAAAGAAGCAGAACAATTTGCTGAAGAAGATAAGAAGAGAAAAGAAGCTATAGAAGTTAAAAATAATGCTGAACAAACTGTTTACCAAACAGAAAAAACTTTAAATGAACTTGGAGATAAAGTTTCAGCTGAAGAAAAATCAGAAATAGAAGCTAAAATCGAAGAAGTTAAAAAAGTTAAAGATGGTGACGATATAGAAGCTATCAAGAAAGCTATGGAAGATTTAACTCAAGCATTCTACAAAGTATCAGAAAAATTATACCAACAAAATGGTGGAGCACAAGGTCAAGGATTCGATCCAAACAACATGGGTGGAGCTAATGCTGGAGCAGGTGCTACAAACAACAACGATGACAATGTTGTAGACGCTGATTTCGAAGTTCAAGATGATAAATAATAATTAAAACTATCACAAGACTTAAAGCTTTGATATAATATAAAAAGAATTAATAGAGGGAAGGCTCAATAGTCTTCCCTTTTTATAAGTAAACTTATAGGTGGTGAATAACAGTGGCTAAAAGAGATTACTATGAAGTGCTTGGACTTCAAAAGGGTGCTTCAGATGATGAGATAAAAAGAGCTTTTAGAAAAATGGCTATGAAATATCACCCGGATAGAAATCCTGGAGATAAGGAAGCGGAAGAAAACTTTAAAGAAGTAAATGAAGCATATGATGTTTTAAAAGACCCTGATAAAAAAGCTAAATATGATCAATTTGGTCATGCTGCTTTCGATGGAAGCGGTGGCTTTGGTGGTGGCGGATTTGGCGGCTTTGATGCTGGTGGATTCGACTTCTCAGAAATGGGTGGCTTTGGAGATATTTTTGAATCATTCTTTGGTGGAGGATTTGGTGGCGGATCATCTAGAAGAAGAAATGCTCCACAAAGAGGTGCTGATTTAGAATATAGATTAAATATAACATTTGAAGAAGCTGTGTTTGGATGTGAAAAAGAAATATCTATAACTAGAACTGAAAATTGTGAAACTTGTCATGGTACAGGTGCTAAAGCAGGTACATCTCCTAAGACTTGTCCAAAATGTAACGGTTCAGGTCAAATAAGAGTTCAAAGACAAACTCCTTTAGGAAGCTTTGTATCTACAACAACTTGTGATCAATGTGGTGGAACAGGTAAAGTAATTGAAGATCCATGTCCAGATTGTAAGGGAAAAGGAACTGTTAGAAAGAACAGAAAGATAACAGTTAAGATACCAGCTGGTGTAGATACTGGAAACATAATACCTTTAAGAGGACAAGGTGAGCAAGGTGCTAATAATGGTCCTGCAGGAGATTTATATATAAGAGTAAATGTTGCTCCATCTAAGATATTTAGAAGAGAAGGTTCAGATATTTACTATGATTACAAGATAAGCATGGCTAAGGCTGCTTTAGGAGCAGAAATAACTGTTCCAACTGTAGATGGAAATGTTAAGTACAAGGTTCCAGCAGGTACTCAACCAGGAACTAAGTTTAGATTAAAAGGAAAAGGTGTTCCACACGTTAATGGTGGAGGAAGAGGAAATCAATACGTTCATATGGTAGTAGAGGTTCCAAAACATCTAAATAAAGAGCAAGAAGAAGCATTAAAAGCCTTTATGAAGGCATCTGGGGAATCAGTTGATGATATAGATGAAAAAGATGAGGGATTCTTCTCAAAATTTAAAAAGAAAAAATAGTAAATTTTAAATACTCTAGTTAGAAATGACTAGGGTATTTTTTTGTGTTTTAAGATTATTTAAAATAAATATAAGTTAAATATTTACAAGAGTATGTACTAATGTTATAATACACTCAGACGATGTGTGTTAATTAAATAATACATAGATACATTCCATGTTAATTATTAAAATTTTAGGGGTGAAAATATGATAGAAGTTATTGATATTAGTAAAAGTTTTAGAAGAAAAAATGTTTTAGATGGAATTTCTTTTAAGTTAAATAAGGGAGAGATTACTGCGTTGTTGGGAGTGAATGGAGTTGGAAAATCCACAACTTTAAAAATTATTATGGGACTTATTAAACAAGATAAAGGAAAAGTTTTAGTTGATGGTGAGGAATTAACTTATGATAATTTAGATAAATTAGCATTTATTCCAGACATTAAAAATACTTTTAGAGGAATGAGAATAAGGGAAAGTTTTGAGTATATGGAATGCTTTTATAATAATTGGAATAAGAAAAAAGCTTATGAAATGCTTGAAGGATTTGAACTTAATAAAGAAGATAAATTAGATAAGTTATCAAAAGGAAATTTAGCAAAGGTAAAGATAATATTAGGCTTTGCTCAGGAAGCAGAATATATTCTTATGGATGAGCCTTTTTCTGGAATTGATATTTTTACTAGAGAAGATATTTTAGAGTCATTAATAAATTATATTAATGAAGATAATGGAATTCTTATAACTACTCACGAGATTGCAGAAATAGAAGGGGTTGCAGATAGAGTATTACTTATTAATGAAGGGGCTATAAAAGCAGACTTTTATGTTGAAGATATGAAATGTGATGAGCAGATTTCGTTAATTGATAAGATGAGGGAGGTGTTTTTAGATGAGTAAGAAAAATAAATTTCTTTCCTTGCTTCAGTATGAGGCTTCTAGAAATTTTATTATTATACTTTTGAATTCTTTAATTACAATGATGTTTACTATATTTATTTATTGTAGAAATATTTTCTCATTTGCAGATGGGGTTACTTGGAAAATAGCTCCGGAAGAATTTATAAATGAAATTGCATTGAGAAATTTAGGAATTAATAATGAAACCACATATACTTTCTTTTTAGAATTTTTATTAGTACTTATATTTTCAATTTTTATCTGGGCTAGAGAATTTTATTTTGAGCATAAAACAAGTTATAGAACTCTAAGCTTACCAGTAAAAAGATTCAATTTTATTTTAAGTAAAAGCTTAGTTGTATGGCTTTTCTTTGCAATGTTTTTATTAGGACAATTTTTATCAATAATTATAAATTGGTTTATATTAAAAGTAAAATTTCGAAGTAGTTTTACTATAGGAATTAATTATTTAAGTAAGGCCCTTTTTGACAATATTAGATATGAATTCATTTCAATGAATATAACTAATTTAATTGTTATCTTTATTATTATATTTGCAATCAGTTTAGTTGGAGCATTAGTTGTATTTTTAAAGCAAAGTTTTGGAGTAAGAGGAATAATAATTTGGATTTTATATGTAGTATTTTCAATATGGATATTCTTATATATACCAGTATTTAAATTGCACTTTTTTGCAATAGAATTTCTTTTATTATATACAATAGGGTTTTTAATTTATATTGGAATTACATTTTTGATAAATAATTACTTAATAAATAAAAAGGTAAATGTTTAGAAAGGAGGATGATTAGTATGAATAAGAGGTTTTCAAATATAATTTTTATTAGTGCTTTAGCTGTACTTGCTATAATTTTAGGAATTAATATAATAAATGGATTTAGAAGTATAGAAATTAAAGATATATATGGAAATAGATCTGAGCTGGGAGATATTGATGTTTCTGTAAAGAAAAATTGGGGAAGTTTCTTTTTAAAGAATTATAATGTTGGAGCTAATTCAATAACTTCTAACACAATGTTTGTAGATGAAGATAAACAGGGAATAGATGTTTATAAAAATAAAGATGCTTTAAGAGGAGTTTTTATTAGTGATTCTAAGTCTTATGATGGAAAAGATTTTCTAGCTATTGTTAACACTAAGTATGGCACAAATATATTAGAACTTTTACTTAAGGATAAAACAACTGGGGAAATAAAAAAAGCATCAATTAAAAATGATGGAGGATCACAGATTTTAGCTGTTTATGCAGAGAAAGATAAAATAAAAATCTTAATGCCTGAAAGTGAAGAAGAACCATGTTCTCTAGTTGTAAAGGAGTATAATTTTGAGACAAAAGGTTTTAATGAAGTTGAAAATTTTGGTTCTTATTGTGAAAAAGTATTTTTAGAACATAAAGACGGAAATGATTTTTATATTGAAAAAATAGTTAGAAATTATAATGAAAATAAACAAGTTGAAGAAATTAATGATTTAAATATATATAAGATTAATTTAAAAGAAAATACATTTAAGGATTATAATATAAAAAAAATATTAGAAGAAAATAAAATTGATTTAACTGGAAAAATTTTAGAGTCAGCAGAATGTGATGGAAACTTAATTTATGTAAAAATATCAGATTTAGATGAGTGGGAAAAATTAGCTGAAGATAAAAATAAAATTATGAAATATAATGGCATAAAATCAGAAATTCCTAAGGTGTATTCATTAGCTACTATTAACATAAATGATCTTAAAGTTAATTATTATAAGGATATTATAGATGAAAATAGGATAGAAGAATATACAGGTAGGATAACTAAACCTATAAACTTAAGAATTTTTAATAATAAGTTGTATTTTGCATCATCTACGGAAAATAGCAGTTTATTAGTGATTGGAGTTGTAAATCTAAAAAATAGTGACTTAGTTTATTTAGGTGGAATTAATGATGTTAGTCTAAATGGTTTCTATGATGAAAAGTAAGATGAAATGGGGTGAAAAGATGCTTGAGGTTAAAGGAATAAAAAAGAAATTTAGAAGAAAAGAAGTTTTAAATAATGTTTCTTTTTATGGTAAGAAGGGAGAAATAACAGCTCTTCTTGGGATAAATGGGGTTGGAAAATCAACATTATTAAAAATAATTATGGGACTTATTAAAGAAGATGATGGAGAAGTTCTTTTTGATGGTGAGAAGAGAACTTATAAAACTTATGAAAAAATAGCTTTTGTACCAGATGTTATTAATACTTATGGTGGAATGAAAATAAAAGATGCTTTTGAATATATGAGTGTAATGTATGAAAGATGGGATATGAATAAAGCTTATGAAATGCTTAAGGATTTTAAGCTTAATGAAGAAGACAAAATAAATAATCTTTCTAAAGGGAATATAGCTAGAGTCAAAATAATTTTAGGATTTGCAAGAAATCCAGATTATTTATTATTAGATGAGCCATTTTCAGGTATAGATATATTTACTAGAGAAAAGTTTATAGCATCACTTGTTTCATACATGAATGAAGATATAGGTATCATATTAACCACACATGAAATAAAAGAGATAGAAAATGTAGTGGATAAGGTAGTGTTTTTAAGTAATGGAAAAGTCAAAAGTGAATTCTATGTGGAGGATATTAGAGAAAAAGGGTTATCTTTAGTTGATAAAATAAGGGAGGTGCACAAAGGTGGTAAAAAGTAATTTAAAAAGATTTTCTTATCTTTTAAATTCTCAGATAATAAGAGATTTTAAAATAACCTTAGGAACAGCTATAGGATTAATGATTTTAAATATATTTTGGTTTATTCACGTTTTCAATGGATTTTTAGAAGGATATCTTGAAAATTTAAAATATCAAAAAGAAATATTAAATGGAGGAGTAAATACATTTACATCCTTTAAGATTAATAATAATGGAATGTCAATATCTTTTATATTACTATTATTATTATGTTTTTGTTTATATTGTTGTTATTTATGGTTTAGTGAGTTTTGGGGAGAGAATAAAACTTCTTACACCCTTTTAAATTTACCTATTTCTCAAAAGTTTATTATTTTATATAAGCTTTTAGCAGCATTTTTCTTTTATATAGCATTAGTGTTTTTTCAAATATTAGGGATTGTTATAGAATACTTTATTTTTAATGCTAGATTTCCAAAGGAATTTTTAAAATATGAAAGTTTTAAAGAACTAATAATATATTCAAAATTTAGCTTTAGTTATATTATTCCAGATTATTACTTAAATATAATTTGGCTTATTATTAGCTTAATAGCATTAGTTTTAGTTATTTTCTTATTTTCGCTTTTGACAAGAAGCTTCGGAATAAAGGGGGGAATATTAGGCGCTATAATAGGGTGTTCTTTAATATTTGTTTATTATATACTTCCAAGCATCATGCAATTATACTCCGTTGAAAGATTCTTTTGGATGATAGGAATAAGTATAGTTTATATAATTATCGGTTGGTTTGGTTCTAATTATTTATTAAAAAATAAGGTTCATGTTTAGAGGAGGTGAGTATATGAAAAAGAAAATGCCATTAATTTGTACTATGATATTTTTGTTGGGGATTTTTGTCTGGTCAGGTATAATTATAGAAGCTAACGAAAGTAATATTAAATTTTCTAATTTATATGGAGAAAGAAGTCAATTAGAGAATGTTCAGTTTAATTTAGCAAAAACTAAAGGAATAAGGAATGAAGACCTTATAATTAATAGCAAAGAGATAAAATCTGAAACTTCATTTGCTGAAAGTAGATTTAATAGTATATATTCAGGATTTGATGTCTTAGATGATAAAAAGTTCTTTAGAGGTCTATTTATTACATCTGAAACTTTTTATGAAGATAATGATGTTAAGGTAGATGTTACAGATAAATCTTATATAAATAACCCACATTTTAAAGTCAGAATTAAGTATAAGAAAACTAATACTTATGAAAATTTTGAGATTGTAAATAAGTTTAATATAAGTCAAGAATACAATATAATTGGAATTTCTTATGAAAATGATAAAATAAATATTTTATTTACTAAAAATAACAATGAAGATTTAATAATATTTGGAGAGATCAATGCAAAAACTAAAAGCTTCAATATTTCAGAACCTATAGATTTAAACAAAGAATTTAATATAGATAGTCCATACTTATTTTCTAGTAAGGGTAGAAGCTACAATGGTAAAGTTTATTTTGATATATTTGAAGATGGTGAGGAAGTCAATAATAAAAAGGATGGAAATACTATTTTAAATGGTTTATTAGAAATAAATATTAATACTAAAAAAATTAATTTATATAAGCCAGATGAAAAAATAAATAATGAAATTAAAGAAACATGTATAGATGGGCATAAAGGACAAGCATATATTCAAGGAGAGAATATTTATTTTTCTTTTTATGATAAAGAGGAAAAGAATATATCAATATTAGCTTTTAATTTTAATACTAAAGAGTTTACTTTTTATAGGGACCTTATAGAAAAATATAGATTTGAAAGATATGGCGTTAATTTTGGTGATATAGGCGGAATTCTTATAAAAGGAAATAAAGTATTTTTAGATTTAACTAATTTTAATGAGGAAGAATTAGTTTATTATAATGGATATATCAGTGTTGTGGATATAAATAGCAAAAATCCACTTTATATAGGAGAATATAATGATGGAAAGTTAAGAAGTATTAGCTTGATGGGAGGTAAGTAAAAATGTTTTTTGAAGTAAATGATAGAGAACCAATTTATCTCCAAATAATAAGACATATAAAACAATCTTTAGTTATTGGAAATTTAAAGCCAGGGGATCATATACCATCAAGAAGGGAGCTTGCAGAAATGTTAAAAGTAAATCCTAATACAGTTCAAAGAGCATATAGAGATATGGAGACTATGGGACTTATAGAAACAATAAGAAATAAACCAAGTACTATAACAGAAGATGAAGAAATATTAAAAAACATAAGAAAAGAACTTGTAGAGGATGCATTAGATGGATTTATAGAAAGTATGAAAGCTATAAAATTAACTAAGGAAGAAGTTTTAGAAATTATTAGAGAGAGATATTAAATAACTAAATGTAAGAAGCTATATAAATTTTAAACAATTTATATAGTTTCTAATTTTATATTTAGAGGAATTAAATAAGATTAAGTTTAAAGGTTATGTCAATAATAGACTATAGCCTTTATTTTTTTTATGTGTGATAATAAAAATAAATCATAAGAAGTTTATCTTAGAAACTTTAATAAAGCATATTAAACATAATAATGCTTATAAGCTAGACAGATACTACACTAAAGTGTAAAATAAATTATTAGTCAAAGTAGCATAAGAAAGGATTGATACATAAATGGAAGGAACTTGGATTGAAGTTAGAGTAATAACTAAAAGTGAGGCATTAGAACCTATATCAGGAATATTTTACGGATTAGACTGTAAGGGTGTTGCTATAGAGGATCCAAATGATATATTAGGAAGAGAACAAGGACCTTTAACTTGGGATTTTGCAGATATAAACATATTAGAACATAAGGGGAAGGTTGCTGTTGTTAAGGGTTATTTCTCAGAAGAGGATAACATTGACGACGTAATAGCTTATGTTAAGGAAAGAGTAGAAGAGTTAAAAGAGTCAGGATTAGATGTTGGTGAAGGAACAGTTGAAGCAGAAAAAATGTTTGAAGAAGACTGGGCTAATAACTGGAAGAAATACTATAAGCCAATAAAAATTGGAGAAAAAATAGTTATAAAACCAATATGGGAAGAGTATGAGCCTACTGGAGAAGAAATGGTAGTAGAATTAGACCCAGGTATGGCTTTTGGTACTGGAGACCATGAAACTACAAGAATGTGTGTTCAAGCTTTAGATAAATATGTTAAGGCTGATACTACTGTATTTGATATTGGAACAGGTTCAGGAATACTTGCTTTAGTTGCTTCTAAGCTTGGTGCAAAACATGTTATAGGAGTTGATTTAGACCCAGTTGCTGTAGATTCAGCTAAGGAAAATATATCATTTAACAACGTTGATAACATAGAAGTATTATACGGAAATCTTTTAGATGTTGTAGATGGAAAAGCTGATATAGTTGTTGCAAATATAATAGCTGAAATAATCTGCATACTAGTTGATGATGTTAAAAAAGCATTAAATAAAGATGGAATTTTCATAACTTCAGGTATAATACATGAGAGAAGACAAATGGTTATAGATAAATTAGAACAAGAAGGTTTTGAGGTTATGGAAGTTAACAAAGATGGAGAATGGAACTGTATTGTTGCTAAGTTAAAATAATTTAGTAGGGGAGTATAAAATTATGCATAAGTTTTTTACACCAGCGCATATGTTTTCAGACACTCATGCAAAAATAACAGGGGAAGATGTAAAACATATTTATAAGGTTTTAAGGGTAAAACCAGGTGAGAAGGTTGTTGTAAATAACCTTGAAAGTGAAGAGTTTTTAGGTGAGGTAGAAGAGGTTAATAAACAAGAGGTTTCTATCAAAATCTTAGAGAAGCTTGATGTAAACAATGAAAGTAATTTAAATATTACTTTATTTCAAGGAATGCCAAAGGCTGCAAAAATGGATTTAATAGTTCAAAAATGTGTAGAACTTGGTGTTTCAGAAATAATTCCAACAATAACTGATAGAGTAGACGTTAAATTAAAAGGTGAATTTAAAAAATTAGATAGATTAAATAAAATCGCTTTAGAAGCATGTAAACAAAGTAAAAGAACTCTAATACCACAAGTATTAGAACCAATGGATTTTAAAGAGGTTTTAGAAAAGATAGATGAATTAGACCTTATGGTTATTCCTTATGAAAATGCTACAGGATACGGAATAAGAGCTATGGTTAACTCTATAGAGAATAAAGATAGTATAAAAAATGTTGGAATAATGGTTGGGCCAGAAGGCGGATTTGAAGAAAGTGAAATAGAAGCCCTAAAAGAAAAAGGAGCTCATATTGTAACTTTAGGGCCAAGAATTTTAAGAACAGAGACAGCAGGATTTACCTGTATTTCTCTTATTCAGTATGAGCTTGGTGATTTAGGAGGAAATATTTAATGAAAGTTGCATTTGCTACACTAGGGTGTAGAGTTAATACATATGAATCAGAAGCAATGACTGAAAAATTTGTTAGAGAAGGCTATGAAGTTGTAGATTTTAATGAAATGGCAGATGTGTATGTAGTTAATACTTGTAGCGTAACTAACATGGGAGATAAGAAATCAAGACAAATAATAGGAAGAGCTAGAAGACAAAATCCAGAGGCTATTATAGCTGTAGTTGGATGTTATGCTCAAATAGCACCTACAGAGGTTTCAGGAATTGAAGGCGTAGATGTAGTTTTAGGTTCAAGAAATAAAGGTGAAATAGTTTATTATGTAAATAAGGCTAGAGATGAAGGCAAGCAACAAGTTAAGGTTGGCGCTGTTTTAAAGAATAAGGTTTTTGAAGACCTAAAAATTGAAGAATATAATAATAAAACTAGAGCTTTCTTAAAAATACAAGATGGATGTAATAGATTCTGTGCTTATTGCTTAATTCCATATACTAGAGGTTCTGTTTGTTCAAAAGACCCTAAGAAAGTTTTAGAGGAAATAAGAAGCTTAGCAGAGCATGGATTTAAAGAAATAATACTATCAGGAATTCATACAGCATCTTATGGTGTTGATTTAGATGAAAAAGTAACACTAGTTGATTTACTAGAAGAGATAGAAAAAATTGATGGAATAGAAAGAGTTAGAATAGGTTCAATAGATCCTACATTCTTTACAGAGGATGTTGTAAGAAGAATATTAGCTCTTAAGAAACTATGTCCTCATTTCCACTTATCACTTCAAAGTGGATGTGATGCTACTTTAAAAAGAATGAATAGAAGATACACTGCTAAAGAGTATGAAGATATAGTAAATCTTTTAAGAGACAAAATAGAAGATGTTTCTATAACAACAGACGTAATTGTTGGGTTCCCTGGAGAAACTGATGAAGAGTTTGAAGAGACTTACGAATTCTTAAAGAGAATAGCTCTTTCAAAAACTCACATATTCAAATATAGTCCTAGAAAAGGTACTAGAGCAGAGAATATGGAAAATCAAGTTGATGGAAATAAGAAAGACGAAAGAAGTAAAAAGCTTATTGAATTAAATAGAATTAATGAAAAAGCCTTTGCTGAAAAATATATAGGTGAAGTTATTGATGTTTTATTTGAGGAAGAAGTTGAATTAGGAAGTGGAGTTTACACTGGATATACAAGAAATTATATAAAGGTAAATGCTAAGGCTGATTGCAACGTTTCAGGTAAAATATTAAATGTAAAAATTAATTCTTTTGAGGGAGAAGTAGCAAAAGGTGAAATAGTATTATAAAAAGAAGATTTTTACATTCAAAATGAGTTATAATAGATAATAGATTTATTGCTTAGGAGGTGAAAATCATGTCAGATTGTATTTTTTGCAAAATAGTAGCTGGAGAAATTCCAAGCAAAAAGATTTATGAAGATGATAAAGTTTTAGCTTTTCATGATATAAGTCCAGAAGCACCAGTACATTTTTTAGTTATTCCTAAAGAACACATAGCTAGTTTAAATGAAGTTAATGAAGAAAATGCAGAAGTATTTGCACACATTTTCAAGACTATTAATAAACTAGTAAAGGAACAAGGAATTGCAGAGGATGGATACAGAGTTGTCACTAATTGCGGAGAGCAAGGAGGGCAAACAGTAGGGCATATCCATTTCCACGTTCTTGGAGGAAGAAATTTAAATTGGCCACCAGGCTAAAATTTAGATTTAACTTCTTGACATTAAAGAAAACTATGTTGTATAATATAGCGTGTGTTATTTAGCCCATGGCTGTGAATTACATTAATAATTTACGCTAGCGGAGGGAGGGATAAAGAATGTCAGAAATCAGAGTAAAAGAAAACGAATCATTAGAGCAAGCATTAAGAAGATTTAAGAGACAATGCGCTAGAGCTGGAGTTCTTTCAGAAGTAAGAAAAAGAGAACACTACGAAAAGCCAAGCGTAAAGAGAAAGAAAAAATCAGAAGCTGCAAGAAAGAGAAAATTCAAATAGTTTTTGGTTTAAATTTATAGAATAATTTCTTTTGAAAGAAGGTATACAAATGCCAACTATTAAAGAAAGACTTCAAGAAGACTGGAAGCAGGCTTTAAAGGCTAAGGATAAGTTCAAGGCTGGAGTTTTAAGCACTGCTAAGTCAGCAATACTTTTAGTCGAAAAGACTGACGGTGTTAAGCTTGAGGATGAACAGGTTATAGAAATATTAGCAAGAGAAATCAAGCAAAGAAGAGAAGCTGCGCTTGAATTCGAAAAGGGAAATAGACAGGATCTAGTTGATCAAAACAATAGTGAGATTGCAATCTTGTTAGATTACCTTCCTCAGCAGTTAAGTGAAGAAGAAATAAAAGATATCATAAAGCAAGCAGCTGAAGAAGTGGGCGCAAATAGCATGAAAGACATGGGAAAAGTTATGTCAAAGGTTAGACCGCAAACAGTTGGTAGAGCTGATGGTAAACTTGTAAGTCAATTAGTTAAAGAATATTTAAATAAGTAAGAGAGTTCTAATGAACTCTCTTTTATTTTTATAATTTTAAGTTAAGCTTAAAAATGACATTATTAATAATTAGAAGTTTTTAAAGAAAACTTTTTAAATTGTTTTAAAAGGCATATATATAGCTAGAAGGGCTATGTATATGCCTTTTTATATTTCTTAGTTTTTTTATATAAGAATAAAAAAATATAAATTTTCATAGATTTAGTATGAAAATATTTTATGGGAGGTATAGTTGTGGGTGATAAATTAAGACAGGTAACTAACAAAATTGCAGAGGAATTAGATTTACCTAAGGAGATAATAAATGGTGAGCCTAAAATAGTTGTACATGGAAAAAGTGAAATTATTATAGAAAATCATAAGGGCATAGAGGTCTTTAAGGAAAATGAAATTAAGATTAATAGTAATTTAGGGGTTATTACAATTGAGGGAGTAAAGTTAGAGATAAGATTTATAGGTACTGAAACTATTGCCTTAACAGGAAAGCTTAAGAATTTAACTTTTGAGGAGGCATAAGATGAATTTGGAGTTTTTAAAAAAAGGACAAGTGAAAGTTGAGATAAAAACTTTTGATATAAATAAACTTTTAAATGTTTTATGGAGAAACGGTATAAATGTTGAAAATGTAAAGAAAATAGATGTAGTAACAGTAACCTTAAATGTAGATTACTCTGATTATGGAAAGTTAAAAAGCTATGTTAAAAGGCTTAATGGAAAGGTAAAAATAATATCATCAAAAGGAATGATATTTTTCTTGTCTAGAGCTAAAAAGTCTATAAGCATATTTGTAGGAGTTTTAATATTTTTAGTAGGTTTATATATTTATTCAGGTTTTATATGGAGAATAGATATAGAGACAAAGAAAAATATAGCTCCTTTCGAAATAAGAACCATGTTAAATGATTTTGATATTAAACCAGGAGTTAAGAAAAGTAGTGTAAATGTTTATGGATTAGAAAGAAAATTAGAAAATGGACATGGAGACATAATGTGGGTAAATGCTCGTATAGAGGGTGGAACTTTAAAAATAAAGGTTGAGGAAAAGGTTAGTCCAAAAATAAAAGAAGAAAATGAAAATAAAGAGTTTAAGAATATAGTTGCATCTATGGATGGGGAAATAAAAAGAATATACACAACTTCAGGAACAGCTGTTGTAAAGGAAGGCGATGTGGTTAAAAAGGGAGATATTTTAATAATACCACAGCAAGGAATAGAAGGTAGTGAATATGAAGTTGATGCTGAAGGAGAAGTTACAGCTAATACTTTTTATGAAAAGACTATAGAACTGCAAGTTGAAGGAAAAAAAGAGGAAAGAACAGGGGAGGTAGATAGTGATATTTACTTAGAAATAATGGGCAAGAAAATTTATCTAAAAAAGCCTACTAAAGAGTTTAGTAAGTATGATAAAATAGAAAGTACAGGAAAGTTTATAAATAGAAACTTATACTATGAGAAAATAGACAAAGACATAGTTGATAATAAGGAAACCATAATAAATAAAGCTGTTGAGTTAATGAAAAACTCAATAAACAAAGAGATAAGTAAGCAATCCAAAATAGTTGATAATATAATTACAACTGAAGATTTAGGGGATGGGAAGATTAGATTAAAGGTTCTTTTCGTAGTAGAACAAAATATAGCTTTAATTTACTAGATAAATTAGGACCTAATGAGGAGAAGATGAGTAATTATGGGGAAATTTAAGGAAAAAACATTTAATGTATTTAAAGATTATAGAAAGATAATCTTATATATAATAACCTTTATAGTTTTATACTGTACTTTAATGACTGGTATAATAACTAGAAAGTACGATTTAAAGGTAGGAGATATACCTAAGTCTGATATTAAGGCTCATAGAGAAATTATTGATGAATCAGCTACTGAAGCTAGAAAAAAAGAAGCTGAAGAAAAGGTTGATAAGCAGTATTCTTTAAGGACAGATGTTCAAAAACAAAGTGAAGAAAAGATAAAAGATTATTTTTCTTCAGTTGAAAAAGTTTTAGCTCAAGATAAGACAGAAGAAGAAAAGGCTAAACTTATTCCTAGAACACCATTTAAAATAACAGATATACAGGCAAATAAAATTGCTTCAATGAATGATCAAGGTATTAAGAAGTTAGAAAATGTATGTATAGATGCTCTAAATAAGGCATATGAGGCACCTATTGAAGATGGAAATGAGCAAGACTTAAAGGAAGCTAAAAAAGAATATACAGATTTTATATCTTCTAGTGATTTAAATGATTTAGAAAAAACTATTGCATTAAACTTTGTTAGTGTAATAGAGCCAAACTTTTTCTATGATAAAGAAAAAACTGATGAATTAATAAAAGAAACATTAAAGCAAGTTCCGCCAGTTATGATAAAGAAAAATCAAATAGTAGTAAGTGAGGGGGAGCCAGTTACAGCGCACCAATTAGAACTTTTAGGAACTTTAGGCTTATTAAGTGATTCAGCTTCTGCACTATATATTTATATTGCTTTAGGAGTTTTAGTAATAATAGTTATGTATCTTCAATATGGATACATACATAAGTATTATCCAGCTATAAATAAAGAGTTTTCCAAAATAGTTATGATAAGCATATTAAATGTATTTCCAGTAATACTAGCTAGACTTTTTGGTATGATGTCAAACTATATAATACCATTAGCATGTATGCCTATGCTTATAACACTTCTACTAAATTACAAAATATCACTAGTATTTAGTATGTTAAATGTAATTTTAATAGGAGGGGCAGTAGGATTTAATCCTAATATAATAATCCTTGCTATTTTAAATGTTGTTTTAGGAGGAACATTACTTAGAAAAATGCAACAGAGAAATGATATATTATATTCCTCAATAACTGTTGCAGTTTTAAGTTCAATATTAACTTTTAGTGTTGGTACTTTAACAACTAATAACTTTATGGAAATACTTGCAGATAGCACATTTGCAGCAGCAGGAGCTATACTTTCTGGAATACTTACAATAGGTGTTTTACCATTTTTTGAGTCAACATTTGATATAGTAACTAATGCTAAATTATTAGAATTATCTAATCCTAATAATCCATTACTTAAAAAATTACTTATGGAGGCTCCAGGAACATATCATCATAGCATTTTAGTAGCAAACTTAGCAGAGTTAGCTGCAGAGCAAGTGGGAGGAAATCCACTATTAGCTAGAATAGGAGCTTATTATCATGATGTTGGCAAAACTAAGAGACCTTATTTCTTTAGAGAAAATCAGTTTGGAAAGAAAAATCCACATGATAGGTTAAAACCAGAAATAAGTAGTAAAATAATAATATCCCATGTTAAAGAGGGTTCAGAATTAGCAAAGGAATATAATTTACCTAAGACTATACATGATTTTATAGTTACCCATCATGGAGAGACTTTAGTTAAATATTTTTATTTAACAGTGAAAAATAACTCTGAAAATCCAGATGAGGTTAAGGAAGAGGATTTTAAATATCCAGGACCAAAACCTATGAGCAAAGAACAAGGAATTGTTATGTTAGCAGATTCAACAGAGGCAGCTGTAAGATCAATTAATGAACCAACTGAAGAGAAAATTGAAAAAATGGTCAATAATATTATTGATGATAAGTTAGCAACTGGACAACTAGATAATTGTGATCTTACTCTTAGAGATATAAGTAAGATAAAGAAATGTTTCCTAAAGGCATTAAATGGAATACATCATGAAAGAATAGAGTATCCAGATGATAACAAGAAGGAGAAAAAATAAAATGATATTCATAGATAATAGACAGAATAAATTTGATGTTACAGAAGAATTAACTAAGAAGTTAGAAGAAGTTATTTCTTTTGTGCTAAAAGAAGAGAAAGTTAAAGAGGACTGTGAAGTTTCTTTAGTATTTGTAGATAATGAAGAAATTAGAGGAATAAACAGTGAAACTAGAGGAATAGATAGAGCAACTGATGTTTTATCATTTCCAATGATTGATTATCCAGAGGATAAAGTTTATAAAGATGTTTATTTAGAACATGAATTTGATAAATGTTATTTTGATGGAGATGAACTTATCTTAGGAGATATAGTTTTATCACTAGAAAGAACAAAAGAACAAAGTATTGAGTTTAATCACTCATTTGAAAGAGAGGCTTGCTACTTAGTAACTCACTCAGTTTTACACCTTTTAGGTTATGACCATATGGAAGAGGAAGAAAAGGCTAGAATGAGAGGAAGAGAAGAGGAGTTACTTGGTAAGTTAAATATAACAAGGGAAAGCTAAGGTATGAGAATGGTTTAGGAGAATATTATGAAGGTAAGAAAACTTATTGATAGCTTTAATTATGCAATAGATGGTATAATATATGCCTTAAGAACTCAGAGAAATATGAGAATACATTTTATAGTAGCTTTAATTATATTATCAGCTTGCTTTGTTTATGATATAAGCAAAATAGAGTTTATAATATTAGCCATAACAATAACTATGGTAATAGCAGCAGAATTAGTTAATACTGCTATAGAAAGCGCTATAGATCTAAGTACAAATTACTATCATCCTTTAGCTAAAGTAGCTAAAAACACAGCAGCTGGGGCAGTGCTTATAACTGCAATAAATGCTGTCTTAGTGGGGTATATTATATTTTGGGATGAACTTACCAATATAACTTTTAGAATTATGGATAGAGTAAAAGAAACAGAGCCTTATATTATATTTATTGTATTAGCCATAGTGTGCATCGTTGTGGTTGCTGCAAAGGCTTATTTTGGAGAAGGAACCCCATTAAAGGGTGGAATGCCTTCAGGACATAGTGCTATAGCCTTTTCCATAGCTACGGCTATATCACTTATAAGTAATTCTCATATTATAATTATACTTAGCTATTTAATGGCTCTAATAACGGCCCAGAGCAGAGTGGATTCAGAAGTCCATAGTGTGTGGGAGGTTGTTGCAGGAGCAATATTAGGAACGCTTATAACAATTTTAATTTTTAAAATATTCAGTTGATAAATTTTTAGTGTCTAGATTTTAGGATGGAGGATGAATTATTATGAAAAAAGAACTTATAAAAAAAGCTTTAGAGGCAAGAGAATTAGCATATTGTCCATATTCAAATTTTAAGGTAGGTGCAGCTGCTTTATTTGAAGATGGTAAAATATATACAGGATGCAATGTTGAAAATGCATCATTTGGAGCAACAAACTGTGCTGAGAGAACTGCTATATTTAAGGGAGTTTCAGAAGGAGCAAGAGTCTTAAAGGCTATGGCTTTAGTAGGAGATTTAAATTCATACACATATCCATGTGGTATATGCAGACAAGTAATAGTAGAGTTTGCAGAAGATAAAGATATAAAAATATTCATAGTAAAAAGTGAAGATGATTATATAGAGACAACATTAGATGAAATTTTACCTGGATCTTTTACTAAAAAGGATCTGGAAAAATAGGAGGAAATATGTTTAAATCAGGATTTATAACAATTGTTGGTAGACCAAATGTAGGTAAGTCAACATTAACAAACTTATTGATGGGAGAAAAACTTTCAATTGTTTCTAATAAACCACAAACAACAAGAAATAACATTCAAACAATATTAACTGGAGATGACTATCAAATGATTTTCGTTGATACTCCAGGGATACATAAGCCTAAACATAAATTAGGTGAGTATATGGTAAATAGTGCTACAGATTCTATAAAAGATGTAGATTTAGTATTATTTTTAAGTAATCCATGTGAGGAAGTTGGTAGAGGAGATAAGTTTATAATAGAGCAGCTTAAAAATCAAAAAGCTCCTGTTATATTCGTATTAAACAAAGTTGATGAGAGTTCACCAGAAAAGGTTGCTAAAACTTTAGAATTATTCTCAAAAGAATATGACTTTGCAGAAATGATTCCAATATCAGCTATGAAAGCTAAAAATACAGATAAACTTTTAGAACTTATGGTTAAATATTTACCAGAGGGTCCTAAATACTATCCAGATGACATGATAACAGATGTTCAAGAAAGATTTGTTGTAGCAGAGATAGTTAGAGAAAAGGCTCTTAAAAATCTAAGCCAAGAAGTTCCTCATGGTATTGCTGTAGATGTTATACAAATGAAACAAGATGATAACGGAAAGTATAACATAGAAGTAGATTTAATATGTGAAAAAGCATCTCATAAAGGAATAATAATTGGTAAAAATGGTCAAACACTTAAGAAGATAGGTTCTACAGCTAGATATGAATTAGAAAGATTCTTAAGAGCAAAAGTAAATATAAAAATATGGGTAAAAGTTAGAAAAGAGTGGAGAGATAATACTTCACTATTAAAGGAATTAGGTTATAAAAAACTTAAATAGGAGGGATAGCTTCTGGCACTTATAGAGAGTGGTGGAGTTATCATTAAGGCTCAAGATTATAAAGAGAACGATAAATTGCTTTGGATTTTTACCGAGAAAATGGGTAAGATAACAGCTATAGCTAAGGGTGCAAAGAAAAGTAAAAGTAAACTCTTTTCATTAACGCACCCTTTGTGCTATGGCGATTATTTATTATTCAAGGGAAAGGGTTTATATAGGTTATCTGAAGGGAAAATAAGAACTTCCTTTCAGACATCTTTAACTGACCTAGAAAAGCTTACTTATGCATCTTACTTATGTGAGCTTATTGATATATCACTACAGGATGAAGAAGAAAATTTTAATTTATATAAAGAGTTCATAACCTGTCTTTATTTAATAAATACTGAGGCTATAAGTTATGAACTATTAATAAGAGCTTTTGAGCTTAAATTATTAAAATACACTGGGTATGGATTAAGATTTGATAATTGTGTGTTTTGTAAAAATAAATTAAGTGTTTCAAACTACATTAGTTTAAGATATTTTGGAGGCGTTTGTGATAAATGTCCCAAGGAACATGGACTTTACATAAATAAAGCTACATATAATGCCTTAAGATTCTTAAATAATACTTCTTTGGATAAAGTATATAGATTAACATTAACAGAAGAGGTTAAGGCAGAACTTTTTAAGGTTACTAGTTTTATAATATCTTCTGTATATTCAAGAAAACCTAAAAGTTTAGAAATGTTAAAGTTTATAAAGGAGTGATTTACATGAGTGAAATAACATTAGAAAAAGTAGACCAAGTAATAGAAAGAACATATGCTACTTACGCAGAAGCTAAAGAGGCATTAGAAGCTTGTGATGGTGATGTTGTTAATGCATTAATATATATTGAGAAAAAAAGAGAAGAAGAGAGTAAAGTAGAAGAAAAGGTAATGGAAGAAAAAGCAGAAAGCTTTGAAGATATAAAAAAATTCTTAAAGGATTTAATTGATAAGGGAAATGTATCTAGAATAAGAATTCTTAAGGATGAGAAGGTATTAACTGATATGCCAGTTAATGCAGGAATAGCTGCTGGAGCCATTGCTGTAATATTTCCAAGTATATTAGCACTAAGTGTAGTAGCTGCTATTGCAACAAAGATTACAATAGAAATAACTAAAGCTGATGGAAGCGTTGAGATTGTAAATAAAATAGTTAAAAATGCAGCTAATGATATTAAAGGGAAAGCATTTGGACTAAAGGAAAAAGCTTTTAGTGTAGCAAATGACATGAAAGAAAAAAAAGAAAATGGAAAAACAAATGAGAATAAAATAAACAAATTTCATAAACATAATAAGTTAGAAAATGAAACAAGTTTTACATATACAGTAAAATTTGATGATGTTAACTAGCAAATAAATGTAAAATAAAGGAATATGGAATAAAGAGGAAAAAACTATATGATTTTAAGTGATAATTATCAGATTTGAATGATTTTTCAGAAAATTTGCTATACTAAAAAGATTTAGGTTGTGTTACAATTAATATATAAAAAGTCACTTTAATATAAAATATCCTTTTTGTTCCTAGTTTATTTAAGGAAGGAGCATTCAAATTGAAATTAACACCGAGGCAGGAAGAAATAGTTAGACTTGTAAAAGAGGGTCAACCAATAACTTCAGAAGCTTTAGCAGGAAAGTTAGGGGTTACAAGAGCAGCCTTAAGACCAGATCTTGCTATACTTACAATGATTGGCGTATTAGATGCAAGACCAAAGGTTGGGTATGTATATTCAGATAAACCTTCGAACAGTTTCATCTATGAAAAAATAAAAAATATAAAGGTTAAAGACATAATGTCTAAACCGGTTACAGTATGTGAAGAAACTATGCTTCATGATGCTATAGTACATCTATTTTTAAATGATGTAGGAACTATGTTTGTAGAAAATGGAGGAGTTCTAACAGGAGCTGTTTCCAGAAAAGACTTTTTAAAAGTCGCTATAGGAGGAACAGATATTTATAAAGTTCCTGTTGGTGTTATAATGACAAGAATGCCTAACATAGTATGTGCTGTAGAAGAAGATTGCGCTTTTGATGTAGCAAAAAAGATAATAGAACATGAAATAGACTCCGTACCAGTTGTAAAAAGAATTGAAGAAAATGAGGGAAAAGAGAGATTAGAGATCATAGGAAAAATTTCTAAGACTAACATAACAAAGTTGTTTGTTAAGCTTGGAGAAAATTAAATTTATGGTTAAAAAGAAAGATTAAATGGGTAACTATCGGGGGTAATACTCTGTTAGTATATAAAAATTCAACTATAGTATTGAACGGAGGAGTATTGAGATGGAAAAAAAGCAGTATGTTTATCTTTTTAATGAAGGTAACGCAAGTATGAAAAATTTATTAGGTGGAAAAGGTGCTAACTTATCCGAGATGACTATTTTAGGAATACCAGTTCCACAAGGATTTACAGTAACAACTGAAGCATGTAACAAGTATTATGAAGATGACAAAAAGATTTCTCAAGATATTATTGAAGAGATTGAAAATAAAATGTCCGAGTTAGAAAAAATAACTGGCAAAAAGTTTGGTTCTCTTGAAAATCCATTATTAGTATCAGTTAGATCAGGGGCAAGAGTTTCAATGCCAGGTATGATGGATACAATTCTAAACCTTGGATTAAATGATGAATCAGTAGAAGCTATGGCTAAATTAACAAATAACCCAAGATTTGCTTATGATTCATATAGAAGATTTATCCAAATGTTTGCTGATGTTGTAATGGGTGTTGAAAAGAGACTTTTTGAAGATTTATTAGATGAAGTTAAGGAAGAAAAGGGTTATAAAATAGATACCGATTTAACAGCAGAGGATTTAAAAGATTTAGTAGTAAAATTTAAAGCGCTTTATAAGAAGGAAAAGGGAGAAGATTTCCCAAGTAATCCAAAAGAACAACTTATAGAAGCTGTTACAGCTGTATTTAGATCATGGAATAATCCAAGAGCTATCGTTTATAGAAGATTAAATGATATTCCAGGAGAATGGGGTACAGCAGTTAACGTTCAAGAGATGGTATTTGGAAATAAGGGAGAAACTTCAGGAACTGGAGTTGCATTCTCAAGAAACCCAGCTAATGGTGATAATGAGTTATATGGTGAGTATTTAATGAATGCTCAAGGTGAGGATGTTGTTGCAGGTATAAGAACACCAGAGCCAATAAGCCATTTAGAAGCTCAAAATCCTGAAATATATAAGCAATTTACAGATATAGTTAATACATTAGAAAAGCATTATAGAGATATGCAAGACATGGAATTCACAATAGAAGATGGAAAGTTATATTTCCTTCAAACTAGAAATGGTAAGAGAACTGCTCAAGCAGCTTTAAAAATAGCTGTTGATTTAGTTGAAGAGGGAATGTTAACTAAGGAAGAGGCTATATTAAAAGTTGAGCCTAAACAATTAGATACATTACTTCATCCTGCTTTTGCATCTGATGGCTTAAAAGAAGCTAAAATAGTTGCAAAGGGATTACCAGCATCACCAGGAGCTGCCTGTGGTAAAATAGCTTTCACAGCTGAAGAAGCTAAGGAAAGAAAAGCAAATGGTGAAAAGGTTGTATTAGTAAGATTAGAGACTTCACCAGAAGATATAGAAGGTATGATTGCTGCAGAAGGTATCTTAACTGTTAGAGGAGGAATGACTTCTCATGCAGCCGTTGTAGCAAGAGGAATGGGTACTTGCTGCGTAGCAGGATGTGGAGAATTAAAAGTTAATGAAGAAGCTAGAACTTTAGAAGTTAATGGACAAGTATTAACCTTTGATGATTACATCTCAATAGACGGTTCAACAGGACACATCTATGCTGAACAAGTTAAGACAGTATCTCCAGAAATCACAGGACATTTCGCTACATTTATGGGATGGGCTGATGAAATAAGAAAGTTAAAGGTTAGAACTAATGCTGATACACCAAGAGATACTAGACAAGCTGTTGAATTTGGTGCAGAAGGTATTGGATTATGTAGAACTGAGCATATGTTCTTTGCCGAGGATAGAATTTTAGCTGTTAGAGAAATGATCTTAGCTAAGAATGAGGATAGTAGAAGAGTTGCATTAGAAAAACTTCTGCCAATGCAAAGAGAAGACTTTATAGGAATGTATGAAGCTTTAGAAGAAAGACCAGCTACAATCAGATTCTTAGATCCACCTCTACATGAATTCTTACCAAGTGAAGAGGAAGATATAAATGCCTTAGCTAAAGAGATTGGAGTAAGTCCAGCTGAGATTAAGAATGTAGTTGCTGAATTACATGAATTTAACCCAATGATGGGTCATAGAGGATGTCGTTTAGCAGTATCTTATCCAGAGATAGCTGAAATGCAAACAAGAGCTGTAATAGAGGCTGCCATAGAAGTTAAGAAGAATAAAGGATACAATATAGTTCCTGAAATAATGATTCCTTTAATAGGTGAAATAAAAGAATTAAAGTATGTTAAAAATGTAGTTGTTGAAACAGCTAAGACAGTAATGGAAGAGAAGGGTGTTCAATTAGATTATAAGGTTGGAACAATGATTGAAATTCCAAGAGCTGCTTTAACAGCTGATAAGATAGCAGAAGAGGCTGAGTTCTTCTCCTTTGGAACAAATGACTTAACTCAAATGACCTTTGGATTCTCAAGAGATGATGCAGCTAAGTTCTTAAAAGATTACTATGAAAAAGGAATATATGAGCAAGATCCATTTGCTAAATTAGACCAAGAAGGCGTTGGAGAGCTTATGAGAATTGCTTGTGAAAAAGGTAAAGCAACAAGACCTGATATTAAATTAGGTATATGTGGAGAACATGGTGGAGATCCTTCATCTGTTGAATTCTGCCACAACTTAGGATTAAATTACGTAAGTTGTTCACCTTATAGAGTTCCATTAGCAAGACTTGCAGCTGCACAAGCACAAGTTAAAAATAAAAGATAATAAATAAGATTATATAAAATAAAGGAGTATTCATTATGAATACTCCTTTATTTAAACTTTAATTTTAAATTCAGTAGAAAATAATGTTCTAAGTTCTCCAACAAATCTAACTTGAGCATAAGTATCTAGTGCTACTTCCTTAAGAGATTCTACAAACATTGATTTATTACATTTTTTTATGTTATTATAATAGTCCTTTGATAAGCGCCAATATTTTTGTGGAAATGCTAGGTATGAAAAAACATATTTGAAGTCATCCTCTGTAAGAGGAGCAATTGAATTATATGTTTTAAGTATCTTTCTTGTTAAGTCTATATCCCAATTAGTATTTGATCTTTTTAATAAGCGTCTCATGAAATAACATAAATCATACATAGAATAAGTTAAAGATGCTTTATCAAAATCGATTACCCAAACATCAGTATTATCAATTAAAATATTTTTATTTACATAATCTCCATGGCAAAGAGATCTACTTAAATTTTTGTCATTAATAGAACCTGAAACTAAGAGAGCTTCTTTAGCTAGATAAATATTTTCATCAAAAACATCTAAAAATATTGATGAAAATTTGTCCTTATGTTTCATTTTAGTTGCAGTATTAAATGATGAAAGAATCTTATTAAAGTGTTTTAATGTGGATATGTAGAGACTATCAAATCCAGTTTTAATTAAACTACCTTCAATTGCTTTAAAGTTTCTTGAACAATTATGCATTTTAGCTAGATTTTCTATGGATAGTAAGATATGTTGTAAATTATCGAAGTTACATTTTTCACCTTTAACCCATGGACAAAGCATAAAAAGCATATTATTTGCTTTAACAAATCTACCATTAAACTTTGAAGGGAGCATTTTGGGAAGCTTAATTTCATTTCTAGCAAACCATTCCATAACTGAATATATGAATAAGAGAGTCCCTTCATCATAATAAACCTTTTTTAAGCAAAAAGTATTTTTAGGATTATTAATATCATCAATTAATTTATAAACAGCTCTATTTTTATCTGTATTTTTAAATTTTATATTTTCTATAGAATAGTTTTCTAAATTATACATAGGTAAAACTATGGATTCTACAGCATTAAAAATTTCATCAGCTTCATTAAACTTTTTAGAATGCTTTCCCATGATTAACCTCCTAATAAAAAATTCCTTATTATAAGAATATTATGATTAACTTTAGATTATACTTTAAAATGTGAAATACTTTGATTTAAAGTCAAAAAAATTCATTGAGAGTTTATTTTAGAAAAAAGATATAAAGTTTTAAATCTCTAGAATTATAAAAGGATTTTAAATAGGCACATAGAATATATATAGTAGGTGATGCTATGAAAATAAGAGAGAATATTGAAAATTTTGAAAGAATAAAGTTAAATAAAGTCGCAAAGTTCTCAGATGAATCCGTAGGAAGAGAACGCTTAGAAGAACCAGATGAGATAAGAACCTGTTTTATGGTAGATAGGGATAGAATAATTCATAGTAAATCTTTTAGAAGATTAAAAAGAAAAACTCAGGTTTTTATAAGAACTTATGGGGATCATTATAGAACAAGGCTTGTTCATACTTTAGAAGTTTCTCAAGTAGCAAGGACTATAGGAGTAGCTCTGTCATTAAACGAATATTTAATAGAGGCTATTGCTTTAGGTCATGATTTAGGGCATGCAGCTTTTGCTCATATTGGAGAGGATGTTTTAAATGATTTTCTTCCAGGTGGGTTTAAGCATAATGAACAAAGTGTTAGAGTAGCAAAAAGGATAGAGAAAAATGGATTAGGTCTTAATTTGACCAAAGAAGTTTTAGATGGAATATTAAATCATAGTGGTTTTTCAAATGTTAGTAAGGTAGCAGGAACTTTTGAAGGACAAGTAGTTAGATTTGCAGATAAAATAGCATATGTAAATCATGATATAGACGATTCAATTAGAGCGGGAATTTTGAAAGAAGAGGATTTACCTAAGAATATTATTGAAATCTTAGGTGCTACTGGCAGTGAAAGAATAGACACTTTAGTTAAAGATTGTGTTTTTAATACAATTGATAACATAGATAAAGGGGAACCTAGGGTATCTTTAAGCAATGAAATAGGAGATGCCTTTGTTCAGCTTAGAAAATTTTTGTTTGATAATATATATTTAGGGAAATACTTAGAGGATGAGAGGAAAAAAGCAGAATTTGTACTAGAGAAGGTTATAGAATATTATTATAAGAATTGGGGAGAAATGCCAGATCTATATAGAAATATATGTGAAGAAGAAGGAATACATAGAGGGGTTACGGATTACGTTGCAGGAATGACAGATGATTACTGTACAAATGAGTTCAATAAAATATATATTCCAAAGTTTGTGATGTATTAAATATTTTTGGAATAATTAGGGCTAAATATTGCTAAAATATAATTATTATGCGTTTACACTTGAAAAATATTAAAAAAAAAGTTATATTTAAAATTTGAGAAGGATTTTATCAATTGATGTCGAATAATAATTAATTGTCAAAAAATATTAAGAAGGTGAGTAGATTTCTTGCGAATTTCAGAAGAAATTATAGAAAAAGTTAAAGAGCAGAACGATATTGTTGATGTTGTTTCTGATGTGGTAAGACTAAAAAGAGCTGGAAGAAATTTTTCTGGTTTATGTCCATTCCATAATGAAAAAAGTCCATCTTTTAGTGTTTCTCCTGACAAACAAATATTTAAGTGCTTCGGATGTGGGGAAGCTGGAAATGTAATAAGTTTTGTTATGAAAACTAAAAATTTAAATTTTGTAGATGCTGTTAAAGAGTTAGCTGATAGGGCTAATATAATAATACCAATAGAAGATGGTAAGCAAAGCGAATCTCAAAAGAAAAAGCAGGTTTTATATAACATAAATAAGCAAGCTGCTAGATATTACTTTTCTAATCTTCAAAATAATAAGGAAGCTAAGGAATATTTTTTAAGAAGGGGAATAAAAGAAAATATATTAAAAAGCTTTGGTCTTGGATACGCTAAAGAAGGGTGGCAAAATACCATAAACTATCTTAGAAAACAAGGCTTTAGTAATGAAGCTATTGAGGCAGCTGGATTAGGGATTAAGAGTGAAAAGGGAACTTTTTATGATAGATTCAGAAATAGAGTTATTTTTCCTGTATTTGACTACAAAGGGAGTGTAATAGGTTTTGGTGGTAGAGTTTTAGATGATTCTAAACCAAAATATTTAAACTCTCCAGAAACCTTAGTCTTTCACAAAGGAACTAATCTATATGCTTTAAATTTTGCTATAAAGCATGGATTAAATGAAAGAACATTAATAATAGTTGAAGGATATATGGATTGTATATCACTTCACCAATATGGAATAACTAATGTAGTTGCTTCTTTAGGTACTGCATTGACAGACAATCAAGCTAGATTATTAAAAAGGTATGTAGACAGAGTAATAATATCATATGATGCAGATATTGCTGGACAAATGGCTACTATACGTGGACTTGAGATATTGCAAAATGCAGGATTAGATGTTAGAGTACTAACTGTACCAAAAGGCAAAGATCCAGATGAATTTATAAGAGCTAATGGTAAAGAGGCTTTTATAAAGTTAATTCAATCTGCAAAAAAACTTATAGATTATAAGCTTCATAGGGCTAGAATTGGTATAGATTTTTCAGATAATAATGGATTAATAAAATATGCTGAAAGAGTTGTTAATATACTATCAGATCTAAATCCTATAGAAAAAGATGTCTACATAAAGAGAATTTCAGAAGAAACATCCATAAAAGAACAAGCATTTTATGATTTATTAAATAAAAAATTAATAAATAGCAATAAAAACCATGAAAATGTGAATAATAAGGAAGAATATGGAACAAAATTATATGTAGAACCTCCTTATGTTAAATGTGAAAGAAGTGTTTTAAAGCTTCTTTGTATGGAGGAAAACCATTCATTAGTAAAGAAATACTTAGAAGATGACGATTTAATATCTCCTAATATTAAATCCTTAGAAAAGATAATCAATGATTCAATTGAGGAAATAGGATTTAATAACTTAGGAAAACATGTGGAAGCTAAGTGTGAAGATCCAAAAGTTTTAAAGGAATGGTTAGAAGTAAAAGACTTACTTATTCTAGATCATTCTTCTAATATAGAAGTTCTTGTTAGAGATTATATTAATCTTATTAGAAAATATAAGTTAGAGCAAGAACAGACTACTGTACTTAAAGAATTAAAAAGATGTGAACAAAACAATATGTTTAAAGAGTCACTTGATTTAGTGAAAAGAGCTAAAGAAATAAGTGATAAATTAAAAGAACTAGAAAGGAGTAAGTAGTTTTAATGGCGGAAGGAGGTAATAAAATGAAAGCTAAAACAACAAAAGCAAAAAAAGGTGAAGGTAAAGAAAAAGTTGACAAAATGGTCTTAGTAAAAAGACTTATAGATAAAGGTAAAAAAAGCGGTTCATTGACTTACAAGGAGATAATGGATGAGCTTGATGAAATAGAATTAAACCCAGAACAAATAGAGAAAATCTATGAGGTTCTAGAATCAATGGGTATAGAGGTCATAAGTGAAATAGAGCAAGAAGAGGAAGAGGAGGAAGAATTAGATCTTTCTGTTCCAGAAGGTATTGCTATTGATGACCCTGTAAGAATGTACTTAAAAGAAATAGGTAAAGTTCCACTATTATCATCAGAGGATGAAATAGAACTTGCTAAAAAAATAGAAGAAGGAAGCAACTATGCTAAGAAAAAATTAGCAGAGGCTAACTTAAGACTTGTTGTAAGTATAGCTAAAAGATATGTTGGTAGAGGAATGTTATTCCTAGATCTTATACAAGAAGGTAACTTAGGTCTTATAAAGGCTGTTGAAAAATTTGATTACAGAAAAGGGTATAAGTTCTCAACATATGCTACATGGTGGATAAGACAGGCAATAACTAGAGCTATTGCTGACCAAGCAAGAACTATAAGAATACCAGTTCATATGGTAGAAACTATAAATAAACTTATAAGAATACAAAGACAATTAGTTCAAGAGTTAGGAAGAGATCCATTACCAGAGGAATTATCAAAACAAATGGATATGCCAGTAGATAAGGTGAGAGAAATCTTAAAGATAGCTCAAGAACCAGTTTCATTAGAAACTCCAATTGGTGAAGAGGAAGATTCACATTTAGGTGACTTTATACCAGATGATGATGCTCCAGCACCAGCAGAAGCAGCAGCATTTACAATGTTAAAAGAACAATTAATAAATGTTTTAGATACTTTAACTCCTAGGGAGGAAAAAGTATTAAGATTAAGATTTGGATTAGATGATGGAAGAGCTAGAACTCTTGAAGAAGTTGGTAAAGAATTCAACGTAACTAGAGAGAGAATTAGACAGATTGAAGCAAAAGCTTTAAGAAAATTAAGACATCCAAGTAGAAGTAAAAAGTTAAAAGATTATTTAGATTAGTATCTTAAGATTAGTGCCTTAAAAGGTGCTAATCTTTTTTTTAGTTAATACTTTAAAAGTTTTAATGTTATATAAGGTGAGATTTTCAAATTATATGAAAAAGATTCTGAGTTTAAGGTAAGGAATAGATAAAAATTATGATTCATATAAAGTATAGAGGTAATAATAAAAGCTAAGAGCTAGTTTCTGAATAAAGCTTTATTTTATGATATAATTACAATGAGGTGAAGTAGTAAATGACAAAATTTAAGGCTAGAAGAGGCCATGGCGTATTTGAAGTCTTGGCATATCTTTTATTAGGAAATGCACTATTAATCATATTAAATAACATAGTCAATGGTTATTTAGAGAGGAACTTAGTAATAGTATCAAGCTTTGTTTATAGCATTGTATGCATTTATTACATTTTACTTGATTTATCCTTGGTTTACGAAGTTAATGATGATTACATTGAAATAAATTGTTTTAAAGGATTAAAAAAATTTAGGATAAATTTTAAAGATGTAAATGGTTTTTTAGAACAAGATAAAGTTATAAATGGATTTAAATTATCTGGTTTTGGAAAACATAAATATTGTTTTGGTAGATGTGTTGTTCATAATGTAGGAATTGCTCGCATGTTTGTAACTTCTAGTAAGAGGGTTATATATATACATACAGAGGATATAAGTTATGGATTATCTCCAGATGAATTTGAAAAGTTTAAAGAATTAATAGTATCAAAGGGCATAAAGGAAGAAAGTTTCAAGGTTAAAGTTAATAATGCAAGAGCAATAATAAGGGATAAGGGATTTTATATTCCTTTTATAATAACGTCCTTATTAATACTAGGTATTATATTAATACCTTCTATATTATATTTATCAGGAGCTATGCCTGATAAAATGCCAATTGATTTTAGTGCACATTTTATACCTTGTACTATTGGAAGTGCGAAGGATTTTGTAGGAAGACAAATTATATATGGAATAATGAATATGATTCTGTTAGTATGTATTTATTATGCAAGTCATTTTTGTGCTAAATATGATAAAAAGTTAGCTCAAAGATATATTTATTTGTCTTTAATAATATCATTGGTGTTTTTAGTTTCTCAAATACAAACACTAGTAAATTATTTGTAGAAAGTGGGATAAGATGGAGTTAAGTAAGAGATTAAAAAGAATAGCAGAACATGTTGATAAATGTGAAAGTGTAGCTGATATAGGTACAGATCATGGATACATACCTATATATTTAGTTAAAGAAGGAATATGCAAAAAAGCAATAGCTTCAGATATAAATAAAGGACCTATAGAAAAAGCAAAGGTTAATGTTGCTTTTGAAGGGGTTTCAGATAAGATTAAATGCCTTTTAGGACCAGGGCTTAATCCTTTAAAAGTAGGAGAAGTAAATGGAGTTATATTAGCTGGAATGGGTGGAAATCTAACTAGAGATATTTTATTAGCTGATATGGATAAGGTAAAAAAGTATGATTTTATAATATTACAACCAGCTCAAAACCCAGAGGTTTTAAGAGAGTTTTTATATAAGAATGACTATGAAATAATAGATGAAGACTTAATTAAAGATGAAGGTAGATTTTATGAATTATTTAAAGTTAAATACAATGAAAATTCAGAAAAACTAGTATTTGAGGATGAATTAGAATATGAAGTAAGTCCTTTATTAAGAGAAAAAGGTCATCAATTATTTAAGGAATTTATAGAAGAAAAAATAAGTAGATGTGAGACTATATTAAGTTTTATAAAAGAAGATACAGAAGCGGCTAAAAAGAGAAAAAGTGATTTAGAAGAAAAGATAAATAAACTTAAGGGGATGTTATAATGAAATTAAATGACATTATAAATATAATAGAAGATATTGCCCCAGTTAATTTAAAAGAAGGCTTTGATAATGTAGGTCTTATGGTTGGGGATAGAGAAAAAAATATAACTAAGATTTTATTAGCTTTAGATTGTACTGAAGAGGTTATTAAAGAGGCTAAGGAGAGTGGTGCAGAGCTTATTTTAACTCATCATCCACTTTTATTTAGAAAGCCAAGCACAATAACAACAGATACTTTATTAGGTAGAAAAATTATAAGCTTAATAAAAAATGATATAAATCTTTATTCAGCACACACTAACTGGGACTCAGTTAAAGGTGGATTAAATGATACTTTAGTTGAAATCTTAGGATTTAATGAAGGAATTATAATGGATAAAAGCCCAGTTGATTCTCAGGCTGGAATTGGTAGAGTAGTAGAGTTAACTAAGGAAATGACTGTTCTAGAAATAATAAACCTTATAAAATCATCTTTAGGTGTTAAGAACTTAAGATATGCAGGAGATTTAAATGAAGTTATTAAGAAGGTTGCCATTGTAAATGGCAGTGGGCAAGATTTCTTTGGGGATGCAAAAAAACTTGGAGCAGATCTAATAATAACTGGAGATACAACATATCATTTTGTTTCAGATTATAAGGAAATGGGATTAAATATTCTAGACATAGGACATTTTAATTCAGAGTGGCCTGTTTTAATTAAGGTAAGTGAAAAAGTGAAAGAAAAATTAGACTCAGATGTGGAATTTATTGTTTCAAAAGAGGCTAAAGATCCTTTTGAATTCATATAATTTTTTTGGTATAGAATATTACAATAGAAACATAATATTGGATAAATAACATTATTTGAATTTATGTGATTTTATTATATAATAGGTATGGTGTGGTACTTCACCATACCTAAAATTTTATAAAAAAATCCAATGTAATTTGGTAGAGGTTCGTAACCATCCCTCTATAAAAAACTAAGGGCTGTAACTGTATTATAGGATAGTTATACTCTTTAGTATGCCTGTAATATAGTTTTTATTATTTTTATGCTAAATTCATAAGCTTTTTTAAAGGTAAATATGAATTTTTAAATAGCTATAAATGACTAATTAAAATTAAAAATAAGATTATTAAAAAGTATAAGTTAAGAGTTAAAGTATGTTTTTAATAGTGGATTAAACTTTTATTAAGGCTACTTATAAAACTTAGTAAGATGAATTTTTAGTTTATATTAGTAAAGATATAGTTATAAGGAAGCTTAAAGATAATAACAGTTCCTTTTGGTGAAGTTAAATCAAAGGGAGGAAATTAAAATGGATAAGAGAAAGGTAATTATTGATTGTGATCCAGGGATAGACGATGCTTTAGCCATTATTCTTGCATTAAAGTCAAAAGAGATTGAGGTTGTAGGAATAACTACTGTATCAGGAAATATTGAAAGCTTGCAGGGAGCTAAAAATGCCTTAAAGGTACTTAAGCTTTTAGGGAGATTGGATATTCCTGTTTACTTAGGAGAAAGTAAGCCAATTAAAAGAGAGCTTGTAACAGCACAAGACACTCATGGGGAAGATGGCTTAGGAGAAACATTTTTAGAAGAGGTTTCTAGTGAGTATATTAGAGAAAATGGTGTTGATTTTATTTTAAATACTTTGAAAAATGAGAAGAATGTTAGTATTATTGCTCTTGGCCCCCTAACAAATCTATATAGAGCTATAGAGAAGGATTCAGAAACATTTCATAGAGTTAAGGAAATAGTTTCTATGGGTGGAGCTTATAAGAGTCATGGAAATTGTTCACCAGTAGCTGAATTTAATTACTGGGTAGATCCTCATGGAGCAAGGGAGTTTCTAAAAAAGTTTAATGGTGAATTTACCATGGTTGGTTTAGATGTTACAAGAGAGATAGTTTTAACACCAAATTTAAGAGAAATGATACATCAATTTAAAGATGAAATTGGTGATTTTATATATGATATTACTAGATTCTACGTTGATTTTCATTGGCAACAAGAGAGAACCCTTGGATGTGTTATAAATGATCCATTAGCAGTAGAGTATTTTATAAATAAAGAGATTTGTGAAGGCTTTAAGGCTTATGTGGATATAGCTTGTGAAGATATATCAATGGGACAAAGTGTTGTTGATGTTGCAGATTTTTATAAGAAAAGAAAAAATGTATTTGTTTTAGATAAAGTTAATAGCAAAGAATTTATGGTAAGTTTTCTTAATAAAATATTCCCAAGTCATAAAGAGGATATTGAAAATATACTTAATAATCCAAAGTATGGTATTTAATAGGGAGGGAATATTGATATGAGAAATTCAAAAAGTTTGAAGTTAACAATAATGGGAATAGGAATAGCATTAAATATAATTGGAGCTTTTATAGCCTTAAATTTAAGATTACCTATTTATTTAGATTCTATAGGTACAATTATGGTTGGATTTGTATTAGGTCCTGTTTATGGAATGGCAACTGGTGTATTAGGAAGTGTAGTTAGTGGAATAACCTTTGATATATATTCTTTATATTTTGCACCAGTTCAAATATTTACTGGATTTTTTGCAGGATATTTTTATGAAAAAGGTTTTATGAAAGGGAAAAAATTATTTTTAAGTGTATTTATAATGACTTTATTTGTAAGTTTTACAGGAGCTTGTTTAACTGCATATATATTTGGCGGTATTACTTCATCAGGTTCTAGTTATATAATAGTTATTTTAAATAATTTAGGGGTTAATCCTGTAATAAGCGCTTTTATAACACAGTTTTTAACAGATTATTGTGATAAATTAGTAGCAGTTTTAATAATGTTACAGGTTGTTGTAAGATTACCTAAAAATATTTTGTTAAGAGTACAGAATAATTAAATGGAGATGAAAAAAATTTGGATAGATATAATGTTATAGATAATAAAAATAATAGAGAGATAGTTCTTCTAAAATCCTTTCCTTGTGTATGGGGAAAATGTGCCTTTTGTGATTATATAGAAGATAACTCAAAAAATACTGAAGAGATAATAAAATTAAATAAAGAAGTTCTTAGTAATGTAAAAGGAATTTATGGAGTTTTAGAAGTAATAAACTCTGGAAGTGTCTTTGAACTTCCAAAGGAAACCTTAGAAGAGATAAAAAGGATTGTTGTTGAGAAAAATATTAAAAAACTTTTCTTTGAAGCACATTGGTGTTATAGAAATAGATTAAAGGAGATAGAAGAATACTTTGGAGTTCCTATAATATTTAAAACTGGTATTGAAACCTTTGATGATCATTTTAGAAATGATATCTTAAATAAAAATGCTAGATTTAAGGATGTAGAAGAAGTAAAAAAATACTTTAAGTCAATATGCTTAATGGTTGGAATAAAGGGACAAACTAAGGATATGATAAAGAGAGATATGGACATACTTTTAAATAACTTTAAGTATGGAACAGTTAATATATGGACTGAAAATACAACTTCTTTCAAAAGAGATGAGGAACTTATTAAATGGTTTGAAAAGGAATATTCTTTTTTAAAGGATAATAAAACCATAGAAGTGCTATTTGAAAATACAGACTTTGGAGTAGGAGATTAGTATTTTTATAGTAGTGAATTTGTAAATAGGTCAAATTATAATAAGAATATAAATAAAAATTAGATAGAAACATAATTTTATAATAAACTTTATGAAAAAGCACTTGTTTTATAGAGAAAACAGGTGCTTTTTCATATAATGGTATATAAGCAATACTTAGGGTGGAGAATTATGTGGTCCAATTTTGGAAATAGATTTAATGGAGACTGCTTTAAAGGATTAAGGAGAGATTTTAATAGATTAATTAGAAATTTTAAGAGAAATGCATGTAAAAGATGTCTTGTTAATAATTGTTATTTCAGAAATGCCTTGAAGTGGGGGGCTGTAGGGGGAATATTAACCTTCCTTATAATAAGTCAAATAGGAGTTCCTTTAGCTATTGTTGGTATTGGAATAGTAGCAATATTTGTTATTTGCAATAAATGGTAGAAAAAATAATTTGAAAAAAATAATTATATATGTTAATATTAATCTTGCGAGTAAGCCAGACAATCGCTGCTAGTCTTAGAACTAGGAGAGGAAAGTCCGAGCTCCATAGGGCAGGATGCTGGATAACGTCCAGTGGAGGTGACTCTAAGGATAGTGCAACAGAAATAAACCGCCTAGATTTATCTAGGTAAGGGTGGAAAGGTGAGGTAAGAGCTCACCAGTGTATAGGTGACTATACTGCTATGTAAACCCCATCTGGAGCAAGACCAAATAGGAGGACATTATAGGGGCTGCCCGTCCCGTCCTCGGGTGTGTCGCTTGAGCCTATCGGCAACGGTAGGCCTAGATAGATGATTGTCAAATACAGAACTCGGCTTATAGACTTATCTCGTATTTATAAAACACTAGGTTATAATACCTAAGTGTTTTTTTATTTTACAAAAAAATATACTGATAGTTTCTTTCCTTATTAACTTTAATCTTACAGTATTAATTTAATTTTATTGGATATACCTAATAGAGGAGATTAGAAATTTGAAAGGAATTCGTAATTTAGAAAAATATGAATTCATAACTAATAAATTCATAAGTATTTTGTAAGAATTTAAAGGAGTTGAAACAAATGAGGAAAGTATTTGAGATTATAAAGGTTATATTTTTTGTTTTATTTTTAGGTTATGACGAAAGAAAATTTAATTTATAAATATATAAGTATATTACTAATTATTTATGAATAAATTATGGGATTTAAAAAAAATAGCTAATTTTAATAAATAAAATAGAACTTTGTAATAATATTGTATTAAAAATAATGTATAATAGATAAGTGATATTTTAAAAACAATAGAATGTAAGGGTTAGTTGGTATATATTATGGAGGAAATTTAATTATTTTAAATTAAGGAGGAAAAATGGGGAGAGATAGTAGAAAGAAAAGGAGAAGTAAAAAGAAGTGGAAGACTATAGCAATGTTTATTGCTTTTGAATTTATATTCACTGCTGTTACAGCACCTTTTATACTTTTATATGGACCATTTGAAAATGCTAAAAGAACATATGTAGGGGCAGCTATGACTAGCTTTAGTCATCAGTGGATGGCAACTACATTTTTATCAGATGAAAAAATTAATGATATATTAAATTCTAATATTGAGGATACAACTACAAATCATAAAAATACAACTACAAAGACAAATGTTAAATTACCAACTAAACATGATAATAGTATAGAATTATACTCTTTTGAAAACTTTAAATATAGTGGATATTACATAGTAGTAAAAGATCCTACTAGAGTAAAAATAGGCGTTTCTAAGTATCTTGGAGAAGAGGGACAAACTACCTCAGAGATTGCTAAGGAAAATAATGCTGTTGCAGCAATAAATGGAGGAGCTTTTACAGATAAATCTAGTACTGCGCAATGGACTGGTAATGGCGGAACTCCTGCTGGAATAGTTATATCAGAAGGAAAATTAGTTTATAAAGATGTGCCAGATGATAAAAAAATTGAACTAGTTGGAATAACTAAAGAGGGAAAAATGATTGCAGGTATGTATTCATTTAATGATCTTAAAGAATTAAATGTTAAAGAAGCTGTAAGTTTTGGTCCTGTTTTAGTTAAAGAAGGAGAACCTACACCTATGAAAGGTGATGGAGGATGGGGAGTTGCTCCAAGAACTGCCATGGGACAGAGAGCTGATGGATCAATAGTAATGTTAGTTATTGATGGTAGAAGTTTAACTAGTGGAGGAGCTACTTTAAAGGAATTACAGGAAGTATTATTAAATACTTGTAATGTAGTTACTGCTATAAACCTTGATGGAGGAAAGTCAACTACTATGTACTTAAATGGAAAAGTTATAAATAATCCAGCATCAAATGTAGGGGAGAGATCTATTCCTTCAGCTGTAATAGTAAAATAACAAAGAGGAGAATTTTATGAATAAATTAAAGCGATTTTTAAAGTGGGGATTATTGTCCGTAATTTTACAATGCTTAGTTTTATTTGTTTTTGATAAATTTTATTTTAAGTTGAACTCTGATGTAAATGTAAAAGCTATAGATATAGCTAGTCAATATACAAAAGAAAATAATGATGTAAAATTACCAGGGCATATGATGGATAAGAAGATATCTTATGATGGAGAGTATGTAGCATATTTAAATAACAATGATGAGCTTAAGGTGTTTAATACTCTTAAAGAAAATGAAAGTAATGTTGATATTGATAATGAAAAAGCATCTTACTATACTTGGCTTAGAGATAGAAATAGATTGATTGTAATTACAGAGATTAAATATAACAGTAAAAAGAATACAGTTAATTTATATTCTATTGATGTAGATACCAATAAAACTAAGAAAATTGAGCTTGGTAATATAAATTCTTCTTATAAAGTTAATGAAATAACAGTTTCAACTAAAACTGGAGTTGTATATATTGAATTTAATAATGAAGAGACAAAAGAGTCTATAGTTAAGAGAATAGATAATAATGATGATATAACTGATGTAAATCTAGTAACTAATTCACCAGGAAATATAGAAATAATGCCAAGAGCAGATAGATTAGTATATGATAGTGAAAAAGGATCAGGAATATATCTTACACAACCAAATAAAAAATTAGGAATTAATCCAGTATATAAAGTTAGACTTTTAGGGGTTGATGAAACTGGAAATATATACTTTGGTGAAATGAAAGATAATAAAGTATTTAAAATAGTTTATGGAAATGTAGAAAAGCCAATTGATACTTGGAACAAGATACCTCTAGAGAAAAACTTAGAGAAAAATAATATATACATAGGAAAAGATGGAGAAATATACGTTTTAGAAGAGGAACAAAAAATTGTTAAGGATATTAAAAATGGAAAAGAGTACAAATATGAAGGAGAATTCTTACAAATGTATTCTAATGGATTCGCAACAATTATAAGTGGAAATAAACTTCATAGAGTGTATTTTGATTCAGCTAAAAATATGTAATATATATTATGTAATAAGGTTTTTAAAATAATTAATATAAAAAAGGCAAAGAATAATTTACATTAAATAAGTTATTCTCTGCCTTTTTGCTTTAAATTAGAATATGTTTTTAAAATTATATTTATAAATAAATATGTTTTTAAAACATGTGTATATTTAAAGATGAATATATAATTGGTTTAATCATATTTAAAATATGTGTTTAAGTATTAAAATGCCCAGTTACCCTCTTTAAATACTGGAATTTCAACATTATCATGAGTTAAACCTGTTATTTTTAAATCTTTAGTTCCTATCATGAAATCCACATGAGTTAATGAATCATTAGCTCCAGCTTTTTCAAGTTCTTCATTGGTCATATTTTCACCATTTTTTATGCATAAAGAATATGCTTTACCAAAAGCTAAATGACAAGAAGCATTTTCATCATATAGAGTGTTGAAGAAAATTATTCCTGAGTTTGATATAGGAGAATTATAAGGAACAAGAGCCACTTCTCCTAAGTGTTTAGCACCTTCATCAGTATCTAGAAGATGTTTTAAAGTATCGTATCCTTTTTCTGCTGTGAAATCAACAACTTTTCCATCTTTAAAAGTAACTGAGAAATTATCTATTAAATTTCCACCGTAGTTTAAAGGTTTAGAACTAAATACTGTTCCATTAACTCCAAACTTAGAAGGCATAGAGAATACTTCCTCAGTAGGCATATTAGCTATGAATTCAACTCCATTTTGAGTGTATTCAGCTCCACCAGCCCAAAGGTGATTTTCTGGTAACTCTATAGTTAAATCAGTTCCAAGTGAATTTTCAAAATGAAGTGATTTTAAATTCTTTTCATTTAGGTAATCCATATGGTATTTTAATGTTTCTTTATGTTTATTCCAAGCTTCAACAGGATTAGCTGTATCAACTCTAACTATTTTAAATATTTCATTCCATAATTTATCTACTGCTTCTTCTTCAGATAAATCAGAGAAAACTTTTTTAGCCCAAGCTTTAGTTGGAATAGAAACTATTGACCATGCATTTTTATTGCTCATTAACATTTCACTAAATTCTTTTAAAGCTGTGCTTGATGATTTTCTAAAGGCTGCTATTTTAGCAGGATCTATATTTTTAAGAAGTTCTGGATCAGAGGCAGAAATACTTAAGAAACAAGCTCCTTCTTTAGCATAGCTTAATCTTGATTCTTTCATCCAATCTGGGAAGTTTTCAAAAACTTCTAAAGGAGAGTGTTCATATTTAATTTTGCCGCATATTTCATCATTCCATTGAACAACAACATCCTTTGCACCTTTTTCATAAGCAGATTTAACAAGCATTCTTGTAAATTCTGCACATTCTACAGGAGAAGATATAACAAGGGTTTGCCCTTCTTGAACATTTACTCCTATGTGAGTAGCTAATTTCGCATAATTTTCTAACATGCTTTCAAATTTGTTCATAATATCAGTCCTTTCTTTACAAATTCTTACCATTATTATAATGCAGTAAAATTTATAAAACAATTGATTAAAAAGATTATTTTATAAAAGTCCGTTTATTTTCATAAGAAGGTCATAATATAAGTCGCCTTCTTCAGAAGTACAGCCATAATCTATTAAATAATAGGTATCATTTATAATTCCCCAAGAACTGTAAACATATAAATCTTCTTTAAATAGAAAATATTTTTCTCCAAGGGTATAAATATCTTCTTCTATAGAACCTTCTTCACGCAATTCCTTTAAATCAACAAAAGTTTTTCTTCTTATGTTAGGGGGAATTTCTGCTCTAGGCATTATTAAAATCCTTTTATTATAAAGAAGTACAGGACACAAATATCTTTTTAGTTTATAAGGAGCGTTTTTAAAAATATAGGATTCAACAAAATTTTGATGGAGACCATCTTCATCCTTAGCAACTTTCACAACTAAATTTTTATTTAAAGCAAAAACTTTTCTTGCTATTCCTTCTCCTAAAAAGGTAAATTTCTTTTTATATTCTTTAATTGGAAGATTGCTTAGATATTTCATAAGTATATTAATATCATCTATATCCATAATAAAAAAACCTCAAAGCTTTTTATTATATATTCTATGAAGTAACTTTAATAAAAGTTGATTGAAGTAATATATTATTGAGATAATAAACATAAATTACTAATATTTTTTATTGTATTATTTATAGGAAGTAAAAGTATTTTAAAAGATTTATAATAATTCGTTGAAAATGTTATAATGTTTATATATTAATTATTAAGTTATTGAATAAAAAATTGGACTAAGGAGCGAACAAAAGTGAAAAATTTTCTTGAGAGTTTAATAGAAAATAATAGACAATATGTTGAACATGGAAAACTGGCATCTTATATTCCAGAATTAGAAAAAGCTAATAAAGAAGATTTAGGTATATATATAGTTACTCTTGATGGAAAAGAAGTAGGGGCAGGAGAGTATGATAAAAAGTTTACTATTCAGAGTATATCAAAGGTAATAACTTTAATGCTTGCAATATTAGATAATGGAAAAGATAGAGTATTTTCAAGAGTAGGTGTTGAACCAACTGGAGATAGCTTTAATAGTATAGTAAGTTTAGAAAGAAAGCCTTCTAAAAAACCTTTTAACCCTATGGTTAATTCAGGAGCTATATTAACAACATCTTTAATTGAAGGTGATAGTGAAGAAGAGAAGTTTGAGAGAATTTTAGAATTTACTAGAAAAGTAACAGGAAATGATGATATTCAATTAAATGAAGATGTTTACTTATCTGAAAAGGAAACTGGAGATAGAAATAGAGCTTTAGCATACTTTATGAAAAGTAATGGAGTTATAGAAGGAAATATAGATGATATATTAGATTTATATTTTAAACAATGTTCTCTAGAAGTTAATGCTAAAGATTTAGCTAGATTTGGGGCTATGCTTGCCAATGATGGAGTATTGCCTTGGAATGGAGAAAGAGTAATATCTAGAGAAATTTGCAGAATAATAAAAACAATAATGGTTACTTGCGGTATGTATGATGACTCAGGTAAATTTGCTGTACATATAGGAATTCCAGCAAAAAGTGGAGTTGGTGGCGGAATAATGGCTGCTGTTCCAAGAAGAATGGGAATAGGTATTTTTGGCCCTTCTCTAGATGATAAGGGAAATAGTATAGCGGGAACACATGTTATGAAGGATTTATCTGAGGAATTAGATTTAAGTATTTTCTAAAATGTGTTAATATTATTAGAACTAATGGGAAAAATCATTAAAAGAGATGATTATTTATAAGTTTTATTATAGAAGACTTTATATAATATAGTAGATAACTAGAATATTAGATTAATAGAATAATATATTGGAGGATTAGAATGAAAAGATTATTGATATTAGACGGGAACAGTCTTTTAAATAGAGCCTTTTATGCTGTGCCTTTGCTTAGCAATAGTGAAGGAACTCATACAAATGCCATTTATGGTTTTACAAATATGCTTTTTAAGATGAGAGAGGATATAAAACCAGATTATATAGTTTGTACTTTTGATAAAAAAGCACCAACTTTTAGACATTTAGAGTATGGGGACTATAAGGCTGGAAGAAAGAAAATGCCTCCTGAGTTAGCAGAGCAGTTTCCTATTGTTAAGGAAATGCTAAAGTTATTTTCAATAACAACTTATGAATTAGATGGATTCGAAGCTGATGATATTATAGGAAGTTTAGCTAAGGTGGCTGAAGGTGAAGGAATCGAAGTTTATATTATGACTGGAGATAAGGATGCACTTCAACTAGCAGCTAAGGATATAAATGTATGTATAACTAAGAAGGGTGTTTCTGAAATAGAAGTCTATAACTACGATAGAATGGTTGAAGAGTATGGAGTGACTCCTACTCAGTTTATAGATGTTAAAGGACTTATGGGAGATAAATCTGATAACATTCCAGGGGTACCAGGCGTTGGAGAAAAAACAGCCTTTAAATTAATAAAAGAGTATGGTTCAGTAGAGTCAGTTTTAGAAAATATAGATAACATAAGCGGTAAAAAGTTAAAAGAAAATTTAACTGAGTACAGTGAACAGGCTATATTCTCTAAAAAGTTAGCTACTATTATGACTAATGTTCCTATAGATTTTGATTTAGATGAGATAAAATCAAAGGATGATTATAATAAAGATCAGTTAAAAGCTTTATTTACAAAGCTTCAAATGAAATCTATATTAGATAAATTATCAAGTGGTGAAGAAGAAGAGCCAGAAATAGAAGTTAAAATAACTAATATAGAAAATAATAAAGAATTAGAAGAGTTACTTAAGAATATAAAAGAGGAAGTATATATTAATTTTACTTACTTAAATAAAGAAAAGTATTCTACTATAGAGATTGATAAAATATTTATAAATTATGATGAGAAAAATTATTTAATTAATTTTAAAGAGCTATCAAAAGAAGAGGAGAATATCAAATCCTTTAAAGAATTTTTTGAGAATGAAGATATATTAAAAAATGGTTATAGTATAAAAAATGCCTTAACAGCTTTAAAGAAATTAGGAATAGAGGTTAAGGGATTAGCCTTTGATTGTGAATTAGCAGCCTATTTAATAGATTCATCTAAGGGAGAATATACTCTTTTATCCTTAATAAATAACTACCTTTCAAAATTCCCTAATGTAAAAGAGGGAGAGGAAGACTTAGTTGGAATTTCATTTATGAAAGAGTTAACTTTAGTTCTAAAGAAGAAAATAGAAGAAGAGAAAATGGAAAGACTTATGTATGATATTGAACTTCCTTTAGAAACAGTTTTATCTTCTATGGAATCAATAGGGTTTAAAGTAAATAAAAATATTTTAGATGAGTTATCTATTAAGTTTAAAAGAGAGCTAGAAGAAACACAAAAAGAGATATTTAAACTTGCAGATGAAGAGTTTAATATAAATTCTCCAAAACAATTAGGTAAGATATTATTTGAAAAATTAGATTTACCAGTTATAAAGAAAACTAAAACTGGTTATTCAACTAACGCAGAAGTTTTAGAAAAGCTTAAGGACAAACATCCTATAATAGAAAAAATAACATATTTTAGACAACTTTCAAAAATATATTCAACTTATGTAGAAGGATTAAAGGCTGTTATAGATACAGATGGTTCTATACATTCAACATTTAATCAAACTGTAACTACTACAGGAAGACTTTCATCAACAGAACCGAACCTTCAAAATATACCTATAAAATATGAAATGGGTAGAGAGATAAGAAAGGTATTTATACCAAAAGAAGAAGGTGATTTATTAATATCAGCTGACTATTCACAAATAGAACTTAGAGTTTTAGCTCATATTTCTGGTGATGAAAATATGATAGATGCATTTAATCATCATTCAGATATACACACTAAGACAGCTTCTGAAGTATTTAAAGTGCCAGTTGAAGAAGTAACTCCATTAATGAGAAGTAGGGCTAAGGCTGTAAACTTTGGTATAGTATATGGCATAGGAGATTTTAGTCTTTCTCAGGATTTAAATATTTCAAGAAAAGAAGCTAAGGAATATATGGATATATATTTTGAAAGATATCCAAAAATTAAAGAGTATATTTCTAAGGTTATTGAAGAAGCCAAAACAAAGGGATATGTATTAACTATGTTAAATAGAAGAAGATATATACCTGAAGCAAATGCTTCAAATAAAATAGTAAAAGCCTTAGGAGAAAGACTTGCAATGAATGCTCCAATACAAGGAACAGCAGCAGATATAATAAAGCTTGCTATGGTAAATGTATATAACAAGTTAAAAGAATTAAATTTAAATAGTAAGTTAATATTACAGGTTCATGATGAACTTATAATAAATGTTGTCAAAGGAGAATTAGACATTGTTAAGAAAATTCTTAAAGAGGAAATGGAAAATACAATTAAATTAAGTGTACCATTAGATGTTGATGTTAATGTTGGAGAAGATTGGTATAGGTTAAAATAAGGAGGGTACTGATTCTATGATTAAAGTAGGCCTTACAGGAGGAATATGCTCAGGTAAAAGCACTATTTCTTCTATGATAAAAGAGGCGGGAATCCCAGTTATAGATGCAGATATTATTGCAAGAGAAGTATTAGAAAAATACCCAGATATACTTTTAAGGGTAAGAGCTACTTTTGGAGGTCATTTCTTTGATTGGAGAGGTGATTTTAGAAGAAGAGAGTTTGGAAACCATATTTTTAGATTTCCAAAGGAAAGAATAAAGTATGAAGAAATAATAATGCCATATATAAAAGAGGAAATAGAGAGTAAGCTTAAAGAATATGAAAAAATAAATACTAAGCTCATAGTTATAGATGGCGCAACCTTAATAGAAAATGATATGCATAAAGATATGGATATGGTTGTTTTAGTTTGGGTAGATAAAAGTAGCCAAATAGAAAGAATGGGATTTAGAGATAAGCTTAGTAAAGGTGAAGCCATAAATAGAATAAATTCTCAATTAAGTCTTGAAAGAAAAAAAGATTATGCTAACATAATAATTGATAATAGTGGTAATTTAATTAAAACAAAGGAACAGATTGATGATTTGTTAGAATTTTTTACTTTATACCAGTAGGAGCGTTATATGAAGAAAATTATAAGGCTAGTTATAATTATTTTAGCCATATGTTTACTGTTTTTAGGGAGTGGATATATATTAAAAAATGTTATATTTCCACTAAAGTATATGAATTATGTAGAGAAATATAGTAAAGAATATAATTTGGATCCTTATTTTGTTATGGCAGTTATGAAAGCTGAAAGTAACTTTGATGAAGATGCTAAATCTAATAAGGATGCAAGAGGGCTTATGCAAATTACCACCTCTACTGGAAAATGGATAGCTGAAAAACAAGGGATTATTGATTTTGATACCAATTTATTATTAGAGCCAGAAGTTAATATAAGGTTTGGATGTTGGTATTTGAATAATCTTCATAAAGAGTTTGGAGATTGGGATCTTGTAATTGCAGCTTACAATGCTGGAAGAGGACGGGTTCAAGAATGGCTTAATAGTAATGAACATTCTGATGATGGAAAAAATCTTACTTATATACCATTTAAGGAAACTGACAAATATGTTAAAAAAGTAAATGTCTATTATAATATATATAGGTCACTTTATTCTTAAGTGACCTATGTATTTTAATATACTATGGATAAAACTTTGGGAGGGGATGTTTTGAAAAAATGGCTAATAGCTATAGCTGGTATTTTAATAATTGTTATTTTTATATTATTTTTAAATAGAGAATATTTAAAGCCAGTACATATGGATGTTAATTGGAATGATAATTTTAATCCACCAGAAGAGAAAATGCTTTTTGACTTTATAGAGAAGGATTTAAGTAAAAGTGGATATGGAATATATACAAATTATATAGATAAGAGTTCAGAAGGAGATATAACTAAAGGACACTCAGTATTATCAGAGTCAGAGGGTCTTATGATGTTATACTCAGTAAATGCTAATAATAAAGAATTATTTGATGAACATTTTGACATAGTAAAAGGAATGAGGCTAAAAAATGGACTTATTAGCTGGAGAAAAGAAGGAAATGAGAATTCCCCTTCCTCTGCAACAATAGATGAACTTAGAATAATAAAAGCCCTTCTTTTAGCTAATAACAGGTGGGATAGTTTTTATTATAAATTTTATGCTATAAATATTGCTAATTCTTTACTTAAACATGCAGAAGAAAATGAAACTTTAGTAGATTATATAGATAACTATGGAAAAGGTAATACAACTACGCTATGTTATTTAGATTTGCCTACTATGAAATTATTGAGCCAAGTAGATAAGAAGTGGGAAGGGATTTATGAAAAATCTAACAGTATAATAGAAAATGGAAAAATATCTGAAGAACTTCCTTTATACAGAAAAGTATTCTATGAAGAAACTGAAAAATATGATGAAGAAGAAAATGTTGATTTATTATTATCTACAATAGTAATTTTAAATAGAATTGAAGCTGGAGAAAATGAAGAATCCTCCATTAAATGGATAAAAGAAAAATTTAAGAAAGATGGCTTCTTAGTAGCTACCTACAATGGTAAAAATGGGGAGGCTACCTCACAGATTGAATCTCCATCAATATACTCTAATGTAGCTTTAATAGCAAATTACATTGGGGATGAGGAATTATTTAACAAGGCTATAGACAAATTAAAATATTATCAAATAAAAAATAAAGATAGTGTGCTTTATGGTGGATTTGGAGATGAAAAGACAAATAGCGTATATTCTTTTGATAATTTAAATGCTTTACTAGCTTTTCAAAAATATAAGGATTAAAATAACAAGTAATAATATAAATAATATTGTTCATATAAGTATAATGGACAATATTTTATGCAGATATGGTGGAATGGCAGACACGATATCTTGAGGGGGTATTACTTTTAGGAGTGTGCGGGTTCAAGTCCCGCTATCTGCACCAAATTAAAATTAGTATACATTAAAAAAGAATAGAGTTTTTTATACTTGTTAAAGATGACTAATTTCTTAATTAAGAAATTAGTCATCTTTTATTATAAAGAATGTATAATATAGTATTAAGCACTTATTAATTAAGAGGGGTAAAATGAGTAAAAATTTTGATTATAGCCTTAAAGATATAAGTAGTAATTTAGAAAAATCTTTAAAAGAAGCAGAATTATTAGGGGAGGGACATAATGGGGTTGTATTTCTCCTTAAAAATAATAGAGCAATAAAAATTTTTAGAAGAATGAGTGTTTGGAAAGATGAAAGCAGTATATTAAAACGAGTTAGAAAGTCTAGATTTTTTCCAAGAATATATGAATCTAAGCCAGGATATATTATACGAGAATATGTTGATGGAGTTAGATTAGATAAGTATTTAAGAAGGGGAAATCTAGATGAGGAGCTATGCAAGGAATTATATTTAATGATCTTAGAATTTGAAAGATTGGGGTTTAAAAGAATTGATATAAGGTGCAAGGATATATATATACAAGATGATTATACTCTTAAAATAATAGATCCTAAAAATAACTATAAAAAGAGAGTATCTTTCCCAAGGCATCTTTTTAAGGGGCTTTTTAAAAGAGATGAATTAAATAGATTTTTAAATTATGTAGCTGAAATTGATGAAAAAAGAGCTCATATATGGAGAGAAAAATTTGAAATTTATGCAGAGGATAAAAACTTGTTAATATAATATTAATAAGTTAATAAAAAATAGTAAATCACTTAAAGTATCTGTTTAAAGATTTTAGATTAAGTAGTATCTTAGTATTAAGAAGATTTTTATACTATATAGTCTAAAAGGAGTTGGTGGATTTGAGAGAAAATTTTATATTTAAAGATGATGAAGGATTAGAATTACAAGGATATAAATGGAGTGATGGAAAAGAATTTAAGGCAGTTATTCATATATTACATGGCATGACAGAAGATGCTATTAGATATGATGAATTTGCAGAAAAACTTGTTGAAGCAGGATTTTTAGTTTATGCTCATGATCATAGAGGTCACGGTTTTACAGCTAAGGATTTAGATTCTTTAGGATATCAAGCTGAAAATGATGGCTTCCAATGGATGATTGATGATGCTAAAACTTTGATAGAGTCTTCTAAAGAAAAACATAAAGGATATAAAATAATACTTTTTGGACATAGTATGGGATCTTTTGTAAGTCAGAGGCTAGTTCAAGAATACAATGATTTAGTAGATGTGTTGGTTTTATCAGGAACTAATGGGGAGCCAGATAAGTTAGCACCACTTGGAGAATTCGTAGCTCAAGTAGAAATGTCCTTAAAGGGAAGAGAACATAAAAGTAAACTTATGGACAAGTTGATTTTTGGAGGCTTTAATAAGAATTTTAAACCAAATAGGACAGATTTTGATTGGCTTTGTAGTGTAGAAAGTGAAGTAGACAAGTATATAGAAAATGAAAGATATGGTTTTATATGTTCAAGTTCCTTTTATTACGATTTGTTAAGAGGGGTAAGAAGCATACATAAAGCTGAAAATATGAATAGAATAAATAAGGAGATGCCTATTTATATTTTTGGTGGAGATAAAGATCCAGTGGGAAATTTTGGTAAAGGTGTAATCAACTTAAAAGATAAATTAGAAAAAGTAGGAGTAAAAAATATTCAGTATAAGCTATATGAAAATGGAAGACATGAAATGTTAAATGAAAAAAATAAAGTAGAAGTTATGGAAGATACTATTCAGTGGCTGTTGAAAAATATTTAAAAGATATATATAATTAATTAGAGTATTAATTAGGAGTGTGTCAAAATTTTGATACCTCCTTTTTGCTTTATGTAAGTTAAGATGATTTCGATATAATAGATTGGAAAAATAGGAGAAGATATGGATAATAGCTATAGAGTTATAGATAATTATATACGTAGTGGTGATAAAGCCCATGATGAAGGGAATTTAATAAAGGCCTTAAATTATTATTTAAGGGCAGAGGAGCTTCTAGATGGAGAAAAGGACATTGATCTAATAATAAGCATAGCTTTAATGTTAGATGAGCTAGGAGATACTGAAAAGGCCATAGAGAAGTATGAAGAAGCCTTAAGTATAAATAGTTTTGAGGTTAGAGCTTATTATGGATTAGCAGTAATTTATGATGAAAAAGAGGATTATATAAAAGCTATAGAATTATATAAAAAGGCTATAGATATAAATCCAGTTTATGATAGAGCTATATTCTTTTTAGCAAATGCATTAGACAATGTGGGAGATAAAGAAGGGGCAATAGAGTACTATAAAAAGACAATAGAGGTTTGCCAAGAAGACTTTTGGGCTCATATAAATTTAGGATCTATATATGAAGAAAGAGACATGCTTCAAGAGGCCTATAGAATGTTTTCTAAAGCACTTCAAATAGATGGAGAACATTATTTAGCTCTTTTTAATATGGGAGTAATATATAAAAGATTAAATGTATATGATAAAGCTAAAAAATTTTATGAGAAAGCAATTAAAAAGAATTTTGGGTATGCTTTTTCATTCTTAAATTTGGCTGTTATATATAAGGAAGAAAATAATATAGAAAAAGGAATAGAGATATTATCACTAGGTTTGAGATTTAATCCAGAAAATCATTTTTTATATTATAATAGAAGCTGCTTTAAGGCTATTTTAGGAAATGATTTAGAGGATGCCACAGAGGATTTAATTAAAGCTGTTGAATTTTATCCTGAATTTATAAAATACATAAATAAAGATAATGATTTAATTGAAGTCAGAAATAGTAATAAGTTTAAAAGTTTTTTAGAGACCTTAGATATTGGTTAACACCAATATTTAAGGTCTTTTAAATTACAATTAAATACAATAATTTACAAAAATTAAATAATTTCTCCTCTTTTTTTATGATAATGTATATTTATATGGTTGTATTTAAGGGGGAAGGGTATTGGAGTACATAGAAAATGACTATATGTATTTGAAACTTAGTAAGATTAGAAATTTAGTTAATATTATTATATTTATAGCAATTATTTTATATACTGTATATTTTTTTAGGCCACGTACAGCTTTTTATTTATCTACAATTATTGAAACTATAATAGTATTTGCTATAACATTTATTGCTACCACTGTATTTAAGTTTTCTAATAAAAAGATTTTTAAATTAATAGGTATTTATTTATTATTAGTTGCCATATTTAAGTTTGATGTACTTGTTTATTTAATATCCTTTTGGGGAGAAAAGGAAATACTTCAATGTTTAGATTTAAAACCAATAGCTATTTGTACTGTTTTAGAAAGTGTATATTGCTTTATGGTAATAGGATATGTAAAGCCAGTATATTTAAATATAAAATTAATAGTTTGTTTTTTAACCCTCTTATCATTAATCAGTATATTCTTTTACGATATGAGTGTTTTTTGGGTAGTATCAACAGTACTTCTTTTAATAATTTTATATCTTTTAAGAAATTTTAAGCTTTTTAAAAATAATTTATTAAATTATTTAAAGTTATTTGTGCTAATAAATTTATCTTTAGTAGTATTAGATATTTTATCATATAGTTTAGGTTTAGAGTCACTTGTACTATTAGGGGATATATTAAAAATATCAGTATATTTAATTATATATGTGTGGATTTCAGAAATGCTTATTACAAAGCCATATAAAACTTTACATGAAGATATAATTGATAAAAATAAAAAACTTAAAATATTAAATAAGAAAATGGAAGAGAGTAATAATGAGTTTAAAGAATTCAAGAAAAAATTGAGAGAGAATGAAGTTTATTTTAAGAGTTTTTTAAATAATGCACCTATGTCTATAGTAATTTTAAATGAATGTAACAATAGAATTTTTACTGTGAACAAAAGATTTTTACATGAATTAAATTTAAAAAGTAATAGAGAGGTAATAAATAAGAACTTATTTAAAATAATAAATGTTGAAAATAAAGAGGAATTATTAAGAACAAAAAAGGGAGAAGCTTCATTTGTTGCTTCTGGAATAGAAATATTTTGGGAATTAGAAGTTTTATTACAATCAAAGGGTTACTTAATAATATCAATGAAAAATATAACTGAACTTAAGTTTTCAGAAAAGATAAAAGATAATTTAAGAAAAAGAACCTTATCAGAACAAATAAAAAATGATTTTTTATCAAGTATTTCTCATGACTTAAAAACTCCTATAAATGTTATATATTCATCAGTTCAAGTGCAGGAGAAATTTTATAGTAATGAAAATATTAAAAAAGTTGATTATTATAACCAAGTTAATAAGGAAAATTGCATGATATTAATGAGGCTAGCTAACAATTTAATTGACTCATCAAAAATTGATTATGATTATTTAAAGCCTAACTTTAAGATTTATAATATAGTAACATTGATTGAAGATTCTATAGGAAATTTAGCTGAGTATATAAAAGAGAAAAATTTAACTTACGTATTTGATACTAATGAAGAAGAAGTATATGTTAGGTGTGATCAAGAGTTTATTCAAAGAATTATTTTAAACGTAATTTCTAACTCAATAAAGCATACAAAGGAAGGTGGAATTGGAGTAGAGATTAAGGCTAAGAAAAGTAAAGTTATTATTAGTTTTACAGACACTGGCGAAGGTATGGATAAAGAATTTATAGAAAAGGCTTTCTTAAGATATAGCAAGGGAAATAAAAAAGGGGTAAAAAATAAAAGTACAGGAATTGGACTATATATTGTTAAGAATTTAGTTGAATTGCAAAATGGAACCATAAATATAAATTCAATTAAGGATACAGGAACAAATATAAGGTTGGAATTTAGTAGGGAGAAAAGTTGTGGAATATAAGGTAGAATATGAAAATCCTAAATTACAATATTATACATTAAGAATAATATATATATTAATAATATTGTCAGCAGTATTGTTTATAAAAGAGAAAAAACATATTGTTTTTTATAAATTTTTAGACTTATCCTCAGTAATAATGTTAGGAACTTCCCTATTAATAGGAATAAGCAGTAGTGTAGATAAGGAAAAAAGTTTAGTTTCATTTACTAATATGGGGATATTTTGTCTTATTATTCCAGAGATGTTTTCTTCATTTGTTTCATTGGAATTATATGTAGTAGATAAGATGATAACTTATAAATTAATAGGAGTAATATTTCAGTATTTTATTACCCTTGTAATAGTTTTAGGGAAGAAAAAGGACTTAGGGTTTAAAAAGTTAAATAAAGTTTTTCTAATATTAAATATTACTTTTTGTATTATTTATCTCATAGTAATAAATAATATCAAATTAATGAGAGCTTTTATTAAAGGTGTATATATAAATAATTTTATGTTTATATTTGTTGTTGTTTTATTTTTAATATTATTAATAGCAATTGTTGCCGATGAAGAAAATACATCTGATAAATTCTTTTATTATTTAATTGCTTATATATTGTTATTCTCAGTAGGAAATATTATTTTCTTAAATAATCTTCATAATTTAAGAGATACTAGTTTATTAGGAGTTTCCTTTAGTCAAATACTAGATTTCTCAGCATATTACATTTTAGTAGAAGGTATAATAAGAGTTTCTTTAAATAAGAATTTTAATAATATAAATAGGATAATGCTTTTAAAAAGAGGTGAATTTAAGAGGAATAAAAGGTATTTAAGAAAAAAATTAGAGGAGCTAAAAGAATTAGAGAAGCTTTTAGATAGAGAAGAATTATTGTTTAATAACATTAATGCTGCCATTGGAGATTATATATTTATTTCTAAGGATGAAAAGTTATTTTATTTAAACGACGAAGCCTTGGAATTTTTAGAAGTTGAAAATAAAGAATCTATATTATTTGAAAGTATGGAAGTATTATACGAAAAAATATTAGAAAAGCAAGTTTATTTAAAAGAGAAAGGAAGTATGGATTCTTACAAAGAAATAATTTTTAAAAATACTAAGGGTGGCTATTCTAATGGAGAATTTTATACAATACCTTTTGGAGATAATTATAAAATTATAATTATAAATGATATTACCAAAAAGAATAATGCCTTAAGATTAAATAAGTATTTAAAAAATAAATTGGAAGAAGAAAATATAAAGGGAGAATTTTTCACTAATATATGTCATGAGATGAGAACTCCTATAAATGTAATAAGTTCAGCTCTTCAATTAAATAACTTAAATATAGAAGATAGAAATATGAGTTCTATAGAAAGAAATAATCTAGTAATTAAACAAAATTGTCTAAGACTTATAAGGACAATAAATAATTTTATTGATGCTAATAAAATATCAGAGGGGCAAATAGAAGCAAACGTTATGGTTCTTAATGTGGTTGAAGTTGTTGAAAATATATTAGATGCCTCTTCAGAATATATAAATAAGAAAAAAATAAATTTTATTTTTGATCCTGATTTTGAAGAAATATTCATAGCTATTGACGGTGAGTTTTTAGAGAGAATAATATTAAACCTATTATCAAATTCAGTAAAGTATGGAAGAGTAGATGGAAATATATATGTGAAAATATATTTTGAAGGAAAAGATCTTGTAATAATGATAGAGAATGATGGAGTTGCTATAAGTTATGATGAACAAAAGTATATTTTTGATAAATTTACTAAAAGTAATAAGGCTTTAAATAGAACACAAGAAGGAAGTGGTTTAGGCCTTTATATAAGTAAATCTCTTATGAAAATGCAAGGGGGAGACTTAAAGGTTGACATATATGAAGGGTATGGAAATAGATTTAAATTATATTTTTATGATGTAGATTTATTTAAGGAAACTGATAGGACAGAACATATTTTTAATAATAATTATTACAACTTAAAGGAAAGAGCTGAAATTGAATTTTCTGATATATACATATAATATATATCAAAAGGAATACATATAATTACCTGAGAGGTGATTTGTGTGAATATATTCAAGGTTAATGGAAAGTTTAATTTAGGTGATTTAATAATAAGCTTGTTAATAACTTTAGGTGGAGGATATGTTATTGGAAAGTTTACTCAGGAGAGCATACAAGTATATGGTACATTAAATAAACCTTGGTTTAGTCCACCAGATATAGTTTTCCCTATAGTATGGACTAATTTATATATACTTATGGCAATAGCAGCCTATAGGATATTTTTAAGGCATAAGCAAGGTGAAAAAACAAAGTCAGCTCTTTGGTTTTATATAATACAGCTTGTATTAAATTTTGCTTGGAGCATAATATTCTTTTACTTTAAGTTATACGGATTAGCATTTATAGAACTTATCATATTATTAATATTTATAGTTATAACTACAATTAAATTCTTTAAGTTTGATAAAATAGCAGGAATTCTTATGAGTCCTTATATAATATGGGTTTCCTTTGCTGGTGTATTAAACTTTTTTATATGGATGCTAAATGAAATGTAATTTAAAAATCCCTCTTATTTTAATAGAATAAGAGGGGTTTTTTATTTAGTGCTATAATTATATAGAGATATTTAATAAAAACTTTCTTCAAAATAAAGTATGGTTTGAAGAATAGGTAATGGCAATATCTATTAAATGAAATAAATAAAAGGGGGATAAGAAATGTTAATTAAAAATGGAAAAATATTTACCTGTGAAGAAGGTAAAATATATGAAAAAGGGGATATTCTAATTAAGGATGGAAAGATAAGTAGAATTGGGGAAGATTTAAGTCAATACATAGGAGAAGAAGAGGTTATTGAGGCTAAAGGACTATTAATATTTCCAGGATTTATTGAAGCACATTGTCATTTAGGCCTACATGAAGAAGGAAATAATGGAGCTGGAAATGGAACAAATGAAGCTAGTGAGCCTATAACCCCACAAATGAGAGCTATAGATGGAATAAATCCCTTTGATGGAGGATTCCAATCTGCAAGGGAAGCAGGGGTTACCACAGCTGTAATTGGACCTGGAAGTGCTAATGTAATAGGAGGACAGTTTGTTGCTGTAAAAACAAGTGGAATATGTATTGATGACATGATAATAAAGGAACCTGTAGCAATAAAGGTTGCCTTTGGAGAAAATCCAAAAAGAGTTTATTCTGGAAAGAATAAAATGCCTAATACAAGGATGGCTATTGCAGCTTTATTAAGAGAAACTTTAACAGAGGCTGTTAATTATAAAAATAGAAAAATTGATGCTGAAATAGAGGATAAGGATTTTAGTAAGAATTTAAAATATGAAGCTTTACTTCCCTTAATTAATAGAGAAATACCTATGAAAGCTCATGCACATAGGGCAGATGATATTTTTACTGCCATAAGAATAGCTAAGGAATTTAATCTTAAACTAACTTTAGATCACTGTACAGAAGGACATTTAATAAGTGATTATATTAAAAGAGAAAACTTAGATGCTATAGTTGGGCCAACTTTAAGTTTTAATGGAAAGGCTGAGACTTTAAATAAAACCTTTAAGACACCAAAGGCATTAATAGATAAAGGAATTAAAGTAGCAATAACTACAGACCATCCAGTAGTAACAATAGACAATCTTCCACTTTGTGCAGCTATGGCTATGAAAGAAGGAATTACTTTTAATGAAGCCTTAGAAGCAATAACAATAAATCCAGCTGAAATAATAGGTATTGATGAAAGGGTTGGAAGCTTAAAGGAAGGAAAGGATGGAGATTTAGTAATTTTAAATGGAAGTCCCTTTGAAATAGCTACAAAAACTATTTATACAATTATAAATGGAGAGGTAGTTTATAAAGACTAGGAATAAAAGCAATTTTATATTATAATAAATAATGTTTGAATTTGATTTTTAATATATTTTAGATAAATTAATGGAGCTGTATCAATATAACTTAGTAAAACTTATAATTAAATACTAAGTTTTGAGACAGCCCTTATTATTTTAATAAGTGAAATAAATTTTTAAATCTGTCAAAGATATAGAAGAGGAGATAATATAACAAAAGGATTATAATTAGGAGTGATACTTTGAAAAAGGTAATAATTGCAGAAAAACCATCTGTTGCTAGAAATATTGCAGATGCTTTTAATATAAAAAAGAGAAAAGATGGATACTTTGAAGGCGAAGAATATCTTATAACATGGGCTTTCGGACACTTATTGCAGTTATTTGATGCAAAGGATTATGATGAGAATATGAAGGGATGGAGAATGGAAAAATTCCCTTTTATCCCAGAAGTCTTTAGATATAAAATAAAACAAGATTCTTTAAATAGAAATATCATTGATAAGGGTGCTGAAAAGCAAATAAAGATAATAAAAGGTCTTATAGATAGGGAAGATGTAGATGGAATAATTTCTGCTACTGACTTTGATAGAGAGGGACAAGTAATTGCAGATGAAATTTTCCTATATTTTAGTGAAAAGAAACCAGTATATAGACTTTTATTAAATGAATGGACACCAGATGAAGTTAAAAAAGGAATGGAAAAGTTAAAACCTAATGAGGAAATGCAATCTCTTCAAGATGCTGGTATAGGAAGACAGTGGGCAGACTGGATAATAGGTATAAACTTAACTTCTGTTACTACAATAAAATATAAACTAAATGATGGACAGATTCTAAATATAGGTAGAGTACTCCTACCTACTTTAAAAATAATTTATGATAGAGACAAAGAAATAGAAAACTTTAAATCAAGTGCATATTATAAACTTAATGGTACTTTTAAGACTTCAAAAAATGAGGAGTTTGAAGGAACTTATTATGAAAATAATTCAGAGAAGTTTGAAGATAAGAAGATTTTAGAGGAGATTAAAGAAAAGATAAAGGATAAAAATGCTGAAATAATTGAAAAGCAAACAGAAAGAAAAAAAGAATATCCACCATTTTTATTTAATCTTTCTAATCTTCAAGGATACATAACAAGTAAATACAAAGGATGGACTTCAGATAAGGTTTTAAAAGTAGCTCAATCTTTATATGAAAAGAAGTTTATAACTTATCCTAGAACAGGAAGTATGGCTTTAGAGGAGAGTTTAGTTGATAGAACTAGAAATGTTTTAGAAAAGCTTAAGGTAGGCTTACCTTATGAGGAGCAAATAAAGTTTGTTCAAAATAAAAGGGTTTTTGATAACTCAAAGGTTGAGAGCCATAGTGCCATAGTTCCAACTTACATGAAACCTAATAATTTAACTCAAGATGAGAGAATAGTTTATACAGCAGTTAAAAATAGATTTCTTATGCAATTTATGCCTGTAGCTGAATTTGAGGAAACAAAAATAACTTCTAAGGTAAATAATCCAGAGGTTAAGGGAGTATTTATTTCAAAGGGAAAAGTTCAGCTTGTAGAAGGATGGAGAGTTGTTGAAAAAATAGATAGTAAAGATACAATTCTTCCAATGGTAAATGAAAAAGAAGTAGTAGACTTAGTAGATAGTAAAATAAATAAGGTTACTAAAAAACCACCTAAAAAGCATACTGAGAAGACTTTGCTTAGAGTTATGGAGACTTGTGGTAAGAGTTTTAAGGAGGATGCAGAGGAAGATAGTGAAGAAATGATGGCTTCAATACTAAGTGGATTTAGTATAGGGACACCTGCTACTAGAGCTGAAACAATTAAAAAACTTAAGGATGTAGGATATATTACTACAAAGGGAAAAAGTTTAACTTGTACAGAGCTTGGTAGAACCATAGTTGAAATATTCCCTGTTAAGGAGCTTTTAGATTTAGAATACACAGGAAGACTAGAAAAAACCCTTTCTGATATAGAAAGAGGGAAGGTTAAAAAGGAAGATTTCTTAAATCTTATAAAGAACTTCACCATAGAGGGAGTTAAGGCTATAAAAAATGATGATTCCATGGCAAAACACTTCAAAGTAGAAGCCCCAGAAGGAGTAGAGGTTTTAGGAAAATGTCCTAACTGTGGAAATCCTGTTATAGAGGGAGAAAGAGGTTTTGGATGTGTTAACTGGAAAAATGGATGTAAATATACCATATGGAAAAATGATAAGTATATAGCTTCTTTTGGAAAACAAGTAACACCTCAGATGGTAAAACTTCTATTAGCTAATGGAAAAGTTGGATTTAGAAATTTAAAAAGTAAAAAAGGAAATACCTTTGCAGCATACTTCATATATGAAAAAGATGAAGAAAAAGGCTATTTCACATGGAGAATGGAATTTATTTAATAAAATATATTTTGGAGTTGTATTAAAACAACTCCTTTTTATTTGGCTAAGAGGAAATGGGTAAAATTTTAATTGTAATCAAAGGTGAATTTGTAAGATAATTTTGATAAATCTTTTTCTTGTAGGTTAAAAAATTCATTTTCTATAGGAAATAAAATTCTTCTACCATGTTGTGGGGGAAGTCCCTTAGGAATAACAATGGTTTTAAAAGTTTTATTTAATACCTCTTTATCACTAGTATCATAAACTGAGATATTAAAATTTTCTAAGTTTTCAAAAGTAGTATTTTCAGTTGTATTTAAAAAATAAGCATCTATAAATAGAGTATCATCTTCTTTAAACAATTGATTTATTATTAGGTTAAGGGTATTTTTTTCTGTGGTGAAGGCTGTAATATCATATAAAACTTCTTTATTTTGAATTTGGTCTTCTTTAGAAAAAGTGCTTGCATCTAAGGTTAGAGTATTTGGATTTAATAAAACTGCTAAGGCAAAAAATCCTAGAATTTTTTTATATATTTTCATTTTAATTCTCCTTAATTATAGATTTATATTTTTAGTATTTCTATAATTAAGAAAATATAGTCTTAAAAAGAAAAAAACAGTGAAATTTTATCACTGTTTAGACAAATTTTAATATTAATGCAGATAGCATATATATTGGTGGAGCAAGGAAAACTGTTATTAATCCAGCAACACCTATAGATAATGAACTCATAGCACCATGAGTCTCACCGATTTCTAAAGCTTTAGTAGTTCCAACAGCATGGGCAGCTGTTCCCATAGAAACTCCCATAGCAACTTCATGATCAATCTTAAGTAATTTACATACCATAGGAGCTATGATTGCACCTGTGATACCAGTTATTATTACTGCTATAACTGTGATTGAAGGTATTCCACCAAGTCCACTAGCTACTTCAACCCCGATTGGTGTAGTAACTGATTTAGGAACTAAAGAAGCAATAAGTTCATGATTTACTCCTAAGAAATATCCCATTATTATAACACAGCACATAGAAGCAAAACTTCCAACTATTATTCCTGTCATTATTGGTACAAAATGATTTTTTAAAAGTTGTAACTGTTTATATAAAGGTACTGCTAAAATTACAGTTGCAGGTCCTAAAAATGCATTTATAAAACTACCACCAATATTATAAGTTTCAAAACTTATATGGCATGAAACTAAAACTGCAATTACAAGGGCAATTGCTATTAATAAAGGGTTTAGTAGTGGAATTTTTGTCTTTTTGTATATGGTCATACCAATTTCAAATGCAAAAAGAGTTAATAAAATTCCGAATAAAGGGTTATTAACAAGGTTATTCATTAACTTCATCTCCTAGTAGTTTTTTTTCTTTTCTTCTTATTAAAGCTTGAACAACTAAACCTGTAACTCCTATTACAACAAAAGTTGAGGCTATACAAATAAATAATAATTTAAGAACATTTCCTTCTAATAATCCAACAGATGTCATAAGTCCAACCCCTGCAGGAACGAAGAAGAAGGCTAAATGATCTAAGAAGAATTGAGCAACACAGTCAATAGCTTCTACTTTAACAACTTTAGTACATAGTAAAACTAATAATATTAACATTCCAATAATATTTCCAGGTACACTATGTATAAAACTTTTAGAAATAAATTCGCCTAAGAAGTATATAAACACTACAATAAGCATTTCTCTTAAAAGCTTCACTAGATAATCACTTCCTTTTTTTATTCAAAAAATATAAGGAACTATTTTTTAAGTTCCTTATACATTATAGAATGAATTTAAAATTAAAGCTATAATCAAATATCATAATAATTAATGATTTATACTTATTAAAGCGTTTTCTATATCATTTTTTGATAGGTTGCTTAGAATAGACTCATCATACTTAAGTGCTTTGTTTAAAAAATCTTTAGCTTTATAAAAATCCTCTTTTTCTTTTGATATAATTCCCATAAAATAGTAGGGTTCTGAAAAATTTACACATTCATCTATTAATTCATCAAAATAAAAGCAAGCTTTTTTTATATCCCCAATTTTATAGAAAACCTCTCCTAAATTAGCTCTTATTATTTGGCTTAATTCATCAACTTTTAACCCTTCATTACTTATTGAAATTGCTTTTTCAAAATCTTCATTTTGAATTAAAACATATCCATAAACTTCATAAAAATCTAGAGAGTTAAAATTATTAGCTTTTAAATCATCTAAGATTTGAAGAGAAGTTTTTATATCATTCAATTTCCAATAAAGTATTGCTTGAAGTAAATCAAGTTGATTTGCATCTTCAGGTAAAAATTTTCTTTTAGATACTATGCTTTTTAAAGTTTCTAAAGCTTCAGTATAAGATCCTATTTTAAGTTCTAAGAAAACATAAGTTTTTATAGCTTTTACATTAGAACTATTACATAGAGCAGCCTTTCTATAAAGAGATAAAGCTTCTTCTAAATTATTAGCCCTAAGTTTTTTAGCACCCTTAAACATATAAATTAAATGCTTGTTTATAGTTAATTTAAATATTATAAATGACAGAAGTAGTATGCTCCCCATAGGCACACTTACCTTAATCATTAAGAAAACTATAAAAATTATTGCAAGGACATTTAATAATGTATTTAAAACAGACCTTTTCATAATAATTATCCCCCTTTTAATATTAGTTATTAAGGAAATTATACTATATTTATAAGAGGGATAATATTGAATTTTTTTAAGTTAAAGTTAATTTAAATAAAAATCAAAATTTTAATATAACTTTTAGAAATATTATAATAAATGTATGTTGTTTTCTTCACAAGTTTTTATCATATCTTCATCCCACATAGATGCTTGAACTTCTCCAATGTGAGCTTTTCTAAGGAAGAACATACATATTCTAGATTGACCAATTCCACCACCTATAGTATATGGTAATTTTCCTTCAAGAAGCATTTGATGGAATGGTAGTTCTTTTCTTTCTTCACATTCTGCTATTTCTAATTGTTTTAAAAGGCTTTTCTCATCAACTCTTATTCCCATTGATGAAAGTTCTACAGCCTCATCAAATAGAGGGTAGTAGAATAATAAATCTCCATTTAATGTCCAATCATCATAGTCTGGACTTCTATCATCATGTTTTTCACCAGAAGCTAATTTTCCACCAATTCCTATTATGAATACAGCGCCAAATTCTTTACATATAGCAGTTTCTCTCTCTTTAGAAGTAAGCTCTGGATAACGATCTTCTAATTCCTGTGATGTTATAAATGTTATATCTTCAGGAAGAATTTTTTCTATGTGAGGGTATTTTGCTACTATAAAATCTTCTGTTGCTTTAAAAGTACCATATATTGATCTTACAGTTTCTTTTAAAGTTTCTAAATTTCTTTCTTCTTTATCTATTATTTTTTCCCAATCCCATTGGTCAACATAAATAGAGTGAATGTTATCTAAATCTTCATCTCTTCTTATAGCGTTCATATCAGTGTAAAGACCTTCACCGTGTTCAAATTCATATCTATGAAGAGCTAGTCTTTTCCACTTAGCTAAAGAATGAACTATTTGAATGTTAAACTCTGGCATAGCTTTCATATCAAAACTTACAGGTCTTTCAATTCCATTTAGGTCATCATTTAATCCTGAACCTTTATTTACGAAAAGTGGAGCAGAAACTCTTGTTAAGTTTAAGTTTTTAGCTAAAGAATCTTCAAAAAAGTCTTTAAGTTCTTTAATAGCAACTTCTGTTTCTCTAAGTGATAATAAAGGTTTATAGCCCTTTGGTATAAATAATTTTTCCATTTTAAACAACTCCTTAATTTTAAATGTAGATATATTTTTTGCTACATATATTTTTTTATAAATTTTGTTTGGCCCCAAACAGGTTATTAAAATTTCTTTAAATGTTTTATACGTATAGTTAAAATAATAAAAGTTAAAAATATATTATAAAAGACAATAAAAAAAGCCATCATCCTATATTTTTAATAGGACGAAGGCTGTATAATCATCTCCGCGGTACCACCTATGTTAGTACAAAAGCACTCACTTAATAACAGTGCATCTTAACACTGTCCTTCTTTTAACGGAAAGAAACCCGTCTAAGTCTACTGTTCAAAATAAATTTTGAAGTTCGGTTAGAAGCTCAAGGATGTTCTTCATCAAAGGTATAGTATGAGGCTTTCACCATCCCTCAATCGCTAAAACTCTTTCCAAAGATTACTTTTTCCCATCAATGCTTTGTACAACTTATTTATTTAATAATTAATATATACTAAAAATCTTAATTTGTGAAGGGGTTTTTTAAAATTTTTTTAAATTTATGATATAATTATTAAAAAAATATATATTTTTAAGCTGATTTTTAAAATGATAAAGGAGAAATTTATGATAAAAGCAGTGTTATTTGACCTAGATGGAACATTGATAAATACTAATGATTTAATACTAAAATCATTTAAACATACATTTAAAACTATTTTAGATTTAGAGCCAAGTGAAGAAGAGATTACAATGAACTATGGTAGACCATTGCAGGAAATTTTTAAAGGCTATGATGAAAATAGAATAGAAGAGATGATTAATTGTTATAGAAAAATAAACTTAGAATTACATGATGATGAATGCAAGGAGTTTGCTGGCGTTGATTTAATGCTAAAAACATTAAAGAGTAAAGGGATTAAAATTGGAGTTGTAACCTCAAAGAAAAATGATATGGCAGAGCGTGGAGCAAAATTAATGGGAATATTTAAGTATTTTGATACTTTTATAACTCCTGAGATTACTACAAAGCATAAGCCAGATGGGGAGCCAGTTTTAAAGGCTTGTGAAAATTTAGGCGTATCTCCTAGTGAAGCTCTTATGGTAGGGGATTCACCTTATGATATTTTAGCTGGTAAAAATGCTGGTGCTAAGACATGTGGAGTTAGATACACAGCATTGCCTCTTGAAAAGTTAGGAGAGAGTAAGCCAGATTTTTATGTGGATAAACCTTTAGAGATTTTAGATCTTATTGAAGAGTTAAATTCATAATTTCATAAGTTTAAAATAAAAAAGATTTAGTCTTAGACTAAATCTTTTTTTTATTAAAATATATTTCTTCTACGTCTTCTACGTTTTCTTAAGTTTATTGCTCTTATAATAAGTAATATTAATATAATTACAACAACTACTAGAACAAATATTCCTAAGTAGCTTAAGAAATTAGCTTTTATAAGAGTAAAAGTACCTATATCAGCTTTTACTGGATAATCCTTAATATAAGCTCTTTGTGCAACAGTAACAGAAGCTGATTCAGGATTAGAAGCTAATTGCCAAGCGTTCATATCATTTAATTTTATTGATTTTGAAGTTTCTTTTTCATTTACGTAGTTGTTATAGTAATCTATGTTTTCAGTTGCAACAAATGGAACATCTATTTTCTTAGTTGGTCCAAACCATCTGAAAAGTTTATATTCAACTGGAATAGTATCTATTGTTGTACCAGCTTTTATGTATGGAACTTTATCTACAGAGTAACTGTAATCAATAATTTTGTTCATATCATTAAATACAATTTCATCCTTAGCATCATATTGAGAATTTAAAACAGCACCTACTATTTTTCTACCATTTCTTTCGTATACTGATACTAAACATCTTCCAGCAGGAGTTGTAAATCCAGTCTTTCCACCAATATTTCCGTCGATACCAAGTTCTTTATTTCTGTTTTCTAAAAGTACTTTTTTCCCGTTTACAGTTATGTCGCTATCCTTAAGTGCCATAGTTTCGCTTACCCAAGGATTTTTATAAGCGTTTTGTAAAATTACAGCTAAATCATAAGCTGTTGAATAGTGATTATCATTATGTAAGCCATTTGGAGTAACAAAGTGAGTATTTTTTAATCCTAATTTTTTCACTTCATCATTCATCATTACACTAAACTTTTCAGCACTTCCAGCAACACCATCTGCAATTACAGCGGCAGCATCATTAGCTGAAAACATAAGTAAAGCTTTCATTAAATCATTAGCATTCATTCCTTCGCCAACAGGTATTGGACCAAAGCTATTGTTTAATGTATAAGGTTGTTGAGCTTTTGCATCTGCTGTATATGGAAAAGAATCGTTCTTTGAAGCATGTTCAGCAAATAAAAGACTTGTCATCACCTTTGTTGTACTAGCAGGATATGCTCTTTCATCAATTCCCTTTGCATAAATAATTTCACCAGTGTCATAATCTAAAGTAACAGCATATTTACCTGCTATATTAGGTTGGGAAACTTCAGCAGCTTGAACAGTAGCTTTTGTTGGCGTAAAAAGTGATACTGATAAAGCAATCAATAATGAACTTAAAAGCTTTTTCTTAAATTTAATCAATTTTCATCTCTCCTAATTTCAAAGTCTCATTAAACTTTTTTTATTATAACATCTATAGGGCATAATAACAATAAATAATAAAGAAAGACATGTAAAGCTTTAATTGTGGTATTTACAATATATATCTTATATAATATAAGATATTTGAAGCAATTAATTAATATTTAGGATGTGATAATATGGCAGCTTTAACTGTAGATGATATTTTAAAAGAAAGCGAAGTGGGAACATTAATTCCCTTAATAGTAGAAGTAAATGATAAAGTAGTACCTATAATCTTTGTTAAAGATTATTTAGAAGCTTTAAAGGATATAGGTGATAATGTCTTAGTTGCCTTAAAAAGCAGTATTATAAGCAATAAAAAATTAGACTTACTTTTAATTATGATTAGGTTTGATGAAAATGAAGAGAATACCTATGATCTATGGTTAAACTATGGATTTAACTGGCATTTTGACTTTTTAAATGGGTTAATTAACTTAGACAAAATACTTATAGATTTTAGAGATGAAGACAACAATAGAATTAAGACTATTGAAGTTTGTAATACAATTAAAAAAGATTTAGAAAAATATAAAGAAGCCTGTGAAGAATCTGTTTTAATCAAAGAAGGAAAAGAAGAAAACATAATTAGAGTAGTTAAAAGAAAAAAATATGAATCTTGGAATAATGAGGATGCTTTAGATTTAATTGATGAAGTATTAGAGGATTATAGTAGCATACAGGATATGTGGGAGAACTTATAATATAAGTAAATTTTTAAAGTCAATAGATAGAAGTGAAAACTTTATTCATATAAAAACTTATAATTTAAGTAAAAAAGTTTATGAAACTATAATATATAGAATCAACTTAAAAATAGAGTATATAAATAAGCCTGCCTTGAAATAATAAATTTAAAGGTGGGTGATAAATATGAAAGATAATAAAAATAATAAGAATTATAATAATAAAAAACATAAAGATCATGAACCTGATGATGGTACATTTATTTCATATAAAGAAAATGAAGAGTTTAATAGCAATGAAAGCTCAAGATATGGATATGAACAAGATAGCTGTGACTTATAATAATCTATAGGAAGGAGTGGGGGCTTTTAAAAATTTAAGAGCAAAATTTATGAACTGTATTATAAGAATTAGTAAATAAGATTTATTATATATTTATAAATTTTAATTTTAATAATAGCCCCATTTCCTTTCTTTACAATTAGTATGTAGAAAATCTTTTTTCACGGGTATCAACAGTTAAATCCTTCTCATCTATAGATACAACTCTTGAAAAGCCATTACCATTTAAAATTTTAGTTTTAAATTTTTTTATTGAGGATTCATCACCTTGCACTTCTATAAGTACTTTACCATCATCTAAGTTTTCAGCGTAACCAGTTAAAGAGAGTAAGCTAGCTTGATACTTACAAAAGAATCTAAAACCTACCCCTTGAACTCTACCACTTACTAGGAATTCTTTTCTAATCACAGTAAACACCTCCTATATTTATTATAATTACAATATTATATAAAAGACACTTATTTCTTAAGTTAAGGTGGCAATAACAAATTTAAAATTAAATCTTTATAGATTTAATTTGTGAATGTTTACATAAATAGGAAATTATATGTATAATATATTTTAGAGGGAAATAATATTAAGGAGGAATTTCAATGAGAATAGAAAAAAGTCTTGTTTTAATAAAACCTGATGCTGTTGAAAGAAATTTAATAGGTAAAATATTAGAGGTTTATGAAGGAGCAGGATTAAAGATAAAGGCTATGGAAATGAAGCAAATAACTAAGGATTTTGCTGAAAAACATTATGAAGAACATAGAGATAAGCAATTTTTTAATTCTCTAATAAAATATATAACAAGAAGTCCTCTTGTAGCTTTAATTCTTGAAGGCGAAGATGCCATAAAAAAAATAAGAGCTCTAAATGGTGCAACAAATCCAGAAAAAGCTGAGTTTGGAACAATAAGAAGAAGATTTGCTTTAAGTGGAACAGAAAACTCAGTTCATTCATCAGACTCAATAGAAAGTGCTGAGAAAGAAATTAAGCTATGGTTCCCAAAAATATTTTATGAAGAAATTTGTGGATAATATAAAATGCATGTGCAAAAGCACATGCATTTTTTAATAAACACACTTGATTTCTAACCAAGCCTCATCATATTTTCTAAGTATCTTAGAAGGTAGATCTATAAATACCTCACAATTTTTTAATGACTCTTCATCTGGATAAGCAACCTTATCATTTTTTATATCTTCAGGTAAAAGTTCATATGCAGCTGTATTTGGAGTAGAGTATCCTATATATTCTACATTTTGCTCAGCATTTTCAGGATCACAAAGGAAGTTTATAAACTTCTCAGCATTTTCTTTATGCTTAGCATTTTTAGGGATTGCAATGGCATCAAACCATTTGTTTGATCCTTCTTTAGGAATAGCATAAGCTAAATCAGGATTTCTCTCTATCATTGTTACAGCGTCTCCTGACCAAGCAACAGCAAGAGAAGCTTCTCCACCAACCATGGCATCTTTAACTTGGTCAACCATATAAGCTAAGATTAATCCATCCTTCTTTTGAGTCATAAGCTCTTTTTTAGCATCTTCTATTTGATCTAAATTTTCAGTATTTAATGAATATCCTAATTTTTTTTCTGCAACAGCCATAGCATCTCTAACACTATCTGGCATTATAACTTGATCCTTATATTTAGGGTTCCAAAGGATATTCCAACTATCTACAGGATCGCTAACTCTCTTTGTATTATATATTATTCCAACTGTTCCCCACATGTATGGTACTGAGTATTCATCAGTTGGATCATAAGCTAATTTTTTAAATTGTTCTCCTATATATTTATAATTAGGAATATTAGAATAATCTATTTTAGCTAACATATCTTCGTTTTTCATTTTTTCTATCATGTAATCAGAAGGAATTACTATATCATAAGATACATTACCACTATTAAGTTTTTGATACATTATTTCATTAGTATCATAAACATCATATTTAACATCTATGCCAGTTTCCTCTTTAAATTTAGTAAGAAGCTCTGGATCTATGTAGTCTCCCCAGTTATAAACATAAAGAACGTTGCTATTTTTATCTTGAGTAGCTTCTTCATCTTTTTTTGGTCCACAACCAAGAAAAAGAGATGATAAAAGAAGTGTTGAACAAGTTAATGCTAAAAATTTTTTTAATTTCATATTAACGTTCCTCCTTTACTAAAGATTGTTTTCTATTGGCAATAAGAAGTAATCCTAATACAACTATAAACATTAATGTTGAAAGAGCATTTATTTCCGGAGAAATACCTCTTCTAGCCATAGAATAAATCTCTATAGAAAGGTTAGAAACACCAGGTCCTGTAGTGAAGAAACTTATAACAAAGTCATCTATTGACATTGTAAATGCTATTAAGAATCCTGCAGCTATACCAGGCATTATTTGAGGAATTACTACCTTTCTTAAAGCGTAAGATGGTTTTGCTCCTAAATCTAAGGCTGCATCAGTTAGATTTGGAGGTAATTGTCTTAGCTTAGGTAAAACAGATAATATAACATAAGGAATATCAAATGTTATGTGAGCTAAAAGCATAGTCCAAAAACCAGGTTTTAGATTAAATAAAACTCCACCAATAGCGAATAAAGTCATTAATGAAATACCTGTAACTATATCTGGATTTAATACAGGTAAATAGTTTACGTTTAATAATAAGGTTCTAGGACCTTTTCTCATATTATTAATCCCTATAGCACTTATAGTACCTATAACTGTAGCAACAACAGAAGCTATTACTGCTATTAAAACTGTATAATAAAGAGCTGCTATTATTCTGTCATTTTCAAGTAGGGAGCTATACCAATCAAAAGTAAAGCCTCCCCAAACAGCCATAGATTTTGTTTTGTTAAATGAGAATATCATAAGTGTTACTATTGGTGCATATAAAAATATAAATACTAAGACTAAATAAAATTTAGAAATAAAATCACCTAACTTTTTTACCATAGCTGTTTACCTCCTTCTTTTCCGTTCTTTTCATATTTAGACATAAAGGCCATTGAAATTAGTATTAATATCATCATAAAGATTGATAGGGCAGAACCAAAGTTCCAGTTACCGATAGTAGTAAATTGTTGTTCTATAAGGTTACCAACTAACATATATTTTCCTCCACCTAAAAGGCTTGGGATTACGAAGTTTGAAACAGCTGGCATAAATACCATAGTTATTCCAGAGATTATTCCAGGAATACTAAGTGGTAAAATAATTTTTCTAAAAGCTTGAGCTTTATTTGCACCTAAGTCATAAGCTGCATTAACTAAGTTTTTATCAATTTTTATAAGTACAGTATATATTGGTATAACCATAAATGGTAAGAAGTTATACACCATTCCAAGTAAGATTGCTCCGTCAGTATATAGCATTTTAATTGGCCCTATTCCTATATAACCTAAAAGAGTATTAATAAGTCCATCTCTACCAAGTATAGCCATCCATGCATATGTTCTAAGTAAGAAGTTCATCCACATTGGTAATATGAATAAAAGTATTAGCATATTTCTTCTTTTTATAGGTAATTTAGAAATTATATAAGCTATTGGATAACCTAAAATTAAACATAAAACTGTTGATAAAACAGCAAGCCATATAGAACGTATAAAAACAGTAAAATATATTGGCTCAAATAATCTTTGGAAGTTTTCAAAAGAGAAAACAAATCTTCCGTCAACTTTACTTGTAAAACTAAAGAAAACTATTAAAAGTAAAGGGATAACTATGAATATAGCACTCCATACAACGTATGGATAAGCTGCAAATGATAAATTTTTATTTCTATTTTTCATCTTTAAACATCACTCTCTTTTTTCATTATGTGTATGCTTTCTGGATCAAGAGATAATCCTATTTTAGATCCTATTTCAGCATGTTTTGTATTGTGTAATATCCAAGTGTGGTTTTCATCCTTTACTTCTATTTCATAGTGAACACCTTTAAATATAACTGAAGTAACAGTTCCTTTTAGCATACCATCTTCATATTTAACCATTTCAAAATCCTCTGGTCTTATTACAACTTCAATAGCTTCATTCTTTTCAAAACCTTTATCAACACAGTCAAATATTCTTCCAGCAAATTCAACCTTAAAGTCATCTAACATAGTTCCATCAACTATATTACTTTCACCTATAAACTTTGCCACAAATGAGTTAGCAGGTTCATTGTATATATCTTCTGGACTTCCCATTTGTTGAATTTCACCTTTATTCATAACAACTATTGTATCTGACATTGTTAAAGCTTCCTCTTGGTCATGAGTTACAAATATAAATGTAATTCCTAATTTTTGTTGGATTCTTTTAAGTTCTATTTGCATACCTTTTCTAAGTTTCATGTCTAAGGCACCTAAAGGCTCATCTAATAAAAGTACCTTTGGTTCATTTACTAAAGCTCTAGCTATGGCAACCCTTTGCTGTTGACCACCACTAAGGGCCTCAATATCTCTATTTTCATATCCTTCAAGGGCAACTAACTTAAGCATTTCCTTAACTTTTTGATCTATAACATCTTTAGGCATTTTTTTTAGTTTTAATCCAAAAGCTATATTTTCATATACATTCATATGAGGGAATAGAGCATATTTTTGGAATACAGTATTTAATTGTCTTTCGTAAGGTGGTATATCGTTAATAATATTATTTTCAAAGACCACCTGGCCACTATCTGCCGTTTCAAAGCCAGCTATAATTTTTAAAGTGGTTGTTTTACCACATCCACTAGGTCCTAAAAGAGTTAGGAATTCATTCTTTTTTATATTTAGGGAAAGATTATCTAAAATTGTATCTTTTCCGTATGATTTAGTTATTCCTTTTAATTCAATAATATTATTATCTTTCAAATCTAACACCTCTGCTTTCTAAATGTTTATACTAAAATGATGGTGGAGTACTTATCCATATAACCTTTGCAGAAATTTTTCCTGCATTAGAAATATAATGATTAGCCTTGGGCTTAAAGTAGAAACTCTCGCCTTTTCTTACTTTTACTTTTTTGTCTCCTAGATGAAGATATATTGCTCCAGATAGGACATACCCAAACTCCTCACCCTCATGAGGCTCTTCTTCAATATATTGTCCTCCAGGTTCAAGAGTTATCATTATAGGTTCCATATCATTTTTTTGAGCATTTGGAACTAACCACATAAGGTTATATTTTAATTCTTCATTTTCAGTTTCAAACATATCATCCTTAGAGAAGGCTATTTTTTCATTAGTATCTTCACTAAAGAATTCTGTTAAGTTAGTTCCTAATATATCTAATATATCTATTAATGTAGCTATAGATGGAGAAGTAAGGTCATTCTCAAGTTGAGAAATAAATCCCTTAGATAATTCACATCTATTTGCTAATTCTTCTTGAGTCAACTGTTTGGCAACTCTGAGACGTCTAATTTTATCTCCTATTTCCAAGTTTTACACCTCAATTTCATTACTATAAGTTTTACTAAACTTTAAGTTTAAAATTACTAAACAAACACAAATAATTATAAATACTTTTAAAATAAAAATCAACAAAAAATTTAAAAAATATATTAATATTTAAATGTTGCTTTAAAATAGTTATTTAGCAACTTTAGAAGGAAAAAAATGTTATGAAGTTTAGGCTAATTTATTATTAAATTTAGTATAACTAAACAATAAAATAACAATTAATAAATAATAGATAAAAAATTTCACAGTTTGTGGTAATTTATGATAAAATACTCTTGAATTAATAAATGATTGGTGTGGTAATGTGATACAAAAAAGAAACTGTTATAGGAGAGAGGGAAGAAAAGTTTATATAAGAACACCATATTTAGAAGAACTAGGGTATACTGAAAAGCTATGGGGAGATATGGACAGTATGACTGATGTAGGCAAAATAATATCTTTTCCAAGGTATAAGTGGGATAGTTTTTATAAAAAGATGGTGAGTCCTACAGATGGAAGAAATCTGTATTGCTTGGTTTTTGATTATAATGATAATCCAGTTGGAGAAGCAAGCTTTCATGGATATGATTCTATAACTAAAACTGCTAGATTAAATGTTAGAATAGAAAGTTCACATAGGGGAAAGGGCTACGGAAGTGAAGCTGTGCATCTTATATTAGAATGCTTTTTCAATGAATTTGGTGGCTTATATATGTTAGACACGGTTTCATTAGATGAGAATAGAGAAAAACTTGAAAGAATTGGTTTCAAGATGATGTATAAGAATAAAGATGGATATTCATATAGATTATCTAAGGAAGATTTTAATAGACAAATAAAAGATTTAAAAGAGAGAAAGTTTGGAATATTTATTTATGATAAGATGGTTATAAGTACAGTAATATCTTTTTTAGAAATTTTTAATGATATAAATAAATCACTAGATAAAGAAATAATTTCAGTGGAGTTAATAGGTACACAAAATAATATAATAAAAGATGAAATGTATGATATAAAGTTTGAAAATGTAAAATCTATAGAAGATGTAGACTTAGATGTTATAATTGTCCCAGGAAGTAAGACAAATAAGTTCTATGAAAATGATGACTTTGAAAAACTCTTAAGCAATATAAACGGATGTGAAACTGTCTGCGTTCTAGGAAATAGTATAATTCCATTTATAAAAAGTAAGTTTTTAAGAGGATTAAAAGCTTATTATTCTAAGGAATGGGTTGAGTTTATAAAGGAAGAGATTGCCTTAACATCTTATTCTGAGGAAGATATTATTGATAATGGAAGACTTATAATGGTTAAGAAAAAATCCTGTGAAATAGAAGGAATAAAATACATAATTAAAAAGTTGTTTGGAGAATCTGTATTAAATAGATTTGATCTATAGATTTAGATTTTATTCTATATTTATAGTGTTATGAATAGGAGTTGTTTATTATATGATAAACATAAAATTAGATGAAGACAAAAGAGGAAAAGTTATATTTAGAGCAAATATAGATGAGTGTCACAAGGATAATAGGATATTAAAGAGAGCGTTGTTTGAGAGTAGAGTAGTAAATAATGAATTTAAATATAATATACCAATGAAATATTTTTGGCCAATAATAAATAACCTTAATAAAGAATTAATAAGCTTAAGTGAGGATAGTAAACTTGAAGTCCTAGAATTTTCAGATGAATATGAAGAGGTTTATTACTATAATTACAAAGCTACACCATCTTACATGAAGAAGTGGAGGGAAGAAGGGTGTCCTCCAATTTTTAAAATAATAATAAATCTTAAGGATTTAAGTGTAGAGAAAAAAGTTGTATTTGAAAGATTAATATAAAAAAGCTTTGAGAAAAAAATCTCAAAGCTTTTTTGTTATTGCCATTCTTCTACATTTTCTAATCCTGGAATAGAAGATGCTTTAAATACTGGCTCCTTAATTCCTGCTTTCTTTTGAGCTGTATAGTCCTTAAGTGCAAGGAAAGAATATTTACCCAAGAATAATATAGTTATTATGTTTAGTATAGCCATTAATCCCATGAAAAGATCTGCTAAATTCCAAACCAAATCAACTTTTGCTATTGAACCAAATAGTACCATACCTATAACAAGTATTCTGTATATATTTAATAATACCTTATTAGTATGTATAAACTCTATGTTTGTTTGACCGTAATAGAAGTTACCTACAATAGAACTAAAAGCAAATAATAATATACAAATTGCTATGAAATAAGCTCCAAAAGGTCCTATTTGAGATACAAGAGCTTTTTGAGTTAATTCTATACCTGTTAATGAGCTATCAGCATATTGACCTGAAAGAAGTATTATAAATGCTGTACAAGAACATATTAATAATGTATCAGTAAATACTCCTAAAGTTTGAATTAAACCTTGTTTTACTGGATGAGTAACATCTGCTGTAGCAGCGGCATTCGGCGCACTACCCATACCAGCTTCATTTGAGAATAAACCTCTTTTAATACCTTGCATAACAGCGGCACCAAGTCCACCAGCAGTTAATTGTTTTATTCCAAAGGCTGATTCAAATATAAGTTTGAAAACTGATGGAATTTCAGTAATATTTAAAATTAAAACTATAATAGCAATAAGAATATAAAGAACCGCTAAAATTGGAACTATTATTTCTGAAACCTTAGCAACCCTGTGAATACCACCGAAGATAACTAAAGCAGTTACTATTGCTAATATTATACCAATAGCTCCTCTTGAAAGTCCGAAAGCACTATTGAATGCAACACTTACTGTGTTAGCTTGAACTGCATTAAATACGAATCCAAAACAGATTGTAATAAGAATTGAGAATATAATTCCTAACCATCTCTTTCCAAGTCCTTTTTCCATGTAATAGGCAGGACCACCTCTAAAAGAATCTTTATCCTTAGTTTTATATATTTGAGCTAATGTACTTTCTACGAAACTAGACGCAGAACCTATTAAGGCTATAAGCCACATCCAAAAAACAGCCCCAGGTCCACCAACAGCTACGGCTATGGCAACACCTGCTATATTACCAGTACCAACTCTTGAAGCTGTACTTATACAAAATGCCTGAAATGAAGAAACTCCGCCTTTTTCTTTATTTGACTTTCCTATACCGTCTCCTAATAAACGGAACATTTCTTTTATGTATCTAAATTGAACAAATTTAGTTTTAAAAGAAAATAGAAGGCCTGCACCTATTAATAAAATAATTAATATGTAGCCCCAAAGAAAATCATTAAAACTAACTATTAAGTTATTAAGTATTTCCATAAATTCCTCCTCCTGTTGATAAGTTTTTTATTTTTTGCGTCACACTTTATATCTAATTTTAATATGAATAATAAAAAAATGCAAGAACTAATATTACTTTATTCATATGTGAGATATTTGAATGGAAAAGGTAAAATTGAAATGTGAATAAAAAGTAAATGGAATATGGTGGTTAGTAGTAGGGTATTACAAGGGTATAGAGGTCTTGACATCAATAATAAAGCCACTATGAAATAAAAAATTCATAGTGGCTTTAATTTGTATAAGGTCAAAATGCAAGAAGAGGATCCTTCTATTGCGTAGTGTTGTTGTTTTGACCATTTTTATTTTGGTTGTTTCCAGCTTGTGGTGGAGTAACAACTCCATTATTTGAGTTGTTTTCTGGGGAAGTTTGAGGTGGATTTACATTAGTACCACCATTATTACCGTTACTTGGATTAGCTGGTTTAGTATTTGGATTTTGTTCATTTGGTTTATTATTATTTTCGTTAGGTTTAACTTCTCCAGGTGTATTTTCCTGTTGTTTATTTTCTTCATTTTCTCCTGAATTATTATTTTCATTTGGATTAGGTTCAGGAGTATTTGCTTTTGTATGATAATTACAATATTGAGTAGGAGCAGAACCGTTAATAAACCAATCATAATAAACTCTACTACCTCTAGGGTCTTGAGTACAAAATGAAGTAGGTTTAAGTCCTGAATCCATACATACTGCAATCTTACTTATTCCACTAGGTTGTTCAACCTCTTTATATTGTAAGCCTTTATGAGCTAAGCCCATTATTTTTCCGAAAATAGGCGAAGTAACAGTACCACTGCTAGTTCTCATTTCTCTAGGTTTATCATATCCAACCCAAACAGCTGCAGAATAATATGGAGTTAATCCTGCAAATAAATAGTCTTTATCCCCAGTAGTAGTTCCTGTTTTACCAGCTACAGGTATATTACCGAATTTAGCAGATTTTGCAGAGCCACTTTCTACTTGAGATTTAAGCATATCATAAACTATATAAGAAGCTTGAGGACTAAATACATCAATTTCTTCTGGAGTACTTGTATCAAGAATTACATTTCCATGAGAATCTAGTACTTTTGTATATAGTTTAGCTGTTGTTTTAACACCATTATTACCAAAAACACCAAAAGCAGAAGCTAGGGTATAAGTATTTCCTCCATCAGGGTTATTAGGATCATTTTGGAATTGCCCTAAGGCTGTTGTGGAAATTCCCCTAGAGTGAGGTCCATAAACAAGACCTAATTTTTCTCCATAAGCTATAGAGTTTGAAGTACCAACTTCATTAGCAATTTTTATAGCAGCTAAGTTACTAGATATTTTAATAGCTTCTCTGAAAGTTAAAGGTCCTCTATAACTATTATATTCATTTTTAGGTTGATCTTTATATCCTGTAGAAGATAGTTCTTTATTAGTTAATGGAGAATCATTTACCACAGAGCCAGCACCACCAAGTCCTAAATCAATAGCAGGACCATAAACAGTTAGTGGTTTTGTTGCAGAACCTATAGATTTTAAATCATAATAAGCTCTATTGTGAGACATTGCTGGTTGTTCCCCTCTTCCCCCAACTAAAGCTTTAACATGACCTGTTTTATAGTCTATTATTGTGGCAGATGATTGTAATTTATAAACACCATCCTCATTTTTTTCATTAGGATTACTAGTTATAGCTTTATAGTTATTTGGATCATCTAAAACTTTTTGAACATTGTTTTGAAGATCTCTATTCATGGAAGTGTAGATTTTTAATCCACCATTAGCTATAAGTTTATCAACTTCTTCTTGAGTGTATTTATATTTATCCATTAAGTCTTGTTTAACTTGAGTTATAGCTGGTCTTGTGAACCACTCAAAGTTAGTTTTACTTAATTTATTATTCGGTGTGAATTTTATACCATTTGTGTCAATTTCATTTATTGCGTCATTATATTGTTCACTTGAAATATATCCAAGTTCATGCATTTTAAATAGTACAGATTTAGTTCTATTTAAATATCTACTTGGATTTTCTTTATTTGCTTCTGAAAGCCCATCATAAGAAGTTGGTGCTTGAGTAAGTCCTCCTAAATAAGCACACTCAATTAAGTTCAAATCTGAAACATTCTTACTAAAAAATCTTTGAGCAGCTGCGCTAACCCCATATTGGTATCCGCCCATAGGAATTGTATTTAAATACGTAGTAAGTATTTCATCTTTTGAAAGGTGCTTTTCTAATTCTAAAGCTAAGTACATTTCTTTAATTTTTCTTTCATAACTAACTTCATTGGTAAGTACGGCATTTTTTATAAGTTGCTGAGTTATTGTTGAAGCACCTTGAACCGTATTACTTCCTGAAAGTTTGCCTTTAATATTAGAAGCTATGACACCAAAAACTCTTTTAACGTCTATTCCTTTATGCTCATAAAATCTTTCGTCTTCAATAGCTACAAAAGCTTTTTTTAAGTTATCAGGGATTTCTTCAGATTTAACTACATAACGTTGTTCACGAGTTATAACATTATCCATAAAATTTCCCTGATCATCGTAAAGAATGGATGGCTGATTTAGAGATTGAATTGCCTGAACATCTAAGTCTGGAGAAGAACGTATAATAGAAAGAACGTAAACTCCAACTACTGTTACGGCAGTTATCCCTAGAAGCAGAATTCCTATAAAGAACCATTTCAAAAATTTTGTTACTTTCGATTGATTTTTAGGTGATTTTTTCTTCTGCTTTCTATCTTTATGCTCTCTTTTTCTTTCAGTCATTTTTTCCTCCTATCATAATAAAACTTTCTATTTCTAAAAAACTACATAATTATATTATTATACATTTAAAGAAATATTATATTATATTATAGCATAATAATATTAAGAGTAAACCAAATTGTAAGAGGTGTAGTCTTTGTATTATGTTAAAAAAAATAAACGTAGAAATATAGATTTTAAAAAATATTTAATAATTACTTTGTTAATGATTATTGCCTGTTTTTTAATTTTCATATATGTTTTTGATAAAATAATTGCACCTACAGTTTTACTTGTTTCAGATTCAGAAATGCAAGTTAAAACTTTAGACATTATAAATACTAATATTGCTGAGGTTTATACAGAAAAGTTTAATTATAATGATGTCATAAAGGTTCAAAAAGATTCAACTGGGGCAATAAAAATGATTAATGCTGATACCGTAAAGTTAAATGAATTGGCTACAGAGGTTGCTATAAAATCACAGAGGGATATAAAAGAAGTTGGATCCATAGGTGTAAAGATGCCAATAGGATACATAACAAAGAATAATATAATGTCTTATTGGGGACCTAGTATAACTGTTAAAATGGAGCCTATAGGAAGAGTAGTAGTTACTTATGATTCCTTATTTGAAAGTGCAGGAATAAATCAAACAAGGCATAAAATTTTAGTTAATGTAAAAACTAATATTAAAATAATATTACCACTTCAATCAAAAGAGGTTGAAGTGGTAAATCAAATTCCGATTTCAGATACTGTCATAGTTGGAGAAGTTCCAAATAGCATGTGGGGTGGGAATATGTTACAAGGTATTAATGAAAAAGATTCAGAAGATACAAATTAGCACATTAAAAAAGGAGGAACTTCCTCCTTTTAATTATTTTTCCCAGTTAAATATGTAAGGAATATTTCTATAGTGGTCACCATAGTTTAATCCGTAACCAACAACGAATAAGTCCTCTATTTCAAAACAACAATAGTCTGGTTTTAAATCAACTTTTCTTCTAGAAGGTTTGTCTAAAAGAGTGCAAGTTTTAACTGATTTAGCTCCTAATGATTTAACATGGTTTATAACAAAATCCATTGTTATACCTGAATCGATAATATCATCAACAATTAAAACATCTAAACCTTCAATGTTGTCAGGAATATCATTTACAACTTTAACTATACCAGTACTTTCTTCACCGTGACCGTAACTTGAAGTAGTCATAAATCCTATTTGAGCTTTAGTATCTATTGCTCTAACTAAATCCGCTGCAAATATGAAACTTCCTCTTAATAAAGATAAAACATAAAGATTCTTATCCTTGTAATCTTCAGTTAATTTTTTACCTACAACAGCTATTTGATCTTTAATTTGCTCCTCAGAAAGTAGGATATTTCTATTTTTATCTTCCATTATTTTCTCCCCTAACTATGCCATATTATTTACAATATTGTATTTATAGTATAAAATTAAATGAAAATTGTCAAGAAACATAATAAATATCACGAGGTGGTAATATATGATACATGGAAATACTGATGGAATAAGGAATTCAGTGCTAAAAGAATTAGAAGAACTTTATAAAATAAATGTACCAAAATATAGTGTTTGTACAGAGGATATGATAAATATTATTTCTAGATTATCTTCTCAAATAGAAAGAGAAATTAGTGTAGGAATAAATAGAAAAGGAAAGGTAATTAGTGTAGCTATAGGAGATTCTTCAAGTGTAGAGATTCCATTAATAGATATACACGAAAAAAGATTATCTGGGGTTAGAATAATACATACTCATCCAAGTGGAGTTTCTAGACTATCTGCTTTAGATATATCTGCCCTTATGAAATTAAAGCTTGACACAATAATGGCTATAGCTGTAGAGGATGGCAAGGCTAAAGATGCTTCTTTAGGATTTTGTTATGTAGAAAATGAGATTCTTATAAGTGAAGAAGCTCCTCATTTAACTATAGATCAGTGCTTACAAATTAATATTTTAGATAAGATTAATCATGTTGAAGAAGTTATTAAAACAAGCAATGTTGAAGAAGATGATAGTGAAAGAGCTATTTTAGTAGGATGTGATACAAGAGAAAGCTTAGATGAGTTAGAGGAACTTGCTAAGGCTTGTGATATTCCTACATTAGAAAAGGTATTTCAAAACAGAAGTAAAATAGATGCTTCTTTTTATATAGGAAGAGGTAAGGTTTTAGAAATTGCTAACATAAGACAATTAACAAGAGCTAACTTAGTAATTTTTGATGATGAATTATCAGGAGCGCAGGTTAAAAATCTTGAAGCTAACTTAGGAGTTAAGGTAATTGATAGAACAACTCTTATTCTAGAAATATTCTCAAGAAGAGCTAAGACAAGGGAAGCTAAAATTCAAGTAGAACTTGCTCAACTTAAGTATAGAGCTGCTAGACTTATGGGACTTGGAACTGTTATGTCTAGAACTGGTGGTGGAATAGGAACAAGAGGACCAGGAGAAAAGAAACTTGAAATAGATAGAAGACATATAAGAGAAAGAATATATGATCTTCAAGCTGAGCTTAAAAAGATAAAGAAGATAAGAGAAACTCAAAGAGAGAAAAGAAGTAAGGATAAAACTTCACAGGTTTCCTTAGTTGGATATACTAATGCAGGAAAATCTACTTTAAGAAATACTTTATGTGCAGAATCAGCCTCAACTTTAGCTACTCAAGCTAAGGATAAAGTTTTTGAAGCAGATATGCTTTTTGCAACTTTAGATACTACAACAAGAGCTATAAAACTTCCTGATAATAGGGATATTACATTAACAGATACTGTTGGATTTGTAAGTAAACTTCCTCATGAATTAGTTGAAGCTTTTAAATCAACTTTAGAAGAGGTTATATACTCAGATCTTTTATGCCACGTTGTAGATGCCTCTTCAGATAATGCACAAGAAGAAATTATAGCTGTAGAAAAAGTTTTAGGTGAATTAAAAGCCTTAGAATCAGCAAAAATATTAGTTCTTAATAAAATTGATAAGGCTGATGAAGAAAAGTTAAATGAATTAGAAGCAAAATATTCTTCAATATATAATAAGGTAGTAAAAATTTCTGCTAGAGAAAGAATAAACTTAGATGAGTTATTAGAAGCAATAAGTGAAGAATTACCTTATACATTAAAAAGTAAGGAATATATAATTCCTTATACAGCTCAACAAGTTGTAGCTTATCTTCATAGAAATGCTAATGTAAGTGAAGAAGAATATAGAGAAGATGGAACTTATATAAAGGCAGAAGTAGATGAAGAAGTAGAAAATAAATGTAGAGAGTATGAGTTATAATAAGATTATCAAATTCATGAATAAAAGCTAAATTCATTAAGAATTTAGCTTTTATTATTACATTTTTCACATCATAAATTATAATATATATAAGTATAATAATAATGATACTAATTTTTAGGATGGGGATCATGGAAACTACTGATACTTTAGATCGTGGAAATATAAGAGGTCGTAGAGAAAGATCAGGAAGCTCTAATGGGCAGGAAGATATTTTTGCAGCTCAAGCAGCTGCAAGTGATAGTCAAAGTACTAATAATGTATGTACAGATGATTTTAATAAGGCATATAATCAGTTACAGGATATTTTATTAAAAGCAGCTACTATTCAAGCAAGTGTAGCTACATTAAATATAGGTGACGAATATAAAATGTATTATGATAGGGTAGTTAAGCCAGCTTTAGACATTATTTATTTTTTAAGTTTTGCAATACAAAATACAGCGGCAGCAGCTAACCTTTATCAATCTAATACCTATGGAAAAAAAGGAGAAGGAAAAAAAGCTTTAGATATTTCTTATGACATGTTAGAACAGATGGAAGTTGGAATTTGTTTATTGAAAGAGTCTTTAAAAGTTTTGGTGGAAAAAGGGAATTGTTTATAGATATTATTTAATTAATGGGAGTTATTAAGGAGGAAAAAAATTTGAGTGAAATAATATTGAAATATCAAAATTCTTTTAAATCAGTTATAAATGACCTTCAAAAGAATGAGGATGTTATTGGAGTGACGGCATTTGGAAGTATAATAAACGGAGATATATGGGAAGGATCAGATATAGATTTGTTTGTTATTGTAAATGGAGACTTTAAAGGAGTAAAGGATGTTTATGGTGAGGAACTAGGTGTTTCTTTACATTTAAAAATAGTCTCTAAGAAGTTTTTAGTTAATTTCTGTCAAGAAGAAATAACAGGTAGCACAATACATAGAAAATTTATATCTTCAAAATTAATTTTTTGTAAGGATCAAGAAATATCAGATAAATTTACTTCAATAAAATATTATACAGATGCTCATAGTGAAAAGTGGAATCTTGTTTATTTAAGTGATCTTTTACAAGACATGAATTTATATAAAAAATGTATTCATAATGAACATTTCTACGCTGCCTTTGAGGCTCTTATGTATTCAGTAGATAGTTTTAGTAGACTATATTTAAATTTTAATGGATATTTAATAACAAAAAGCTCTACTGGTATGCTTATGAAATTAGATGAAAACTTTGAGGAAATGGTTAATGGGATATTCAAAGCAGCAGATAAACAAGCCTTAGAATATGTACATTTTTATATTGAAAGCTTCTTAGAAAGAAATATTAGAGGAATAATAAGAGCTTTAGTTGATTTCATGAAAAAACAAAAGGATTATTTAAGCTCAGAAGAAATTAAAAAATCAGAAGAATTCCAAGGCTTTAACATAGATTTTGAGGAATTATTAGGATATCTTTATAAGAAAAATATAGTTAAGAAAAGTGGAAGAGAAAAATTCTCACCCTGTGGACAAAAGCTTACAACAGAAAAAGTATATTTAATAAAAGATAATGTTTAAATAAGGTGTAAGAGATGAATAAATTTAGTGTGGTTTTTAAAGAGGGTTTATGTAAATACTTAATAATATACGATAATATTAAAAGTTTAATTGAAAATGGGAAAATATCAGAGGGAGAAAAATTACCAACAATAAGAGAGCTAGCAGATTTCTTAGAAGTTAATAATGTAACTGTTATTAATGCTTATAAGAAGCTTGTGCAAGAAGGATATGCATATCAAGCTCAAGGAAGTGGAACTTATGCTAAAAACAAGGATGTAGGAAAAAGTTTTAAGCATGATTATAATGATTTGTTTAGAAAAATAGCCTCTGGAGATTTGAAAAATTGGATAGACTTTACTGGGGAAACTACTAGTGCAAACTTCTTCCAAGTAGAAAAGCTTAAGAAAGTTTTAGATAATGTATTAGTTAGGGATGGAGTAGAGGCACTAATGTATAGTGATCCTTTAGGATATTTAGAACTAAGAAGAAGTATAAATGAAGAGTTTTGGAATGGTAAAAATAATTTAGATAATATACTTATAATTTCTGGTGCTCAGCAAGGGATTGATATTGTAGGTAAGTCCTTAGTAAATATAAATGATAACATTGTAATAGAAAGGCCAACTTATGGAGGAGCCCTTTTAGTCTTTAAGCTTAGAAGAGCAAATATATTAGAAATTCCAATGGAGAAGGATGGCCCTAATATTGAAAAGTTTGAAAATTTATTAAAGAGAAATAAAATAAAGTGTTTTTATACTATGAGTTACTTTCAGAACCCTACAGGTATAAGTTGTTCTTTAGAAAAAAAGAAAAGAATAATAGAGCTGGCATATAAATATGATTTTTACATATTAGAAGATGATTATCTTTCAGAATTAGTTTATTCTAGTGATTTAGAGTACATACCATATAGAAGTTTAGATTCTGAAAGAGTTATATATATAAAAAGTTTCTCTAAAATATTTCTTCCAGGTATAAGAATGGGATATTTAATAGCACCAGATAAATTTAAAGAGGAATTTCAAGCCTTAAAGTTTAATAGTGATATAGCTACCTCAAGTTTAATGCAAAGAGCTCTTCAGGATTATATTGCAAAGGGATATTGGAAAGAGCATATAGAAAGATTAAATGAGGAATATTCAAAAAGATATAATTTTATAAAAGAACTTATAGATAATAAATTAGGAGATATGGTTTCTTATAGAGAGCCTAAGGGCGGACTTAATTTATTCTTAAATATAAATAAGAACATAGACATAACTTCTAAAAAGTTATTTTATGAACTAAAAGATAGACAAACTATAATTACCCCAGGAAGCATATTCTTTAAAAATCCTAATGATGGAGATAAAAGCTTTAGAATTGGATTTTCCCAAATAGATTATAGTAAGATAGAAAAAGGAATAGATAATATATACGATGTATTAAAAGGTAGGTAGATATTATGAATTATATAACGGTAAAAAAAGCAGCTGATGATAGATTTGAGGAGAAAAAATCAGTTTTTATAGGCTATGTTAAAAGAGTTACAACAGAGGAAGAGGCTAAAGAGTTTGTAGCAGAAATAAATAATAAGCATAAGGATGCAAGACATAATTGTTATGCTTATGTTATAGGACAAAATATGGGAATACAAAGATATAGTGATAATGGTGAGCCACAGGGAACAGCAGGTATTCCAATATTAGAGGTAATAAAAAAACAAGGAATAACAGATTGTGCAGTAGTGGTAACTAGATACTTTGGAGGAATATTATTAGGTACAGGGGGACTTACTAGAGCCTATACTAAAGGAGCAGCCATAGCTATAAGTGCAGCAGGTGTTGTAGAAAAAGTAGAAGGAGCAATGCTTTGTACAGAAATAGATTATGATCTTTATGGAAAGATTCAATATATATGCGGTCAAAATAATTGGCACATAGAGGATACAGAGTTTACTGATAATGTTAAGATATATATATTAGCAGAAAAAACTATGCTAGGGGAAATAGAAAAAAGCTTTACAGAAGCAACAAATGGAAAGGCTATAATGAGTACTGATTTAGAAGGAGTATATTTTAAAGAAGGAAATAGACTTTATGAAAGTTTTGATGAGTAAGCTTTAACTATAGAAAAGAGCCAAGTTGAAGAGAAAAAATCTCTATGATATAATATTTAGGTGTTATTTTAAGATATTTAAAGAAATTTAAACTATAGTTCACATATATGTTAGGAGGAATAAGGATGTCAGGACATTCAAAGTGGCATAATATACAAGCTAAAAAAGGTAAAATGGATGCCAAAAGAGGAAAAATATTCACTAAGATAGGAAAAGAGATAGCTGTTGCAGTTAAAGAAGGTGGAGCAAACTTAGATGGTAACTCAAGATTAAAGGATGCTGTAGCAAAAGCTAAGGCTGCAAACATGCCAAATGATAACATTCAAAGAGCTATAAAGAAAGCTGCTGGAGAAGGAGATTCAGTAAACTACGAATCAATAGTTTATGAAGGATACGGACCATCAGGAGTAGCTGTAATGGTTGAAGTATTAACAGATAATAAAAATAGATCAGCTGGTAACGTAAGAAGTGCTTTCACTAAAGGTGGCGGAAACATGGGTACATCAGGATGTGTTGGTTTCATGTTCCAAAAGAAAGGTGAAATAGTAATAGAAAAAGCTGAGTTAGATGAAGATGAAATAATGATGATGGCTTTAGATGCTGGAGCAGAAGATTTTGCATCAGAAGAAGAAGTATTCATAGTTACAACTTCACCAGAAGATTTTGGTACAGTAAGAGAAGCTTTAGAAGCTGAAGGGTTAGAATTCTTAGAAGCAGCAGTTAAAATGATACCAGATACTGAAACTGCTATAAACGAAGACGATGCTAAGAAATTCCAAAAAATGCTTGACTTACTTGAAGATGACGACGATGTTCAAGAGGTGTATCACAATGCTGAATTCCCTGAAGGATGGGATGAGTAATACTGTTAAAAGCAGTAATATTCAGTGTTAGTAGTATTTTTACAATATGTTTTACAGAAGGTAAAAGTAATATGAAGTAGGGAAAAAGCCTCTTCATTATGATAAATGTCAACAAAAAGCATAGTTTTGACTATGATGTTCATTTATAAGCTACTTTTCAAAGCAGATTAACAGATAATTTGTTTTTGAAAGGTGGCTTTTTTATTTATGTTAGTAGATGATGTTGTAAAAGAATTTATATTTGAATTAAAGGTACAAAATTATACACCTAGAACAATTAAGGGGTATAAGAACAATATTTTAAAGTTTATAGAATACTGTAAACAAGAATTTAAAATTGTTGAATTAGAAGAAATGAATCATATTCATATTAAAAAGTATTTTCAGTATTTATTAAGTAAAGGAAGAAGTTCTGTTTATGTAAATACTATATTAAAGAACATAAGGGCTTTTTTTAAGTATTGCTATAAGGAAGAATATATAAACAGAAATATAGCTTTAAAAGTAGAATGGCAAAGAGAAAAAAGAACAATAATAAAGACTTTTAATGATGAAGAGGTACAGAGGATGTTGGGGGTATATAACTATAAGAATTACCTTGAAACAAGAAATAAATGTATAATGGCAGTTTTATTTGATACAGGCATTAGAAACCTAGAGCTTTGTACATTAGGTGTGCTAGATATAAAAGATACTGTTATTTATATAAAAGGTAAAGGAAGAAAAGAAAGGGTTGTTCCAATAAGCCAAATGCTTAAAAAGATTATGATAAAGTATGAAAGAGCAAGGGAAGAATATATTAAAGATAGTATTATAAAAGATGATGCTTACTTTCTTTCATACAGGGGAAAAAGGATGACAGATGAAGCAGTTGAAAGAATAGTTAAACTTTGTGGTAAAGAAGCTAAAATAAGAAGTGAAATAAGATGTTCACCACATACTTGTAGACATTATTTTGCACAAGCACAGTTAAGGAATGGATTAGATGTTTATTCATTAAGTAGGTTATTAGGGCATGAAGATATTAGTATAACAAAAAGATACTTACAGGGATTAGAAGATAAGAATATTATTGAAATAAGTGTTAAAACAAGTCCATTAATGAATTTAAGAATTAAATAAAATTGTAACTAGGCAATGAATTAAGTTTCATTGTCTTTTTTTATTTCACAAATAAGTTAAGAATAACTATTTACTAAGTGTAAGAAAAAATTTCACATAGAATTGTCACAAGGATAAATAGAATATGAACCTACATAGATGTAAGGTGGTGATAGAAATGAAAATAGTTCATGTATTTGATAAAAGAACAAATACACTTATTGATATATTTTTTATTGATAAATCAACAGGGAAGAAAGTTGATTATACAGTAGAAGAATTTAAGAAAAGTATTAAACAATAAATTAGTGGAGGGTAGCAAATGAAAAAAGTATTATATTTAGAACAAGGAAAAAAATATAGTGATAAACAAGAAGGATATTTTATGGTTCCTAATTGGTTATTTGATGAAGGTGAATATATTGATTTAGATGTTTATGAAAGAATGGCATTAATATATATTATTAGATTAGTTAATAAAAAGGATAATAGTAAAGGCCTGGGGGATATATTCTTTTTATCAGCAGAGCAGTTAGCAAAGAAGTGTAATTTTTCATTAGGAAAAGCAAAAAATGTATTAAAGAAGTTACAGGAGCATGGATATATCAGAAAAGTAAGAACAGGTAATAATTTAAGCAATAAAGCAAATTCATATAAGGTAATGAATTTACAGCCAATATATGTACAGGGAGTTAAAGTACAATTAGATGAATTAAAAAATAATCTATCAGAAGAGGAGTTTTATGAATTAGTGCTTAGGGGAAAAGGGGAAATTTATTACTATGAAGATGAAGAAAGTTATTCACATAGAAAATCATTACCACAAATAATAGATTGTTATACTGGTGAAGTAAGTTGTTTTTTTGATTCTTAAATAATTTTAACAATGGTATATGAGGGTGTTAGGGTATTAAACTATTGATAATTATTAGAACATATTGTAATTTAAATGGTTACCATATGTACTCTATAAAGAACATATATTAAAGAACATAAATAAAGAAATAGTTAATAAATAAGTACTTGCATTAATTTAATTAATGGTAACTTAGAATATATTTGTTGATATATTATGAAATAAAATGAAACAAAATTAATATTGTAGCTGTGTTATAATAAAGATAGATACTAGGTTTAATGTTATCTTGATAATTAGTATGTTGCATTAAATACTAGAAAATATGAAAGTTAAAATATAATGTAATGTGTGGGGAATATTATGCAAAATATAGGTGTTAGTGTATTAATAAAATTTAATGATGAAGAAATGCTTATTAATAATAAAAAAAGTACAACAATGATAGAACATTTAAATGTATTGAATCAAATGGAAAAGGTGATTTGGGGACAAGGTTCACATAGAATAAAAAAGTTAGCAGATAATAAAGTTAAATTAATTAACAAAGAAATTAAAAATAGGGGATATATATACATAGTTTTTGTCACATCTAAAAATTTAAATAAAAAAAGAAATGTATATATTGGAAGGTGTGTTAAGTTATTTGTGAAGGGTGATTTAAGTACTTATAGTGAAGAATTAAAATATATTCCTAAATATTATTCAAGTCTTATAGGTACTGATAATGATGATAATATTGCATTATTTGAAATAGATCAGTTTGTTAGTATAAATGAAGAATGTTTAAATGAATTATATTTATTATCAAATAAAGATCAACAGGTAATGAAAGTTAAAAATATGAATTCCCTATTTTATATAACAATGACTAAAAAAGTAGAAGAAGAAATAAATAAAAGATTTGAGTTGAAGGATAAAGAAAAATTAGAAGAATTATTGATGGATGAAAATTATCAGAATGATGTAGAAAATAGTAGTAAATTATATAATTCTAAGATAGAAGAAGGTAAAGGGAAATATATAACAAAATCTACTGAAAGGTTTAAAAGGGATGCTTTAAGAGGGAAACAGTCAATTATTAAAGCAGAATATAAATGTGAAGTAAACAGAAAACATGAGTTTTTTATATCTAGTGTAACAGGAGAAAATTATGTTGAAGCACATCATTTAGTTCCAATTAAGTATAGTGATTTATTTGATGGGATTAATATAGATGTGGAGGAAAATATAATTTCATTATGTGTTGTTTGTCATAAGAAACTTCATCATGGAAATTTAGATGATATAATTCCTATAATAACTAAATTATACAATGAAAGAAATGAAGCTTTAAAAAATAAAGGAATAATGATTACCCTAGAAGAATTAATTAATTTATATATTTAAAAGAGTTATTGTAAATTATAGATTTAAAATATTTTATATGATATAATGACTATGTTTTTACTGATGTTTTCAGTTAAGGTAACTGTTAATATGCTTTGAAATTAAAAGTAGGTGTAAACCTAGTAAAATATAGATTAAGACTTTAAAGAACTATGATGTTCAAGAGGTGTATCACAATGCTGAATTCCCTGAAGGATGGGATGAGTAGAATATTTTAAGCATTTTTGAAAAATAATAGATAATATAATACAAAAGCAAAAGAACACACTTTTAATGTGGATATACAATAATCATGTTATATCGGCATTGGAGGTGTGTTTTTTGTATTTTCAAATTTTATTTAAAGTTAATAAGTGTTTAGTCTTGAAGTATATTATTAAGTTTATAGGTTAGGGTATATTTTATTAAAGTTAATTATATAGATAATACTAGTTATAGTTTTTGTTTAATAAAATAGTATAGTAGATTTAAATAATGGTTTGTAATTTATGATTTTATATCATTAGTTATAAGTTAACATTTTACTAAAAAAATATTTAATATTTTTAACTTGAAAAAATCTTTAATTATTATATAATTTAATCAATAATAATTATTAATTAAAAATAAATATTGTGGAGGAAAATATGTTAGATCAAAAGACAATAGATATAATAAAAAGTACAGTACCAGTTTTAAAATCCAATGGATTAGAAATAACAAAAACTTTCTATAAAAATATGTTTGAACAAAATCCTGAAGTAAAACCTTTGTTCAATATGAATAAACAAGAATCTGAAGAGCAACCAAAAGCTTTAGCAATGGCAATATTAGCAGTTGCTCAAAATATAGATAATTTAGAAGCTATAAAACCTGTAGTTAATAGAATAGGAGTTATACATTGTAATGCACAAGTTCAACCAGAACATTATCCAATAGTAGGTAAACACTTATTAGGAGCAATAAAAGAAGTTTTAGGTGATGATGCAACTGAAGATATTATCAATGCTTGGGCTAAAACATATGGGGTTATAGCTGAAGTGTTTATAAATAATGAAAAAGAGATGTATGCTTCAAGATAGAACAATATATAAGATGAGCTGTTAAATAAGCTCATCTTTTTTATTAATTTTTAGGTATTATTTATGTAAATTATTTTTGTTTATGTGATTTTCTCAATATACTTATTGAGTTTTTCTATTAAATACAAATTATATTCCATCTTTATAGGTAGGAATAAGCTTTTGTTACTTAGAGATATATATTAAATAAGCTATTGTAAAAATTTTTGATATTTTAAAGTTATAAGCAAATATATAGCTAAATGTAAATTTGATATAATATAAATATATATTTAGAAAAGAGGAATTAATATGGAATACATACAATTAATAGCAATAATTTTCTGTATTTATATTGTAATATCAATATTAGAGCAAATAACTTTAATAGAAGATTTTTATAGTCTTTTAAAAACCGGTAGTGAAATAAAGCAAGATGATTTAAGAGAGTTTATGCAAGAAACTAAGGAAAGATTTAAGAAAGAAAATATGGGGTATTTAATCATGTTGCATTTTATAAATATAATTTGCATAGTTATAACAGTTTTTATTGTTACTTTTGGAGACGTAAGAGGTTGTTTTATTCCAATTATAGTTGGAATATTTATATTAGGATTTATATTGACAGTAGTTCTAAATGTAGAAGGTGTATTTAAAAATATGGATATAAATTTATAATAAGAAAGTAAGATTTTAAAAAATAAATTTATTTAAAGGCAGTAATATTTAATGGTTTATTTTTACCATATTAAATATTACTGCCTTTATTTTGTATTTTCATGAAATATAAAATAAATTTTAATAGATTATTTCTTAGTTTCTCTTAGTGAGGTTGAAAATGCTGTCATAAGCATTATTAAAAAAAGCAATATAAATAATAATTCCATGGGACCTCCTTAAGCATAAATAAAATAGATTTAAATATAATAAAAAGTTTAAATTGTTCATTATTATAGAAAAATAAATCTTGTTATATCTTAAAAATATATAAATAATAATGTTTACATCTTATAATAATATCTTATCATACATAATATGGAAAAATATTAATTCTTTGAAAAAAATTCTTTAAACTTAAGAATTTTAAGAAGTTTGTGGCAAAAGAAAATATATAAGGGTTAAGAAGAGTTAACAATTTATAAAAATAAGTAGTATAATTAAAAAAAGGATTTGGGTTATATTAGGAGATGATATTTTATGAGAAGTTTAAATGGAAATTTAATAAGAATTTCTGGAGAAATATTAAAAATAACATTAAATAAAGAAGTTACTGGAACTTTATATTACTCTGAGAAACTTGATGGAGAGTTAAAGTTTATTAAACATATAGAAAAAGAAAATGAATTTGAATTTAAGGATCCAGAGCCTAAGAATAGAACTTTTTATTTTATAAAATGCGAAAATGAAGAGTTGATTTTAGCAGAGAGACTTGTACCACTTAAAAGATTTTGCAATTTTAGAGATTTAGGTGGATATGAAACAAAAGATGGAAGAACGGTTAAGTGGGGATTATTTTATCGCTCAGAAGCTTTAAACAAATTAAAAGGGGAAGATCTAGAATATTTTAAAACTCTAGGAATTAAATATATTTTTGATTATAGATCCTTAGAAGAAGTTAAATTAAGTCCAGATAGAAATGTTGAGGGAACAAAAAATATAAATATATCTGCAATGAGAAATTTAGATAATCAAAATCTAAATATGGAATCCTATTTAAAAGGAATTTTATCAAAGGATAGCAATGAAGAACTTCCTGAAAAGATACTTATGGATGGATATATTGAGATGCCATTAAATAATTTAGCTTTCAAGGAGCTTATAGAGATAATAGAAAATCCTAAAAATTTAGCTATATTGCAACACTGTACATCAGGGAAAGATAGAACAGGTTTAGGATCAGCCTTAATATTACTGCTTTTAGGTGTGCCAGAGGAAAAAGTAATAGAGGATTATATGTTAAGTAATGAATATAGAAAAGGAGAAAATCATAGAATACTTCAAATTTATGAAAAGCATGTATCAAATGAAACCATAAAGGAGTTAATAGAGGGAATTTTAGGAGTAAAAAAGAAATTTATAGAACTTAGTTTAAATAAGATAAAAGATACTTATGGTAGCTATGAAACATATTTTTTAAAAGAATATGGATTAACTAAGGAAAAAATAGAGTTCTTAAGAAATGAATATTTATATTAGATATATAAATTTAAGAAGTATTATAACTTTCATGTAATATGGTTGAAATAATATTTAGAGCAATTTTAAAGGAAGTAGGATTTGTTAGGAGAGAATTTGAAAATTCTTTCATAACAAATCCTATTTTATTAGTTATATAATCTCTTGAATTTTATAACAAAATATTGAAAAAATATTAATATATGTTACAATTAGTATGTATAAAATTAACTTTTATACCAAATAAAATTCAAGGGGGATAATTTATGTTAAAGAAGTTTAGTAACAAAAAAATTACTGCTTTAATGGTTGTATTAGCAATGGTCTTTAGCTTTATACTACCAATACCAGTTAAAGCTGCTACAATTTCTGAAACAAAAAATTCAAATGTAACAGAAAAGACAGATAAAAAGACTGTCAATATCCAAATACTAGCCACTTCAGATTTGCATGGTAAGTTTATGGATTATGATTATGCACAGGGAGAGGAATCTGTTGGTGGATTAAATCAAATAGCTACTGTGGTTAAAGAAGCTAAAAAAGAAAATCCTAATACATTAGTGCTAGACAATGGTGATACTATTCAAGGAAATTACAATCACTTATTTATGAATAAAGAAAATCCTATGATACTTGCTATGAACACAATAGGATATGATGTTTTTTCTTTAGGAAATCATGAATTTAATTTTGGAATGGATAAACTTCATAATATTATTAGTCAAGCAAATCCAAATCTTCATGTCTTATGTGGAAACCTTTACAGAAATGGAAAGAGAGTTTTCAATCCTTATACAATTAAAGATGTAGATGGAATAAAGGTTGCAATAATAGGAGTAGTTACTCCACATATAATGCAATGGGATTCTCAAAACTTAAAAGGGTATGAAGCTAAGAATCCAACAGAAGAAGTAAAGAAAATAATAGGAGAAATAAAGGCAAATGGAGGCGCTGATGTATATGTAGTCACTTCTCATGCAAGCTTAAATGGAGAATATGGTGATGGAGATAGTGCTGCTGGAATAGCTGAAGCAAATCCAGAAGTAAGCGTAGTAGTTGCTGGACATAGTCATGATACAGTTAAATCAGAATTAAGAGGTAACGCTATAATTAGTGAACCGGCAAGCAGAGCAAAATATGTTTCTAAATTTAATTTAACTATTCAAAAAGATGAAAGTGGAATAAAGGTTCTTGATAAGAAGGCAGATCTTATAAGTCTTAAAGGGGTACAAGGAGATCCAGAATTAACTGAGAAACTTAAGCCTTTCCATGAAGCAGCTATAAATGATGCAACAGCTAAGATTGGGGAATTAAAAGGTGGAGATTTAGCAAAGCCTGATGAAGTAAAAGGTATTCCACAATCAATAGTTGAAGATCAAGGGGTTACTGATTTTATAAATGAAGTGCAATTATATAATAGTAAAAAGTTTTTACAAGCTAAAGGAATAGATCCAAATAATGTGTACATGGTTTCATCAGCAGCTTTATTTAGTCCTAAGGCTAATCTTAAAGAAGGTCCTATAAGCAAGGCTGATGTTTCAAATATATATAAATTTGATAATAAATTATATGTTATAAAGACTAATGGAAAACAATTAAAGAAATACATGGAGGAAAACTCTAAGTTCTTTAATAAATATAAGGATGGAGATTTAACTATATCTTTTGATGAAAATGTAAGAATGTATAAGTATGATATGTTTGAAGGCGTTAATTATGAGATAAATATAGCTAAAGATCCAGGTGAAAGAATAGAAAATTTAAGATTCTCTAAAGATGGTAAACCAGTTGAGGATTCTGATGTAGTATATTTATCAGTAAATGACTATAGATATAATTCAGGATTAGCTGCTGGAATAATGGACCCAGGCGAACATGAAAAAATATATGATACAGTAAATGATGATATATCAGCAATAAGAGATTTAATAAGTGATTATATAATTAATGTTAAACATGGAACAATAAATAGAAATGTAGATGGTAACTGGAAAATAACAGGTAACAATTGGGATCCAGAACAAAGAGCTTTAGCAGTTAAACTTATTAATGAAGGAAAAATAAAGCTACCAACTTCATCAAATGGAAGAACTCCAAATGTTAAATCTGTTACTTGGGATGAGGTATCAAAATTTGCAGAGGCTTTACCAGAAGAAAAGAAAGAAGTTGAAATTCCTATTTTAACATTTAATGATTTTCATGGTTCTTTAAAAGAGTCTGGAGGAAATCCTGGAGCTGCTAAATTTGTTGGAGAATTAAAGAGAGTAAAAGAAAAAAATCCTAACACAATAGTAGTAAGTGGTGGAGATATGTATCAAGGAAGTGCATTATCTAATCTTTTAAAAGGAAAGCCAGTTAGTGATATGAATAAAGCTTTAGGTGTTCAATTCTCATCTGTAGGAAATCATGAATTTGACTGGGGTTATGATTTAATTCCAGGATGGGCTAAAGATGGTGGATTTGAATTCTTAGCTTCTAATATATATGAAAAAGCTACAGGAGAACCTGTAAAATGGGCTAAACCTTATGGAGTTGTTGAAAAAGCTGGAAAGAAAATAGGCTTTATAGGACTTGCAACACCTGAAACAGCATATAAAACAAATCCTGACAATGTAAAGGATTTAGAATTTAGAGATCCTAACACTGAAGCAGAAAAATGGGTTAAGCATTTAAGAGAAGTGGAAAAAGTTGATGCAGTAATTGCTTTAACACATATCGGAAGTCAACAAGATAGACAAACTGGAGAGATAACAGGTGAAGTAGTTAATCTTACAAAGGTTCCAGGATTAGATGCAATTGTATCAGCTCATAGCCATATGCCTGTTAAAGGAACTGTTAACGGAGTTCCAATAGTACAAGCTTATAAAAATGGACGTGCTATTGGTCTTATAGATTTAAAATTTGATAAAGATGGAAAATTATCTGTTGAAGCTCAACGTATGGATATTTCTAAAAATATTAAAGATTTACCTGTAGATAAAGAAATGGAAGAAACATTACAAAAATATGAAAAAGAATTATCACCAATTTTAGATGTTAAGGTGGCTGATTTAAGTGAGGATCTTCCACATAATAGAGATGCAGGTGTAAGCCCAATGGGAGCCACTGTTACAGAAGCTATGAGAAAAATAGTAGATGCAGATATAGCTATAAACAATGGTGGTGGAGTAAGAGCTCCATTAAAGAAAGGTGTAATAACAGTAGGAGACATGTACACTATACTTCCTTTTGATAATACTATAGTAACAATGGATATGAAAGGTTCAGATATTATTAAAGTATTAGAACATGGAATTGCTCCTAAAGATTTTGGATGGGGCCAACATGCTGGTCTTAAATTCTGGTATAATCCAGATGCTGAACCTGGAAATAGAATAACTTCTGTAAGATTATTAGATGGAAGTAAGCTAGATCCAAATAAATATTATAAATTAGCAACTAATGATTTTATGGCCGCTGGTGGAGATGGATATGATTTCTCAGCAGCTAAGAATATTAAAGATACTAACAAAGTTTTAAGAGATGGAATAAGTGATTATTGGAAAAATCACGGTATAAGTCCTATAACTAACTTAGCAACTCTTATTGAACCTGGAGAAGATAAGAGTGAAGCTGTCAAACCAGTAGAACCAGAAAATCCATCTGTAGATTCTAATAAACCGGTAGAACAAGAAACCCCAACTATAGATACAAATAATAAACCAGTTGAATCAGAAAAGCCATCTATAGATATAAACAAGCCAGTAGCACAAGAAAAACCAACTATAGATACAAATAAACCAGTAGAACAGGAAAAACCATCTATAGACACAAACAAACCAGTAGAGCAAGAAAAACCATCTATAGAAGTAAATAAGCCAATGGATCCAGTTTTAGATAATATTAATTTAGATAATAACTCAAGTAATGAAGAAAATAAAAAGGATGATTTAATTAAATTACCTAACACAGGAAATCCTTTTGGTTCAGAAGTTTTTGCAGCTATGGGAGTTTTAGCTACTATTGGCGGTAGCATAATTTTAAAAAAGAAACATAATGATGCAGCTTAATTTAAAATAAATAGAAAGCAGTAAAGAGAAATTCTTTGCTGCTTTTTTATTTAAGAAGTTAATTTTAAAATTTATTTCAGTATGAAATTTACTATTAAGTTAGAAAATAAAAAGTTAACTAAAGTTAACGAATAATTAAAAATAAAATATTGAAAAATATTCGTAAAATAAGATACAATACATATGTATAAAATTTACTTTTATAACAATAGTAAACTAAATAAGGGGGAAAAGTATGCTTAAAAAAGTAAGGGAAAAGAAGTTTACAGCATTAGCAGTTGCTACTTCAATGATCTTTGGAGTTGCAACACCGTTAACTACTGTAAAGGCAACTGAAAATTTAGCACCGGAAAACTTAGAGAAAAAAGAAGAGGTAGGCGCTAAGGAGGTTGAAATACCAATAGTTACTTTCAATGATTTTCATGGATCTTTAGCAGAATCTAAGAGTGATGTTGGAGCAGCAAAGTTAGTTGGAGAAATAAAGAGAGTAAAAGAAGAAAATCCAAATACTGTAGTTGTTACAGGTGGAGATATATATCAAGGAAGTGCTATGTCAAATCTTTTAAAAGGTGAGCCAGTTACTGCTATGCTTAAAGAAATGGGATTAGAATTTTCAGCAGTTGGAAACCACGAGTTTGACTGGGGATATGAACATATACCAGATTGGGCTAAAGCTGGAGAATTTGATTTCTTAGCATCAAATATATATGAAAAAGAAACTGGAGAACCAGTTGAATGGGCCAAGCCTTACGGAGTTGTTGAAAGAGAAGGAAAGAAAGTTGGATTTATAGGACTTGCTACTCCTGAAACTGCATATAAGACAAAACCAGATAATGTTGCTCATTTAGAATTTAAAGATCCTGTAGAAGCAACTAAGACTTGGGTAAATTACTTAGAAAATGAAGAAAAAGTAGATGCTGTTGTTGTTTTAAGCCACTTAGGAAGTGAACAAAACAGAGAGACTGGAGAAATAACTGGTGAGATTGTTGAAGTTGCTGAAGTACCAGGAGTTGATGCTATAATATCAGCTCATAGTCACCAAAAAGTTGAAGGAAAAGTTAATGGAGTACCAGTTATACAAGCGTATAAAAATGGTAGAAATTTAGGATATGTTAACTTAAAATTTGACGATAAAAATGAACTAGTAGTTACAACTAAACTTGATGATATTTCTAAGAGAAAAGACACTCTTCCAGTTGATAAGAATATGGAAGATATACTAGCAAAATTTGAAGCTGACTTAGCACCTATGATGAATGAAAAAGTTACTGATTTATCAGTAGATTTACCACATAATAGAGATACTGGAGTTAGTCCAATGGGAGCTACTGTAGCTGAAACTATGAGAAGAATAGTTAATGCTGATATAGCAATAACTAATGGTGGAGGAGTAAGAGCTCCATTAATGGCTGGAACAATTACTGTTGGAGATATGTACACAATACTTCCATTTGATAATACTTTAGTTACAATGGAAATGAAAGGTTCAGATATAATAAAAGTTTTAGAGCATGGAATAGAACCAGACAACTTTGGATGGGGACAACATGCAGGTGTTAAACTTTGGTACACTCCAGGGGCTGAAAGAGGAGAAAAGATAACTTCAGTTAGATTAGCCGATGGAACTAAGTTAGAAAATGACAAGTATTATACAGTGGTTACTAATGATTTCATGGCTGTAGGTGGAGATTCTTATGATTTCTCAGCTGCTAAAAATGTAGTTGATACAAACTTAGTTATAAGAGATGAAATAGCAAATTATTGGAGAGAAAATGGAATAGAGCCTATAACTGATTTATCCACTTTATTAGAAGCAGGTGAAGATACAACTGTTGATTCAGAAAAACCTCAAAAACCTGAAAATCCAGGTAACCCAAACCCAGAAACTCCAGAAAAACCAGAGAATCCAGGAGGTTCAGAAAAGCCTGAAAAACCAGAGGTACCAGAGATCCCAGAAAACCAAGAGACGCCAGAAAGGCCAGAAACTCCAGAGAACCCAGAAGGTTCAGAAAAACCTGAAAGTCCTAATAATGGTGAAAGTTTACCTAATACAGGTATGCCATTTGGAACTGGAGCAGTGGCTGCTATGGGTACAGTATTAACAATTGGTGGACTAGCTATATTAAGAAAGAAAAAGAATAATGCTGCATAGTAATTAATTATTTAGGGAGTGAATTTTAATCACTCCCTTTTTTAGTTTAAGAATATGTTTTAAAAACTACTTAAAATATTAAAATGAGTGTATAAAAAGAGGAAATATGTTAATAATCACCAATGAGGTGATGATATGAATTTTAATAATATAAAAAATAATGATAAAATCAAAAACTTAATATTTATTCTTTTAGGTATATTTATATTTGCAAGCAGTTATATGATAACTTACTTTTATAATAGTAAAAAGATTCAACAAACTAATATGAAGGTTACAGAGAAAAAAGGTGAACTTGTTTTAGCTGAGAATATGGATGTAATATTTACAAGAAGAACTTTAGATGACCATGTTGTAGTTGATTATAAAACTACTATTGGAGAAATGGTTAAAAATGAAGAAATCAAGGGAGAAAATATGGATGAATTAATTTCTGCTGTAGAAAAGGATGGATATGAATTAGTTTCATCAACTTCAGGAGAAATAATTTTCTTAAATGATATGGGAATATTAGAAGCTGGTAAGTATTATATAGGTGAAAAAGATGGATACATAGCAATGTTTAAGGCTGGTGATGATGGAAGACCATTTATTGAAAAGCCAGAGGATGTTAGTACAAAGAAGATAGATGATTTACCAGAGGTTGATAGAAGTAAAATAAGTAATTTTGAAAAGAAATATGATACAAGAGAAGAGTGTGAAGAGAATATAACAAATTATATAAGTTAAAAATGTAAGTAGATTTATCATTTGAAAAAATATATATAATCAATAGCTATGTCTTATTAAGATATGGCTTTTTTTATTACTTAAATGAAAGTATGACCTAGTAAAATAGAGAGTTTAGAGTGTTTTTAATGAATAGTAAATTTTGTGTAATTCATTGATAATATTCCCTCTTCATGTTAAAGTATTATATAGATTTAAAGAACTTATTATACATAGGAGCATTAAATATGTACGAATATATAAGAGGCCAATTTCAAGGGATAAGTAAGGATTATGTTGTAATAGAATTAAATAATATAGGATATAAAATTTTCACATCTGGAAATACAATGTCTAATATGCCAAAAGTAGGAGATGAAGTTCTTCTATATCTAGAGCAGATTGTTAGAGAAGATTTCATAGGTCTGTATGGATTTACAACAAGAGAAGAATTAGAAATGTTTAAGCTTTTATTATCCATAAATGGAGTAGGAGCAAAAGCTGCTTTATCACTTTTATCAATTAGTACTGTCAATAATTTAAAGTATGCAATAATGATGGGAGATGAAAAGCATATAACAAGGGCACCTGGAATAGGAAAGAAAACGGCTCAAAGAATTATTTTAGAGCTTAAGGATAAATTAAAACCAGATGAACTTACTTCTGAAGAGGGACAATTAATAGAAGGAATTAATGAAAATTCTGATTATAGTTTCAATATAAATGAAACATTAAGTGCCTTAATGGCATTAGGATATACAGAAAAGGAAGCTCAAAAAGCTTTAGAAAAAGTTGATAAGACATTATCTATAGAAAATATGATAAAGGAGTCTTTAAAACTTTTAATGCGTTAGGAGGTGTAATTAAATGAGTGAAAGATTAGTTACCTCTAATGAGATTGGAATAGATTCAACTAATGAATACAGTTTGAGACCAGAGAAAATAAATGAATATATAGGTCAAGACAAAGTTAAAGAAAGACTAAACATATTCATAAAAGCTGCTCAAAGAAGAGAGGAAGCCTTAGACCATGTAATTTTATATGGGCCACCAGGGCTTGGAAAGACAACCTTAGCTAATATAATAGCAAATGAAATGGGTGGAAATCTTAAAATAACATCAGGACCTGCTATTGAAAGAGCAGGAGACTTAGCGGCAATATTAACAACTCTAAACACTAATGATGTTTTATTTATTGATGAGATACATAGATTAAATAGAAGTGTAGAGGAAATACTATATCCTGCCATGGAGGATTATGTTTTAGACATAATTATTGGTAAAGGGGCTGCTAGTAAATCCATAAGATTAGATTTACCTAAATTTACTCTAATAGGTGCTACAACTAGAATTGGTATGCTTAGCTCACCTTTAAGAGATAGATTTGGGGTTTTATGTTCTATGGAATATTATACTGATGAGCAATTAAAGGAAATAATAATTAGAAGTGCTGAAATTTTAGGTTGTGATATAACTGAAGAAGGTGCCTTTGAAATTGCTAAAAGGTCAAGGGGTACTCCTAGAATAGCCAATAGACTTTTAAAGAGAGTAAGAGATTTTGCAGAAGTTTTATATAATAATGAAATTACAGAAGAGGCTGCAAAAAAATCCTTAGAGATTTTAGAGGTTGATGGAGAAGGCTTTGATAGAATTGATAATAGAATTCTAGAAGCTATAATAGATAACTTCAATGGAGGACCAGTAGGGATAGAAACCTTAGCTTACTTTGTTGGAGAAGAGCTAGATACTATAGAAGATGTTTATGAGCCGTATCTTCTACAAAAAGGGTTTATAGTTAGAACTCCAAGAGGAAGAATGGCAACAGATAAAGCATATAAACACTTAGGAAGAGTTAGATTTAATGAATCTAAGATAGATTCTAAACAGTGTACGTTATTTGAAAAATAAAATAGAGAAGGTGTAATTAAAATGAAAGTAAGTGATTTTTATTTTGAGCTACCAGAGGAACTTATAGCTCAATATCCACTTGAAAAGAGAGATTCTTCAAGATTAATGGTTTTAGATAAAAAAACTGGAGAGATTGAACATAGAAAATTCCATGATATATTAGAGTATTTAAATGAAGGAGATACTTTAGTTTTAAATAATACTAGAGTATTACCTGCTAGACTTATAGGAGAAAAAGAAGAAACTGGTGGTAAAATAGAATTTCTTCTTTTAAAGAGAATAGAAGGAGATAAGTGGGAGTGTTTAGCTAAGCCAGGAAGAAAGGCTAAAGTAGGTACAGTTTTCACTTTTGGAGAAGGTAAACTTAAAGCCATAGTTAGAGAAATTGGTGAAGAAGGAAACAGAATAATAGAGTTTAAGTATGATGGTATATTTGAACAAGTTTTAGATGAATTAGGCCAAATGCCACTTCCACCTTATATACATGAAAAATTAGAAGATAAAGAAAGATACCAAACAGTTTATTCTAAGGAAAAGGGATCAGCAGCAGCACCAACAGCTGGATTACATTTTACTGAGGAATTATTAAAAGAAATTAAAGATAAAGGTGTTAATATAGCATATTTAACTTTACATGTAGGACTTGGTACATTTAGACCAGTAAAGGTTGATGATGTAAATAATCATGTTATGCATTCAGAATATTATCATTTAGATAAAGAAAATGCAGAACTTATAAATAAAACTAAGGAAGCTGGAAAGAGAGTAATTGCTGTAGGAACAACATCTTCAAGAACTTTAGAGACTATTGGAGATGAAAATGGAAGAGTTAGAGAACAAAGTGGATGGACAGATATATTCATATATCCAGGATATAAGTTTAAAATAGTTGATAATTTAATTACAAACTTCCATTTACCTGAATCAACTTTAATAATGCTTGTTTCAGCTTTAGCTGGCCAAGATAACATAATGAATGCTTATAATACTGCAGTAAAAGAAAAGTACAGATTCTTCTCATTTGGAGATTCAATGTTTATAAAATAAAAAGCAAAGGAAGGACTTTTTTCATGACTAAAAAAAGATATACTCTTTTAAAAAAAGACGGAAAAGCTAGAAGAGGTGAGTTTGTAACTCCTCATGGTACAATTCAAACTCCTGTTTTTATGAATGTAGGAACTTTAGCAGCTATAAAAGGTGCTGTTTCTTCAATGGATTTAAAAGAAATAGGATGTCAAGTAGAGCTTTCTAATACATACCATTTACATTTAAGACCAGGAGATAAGGTCGTAAAGCAAATGGGAGGATTACATAACTTTATGAATTGGGATAGACCAATCTTAACAGATTCAGGTGGATTCCAAGTTTTCTCATTAGCAGGAATGAGAAAGATAAAAGAAGAGGGAGTTTATTTTAACTCACACATAGATGGTAGAAAAATATTCATGGGACCAGAAGAAAGTATGCAAATACAAAGTAACTTAGGTTCAACTATAGCTATGGCTTTTGATGAATGTATTCCTAACCCATCAACTAGAGAATATGTAGAAAAGTCAGTTGCAAGAACAACAAGATGGCTTGAAAGATGTAAAAAAGAAATGGATAGATTAAATTCATTAGATGACACTGTTAATAAAGAGCAAATGCTTTTTGGTATTAACCAAGGTGGAGTTTATGAAGATATAAGAATAGAACATGCTAAAACTATAAGAGAAATGGATTTAGATGGATATGCTATTGGAGGATTAGCAGTTGGAGAAACTCATGAAGAAATGTATAGAGTTATAGATGCTGTAGTTCCTCATTTACCAGAGGATAAACCAATATATTTAATGGGGGTTGGTCTTCCATCAAATATATTAGAGGCAGTAGAAAGAGGAGTAGACTTCTTCGATTGTGTTTTACCTGCTAGAAATGGAAGACATGGTCATGTTTTCACTAAGGAAGGTAAAATAAACTTAATGAATGCTAAGTTTGAATTAGATGCTAGACCAATAGATGAAGGTTGTCAATGCCCTGCATGTAAAAATTACACAAGAGCATATATAAGACACTTATTTAAGGCTAAAGAAATGTTAGCTATGAGATTATGTGTTCTTCACAATCTATACTTCTATAATAAGCTTATGGAGGATATAAGAGATGCTATAGATGGCGGATACTTTGCAGAATTCAAAGCTAAAAAGTTAGAAGAATGGAATGGAAGGGCTTAATAATATAAATTTTACAGAATAAGAAGGGAGTGGCTAATATGAACTTTCAACAAATAGCAACAATGGTATTACCTTTTATTTTAATGTTTGGTGTATTTTATTTCTTACTTATCTTACCAGAAAAGAAAAGAAAGAAAAAATATGATGCTATGATAGATGAGCTAAAAGTTAATGACAAGATCATAACTAGAGGTGGAATCATAGGTAGAATAGTAAAATTAAAAGATGATAGCGTTATAATAGAAACTACTCAAGATAGAACAAAGATCGAGTTTTCAAAACAAGGCATAAGTTCAAAGATTGATTAGTATAATTAAAAGGAATAGTTGTTTTAATGTGTTTTATGCATTAAAATAACTATTTTTTTATTTTAGGTATTGAATTTTACATTATAATGTGAAAGAATAAGGGTGGTAAATCAAATTAGCTTTTTAAAAAGAACTTTAAAATTAAACCTTAACATGGTATAATATTAAAGATAGTTTTGATTGGAGGAAGAGTAAATGAAGCGTATAAAAACAGTAAACAAGTCAAGCTTAAAAAAGAGCTTATGTAAACCAGCAGATTGCAGAGAGTGTGCTAACTCATGCCAATCAGCTTGTAAAACATCAGCTACAGTAGCAAACTTAGCTTGTGAAAATTAATTATAAAAATTCTTAAGTGGCAGTAACTTTTAAAGTTGCTGCCATAGTTCTTAGTTAGGAGGAAATATTGTGGCATTAATTCATAAATTTATGCAAGGTGGAGAGTATTACGTAGTAGACGTAAACTCAGGAAGTGTTCATATTGTTGATGACCTTATTTACAATATGATAGATAATGATAACAAATTAAGTAGTAAGGAATCTTTAATTGAAAAGTTAAAAGATAAATATCCAGTTGAGGAAATTGAAGAGGCTTATGAAGATTTACTTCAATTAGTAGAAGAAGACGCTTTATACTCAGGAGATTTATATGAAGAGGTTGCTAAAGAAAGTGATAAAGCACCTTCATACATAAAAGCTCTATGCTTAAATGTTGTACATGACTGTAATTTAAGATGTAAATATTGTTTCGCTGATGAGGGAGAATACAAAGGATGTAGAAAACCAATGAGCGCTGAAGTTGGTAAAAAAGCTATTGATTTTGTATTAGCAAATTCAGGTGGAATAAAGAATATAGAAGTTGATTTATTTGGTGGGGAACCACTAATGGTATTTGATACTATAAAAGAAATAATAGATTATGGTAAGAAAAGAGGAGAAGAAGTAGGCAAAAATGTAAGATTTACTATGACTACTAATGCAACTCTTTTAAATGATGAAAGAATTGATTATATAGATAAAAACATAGGAAATATAATTCTTTCAATAGATGGAAGAAAAGAAGTTAACGACGCTGTTAGAATAAGAGTTGATGGTTCAGGAAGTTATGATAGAATACTTCCAAACATAAAGAAAATGGTTGAAAAGAGAGATCCAAGTAAGCAATATTATGCTAGAGGAACATTTACAAGAAATAATACTGACTTCTTCCAAGATGTAATGGCTCTTGCTAATGAAGGATTTACTGAGATTTCAATAGAGCCAGTTGTTCTTCCAGATGAGCATGAACTATCTTTAAGAAGAGAAGATTTACCAACTATCTTTGGAGAGTATGATAAATTATACAATGAAATGGTGAGAAGATTAGAAGAGGGAGATAACATATTCAAATTCTATCACTTTAACATTGATTTAAATGGTGGTCCTTGTGTTTATAAGAGAATAGCAGGATGTGGAGCAGGTCATGAATATATTGCTGTAACTCCAGATGGAGAAATATATCCATGTCACCAATTCGTTGGAAACACTGATTTCTTACTAGGAAATATCTATGATGGAGAAATCAGAAAAGATCTTTCAACAGAATTTAAACAAGCCCATATATATAATAAGCCAAAGTGTAAAGAGTGTTGGGCAAGATTCTACTGCAGTGGTGGATGTCAAGCTAATAACTTTAACTTTAATGGTGATATTCATGTTCCTTATGAAGTTGGATGTGAAATGCAAAAGAAAAGAATTGAGTGTGCTATTGCATTAAAGTCAAAGACTATGGACGCTGAATAAAAATATAATATTAATATATGTTGCCATATATTGACTATGTGGCAACATATTAATATAATTTAGTTTATCAGAGAAAATTTTACAGAGGGGGATAACCATGAAATCAAAATTAGGTAGCTTCATATTATTTATTATCTCCATAGCAGTGATAAGTTTTTTAGCTCTAGCAGGGTTCAAAGGATTTACTTTAGGGGACTATCAATTTAAAACGTTTAATGAGGTTATAACTAAAGGATTGGATTTACAAGGTGGAGTTTCTGTTCTTATGGAAATCCAAAGTGATGATGTAACAGTAGATCAATTAAACACAACAAAGGAACTTCTATCTTTAAGAGTTAACAAGGTTGGAGTTTCAGAAACTGTAGTAACAACAGAGGGAAATAATAGAATAAGAATTGATATTCCAGGACAATACGATTCAAAAACTATAGTAGATTCTCTTCAACAAACAGGAGAATTAACATTTGTAGGTCCTGAGAATGATGTTATTTTAACAGGAAAAGATGTTGAAAAATCAAGTGTATATATAGACCCTCAAACAGGTAAACCAGTTATAAAATTAGAGCTTAATGAAGAGGGGAAACAAAAGTTTGCTGAGGCAACAAAGAAATATAAAGGTCAAAAAATAGCTATAAAAATGGATAATGAAACATTAACTGATCCAGTAGTAAATGACATAATTTCTAATGGTGAAGCTATTATTTCAGGAAATAGATCCATGGAAGAAGCTGAAAAGGTATCAGGAATAATAAATGCTGGTGCATTACCAGTTCCAGTTAAGGCAGTTTCAGTTGAGACTGTAGGTGCTCAGTTAGGAGCAAATGCTCTTCCAAACGCTATGAAAGCAGGAGCAATAGGTGTAGCTATAATATTTGTATTTATGTTACTATACTATAGAGTTCCAGGATTCATTGCATGTATGTCACTAAGTGTTTATATATTATTAGTTCTTTATATATTTGCATTAGTAGGAGTAACTCTTACTTTACCAGGTATAGCAGCATTCTTATTAACAGTAGGTATGGCAGTAGATGCTAACGTACTTATATTTGAAAGAATCAAAGAAGAACTTGGAAATGGTAGAAGTATAACATCAGCTATGAAAATTGGTTTTAGTAATGCTTTAAGATCAATAATGGACTCTAACATAACAACTTTTATTGCTGGGTTAGTTCTATACTTCTTTGGATCAGGACCAGTTAAAGGATTTGCTTTAACATTATTAATTGGTATTGCAATAAGTATGTTTACCGCTATAATAATGACAAGATTCTTTATGAATTTAGGATTCAACATGGGAATATTAAATAAGCCTTCAATGTTTGGTCGTATAAAAGGAGGTAGACATAATGCTTAAAATTGTAGAGAAGAAGAAAATATGGTTTACTATATCAATTCTTATAATTGTTATAGGTTTTGGATTTATGTTTACTAAAGGTATGAACTTTGGAATCGACTTTAGAGGTGGTACTCAGGTTGTAATTAACATGGGTAAAGATTTTAATAAAACTGATGTTGATAAAATTGTAGATGAATATTCAAAAGATGCCGTTACAAATCAAGTTAATGGCACTGAACTTCAAATAAAAGCAAAAGAGTTAAATACTACTCAAGTTAATGACATCTTTAAGGCTCTTAAAGAAAAATATGATTTAAAAGATGATGCCTTAGTATCACAAAATGAGATTGGGGCTTCAGTGGGAAGAGATTTAACAACAAATGCCATAGTAGCTCTTGTAATTGCTGTAATAGGTATGCTTATATACGTAATTATAAGATTTGAATTCTCTTTTGGTATTGCAGCCATAATAGCTCTACTACACGATGTATTAATAACTATAAGTGTTTATGCTGTCTTTGGAATAACAATAAATACTCCATTTATAGCAGCTATACTTACAATAGTAGGTTATTCTATAAATGATACAATAGTTATATTTGATAGAATAAGAGAAAATAGAAAAAAACTTAGAGGAAAATCTGTGGAAGAGATTGCAGACATAAGTATAACTCAAACAATGTCAAGATCTATAAATACAACAGTTACAACTTTAATAACTATAGTTTGTGTTTATATATTTGTTCCTACAGTTAGAGATTTTGCTTTCCCATTAATAGTTGGTATAGCATCAGGAGCTTGTTCTTCAATATTTATAGCAAGTCCAATTTGGTGTATGATAACTAATAAACAAAAAAAGAAAAAAGCAAGAAATAAGTAATAGTATAAAAATGCTAAAAGTTTTATAATTTTTAGCATTTTTTTTATTTTAATTAGAATTTTTATTATTTTCAAAGAAAAATAGGCTGAAAGTAATAAAAATGACTAATGAATACGTATTTATTTGAAAAGTATTTGTCAAAAAGGTAATTTTAAATTATAATATACTTGTTTTCTTAATTTTATGGAGGAGTTAAATTATGCAGAAGGCTTGGAAAAACATATATTGCACTAATTACATATCTGGGTATAGCCCTTTTAACATTAAAAATATGAATAAAGCAATAGAAAGACTAGCATCTGCAATTAACAATAGAGAAAAGATAGTTATATATGGTGGATGTGATTTAGATTCCATATGTGCAATATCATCTTTAATGCTTATACTAAAGTATTTAAATGCTGATGTTGAATATTGTGTAAGTTCAGAACATGAAGAGAAGAACTATGATATAGATGAATATACTTTAAGAGAAGATATTGCTTTTTTAGGTGCAGAACTTTTAATAACAGTAGGTTGTGGACTTAAAAATAAAGAGGTGGAGAATCTCTGTAATAGATTTAATATAGATCTAATAATAATGGAAAATAAACGCACAAAATGCATATATGATTCAACATATATAAACCCAAGTGAAGAAAAGTGTTCATATAGATATAAGGATTTGACTAATTCGGGGTTAACTTTTAAGTTAATGCAAGCTATTGCTATATATTATAACATGAAAAGAATAAATAAGTATTTAGACTTAATACTTATAGGTAGTGTTTCAAAGAACGTTAAAAATAAAGGGGAAAATGGAATAATATTAAAGGAAGGCATTCAATATTTAAGATATACTAATAGTATAGGATTGAATGCTATTAAGAGTTTCTTTAATATTAGTGATATAAATATAGATAGTATTAATAAAATAGTTAATGAGATAACTCCAAGAGAAGGTGCCATTAGCAAAAAAGATAACGCGAAGATAATTGTGGAGTTATTAACTACAAATGATAAGGACAGAGCGGAGCAAATAACTAAATATATTTATAATGAAAAAATAAGGTAGTAATTAAAATTTATATATATTTATTGATTTTGGAGGCAAAGTAATGAGTTTAAAGGATAAAATAAGAGTTATAGAAGATTTTCCTAAGAAGGGAATAAGTTTTAAGGACATAACTACTTTAATAGCAGATGGAGAAGGCTTAAGAGATTCAGTTGACCAAATGGCAGAATTCTTCAAAGATAAGAATATTGACGTTGTAGTTGGACCAGAAGCTAGAGGATTTATATTTGGAGTTCCTGTAGCATATGCTTTAGGTGTTGGATTCATTCCAGTAAGAAAACCAGGTAAACTTCCAGGAGACACAGTAAGAGTAGAATATGATTTAGAGTATGGAAAAGATGCTTTAGAAATACACAAAGATGCTATAAAACCAGGTATGAGAGTTGCTATAGTTGACGATCTTTTAGCTACTGGTGGTACAATAGCTGCTGTTGCTAAATTAGTAGAACAAGCTGGTGGAGAAGTTGCTGGATTAGCATTTACTATTGAGTTAACAGAATTAAAAGGAAGAGATAAATTAAAAGGATATGAAGTAACATCATTAGTTGATTATGATGTTTAGAATTCTTTAAGTTTGTAAAAAATTATAATAGAGTTTAAGATGGCTGGTTTAATGACCAGCCATTAATTTTATTGGTTTATTTTATTTTTTTGTTATATAATAATATAATATATTAAAAGAAATTTTAAGTAGGGGAGAATAATCCAGTATGTTAGAAGAACTAATTTCTAAAATAAAAGCTAATGGGAACAATGTTGATATAGATTTAGTTAAAAAAGCATATGATTTAGCTTTTGAAGCACATAAAGAACAAAAAAGAGAATCAGGAGAGCCATACATAACTCATCCTATTAGCGTAGCTATGATATTAGCTGATATGGGCATGGACACCAATACTATAGTTGCAGGACTTCTTCATGATGTCATAGAGGATACGGATTATACTTATGAAGATATAAGTAATATTTTTAATGTTGAAGTAGCTAACTTAGTTGATGGGGTTACTAAACTTGGTAAGATAAAATATAAAAGCAAAGAAGAACAACAAGCTGATAACGTAAGAAAAATGCTTTTAGCAATGGCTAAAGACATAAGGGTTATAATAATAAAACTAGCAGATAGACTTCATAATATGAGAACACTTAAATATATGAAGCCTGAAAAACAGAAGAAAAAAGCTCAAGAAACTTTAGATATATTTGCACCTTTAGCTCATAGATTAGGTATATCTAAAATAAAGTGGGAATTAGAAGATTTATGTTTAAGATATATTCACCCAGAGGAATATTATGATTTAGTAAATATGATAGCTGAAAAAAGGGTGGAGAGAGAAAAGTTTATTTCTCGTATAATTGAAGAGCTAAAAGAAAATTTAGATAAAGCTAATATAGATAGTGACATAGAAGGAAGACCTAAACATTTCTACAGTATATATAGAAAAATGGTAAATAAACATAAGAGCATAGAACAAATCTTTGATTTAACAGCTATAAGGATTTTAGTTAATACAGTTAAAGATTGCTATGCAGTACTAGGTATAGTACACACGATTTATAAGCCAATACCAGGTAGATTTAAAGATTACATAGCAATGCCAAAACCAAATATGTACCAATCCTTACATACAACAGTAATAGGAAGTGAAGGAAAGACTTTTGAAATTCAAATAAGAACTTTTGAAATGCATAGAACAGCTGAGTACGGAATAGCAGCTCACTGGAAATATAAAAGTGGTGTTACTGGAACTGATTCAAAAGATATGACTTTTGAAAATAAGTTAACATGGCTTAGAGATATACTAGAGTGGCAAAAGGAAGCTGTTGATGCAACTGAGTTTATGGAAGGATTCAAGCTTGACTTATTCTCAGATGAAATATTTGTATTTACTCCTAAGGGGGTAGTTATAAATTTACCAGCAGGAGCAACCCCTATAGACTTTGCATATAAGATTCATACAGATATAGGAAATAAGTGTGTAGGAGCTAAGGTCAACGGAAAGATAGTAACTTTAGATTATAAGCTTAAGACAGGGGAAATAGTAGAGATCTTAACATCTTCATCATCTAGAGGACCTAATATAGATTGGCTAAATATAGCTAACAGTAATCAAGCTAGAACTAAAATAAAACAATGGCTTAGAAAAGCAAGAAGAGAAGAAAATTTAGAAAGAGGAAAGGAAATGCTTGATAAGGAATGTAAGAAGCAGTCCTTAGTATTTTCAGATCTTTGTAAAGGGCCATTATATGATAAATTATTAAAGAGATATCATTTAAATAATGTTGAAGAAATATATGTTGCTGTAGGAGAAGGGGAATTACTTTCATCTACTGTAATATCTAAGCTTAAAGAGAATGTTGTAAAACAGGTTACTGAAGAAGAATTAAATAAGAATATTGAAGAACAAATAGCTAAAACTGAAAGACAAACAAAGAAAAAACAAAGCTATGGAGTAACTGTTAAGGGATTAAACAATATAATGGTTAGATTTGCAAGATGTTGTAATCCCGTCCCTGGAGATGATATAGCTGGATATATAACTAAGGGAAGAGGAGTTTCTGTTCATAGAAAGGACTGTTCTAATTTTAAGGCTATAGTTGAAAAACAAAGAGAGAAAGTTGTAGATGTTAGTTGGGGAACTGAAAAGGGAGCTGCGTATGTTGCTGAACTTGAAGTTAAAGCAGAAGATAGAATGTGTTTATTATCTGATGTTATGTTAGTTATAACTGACTCTAACCTTAGCCTACTTTCTTTAAATGCTAAATCAGGTAAAAATGGAGTAGCTAATATAAATATTCAAGTAAAAATTGATAATATAGAACAATTAAAAGAATTAATGAAGAAAATAAGAAGACTACAAGGAATATTAGACGTTTATAGAGTAAATAAATAAAAGGGGGCATAACCGTGAGAGTTGTAGTTCAAAGAGTAAATAAATCCTCTGTTAAAGTGGATAATGAGATAGTTGGAAGTATAAATAAGGGCTTTAATGTATTAGTTGGAATTGGTAAAGAGGATACTATTGAAGACTTAAAGTATATGAAAGATAAAGTTTTAAACTTAAGAGTTTTTGAAGATGAAGAGGATAAAATGAATTTATCTTTAAAGGATGTTTGTGGAGAACTACTTCTTATATCACAATTTACCCTTTATGGAGACTGTAGAAAGGGAAGAAGACCAAATTTCATGAATGCCCTTGGAGGAGATGAAGCTAAGAAACTTTTTGATGAGTTTGTAAGCATGTGTAGAGAAGAGGGCATAAAAGTTGAGACTGGAGTCTTTGGTGCCCATATGGTAGTTGACATAGAAAATGATGGGCCTGTAACTTTAATCTTAGATAGCAAAAAGAATTTCTAAACAAATATTACTATTTTGTGTATAAAGCATTATAATAAATATAGGCTTTTAGAAAAGTTAAACATTGAAATTTTTTATAGGAGTTTAGCTTAATAAGTTAGACTCCTATAAATTCGGTTAAAAATATAAATTAAACTTCATTTTTTAGGAGGGATTGATATGTTAATAAAAACAATTCCAGTAGGAATGTATCAAGCTAATTGTTATGTTGTTATAGATGAAGAAACTAAGGATTGCATAATAGTAGATCCAGGTGAAGAAGCATCAAGAATTGAAAGTGTAATTGAATCTTTAGATGCAAAACCAAAAATGATATTATTAACTCACGGACATTTTGATCATGTTGGAGCTGTGCAAAAACTTGCAGAAAAATATAAAATACCTTTTTATATAAATAAAAAAGATGAAGATATGATAGATAGAAATGTTGATGTTTTTGGAAAACTTCCAAAGGCAGATGGATATTTAAAAGATGGAGATACTCTTAAGTTCTCAGATAATTATGAAATAAAATGTCTAGAAACACCAGGTCATACTCCAGGCGGATTATGCTTCTTAATAGATAATTGTCTTTTTACAGGAGATACTCTATTTAGAGAATCAATTGGAAGAAGTGATTTTGAAGGGGGTAATCATGCTACTCTTCTTAAGAGTATAAATGATAAATTGGTACCATTAGGTGATGACATAGCAGTATATCCAGGACACGGACCAAGTTCAACTATTAAACACGAAAGACAAAGAAACCCATTTTTAGCAGGAGATTTTTATGTATATTAAAATATATCTTAATGACTTAAAGTATAGATATGACGTTTATCAAATGTTTAATATATTCTATACTTTTAAGGAATTAAAGTTTGTAAATGAAGATGAAGAAAGAGACTATGATGTCTTTATATCTGAAAATATGGTTAAAATTTCAGAGGGAGACAATAGTTTTACTTATGAGTTCAAAGAAGGATACGGATTTAAAACAGAACTTAAAAATGGAATATTCAAATTTTTATCTGAAACTCTTAAGGATGAATATCCTTGGGGAACATTAGTTGGAATAAGACCAAGTAAAATAGCCTTATCTCTAATAAGAGAAGGAAAGTCTGATGAAGAGATAATAAAATATTTTGAAGATAATTATATGGCTAGGGAAGAAAAAGCTAAACTTTGCATAGAAGTTGCAGAAAGAGAAGAAAGCTTTGTAAATAAAGAGGAAAAAAACATAAGTATATATGTTGGTATGCCTTTTTGTCCTACAAGATGCCTTTATTGTTCCTTTGCAGCAAATCCTATAGCTGGATGCAAGAAAGATGTTGAGCCTTATTTAGAAGCTTTAAGCAAAGAAATTTCAGCTATAAGTGATTATGTATCAAAGAAAGGCTTAAAGATAGAAACTGTTTATTTTGGTGGAGGTACTCCAACCTCAGTAAATAATGAACAGTTTGAAGTATTAATGAAACATATATATGATAGTTTCGTTAATAATAAAGGAATAAAGGAGTTCACTGTTGAATGTGGAAGACCTGATTCTATAACTGAAGAAAAATTAAAAACTATGAAGAGATATGAAGTATCTAGAATATCTATAAATCCTCAAAGTATGAACGATAAAACCTTGAAATCAATAGGTAGAGGGCATTTAACAGAGGATGTAGTGGATAAATTCAATTTGGCAAGAAGCCTAGACTTTGATAACATAAATATGGATATTATAATAGGTCTTCCAAATGAAGATATTTCAGAGGTTTCTAAAACATGCTCCATGATAAAGGATCTTAATCCAGATAGTTTAACTATTCATGGTATGTCTATTAAAAGAGCATCAAGACTTCATGAAAATTTAGTTTTACATAATACTATAACTATTGCAGAACAAAAAAATCTTAATAAGATGTATGAAATGAGTAAAGTTTTAGGTAGAGAACTAAATATGCATCCATATTATATGTATAGACAAAAAAATATGGTTGGTAATATGGAGAATGTAGGATATTCAAAAGATAACAAGGAATGTATCTACAATATTCAAATGATTGAAGATAAGCAGACTATAATTGCATTAGGAGCAGATGCAGTTTCTAAGGTAGTATTTTTAGAAGAAGATAAAAATCGTATAGAAAGATTTGCAAATGTTAAAGATGTAAAGGAATATGTAAAAAGAATAGAGGAAATGGTTGAAGGTAAGATAGAATTACTTGATACTTTATATAAATAAAAAATTTAATATTATGTAGGAGGAGTTGTTTATGGCGATACAAGCTCAAAAGGGTACAAAAGATATGTTACCTAATGACGCTTATAAATGGCATTATATAGAAGAAAAGTTAAGAAAAATATCAGCTGAATATGGAATTAGAGAGATCAGAACTCCTATGTTTGAGGCAACTGAACTTTTCAAAAGAGGAGTTGGAGAAACTACTGACGTAGTTCAAAAGGAAATGTATACTTTTGAAGACAAAGGTGGAAGAAGCATAACTCTTAAACCAGAGGGGACAGCTCCAGCTGTTAGAGCATTTATTGAAAATAGTTTATATGCTGATGCTCAGCCAACAAAAATGTTCTATTTTACTCCATGCTTTAGATATGAAAAAATGCAAAAAGGAAGATTAAGAGAATTCCATCAATATGGAATAGAAGTTTTTGGTTCACAAGAAGCTTCTATTGATGCAGAAATCTTATCTTTAGTTATGAGAGCATTAACAGAGGATTTTGGAATAAAAGGATTAAGCTTAAATATAAACAGTTTAGGATGTCCAAAATGTAGAGCAAAATTCAATGAAGCTTTAAAACAATACTTAAAAGAGAACTATGATAATCTTTGTGAAACTTGTAAAACAAGATTTGAAAAGAATCCTATGAGAATCATAGATTGTAAAGAAAAGAGATGTAAGGAAATAGTTAAGGAAGCTCCTTCAATACTAGATTACATCTGCGAAGAGTGTAGTGATCACTTTAGCAAGTTAAAAGCTTACTTAGATGTTATGGGAATAGAGTATAACATAGATTCACAAATAGTAAGAGGATTAGATTACTATAGTAAAACTGTTTTTGAAGTTATAAAAGATGGATTAACAGTTTGTGGTGGAGGAAGATATGACTATTTAGTAGAAGAAGTAGATGGTCCTAAAACTCCAGCCATGGGATTTGGATTAGGTTTAGAAAGACTTCTTTTAATATTAGATGAAGAAGGAATAGAAATTCCAGAACCTGTTAGATGTGAAGTTTATATTGGCTCAATGGGAGATAATGCTAAGCTTGAAGCTATGAAATTAGCATTTAATCTTAGAAAATCTGGTATTAAGGCTGAAATAGATCACTTAGGAAAGAGTGTTAAGGCTCAAATGAAGTATGCTAATAAAATAGGAGCTAAATATACTTTTGTTATAGGTGACTCTGAAATAGAAGAAAACAAAATTAAAATTAAGAGAATGAGCGATGGAGAACAATTCGAAATCAGCTTAGATATAAATGAAATAGTAAATATAGTTAAGTAGTAGACAGGAGGAGAATTAAAATGGGTGAAGCTTTAAATGGATTAAAGCGTAACATAATGTGTGGCGACGCTAGAGAAAGCCATATTGGACAAAAAGTAACCGTAATGGGTTGGGTTCAAAGAAATAGAAATCTTGGAGGTCTTCAATTTATAGACTTAAGAGATAGAGAAGGAATTTTACAGGTTGTATTTAATGATGATTTAGGAGAAGAAATCCTAGAAAAAGCAAAATCAATAAGACCTGAATATTGTATTGCTGTAACAGGTGAAATAGTTAAGAGAGAATCAGTAAATCCAAACATGCCAACAGGTATGGTTGAGTTAAAAGCTGAGGAATTAAAGATTTTATCTGAATCAGATACTCCTCCAATATATATAAAAGAAGATTTAGATGCTGCTGAAAGTATTAGATTAAAGTATAGATACTTAGATTTAAGAAGACCAGATATGCAAAACATCTTCAAAATAAGACATAAGACAACTAAAGCAATAAGAGATTATTTAGATCAAAATGGTTTCTTAGAAATGGAGACACCAATACTTACAAAGTCAACTCCAGAAGGAGCTAGAGACTACCTTGTTCCATCAAGAAACTATCCAGGAATGTTCTATGCATTACCTCAATCACCACAATTATTTAAACAATTATTAATGGTATCAGGTTTTGATAGATACTTCCAAATAGTTAAGTGTTTCAGAGATGAGGACTTAAGAGCTAATAGACAACCAGAGTTTACTCAAGTTGACTTAGAAATGTCATTTGTTGAGCAAGACGACGTTATGGCTTTAAATGAAGGTTTAATAAAGCATGTATTTAAAGAAGTTTTAGGAGTAGATGTAAAAACTCCAATAAAGAGAATGACATTTAAAGATGCTATGGAAAAATACGGTTCAGATAAACCAGACTTAAGATTTGGAATGGAAATTACAAACTTAAGTGATGTTGTTAAAGAATGTGGATTTAAAGTATTCACAGATGCTGTAGCCAATGGTGGTTCTGTTAGAGGTTTATGCTTAGAAGGCGGCGCTTCTATGGGAAGAAAAGACATTGATAGATTAGGAGAGTTCGTTAAAACTTTCAAAGCTAAAGGATTAGCATGGATTCAATTAAAAGAAGAAGGTGTTAAATCACCAATAGCTAAATTCTTCAGTGAAGAGGAGCTAAACAAAATAATTGAAACTATGGGAGCTAAAACAGGAGATTTAATTCTTATAGTTGCTGATAAAAACTCAGTAGTTTTAAAAGCTTTAGGAGAATTAAGATTAGAGCTTTCAAGAAAATTTGATTTAGTTAAAGATAAGAGTGAGTTTAACTTCACATGGATAACAGAATTTGATCTTCTTGAGTATGATGAAGAAGAAGGAAGATACTTTGCAGCTCACCATCCATTTACAATGCCAATGGATGAAGATATAAAGTACTTAGATACTGATCCAGGAAGAGTTAGAGCTAAAGCTTATGACTTAGTATTAAATGGAGAAGAGTTAGGTGGAGGATCTATAAGAATACATGATACTAAACTTCAAGAAAAAATGTTTGAAGTATTAGGATTTACTCAAGAATCAGCTTGGGAAAGATTTGGATTCTTATTAGAAGCATTTAAATTTGGACCACCACCACACGGCGGATTAGCTTTCGGTTTAGATAGAATGATAATGTTCTTAGCAGGAACTGAAAATATCAAGGACGTTATAACATTCCCTAAAAACCAAAATGCATTCTGTTATTTAACTGAAGCACCTAATATAGTAGATGAAGAACAATTAAAAGAATTAGGAATTGAAACAATAAAGAAAGAAGATACGGCAGAATAATTTTTGAGCAATCTAAATTGAGATACTAAAGTAAACTTAATTAGCGTGGGTTTTTTACTCACGCTAATTTTAGTCAGTTTATATGGGAAATAAGTAAAAAAGGCTTACACTTTATAAAGTAAGAGTTTTATTAGTTTACCATTTAAAAAGTAAATCTTAATTATAGATTGCTATTTTTATTGACTTTCAATGAGGAATTAAGGTATATTAAGTAATTAATATGAAATAATAATATAAATTAAAAATATTATATATTAGATTACAATAATGGTATGAGGTGTAAATTTTGAATGATAATGAAGCTTTAAGAAAAGATATACTTGTAAGATTAAGAAAAATAGAGGGGCAAGTAAAAGGAATTCAAGGAATGGTAGAGAAAGATGTTTGTTGTAGGGATGTATTAACTCAAATATCTGCCATAAGAGCTGCTATAAACAAAGTTGGGGTACTTCTTATAGAAAACTATGCTAGAAATTGTATGGGCATAGGAGAAGAGGATAAAGAGGAATTAGCAGGTTTAGAACAACTAATAAAAACATTAAATAGTTTTGTAAAATAATAGACCACAAAGGTGGTCTATTTTTTTGTATGAAAATCTATATTGCTTTTATTTTTTAATTTTTTAAATAATAATATGTTTTTAGGATTTAATGATCCATGAGTATATTGTTTTTTTCTATTGTTTATTAAACGAGTGATTGTAGATACAAATAATACTCCTAAAGCTAATGCTCCTGAAGAGGAAATTGTCATTATAGCTTGATTCCAAGTTGACATAGCATCACCTTTTATAGCTTCATACATTGTATTATACATACCACCTCCAGGAACTAAGGGTATTAAAGCACAAACAACTATTGTTGTTACTGGAGTTTTTAAAATTCTTGCATATATCTCTGAATAAGCACTAAAGGCAATTGCTGAAAAGAACATTGATAATATGACACTAAGTCCACAATATAGTCCTATTTTATAAACTAGCCACCCTAAGGCTCCACCTATTCCTGCAAAGAATAAATTCTTTCCGTGAATATTAAATAATACTCCAAAAGCTATAGTAGCTATGAAGGTAGCTAGAACTTCTTTAATTAAAACCACTTATATACCACCTCCAAAGTAAATCCAAATACTCATAACCATACCAGTTCCAACAGCTATGGAGATAGCAACTAAAAAGGCTTCAGCAGCTCTTATAAGGCCTGATATTAAATCACCAGCTATTGTATCTCTAATAGCATTTGTAATAGATAAACCAGGAACCAATAGCATTATACTACCTATTATCATTGTGTCTAGATTGCTTCCAACTCCTAAGCTATAGGCTATTAAGGATAAAAGAGCAGCAATTGCTCCTCCTAAAGTGTTTATAAAAAAGGCGTTTATTCCTAATTCACCAGCCTTAAAGGTAGCTAGTTTTACAAACATTCCAACAAAAAATGATACTACGCAGTCTTCTATATTACCTCCTAATATAGTGGTAAACCCAGCAGCAGCTATGGCTGAAAATACTAGATTTATTCTGAAATTGTATTTAGGACAATTTTCATTTATATCTATTAATTTTTCTAAAACCTCATCAAGAGAATATTTTTCCGTATAAAGTTTTCTTGAAAGTTCATTAACCAAGTGGATTTTCTGCAAATCAACAGTTCTATTAGTAACCCTTTTTACTAAAGTTGTTGTATAATTATTCTCATCATAAACAGAAACCATAATTCCAGTTGGGGTAACAAAACTTTCAGCATATCTAATACCGTAAGCTGCACAGATTCTACAAATAGTTTCCTCAACTCTGTAAGTTTCTCCACCGCTTTCTAGTATTATTCTACCTGCAAAAGTTGCAATATGTAATACTTTGTCAAAATCCATATTATTCTCCCCTATGTAAATTTATAACCAATATAGTAATTATAACATATGAAAAGTTAAAATAAGCTATACAAACTCATATTAGTTTAATCAAAATATAAACAAATTATTTTTTGTTGCTAAAAATAATTAATAAATTTATAATAAGTAATATACATTTTACGTTTGGGGTGAAGAAAATGAATTTTGACAACTTAGAAAGAGAAGATGAGCAAATTGCACATCTTGTTCAAAAGGAAAAAGAAAGACAAGAAAATAGCATAGAGCTTATAGCTTCAGAAAACTTTGTTAGCAAAGCTGTTATGGAAGCTATGGGATCATATTTAACAAATAAATATGCTGAGGGTTACCCTTCAAAAAGATATTATGGTGGATGCCACGTAGTTGATGAGGTTGAAGATTTAGCAAGAGAAAGAGTAAAAAAATTATTTGGGGCTGAACATGCTAATGTACAACCACATTCAGGATCACAAGCTAATATGGCTGTTTATTTTTCAATATTAGAGCCAGGTGATACTGTATTAGGAATGGATTTAAGCCATGGAGGACACTTAACTCATGGTTCACCAGTTAACTTTTCAGGTAGACTATTTAATTTCGTGTCATATGGTGTAGATAAAGAGACAGAAACAATAAATTATGAAAATGTAAGAGAATTAGCTCTTAAACATAAACCTAAATTAATAGTTGCAGGAGCTAGTGCATATTCAAGAATTATAGATTTTAAAACTTTAAGAGAGATAGCAGATGAGGTAGGAGCATATTTAATGGTTGATATAGCTCACATTGCAGGGCTTGTAGCTACAGGATTACATCCATCACCAGTTCCTTATGCTGATTTTGTTACATCAACAACTCATAAAACTTTAAGAGGACCAAGAGGTGGATTAATACTTTGTAAAGAAAAATTTGCAAAAGCATTAGATAAGAATATCTTCCCAGGAATACAAGGTGGTCCTTTAATGCACATAATAGCTGCAAAGGCTGTTTGTTTTAAAGAAGCATTAGAACCAAGTTTTAAAACATATATGGAGCAAGTTGTTAAGAATGCAAGGGTTTTAGCAGAGGCTTTAGAATCTTATGGATTTAAATTAGTTTCAAATGGAACTGATAACCACTTAATACTTGTTGATTTGACTAATAAAGATATAACTGGTAAAGATGCAGAAATTCTTTTAGATAGCATAGGAATAACTTTAAACAAAAATACTGTACCAAATGAAACAAGAAGTCCATTTGTTACTAGTGGTGTTAGAATAGGAACTCCTGCTATAACAACTAGAGGATTTAAAGAAGAAGAAATGAAAGAAATAGCTTCTATAATAAATGATGCTATTAAAGAAAAAGATGGAGATTTAGAGCCATTAAAAGCAAGAGTTAAAGCTTTATGTGCTAAGTATCCTTTATATTAATAATTAAAAAATAGTTTTTAAAGGGAGTACTAATTTTGCTTTGGTGAATTTAGTATTCTCTTTAAGAAATACTGAATAAAGAATTAAAGCCATGTTGCAATTTAAATTTGTAACATGGCTTTAATTTTTTAATAATAATAGTATTACAAGAGAATAATTTAAAAAGAGAAAATTTTTTGATATAGTTTATATTGTGAAAATATTCATATTAATAGTTGAAAGAGGTGAACTTTCATAGGAATTTACCTATGAAGATTTTTATGAGATTTATAGATTTTCATTGTGATACAGCATCACGTATGCTCCAAGAAAATAAAAAGCTTTTAAAAAATGATTTAAAAGTTGATATAAATAAATTAAGAGAAGGGAAAGCTTTAGCTCAATTTTTCGCTTTGTTTATAAATAAAGAGTGTAATTCTGATACTTATTCTTATTGCAAAGAAATGCTACAGAATTTTAAAAGAGAAATAAATGAGAATTCAAGAGATATAGTCTTATGTAGAAATATAAGTGATTTAGAAAGGGCAGAAAAAGAGGATAAAATAGGAGCCTTTATAACTATTGAAGAAGGTGATGCCATTAAGGGTGACATTGAAAAGTTAAGGGAGTTTAAAGAAGAGGGAGTTTCTTTAATAACCTTAACTTGGAACTATATAAATGACTTAGGATATCCAAATTATGAGTTTAAATATAAGGATAGAGGTCTTACTAAAAAAGGTATAGAAGTTGTGGAAGAAATGAATAATTTAGGAATGTTAATAGATGTTTCTCATCTTTCTGATGGAGGATTCTATGATGTAATAAAATATTCAAAGAGTCCAATTATAGCATCTCACTCTAATAGTAGAACAAAGACAAATCATAGCAGAAATTTAACTGATCATATGATTAAAGAGTTAGCTAATAATGGTGGAGTAACAGGGATAAACTTTTGCAATGCTTTCTTAAAAGAGGATTGGGAAGAGGATTTTAATTTAGCTTCCATAAGAAATATGGTTAGACATATAAAACACATAAGAAATATTGGGGGAATAGATGTTATTTCCTTAGGATCTGATTTTGATGGTATAGAAAATGAAGTTGAAATTAAGGATTCAAGTAAGATGGGATTATTATTAAGTGCTTTGGAGATGGAAGGCTTTAAAGAGGATGAAATAGAGAAAATATATTATAAGAATGCAAAGAGAATAATAAGAGATGTTTTAAGATAGTCTTATAACTTAGTTATATAATAGTTTATGAAAATAACTTTTAATAAAACTTATAAATATATTGCTAGAATTACTGGATTTATAAAGTTTATCTAGATATTTTCTTCATACTATTTATAAATTTTAATAATTTATTTTAATACAACTTTCAAGAATTTTAATGTTATAAAGAAAAGGATGAAGGATTAATGGAGAAAAATTTGTTAGGAAAGATAGTATATATAACAGGAGCTTCAAAGGGAATTGGAAGAGGAATAGCAAAGGAATTTGGAAAGGCTGGAGCTTTTGTTTTAGTTGGATATAATAGTGATTTAGAAGGAGCCAATGAAACCTTAAATATGATTAAGGAACTAGGTGGTTCAGGAGAAATTTTAGGTGGAAATGTAGCAAATAAGGATGAGAGAAATAATATAATAAGTTCCATTAAAAATAAATTTGGAAAACTTGATGTATTAGTAAATAATGCTGGAATATCAAAAATAGGATTATTTATGGATGCTAGTGATGAGGACATAGATTCTATTATGAATGTTAACTTAATAGGTGCTATGAAGCTTACAAGAGATTCTATGGACTTATTAAGAGAAGGAAGTAATTCATCAATTATAAATATATCATCCATATGGGGAAATGTAGGGGCTTCCTGCGAAGTTTTATATTCAACTACTAAGGGCGGAATGAATTTATTCACTAAGGCTTTAGCAAAAGAAATAGCTCCTTGGGGAATAAGAGTAAATTGTATAGCTCCAGGTGTAATAAATACAGAGATGAATTCATGGCTTAGTAGGGAAGAAAAAGAGGAATTAGAGGAAGAAATACCTATGAATAGATTTGGAGAGGTTGAAGAGATCGGAAGAGTGGCAAAATTTTTAGCTTCAGAGGAATCTTCATACCTAACAGGACAAATATTAACTGTAGATGGTGGAATGCTTTAAAAAAACTAAAAGATTCTGTATAAAAATATAATAAAGATTACAAACATATTGCGAGAATTACTAGATTTCGCTAAGAATTTATAATTATTACTCCGAAGATATCACTAAAGCTTAGAAACTTAAGTGAAAGTCCAAATTTTCAATTTGGATTCTTGAACTTATGCAATCGAACTTTGTGAGATTGTATTCATAATGAATTAACAGTCTAAGCTTTTTAACGTGATATCTTCTACATAATAATTTAAATTCTAAAGCTCATCTAGATATTCTCTTCATATTGTTTGTAAGCTTTATTAAAAGTTACTTTGATACATGACCTTTAGATTTCTTCTACTTCATCTATTTCTTTAGATTTTTTTAGGGTAAAGTAGAATTTAACACCATTTTCTGTATTCATAACTCCGAATTCACTTTCGTGAGCTTGAAGTAGATTTTTAACTATGGATAGTCCAAGTCCTGTGCTTCTAGAGCCTCTATTTCTTGAGGTATCTCCCCTATAAAATTGAGTCCAAATCTTATTTATGTCTGAATCAGGAATATGTGCACCGGTGTTTTCAATTGAGAAGTAGATTTTATCTTCCTCAACTGGTTTTATATCTATTATTATTTGGTTGTTAGGTTCAGAATATTTTATAGCGTTAGTAACAAAATTAGTTAGTACTTGTTCTATTTTAAAGTCATCTCCTTGAACATATAAATCGTCAGTAGGAGAGTAATTTTTTATTACAGTTAAATTATTTTTGTTTATATCAACAGAATTCTTTACTAAAACTTCCTCAGTAAGTTCAGTAAGGGAAAAATCTATTATATGTAAATCAATTTTTCCAGCTTCAAGCTTTGAAAGTTCAAGCATATCCATAACTAATTTGTTCATTTTTTCTGCTTCATCTATGATTATATCTAAGTAAACTCCTTGATCCTTATGATCTACTATACCGTCTTTTATTCCTTCAGCATATCCAGATATTATACCAATAGGAGTTTTAAGTTCATGGGATGCTCCAGCAATAAAATCTTTTCTAAGTTTTTCTAATTCTCTTTCCTTTTCTATATCCTCTTCTAACTTTTTATTTTTTATTTTTAAATCATCTAGGGCATTAGATAGATTCTTAGATAAAAAGTTTAAAGTTTTAGCTAGATTTCCTATTTCATCTTCACGTTCTATATCACACTTTTCAGAGAAATCCATAGCACTCATTTTCTTTGCAGATTTATTTAATTTTACTAGCGGCTTAGAAATTAAGTTTGAAAATACATAGGATAAAATTAATCCAATCACTATTACTATAAGAATTATGTATTTATAAAAATCCTTTATTAAGGCGCTTGCCTCTTCAATTGCTTGGAATGATGTTATTGCTATAATAATAGAATCATTCTTAGAATTAAGAGAAAATGGCACCATATAAACAATATATTTTGTTGAATACTTTCTGCTCTTAAATTCTGTAGTTACTCCAGAGTTTGAGTTTAATAAGGTTTTTGCAAAATCTGGATCACTATATAACTCATTAAAAATATCATTTAATAAATCTACAGGCTCTGAATTTTTATTAGCTGGATCAGGAACGTATTTTGGTGTACTGTCTATGGAATAAATTCCTATTTTAGCGTTGTTTTCAAGTTCAAAAAGGCTTAAAGCCCTATATAAAGAGTCTGTATTTTTTATGTCATAAGAATATAGAGCTCTAAACTTTAAAACTGCATTGCTTAAATCATTACTTTTTCTTTTGTAATAAAATTCTTGGAAAAATGTAATTTGGAATATCATTGTAAACAAGGTTAAGAATATTATTATACCAAAAGTTATTATAAATAATCTTTTTGAAATACTTTTTTTCACTATTTCACCTCAAACTTATAGCCGCTTCCCCTAACAGTAGCTATATAATTAGCTTTATCTAGTAATTTCTCTCTAAGTCTTTTTATGTTTGTATCAACTGTTCTTATATCTCCAAAATAATCATATCCCCAAACATTATCTAAAATTCTATCCCTTGATAAAGCTATGCCTTCATTTGAAGAAAGATAAATAAGTAAATCATATTCCTTAGGAGATAGTAATAGTTCTTCTCCATTTAGTTTTACTTCATGAGAGAGTTTATTTATTGTTAATCCATTAAAATCTAAGATGTTTTTATCGTTTAATGTACCTGTTCTTCTTAATAATGCCTTAGCCTTTGCTAATAAAACCTTAGGGCTAAAGGGTTTAGTCATATAGTCATCAGCTCCAAGCTCATAGCCTAAAAGTTTATCTTCCTCTTGGCTTTTAGCTGTTAATAATATTATAGGAGTATTGGAAACTTCCCTTATATTTCTACAAACAGCAAGACCATCTAATTTTGGCATCATTATATCTAATATTGCTAAATCAACTATATTTTCAGAAAATATCCTAAGAGCTTCCTCACCATCAGAAGCTTCTAACACATTAAAACCCTCTTTTTTGAAATAATCTCTTACAAGAAATCTTATACGTATTTCATCTTCTACAATAAGTACCGTTTTATTCATATAACCACCAACCTTTAAAAAATATTGTTTTAACTTACTTAATATTATACAATGAAAACTAAGGTTTATATAAATAATTTTAGGGGAGTTTTTAATGAAAAGATGGACATTTGATGAAAATACCATAATTTTACCCAATGGGCTAAAAGTTATAACAATAAAAAAAGATACAAGGTTAGCATCTATAAATATTGGTGTTAATATAGGATCTTTATATGAAGATGAAAAAGAATTAGGTATGAGCCATTTTGTAGAGCACATGCTTTTTAAAGGAACAAAGAATAGAAGTAATGAACAATTAAATAGAGAATTAGAATTTTTAGGTGGAGATTATAATGCTTATACAGATTATATTTCAACAGTATATAGCATTACTTGTCTAGATGAGGAATTTGAAAAGGGAATAGAACTTTTAAGTGATATGGTTTTAAATTCTTCCTTTGATGAAAAAGAGATGAAAAAGGAAAAGGGCGTTGTTTTATCAGAGATAAAAAGTGATAAGGATGATATTGAAGATTTAAGTATTAGCAGAACTCATGAATATGCTTTTAATAAATCAGCACTTAGAAATTCTATTGCAGGAACAGAAGAACATGTTAAGGGCTTTAAAAGAAAACAGGTTTATGATTTTTATAAAAAATATTATACTCCTGATAATTGCGTTATTGTAACTGTAAGTGCTTTTAGTCATGAACAAATGCAAAAAATAATAACAGACTTATTTGGAAAATGGGAAGGAAAATCCCATAAAAAAGCTGAAATAATAAAGGAAGAAAATAAAGAGTTAGTAAAAACAACTTACAAATCTCAAATAGAGCAAGGAACTGTTACTTATCTTTATGCTTTTAAAGAGGTTTGCGAAAAGGATAAACTTCCATTAAAAATATTAAGTTATAAGCTAGCTGAAAGTTCAAACTCAATATTATTTAGAGAACTTAGAGAAGAGCGTGGATTAGCTTATGATGTATATAGTCAAATGGATTTAGATGAAAATGTAAATACAATGAATATTTTTACATCAGTTAGAGAAGAATCCATAGATGAGGTAATAGAAGTAATAGACAAAGCCATATTAGACATAAAAAATAAAGATATAAACTTTGATGAAGATATGCTTTGTATGATGAAAAAGACTCATAAGACAGGAGTAGTTTCTACCTTAGAAGATTGTAGCAGTTTATGCAGTTATGTATTAGTTCAAAGTTTAGCAGGAAAAGATATAACTGAGTTTATAAATAGCATGGAAGAATTAGAAACTTTAACTGGTGATGATATCTATAGGGTTTGTAATAAATATTTGAATAAGCCTACTATACACATATTAAAACCAATGGAGTAGATAAAATGGGAAAAATAACGAGTATAGAAGTTCAAAAGAGAAATGTAAATAGAGTAAATGTTTATGTGGATGAAGCTTTTACCTTTGCTTGTGACGCTGAACTTATATATAAGCAAGGAATACAAAAGGATTCTATAATAGATGTTGAAGCAATCAAGGAAATTGTAAAAGAAGATGAATTTATAAAATGTAAAAATTCTGCACTAAGAACAGTTGAGAAAACCTATAAAACAGAAAAGGAATTAAGAGGTAAACTTACTGAAAAAGGTTTTGAAGAGGATACAATTAAAAGAGCCATAGAATTTTTAAAGGAATACAATCTTTTAAATGATGAAAAATATGCAGAGATGTATATAAAAGATAGGCTTAGAAGCCAGGGAAGAAATAAAATAAAATATGCTCTTATAAGAAAGGGCATTAGTGAAGATATACTTTTAGATAAATTATCTAATATTAACTCAGAGGATGAAAATGATACTGCATTTAAGTTAGCAGAAAAGAAATTTAATATACTAAAGAAAAAAGAAAGTGATAAATATAAATTATCTCAAAAATTATTTAGATTTCTTTTATCTAAAGGATATGATTACGACTGCTGTAATAGCATAGTTAGAAGATTAACAAATAATGAATATATGGAGTAGGTAAAATGAATTTTAACTTAGTAGATATAATTATAGTTTGTTCTTTTATACTACCATTAGTAGTTGCTTACAAAAGAAAGTTTAATATTATTAGAATAAAGAATAGTATAGAGGAATTAGGAGGATATATATCCTTTTTTCTTGCTTTATACTTAAGTTTTATAGCTATAAAAAAGATAGATATAATAGAGAGGATGTTTTCAATTGTAGTTGTTGAATTCAATAATATTATATCTAACTTTAATATTTCACCACAGGTTATAATAATATTTATAGTATTAGGGCTGACCCTTGTAATTTATTTTATAGTAAAAATTATACTTAAAATATTTAGTTTTATTATTATAAATCCCATACTTAGATGGTTAAAAAAAGCAGAGTCTAGAAGGGGCAAGGGATTTGGTAAAGTTGCAGCTTTAATAATAAATATACCTAAGTCTCTTTTTTATATGGCAGTAATTGCTTTAGTTATAGTTATTCTAGGAAGTAATGGTTTCTTAGGAGAGAAGATGGAAGGTATGACTTTAGCTTCAAAGGCTTATGAGGTTATAAATAGTAATAAGTACTATGCTGCTTTAAACAAAGAGTATGAAGCTTTTCATAATGAATATAAAGATGTTATTAGTAAAAACATAGATTCTACAGTTGAAAGTAATAAAGAGCCAAAGAGTGAAAAAGTGGTTGAAAATAATAGAAATGTTATAAATCTTTATAATGGTGTAACTTTAGAACAAGGTATAAAATCAAACGAAGCTATTAATAAAAAAGCTAAGGAACTTACTAAAAATGCAAAAAGTAGTAGAGAAAAAGCTAAAAGAATATATACTTGGATAAGTGAAAATATTAATTATGATGATAATAAAGCAGAAAATATAAGTGAAAAAACTTCGCAGTATAAGTCTGGAGCTATTGAAGCCTTTGAAACTAGAAAAGGAATATGCTTTGACTATTCTTGTCTTTATGTTGCTATGGCTAGAGAAGCTGGACTTAAAGTTAGAATTGTAACTGGAGAAGGATTCAATGGAAAGGAATGGGGACCACATTCTTGGAATGAGGTTTATTTACCAGAAAAAAATCAATGGATAACTGTTGATTCTACCTTTGGTAAAGCAGGAAACTATTTTGATAGCAAAAAAAATAGTGAATCACACAGAGATGGAAAAATAGTTGGAGAATGGTAAGATAATAATCCATATGAAATATAATAAAACTTACAAATATATTTTAGAGAAAATAAAATTTTTTCTAATACTATTTGTAAGTTTTATTTATGTTTTAGGGAGAATTAGGTTATTTTATATTTCTTTTAATGTAATTTTTATTATAAATTAGAGTAAGTACTATTTAGAGTTAAGTGGACAATATATAATATGAATTTTATTTTGAGATTTTTGATAAAATTAAACTTATAGCTTTTTCACAATCAATATCTGCATTATCTAATGCCCAAGCTAAATTAAAATATCTCAAAGCCTTAGAATTATTATTTATCATTGAATAACAATAGGCTAAGTTAAAAAAGTATTTTGAGTCTTGGTATAGATCTAAAGCTTTAGTTATCATTTCAATAGCTTTTTCATATTGTTTTAGTTTTATGTAGCAAACACCAGCATTATAGTAACTGTGGCATTTACACTCATCATTATCTAAAGCCTTTTTATAGTAATTTATAGCATCAGAATAATTTCTAGTATTGTATAATTCATTACCTTTAGAAAAGTTACTCATTTTTGACCTCCTAAATAATATCTATTTTAATTATTAACTTATTTTGGGATTATATTCATAGATTGAGAATATTATATAGTTTGATTAATTTATAAATTTATAGGATACTATTTAAAGACTAAGAATATTATAAATTTATATCATATTTGATTAGAGTTACTTGACATAGGTTAAAATAATAGTATAAGATATATCTATAATTTAAATGATGATACAAACAGTGATAAAGAGGAGTAAAGATAGGAAGAACTTTAAGAGAGGAAATCCTTGGGTGTAAGATTTCTAAGTTTGATATCTTGAAGGTAGCTTTTGAGTTTCTTTGGTGAAATTATTAAAGTAATCAAAGACGGCAATTTCAGTCGTTAATTTTAGAGAGCCCTTTTGGTGAGGGAAAAAAGGTGGTACCGCGAGTTTTCGTCCTTTTATGGATGAGGGCTTTTTTTATTGCCTAAAATTAATTTTAAATAAATTTATGTTTTAAATCAGTATTTGTTTTTACATAGAACCCTAATACAAATATAAATTGTTAGCTAAAATAAATATTCATTTAAAATACACCATAAATAAAAAATGTTAAAAGGCATTTCAAGATAGTTTTTGGAATGTTTTATATAAATACATAAAATTGTGTTTAAGTTTTAAGGAGGTTAGTTTAATGGATAATAAGAATATTTCTACAACGTATAATCCTAAAGAGTTTGAAGAAAGACTTTATAGCAATTGGCAAGAAAAGAAGTATTTTACTCCTGTAATAGATAAGAGTAAAAAACCTTACACTATAATAATGCCACCACCAAATATAACTGGTAAATTACACTTAGGTCATGCACTTGATAACACACTTCAAGACATGCTTATAAGATTTAAGAGAATGCAAGGATATTGCACTTTATGGTTACCAGGACAAGACCATGCTAGTATAGCAACTGAGGTTAAAGTTGAAAATGAACTTTTAAAAGAAGGTCTTTATAAGAAAGAAATGGGAAGAGAAGCTTTCTTAGAAAAAGTTTGGGAATGGACAGATGAATATAGAGAAAGAATAAGAGAGCAGCTTAAGAAAATGGGATGCTCAGCTGACTTTACAAGAGAAGCTTTCACAATGGATGAAAACTTAAGTAAGGCTGTAAGACACGTATTCGTTAAATTATATAAAGAAGGTTTAATATACCAAGGAAACAGAATAACTAACTGGTGTCCTAAATGTCAAACTGCTTTATCAGATGCTGAGATAGAGTATGAAGAAAAAGAAGGAAACTTCTGGCACATTAAATACCCAGTAGTTGGTTCAGAGGAATTCTTAGAAATAGCTACAACTAGACCTGAAACTTTACTTGGAGATAGTGCTGTAGCAGTTAACCCAAGTGATGAAAGATATGCTCACTTAGTAGGTAAGATGTTAAAATTACCTTTAACTGATAGAGAAATACCTGTAATTGCTGATGACTATGTTGACGTAGAATTTGGAACAGGAGCGGTTAAAATAACTCCAGCTCACGATCCTAATGACTTTGAAGTTGGTAAGAGACATAACTTACCACAAATAAGAGTTATGGATGATAGCGGTGTAATAAACCACTTAGGTGGAAAATATAAAGGCTTAGATAGATATGAGGCTAGAAAACAAATGGTTGCTGACTTAGAAGAGTTAGGATTATTAGTTAAGATAAAACCTCATACTCACAATGTTGGTACTCATGATAGATGTGGTACAGTTGTAGAGCCAATCATATCAAAACAATGGTATGTAAAAATGCAATCATTAGCAGATCCTGCTATAGAGGTTGTTAGAAACAAAGGAACTAAATTTGTTCCAGAAAGATTTGAAAAGACTTACTTCAACTGGATGGAAAATATTCAAGATTGGTGTATTTCAAGACAATTATGGTGGGGACACAGAATACCAGTATTCTACTGCAAAGATTGTGGAGAAATCATGGTTGAATTAGAAGATCCAACTAAGTGCTGTAAGTGTGGATCAGAGAACATAGAACAAGATAAAGACGTTCTAGATACTTGGTTCAGTTCAGCCTTATGGCCTTTCTCAACTTTAGGATGGCCTGATAGAACTGATGATTTAGAGTTCTTCTATCCAACATCAACATTAGTTACAGGATACGACATAATATTCTTCTGGGTTGCTAGAATGATATTCTCAGGTATCCACAACATGGGAGAAACTCCATTTGATACAGTATTAATTCACGGTATCATAAGAGATGCTCAAGGAAGAAAAATGAGTAAATCTTTAGGAAATGGTGTTGATCCATTAGAAGTTATAGATGAATATGGTGCTGATGCATTAAGATTCATGTTAGTAACAGGAAATGCTCCAGGAAATGATATAAGATACATTCCTGAAAGAGTTGAAGCTGCAAGAAACTTTGCTAATAAGATTTGGAATGCTTCAAGATTCGTTATGATGAACTTAGATAGAGAGCTTATGGATAAATACAAAGACTGCAAAGAGTATAGCTTAGCAGATCAATGGATATTATCAAGAATGAACTCATTAATCAAAGAAGTTACAGAAAACATGGAAAAATATGAGTTAGGAATAGCTCTTCAAAAAGTACATGATTTCTTATGGACAGAGTTCTGTGATTACTATATAGAATTAGTTAAACCAGTATTATATGGTGATGATGAAAAAGCTAAGGGAGTAGTATTTAATGTACTTTACACTGTATTAAATACAGGATTAAAATTATTACACCCAGTAATGCCTTTCATAACTGAGGAAATATATACTCACTTAAGCACAGAAACTGAGTCAATTACAATAGCTACTTGGCCAACATATGATGAAGCTTTAAATAACGAAAAAGCTGAGAAGGATATGACATTCATAATGGAAGCTATAAGATCATTAAGAAACTTAAGAGCTGAAATGAATGTACCACCTTCAAGAAAAGCTAAGGTTATGGCTTATGCTTCAGAGGAGGCTAAAGATGCATTCATAAATGGTGGAGCTTACTTAGAAAAGCTTGCATCTGCATCAGAAGTTACTTTCTTAGATAATAAGGATAACTTAGATAATAACTTAGTATCAGTAGTTGTTAAGGGTGGAGAATTATTCTTACCATTACTTGACTTAGTTGATAGAGAAAAAGAGTTAGAAAGATTAAATAAAGAGAAAACTAAACTTGAGGGAGAAATCTTAAGAGTTGAGAAGAAACTTTCTAATGAAAGATTCGTAAGCAAAGCACCAGAGGCTGTTGTTAATGAAGAAAGAGAAAAAGGTGTTAAATACAAAGAAATGTTAGAGGCTGTTCTAGAAAGAATAGAAGCTTTACAATAATATAACAAGAAAACTTTAGTGTATCTAAAGTGCTAAATAAAACTTATAAATATATTCCGAGAATTACTGTGTTTCGCTAAGAATTTATAGCAGTCATTCCGAGAACTTTCCTAAAGATTGAAAACTAGCTCCGCTTCGGACATTCAATCTTCTTAACGCAAAGTTCTCTCCATGATTGCTTAAATTCTAAAGCTTACACAGATATTCTCTTCATACTATTTATAAGTTTTATTATTTAAGCACTTTGTGATACACTTTCTTTATATATTTTAAGGAGGGCTATAAGAATGATGAATTATGATGAAGCTATGGAGTATATTGTTACTGCATCAAGGTTTGGAATGAATTTAGGATTAGATAGAATAGAAAAGGTTTTGGAGTTTTTAGGGAATCCACATAAGGATACTAAGTTTATACATATTGGGGGAACAAATGGCAAGGGGTCAACTACTGCTATGATAAGTTCGGTTTTAAGGGAAGCTGGCTTTAAGGTTGGAATGTATACATCCCCTTATTTAGAGGAATTTGAAGAGAGAATACAGATTAATGGAGAGAATATAAATAAGGATGATTTAGCAGTTCTTATGGGAGATGTTAAAAAGGCTATAGATAAAGTTATGGAGCTTGGATATGAAAGTCCAACTCAGTTTGAAATAATAACTGCTTTAATGTTTTATTATTTTTCAAAAAAGAAAGTTGATTATGCTGTTTTAGAAGTTGGTTTAGGGGGAAGATTAGATGCAACTAATGTGGTCCTTCCTGAGGTAGTTGTACTTACTTCAATAAGCCTAGATCATATGAATATTTTAGGAAATACCATAGAGGAAATTGCAAAGGAAAAGTGTGGAATAATAAAGAGGGGTATTCCTGTAATATCTTATCCACAAGAAGAAAAGGCCTTAGAAGTAATAAAAGAGAGGTGTAATGAATTAGGTTGTAATTTAGAGGTTGTTAATACTGAAGACATAAAAAATATAGTTATAGATAAAGAAAAACATGTTCAGAAAATAGAGGTTTTAGTTGAAGATGAAATTTTAGAAATAGATTTAGGTTTACTTGGAGATCATCAAGTAAAGAATTTCTTAGTGGCATTAAAAACCTTAATTAAATTAAGAAATAATGGAGTAAATATAAGCAATGAATCTATTAAGGAAGGATTTAAAAAAGTAAGATGGATTGGAAGAATGGAAGTATTAAATGAAAATCCCTTAGTTGTTATAGATGGAGCTCACAATATTGATGGAATAAGAAGTTTGAGAAATAGTATAGATAAATATTTTAATTTTAAAAATATAACATTAATATTAGGGGTTTTAGGTGATAAGCAAGTAGATGAAATGGTGGAGGAAATAACTAGAGGAGTAGATAGAGTAGTTATAGTTGAACCACATAGTGATAGAGCAGAGGATATTGAAGAGTTATATATTAAAGTAAAAAAATATGTAAAAGAAGCTTTTAAGTTTAAGGATTATAAAGAGGCCTATAATAAGGCATATTCTCTTACTAATGAGGATGATTTATTATTAATTTGTGGTTCTTTATACATGGTTGGAGATATGAGAAAGGCCATAAGAAATAATGAGAATACATCCTTAAGAAGTATAAAGTATTAGACTTAAGTAGATAAATTGTATTTAACTGGATAAATGAGGGATTTAAAATTTGAACTATTGTTAACAAAGGGTATATAATTTATTCATAAAATATTATGGATGTGATTAATATGGATAAGGATAAAGAGATAAGTGGATTAAATAATTTAGAGTTTAAAATAATAGTACAAGGAATATTAGTAGGCATAATTGTTGGAATTGTAATAATGATTTATAAGACTATAATAGGATTTGGAATGGAAGGCTTTAACAAGGTATATTCATATACAAGAGAAAATCCAAAGCTTATAATACCTTTATTTTTAGTTCTTATATTTTTAGGGTTTATAGTTGGAATTATAGTTAAAAAGAATCCTATGATAGGTGGAAGTGGTATTCCGCAGGTTGAAGGGGAGTTAAGTGGGAAAATAAGCGTAAACTGGCTAAGAGTATTTAGAGATAAGTTTATTGGTGGAATAATATGTATGGCATCTGGTCTTTCATTAGGTAAAGAGGGACCTTCAGTTCAAATTGGAGCTTCAATAGGTGAAGGGTTTGCTAAAATATTTAAAAGAAGTGATTTTGAAAAGAGATTATTAATAACAGGGGGAGCAAGTTCAGGTCTTGCTGTAATATTTAATGCCCCTTTATCAGGAGCTATATTTGCTCTTGAAGAAGTACATAGAAGTTTTTCACTGCCAGTTATGTTAGCTGCACTTTCAGCTTCTCTTACAGGAGTTTTTGTGGATAATCTTATTTTAGGAAATGATTTTTGCATAAAAATACCACCTACAAATTCATTGCCAATACAATATTATTGGACATTACTAATATTAGGAGCAATATTAGGAGTAACAGGATGGATTTTTAATAAAGGCCTTTTAAAAACACAGGATTTTTATGTGAAGACTTTAAAAAAAATTCCTATTCAATTTAAAACAATAATACCTTTTGTTATGGTTGGAATTTTAGCCTTAACAATTCCAGAAGCAATTGATGGTGGAGACTCTTTAATTGAAAGCGTAATAGGAAATAATATTGCAATAAAACTTTTAATAGTAATTTTAGTAATAAAATTTATATTTACATTCTTTAGTTATTCATCAGGAGTGCCAGGAGGAATATTCTTTCCTTTTTTAGCCATAGGTGCTTTAGTAGGAGCTATATTTGGGTTACTTTTAAATAAGTATTTAGGTATAAGCGATTCTTTAATAGTTAACTTTATAGTATTAGCTATGGCAGCACAATTTGCATCCATAGTTAAGGCACCTATTACTGGATTAATGCTTATAACAGAAATGACAGGAACTTTTAAACACTTATTACCAGTTGCTATAACAGTTACTGTGGCATATTTAGTTTCTGATATGCTTAATAATAAACCTATTTATGAAAGTTTATTAGAAAAATTATTAGAAAGAATGAATATTAAGTTTAATACTGGCGTAAAGAAAAAAGAAATTTTTGATTTTGAAGTAAAGATAGGTTCTGAATTAGATGGAAAGCTTATAAAAGAAGTTAAGTGGCCTGAGGGTAGTTTAATAATAACTATCTTTAGAGGAGCAGAGGAAATAATACCAAATGGAGAGGTTAAAATTCAGGCTGGAGATGTGTTAGAAGTAATATTTAGCAAAGAAAAACAAGCTCAGTACTATGATGAAATATCCAAAAAAACATATTGTGAAATTTAATTAATAAAAATATATTAAATTAAAAGCTAATAAAAAAACTTACAAAGAATTCTTAAAGAAATAGGGTAACTCTTTAAGTACTTTTGTAAGTTTTTTATTTTTCTAAAAGCTTTTTTATCTAGTTAATTTTTCTATTACTTCTCTGTACTTTGGATATTTTTCAAGCAAATCTTCTCTTTCAAATAACTCAAAATCTTTAAAATCAAAGCCAGGTGCTACCATACAACCAACTAGGGAGAAGCCTTCATTATTCATAGCAGAACCAAATATGTAATCCTTAGGAACTAAAACTTGAGGAGTTTCTCCTTTTTCTATGTTTAATCCTAGTTGTTTTTCTATAAATTCACCACTTGGGCTTATCATATAAATAGTTAAGGATTCTCCAGCGTGGAAATACCACATTTCATCAGATTTTAATCTATGAAAATTTGAAACTTCTCCAGTTCTTAATAAGAAATATATACTAGTCCAAAGTAAACGCTCTTCCTTTATATGTAAAGTGTTTGGAGCAAGTTTGCTAGGTGAAACAAAGGATTCTTTAAAGTATCCACCTTCAGGATGAGCTGTCATATTTAATGATTTTATAAAATAGTCAGCAGAATGATTCATACTAAAAACCACCTTTCAAATAAATTTACTAAACATGTTTAATAATAAAGTATAAATGATATAATTACAAATATAAATTGAAAATATGCATATAATAACATGGGAAAGGGGGATGGTAATTGTGAGTGAAGAATTAAACTTTTATACTAAAGGAGAAGAAATTGCTAATGCAATAACTCATGGAATTGGAGTGGTATTAGCTATAGCAGGAGCTGTTTTACTTATAGTTTTTGCATCTTTAAGTGGAGATGTTTATAAGATAGTAAGTTTCACTATTTTTGGAATAACTCTATTTTTGCTCTATTTAGGATCAACATTATATCATAGTATTCCAAATAAAAAAGCAAAGAGGTTTTTAAGGATAATTGACCATTCATCAATTTATCTTTTAATAGCAGGAACATATACACCTTATGTATTAGTATGCCTAAGGGATAATAAAAAAGCTATGGTTATATTTATTATGATTTGGGTGCTAACCCTATTAGGAATAGTATTTAAATTTATTTGTATAAATAAGTTTGAGAATCTATCAACCTTATTATATATATTTATGGGGTGGGCAGTTATCTTTGTAGTTAAGGATGTATGGCAAAGAGTACCTCATATGGCTGTACTTTGGCTTATTATAGGTGGATTATTTTATACCTTAGGATGTATATTTTTTGTTTTAGATAGAATGCCATACAACCATGCTATTTGGCATTTGTTTGTAATGGGAGGAAGTATAAGTCACTTTTTTTCTGTAATATTATATTTATAATAAAAAAAGCTATATAGAATCTAAGGTTATTAGATCCTATATAGCTCTTATTAATTTACTTCCGTATTATTCTCAGAAGAAGCATTTCCATCAATAGAGGGAGTGTTAGAGGAATCTATATTTCCACTATCTCCATTATTTTCAGATGGTTTTGAAGTTTCTTGAGAAGTATTTGGTTTTTCTGAATTATTAGGTTTTTCTGTAGAATTATTACCAGTAGAAGTGCTTCCACTACTTGGTTTGTTAGAAGAATTTTCATTGCTTCCTTGGTTAGATGGTTTTTCTACTTTATCATTAGAATTATTATTACTGCTATTATTTGAATTGTTTTTAGAATTTTCAAAGTTGCCATTAGTGTTTATACTAGGTACATATTCATAATCAGGATGGCTAGTATCATCTTTAATGTCATAATGGTTAAAGTATTGTTCTATTATAGAGTCAAAATTACTAGTATCAGGCTCATAACTTTTATTGTCATTAAATATGAACTCTTGAAGAGCCTTTGATGTTTCTACCTTATCAATAACAAATACCCAACCTTTATTATTAATAATTCCACCCTTTGAAATACTATCTAGAGGAACTCTAAATTGCTCAATTTCAAAGTTGCATTTTTTACCTACATTTAAAGCTGTAAATCCATAATCCATAGCATTTCCTAAGGAGATATTAGTTTTAACATATGGAAATAACTCATTAAGTAGAGAAACAAGTTTAACTGTTGACATATCTTTAACTTTTTCTAAAGCAATTTGAAGAACAGCTCTCTGTCTTTCAGTTCTTTCATATTCACCATTACCAACTTTTCTGATTCTAGCATAAGATAAGGCTTGATAACCATTAAGATTATAAGTTCCAGGAGAAGGCAGTAAATCTTCTTCAGAACCGCCACCGTCTAAAATATATTTATTAAGTTCATCAAGTTCATAATCCTTAACTGTTACTTCAATTCCATTTATAGCATCTATAACCTTAACAAAAGCATTAAAATCTACAATTACATAGTTATTTAACTTTATACCAAAATTATTTTGAATAGTTTCAATTGTTTTGGTAGGGCCACCATAAGCAAAGGCATGGTTTAATTTTTCTTCATCATGACCATCTATTTTTACTAACATATCTCTCATTAGAGAAGTTACTTTTAACTTTTTATTGATGTTATCTACTGTTAAGATCATTATGGAATCTGATCTAGATACATCTTCTCCAGGCCTAGCATCACTACTAAGTAAGAGAATGTTTGTTATTCCAGGAACCTCTTTAAATTTAATATCTTCATCTACAGTATTAACCTTAGCTGGATCTGTATTTCCTTCGTAGGAGTGATTGTAAAATCTAAAAACAAAAAATCCTACTACAGAAGCAATTAATATAAGGATTGTTAATAAAGAAAATATAGTTATTTTTTGTTTCTTACTAAAATTAAAATGTTTTTTTTCATCCATAAGTACTCCTTTTTATGATTTGTTTAAACGTTTTAATAAGTAGCTAAAACTTAATTATTTAATAATAACATAATATGTACACCTTAACATCATATTTAGATTATTATTAACAATTAGTTAAATAATGAATATAAAAAAGAAAGAGGATATTTTAATATCCTCTTTCTATTATTCACTAAAGCTTTGTTTTTTATTTTCTAATCTGTATTCAATAAATTTTTCAGTATATATTTTTATTAAGGCTATTATAGGAACACTTAAGAACATTCCTAAAACTCCAAATATTCCACCACCAACTGTAACTGCAAATATTATGAAGAGTGGAGAAACACCTACTTGATCTCCTAATATTTTTGGACCTAAGTACCAACCATCAAATTGTTGAAGTATGAATATGAATAAAAGAACCCATATTGCCATAGATGGTTGAACAATAAGTGTTAATAAAAATGCAGGAATCATTCCTATAAATGGACCGAAATATGGAATCATATTTGTTAATCCAACTATGAAAGAAATAAGCACCGCATATTGAGTACCCATTAATAATAAACCTATGTAACAAAGTACACCTATTATAAGTGAGTCTATAATTTTACCTATTATAAATCTACTAAAGATATTGTGAGCTTCTGCCATGAAACTAATAAAAAGTTCTGAAGATTTTTCAGATGGCATAACTGCAACTATAATTTTCTTACACCCTTCAATTAGAGTTTCCTTATCCATTAACATGTATATTGAAATAATAAATCCAAATACAAATTTAACAACAGATGAAGTTATTTTTATAGTTTGAGTTAATAAGCTACCTACTATATTAGATAGTAAAGTTGATGTTTTAGAAATAAATTCTGTAGCAGAAGTATTTAAGTGATTTAAATCTAAAGGAACATTCATACTTGCTAAGGTGTTATTAATCCAACTTTCAGCAGAGGATGCATATTCACTAAGATTACTAAATAATTCTGACAAACTATCAAATATTGTAGGAACAATAATTGCAATTAATATGTAAACACATATTATAACTAAAATATAACTTATCATTAAGGAAAAAGCTCTCTTAAGCTTAAACTTTTTTTCTATAAGCATCATGAGAGGATTTATTAAATAAGCTATACCAAAAGCCCAAAAAAATGGTGTTAAAACTGATAAAAATGGTCTAATAGCTTCACTTAAAATGCTCCTAATATTAAAAATTAACATGATTGAAACTGTTGAGATTAATATTAGTGGGAGCCAATTAAAGTGAAAATTATGTTTTTTAAACAATTATTTTTTCCCCCTAAATTATATAAATTTTATAACGATTTTTGCTAATAATAATAGCAGGATTATTAATCTTCTATAAGAGCATGAATTATTTTGTTATATATATCGGAAGAATTGTTTTCCCATTTGTTGCAAATAGCTTTTGCTTCAGTTTTGGAAGGAACGCTTACATTTAAATCAATTAGAATAGTATTATTTTCTATTGCTTTAAGATTTACTATGAAAGAACTGTCTTCTCCAACAGTATAATCAGCAGATATACTTAATTCTTTTTTTATTTTTTCAACATGCTTGCGTACATATTCATCTATAAGCTTTAATTTGTTTGGAGATATTCTATCTTTAAAGAAGAATAGTACCTTATCTCCCTTTTCCGTAAGTACTATGATTTCTTTATCATCATCTTGAGTTTTATATTCTAAGAACTCAGAAGAAATTAATTCAGATACATATTGTTGTAACATAAAATAATTTATAAAACTATTTTCTAAAACTATATCTGTTAATTGTGTGTTAGATATAGGATATTTTATGGACTTTATTATATATAAAAGAAGTAATTTATTCTCAGCTAATTCTAATGTGCTATCATACATTTATGTTTTCCTCCATAACTGTTTTGAAATAATAATCCTATTATACCATATATGTTTTAAGATAATAAAGTTATTTGATTAATATTAAATATTAAGGAGTGAATACTTTGAAAAATAATAATAATTTTTTTGTTGCTAAAAACTTTATTACTACAATTGCTTTAGTTGTTATTATTGCCATATTTACATTGCCTATTAATGTTTTTGCAAAAGATAATAAGCCAATTCATTGTGTGGATAGGGAGGATAAAAAAATTTCTCTTACCTTTGATGTGAATTGGGCAGAAAATGATTATTTATATGAAATTTTAGATTTACTAGATGAAAATAATGTAAAAGCTACATTTTTTATAATGGGTAAGTGGGTAATATATCCTGAAGGTAATAGAGAAAAGTTAGTAGAAATTTATAAGAGAGGACACGAAATAGGAAATCATAGTTATGTACATCCTGATTTTAAGAATATAGGAAAAGATAGAATGATTGAAGAGGTTAAAAAGACAGAAGAAATAATAGAAAAGGAAGTTGGAGTAAAGACTAATTTATTTAGATTCCCTAGTGGTTCATATAGCCAAGAAGGTTTAAGTGCTATTGAGGGATTACAATATAAAAGTATTCAATGGGATGTTGATAGTGTGGATTGGAAAGGTGAGAGCAAAGAGAAGGAGTATAAAAAGGTAGTTAATAATGTAAAAGGTGGTTCAATACTTTTATATCATAATAATGGAAAATATACTGTAGAAAATCTTAAGGAAATAATTCCAAAGCTAAAATCAGAAGGATATGAATTTGTTAAAATAAGTGACATAATATATGAAAATAGTTACGAAATAGATGATAATGGAAAACAATTGTTAATTAAAACGAAACAAAATAATAGTTGAAATCGTTGAACAAAATGTATTATAATGGAAATAGTTATTGGATATACAGACAAATATAAAAAACATATTAAACTTATATGATTAAACACTAATGGGGAGAGGGGTTTAGGTTAAAATGGATAATTTAATGTTAAACAACAAAATTTATTTAGAAGGAACTGTAGTTTCAGAATTAGAGTTCAGTCACGAAATGTATGGAGAGGGTTTCTATACATTTAACTTAGAGGTTATGAGATTAAGTGATTCAAAGGATTTATTAAATATTACTGTATCAGAAAGATTAATAACGACTATGGATTTAAAAATTGGAACTGAAATAGTAGTTGAAGGACAATTAAGAAGTTACAACAAATTCATAGATGGAAATAATAAGCTTATCTTAACAGTTTTCGCAAGAAATATAGAGTATTGTGAAGAAAGAAGCAAAAATCCTAATGAGATTTTCTTAGATGGATTTATTTGTAAGGAACCAGTTTATAGAACAACTCCATTTGGAAGAGAGATTGCTGACTTATTATTAGCTGTAAATAGATCTTATAATAAATCAGATTATATTCCAACTATAGCATGGGGAAGAAACTCAAGATTCTGTAAAACATTAGAAGTAGGGGATAATATAAGAATTTGGGGAAGACTTCAAAGTAGAGAATATCAAAAGAAAATATCTGAAACTGAAGTTGTTAAGAAAATAGCATATGAGGTTTCAATTTCTAAAATGGAAAAAGTAGCTGTTGAATCAGAACAAAATGAATCAGGTGAAGAAATTTCTTAATAATCTTAATAAAAAAGGCCATGGGAATAAATTCTCATGGCTATTTTTATTATTTTCTTAAATCATCTAATATTTCTGTTTTATCTTTAGTCTTTTCATCAACAGATTTAATGATTTTAGCAGGAGTTCCAGCTACAACTACACCAGCTGGTACATCTTCAACTACAACTGATCCAGCAGCTACAACAGAACCTTTTCCGATTTTAACACCTTCAAGGATAACTGCATTAGCTCCTATTAAAACATCGTCTTCTATTATACATGGAGTTTTGCTAGGTGGTTCTAAAACACCAGCAACAACAGCTCCAGCACCTAAGTGAACTCTTTTTCCAAGTTTTCCTCTAGCACCGATTACAGCGTTCATATCTACCATTGTACTTTCGCCTATTTCAGCTCCTATGTTTATGACAGCACCCATCATTATAACAGCGTTATCTCCGATTGATACTCTGTCTCTTATTATTGCGCCAGGTTCGATTCTAGCGTTTATGTTTAAAAGGTCTAACATTGGAATAGCTGAGTTTCTTCTATCATTTTCAAGTCTAAAGCTTACTATTTTATCTTTATTTTCTGTTAAGAAAGTAGCAACTTCATCACTTTCTCCAAATAATACATAGAAATCATTATTTCCATAACATTCTATTGAACCTAATTCTACACCTTCTAAGTTACCTTTAAGATAAACTTTAACAGGAGTTGATTTTTTTACTTCCTTTATGAATCTAGCAATTTCATATGGATCTGTAAAGTTATAACTCATATTAAATTACATCCTTTCTATTTATAATGCATTTTGTCTATATATTTATTAAAATATAACATACAATATAAATTATTATAAACAAAAATGATTATCAATAAAAGAGAAAAACGTAAAATTTATATTATTTAATAAATAGATTGTTTAAAAAAACAAATATATTATAAAATATAATTTAAAGGAGTGATAAAATATGGCAAGACTTAAAGAAGGATATGTTCAAGTATATACTGGAAATGGAAAAGGAAAAACTACAGCAGCAATGGGATTAGCTTTTAGAGCCGCAGGTGATGGTATGGAAGTAAAGGTGGTTCAATTTCTTAAATCATGGAAAACAGGTGAATTAGAATCTGCTAAGAGGTTTGATAACTTAGAGATATTAAGATTTGAAAAGGTTAAAGGATTTACTTGGGAATTAAATGAGGAAGAGTTAGCTCAGTTAAAAGCAGAGGTTAGAGTAGGTTTTGATTTTGTAAAAGAACTAGTTGAAACTAGAGGATGTGATATATTAATTTTAGATGAGGTAATGGCTTCAATTTCTGGAGGATTCATAGGAGAAGATGAAATTGTAGAATTAATTGAAAAGAAACCTAAAGATATGGAATTAATTCTTACAGGTAGAAATGTACCAGAAAAAATAATGGGAAAAGCTGATCTAATAACAGAGATGAGAGAAATTAAACATTATTATAAAAAAGGAGTTCCAGCTAGAGAGGGGATAGAATTTTAATGAATAAAAATGTTATTGGGGTAGAAATATCAGGAATAAGAAAATTCTATAATGAAGTTGTAAAATTCCCAGAAGCTATATCATTAACTCTAGGACAGCCAGATTTTCCTGTTCCAGAAAAAGTTAAAGAAGCTATGATAAGGGCTATTGAAGAAGGAAAGACAACTTATACAGCTAATGCTGGTATAGTTGAATTAAGAGAAGAAATATCAAGTTTATTAAAGAATAATTTTGATATTGATTTTAGTAAGGATGAAATAATTATAACTGTAGGTGGAAGTGAAGGGTTATATGCAGCTATGACAGCTCTTTTAAATCCTGGAGAGAAGGTTTTGGTTCCATCAATTGCATATCCAGCTTATGAGAGCATAAGTAAAATAATAGGGTGTGAAGTTATAAATTATGATTTAAATGAAGATTTTTCAGTTAACATAGAGAGTTTAAAAGAAGGAATAAAACAAGGAGGAAAACTTTTAGTACTTTCTTATCCATGTAATCCTACTGGGGCATTACTTAGTAAAAAAAGTAGAGATGAGTTAATAGAGATTATAAAAGAAAATGATATATTGGTATTAACTGATGAAATTTATTCATCTCTATGCTTTGAAGAGGAGTATTATTCTGTAGCTCAATGCAAAGATATAAAAGAAAAAATAATATATGTAAGTGGATTCTCTAAGATGTTTTCAATGACAGGTCTTAGAATTGGATATGTAGCATGTCCTAAAAAAATATATGATCAAATTATAAAGGTTCATCAATACAATTCTTCATGTGCAACATCTATTTCTCAATGGGGAGCCTTAGAAGGATTAAAATCTTGTATGAATGATGTTGAAAATATGAAAGAGTCTTTTAAAGAAAGAATGAATTTTACTTATAAAAGATTAAAAAGTATGGGCTTAGAAGTGGAAAAACCTAAAGGAGCCTTTTATATTTATCCTAATATAAGTAAGTTTGGATTAACATCAGAAGAATTTTGTCATAGATTACTTAAAGAAGGCAAAGTTGCCTGTGTACCAGGAGATGCCTTTGGAAAGGGTGGAGAAGGATACATTAGAATATCTTATTGTTATAGTAAAGATGAACTTGAAAGAGCCTTAGATAAATTAGAGGCTTTTGTAAAAACTCTAAAAAAGTAAACTATGTCTTAAATAAAAGATGAATTAAAAAGATAAAAATAAAATAAGTTATATAAAATCAAAAATAAAACTTATAAATAGTATTAAGAGAAAAAATAATTCTCAAAATATATTTATAAGTTTTATTATTTTACTTTGTTTTAAATATTTTTATTTCTTATGAATAATTTAAATTGAAAGATTCTAAAAGAGTATATAATCTTTTAAAATCTTCTTTCAGATCTTTAAATTCGTACATAGAAATTAATTATATTTTAAAACAAGGTGTTTCAGTATTTTATAAAAATTTTATTAGAAGTTTAGTTGTAAAACATCATCCATTGAGTATTTTCCAGCTTTAGTTTTATCAGCCATGTATTCACATGCTTTTAAAGCACCTATAGCGAAAACATCTCTTGAAATAGCTTTGTGATTTATTTCTATAACTTCCCCATCACCAGCAAAAATAACTTCGTGGTCTCCTATTATTCCTCCACCTCTTACTGTATTTACACAGATCTCATTTTTTTCTCTTTTAGCAATTCCTTCTCTTCCGTAAAGTAATTTTGTTTCTTCCTTAAGAGAGTCTTGAATAGTATGAGCTAATAAAAGAGCAGTTCCACTTGGAGCATCAACTTTTTGATTGTGATGTCTTTCTACAAGTTCTATATCAAAGTTTTCATAAAGAACTGGAGCTACTTTCTTTAATAAATTATTTACTAAATTAATACCTATGCTCATGTTAGCAGATCTAAATAGAGGGATTTCTTTTGAAGATTCTTCTATAAATTTTAAGTCTTCAGCAGTATATCCTGTTGAACATAGTATAAGTGGTTTTTTAGTTTTCTTTGAAAATTCTACTAAGCTTTTTAAAGCATCAGCTCTTGAAAAATCTAATAATACATCATAAGAAATATTGCAATCTTCTGGTTTTGCAAAGATTGGGTAAGATCTTTGAGCATTAGTGTTATTATCTATACCAGCAACTATTTCAACATTAGGAAATTTTGTTTCAGCTAAGTTTGAAATTACGCTACCCATTTTTCCTGAACAACCATTTAATATAACTTTAACCATAATTGGTACCTCCGATATTAGTTTTAAATAAGCATAACCACCTAAAGGCGATTATGCTTATTATATAATAGATTATTTTATTAAACCATTAGCTTTTAAGTTTTCCTCTAATATTATTAAATTAGAATCTTCCATTTCACATAATGGTAATCTTAATGGCCCACAGTTAAAATTCATTAAATTCATAGCTGTTTTAACTGGGATTGGATTTGTTTCTATAAATAAAGAATTTGCTAATGAAAGATATTTAAGTTGAAGGTTACGTGATTCAATAACTTCTCCTAAGAAATATTTTTCACATATATTGTGAGTTTCTTCAGGAAGAATATTTGCTAAAACTGAAACAACACCAGCTCCGCCTAAAGATAAAATTGGAACTATTTGATCATCATTACCTGAATAGATGGCAATTCTATCACCACATAATTCAGCCATTTTAGCTACTTGTGAAAGATCTCCACTAGCTTCTTTTATAGCAACTACATTATTTAAATCTGCAAGTTTATCAAGCATTAATGGAGTTATATTCATTCCAGTTCTTGATGGAACATTATAAAGCATAATAGGAATATTTATTGCATCATTTATAGCACTAAAATGAGCATATAATCCTTTTTGAGAAGTTTTATTATAATATGGAGTTATTATTAATACCATATCAGCGCCAACTTCTTCAGCATATTTACTTAATTCTATTGAAGCCTTAGTATTATTTGTTCCAGTTCCAGCTATTACAGGAACTCTTTTGTTTACAACTTCTACAGAGAATTTTATAACTTCTTTCTTTTCTTCTAAAGTCATAGTAGAACCTTCTCCTGTAGTTCCACAAACTAAAATAGCGTCAGTATGATTTTTAATGTGCCATTCTAATAATTTTCTTAGCTCTTCATAATTAACGCCATCTTCAGTAAATGGTGTTATTAAAGCTACACAAGACCCTTTAAACATACGTATTACCTCCAAAAAAATAAATTATTTTTCGTTTATAAGTATTTCAGCAATTTGAATTGCATTAAGAGCTGCCCCTTTTCTTATATTATCAGCTACAACCCAAAGGTTAAGACCATTGTCTAAGCTGAAATCACGTCTTATTCTTCCAACGAATACCTCGTCTTTTCCACTAAGTTCAAGTGGAGTAGGGTATTTTAAGTTTTCTACATCATCATGAACTATTATTCCTTTTGAGTTATTAAATAAATCTATAACATTTTCAAGTTCAAATTCAGAATTAAGCTCTACATTTATACTTTCACTATGAGCATTTAAAACTGGTACTCTAACTGTAGTAGCAGTTATTCTTAAAGTATCATCATGAAGTATTTTCTTTGTTTCTTCAATCATTTTAATTTCTTCTTTTGTGTATCCATTATCTAAGAATACATCTATATGAGGAATTACATTACCTAATATAGGATATGGGAATTTCTTTGTAGTTCCTTCTTGTAGATCTAATATACCTTGAATTCCAGCTCCTGAAACTGCTTGGTAAGTTGAGTAAACTATTCTTTTTATACCATATTTATCATATAGTGGCTTTAAAGCTACCATAGCTTGAATTGTAGAACAGTTTGGATTAGCAATAATACCTTTATGCCATTTTACATCCTCTGGATTTACTTCTGGCACTACTAAAGGAACTTCTTTATCCATTCTCCAAGCACTACTGTTATCTATAACCACTGCTCCATGTTTTGCGAAAATAGGAGCAAATTCTAAGCTTACACTTCCTCCTGCTGAGAATAATGCAAAATCTATTTTCTTGTTTTCAATATTAGCTTCGCATAATTCTTCAACTAATACATCTTCACCTTTAAATTTTAAAGTTTTTCCTGCTGATCTTTTTGATGCGAATAAATATAATTCTTTAACGGGGAAATTTCTTTCTTCTAGGATTTCAAGGAATTTTCTTCCAACATTTCCTGTTGCCCCAACTATTGCTACATTATACACAATATCCCTCCTAAATATAATCTTAATATATTCTATTTCTATATATTAAATATAGTTCAATGATAAACACTTTATCAAGTATATTTTATGATTAATTTGAAGGATTTGAGTAAGTTAACTTTCATATTTGACTAAATATGAATATTTAAGCGTATAGGGGGAATAATAGTTTTAAAAATAAATTTAAGGTAGGGGAATAATATGAGCAAGACACCATTAAAAAAAATTATAAAAGGAAAAATAAAATCTAATAAGGAATTAACACCAGCAGAAAAATTAAGAGAAAAGATGAAATATGAAATAGCTGGAGAGTTAGGATTAAGTGATAAAGTCGATAAATTTGGATGGGGGGGATTAACTGCTGAGGAAACAGGAAGAATTGGTGGGTTAATGACTAAGAGAAAAAAAGAACTTAAATTACCGAGCAATGATGAAATATTAGGTAGGAAAAAACCTCACATTGACGAAAAGTAAAAAAAGTATATAATTTTTAGGTAGAATAATATATGGGGGATTTAAATTATTATGAAGAGTTATAAGATGATGGCAAAAGTTTATGATGAACTTATATATGAAGATGTAAACTATGAGAACATAGCAAAATACGCCTTATCAAAATGTGATAAGTATAATATTAATAAAGAAATGTATTTAGATTTAGCCTGTGGAACAGGAAATGTTGGTGTTCATGTAGGAAAATCCTTCAAAGAAAATTATTTTGTTGATCTTTCACAGGATATGCTTATAGAAGCAGACAAAAAGCTTAGAGAACATAGAGTTAGAGGTAAGATAGTTTGCCAAGACATGTGTGAGTTAGAGTTAAATAGAAAGTTTGATTTAATAACCTGTGTTTTAGATTCAACAAATTATATTTTAGATGATGAAAGTGTAGAAAATTATTTAAGAGGGGTATATAATCATTTAAAAGAGGATGGTTTATTTGTATTTGATATAAATTCATACTATAAAATATCAGAAGTATTAGGGAACAATGTTTACACATATGATAGTGAAGAATTATTTTATGCTTGGGAAAATATTTTTGAAGATGAAATAGTAGAGATGAATTTAAATTTCTTTGTGAAAGATGGAGAAAAGTATGAAAGATTTACAGAGGTTCATGAAGAAAGAGCTTATAAGGAAAGTGAAATAGAATATATTCTTAAAGTAATAGGTTTTAAAATAGTAGAAAAGCATAATGGTTATACAGAAGATGGAGTAACACCAGATACTGAAAGAATAGTTTATATAGTAAAAAAATAACGGAGGGATTAAATTATGAGTGATAAATTAATAAGAGCCATAGCTAAAGATGGCATGATAAGAATATTTGCAACAGAAACTACAGAGTTAGTTAATGAGGCTTCAAAAATACATGATTGTACACCTACAGCTGCTGCTGCCTTAGGAAGAATGTTAACAGCAGGAACTATGATGGGAGCAATGTTAAAATCAGATAAAGAGGTTGTAACTTTACAAATAAATGGTGGAGGAATGGCGAAAGGGGTTACTGTAACTGCTTATTCAGACTGTAGTGTTAAAGGATACATAGGAAACCCACATGTTGATTTACCTTTAAACACAGAGAATGGTAAATTAAATGTTGGTGAAGCTATTGGTAAAAATGGTGGATTAACAGTAATTAAAGATTTAGGATTAAAGGATCCATATGTAGGACAAGTTCCTATATATAGTGGTGAAATAGCTGAGGATTTAGCATATTATTTTACAGCTTCAGAGCAAATACCTTCAGCAGTTGCCCTAGGAGTATTAGTAGATAGAGATCATTCAATAAAAAAAGCTGGTGGATTTATAATTCAATTATTACCAGGAGCTGATGAACTTTTAGGTGATTTACTAACATATAGATTAGATGAGATTCCTTCATTAACTACAATGCTATCAGAAGGAAAAACAATAGAAGAAGTTATAGAATTCATTTTTGATGGAATGGATTTAAAAATATTAGAAGAAGAAACTCCAAAATATAAATGTGATTGCTCAAGAGAAAAAGTAGAGAGAGCATTATTAAGCATAGGATATAAAGATTTAAAAGAGTTATATGATGAAGGTAAAGAAGAGGAATTAAAATGTCACTTCTGTAATAAAGCATATAAGTTTACAAAAGAAGATATAGGAAAATTATTAGAAGAAAAAGAAAAATCTATTGCTGATGAAGTTTCAGAAGAAATGAAAAAAGCTGAAGAAAAAGAAAAAGAAGAAAAAAATAAAAAATAAGTTGACAAATTAATTTTAAGTTAATATAATAATAAATGTCTTGAAAAGCTCAAGACATTTGGCTCGATAGCTCAGTCGGTAGAGCAGAGGACTGAAAATCCTCGTGTCGCTGGTTCGATTCCTGCTCGAGCCACCATTATTGCGGGAGTGACTCAATGGTAGAGTGTCACCTTGCCAAGGTGAAAGTTGCGAGTTCGAGTCTCGTCTTCCGCTCCAAAAATGCGGGTGTAGTTCAATGGTAGAACACCAGCCTTCCAAGCTGGATACCCGGGTTCGATTCCCGGTACCCGCTCCATATATGGCGCTATAGCCAAGTGGTAAGGCAGAGGTCTGCAAAACCTTTATTCCCCGGTTCAAATCCGGGTGGCGCCTCCATAAAAAACATCTATAAGAAATCTTATAGATGTTTTTTTTATGCTCTTTTAAATTAAAGATTTTATAAATTTTTCACCAAAATTAGAGAAGTTAATTTCTTTAAATACTTTTCTTAATGTAATATGGTAGAGTTCTTCATTAGCTACAGAAGAATCCTTTATGAAAAGTTTGATTATTTTAGTGTCTTTATATTTAAACCAAGTTAAAACGGCAATTACATCTTTATTTATAGGATTTTTAGAGATCTTAAGAGTATCATCCTCTTTATATACAATTAAATCCTTATGAGATACTGAAAAAAATTCATTGGAAGGACAAGTATATTGAATTAACTTTACATTATCAATAGCTATTAACAGATCTAACTTTTCTTTATCTCCCAAATCATTAGTAACTTCTTTTTGGAGTTTCACAACTTTTTTCATAATAAAATACCCCCTACAAACAAACTTATAAATTAATAGTAAAGGTTTACAAATGATGGAATAAAGTATCAATAAAGTGCCTTTAAAAGCATATAATATATTAAATTACAACTTACAATATAATATGTTTTATCCCACAAGAAAAGTACATTAATATTTTGAGAATTTATATTATTATAAATAATTTAGTATTATGATATTTATTTTGTAAATATGTTAAAAATTGAGATGAATAATGTATTAACTATATTTTAAATAGATATAATATATAAATAAATTTAGTAGGAGGGGTAAGGATGTTTTTAGCTATTATAATTGTTTTATCTTTATGCTTAGCTTGTTTAATTATAAAGGGTAATAAAGATAACAATAAAAATAAATCAAATATAAATAGGGGATGGAAGGTAACTCCCTATTTAAGTTTAAGAATAAGTTCCTTTGAAAGTAGAATTGATTTAGAAAAAATGCGGTTAAAGGAATTAATAAAAAACACTATAAGCTTAATGGATAAGAAAGGTGATTTTATAGATTGTAATAGTGAAGGATTTTATATAAAAAGTAAAAATGAATTAATATATATAGAATTTTTAGTAGGGGATAAAAAAATAGAAAAAAACAAAGAAAGCATTACTTTAAAAAATAATGAGATAATAAAGTTAGAATTATATAACACAATAAAGAATGCTATTGAGAAATATGTATGGTTTTGGGAAGAGGAATTTATTAATCCACTAGAAAGTGAGTTTAATATAAATTTTTCAAGCGGATATATAATTATGAAAATTAGTAAAGAAGATAAAATAAGATTTAATAAAGATGAGGAAAATAATACTTTAAAAAATGAATTTTAACTTTAGAGATATCAATGGGATTTTTAGGATAGATATAAGGGGAACTTTATATTTATCCTTTTTATGTGTAAAATTAAAATAGAATATTTAAAATTAAAGTTATATTTAAATTTAAAGATCAACTAAAAGTGAAAATATGAGAGGAGTGTTAAGATGAAAATAAAAGATATAAAAAAATTAACTGATTGCAAGTTTTTAAACTTATATAAATTAGATATTGAGAATAAGGTTGGAAACTCTAAAGAATATTTTATAGCAAGTAGAAGAACAGAAAAAGATTTAAGCTGTGTTGTAAATAAGCATGATAAGGCAGATGGTGTTATGATAATTCCCATAACAGAAGATGATGAGTTTGTTTTGTTAAAGCAATTTAGACCTGCTATAAATGATTATATATATGAATTTCCAGCTGGACTTATAGATAATGGAGAAGATGCAATAAAGGCTGCTACAAGAGAGCTTTTTGAAGAAACTGGACTTTTAGCTAGTGAAAGTGAATATTTAATAAAGCCTAGCTATACTTCAGTAGGAATGTCTGATGAGTCTGTAGCTGTGGTTAAAATGAAGGTTTATGGAAATATTTCAACAGAAAATTTAGAAGAGAATGAAGAAATAGAAGTTATTAAAGTGCCTAGAAAAGAGGCTAAAAACTTTGTTAAAGAAAATAATGTATCAATAAAAACTGCATTGGTTTTAAATTTTATGTAGATTATAAATAAATTAAAGGAGCTTTATGAAACTTAAAGATAAAATTTATATGGGTATTAAGATTTTCCTTCATACTATTTATAAACTTTATTATTAAGCTATTTTCATAAGGCTCCTTTTAAAATTATATTATTATACTAAAATTTCTTTTGGTTCTTTAGCTAAATTGCAAACTACACCTTCTGGAATTTCTCCCCTGTGAATTTTTAATGCATTTAATGCAGCTCCCTTAATTGGTGGAAGTATAGGTGCTGTTAAATTAAATGAAGTATAATTATCTTGAAGATAATTTCTTAATGGCTCTAAGATAAATTCCTTTGAATTAAATACACTACCAGAGTAAGAAATATTTAATACTCCTGTAAACTCAAGTTGACTAGTTATTCCATTTACCATTAGAAGACATTCTTTAGCAGCTTGTCTATAAATATCTAAAGCATATTTATCTCCCTTAAGAGCAGCTTTGTAAACTAACATTGCAAGGTTAGCAACTTTAGTTCTATCTTGTTTATATTCATCCTTTATAAGGAATATTAAATCAAAATCATTTTCTAGTTTTAATTCATTTTTAAATATATCATAAAGAGCAGTTCTTTCTAATCTATGATCAGATTGTTTTCCGAAGATTTCAATTCCTTTTTTAGCAATCCAATATCCAGAACCCTCATCACCACAGATATATCCCCATCCGCTAGTTCTTACTGACTCTAAATTAGAAGTTATACCAGAGGCAATAGCTCCTGTTCCTAGAATTATACATATTCCTGGCTGACCAGCTAAGGAACCAGCTAGAGCAACTTCTACATCGTTTCCACAAGAAAATTTATTTTCGCCTAAGATTTCAGCTATTATAGAATTCATTTTTAATTTTTCACTTTCATTTTCACCGTAAGCAGGTAAACCTAAAAATGAGTAACTAAGATCATTTCTACATATATTAATTTCACTACAAATCTTATCAATACCTTCTTGAATACCTTTTCTAAAACCATCAAAACCTACTTGGTGTATATGACATGTACCACTAGTGTAAGTTGATAAAACCTCTCCTAAATGATTTATAAGCATAAATGATGTTTTTGTTCCACCTGCATCAATACCTAAATAAAACATACTTTTCCCCCTTTTAATACATAATTGTAATTACCACTTGTTTTTATTTTACTATATTATTAAATGTATAATCAATGGGAATGGAAAAGTATGAATTAAATTAAATAATAATTCAGTAAATATTAAATTTATCCACTTATTATTTTAAAAAGATATATTTAAGTTGTAACAATAAATGTGATAAATATAAAAATAATATTTATATGCTATTTTATCAACATTTATTACTATATTGAGTAAAATATAGTGATTGTTAAATAGTTAATATACTACCTCTATCTATTAATTTGCTATTAGAAAGATAAATTGGTTCAACATCATATTTAAGTAAAAAGTTCTTAATATCATTTCCGTAGGAATGATTTTCTAGGTTGCCAAAGAAAGCCATTTTATTTTTGGAAATTAATCCACATGTTCCACCTATGAATCCATAATCTAAACCTGGAAGAGAAATATCTCCACTAGGAATTAACAATATATCAAAACCATAAGGTTTTAAGGCTTTATAAATCCCTTTATCAGAAGTTATTAAGGCTTTTTCAGAAACTACAGCAATAGAACACTTAGAATATCCTTGCTTTATGTTTATTAAATTTTTCCCTTTTACTGATTCCATTAGTTTAGGATCAGTAAATTTTAGGTTATGTATAAAATCATTTTTTAAGTTTACTGCATTTAAAATTACATTTCTAGGATATTTATCTTCTAAGTTATAAGAGCTTTTTATAATATTTAAATCCTTTGGTATAGAGTTAAATAATTCTTCTGAGGAATCTTTAGCTAATAAAAGAGTGTTTTTATTAATGATATTTATTTGTATATCTGGATGGCCATCTATAGCATCATATAATTTAGGATGTTTTGGTACTTTAATTATATTAACATTTAAATCTTTTAGTTTTTTTTCTTCTAATTCTGAAATTCTATAATCAACAAAACAAGTTCTCATAATAATCTCCTCATTCAAAATTTTATAAGTTTATTTTACTAAAAAAACAAATAAATTGTCGATTAATGAATTTATATTTTTGAATATTAGATGAGAATTAATACATACTAAAAGTAGAGAAAGGAGTGAGAAAAATGCTTCTAATGACATTATGTTGTGAGGACGAAAAAAAATTAATAGAGGACATACAGAGTATAAAAAGCATTTTAAAAAGCAAAGGAATTATAATTGGTGTGTCAGAAAGTATCTCATGTGGAACTCACTTCGTTAAAATATACTATGGAAATAGTGACTTTGATGAAAAGATAAGAGAGACCATAATGTTATATATAAGTAATGTTATCTATAATATTATAATAGAACACTATAGAGAAAAAGAAATGCTTCATTATATGAATGAAAATTATTTCTTTTTAAAACATGATGAAATATTAGAAATTGATTTAACCATAAATAAAATATTAAAAGGAGAGCAAAAAATTTGTTCTGATAAAGATTTTTATTGTTTAAATAAGGTAAATGATATTATAGAAAATATAAAAGAATTTATATTAGAAAATGATTATATAAACATAGAAGGTTTTATAACTTTTAGAATGAAACCTTTGTTAAAGTATATAGAATGCATTATAGATAAAGTAGTAGAAGATTATATGATTGAAAAAGAATATAATGAATTTATAAAACTATTAAAGTATTTTGTAGATATACAAGATTGTAAATTAGAGGAAGTAAATATAATAGTTCAAAGAAATGGGTCATATGAAGTTAAAGATTCTAAAGGTATTGATATCTTTAAGGAGTTTTTAAATGAAATTACAGATATGGCTGAAGAGGGAATAATAAATATAGAAGACATTATTATTAGTGGATTAATAACCAATGCACCAAAAAAAATAAAAATATATAATGAGGAACATTGTATTAATAAGGAATTTATTCAAACCATAAAAAGTGTCTTTGGTGAAAGAGTAGAAACCCACAGAAGCTACAATAATATTATAAAAAAATAAGTTGTTTAAATTAAAAAATTAAAATCATAAATTTTAAATTTATAAGTTTTAAATATATAAAACTATTAGTTTATTTAAAAGAAATTAAGGAATTGTGTTGACAATAAAAAAGAATAATGATAAGATAACTGATGTCAAGAAGAAACAGCCGTTTCTCACCTTACAGCTATTAATGCTAGTTTGGTCATGAATTTTATTACATTTGATTTTGGTAATAGAGGACGGCTTAAAACCGTCCTTTTTTATTTATATATTTGTGTTGGCTAAATTCTATCGGAGGTGAACAAGATTAGTAAAAATTTTGCAATCAATCAAGAAATAAGAGAAAAAGAGGTTAGATTAATTTCTAGCACAGGAGAGCAACTTGGTGTTGTATCTGGAAGAGATGCACAAAGAATGGCAGATGAGGCTGAGTTAGACTTAGTTATGATTTCGCCAAATGCTAAACCACCAGTTTGCAAAATAATGGATTACGGTAAATTTATTTACGAGCAATCTAAAAAAGAAAAAGAAGCAAAAAAGAAGCAAAAGGTTATCAGTGTTAAGGAGATAAGAGTTAGCCCAACTATTGAAAAGCATGACTTAGAAATAAAAGCTAAGAATGCTAAAAAATTCTTAGAAGCTGGAGATAAAGTCAAGATAACTGTAAGATTTAGAGGAAGAGAAGCTGAACATTCACATGTTGGTGTTAAGATATTAGATAGTTTCTTAGCTCAATTAGAGGAAGTATGTTCAGTAGAAAAACCTGCTAAATTAGAAGGTAGAAACATGATAATGATTTTAGCTCCTAAAAAAGCGTAACTTGAGAGGAGGATACTTACAATGCCAAAAATGAAAACTCATAGAGGTGCAGCAAAAAGATTCAAAAAAACAGGAACTGGAAAGTTAAAGAGAGCTCACGCTTTCACTAGCCATATCTTAACAAAGAAAAGCGCTAAGAGAAAAAGAAACTTAAGAAAAACTGGTTATGTTTCAACTGCACAAGAAAAAGCAATGAAGAAATTATTACCATATCTATAAGATAAAACACGGAGTAGGAGGTCTAGAAAATGGCAAGAGTTAAGAGAGCGGTAAATGCTCGTAAAAATCATAAAAAAGTTTTAAAACTTGCAAAAGGATACTATGGTGGAAAAAGCAAGTTATTCAAAACTGCTAACGAATCAGTAATAAGAGCATTAAGAAATGCTTACGTTGGAAGAAGATTAAAGAAGAGAGACTACAGAAGATTATGGATAGCTAGAATAAACGCAGCTACAAGAATGAACGGTCTTTCATATTCAAGATTCATGAACGGAATGAAATTAGCTGGTGTTGATATAAACAGAAAAATGCTTTCAGAGATAGCTATAAATGATCCAAAAGCATTTGCTGATTTAGTTGAATTAGCTAAAAAGCACTTAGCTTAATATCAAATGCGAGTTTATCTCGCATTTTTTTTATATATTATTTATATTTTATAAGTTTAATTTTATTCAGACTTTTATCTGAATAAAATTAAACTTATTTGCAATTACAATAAAATAAAATTACTTTTAAATTCTAAAAATAAGACAACTTTACATATATAAATTAAAAATAAGATATAATAAAATTAAAGGAAAAATATAATATTAGTTTAAGTTGGGGGTTTAATTATGTACATTAAACTGACAAAAAAGATAAAATTTAGTGCTGTTCAGATCTTAGCTTTAGGTTTTTCTATGGTTATTTTATTAGGCGCTATAATATTAAGTCTTCCAATAGCATCTAAAAGTGGTGAGTTTACTCCTTTTTTAGATAGTTTATTTACTTCAACTTCAGCTGTATGTGTTACTGGACTTATAACATTAAATACAGCGGCACATTGGAACTATTTTGGGAAAACTGTCATAATAATCTTAATACAAATAGGTGGATTGGGATTCATGTCCTTTACAACTTTATTTGCCTTAATGGTTAAGAAAAAAATAACCTTAAGGGAAAGACTTCTTATACAAGAAGCTATGAATACCTTTGGAATACAGGGGTTAGTTAGAATGATTAGGTATATCTTAGCATTTACATTTTCAGTAGAAATGTTAGGTGCCCTATTATTATCTACTCAATTTATACCTAAGTTTGGATTATTAAAAGGTATATATTATAGTATTTGGCATTCTATATCAGCTTTTTGTAATGCAGGATTTGATTTGTTTGGAGATAATCTAGTTGGATATGCTAACAATAAAACCGTAATATTAACAATTGCAGCCTTAATAGTAATTGGTGGTTTAGGATTTACTGTTTGGTCAGAATTATATAATTTTAAAGGGTATAAGAAATTATCTTTACACTCTAAAGTTGTAATAATGATAACAGCTATTCTTTTAATAGGTGGAGCTATTCTTATGTTCATATTTGAATATAATAACCCAAATACTCTTAAATATATGAGCTTTGGAGATAAATTAACTAATGCATTCTTTGCTTCAGCAACTACAAGAACTGCTGGATTTAACTCTGTTTCTACTGCTGATATGACTTTAGCTGGAAAATTCCTAACTATATTATTAATGTTTGTAGGTGGATCACCAGGGTCAACAGCAGGGGGAATTAAAACTGCTACTTTTGGTATAGTAGTACTTACTCTAATCTCTATAATAAGAGGAAGAGAAGATACTGAAGTATTTAAAAAGAGAATTTCAAAAGAATTAGTGTATAAGGCTTTTGCTGTTTTATTTATAGGTTTTGGTATAGTGGTACTTGGAACATTAATTTTAGCAGTAACAGAACCAGGATTTTCATTAGAATATATTCTATATGAAGTTACATCAGCTTTTGCTACAGTTGGATTAACACTTGGATTAACTCCATATCTTTCAGCCGTAGGAAAAGTAATAATAATAATAACTATGTATTTAGGAAGAGTGGGTCCTATGACTGTTGTTCTAGCTTTAGCTAATAGAAAGAAACCAAGTGCATACAAATACCCAGAAGATAAAATATTAATAGGATAAATAAGTTAGGAGTGTAAGGCTTATGTCAAGTAAACAATTCGTTATTATAGGATTAGGAAGATTTGGATCATCAGTAGCTAAAACTTTATATGCTTTAGGTCATGATGTTTTAGCAATTGATTCTAATGAGGATTTAGTTCAAGAAATATCAGATAGTGTAACTCATGCAGTTCAAATGGATGCAACAGATGAAAATGCTTTAAGAACTTTAGGATTAAGAAATTTTGATGTAGCTGTAGTTACAATAGGAGCTAACATACAAGCAAGTGTTATGGCAACATTACTTGTAAAAGATATGGGAATAAAATATATAATAGCTAAGGGAAATAGTGATTTACATGCTAAAGTTTTATATAAAATAGGGGCAGATAGAGTAATCTTACCTGAGAAGGATATGGGAGTTAGAGTAGCTCATAACTTAGTTTCTTCAAGTATCTTAGATTATATAGAATTATCACCAGATTATTCTATAATTGAAATAGAAAGTCCAAAAGAGTGGTATGGAAAGTCTATGAAAGAATTAAGCTTAAGAAGTAAGTACGGAATAAACGTAATGGCTATTAAGAGAAACAATGAAGTTAATATATCTCCAGATGCAGATGATGTTATTAATAAAGATGACATAGTAGTTGCTATAGGTTCTGCAGAGGATTTAACAAAATTAGAAGGAAAGATATTTAGACATTAATATCTTCTAGAAAGGATTATTTGCTTTGTTAGAAATCGAAAGTAAAAATAACAACTTATTTAAAGAGATAAAAAAGTTAAAAGAAAAAAAGCATAGAATAAAGAGTAATAAATATCTTATTGAAGGTTTAAGATTTGTAGAGGAAGCTATAAAAAGTAAGGTATCAATAGATTCAATAATTTTTACAGAAAGTTTTAAGGAGAAAAATCCTGACTTATTCTTAAAAATTAATGAAAATATAAAGCTTATACAAATGAATGAAGCTCTTTTAAAACAACTTTGTTCAACGGAAAATCCACAGGGAATTGTTAGCGTTATAAATATGCAAAACAAGGAATTAAAAAGTGGAGAGCTAGTTGTTTTAGTAGATAAGGTTCAAGATCCAGGAAATATGGGAACAATAATAAGAACAGCTCATGCAGCAGGTGCAGCAGGAATAGTAATGACTAAAGGTACTGTTGACATATATAACGATAAGACTTTAAGATCAACAATGGGTTCAATATTTTATATTCCAATTGTTGAGGATGATTCTTTAGATTTTGTAAAATCCTTAAAGAAAGAAGGGTATAAACTTGTAGTAAGTTCTCTTCAAGGAAAAAATAATTTCTTTGAAGAAAATCTTCAAGGAAAAGTTATGATAGCTGTTGGTAATGAAGGAAATGGTGTCAGTGATGAAGTATATGATATTGCAGACATAAAAGTTAAAATTCCTATGCCTGGTGAAGCTGAATCTTTAAATGTAGCTGTAGCTACTTCTATAATGATATATGAAAAGATAAGACAATCATTTAAATAAATCAAGAGATTTTATAAAAAAGACTTTTAATAAAACTTACAAATATATTATAAGAATTACTAGAGATTCTTTTAATACTATTTGTAAGTTTTATTATTAACTTTTTATATAATCTCTTGATTTTTTTATAAGTAAGATGTTATTAAGGTGGAAAAAATAATAAATGCCTTGATTATAAATACTATTATATGTATAATATACTTTGAATTGAATAGATAAAAACATTGATAGAGAGAGTAGATATAGCAATTTCTTATCAGGGAAAAAGTGCCATGGACTGAAAGCACTTTTAGAAAACTATATTGAAGTTCACTCTGGAGTTCTAACTGTGAAATATAAAGTAGTGGTTAGCGGCATAGTCGTTATTTGAAATTAAGTGAGTACTAATTTTTTTTAGTGCTAATTAGGGTGGTACCACGGATATGAATACCCCGTCCCTTGTTTTTTGAGGGATGGGGTTTATTTTATTTTAATTGAAATGTGTCAATAATGAAAATATACCATTAAAATTAAATCTAAGATTAAATAATGACTAAAAAATAGATATTAGGGTTCTAAGAGCTTTAAGATAAAATCTAATATATTAATTATATATCAGGAAAGGAGAATGAAAATGCAAGATAAGTTAAATCAAATTAAAGAATTAGCTTTAGTAGAAATTAAAGAAGCTAAAGATAGTACTACTATTGATACAATAAGAGTTAAATATCTTGGTAAAAAGGGAGAGCTTACAAGTATATTAAGAGGAATGGGAGCTTTATCTAAAGAGGAGAGACCAGTAGTTGGTAAGTTAGCTAATGAGGTAAGAGAGGTTTTAGAAGCTGAATTAGAGGCTGTAACTAAAGCTGTTAAAGAAGCTGAAAAACAAGAAAAGCTTAAAAATGAAGTAATAGATATTTCAATGCCTGGTAAAAAACAAACAATAGGAAAGAAACATCCATTAGAGCAAACTTTAGATGAAATGAAAAAAATATTTGTTTCAATGGGATTTGCTATAGAAGATGGTCCAGAGGTTGAGAAAGATTACTATAACTTTGAAGCCTTAAACATTCCTAAGAATCATCCAGCTAGAAGTGAGCAAGATACATTCTACATAAATGATAATGTAGTTTTAAGAACTCAAACTTCTCCAGTTCAAGCTAGAGTAATGGAAAAACAACAACCGCCAATAAAAATGATCTCACCTGGTAAGGTATTTAGATCAGATGCTGTTGATGCTACACATTCACCAATATTCTACCAAATGGAAGGTCTTGTTATAGATAAGGATATAACTTTTGCAGATCTTAAGGGAACTTTAGAATTATTTGCTAAGAAAATGTTTGGTGATAAAGTAAAAACTAAGTTTAGACCACATCATTTCCCATTCACTGAGCCATCAGCTGAAATGGATGCTACATGCTTTGTATGTAACGGAAAAGGATGTAAAGTATGTAAGGGAGAAGGTTGGATAGAAATACTAGGTTGTGGTATGGTTCACCCTCAAGTTTTAAGAAACTGTGGAATAGACCCAGAAGTTTATAGTGGATTTGCTTTCGGCTTTGGTGTAGACAGAATGGTTATGCTTAAGTATGGAATAGATGACATAAGATTATTATACGAAAGTGATATGAGATTCTTAAATCAATTCTAGTTTTAAAATAGGAGGTAAAAAAGATGAAAGTACCATTTAATTGGCTTAAAGATTACGTTGATATAGATATGACAGCAGAAGAGTTAGGCGATGCTTTAACTTTATCAGGATCAAAGGTAGAAGAGGTCGTAACTGCTGGTGCAGAAATAGAAAATATAGTTACTTGTCAAATAGATAAAATAGAACAACATCCAGATGCTGAAAAGCTTAAAATTTGTCAAGTAAACATAGGATCAGAAATGATTCAAATAGTAACTGCTGCAGATAATATGAAAGAACATGATAAGGTTCCAGTAGCTTTACATGGCGCAATATTAGCAGATGGAAGCAAAATCAAAAAAGGTAAATTAAGAGGAGAAGTTTCAAACGGAATGTTCTGTTCAGAAGAAGAGTTAGGAATTGCTGACGGAAAAGAAGTTATTGGACTTATGATTTTACCAGAGGATGCTCCAATTGGGGTTTGCATAAAAGAATATTTAGGTCTTAATAAACAAGTTTTAGATTTTGAAATAACTTCAAATAGACCTGATTGTTTAAGTGTTTTAGGTATGGCTAGAGAAACAGCAGCTACAACAAGAAAAACTTACAGAATGCCAAGTGCTAAGTTTGAAGTTAAATGTGATAAAAACATAAATGATGAAATAAAAGTTTCAGTTAATGATAAGCTTTGTAATAGATATATGGCTAGAGGAGTTAAAAATGTAAAAGTAGCTCCATCACCAACTTGGATGCAAGAAAGATTATTAGATGCTGGGGTTAGACCTATAAATAACATAGTTGATATTACTAACTTTGTTATGTTAGAGCTTGGTCAACCAATGCATGCCTTTGATAGAAGAGAATTAAAATCTTCTAACATAGTAGTTGAAAGAGCTAAAGATGGAGATAAATTCGTAACTTTAGATGAAATAGAAAGAGAATTAAATTCAGATGTTCTTTGCATAAAAGATGGAGAAGAAATAGTTGCTTTAGCTGGTATAATGGGTGGATTAAACTCAGGTGTTAAAGATGATACAACAGAAATCGTATTTGAATCAGCTAACTTTGATGGAACTAACATAAGAGTTAATTCTAAGAACTTAGGATTAAGAACTGAAAGTTCATCAAGATTTGAAAAAGACATAGATCCAAACTTAGCAGCTTTAGCTTTAGACAGAGCATGTGCTTTAGTTGAAGAACTAGGTTGTGGAGAAATTATGGAAGGCACTATAGATGTCTACAATAATGTTAAAGAAGAAAAAACTCTAGAAGTAAGTGTTAACTGGATAAACAAATTCTTAGGAACTTCATTAGAAGCAGAAGAGATGAAGAGATGTTTAGATAGCTTAGATTTAAAAACTACTATAAATGGAGATACATTAGAAATATTAGTACCTACATTTAGAATAGATGTTGATATAAGAGAAGATGTAGCAGAAGAAGTTGCAAGAATATATGGATATAATAATATTCCAGCTACTTTAATATCAACTAGTACAGAAAAAGAAGCTAAGGATAAAAAGCAGTTATTAGATGAAAAAGTTATAGATACAATGTTAGCATCAGGCTTAAATCAATCTATAAGTTACTCATTTGTAAGTCCAAAGGTATTTGATAAAATCTGTGTGCCAGAGGATAGCAGCTTTAGAAATGTTGTTAAAATAAAGAATCCACTAGGAGAAGATTATAGTGTTATGAGAACTTCAACACTTCCTTCAATGATGGAATCTTTAGCTAGAAACTATTCAAGAAGTAATGAGATAGTTAGATTATTTGAAATAGGTAAAACTTATATTCCAAATTCAGATGAAAATGAATTACCAACTGAAAGAAATATATTAACAATTGGTATTTATGGACAATGCGATTACTTTGATTTAAAAGGAATAGTTGAAAACTTATTAGATTCATTAGGTCTTAAGAGTGCATCATTCAAGAGAATGAGTGAAAATCCAAGCTATCACCCAGGAAAAACTGCTGAGTTAATTTTAGGTAGAACTTCATTAGGTGTTTTAGGAGAAATTCACCCAGATGTTAATGAAAACTACGGAGTAGATGTTCCTTGCTATGTGGCTGAATTAGATTTAGATGCTATGTATAACTTCTCAAAAACAGAGAAAGCTTACAAACCATTACCTAAGTATCCAGCAATAACAAGAGATATAGCTTTACTTGTTGATGATGCAGTTCTAGTTCAAGAAATAGAAGATGCAATAAGAAAAGCTGGTGGTCAAGTAGTTGAAAAGGTTGAATTATTTGACGTTTATAAAGGTGCTCAAATACCAGAAGGTAAGAAGAGTATTGCATATGCTATAGCTTACAGAGATCCAAGCAAAACTTTAAAAGATAAAGATATAAATAAAGTTCATGATAAGATATTAAGAGCTTTAGAATATAAGCTAGGAGCTCAACTAAGAGAGCAATAATAGTTTTAAATATGTTATGTATATGATAAAATGTACATAACATATTTTTTATTATGGAAGTAAGAGGTGTTTAAGGAAGTATGGCGACTGTTACGGTAACAATAAATGGAGTTGAATATAATTTAAAAGGCCATGAAGACGGAGAATATTTAAAAAAGGTAGCTCAATACGTAGAAGAAAAAACACAAGAGATGGCAACAAAAAATAATAAATTAAGTGCACTTGGAGTTTTATCTTTATCTGCATTAAACATAGCTGATGAATTATTTAAAGGAAACGATGAATATAATCAACTTATAGATTATTATGAAAAAGTAAAGTCTGAATTAGAAAAGTCTAAAAAAGAAATAGAAGATCTTAAGGCTCTAGAAGGAGAAAGTGTTTCTTTAAAGGAAAAACTAGATAAGATTACTTCAGAGAAAGAAGCCTTAGAAAAGAATTTTAATGAATTAAAAGACAAAAAAGAAGAGATTGAGAAAAACAGAGAAGAACTTAAGAATAAATTTAATAAGTTAAATAGTGAAAATTTTAATTTAAAAGAAGAGCTTAAGAATACAAATAATAGAATTAATAATTCTAATGAGGAAATAGCTAATTTAAAGAAAGAAATTGAAAGATTAAAAAATGAAAATAATAGTTTAAAATCAGCTAAGGATAAAAACTTACATGAAGTTGAAAAATTAAGTAAAGAACTTAAAGAGTTTAAATCAAATAATGCTGAGTTAAACAAAACTATAGAAATCTCAAGAAGTAAAGAGAAAAACTTAAGTAATGAGATTAATAATTTAAAAAACAAAAATAATAATGTGGAAAAAGAGCTTAGAGATCTTAAGGAAAAAAATAATAGCTTAAGCAGTATAGTTACTGAAGCTAAGAAGAACTTAGAACTATTAAATAAAGAAATTAATAGCTTAAAGGAAAGAAATAAGACTCAAAGAGAAGAAAATGAAAAATTAACTTTAGAAGGAGAAAATCTAAAGATTAATTGCAAGGAAATTGAAGAAAAACTTGAAGGTTTAAATAAAGAAAATGGACAACTTAAAGAAACTTCAGAACTTTTAAACAAAGAAAAAATTTGGATCAAAGATCAAAATAGTGGTTTAAAGAAGCAAATTTTAGAGTTAGAAGAAAATCTTCAATTAGCTTTAGAGGAAAAAGATGCTTTAGGCAAAAAGATTTCAGAGGATATGGAAGTTGAAATGAAAGCCTTAAAGGAAGAAGCTGAAGAAGTTAAGGCTGAAATGGAGATTTTAGAAGAGGAAGCTAAAAAGTTAAAAAGAGAAAAAGAACTTTTAATGGAGAACAATAAAGAGTTAAGACGTAACTGGCAAACAGCTAAGTACAAACTTTTAGATTTAGAGCAAAAATACTTAGATTCTCAAGTTAAGCTTGCCACTTCAAAAAAATCAAATAATGTTCTTTTAAAGAAAAAATAAAAGTGTATTTAGAGACTGTAAGAGATTTATGTAAAAATAAATTTTCTTACAGTCTTTTTATGGTTTAATAAAAAATAAAATTATTTTTATAGGGTGTATGAGCAAGGAATCAATTTTCTTTCCTTAAAGTAACAAGGTGTTAATTTTGTTTCTTCTAAGAATTTAGAAATTTTTTCGAAATTTCTACCTATATGCTCTATTTTGTGAGAATCTGATCCAAGGGTTATATACTTACCTCCAAGTTCTCTATAGTATGAATAGATTTCTACCATATTTTTAAAGGAAGTTTCATCATCTAAACGAGTAGTATTAAGTTCAAGAACTTTATTTTTAGCTATTAGTGTTTTAAAAATAGCTTGGAATTTAGCTTTGAAATCCGTAAGAGTTATTTCCTTATCATCATAAGTGCTGTATCTACAAGGATAATCTATATGTCCTAAGGTATCAAAAATATCATAAAATTCTATGCATTTAAGCATATTATCAAGATATTCACCATAAACAACTTCTTTAGGTCTAGTATCTTGTTTTAGAAATCTAGAAAGAGTAACACCATTTATAGAATGAATAGAACCTATTATCATATCAAATTTATCTTTATATTTTTCATAAAAGGCAAAGTTTTCATCTATATTGTTCATTGCAAGTCCAAGTTCTACACCTTGTTGCATATTTTCTCCTCTATATTTACTGTATTCCTCTAAATAACCTTCAATATCAAGCTCAGCAAATTGAGGGTGAGTTTTTAAATTATAATCTAAATGCTCTGTAGTTATTATTCCTAGATTATTTTTTTTAGCCTTCTCTAATATATCCTTAATTTTTAATTCAGAGTCAGCTGAAAATTCTGTATGTATGTGACAATCATAAAGCATTTTGTAACCTCCGCATAAATATTAGTATAATTTAATTTTATCATAACTTAGAAAAATATTAAGGGAAGCAAATTACTTTAAGGTTTATTTAGTTATTATATTTAAGACTATCATAGAGATATTCTTGAATTTAACTTAGAAGTAAAAATAAATACTATAGTAGAATGAATATTCTTCATTAATTTTATCTATGAATAAAACAACAAATATCTATTATAAATTTTTTAGGGAAGATTTTATTAAATAAATTATTAATATATAAATTTTTGTTTTATAAGTTTTTAAATGAAAAGAGAAATAATGAAATGTAGAATTGTATTGTGTAATTGTGTATAATACAAAGTATTGAGTAAATTAACTAAGGAAAGACCTAGTTGAATTTTAGGAGAGATGAATTTTATGGAAAGAATAGAGTTACTAGCACCGGCAGGAAGTATGGAAAGTTTAATTGCTGCCATAAACAGAGGTGCTGATGCTATATATTTAGGAGGAAGCAAGTTTTCAGCAAGAGCTTATGCTTCTAACTTTGATAATGAAACAATGGAAAAGGCTGTGGATTATGCTCATACTTATGGAGTTAAGGTTTATGTTACAGTAAATACTTTAATTAAGGAAAATGAGTTTCAAGAAGCAGTAGATTACATAGGTGTTTTATATAAAATAGGAGTTGATGCTTTAATAATCCAAGATGTAGGATTAGCTAAAAGAATAAGAGAGGTATATCCAGATTTTGAATTACACGCTTCAACTCAAATGAGCATACATAATGGAGAAGGAGCCCTTTTCTTTAGAGAAAATGGATTTTTTAGAATTGTTTTATCAAGAGAACTTACTTTAGACGAAATTAAATATATTTCAAAGGATTTAGGAATAGAAACTGAGATATTTGTTCATGGAGCCTTATGTGTTTGTTATTCAGGACAATGTTTAATGAGTAGCTTAATAGGTGGAAGAAGTGGTAATAGAGGAAGATGTGCTCAAAGTTGTAGACTTCCATACACACTAGTTAGAGAAAATGATAAAAAAGAAACTAAAGGATTTCTCTTAAGTCCTAAGGATATTTGTACTATTGAAAATGTAGAAGACTTAATAAAAACAGGAACTAGCTCTTTAAAAGTTGAAGGAAGAATGAAGAGACCTGAGTATGTTGCAGGAGTTATAGAATCTTACAGAGAAGCTATAGATAATTCTTATAGAAATATTAAAAAGTCTCAAGAGGGAAATAAACTTAAACTTAAAAAGTTATTTAATAGAGAAGGTTTTTCTACAGCATATATGTACAAAAATGTTGGGAAAGATATGATGGCTTTTAAAACTCCAAGAAATACAGGAGTTTTACTTGGAGAAGTTCTAAAAAATGGAGAAGTGCTTTTATTAGATGATCTTTTATTAAAAGATGGAATAAGAACTAATGATGATGGATTTACTGTAAGTAAAATACTTATGGGAAATCAAGAGGTTACTGAAGCTAAAAAAGGTGATAAGGTAAAAATATTCCCTAAAAAATATAAAGCTAATGATAAGCTTTATAAAACTTCAGATACTAAGCTTTTAAATGAATTAAAGGTTGCTTATGAAAATCCATATGAAAGAAAAATAAACTTAAAGGCTTATATGAAATTTAAGGTTAATGAACCTATGGAACTTACTGTAGAGTACAATGGAAATTACTTTACAAAGACTGGTGACATAGTTCAAGTTGCAGTAAATAGACCTATGGATAAGGAAAAAGTTGAAAAGAACTTAAAGAAATCAGGAGATATTCCTTATGAAATAAGTGAAATAGAATACGTAACTTTTGAGGATGGTTTTGCAGCAGTTTCTTCTATAAATAATTTAAGAAGAGAAGTTTTAGAAGACATAAGAAATTCTGAGATTAAAAAATATAAAAGAGTTATAGAAAAACAAAATAATATAGAACTTAATGAAAAGAAGGGTGAAATGCCAGAGGCTTTAGTTGTTGTAAATACTAAGGAACAATTAAAAGCTTCAATAGAGTGTGGAATTAAAGATATTGCCTTAGATATCTTTGGGAAAAATCAAGGGCAACTTAATAAAAATGCTATAAAAGAATTTAAAGGTGAAGGAATTAATCTTTATATAAAAGCGCCTACAATAATAAAAGAAGAATTTGAAACAATAAGTAATATAATAGAAGAGAATCTTAACTTAATAAAAGGTTTAGTTACAGCTAATACTGGAATAATAAATAGATTTAAGGATAAAACAAATATTATAGGTGATTATAAACTTAATATATTTAATTCTTATGGTATGAAGTTTTATAATGAACATATGATGGGAAGCTGTTTAAGTTTAGAATTAAATAAAAAAGAGTTAAGTAAAATGCTTAAGAAGTATTCTAAGGGAGCTCAAATCTTTGTTTATGGAAGACCAGAGGTTATGGTTAGTGAATACTGTCCAATAGGAAGTACCTTTGGTGGAAAATGTACTTCAAAAAATTGTGATAATCAATGTGTAAGTAGTACATTTACTTTAAGAGATAGAATGAATCAAGATTTTGTTATAAGAACTGATATATTCTGTAGATCACACATATACAATACAGTGCCTGTTAACTTAATTCAGGAAATTGATGAAATAAAATCTTTAGGAGTAAATTCTTTTAGATTAGACTTTGTAGATGAGAATTATGAAGAGGTTAGACAGGTCATTGAAGCTCTAAATAAGGAAGAAGCTTTAAGATTAAAGGATTATACTAAAGGTCACTTTAAAAGAGGCGTTGAGTAAAGGGGATTAAAGTATGAACGATAGAGTTTTAAGAGTTTTAGAATTTAATAAGATTAAGGAATTGGTTAAGGGATATGCCATTACAAAATCGGCTAAAGAGATGGTTTTAGACCTTAAACCATATGATTCTGTTTATGATGTAAAAGAACATTTAGAAGAAACAAAAGAAGCTTTAGATATTTTAATGAGAAAAGGAAATCCTCCTTTTGAAGGACTTTATGATGTTAAAGAAGCTATAACAAGAGCTGAAAAAGGTGGAGTTTTAAGTATAGAAGGCTTACTTAGAATAGGAAACATGTTATCTGTAACAAGAAAACTTTCTGACTTTTTAGATAGAAAAGAAGAGGAAGAAGAGCATAGAATCCTAGAAGGAATGAGAGAAGGACTTATAGTACTTAGAGGGGTAGAAAGTGCTATATCAAAGGCCATAGTAAGTGAAGAGGAAATTGCAGATTCTGCAAGTGATAAGCTTTATAGCATAAGAAGAAGCTTAAAAGAAAAGAATTCATCTATAAGAGATAAAGTTAATTCTATAGTAAGAAGTAATGCTCAATACCTTCAAGATTCCTTATACACAGTTAGAGGAGATAGATATGTTATTCCTGTAAAAGCTGAATATAAATCTCAAGTTCCAGGACTTGTTCATGATCAAAGTTCAACAGGGGCTACACTTTTTATAGAACCAACGGCTTTAGTAAACTTAAATAATGAAATAAAAGAGCTTATGCTAAAGGAAAGAGCTGAGATTGAGAGAATATTAGCAGAATTATCAGCCTTAGTATATAAAAATATTGATGTTATAAAAGTTAACTTTAATATAATAGTTGAATTAGACTTTATATTTGCAAAGGCTAAATACGGCAGCGATTTAGGTGGAACAATGCCTATAGTAAATGAAGAAGGAGTAATAGATTTAATGGATGCGAGACATCCACTAATTCCTAAAGACAAAGTTGTTTCTTCTGATATTTATTTAGGAAGAGAATTTTCAACATTGCTTATAACAGGGCCAAATACTGGTGGTAAAACTGTAACCTTAAAGACTACAGGACTTATTGAACTTATGGGCTTAAGTGGGCTTTTAATACCAGCAAGTGAAAATTCAAGTATAAGCTTCTTTGAAGAGATATTTGCAGATATAGGAGATGAGCAAAGCATAGAGCAAAGCTTATCAACTTTCTCTTCTCATATGACTAATATAGTTAAAATAATGGAGAAAGCAAACAATAAGAGTTTCGTACTTTTTGATGAACTTGGAGCTGGAACAGACCCTACAGAGGGAGCTGCACTTGCCATTTCCATATTAGAAAACTTAAGAGCAAGAGGATGCAGAATAATGTCTACAACTCACTATAGTGAATTAAAAGGATATGCATTAAAAACTGAAAATGTTGAGAATGCTTCTGTTGAGTTTAATGTTGAAACCTTAAGACCAACTTATAGACTTTTAATAGGAGTTCCAGGTAAATCAAATGCTTTTGAAATTTCAAGAAGATTAGGCCTTAAAGACAATGTTATAGAAGAGGCTAAAAAGGTTATTTCTACTGAATCACTTCAATTTGAAGATTTAATACAATCACTTCAAGAAAAGAGCATAAAAGCAGAAAATGATGCTAGGGAAGCAGCTATATTAAGAAATGATGCAGAAAAATATAAGAATAGATATAAAGAGAAATTTGAAAGAATTGAAAGCGTAAGAGACAATGTTTATGCAGATGCTAGAAGAGAAGCAAAGCAAATTTTAGATTCAGCTAAGGAAGAGGCTGATGCTATTCTTAAAAATATGAGAGACCTAGAAAGAATGGGTATTTCTAGTGATGCAAGAAGAAAGCTTGAGGCTGAAAGAGGAAAACTTAGAGATAAAATAAGTGATGCAGAAGCTAGACTTCAAAAGAAAAAAGAAGAGCAAAAGGGAGAGGAACTTAAAAAGATTGAGGTTGGAATGGAAGCTTTATTGCCTTCAATAAACCAAAAAGTCATAGTCCTTTCTAAACCAGATAATAAAGGTGAAGTTCAAGTTCAAGCTGGAATCATGAAAATAAATGTTAAGGCTAAGGATTTAAGAGTAGCTAAGGAAACTAAAGAAGAAAAGAAAATTAAGAAGAGAGAAGCAAGATTAAACTTAAGACAGGTGGATCCATCAATAGATTTAAGAGGTATGGATTCAGAAGAAGCTTGTTACACTGCAGATAAGTATTTAGATGATGCTTATGTTGCAGGAAGAGGAGAAGTAACTTTAGTTCATGGAAAAGGTACTGGTGTCTTAAGAAAGGCTATAAACGAAATGCTTAAGAAACATCCTCATGTAAAATCTCACAGACTAGGTGAGTATGGAGAGGGTGGAACAGGAGTTACTGTTGTAATATTAAAATAGATTTTTAATATTAGAGTATTATTTAACTTAGGTTTTGATTTAGAGAAGTTTAAGTTAAGAATAAAATCAATAATAATTTTAAAAAATAATATTAAGAGTTCGTCTAAATTTTTTATTAGTAGGGTTAAATAAACTAAAGCTTATAAAGAATTTTAGATGAGCTCTTTTTTATATACAATTTATTAAAAAAAGCATGGACTTATTTATGATATAATCAATTTAAACTTTGAGAATTATGTAAAACTGGGTATATAGGGGGCTGTTAGGTGAAAGCAAAAAAGAAAAATAAAAAAATTAAATTTAATGAAGGTAGAGTATTAGCTTTTTTATTAGCCATAGTAATATTATTTTTAGTTTTAGTAGGTAGATTACTTTATATAAGTATATTTAGATCAAAAGATTATAAGGCTATGGCAGAGGAGCAATGGACCAATGAAATACAAATAGATGCTAGAAGAGGACGTATATTAGATAGAAACAACAGGGAATTAGCAGTTACTGCAAACGTATTTAGGGTAGATTTAGATTTAATAACCTTAAGAAAATATATTGATAAGAAAGAGACTGATAATATTGAAGTGGCAAAACTATTAGCAGAAGCCTTAGAGATGGATGAAGAAAAGGTTTTATCAAGAATAGAACTTACATATCCATCAGGAAATCCAGCAAACTCTGCTACCTTAATAAGAAGAGTAGAAAAGGAAAAGGCTGATAAGGTTAAAGAGTTAGATATAAATGGAGTAATAGTATCAGAGGACACAAAAAGATATTATCCTAATGGAGATTTTCTTTCTCATACTTTAGGAACAACTAATGCTGATGGAGAAGGATTAAGTGGATTAGAACTTTATTATAATGAAGAGCTTATGGGTATTCCAGGAGTAAGAGTTAGTGAAGTTTCTGGAAATAGCGCTTCAAATCCTTATTCTGAAACAAGTTTTACTCCACCTGTAGATGGAAAAGATATGACTTTGACAATAGATGAAAATATACAATACTTTGTTGAAAAGGTAGCTGAAGATGCCTTAAAGAAGCATAATGCAGATTCAGTAAGCATTGCAGTTATGAATCCTAATAATGGGGAAATCTTAGGAATGGTAAATAAACCAGGATTTAATCCTAATAATCCTTACGAGGGTAGTGAAGCATTTAATGGAAAAGATGAATCAGCAAAGCTTCAAAATATGTGGAGAAATACAATTGTTTCAGATTCCTTTGAGCCAGGCTCAATATTTAAGATAATAACTTCTATAGCAGCTATAGAGGAAAACATAGCAGGAAAAGATGAGGTTTATTATTGTGATGGTAGTTTAAATGTAGCAGGAAGAAATATAAAGTGTTGGAAACCTGGTGGACATGGAGTACAAAATTTTAACCAAACATTAGAAAATTCATGTAATGTTGCTTTCATGGAAATGGGGGCAAAATTAGGGGCTGAAAAGTTAAATGAATATATTAAACTTTTTGGATTTGGAACTCAATCAGGAATAGATCTACCTGGAGAAGCTACAGGAATAGTTAAAAATGTTGAAGATATAAATGCTGTAGATTTAGCGACTATATCTTTTGGACAAACTAATACAATGAATGGTATTCAGTTCATGACAGCTCTAAATGCTGTTGCAAATGGAGGAGATTTAATTCAGCCTCACATTATGAAAGAATTAAGTCATAAGGATGGTAATGGGACAAAAATTATAGATGAAGTTTTTGTACCTAAAATACAAGAAAATATAGTAGATGAAAAAAGTACTATGAGGGTTAAAGAGGCCTTAGAATCTACTGTTTCTAAGGGGTCATCAAAGGATGCAGGAATTGAAGGGATAAAAGTAGCAGGAAAAACTGGTACAGCAGAAAAAGTAGACCCTGAAACAGGTACTTATGGAGCAGGTTATATAGCATCCTTTGCTGGATTTGCACCATATGATAATCCACAGGTATCCTTAATAGTAATAATAGATAATCCTAAAAATGGAGAGCATTTTGGAGGAATTGTTGCAGCTCCTTTTGCAGGAGAATTATTTAATAATATATTTAACTATATATCATTAAATGAAGGGCAGTTAGATCAAAAAGATGAAAGTGTAATAATTCCTGATTTAAGAGGAGATAAGGTAACTAGTGCTGAAAAAACTTTAAATGAATTAGGAGTTAATTGTGTAATTGAGGGAGATGGAACCTTTGTTACTTCAATTACACCTTTACCAGGATATAAGTTTAAAAAGGGAGATAGTATAACCTTGTATGCTGGAAGTAGATTTGATAGAAATGAAAAGGAAATAGTAGTTCCTGATTTTAGAAAATTAAATAAGGAAGAGGCGGAGGAAATTTTAAAATCTTTAGGATTAAAGGGAGAATTTGAAGGAGAAGGTGAAATTAAGGAACAGAGCATAAGTGCAGGAGAAATAATAAAAAGTGGAGATAAGATTAAGTTTAAATTAGAAGGATAAAATTTTAGAAATAAAGAGTTGTATCAAATAACTTATAATAAATATTATAAACGCTTAATGTTTATGAGATTTATTATTAACTTTTTGATATAACTCTTTTTACTTTGTAAGATAAACACTTTTTTTATAAAGTTTTAAGGATTATAATAAAATAGAATTTTGTTAATAAATAATGGATAATTTTTTATAAAATTAGGAGTCAATTTATTTTAATAAGTTTAGGGAGGAGACATTTGTGATTTTAATTAGTGGGTGTTTGTGTGGAGTTAATTGTAAATATAATGGTGAAAATAATTTAAATGAAAATATATTAAAGCTTCTTAAAGAAGGGAAAGCAGTGATTGCCTGTCCAGAACAATTAGGAGGGCTAAAAACTCCAAGAATACCAAGTGAAATAGTAGGGGGAACAGGAAAAGATGTTCTAAAAGGAAAGGCAAAGGTACTTGGTAAGGATGGAACTGATGTTACAAAAGAATTTCTTAAAGGGGCTTATGAAACTTTAAATATAGCAAAGAGTATAAATGCAGAATATGTAATTTTAAAAGCTAAAAGTCCATCTTGTGGCCTTGGAGTTATATATTCAGGAGATTTTAATGGAGAGAAAAAAGAAGGAAATGGGGTAACTTGTGAACTTCTACTTCAAAATGGATTTAAAGTTAAAACAGAAAATGATTTTTAGGAGGAATGTATAAATGAATAAGGATATGAGAGATAAAGCTAGAGAACTTTATAATGGAAGTTGTAGGGTGTGTAAGGTTTGTAATGGAGTAGCATGTGCAGGAGAAGTGCCTGGCATGGGAGGAAAAGGAACAGGAGATTCCTTTATAAGAAATGTAGAGGCCTTAGAGGAAATAAAACTTAATATGAGAACAATTCATGATGCTAAAAATCCTACTACAAATATTGAAATTTTCGGTAAAAATATGGAGTTACCAATTTTTGCAGCTCCTATAACAGGAACTATGTTAAATATGGGTGGAAAAGTTAGTGAAAGAGAATATATTGAAGGAGTAGTTAAGGGATGCTTAGATGCTGGTATATATCCTATGGTAGGAGATACAGCAGTAGACTTATGTTTAGCTACTAATTTAGAAGTAATAGAAGAATATAATGGACAAGGAATAATATTTATAAAACCTTGGAAAAATGAAGTTGTAATAGAAAAAATAAAAATGGCAGAAAAGGCAGGAGCCTTTGCTATAGGAGTAGACATCGATGCAGCTGGACTTATAACTTTAGCTATGAATGGAAAGCCAGTTGAACCTAAAAACTTAGAGGAAATAAAAGAACTAGTAAATTCAACAAAATTACCTTTTATATTAAAGGGAATAATGACTCCAGATGAGGCTGAATTAGCAGTAGAAGCAGGAGTAGATGCCATAGTAGTATCTAATCATGGAGGAAGAGTTTTAGATCAAACTCCAGCTACATGTGAAGTGTTAAAAGAGATAGCAGCTAGAGTTAAAGGTAAAGTTAAAATTCTAGTTGATGGTGGAGTGAGAACTGGTGTTGATATATTAAAAATGATAGCCTTAGGTGCTGATTGCGTTTTAATAGGAAGACCTTTTATAACAGCTACCTTTGCTAATGGAGCTAAAGGGGTAGAAGAATATGTGAATTCTTTAAAAGGTGAATTAAAATCAGCTATGGTATTAACAGGTTGTAACTCAATAGAAAACATAGATAACAGAGTTATTTATAAAGGAGAGAATTAACTTATGAAAGTTTTTGCACATAGAGGATTTAGTTATAAATATCCAGAGAATACTTTGTTAGCATTTAAAGAGGCTTTAAAATTAGATATATATGGAATAGAGCTTGATGTGCATAAAAGTAAAGATGGAAAATTAGTAGTAATACATGATGAAGATATAAAAAGAACTTTTAAAGGCAATGGAAAAGTTAAGGATTATACTTTTGAAGAACTTAGAAATTTTAAGTGTAATAAAGAAGAATTTGAAAATAATGAGGATTGTAAGATAACTTTATTAGAAGAGGTATTTAATCTTATAAAAGATAAGGATATAGTTTTAAATATAGAAATTAAAAATGATGTAATAGATTATGAAAATATTGAGAAAGATGTATTAGACTTAATAAAGGAATATAATCTAGAAAGAAAAATACTTATTTCAAGTTTTAATCATAAGTCCTTAGAAAAGGTCAAAAATTTAGATGGAAATATTAAATTAGGGGTACTTTATGAAAAAGAAATGCCTAATATTCTTGATATTGCTGAAAGTTTAAATGCATATGCAATACACCCTTCTAAATCTCTTGTATCAAAGGAACTAGTAGAAAAAGCACATAATGAAGGGGTAAAAGTGAATGTTTATACAGTAAATGAAAAAGAGGATATAGACAGGCTTAAAAATTATGGAGTAGATGGTATATTTACAGATCAGGCTAAAAGGGCTTTAGAGTATTTAAAATAAAAATTGAATTTAAAAAGACATTTATTAATACTAAATAATAAACCTTATAAATTATTAAAGTTTAATAATTTATAAGGTTTATTTTATAGGGTTACATTTCATATAAAATTTGTTTTTGAAAGCACAACTTAATAATTTTAAAATTATTGTAATAAATATTATGTTATCTGAATAAACATATATAGGATAAATATAGTTAAGGAGGAAGTATAAAAGTTAGGGCTATAAAAAGTTTTTTATAACTAAAGAGGCAATAACTTTTTTAGTTAGTATTGGGACAAGGGGTTATACTAACTAAGATAAATACTTATAAATGATATGAAATATGTAACAGAAGCATTTGGAGCAGTTCCAACAGAAGAACAAGTTAATTATCAAAAAGAAGAACTTACAGCATTTATACACTTTGGTGTGAATACATTTACAGGTAGAGAGTGGGGAGATGGAGGAGAAAATCCAAAAATTTTTAATCCTAGGAATTTAGATGCTGATCAATGGGTAAAAGTTTTAGCAGATGCAGGCTTTGGAAGAGTTATATTAACTGCAAAACATCATGATGGATTTTGTTTGTGGAATAGTAAGTATACAAAGCATAGTGTAGCTAGTAGCCCTTGGAAAAATGGAAAGGGAGATGTGGTTAAAGAAGTCTCAGAAGCTTGTGGGAAGTATAATATAAAATTTGGAGTTTATTTATCACCATGGGATCAAAATTCAGAACATTATGGAGAAGGTAATGGTGGAGATTATAATAAGTTTTACATGAATCAGTTAAGGGAGTTATTAACAAGTTATGCTCCTATAGCTGAACTTTGGATGGATGGAGCAAAGGGTTCAAATGTTAAGCAAGAATATAACTTTGAAGAATGGTTTGCTCTTATAAAAGAATTACAACCAAAATGTTTAATATTTAGTCCACAAGGGCCAGATATTAGATGGATTGGAAATGAAAAAGGATATGCAGGGGAGACTTGCTGGTCAACTATAGATATTGAGAAAATGAAAGAAAGAGAAAATCCAACTTATTTAAATAATGGAGAAGAGGGTGGTCCTCATTGGGTAGTTGGAGAATCAGATGTATCAATAAGACCAGGTTGGTTTTATCATGAATCTCAAGATAATGAAGTGAAATCCTTAGAAAAAATGATGGATATTTATTTTAAATCCATAGGTAGAAATTCAGTGTTATTATTAAATATTCCTCCTAATAAAGAAGGAAAGTTACATGAAAATGATGTTAGTAGATTAAAGGAATTTGGTGAAACAATTAAAAAAATATTTAAAGATGATTTAGCTTTGAATAAGAATGTAACAGTAGATAGTTTTGCTAATAAGGATGAAAAATATGGTGCAAGTAAAATTGTAGATGGAAATTATGATACATATTGGGCACCAGATAAGGGAAGCAAAACAGGTACTATTGAAATAGATTTAGGTGAAAGTAAAGAGTTTGATGTTATTTCTTTGCAAGAGTATATACCATTAGGTCAAAGAGTATCTAGTTTTAATGTAGAAGTGTTACAAGGAGAAATTTGGAATAAGGTTTATGAAGGAAAAACAATAGGATATAAAAGACTTATTAGAATGGCTCCAATTAAGGGAGAAAAAATAAGAATTAATATAACTGGTTCCCTAGAGGTTCCCCTTATAAATAATGTTGGAGTTTATAAACAACCTAATAATATAGATTTATATTATGCACTAGATAATAGTGGAAAAGATATGGTTGAATTTGAAAGGATTAAATATGAAGTAAGTAAAAATATAGGAGCTGCTACTTTTAAGGCTATAAGAAAAGGTGGAATTAATGGAAAGCTTGAAGTTAATTATGATACCTTAGCTGGTACTGCCTTAAATGGAGTTGATTATCAAACTTGGTCTGGTACTTTAGCCTTTAATGAAGGAGAAAGAGAAAAGACTTTTCATATAAACATAATTAATAATAAGAAAAAAGAAAAGCCTAAGGAATTCTATTTAAAGTTAAGTAATCCAATAGGTGGAATATTAGGAGTTAATTCAATAGCTACAGTTATTATTAATTCGTTAGATGATTTTGATAAGCCTAGTAGATTTAATGAAGGGGAAAATACTGCTTTAAATGAAAATATTGAGAGATGTAAATTAGCCTTATGGTATGATGAGCCTGCTACACATTGGGAAAATGAAGCCCTTCCAATTGGAAATGGACATATGGGTGGAATGATTTTTGGAAGTGTAGAGATTGAGAGAATACAATATAATGAAAAAACTTTATGGTCTGGTGGGCCAGGAGCATGGAAAGATTATAATGGTGGAAATAAAGAAGGTGCTTGGGAAGCTGTAAAAGAAATAAGAAGAATATTAGCTTATGGGAAAACTCCTTCAAATGATCTTTACCAAAGAGTATGTGGAGATCAGAGAGCCTTTGGAGCATATCAAAACTTTGGGGATATATTCTTAGATTTTAAATTTCATAAGGAGGATGAAGTCACTAATTATAGAAGGGAGCTTAACATAGAGGAATCTTTATCTACAGTTAAATATAGCTATAAGGGTGTTAATTATGAGAGAGAATATTTCTGTAGCTATACTGATAATGTACTAGTCATTAAATTAAAGGCTGATAAAGCTTCTTCTTTAAATATAGATATTAGAAATGAAGGTGCCCATAATGGGAAAAATCTTTCTGTAGAAAATAATACTTTAATATTAAGTGGGGTTCTAGAGGATAATGGAATGAAGTATGAATCTCAAGTCAAGGTTATTAATACTGGAGGTTTAATTAAAGATAAAGAAGATAGAATAAGTGTTGAAAATGCAGATGAAATAACAATAATAATGAGTGCGGGAACAGATTATATAAATGAATACCCAACTTATAAAGGAGAAGATCCACATTCAGCAGTAACTGAAAGAATAAATAATGCTGTAAATTTAGGATATGATGAATTAAAGAGTAGGCATATAGAAGATTATAAAAACTTATTTAATAGAGTAAATTTAAATTTAGGAGAACTTAAATTAGATAAGCCTACTGATGAAATGCTTAATGAATATAAAAGAAATCAATCTAATAGCTTAGAAACTTTGTTTTTTCAATATGGTAGATATTTATTAATATCATCCTCAAGGGAAGGGAGTTTACCAGCCAATTTACAAGGAGTTTGGAATGATTCTAATAATCCACCTTGGAGTTCAGATTATCATTTTAATGTAAATATACAGATGAATTATTGGCCAGCAGAGGTTACTAATTTATCTGAAACTGTTATTCCATTAGTTAAATATGTAGAAAGCTTAAGAGAACCAGGAAGAAAGACAGCAGAAATGCATTGTGGAATAGAAGGGGCTATGGAAAATAAAAATGGATGGACAGTAAATACAATGAATAATCCTTTTGGTTTTACAGCTATGGGATGGGAGTTTGACTGGGGATGGGCTACTACATCTAATGCTTGGATAAGTCAAAATCTTTGGGAGCATTATAAGTTTACTGATGATAAGGAGTATTTAAGAGAAAATATATATCCTATTATGAGAGAAGCTGCACAATTTTGGGCTGAATTTTTAGTTGAATACACTCATAGTGATGGAAAAAACTATTTAGTTTCTTCACCAAGTTATTCTCCAGAACATGGTCCTAGAACTGTAGGTGCAACCTTTGACCAAGAACTTATTTGGCAATTGTTCACAGATGCTATAAAAGCTAGTGAAACTTTAGGAATAGACGAAGAGTTCAGGGCAGAACTTGAAAATAAAAGAGAGAGATTATTAAAACCACAAGTAGGTAAACATGGACAAGTAAAGGAATGGAAAGATGATATAGATGAGCCTAATAATAATCATAGACATATTTCTCATCTTGTAGGACTTTATCCAGGAAATCAAATAAATAAAAAAGATACTAAAGAATTATATGAAGCAGCTAAGGTTACTATGAATCATAGAGGGGATGGAGGAACAGGATGGTCTAAAGCTAATAAAATAAATCTTTGGGCTAGACTATTAGATGGAGATAGAGCTCATAGATTATTAGAAAATCAATTAAAAACAAGTACTTTAGAAAACTTATTTGATACTCATCCCCCTTTCCAAATTGATGGGAATATGGGAGCTGTTTCTGGAATAGCTGAAATGCTTTTACAAAGTCACTTAGGAACAATAAATCCATTACCAGCGCTGCCAAGAGTATGGAAAGAGGGAATTTTTCATGGATTAAAGGCTAGAGGAAATTTTGAGGTTTCAGCTAAGTGGAATAATAATTCATTAAATCATCTAAAAATAAAATCAGGTTCAGGAAATGATTGTTATTTAGAATATAAAGGAATAACAAAAGCTATTATAACTGATGCTAAGGGATATAAAATAACAAAAGAGGTTATTTCAGAAAATATAATTAAATTCAAAACAGAAATTGGTGGAGAATATGAAATAAACATTGTATCTAGTGAACTTCTGAAATAGAAATAAAATTAATTTAAAGGGATATTTATCAAAATTTGTTTTGATAAAGTCCCTTTATTTATATGAGAAATTAAATGTGATGAATAATAAAATAAATTTTGGAGAGAATACTTAAAAGGAGGGATGATGATGGAAAATTTACAAATAAATCAAAGAGAAAAAAAGACTAGACATTCAAGTAGACAGTGCAGAAGAAAGGGGTTAGTTCCTGGAGTTTTATATGGAAAAGGAATTAATAATTTCTTATTTGAAATAGGAGAACTAGAGCTTAATCACGCTCTTTCTGTAACTGGTGAACATGGACTTTTAAACATAAATTCACAAGAAGGTTCTTTAAATACTCTTATAAAAGAAGTTCAAAGGGATCCTGTAACTAGAAGGGTATTACATATAGATTTAGAAAAGGTTGAAGGTAACGAAGAAATAGAAACAGTAGTTCCTATAAATTATGTTGGAGAAGAATACATAAATAAATTAGATGCAGTGTTACAAAAGAATATAGATAGCATAAAGGTAAAGTGTTCTCCATCTAATATTCCAAAGGGAGTAAATTTAAATGTAGGAAGAGCTAAGCCAGGAGATCAATTTAAGATTGCAGATGTAGAATTTGGAAATGAAATAACAGTTGTTGATGATTTAAATTCTATAGTAGCTTCTGTAAGTTATGATCAAAAGATAATAACTCAAGAAGTTGTGGATCAAGAAGTAGCTGAAAATAGAGCTAAAAAGGAAAATTAATATAAATATATCTTAATATAAATTAGAGTAAAAATGGGATTATTTTGTTTACAGTTCCATTTTTACTTTTTTTTGTTTTCAAATTTCAAAATATTGTAGTATAATATCTGTGAAATAAAATATAAAATCCTTATAGAGATTTGAAGGGGAGATAGTATAGTGTATAGAGAAAGATATGAAGAATGGCTAAATTCTGATATTATTTCTGAGGAAATAAAGGCAGAGTTAAGAGACGTAAAAGAAGATAAAGAAATAGAAGATAGATTTTATAAGGAGTTAGATTTTGGTACTGGTGGATTAAGAGGTGTTATTGGTGCTGGAACTAATAGAATGAATATCTATACTGTAGGAAAAGCTACTCAAGGATTTGCAGATTATTTAAATGATAATTATGCTGGGGAAAAATCTGTTGCAATAGCTTATGATTCAAGAAATATGTCTAAGGAGTTTGCGAAAGCTACTGCTTTAACTCTTTGTGCAAATGGAATAAAGGTTAATCTTTTTGAGTCTTTAAGACCGACTCCAATGTTATCATTTGCAGTAAGAGAATTAGATTGTAATGGTGGTATTGTTATAACAGCATCACATAATCCAAAGCAATATAATGGATATAAAGTTTATGGAGATGATGGATGTCAATTAACAGATGCTCCTGCAAAAGCTGTTATTGGATATGTTAACAAAGTTACAGATTACGCAAATATAAAGACAATGAGTGAAGAAAAGGCTTTAGAAGAAGGACTTCTAGTTTATATTGGTGAAGAAATAGATAAGAAATATATAGAGGATTTAAAAACTTTAACTATAAGAGAAGATTTAGTTAAAAAGCATGCTAAAGACCTAAAAATAATTTATACTCCAATTCATGGTTCAGGAAATGTTCCTGTAAGAAGAATATTAAAAGAGTTAGGATATGAAAATGTATTTGTTGTTAAAGAACAAGAAATGCCAGATGGAAATTTCCCAACAGCTCCATATCCAAATCCAGAAGATCCAAAGGTATTTAAATTAGCTTTAGATATGGCTAAAGAAATTCAACCTGATATAATATTTGGAACAGATCCAGACTGTGATAGAATAGGTGTTGTTGTTAAAGACAATAATGGAGAATACCAAGTATTAAGTGGTAACCAAACAGGAATGTTACTAACTAACTATATCTTAAGTTCATTAAAGGAAATGAACAAATTACCTAAAAACGGTGCTGTTATAAAAACTATAGTTACTACAGAATCAGTAAGAAAAATGACTGAGGAATATGGAGTAACTTTAATAGATACATTAACAGGATTTAAATATATAGGTGAAAAAATAAGAGAATTTGAAGAATCAGGTTCAAATGAATATTTATTTGGATTTGAAGAAAGTTATGGTTACTTAGCTGGAACTTTCGCTAGAGATAAGGATGCTGTTGTAGCTTCAATGTTAATAGCTGAAATGACTTTATATTATAAAGAACAAGGAAAAACTCTTTATGATGGTTTAATAGAACTTTATAATAAATATGGTTACTTCAAAGAAAGCTTAGTATCAATAGAGCTTGCTGGAAAAGAAGGACAAGAACAAATAGCTAAGTGCATAGATGGCTTAAGAAATGATGCTTTAAAAGAAATGAAGGGAGTTAAAGTTGTTACATCTTTCGATTATAAATTAAGTAAAGAAGTAAATAACTTAACTGGAGAAGAAAAAGAAGTAAAACTTCCAAAATCAAATGTTTTAAAATATGTTTTAGAAGATGATTCTTGGTTTGTTGTAAGACCATCAGGTACAGAGCCTAAGATGAAAATCTACTTATCAGTAAAAGGTTCAAGCTTAGAAGATTCAAAAGAAAAAAGTGAAAACTTTAAAAATGCAATAATGGAATTAATTAATGCTAAATTAAAATAGTTTAAGTTAAACAAAGAGCTATGTTAATATAACTTATATAAAGCTTATAAGTTATAAATATAGCTCTTTTTATGTTTTTAGGGCTTAATACACAAAAGAGTTAATTAAAGTGTTATAATATATAACTAAAATAAGTGTTATATGTTATAACTAAAGACTAAGATGAACTAATTTTTATTTTGTGATAAAATAAAGTTCGAAATTTATGATATATAATAAAATTTAGGTTTATAAATTTTATTTTTAGATAGAATTAAAATAGTTAGTAAAAGTAGTTAAGGAGATAGATATATGAGTTTTAATACATTTGCAAAAGAAAAATTATCACAACTTTTATTTTTAGAAATAGATGGAGATGGATTTGTTAAAAGCTTAGGAAAGGATCCAAAAGAGGTTAATATAAATGAAGTTTATATTCCAATAGATCCAAAACATTTATCACAGGATGTAAAAAGTGGATATAAATTAGAATCTCTACCAATAAACTATTTAGTTGAGGGAATGTTTTTTGCTTTAGGTGGAGATAAGGATTTTAAGTTTAATAATGAATATAAAAAATTAATTCCACTAATAGAGGATGCTATTCCATGTGTTAAAAAGATAGTAGCTGATAAGGTTAAAGAAGAAAATATGGTTGAAGCATTTATGCTTTTAAAGGGATTAACTGAAATATCAGATGAAACTGAGGTTTATGAAAATCTTCTTTTAATATGTGAATCTTTAAGAGAAAGAAACAAAGCTTACAATGAAACTCAACTAGAAATTTGTGATAAATGTAAGGAAAATAGAAGCGACTTAGCTCTTCCATATCTTTATTCAGCAATAGCTTACAATGACATGGGACAATATGATAAGGCTTATGTTGATATAAATGAATATTTAGCTAAGGGTGGAGAAAGAAATGAAATAGTTGAAGTTTTATATAATGAGATAAAAGACTCAGCTGATTATGAAGAAGGAAAAGAAGATTTAATAGAAGAACCAGAGGATGCTTTAAAAAGACTTCTTCCTTTAGCAGATAAATTCCAAGATAATGCTATTTTAAGATATTATATTGCAACAGCTTATAGAAGACTTGGAAATTTTGAAAAGGCAGTTTATTACTTAAATGAATGTTTATCAATTGATGATAGTATAGTTGAAGCAGTAAATGAAATGGGAATAAACTATGCATCTTTAGGAATATATGATGAAGCTGTTAAATATTTAAGAAAAGCCTTTGAAAGTACAAGAGATATAGAGGTTTGTACTAACTTAATAGTTTGTTATTTAAATGCAGGAAAAATAGAAGAGGCAAAGCAACATTTAGATATAGCAAAGGCTATAAATAAGGATGATGAAATAGTAAAAGAAATAGAAACATTTATGAAAAATAATAATATTAAGTAGCCTTAGGAGCGGAATATGTATAAGGAGTTATTAGGATATAAAATATTTTCAGATAATAAAGAGGAACTTTTAAAAGAGATTGAAAATAAAAAGAGAGTTAACATAATATCTGGAAATCCAGAGGTTTTATATAATGGTATAAAGAATGAATTTTTAAGACAGAGCTTTACTAAAGAGGATGCTTTAATAATTCCAGATGGAGTAGGAACTCTTCTTGCAGCTAAGGTTAATGGAATAGATATTAAAGAAAAAATAGCTGGCATTGAAGTTATGAATATGCTTTTAGAAGAGGCTAGAGATAAAAATTTAAAAGTGTTTTTATTAGGAGCTAAGGAAGATACCTTAATTAAATGCAAGGAAAAAATAAAAGAGAACTATGCTGGAATTAATATAGTTGGAAGTAGCAATGGCTTTTTTGATTTAGATAATTGTAAGGATTTAATAGAAAAAATTAATGAAAGCAAGGCTGATATACTTTTTGTTGCCATGGGAGCGCCTAGACAGGAAGTATTTATAGAAAAATATAAGGATAAACTTTCTTGCAAGATCTTTATGGGTGTTGGTGGAAGTTTTGATGTGTTTGCTGGGAATGTAAATAGAGCGCCACAATTTATGATTAATATAGGTATGGAATGGCTTTATAGAGTGGCTAAAGAGCCTTGGAGAATAAAGAGATTAGGTAGCATACCAAAGTTTTTATTGTTATCACTTAAGGAAAGAGGTAAAAGATAATGAAAATTTTATTTATAGCCTGTTATTCTCCTATGATAAATAATTCAGCTTCTATTGAAACTCTTATGTACTTAAATAATTTGTGTAATATAGAGAATAATTGCGTACATCTTTTAACTGTAGACTTTCCTAAAAACTCTATATACTATGATGAGGAAATATTAAAACTTTTAGATAGTAAAGTAAAAGTTCATGCTATTGAAGGTGGAAAGTTATTCAATAAGATTATGCCAAAAAAATCTATAGAGGTAAAGGAAGAGGAGAAGTCTTCTAATACAAAATCTAGTGGTAAAATTAAGCTTATGAGAAAGATTAAAAATAAAATAATTTTTCCTGATATGTATTATAACTGGAGTTTTAAAGCTTCAAAGTATGGTATAGAACTTATGGATAAAGAAAAGTTTGATGTTATATTTTCTATGCATGAGCCACCATCTAGTCATCTTTGTGCTTTAAGAATAAAAAGGAACTTTAAAGAGGTTCCTTGGGTTTTATATTGGAGTGATCCTTGGCTTAAGGATCCATCAAGAGAGGATATTGGCTTTATAAGAAAATTCATAGAAGGTAGACAAGAAAAATCAGTAGTACTAAATGGGGATAGACATATATTTGTAACTGAAGAGAATAAAAAAGATTTTATGGAAAAATATAATGTAAAAGAAGATAAAATGTTTATCGTAACTAGGGGATACAATAAAGCTATATATGAAGAAGTTGAAAGGGAAGAAAAGCCAGAACTTTTAAAGGATAATAAGATAAACTTAATTTATGCTGGAGAAATTTTTAGTAAAATTAGGGATTTAAGACCATTTATAAAAGCTTTAAAGGAATTAGAGAAAAGAGACCAGGAATTATTTAATAGATTAAACATAATATTCTTTGGAAATATAGATGATGAAAATATTAAAGAAGAATTAAAAAAGTTTTCTAATGTCAGTATTAATGGAAGAATTGACTATAAGGAAGCTTTAAGATATATGATACATGGAGATGTTCTTCTTGTTTTAGGAAACAAAAATTCTAAACAAATACCTGCTAAAATATATGATTATTTAGGAACAAAGAATCTTATTATGGTTATATTAGGAGATGAAAATGATCCTATTAAGAATGTTGCAGCTAATAAAGAAAAGTGTATAGTTAGTGAAAATAATTATGAAGCTATAATAGATGACTTAAAAAAATGTAGAGATTTAATAGATTCAGGTAAGGAATTTAAGGCAAATGAAGAATATGAATGGAGTAGCATGGGCAAAAAGTTAAATAATATATTAAAATTAAAATAGGCAATAAGACATGACGGAGGGGTACATAATGAAAAACCAAAAGATTAAAGATTTTATAGAAGACTTAGGTTCAAGCTCATCAGCACCTGGTGGTGGGGCAGCAGCAGGTATTGTTGGAGCTGTAGGAGTTGCATTAACATCAATGGTTTATAGCTTAACTGTTGGTAAAAAAGCTTATGAAGCATTAAGTGAAGAAAATAAAAAGAAGTTAGATGAAAATCTTGAAAGTGCAAAAAAAGATTATAATGAAATGTTAGATTTTATGAACAAAGATGAGGAAGCTTTTACTGCATTAATGGATTGCTATAAGCTACCTAAGGAAACTTGTGAAGAGAAAAACTTAAGAAGTGAAAAAATAAATGAATGCACTTTAGGGGCAATGATGGTTCCTTTAGAATTAAGCAGAAAAGCCTTAAAGTTTTTTGAAAATGTAAAGTTTGCTGCCGAGTATGGAAATAAAAATTTAATTTCAGATGCTGTAGTAAGTGCTATAATGCTTAGTGCTTGTATAGATAGTTCTATAGTTAATGTAGAAATAAACTTAGGATTTTTAAAAGATAAAAATTTAGTTGAAAGTGTAAAAGAAGAAATTTTACATATAAGAAATGAAAGCAATAAATTAAAAGAAGAGATTTTAAAAGAGAGTGGTTTTCTGCAAAATTAAGTAAAAATAGAATAAGAAATTATTAGATAAATAATAAGGGGTCTATATCAAAATGCAATAAAAAACTTATAATATATTTCGAGAATTAATAGATTTAGCTAAGAATTTAGAGATTCTCTTTATAATATTTGTAAGTTTTATAAAAAGTTATTTTGATATGGGCCCCTTAATTTATTTATTCTTGTTTAGGAGTTAAATCATTTAAAGATTTAAATTCATAACCATTAGATTTTAACTCTTTTAAAATTTCATCTAAAATAGCAGTATTAGTATCTGATACAGCATGAAGTAGAGCTACTTCACCATTATGAACTTTATCTAATATTTTTTTCTTAGCAGCTTCTTTAGAAGGTTGCTCATCAACTAACCAATCCTTATAAGCAAAACTCCAAAAAACAGAGGTATAACCAAGTTCTTCAGTATAAGCTAAGGATTGTTCACTGTATTTACCCATTGGAGGTCTAAAGAATTTAGGCATTTCTTTTCCAGTAACCTTAGAATATTCTTCTTCAACTTCAGTGAATTCTTTTGTAAATTTTTCTTTATCAAGTATTTTAGCCATAGATGGATGATGAGAAGTGTGATTACATACAAGATGTCCTTCTTCATCCATTCTTTTTATAAGGTCTGGATAGTCTTTTATATATGGTCTTGTTACAAAGAAGGCAGCAGGAACTTGATTTTCTTTTAATATATCAAGTATTTTTGCTGTATTACCATTTTCATATCCTTCATCAAAAGTAAGAAAGATTTCCTTTTTTGATGTGTCTCCACAATATACAACTTTATGATTGCTTATATAAGGAGTTTCTTTTGGCCCATGAGGAACACCTTCCTCTTTATTAAAAGAATAATACCAGTTAAATTCTTTTGTACAAGGGCTATTAAATTCTCTTGCATTTACTTTAATGTTTAAAGTAATAGATAGAATCATCATTATTGAAAATAATAATGAAAAAACTTTCTTAATCATAAAATATCACCTCAAATTTAGTATGTGTTATATATTAGGATTAATTTGTATTTTTAAGTGGATAATTAGGAAACATAATACAGTTGTTGAAATATATATTAAGCTAGAGTATAATCATTAAGTATGAAATTAAATATAAGAAAGGGACGTGTACATAGATGAAATTAGGAATGGTTGGATTACCAAACGTTGGTAAAAGTACATTATTCAATGCTATTACAAAAGCAGGAGCTGAATCAGCAAACTATCCTTTCTGTACAATAGAACCAAACGTAGGTGTTGTAAGTGTACCAGATAAGAGATTAGATGTTTTAGAAAAAATATATAATACAAAGAAAAAAGTATATACTGCAATAGAGTTTTATGATATAGCAGGATTAGTTAAAGGTGCTAGTAAAGGTGAAGGATTAGGAAATAAATTCTTATCACACATAAGAGAAGTTGCAGCTATCGTTCATGTTGTAAGATGCTTTGACGATGAGAATGTTGTTCACGTAGAAGGTTCTGTAGATCCAATAAGAGATATAGAAACTATAAACTTAGAGCTTATCTTTGCAGACTTAGATGTTCTTGAAAGAAGAATGGAAAAGACTATGAAGTTAGTAAGATCAGGTGATAAAACTGCTAAGTTTGAGTATGACGTAATGGAAAGATTAAAAGCTCACTTAGAAGCAAATAAACCAGCTAGAACTTTAGAAGCTACTGAAGATGAAGAAGCTTTCGTAAAAAGCTTATTCTTAATAACTTCAAAACCAGTTTTATATGCTTGTAACATATCAGAAGATGATATGATGGAAGGAAACTTAGATAATGAATATGTTCAAAAGGTTAGAGCATATGCTGAAACTGAAAATTCAGGAATCATGGTTGTTTGTGCTAAACTTGAAGAAGAATTATCAGGATTAGATGAAGAAGAAAAAGCTGAAATGTTATCTGAGTATGGATTAGAAGAATCAGGTCTTGATAAACTTATACAAGCAAGTTACAAATTATTAGGATTAATGAGTTACTTAACTGCAGGTGTACAAGAAGTTAGAGCTTGGACAATAAAACAAGGAACTAAAGCTCCACAAGCAGCAGGTAAGATTCACTCTGATATAGAAAGAGGATTCATAAGAGCTGAGGTTGTTTCTTATGATGATTTAGTAGAATGTGGTTCAGAAGCAGCTGCTAAAGAAAAAGGTGTTTACAGATTAGAAGGTAAAGAATACGTAATGAAAGATGGAGACATAGTTAACTTCAGATTTAACGTATAATATAAAAGAAAAAATTTATCATCAAATTTAAACAGCATTTTTAGACGAAAAAAGAGCTATTTGAAGTTTCCTTCAGATAGCTCTTTTTCTTTATGGCGGGAATATGTGGGAATCGAACCCACCCATGATGGTATTAGCACCATAACTAGGTTTTGAAGACCTGTAGAGACACCAGCCCCTATCTACTCCCATAATATTTTAAAATTTTACATCAAAATAAGTATAATGTCAAATTTTTTTCTTGGGATATTTTAATTATATAAACTTATAAATCCTGAATATTGAAAGGAATTTTTAATTTTTTATAGAATAATGTATAATAAAATATAATATATAATGGGAAAATGGTTGCAATAGCATTGTATTGTAGTGTAAATTAGTAAGAGGCATAATAATTTACATAATGTTTATAATAAATACGTTTAAAAATGTTTATTAATAAAATTAAGCATGATAAATTAAAGCTATTAAGCTATATTATACAGTATATAATATGATTGAGAAAATCAAATGATGATAAGTAATTAAAAATTTAAGGAGTATTTATATGGAATTTAAACATGTTTCGGTTTTGCTAGATGAGTGCATAAATGCTTTAAATATAAAAGAAGATGGTATATATGTAGACTGCACATTAGGTGGAGCAGGTCATTCAAGTGAAATAGTAAAAAGGCTATCAAGTGATGGTAGATTAATAGGATTCGATCAGGATAAAGATGCTTTAAAAGCCGCTGGAGAAAGATTGAAAGACTATAAAAATGTTACATATGTTCATAGTAATTTCTATGCTATATATGATGTGTTAACAGATTTAGGCATAGATGGAGTAGATGGTATACTTATGGACTTAGGAGTTTCTTCTTATCAATTAGATAATGGAGAAAGAGGATTTAGTTATATGCAAGATGCTCCTTTAGATATGAGAATGAATAGAGAAAATGAATTCTCAGCATATGAAATAGTTAATACATATTCAGAAGAGGAATTATACAGAATAATAAAGGAATATGGGGAAGAAAAATTTGCTAAAAGAATAGCAAGTTTCATAGTTAAAAATAGAGAAGAGAAAAATATAGAAACTACTTTGGAATTAGTTGAGATAATTAAAGCAGCAATTCCAGCAAAGGCTAGAAGAGAAGGGCCACATCCAGCTAAAAGAACATTCCAAGCTATAAGAATAGAAGTAAATAAGGAACTTGAAATAATAAGCAAGACTATTTTAGATGGAGTTAAGAAACTTAATAAAGGTGGAAGAATGGCAATAATAACATTCCATTCACTAGAAGATAGAATTGTTAAAAATACATTTAAAGAATTAGCTAATCCATGCACATGTCCAAGTGAGTTTCCTGTATGTGTTTGTAATAGAAAACCAGAAGTTAAACTTATAAGCAGAAAACCTATTGAGGCTAGCAAGGAAGAGCTAGAATTTAATCCAAGAAGTAGAAGTGCTAAGTTAAGAATAATAGAAAAATTATAAGATGATATATTTAGAAAGCTTTATTAGATTTTTAAGTAAGGGGAATAAAATTAATTGGAGAGGGATTGTAGATGATTGTAAAAGAGTTTGATTATAATGGTAGTTCAGCACTTAAACCACAGAGAAAAGAACAAACTATACCAAGTAAAGAAACCTATGACAAGAAAAAGAAGAAAATCGAACAGCAAAGAAGAAAAAAGCAAAAAGATAAAAAAATAAGAAAAAGTGTATATCAAATAGTACTTCTAATATTAGTTGTTGGTGGGATAACAATAAGTAGAGATGTAAAAGTTTATAAAACTCAGCAACAATTGGACTCATTAAATAAAGAAATAAATTCTGTTATAACAGAAAATGAAGCTTTGAAGGTTCAAATATTAAAGGCAAGTTCTTTAGATAAAATAGAGGAAACTGCTAAAAATAAATTAAAAATGATATTACCAACTAAGGAAAATATGATTAAGTTAGGCGGAAGCCAAGCTGCTGAAGGTAAGCAATAGGGGAATAAATTAGGATGTACTTTTATTATTATTTTAAGAGTGCATCCATAATTTTTTATAAGGGCTACAAATTTATTGATTTTAAGTAGATAATATAATGAATTTAGTAGAATCTTAAATTTTCATAAAATGAATTTTAAAGATAAAACTCATTTTATTTAACTTACTACGGAGGGCTAAGGGTGAAAAATAAGAAAAACAAAGGATTTAAAGATTATAAAATAACAAAATCGCTTAGGTTTAGAAGAACATATTGGGCTATGATAGTAATATGGTGCTTACTAGGAGTATTAACCTTAAGATTATCATACATAATGATTTTTAAACATAAAGAATATGGTTCTATGGCAGAAGAACAATGGAAGAATGAAATAAAGATAGGTGCTAAAAGAGGAGAGATATTAGATAGAAATGGAGCTCAATTAGCTGTTAGTGCTAATGTTTATAGAGTAGATTTAGATCTTAAAACCTTAAGAGAAGATACATTTACTAAAGATGATACAGATGATACAAAAAAAGAAAAGCTTAATAAAATTGCAGGAGAAATTAGTACTGCCTTAGATATGCCTAAGGAAGAGGTATATGATAAGATAAATAGTACTTTGCCATCAGGATTGCCAGCAACTTCTGTTACTTTAATCAGAAAGATAGAAAAAGATAAGGCTGATAGTGTTAAGAAGTTAAAAATAAGAGGAATAATAGTTTCACAGGATACAAAGAGATATTACCCAGACAATAATTTTTTAGCACAAGTGTTAGGAAGAGTTGATGCAGATGGTATAGGACAAGGTGGTATAGAGCGTGAATATAATGCAGAATTATCAGGGTTACCAGGAATGAGAATATCAGAGGTTGCAAGAAATAGTAGCGGCATACCTTATTCAAGTTCTGAATTTGCAAAACCTGTTGATGGTAAGGATGTTACACTAACTGTTGATGAAACTATACAGTATTTTGCAGAAAAGGTTGCAGAAGAAGGTAAAAAAGAATATAAAGCAGATGGTGTTAGTATAATAGTTATGAATCCTAAAAATGGAGAAATATTAGCTATGGCTAATAAACCAGACTATAATCCTAATGAACCTTATAAAGGTTATGAAAACTTTCCAGGTAAAGATAAAACTCAAAAGATGGAAAACATGTGGAAAAATGATGCGGTATCAAATAGCTTTGAGCCAGGGTCTATATTTAAAATGGTAACAGCTTCAGCTGCGGTACAAGAGGGTATAGCAGGTGGAAATGAAACTTATTTTTGTCCAGGTGGAAAAAATGTATCTGGAACTTATATAAAATGTTGGAAGCCAGAAGGGCATGGAACTGAAACTTTTGACCAAATATTAGAAAACTCTTGTAACGTTGGTTTTATGGATATAGGTCAAAAACTTGGAAAAGAAAAATTAAATGAATATATAGAGAAATTTGGATTTGGTAAACAGACAGGAATAGATTTACCAGGAGAAACAACAGGTATAGTAATGCCAAATGATAGAATAGGGCCAGTAGAACTTGCAACCATATCCTTTGGTCAAACTGATAGTGCTAGTTCAGTTCAAATGATGGCGGCTATGAATACAATAGCTAATGGAGGAACATGGATACAACCTCATATAATGAAGGAAATAAGCCATGAAGATCAGAGTGGTGCTAGAGTAGTAGATAAAACTTTTGAGCCTAAAAAGATTGATAATATAATAGATCAAAAAACATCTATGAGGGTTTCAGAAGCCTTAGAAAGAACTGTTCACTTTGGATCTCCTAAGAGAGCTTATATAGAAGGTTATGGAATAGCAGGTAAAACTGGTACAGCTGAAAAGGTTAAGGCTAGTGGAGGCTATGGTGCAGGGTATGTGGCATCCTTTGCTGGATTTGCTCCATATAATAATCCACAAATTTCAGTTTTAATATCTGTGGACAATCCAAAGGGAGAATACTTTGGTGGATTAGTAGCGGCTCCATTAGCTCATGATTTATTTAGTGATATATTTAACTATATGGAATTAGATAGTTCAAAGATAGATAAAAATAAGGCAAAAGAAGAAATTGTGCCAGAAGTTAGAGGATTGAGTTTAGATAAAGCCAAGGCTATTTTAGATAAAGACAATATAAAATATTCTGTAGAAGATGGCGGAAGCTCTGTAGTTGATATGAATCCAAAACCAGGATATACAATCAAAGAAGGAGATGAAATTAAACTTTACACTAAAACTACTTCAAATTATAATAAAGATGTTGTAGTACCAGATTTTAATGGACTTTCCATGGAAAAAGCAAAGGAAATTTTAAGTAAAATTGGCTTAAAAGGTACTTTTTCAGGAGAGGGAGTTATTAAGGAGCAAAGCATAGCTCAAGGTGATGTAGTTAAAAGTGGTACATCAATAGAATTTAAATTAGATAAGAAATAATGATAGTTAAAAACTAGCATGTGAGTAAATTCACATGCTAGTATTTTGTGAATTTAACGCTTGTTTAGTGCATAGTATTTAAGGAGTGAGAAAAATGATTCTTAAAAGTTTATTAAAGGGCTTAGATTATGAAGTTATAAAAGGTAATGAAGAGTCAAAAGTACAAAATATAAGATATGATAATAGAAAAATAGAACAAGGGGATGCCTTTGTTTGTGTAAAAGGCTTTAAAGTAGATGGACATTCCTTTATTGGTGATGCAATTAAAAAAGGAGCTAGAGTATTAATAGTTCAAGAAGAGGTAAGTGTTCAAGAAGACATAACAATAATAAAGGTTAAAGACACTAGAAAAGCCTTAGCAATAATGTCTTCAAATTACTTTGGAAATCCAAAGGATAAACTTAAAATAATAGGAATAACAGGAACTAATGGTAAAACTACTTCTGCTTTTATTATTAAATCTATCTTAGAAAAGGCAGGATTTATGACAGGTTTAATAGGAACTATAGCAAATTATATAGGAAATAAAAAAGTAGATGCAGTAAGAACTACACCAGAATCTTATGAGCTTCATGAACTATTTAAAAACATGGTTGATGCTGGAGTAGAATATTGCGTTATGGAAGTTTCATCACATTCTCTAGAGTTAGATAGAGTATATGGAATTCAATTTGAAGAAGGAATTTTCACTAATTTAACTAGAGATCATTTAGATTTTCATAAAACCTTTGAAAACTATTATAATGCTAAATTTAAGCTTTTTGAAAGAAGTAATCATAGTATCATAAACTTAGATGATCCATATGGAGCTAATATAGTTAAGGATATAGAAGAAAGAGGAGTAAAGACTAAGGTTTCTACTTTTTCAATTGAAAAAGAGTCAGACTTTAAGGCTTTTGAGATTAAAAGTCACTCAAATGGTTCAGAATTTAAGGTGAATTTAGAAGGTATAGAAGGATTTTCTATAAACATTCCTGGAGAATACAATATATATAACTCATTAGGTTGTATAATATGTGCATATAACTTAAATATCCCAATGGATAAAATTAAAGAGGGATTAAATAATGTGGTTATACCAGGAAGATGTGAATTAGTAGCAAAGGAGAAAAATTTACCTTATAGCATAATAATAGATTATGCACACACACCAGATGGATTAGAAAATATTTTAAGTACAGTAAAGGCCTTTACTAAAAATAGAATGATTTCTGTATTTGGTTGTGGAGGAGATAGAGATAAGGTTAAGCGTCCTCAAATGGGTAAAATAGGATGTGAATTATCAGATATTGCAATAATTACTTCAGATAATCCAAGAAGTGAAGAGCCTATGGATATAATTAATGACATAGTAAAACCACTTAATTATGATAACTTTATTATTGAAGTTAATAGAAAAGAAGCTATAAGAAAAGCAATGAATATGGCTTTAGAGGGAGATGTTATTGTTATAGCTGGTAAAGGACATGAAACATATCAAATACTAAAAGATGAAACAATACACTTTGATGAAAGAGAAGTTGTATATGATATTTTAGAAGGCAAGTAGAGGTGTTAAAAAATGCTAGAGTTAAATTTACAAGAGATTGTAAAAGCCACTAAGGGAGCTTTATTAAAAGAAGCTGATGTGAAAGAAATAAAGGCTGTATCAACAGATACAAGAAAAATAGAAGAAGGAACTATGTTTATTGCCTTAAAAGGTGAAAATTTTAATGGAAATAACTATGTTTTAGATGCCTTTAATAAAGGGGCTAAAATTGCTATAGTTGATGAAGTTAAATGTGACTTAAATGAGTTAAAAGAGGATGTAGCTTTAATTAAGGTTCAAAATACTGGAAGAGCTTTAATGGATTTAGCTAAGTTTTATAGAGAAAAATTAGGATTAAAGGTTGTTGGTATTACTGGTTCAGCTGGAAAGACTTCTACTAAGGATTTAGTTGCTGCTGTTTTAAGTGATAAATATAAGGTTTTTAAAACAAAGGGAAACTTTAATAACGAAATAGGATTACCTCTAATGATATTAGAATTAGATAGCACATATGATGTTGCTATTTTAGAAATGGGAATGAGAGGTCTTGGACAAATTAAAGAGCTTGCAGAAATAGCATCACCTGATTTAGGTATTATAACTAATATAGGTATTTCTCACATAGAAATATTAAAAACTAGAGAAAACATATTAAAAGCTAAAATGGAAATAGCAACTTTCTTTGATAAAAATAATACTCTTGTTGTTTGTGGAAATGATGACTTTTTAGGGGCTTTACCTGAGGCTCAATATAAAATAGTTAAAACTGGAGTTGGAGAAAATTTTGAAATAGGAGCTAAAAATATAGCTTTAGAAGAGCTTTCATCTAAGTTTACAGTTTATGATGGAGAAAAAGAAGAAGAGTTTTCTTTAGATATGCCAGGAGAACATAATATAAGCAATCTAATGTTAGGAATTGCTATAGCAAAAGAGTTAGGTGTTTCCTTTGAAGAAATGAAAAAGGGATTAAAAAATATTGAAGCTACTTCAATGAGATTAGAGCTTATAAAAAAAGATGGATTTTCAATTTTAAATGATTGCTATAATTCAAGTCCAGTAGCTGTTAAATCAGCCATAGATGTTATGAAAAACTTAGAAGGAAAGAGAAGAATAGCAGTTTTAGGAACAATGAGAGAACTAGGACATAAATCAGAGGAAGCTCATATGGAAATAGGTAAATATGCAAAGGAAAATGGAATAGAAAAAGTACTTTGTTTTGGTGACTTCTCAGAAAATATTAAAGAAGGATATGGAGAAGGATGCACTGTATATGAAAATAAAGAAGAACTAATAAATGATTTACTTAACATTATATGTGAAGGAGATATTATATTAGTTAAGGCATCTAGAAGTTTAAAATTTGAAGAAATAACTAAAGCATTATTAGAAAAGTAAATGGAACTAAGGAGGTGAAGCTGCTTAATAGTTTAAGTAGCAGAATTTTATGGAAATTTTAAAGTCAATGATAGATCCAAAGATAGTAATGGCAATAGTAATAAGTTTTATAGTAGCATCAATATTAGGACCTATTATAATTCCACTACTACATAAACTTAAATTTGGACAAAACATAAGACAAGAGGGACCAAAGAGTCACTTAAAAAAAGCAGGAACTCCAACTATAGGTGGATTAATATTTATTTTTGCAACTATTATAACAATGTTTGTTATGGTTGGGAATCCAACAGATGAGGCTATGATAGCTTTATATTCCTTCGTAGGATTTGGTTTTGTAGGATTTTTAGATGACTTACTAAAGATAATCAAGAAGAAAAATGAAGGATTAACATCAGGACAAAAAATGATTTTATTATTAATCGTATCAGGATTTTTAACTTGGTATGCTTATAAATATATAGGAACTAGCATTAATATACCATTTTTAAATGGGCAAATTAACTTAGGATTATTCTATATACCTTTTGCAATGTTCTACTTTGCAGGGGTAACAAATGCGGTAAACTTAACAGATGGATTAGATGGATTAGCTACATCAGTTACTGTTTTAGTAACTACATTTTTAGGGATAATTAGTTATAATTTAGGACACATAAGTTTAGCAATATTCTGTGTTGCTTTAGCAGGTGCATTACTTGCTTTCTTAAGATTTAATGCATTTCCAGCTAGGGTATTTATGGGAGATACAGGTTCTCTTGCTTTAGGAGGAGCTGTAGCAATGGTGGCATTAATATTAAAAATGCCTTTAATACTAGTGTTAATAGGAATTATCTACGTAATAGAAACACTTTCAGTTATATTACAAGTTGCTTCATTTAAACTTACAGGTAAAAGAATATTTAAAATGGCTCCTATACATCACCATTTTGAGCAACTAGGTTGGAGTGAGACAAAGATAGTTTCTGTATTTTCTATAATAACAGTAGTATTTTGCTTCATTGCCTTTGCTTCACTTTAGAAAATTCCTAAATAGGAGGTTTTTAAATGAAGAAAAAAAAGACTACTAAAAAGCGTAATATTAACCCATTGGATTATGGACTTTTATATACAATAGTTATTTTATTGGCTATTGGGGTGGTCATGGTTTATAGTGCAAGTTCATATTTTGCTATGGTTAACTATAATGATAGTACAGCTTTTTTAAAGAAACAGGCTTTATTTGCAATAGTTGGATTTATAGCTATGATATTTATATCAAGATGTGATTATCATAAACTTAAAAAATTAACAGGAATACTGCTTATTATAACTCCTATATTATTAGTTGCTGTTTATGCATTCCCAGCAACAAAGGGAGCACAAAGATGGATAAGGTTAGGACCACTTTCTTTCCAACCATCAGAGCTTGCAAAATATGCAGTAGTTATAATACTGGCTCATATGATTACAAATAAAGGTGAGCAGATTAAAGAGTTTTGGAAGGGAATAGTTCCTTGCTTCGTAATAGGGGGAGGATTTGCAGCTCTTATACTTGCTCAGAAAAACCTTAGTATAGCAGCTGTAACTGGCTTTGTTACCTTCATAATGGTCTTTGTTGCAGGAGCGAGAAAAAGATTTATGTTTGGAATAATAACTCCACTTATTCTATTTGCGGGGTCATTCTTTACTTTATTTGAGGGCTATAGAAGAAGAAGACTTTTAAACTTTATAAATCCTTGGAAAGATCCAGCTGGTGATGGATATCAGCTTATACAATCCTTTTATGCTTTAGGGGCAGGAGGAGTTACTGGACTTGGAATAGGACAATCAAGACAAAAAACTCTATACATGCCAGAGCCACATAATGACTTTATATTTGCAATAATAGGAGAAGAGTTAGGGCTAATAGGATGTACAGTAGTAATATTATTATTTGTAATATTTGTTTATAGAGGAATAAAAATAGCAATGAGTGCTAAAGATGAATATGGAACTTTATTAGCAGTAGGAATTACTTCAATTATAGGATTACAAGCTATAATTAATATTGCCGTTGTAACAGGTTCAATGCCAGTTACAGGAGTTCCCCTTCCATTTATAAGTTATGGAGGAACTGCACTTGTATTTAACTTAATGGCTATGGGTATTCTCCTTAATATATCAAGACAAAGAAATAAAAATATTGATTAAAGGCGTTTTATACGCCTTTATTTTTTATTAAATTATATGTAGAATTTTAATAGTAATTTTTTTACTATTAGTAATATTTTCTTAAAAACTTAATGAAAAAAATCTAGTAAAATGATATTATTGTTATTGAAATGCAAAATAAAGAAATAAGGAGTAATATGAAGACGAATATAAATGAATATATACAAAAAAAGAAAAGAAAAAAGACAAGAAAGAAAATTATATTAGTTAGTATAATACTTATTGTTATATTAGGATTAATTTTAATTAAGACACCTTATTTTAATATAAAAAAGGTTAATGTTAATAATAATAATGTTATAACTAAGGAGAGTGTAATAGGAGAAAATGATATTTTAAATCAAAATATATTCTTGCTTAATACTTCAGCTTTAAAGAAAAAAATATTAAGTAATCCATATGTAAAAAGTGTTAAAATATCAAGAAAGCTTCCAGACCAATTAAATATAAATGTAGTTGAAAGAAATGCCACATTTATTGTTAATGACGGTGCTGATTTTTATGTCTTAAATGAAAATTTAGTCATAATGGAAAAGAAAAATTCAGATGAAGGTCTGCAGTTACCTATAGTAACTGGATTAACTGTAGAAAATAGATTTTTAGGGGAACCTATGAGTACAGATAAGGATAAAGTTGAGGTTTTAAAAGAGATTGGAGAGGCTTTAAATAAAAGTAAAATAAAAGTAAACTCTGTAGATATATCTAACCTTAATAATATTATTATAAATAAGGGCGAGGTTCAAATCCTTTTAGGAGATTCAGATGAATTAAGTAATAAGTTAACCAAGATGGTTAATATATTAAATGATCCAGCAGGAAATTTTGAAAAGGGATATATAAACATAAGCTTTAATGGGAATCCTGTAATATATAAAGAAAAGTAAGGAGGAGTGCTTTTTGAAGAAGTTATCTTCACAAATTATTATAGGTATAGTTTGTGCTTTGTTAGGGTTTTTATTAACCTACCAATTTAAAATAATAAATAATAAAGAAAAAAACATAATAGAAAATTATAATCAAAATGACATAATGGCAGAAATAGACGGACTTAAGAAGGAAAAAGAAGAGCTTCAAAAGAATAATGATTCTTTAAATAAGAGGCTTAAAGAGATGGAGGATGCAGCAACATCTAAAGGGGATGTAAATAATAAAATAAAAGAACAATTAGATAAAACAAGAATGATTTTGGGAACTGAAGAGGTTAAGGGGCCAGGAATAATTTTATCCATAACACCTAAATCTCCATTGCTTACTTCAAAAAATCCTGAATATATAAGTGAAAAGGAGATAATTCATATATTAAACTTATTAGCTTTCTCAGGAGCAGAAGCTATTTCTATTAATGATATTAGAATAACTCCACAAACAGGAATAAAGAATGCTAGTAACTTTATATGGATAGGAAACAATGAAAGAATTTCTCCTAAGGAGAAGTTAACAATAAAGGTTATTGGTAATCAAGACAACTTAATAAAAGGAATTGATTTCCCAGGGGAAATGGACTATGGAGTATTAGGAGGTAATTATGACTATAAATATGAGAAAAAAGATTCAATTACAGTACCTAAGACTACTCAAAACCTATCTTCTGAATATTTAAAAAAGGTAGATTAGGAAGGTGATTGAATGATAGTATTTATTGGGCTTTTAGTAGGTATAATAATAGGAGTTATATTCCCAGGAAGCATACCAGATAAGTTTTCCCCATATTTATCTATAGCCATAGTTGCATGTTTAGATTCTGTTTTTGGAGCTATAAAGGCTAGTTTAAAGAAAGAATTTCAAGCAGATGTTTTTATATCAGGATTCTTTGGAAATGCAGCTTTAGCAGCTTTACTAGCATATCTAGGTGATAAACTTGGTATACCACTATATTTTGCAGCTGTAATAGTATTTGGTAGCAGAATATTTAATAACTTTGCAGCTATAAGAAGGATATTATTAGATAAAAGTAAAGAACGATAAAGAGGTGATGCTTTGAAAAATAGAGAATTTACTATTTTTATATTTATAGCTTCTGTTATAGTTGGACTTTTAATATCTATGAATATAAGTTTTGATGGAATAGAAACCACAAAGGTATTAAATGCTAGAGAATATCAAGAGGCATATAATAAACGTAACAATCTTTATAATGAAATATCAAAGTTAAAGGAAAATAATAGGGAATTACAAAAGAAGATAAATAATTATTCAAAGAATGATGAGAATAGTAATAAAATTTCAAATGATATGATAGAAGAGTTAAATAATAATTTAATGCTTTCTGGATTAGAAGCTGTTAAAGGACCAGGCTTAAAAATAGTATTAGAGGATGGTGGAGAAGCTTTTAGTGGAGAAGTAGTTGATGATTTTATGAGACTTTTAAGAACTATTCATGATGATGATATGATAAAAGTTATAAATGAATTAAAAGCTGCAGGAGCAGAGGCAATATCTATAAATAACCAAAGAATAATATATAACACAGAGATATATTGTGGAGGACAATTTTTAAGAATGAATGGAGTTAAAATACCAGCTCCCTTTTATGTTAATGCTATAGGTGATCCAGAAAAAATGGAGAATCAAATTATGAGAGATGAAAGTTACATTAAAACTCTTATGAATAGAGGAATAAAGGTTCAAATAACTAAAAGTGATGACATTACTATGCCAGCATATATTAGTGATATGAATTCTAAGTATATGGAACCTAATACAAAGTAAAAGAACTATGTTTTGTAAAAAATTTGTACAAAAAAGAAGGATTTTCTATTCCTATAAAGAAGAATATAATGTAATATATAATTAAAGGAGACAGTAAAAGTGGATATAAAAGAAAATTTAACAAAATTTACAGAAAAAATTCCAAGTAACGTTCAACTTATTGCTGTATCTAAAACAAGAACTATTGAAGAAATGGAAGAGGCCTATGAATTTGGCATTAGAAAATTTGGTGAAAATAAGGTTCAAGAAATAATAAGAAAATTTGATGAGTTTCATCAAGATGTAGAATGGCATTTAATAGGACATCTTCAAACTAATAAGGTGAAATATATAGTTGATAAAGTTCATCTTATACAATCATTAGATAGTATTAAATTATTAAAAGAAATAGAAAAGGTATATGGTAAACATAATAAAATTGCCAATACTTTAATTCAAGTTAACATAGGAAGAGAAGAACAAAAGTATGGTATCTTGGAAGAAGAGTTAGATGAACTTATAGAAGCTATAGAAGCTTGTAACAATGTTAATGTTTTAGGTATTATGACTATAATTCCAAAGGGAACAGAAGAAGAATGTAGAAAGTATTTTAGAAGAACTCATAAGCTTTTTTCTGAATTAAAAGAGAAAAAGTTTAAGAATATAAAAATGGAGATACTTTCAATGGGAATGTCAGGTGACTATGAAGTTGCTATTGAAGAAGGAAGCAATATGGTTAGAATTGGTCAAGGAATTTTTGGCAAAAGATTATATAAATAAAATTAGGAGGATATGTGTATGTCAAAAGTAGTTAGTAAAATGAAAAGTTTTTTAGGGTTTGATGAATTCGAAGATGAAGATGAAGTAATGGAAGAAGAAGAGGTAATGGAGGAAGAAGAATCATTTGCTCCAGTATTATCTTCTAAGAAAAGTGGTAAGGTTGTAAATATTCATACAGCTAACACAGCTAAATTAATGATAACTAAACCATTAGTTTATGATGATGCAACTGAAATATGTACTGCATTAAAAAATAGAAAGATTGTTGTTATAAACACAACTTCATTAGAGCTTAGAACAGCTCAAAGATTAATAGACTTCGTTGGTGGAGCTTGTTATGCATTATGTGGAGAACTTCAAGAAGTTGAAAAAGGAGTATTTATAGTATCTCCTTCAAATGTTGAAGTAAGCAATGAATTAAAGAGTGAATTAAGCAACAAAGGAATGTTCAACTGGGCTTCAAAATAATATGAATAAAAAAGATTTTATAAATTTATTAAATTTAGAAGAGTTTGAAGCATTAAAGCTCTTTGAGAGATTTAATTTAGCTAGGACAAAAAATATTTCAGTATTTACTGATGAGTTTTATACTCCAGATGTATGGAGCACTCTTCAAGAAATGAATTTATTTGATGTAAATGTTGAAAGTTTTGGATTTTTTGAGGATGGAGAAAGAAGAGTAATAGCCTTTAACAAGGAAGAATATGATTTGTTTCCAATAAGTCTTTTAAGGATTCAATGCAATACTAAATTTTCAAAATTAGAGCACAAGGACTATTTAGGATCTATTATGGCCTTAGGCATAAATAGAAACAAAATAGGTGATTTAATTTTAAGAGATGATGGATGCTATGTTGCTGTTCATCACAGTATAATTGACTTTTTAATTAATAATTTAAATAAGATAAGAAATCTTAATTGTAAATGTGAAATAATTTATGATTTAGATGAAATACCTAAACCTAGCTATGAAGAAAAAAATATAATAGTAACTTCTAAAAGGTTAGATTGTATAGTTGCAGCCTTGGGGAACATATCAAGAAGTAAAGCTTTAGATGCCATAAATTCAGGCAGTGTTCTTCTAGACTATAGAATAACAAAAGATAAAAGTAAAGAAGTTTCAGAAGATTCAAGACTTACCATAAGAGGTATTGGAAAGTTTAAAATAAGTAATATTTTTGGGACAACGAAGAGTGGTAGATTAAAATTGACAGTATTTAAGTATACATAGGAGTGTGATTATATGAAATTAACCCCAATGGATATTAACAACAAGGAGTTCAAAAGGGTTTTAAGAGGTTATTGTCCAGAGGAAGTAGATGAATTCTTAGACCAAATAGTCGAAGAATATGAGATTCTTTTTAAAGAAAACACTTCTTTAAAAGAGAAACTTGAAAATTCTAACGATAAGATAGAGCATTATAGTAAAATTGAGAATACAATTCAAAACACTTTATTATTAGCTCAAAATACAGCTGAGCAAGCAAAAGCTAATGCTCAAAAGGAAGCTGATGTAATAATTAAGAGTGCTAATGACACAGCTCAAAGAATATTAGATAAAGCTCACAATGATGTTATACAAATCAATGATGAGTATGACAGAGTTAAACAAGAGTTTACAAAGTTTAGAGCTAAGTTTAGAAGCTTTATGAACTTCCAAATAGATACTTTTGATGATTTAGAGAAAGATTTTATTAAGAATTTTAACATAACTAAGCCAGAGGAACAATCTGAAACAGAAGAGCCACAAGGCATACAGATTGATTTTGAAGAAGAGAAAGAAGAAAAAACTGAGCTTAAAGACATCTATGAAGTGGAAACACATTTTGATGATGTAAATGAAATTAAAAGCTTCTTTGCTGAAGAGTAAGTAGCTATTAAAAAATCTCACTTTGATTAAGGTGAGATTTTTCTTTTTGTTTAATTAATTGTTGAAATTTAATATTTTATTATATAATATTTAAGATATAGCTTTAAATATTTACTTTAGAATGGAGCAAATAAACTATGAGTTTAAGTAAAGAAGTAATAAAAATAACTGAAGAAGAAAAAGGAATAAGAGCAGATAAATTTTTAGCTCTTAAAATAGATGGAGTTTCAAGAAACTTTATTCAAGGACTTTTTGATGATGGAAAAATTTTAATTAATGGAAAAGCAGAAAAGGGAAAATATAAGCTTTCAGTTGGAGATTGTGTTGAGGTGGAAATACCAGAACCAGAAGAGTTGAAAGTTGAAGCTGAGGATATCCCATTAAATATAGTTTATGAAGATGAAGATGTAATAGTAGTTAATAAACCAAAGGGAATGGTAGTGCATCCTGCACCAGGAAATTATACTGGAACTTTAGTTAATGCACTATTACATCATTGTGATGATTTATCAGGGATAAATGGGGTTATAAGACCTGGAATAGTACACAGAATAGATAAAGATACTTCTGGAATATTAGTTGTTGCAAAAAATGATAATGCTCATCAAAAACTAGCAGAACAATTTAAAGATCACAGCATAAAAAGAGAATACTATGCTATTGTTGAGGGAAGATTTAAAAAAGAAGGTGGCACAATTGATGCACCTTTAGGAAGACACCATAGAGATAGATTAAAGTATGCTGTAGTTAAAGAGGGAAAGAGAGCAGTTACTCATTATGAAGTTCTTAAAGTATTTAACTCATGTTCCCTTGTTAAATGTACTTTAGAAACAGGAAGAACACATCAGATAAGAGTTCATATGGCCTTTATAGGGCATCCACTACTTGGAGATACTGTTTATGGGTTAAAGAAACAAAAGAAATTAAGCCAAGAAGGGCAAGTTCTTCATGCTAAGACATTAGGATTTATTCATCCTACTACTGGAAAATATGTTGAATTTGACTCAGAATTGCCAGAGTACTTTGAAAAAATTGTAGAGAAATTAGGAGGGTGTTAGAATATGCATCTTAAGGCAAGTTTATTAGATGAAAATGCTATAAGAAGAGCGCTTACAAGACTTTCACATGAGATAATAGAAAAGAATAAAGGGGTAGAGGATATAGTTCTTGTTGGAATTAAGAGAAGAGGATATCCTTTAGCAGAGAGACTTTCAGAGTTTATAGAAAAATTTGAAGGAGTTAAAATTCCTGTTGCTAGTGTTGACATAACATTATACAGAGATGATTTAACTAATGTTAGTGATACACCAAATTTAAATGATCCTAAAATAGATGTGGATATAAGAGGAAAAAAGGTTATTATAGTTGATGATGTTTTATATACTTGTAGAACAGCTAGAGCAGCTATTGATGCAATAATGGATCAAGGAAGACCAGAGTTTATACAGTTAGCTGTTTTAGTAGATAGAGGACACAAGGAATTACCAATAAGAGCTGACTATGTTGGAAAGAATATTCCTACGTCAAAGGATGAAATAATAAAGGTTCAAATCAAAGAGATTGATGGAACTGATTCAGTTGAAATATATGAAAATTAAAACTAAGGAGTAAATTTTTATGGATTATAATTTAATAGCCACTGCAACTTTTGGCTTAGAGGCTGTTGTTGCAAAGGAATTAAAAGAGTTAGGATATGAAGACCTAAAAACTGAAAATGGAAGAGTTCATTTTGAAGGGGATGAAATGGATATTGCCATAACAAACCTTTGGCTTAGAACTGCAGATAGAGTTTTAATAAAAGTGGCTGAATTTAAAGCTGAAAGCTTTGAAGAGTTATTTAATAAAACTGTAGAGATTGATTGGAGTAAGTACATACCTGTAGATGGTAAAATGCATGTTGTTGGTAAATCTGTTAAGTCAAAACTTTTCAGTGTTCCAGACTGTCAGTCAATAGTTAAAAAAGCTGTAGTTAAGAGCATGAGCAGAAGTTATGGTCAAGATTGGTTCACAGAAGATGGTCCAGTTTATAAAATAGAAGTTGGACTTTTAAAAGATGTGGTTACCTTAACAATAGATACATCAGGAGAGGGATTACACAAGAGAGGATATAGAGAACACTCAGGGCAAGCACCACTTAAAGAAACACTAGCTGCAGCTATGGTTTTACTTTCAAAGTGGAGAGGAGAGCAAACTCTTATAGATCCATGTTGTGGATCAGGAACAATCCTAATAGAAGCTGCTATGATAGCTAAAAACATAGCTCCAGGATTACATAGAAAATTTGTTTCTGAAACTTGGCCTTCAATGGATAAGGAAATATGGGATCAAGTTAGAGAGGGAGCAGAAAAATCTATAAAGAAAATTCCTTTAGATATAACTGGTTATGATATAGATAGTTGGGTATTAAGTACAGCTAAAAACAACGTAAGAAAAGCAGGATTAACTGACTGTATAACTATAGAAAAAAGAAACTTCTTTGATTTTTCAACTAAGAAAAAGTATGGATATATGATTACAAATCCACCATATGGTGAGAGAATAGGTGAAAAAGAAATAGTTTCAAAATTAAATAAACACTTTGGAGAAGTTAAAGAGAAATTAGATACTTGGGATTTTAATATTCTAACAGCATGTCCAGATTTCCAAAAAGAGTTTGGTAGAAAAGCTACTAAAAACAGAAAGCTTTATAATGGTAGACTTTTATGCTATTACTATCAATATTTAGATAATAATTTAAAGAAGTAATTTAAAAAGAGGATAATATATAAAAAGTTACAAATAGAATTAAAAGACAATTGTATAAATTATTAGTTTAATACAGTAGTTCTTAGAATCTATTTGTAACTTTTCTTTTATTATTTAAGTTTTTCTAAAGTTATTTCTTTTGGTGAATCCATGTAAACTGTCTTGTTAGTTGAGTAGATTACCATTCCAGGTTTAGAACCAGAAGGTTTCTTTACATTTTTAACTAAAGTATAGTCTACAGGAATTTTAGTGCCACCTTTTCCTTTACTATAGAAAACAGCTAAATTAGCAGCTTCTTCTAAAGTTTTGTCAGGAATATTTGAACTTTTAACAATTACGTGAGAACCAGGTATATCCTTAGTATGAAGCCAAGTATCATTCTTGTCAGCAAACTTTAAAGTTAAATAATCATTTTGAATATTATTTTTACCAACATAAATATCTATTCCATCAGAAGAAACATAGTGATAAGGCTTAGATTGTTTTTCTTTCTTTTTACCATTATTATTTCTTCTAAATCTTATATAGCCTGTTTCTATAAGCTCATTTTTTATGGCATCAATATCTTCATAGTTATCTGCAACCTGTATGCTTGAGGAAACTGAATTTAAGTATTTAAGCTCATCTTCATTTATAGCTAGTTGTTCTAAGGCAGATTCTTCAGCTTTTTTTAGTTTATTATATTTTTTAAAGTAAAATTGAATGTTTTCAGATGGTGTCTTATTTTCATCAAGGGAAATAGTTAGATATTCTTCACCCTCACTATAATAATTTAAAAGGTCAACAGATTTATCTCCTTTTTTAATACTATAAATATAAGATGTTAAAAGTTCACCTTTGATTTTAAATTCATCTTTTTTATCACATTCTTCTAAAGTTTTTTCAAGAACCTTAATCTTTTTTAAGCATCTGTCTATATTAGTATTAACTAATTTTTGAATATCTGCACTTTTTGCATGTAATCTATCTTGTTTATCTTTATTAGCAAAAAAGGCATCTAAAAGTTCACTACTATTATGATAAACTTCTTTAGTACAATGGTCTAAAATTGATAAATCTTTAAAATAAAAATCTATAATTTTTTCATTCTTGTAGAATATAATATTTTGTATATCTTTAAATATGTTATTGAAGTAATCACATATAAAATTGAATATATCATCAAAGACATATGAATCTCCAAATTGTAATTTAAATAATGAATACATTTCAAGAGAAAGATTTTTACCAACACCAGTTAGTAACTTTGAAAAAATCTTTTCATCTAATTCATTATTATTTTTGCTTAATTCTATCTTTAAATCTTCCTTTGAAAAGTCAAAAGGATTTAATTTTTCAGATACAGGAGGAAATACATAGCTTACACCAGGGTATAGAACTCTAAAACTATTTTTATTTGCTGTTATATGTTTTATTGATTCCATAATTTTATTATCTCTTTTTCTTACAAGAGAAATATTACTGTGTCTAGCCATTATTTCTACTACTAAAGTATATACACTATCAAAACCCATTTCATCTTTATTTGCTATATCAATGGAAACAATTCTATCTGTAGATTGTTGATATATGTCAATTATTCTTCCACCTGTTAAATATTTTCTTAATACCATACAAAAAACAGGAGGTTGTAATGGATTATTCTTACTTATTGTAGTAAAATGTAATCTAGGGTATTTGGAACTAGAGGAAATTAAAAGTTTTTTATTTTCCTTTCCACGTACATTTATTATTATTTCATCCTTTTCAGGTTGATTTATTTTGTCAATTCTAGAATTTATTAATGAATCTTTTAATTCATTTATTAAGTTATATAAATAAATACCGTCTAAAGCCATGATTTTCTTTCCTTTCTAAATTGATTGAACTTACAGTTAGTATACATCTTATAATAAAAAGTATCAATAATAGGTAATTTGAGGTGATAATATGAAATTTTCAAAAATGCATGGAAATGGAAATGATTTTATAGTTATAGAAGATTTAAACAATGAGTATTTAGGTAAAGAGGGAGAAATTGCTCAAAAAATGTGCCATAGAAGATTTGGAATTGGCGCAGATGGGATTTTAATAGTTAGAAAGAATGAAAATTGTGATATAGAAATGGTAATAATAAATTCAGATGGATCTTATGCTGCCATGTGTGGAAATGGAATAAGATGTTTTGCTAAGTATGTCTACGAGAAGGGAATAGTAAAGAAAGATGTGCTAGATGTTTTAACAGGTGATGGAATTAAAAGAATCTTTTTAGAAATTGAGAATGATAATGTAAAAACTATCAATGTAAATATGGGATTTGGAGACTTTAAACCAGAAAATATTCCAGCATTATGTGAAGAAGAAATAATAGAAAAAAAAGTAAGTATAGGAAATGGAAATTTTGAAATAACATCTTTACTTATGGGTGTTCCTCATACTATTATATTTGAGGAGGAAAAATATCCTATAGAATGTGGTAAGGATATAGAAAAGTATGAATTATTTCCTCAGGGAACAAATGTTAACTTCTGCAAAGTAATTGATAGAAATACAATAGAAGTTAGAACTTGGGAAAGAGGTGCAGGGCCAACCTTAGCATGTGGAACAGGAAACTGTGCTTCAGTTATAGCTGCTAATAAATTAGGTCTTGTAGATAAAAAAGTAAAGGTAATAGTTCCTGGTGGAGAATTAAAAGTTAATATTGAAGATGATGGAGTAAAAATGATAGGTAATGCGTCATTTATTTGTGATGGCACATATTTATTTTAGAGAGGGAAGTAAGTAAATGAGGAAAGCTGCTGCTTTAAGTTTATTAGTATTAGTTATTTTATCAACAACCCTTGTGGGATGTAATTTTAGTAAAGGGTCTAATGAAGAGGAAAGTAAGGGGAAAAAGTTAAATCTTCCTAAGAGTATTGTGTCTACAATTTCAGGAGAAGATGTTTTGTATTACGAAATAGAAGGGGATTCACTAAAAAAACTTGATTTAGATCTTAAGGGACACATAGAGGTTTATAGTGAGGAATTAGGTTTAGCTGTTTATAGGGAATTTGCTGATAAGGGAACAAACTTAGTAATAACTAATGGAGTTAAGGAACATAAAATATCAGTAGATGGAAATATAGAAGAATTAATTATTAGTCCAAAGGGAACTAAACTTCTATATAGATATAATTCTGGAGATAAAATAGGATACAAGGTTTTAGACTTACAAGATTTTAAGGAATTTGATTTTAATGAGAATTTAGCTATTTCGGGGGAGAATGTTAAATTTATTAATGAGGATCAATTAGTTCTATATGGTGTTGACCTAGAAAAAAGAAAAAGTGGGCTATACATATATAATATTAAGGATGGAAGCTATACTTTAGAGAAGCAAATAGTTAAGGCTTTTATAGATTATATTGATTTAGTTGAAGATCAAGTTGTTTTATACACTCAAAGCAGTATTGATGGAAAGAAAAATTGCTATATATATAATTTGGATAATAAAAAAGAATCTGTTATTTCCAATGAGGTTGGAGAAATAGAATCTTTATGCAAAATAGGAAATGTAGTTTATTTTATTGGTACAAAGGGCGAAGGATTACGAAGCTTGTATTCAATTGATATAACAAATAATAAACTTGATAGAGTGGTATATGATTTTCCTAAAAATATATCAGATAAATCAAAGTTAATAGTTGTTGGAGAAAATATATATTTTCTTGGATTTAATAATGACAAAGAAAAAAATGCATTATATAAATATAATCCAAAGGATAAAAGTATTAAACTTATAGATAGCAATAAAGGGCAGTATACCATTATAGAATAGTTAAAAGTTTTAGATTATTAAAAAAATTTAATGATCTAGAACTTTTTTTGTTTAAAAAAGAAATACCTTGTCAATTATTACTGATGAGGAGGGTGATATATGAAATATACAATTAAAGATGTAGATATGAAGCTAATGGAGAATATCTCTAAAAATACTGCTTTAGAGATGAATTTAATTGCCTTAAAAGAAAGCTTAGGAAAAATATTTTTTTATACAAGCAAGGAAGAATCAAAGAAAAGGGAGTATTTATCCCTATTGTTTAGAGGAAAAGAAATAATTTTTGTAATTGGAAATAAGGATGAAATAGAAATTTTAATTGAAGATTGTTATGGTGGAAAAAGTTTTTCTAAGGATAAATTCATGGAGGAAGAATTAATAAGTCTTATATCTTTAGGAATAGAAAAAAATACTAGTGATATTCATATTGAGCCCTTAGAAGAATATGCTAACATTCGCTTTAGAATAGATGGAACCTTACTTTTAGTTAAGAGAATAAAGAAAAATCTTTATGAAAATTTAGTCAATAAGATAAAGTTAAAAGCTGATATGGATATAAGTGATAAATTAAGATGTCAAGATGGAAAGGTATCATTTAAAAATAATGGATATGATTGCGACTTAAGAATATCAAGTATTCCAAGCACCTTTGGTGAAAAGTTAGTAGTTAGAATTTTATATAAGAAAAATGAGTTTATGAATATTGACAATTTGAGTTTAATGGAAGAGCAAAAGAATAAAATCAATAAACTTTTAAAATTAAAACATGGAATGGTAGTTATAAATGGTCCTACAGGAAGTGGAAAATCAACAACTCTATATGCACTATTAAATTCAATAGATAAGGAAGGAATAAATATAAGCACCATAGAAGATCCAGTTGAGTTTACCATAGCAGGAATAACACAAACAAATGTTAATGAGAAGGTTGGATTAACCTTTGCTAATGGATTAAAGCATATATTAAGACAGGATCCTGATGTTATATTAATTGGAGAAATAAGAGATGAGGAAACTGCTAAAATTGCCATAAGAGCTTCTATAACAGGGCATAAAGTATATTCAACAATACACGCTAACAGTGGCAATGAAGTTTTTAATAGATTATTAGATATGGGAGTACAAGGATATTTAGTAAAAGAAGGAGTAAATTCAATAATAACTCAAAGATTAGTAAGAAAAAGTTGTGAAAAATGTAAGGTGAAGATAGAGTTAAAAAATGAATTAGTTGAGAAATTAAAAGGGGAACAGTTAAGTTTAAAAGCTTACTTTAAAGGAACTGGATGTGAAGTGTGCAATTGGACAGGTAATAGTGGAAGAAAAGCAATTTGTGAAATTATATTTCCAAGAGAGTACAAAAGTAAAGAGGAGATTGTGTGGGGAGAAGAACTCTTAAAGGCATGTTTTGCTTTAGTTAAAAAGGGAGAAATATCTTTAGAAGAATATTATTTATTAAAGGAATGTGAGGGGTTAGATGTTTGGTTTTAAAGATGAAGCTTCATACATATGTTTAAATTTAAGCACATATGTAAAATCAGGAATGCCTATAGGACGCTCATTAGAGTTAATAAAAAACACTGTAAAAGATAAGAAATATAAAGAGTCCCTAAAAAGAATTGAGAAAAAGGTTTTAAATGGAGAGGCTTTATCAAAGGCTTTTAAAGAGGAAGGCAATTTATATCCAGATTTGATGAAAGATATGATAAGGATTGGAGAGGAAAGTGGAAACTTAGAAGAGGTTCTAGAAAAGTGCGCTAAAAATATATTAGCTGAAAAGGAAATAAAAAATAAAATTATTAAATCTCTTAGATATCCAGTTTCACTTCTTATAGGTTTAATTATTATGATTTTTTGTTATATAACTTATATTTTGCCACAGTTTATAGATATGTATGAATTAAGGGAAGATTATGGTTCTAAGGTTATGACTTTATTAAATAGTTATATTAACTTTGTAGAAGAAAATCCTAATGTTGAAGTAATAGTTTTTTGCTATTTTTTATGTGCATTAATTTCAATTTATCTATTATTTAAAGTGCTAAGTTTTGAAAAAATCCTAGAAAAGATAGAAATATATCGAATGTATTATGAAATCAGGATACTATTTTTAATAAACATGATATTAAATAGTGGAATATCCCTAAATAATGCTTTAAGTGTCTTTGAAGAAAGCTTAAGTGATGTAAAGCTTAGAAAATATATTAAGAGTATAAATGAAGAATTAATAAAAGGGGCTACTTTAAGTAGTAGTATAGGAAAAGTAAATGTTATTTCTCATGTATCAAAGGGTTTTTTAATAACAGGAGAAGAAAGTGGTTTGTTTACTAAAAATATTGAAGAGCTTTTAAAAATAAGAGAAAAAGATTTTGATAGGGTACTAAATAAAACTGTTGGGAAAATAGAGCCAGCAATGTTTATTATATTAGGTTTTGTCATTTCAGCTATGATGCTTTTAGTTTTAATACCTACCTTTGAGGGAATGAAATATGTATAGGAAAAGAAGAGGCTTTACCCTTAGTGAAGTAATAGTATATTTAGGAATAACTTCTCTTATTTTAGCAATACCCACATCATTTAAAATTGTAAAAGATAGAGGTTATGAATTGAAAGTTGAAGGAGAAATAAGTAAGATTCATGACTTTTTAATTGAAGCAAAACAATTATCTAAGAAAGATAATTTAAGTGGGAAAATAGTTTTTGATATAGCAGAAAATAAATTAATATATCAAAACAAAGTTAGATCTACTTCTTTAAAGTTAAATGAAGTTAAGATAAGTAATAATCTTAAAAATGTAATTGAAATAACTCAAATGGGAATGTTAAATAGGTCTGGAACTATAACAATAACTGATAAAAATAAGAAGAGAAGGGAAATAACCATAACTACTGGTTTAAAGAAAATTAATGTTAAGTGATTTTAAGGAAATAAAAATATGAAAAATAGTATGAAGAAGAAAGGATATTTATTGTTAGATATGGTCTTAGCTTTAGCATTAATATCAATACTTTTTTTAGGAATAGGAAAAAATTTTAGCTCCTATATTAACAATAATTATTATATTAAAGAAAAGATAAAAATAGTAGAATTTATGAACTCTTTAGCTATGGAGATAAAGCATAATATATCCTTTGAAGATTTAAGAAGTATTGGAAGTGGAATATATAAACTAGATGATTTAAATGTAAATGATTTAATAAATAATGACATTAAAGAAATACTTAGAAAAAATTTAACTTTACATAATAAAAAGAATGATTATTTAGGATGGAATATTAACATAAGTCATGTTGATCAATATGAAAGTAGTATTAATATAATTTATAAAAATGAAAAACCCTATATAAGTGAAAATAAGGAGGTGAGAATATACAAGTTTTTAGAAAAATACAATCAAGAATTAGAAATTTCACCTCAAGAAGAAGAAAAAAGGCTTATTTATTAATTGAGTTATGTATTTATTTAGGGGCTTTAGGAATTATAACTTTAAGTCTAACAAAGAATTTGATTTTTTATGTTAAGGAATATAAAAAATTTATTCCCATGGAAAAAGAGTTAAACTACTTGTTAGATGCAGAGATGTACTTAAATCACAGGTTTTGGGACAATATGGTGGAGGAGATAAATTTAAATGAGGATTATATTGTAGTTAAGTTTTGGAGAGCGGTTCCTGGAACAAAGGATGAATTAGAAAGTATAAAAGATAAAATAGTCATAAAAGGTGATAAATTATATGTTGATTTTAACTATACAGGTAATAAAGGAAACCCTCTACATGTTCTCATAGAAAACATTGAAAATTTTAATTTGGTGGAAAAGGAAAATTTATTTTATATAAAATTAAAGGTTAAAAATAAGGAAGAAAGGATTTATTGTTATGAAAAGGTGTAAGGGATTTGTATCTATAGAAGTTATGTTAGTTTCACTGGTATGTAGCATGATCGTTACAATACTTATGGATAATTCATTTCAGAGAAGAAAAGAGCTTGATAGAAGTTTTAAAATAGTGGGAGCTAATATAGATAAAAATAACCAAGAGGAACAATTTTTAAAGTATATGTTAAAAGAAAATATTTTGAATAAGGACAATTTTCAAGATTTAGAATTTTCCTTAAATAATATGAAAGCTGAGTATAGCAAGGAAGAGAGTATTTTAAATATTAAAAACAAAGATAAGACAAGTGGACTTTTTAAGGAGTCTTACTATGAAATAAAGGTTATAAATGATGATATTATCTTGTCAAAAAGGGGAAATTATGAGTTTGTTAACAAAAACCTTAAAGATTAATGATACAAATGATATTTCAAGACTTAAGGAGTTAAAAGATAAAAAGATAAAAATTATTCTTTTAAATGAAAAGATATTTATAGAAATACTTAAGGTGAATAGAAATTGTAATATTGAAGAAAAAATAGAAAAGCTTATAAAAGATAGATTTTTAAATTATACCCACTTAGTTCATTATGAGGTATTAAAATATAAGAAAAGTTTATTTTTAATAGTATATTTTATTGGTTGTGATGAAAGATTTAAAAATTTATTATATGAAAGTAAGCAGTTTGCTTTAACATTTCCTGAACTTAAAAATAAGAATATATTATCTTTTAATAAAGTTACCTTTGAACTTAAAAATTTGAAAATAGGTATTTATATAAAAGGTAAGCTTATTTTATTAAAGAGTATAAAAGATTCTAATATTATTGAAGCAATAGAGGAAAGTACTAAAAGTGTAGAGCAAGATTTTAATGTATCTTTAAAGAAATTTACTTTTAAAATTCAGAAAGAGTATTTAACAGAAGAGGTAAGAGAATGGTTTAATGGGTTAAAATTAAATGAGATCAGGGGTGAGGAGAATTTATATCAAAAAATATAAAAATTTTTTACCAATTGAATATGTAGAGGAACATAATAAAAAAATAAAGAAAAAGCTAAATATGTACATATTACTTTTATTAGTATTTAATTTGTTCTTTTATGGGAAAATTAAAACTGAAAATAATAAGATAGAAAATTATTTAAGCAAAGTAAAGAAGAGTCATAGAGAAAAATCTTTAGATGATGAATTTTTAGAAGGGGTAAAAAAGTTAAAGAGAATAATTGAAGATGAAAATATATTAAGTTTAAATCTAGAGAGAAAGAGTTTTGAAGTAGAAGTTAATAGCAATTATAAAAGTTCTGTTATAAGTGATATTAATAAAATCAATGGAAGGGTAGAAGATATAAGCCTAGATGAAACTAATAACACTTATATATTAAAAGGAGAATTAAGGTGAAGAAATTAAAATTAGATATAACTTTAGCTAATATTTTTATAGTTATTTTATTTATACAAGGCATAGATCTTTTCTACTTAAGAAATTATGAACTTCCAGTTTTAACAAGCTCTATAGAAGAACGGGATTTAAATACAGTATTAAAAAATATAGAGCATAAAGATTCTACTGTATTGAAACTAGAGAACAAAGAGGGATGGATAGGTGAAATTTTATTTACAGGCTCTTTAGATGATTTAACTAGTTATGTGAATTTATTAAAAAATAATAATATTCATATAAAAAATTATAAAATAGAAAAATCAGAAGAATTAAGGTGTTTTTTGGAGCTTAAGGTTGTATAGTCTTGTAAATTTAATGAAAATAATTGCATTTATTATTAGCTTTTGATAAAATATGATTGTTGTTTTACACTTTAAATAGTAAATAAGTAACAAGGTAACTCTAGAGGGTATTAATTTATCTTAAAGGGTTATAATATAAAATGAATTAATAGATTTTGGAGGGATACTTAATGATATCAGGAAGTGATTTAAGAAAAGGAACTACTTTTGAACTGGATGGACAAGTATACACAGTTATAGACTTCTTACACGTTAAACCAGGAAAAGGTGCTGCTTTCGTTAGAACTAAATTAAGAAACGTTATAATGGGTGGTGTTACAGACAGAACTTTCAACCCAACTGATAAATTACAAGAAGCTATAATCGAAAGAAAAGAAATGCAATACCTTTACTCAGATGGAGAATTATACTACTTCATGGATCAAGAAACTTTCGAGCAAATTCCTTTAAACCATGAAAAAGTTGAAGATGCTATAAAATTCTTAAAAGAAAACATGAATGCTGTAATCAAATTCTACAAAGGAGAAGCTTTCTCAGTAGAAGCTCCAAACTTTGTTGAGTTATTAATCACTGAGTGTGAGCCAAGTGTTAAAGGAAACACTGCTACTACAGCTATGAAAACTGCAGTTGTTGAAACTGGTGCAACAGTTATGGTTCCTATGTTCGTTGAAGAAGGAAACACTATAAGAATAGATACTAGAACTGGCGAGTACATGGAAAGAGTTTAATAAAAACTTGATTTAAATGTATTTAAGTCAAATTTATCTAGTGAATATAGATAAAAATAAATTTATGCTAAGCTTAAAAAGCTTAGCATATTTAATATAAGGAAGTGATTTCAGTGAAGGATATTAAAAATAACATTAGCAACTTACTTAAAGCTATGGATAAAAACACTGAGTTAGATAAAGAATTTAAGGATTCCTTACTTAATGTAATTTCATCTTTAGTTGATAAGGTTGAAGAGTTACAAGTTAATGTTGAAACTTTAGATGAAAATGTAAATCTACTAAATGATGATTTAAGTGGAGTTCAGGATGAACTTTTTGAAGAGCTAACTTTAGAAGAGCTTGAAGAATATGATGATGAATACTGTGAAGTAGTTTGTGATAAATGTCATAAGCCTATATACATAGAAAAAGATATATTAAACAGATCTGAAAGTATACCTTGTCCTTATTGTGGAAATGAATTTGAAGTTTAATAAACTGTGCCTTATAAAAGGTACAGTTTATTTTTTTACCCCAAATTAGAAAATAGTTAGAATAGTTTTTTATGTAAAGTAATAAATTTAAATATAAGAAAAGAAGATGTCTCCAAAAAAAGATTTATTATTTTAAAAATAATTAGAATAATTTCTTATGTAAAGTAATAGATTTAAATAGAAAGGAGAGGAGGTACTTTGAAAGAAATATTTGCTGTATTACCAGAGAAGATAAATTCTTGTTTAAAAGATAAAAGTAATTTAAATAAATTACAAGAGATTAGAGTTAAGGTTGGAAAGCCTCTTAACATAGTTTTAGATAATACAGAAACAATTTTCAATTATGTAATAACAAGGGAAGATATTAAAGCCATAATTCAAAAAATAAGTAACTACTCTTTATATGCCTTTGAGGAAGATATAAGGCAAGGATATATAACTATCCAAGGAGGACATAGAGTTGGATTAGCAGGTCAATGTGTAATAGAAGATAATTCTATTAAAACTATTAGAAATATAACTTCTTTAAATATTAGAGTTTGTAGAGAAATAGTAGGCTGTTCAAATAGTTTAATGAATAGTTTAGTAGAAAATAACATAGTAAACAATACTTTAATAATATCTCCCCCTAAATGTGGAAAAACCACACTTTTAAGAGATATTACAAGAAATATATCTAATGGAATTTCTCAAATTGGTTTTAAGGGGAAGAGAACAGTTGTAATTGATGAAAGAAGTGAAATAGCTGCTTGCTACAATGGAATTCCCCAAATGAATGTAGGAATGAGAACTGATGTATATGATAACTGCATAAAAAGTGAAGGAATGATGATGGCTGTAAGAGGGCTTTCGCCAGAAGTTATTATATGTGATGAAATTGGGACATATAAAGATATGGAAGGATTAATGATGGCATATAATTCTGGAGTTAGTATTATAGCTACTTTACATGGAAGAAATGTTGAAGAATTATATAGAAGACCAGTTTTTAGAGAAATTGTGGAAAATAATATAATAAATAAAGTTGTAGTTCTTAGTGCTAAAAAAGGAATTGGAACTATTGAGGGTATATATAATGTTTAACATAATAAAATTATCTTTAAATTTTCTAGTAGGTTATGAAAAATAAGATAACTATTTTCAATTGGTGCTACTGAATTTATTAGAATGAATAAAAGGTATAAAAATAATAAATCTACTAGAAAAGTTATCTTTAAATAGGAGGATAAAATGAAAGTTTTTTTTCTGCTTATTATAGTTCTACTTAGTTCTTTAATTGGATACCTATATGGAGAAGGATTTAGAAATAGACTTTCCCAACTTAGAGAGTTAAAAAGAGCTTTAATAGATTTTGAAAATGATATTGTTTATACTTATACTCCTTTACCAGAGAGCATAGAGAGTATAGCTTTAAAAGCTAAAAGTCCAATAAAAGAATTATTTAATGAAATTTCTTTTAAATTAAAAAATAATGAAGTGGAAAATGTATATATGGCTTTTAAAGAAAGTATAAATGAACATAAGAAAGAAATGAATCTAAGGAATAAGGATTTTGAAATTTTATTAGATCTTTCAAAGTCTTTAGGAGAAACCAATGTTGATGGACAAATTAAGATATTTAATTTAGCAAAAGAAAAGCTAGATATAGAATTGGAAATTGCTGAAGATGAATGTAATAAAAATACTAAGGTATATAGATATTTAGGGGTTGCAGTAGGTGCAATGATAGCTATTTTTCTTGTTTAGTCTAACATATTTTTAGAAAAGAAATTTTGATTTTGGACTATTTAATAAGAGTTAAGTTTTAGGGGGAGGCCATATATGTCGGATTTATCTTTGATTTTTCAGATTGCAGGAGTTGGTATAGTGCTTGTTATACTAGATAAAGTTCTTGAGCAAAGTGGGAAAAAAGAGTATGCAACTTTAGCTAATATAGTTGGGGTAGTAATAATACTTACCATGATGATTCAACTTATAAGTAGATTATTTTCTTCTGTTAAATCTATGTTTTTATTTTAATAGATTTATTAAATACATTGAGAAGGAGGTGTCTATGACAGTAATCTAAGGTTTAAATAAAGAAAGAGATTACTGGCAAAATTAAATATGGATGTAGTTATACAAGTAATAAGCTTTGTACTAATAAGTTTATTTTTATATCTAGTTTTAAAAGATAATAAGAGCACCTTTGCAGTTTTTCTTCTTTTAGGAGCTGGCATAGTAATTTTTCTTTTTGTAATGCCTTATGTTAATGAAATAATAGAGTTTATGCAGGATATAGCAAGAGAGTCTGGAATGGATTCATCATATATTGCTATAGTTATGAAAATTATTGCCATAGCATATCTTTCAACTTTTTGTAGTTATATATGTAATGATGCAGGGGTAACAGTATTAGGTAAGAAGGTGGAGTTTACAGGAAAAATCATGATTCTCTTATTAGCTATACCAATAATGGCTAATATTTTGAATTCTATTTTAAGTATAATGTAGGAGCTAAGATATGAAAAAGTTGATAAACATAATATTATTATCTCTTATCTTTGTATTTTGCTTTAACTTAAAAGTTTTGGCGAATGATAACTTAGAGAGTTCAAAAGAAAAAATAGACAATGACTCAAGAATAGAAAGATTTTATGATTATATAAATAATTTAGAAACAGAAGAAGATATATTAGGAAATATGTCTGCTAAGGAATATATAATGAATTATTTAGAAAGTGGAGAAGATCCAATAACTTTAAAGAAAATAGGCGCTTCAATACTTAGTTATATATTTAGAGAACTTAACATAGTTTTAAAGTTTATTGCTTCAATACTAGTAATTGCTCTTTTAAGTGCCCTACTTAAAAATTTACAAGATGCTTTTAATATTGAAGATGGAGTAACGCAGGTAGCATTTTTTGCTTGCTATGCACTGCTTATAATGCTTTTAACTAAAAGTTTCTTTATATCTCTTAACTTAGGGAAAGAAGTCTTAACTTCAATTATAGATTTTATGAATGTTATTGTTCCTGTTATTGTAATGCTTATAGCTACCTCAGGGGGAGTAACATCAGCTGTTACCATAGATCCCATAGTATTAGGAGCAGTTTCTATAACTCCTAGAATTTACACATACTTTTTATTCCCATTAATATTAGCATATTTTACATTACAGTTTGTTAATAATCTTTCTAGTGAATTTAAAATAGATAGAATGTGTAAGTTTATAAAACAGGCTGTTATGATATCTCAAGGATTTATATTAACAATATTTGTTGGAATATTAACCTTAAGGGGAATGACAGCAGATACCTTAGATGCAGTGGCTGTGAAAACAGTAAAGTTTGCTGTAGATAATTTTGTTCCTATAGTTGGAAAGGCATTTTCAGATGCAATAACCACAGTAGCAGGATATTCCTTAGCTATGAAAAGTGTAATAACTTCTCTAGGGGTAATAGTTTTGATTGTAATTGTAATTTATCCAATAATAAAAATAGGCCTTATGGCTATATGTTTTAAACTTACGTCAGCAGTTATTGAGCCTGTTGTTGATTCAAAGATTTCTAGTAGTGTGGAAACCGTTGGAGAAGCCTTGTTTATGATAATGTCATGCATAATAAGTGTAAGTATAATGTTCTTTATTATGGCATCTATGATGGCTACGGCAGGTAATTTTATTGTAGGAGGATAGAAATAAGATGGAACTTTTAAAAAATTGGATTTCAACCCTTTGTGTTGTTATAGTCATCATATCTATTGCTCATATAATTTTACCTAATTCTTCAATAAAAAAACATGTTAAGTTTGCATTTTCATTAATAATACTTTCTGTAATGTTATCACCAATAATAGGGCTTTTAACTATGAATAAGGATATAGATGAAACTGTTTTTCAAGATAAAATAAGTGAGGTTACAAGTGAAGCACAGGAAAAAAAGTCATTGTATGATGAAGAAGCTATTTTAAAAAGTGTTGAGAAAAACTTAGAGAAGTCATTAAAAGATGAATTCTATGAGAATGAATTTGAGGTTAATTTAATTGGGAAAATAGATTTTGATGAAGTGAAATTTAATATAGAGAAAGCAGAAATTACAGTTTTAGATGAAAAAAAAGTAAAAAGAGTAGATAAGGTTGTTGTTGGAAAAGAAAAGGGTAATAAAGAAGAGAAAAAGGATTCTTTTTTAGAAAAAATTGAAAAGTTTGTTGAAAAGGAACTTGAAATTTCTCATGAAAATATAATTGTTTCATATGCCTAGGAGGGGGTATAAAGGTGCAGGGGTTAAAAGATAAGATGTCTAAAATTTTAAAACAAAAGAATATTACTAATTTAATAATATTACTTTTATTAGTTATAATGTTTTATTTAGTTGTGTCATATTTTACAGGTGTAAACAATATAACTAAGAGTGAGAAAACTAATTTAGAAAAAGTATCAAAAGAGGATATGAATAGTAATAGTCAAAAAGATTCAGAGGTTTTAAGTTATCAAGAAAAACAAGAAAAAGATTTAGAGAGGATATTAGGAAAAATAAATGGAGTAGGATCAGTAGATGTAGTAATAAACTTTCAAAGCAGTGAAGTAAAAGTACCAGCTGTAGATAATTCTTCTCAAAAAAGCACTACAGAAGAAACAGATAGTGAAGGAGGAACAAGGGTTAATTCACAAGAAACAGATGGAGATAAAATAGTTATGTCAAATAGCTCTAATGGAAGCGAACCAGTTATATTAAAGACAGAAAAGCCAGAGGTTTTAGGAGTCATGGTTGTGGCTGAAGGTGCAGAAGATAGCAAGATAAAGTATGAAATAACAAAAGCAATATCAAGCTTATATAACATAAGTGTTGATAAGGTAAATGTATTGGCAATGAAAAAATAAAATTTAAATTTATGGGGGGTTCATTATGAACAGAAAACAAGCAGGGATAATTTTAACACTTTTAGCATTAATAGTTTGTACTGGCGTTCTAGCAACAAGAGTTAACAATCAAATTAAAGAGAGCATGGGAGAAGTTCCTACAGCTTTTGGAGAAAATGATGACAATGCAACTGAAACATCTTCAAATTATTTTTATGAATCAAGAAATTTAAGAGAGCAAAAAGATTCTAAGACTATTGATAACTTAAAAGCTATAGTAGAAGACAAGAACACTTCAGCAGAACAAAAAGAAGAAGCTGAAAAAGAATTAACTGAAAAAACTATGGCAAGAGATTATGAAACAAGAATAGAACTTAGTATAAAGAGCAAAGGTTATGAAGATGTAATATGTTTTATAGATGGTGATAATGCTAAGGTTGTAGTTAAGACTAATGAAGAGTTAACTCAAGAAAAAATGGTTGAAATTCAAGATATAGTTATGAATGTATCAAAAGTATATGACGTTGATATAGAAAAAAAATAATTAATTGTATTGTAATTAGTTATTTGCTATAATGAACCTATAACTAATTAAGTTTCGTGAAGATTAGTAGGAGGGTTCAGCTTTATGAATGAAATGAATAGAGATGAAGCTAACTTAGGTATAGTTAATATATCTGATGAAGTTATCGGTGTCGTAGCTGGTATAGCTGCATCTGAGATAGACGGAATACTTGAGATAAATCACAATAATAGCACTGGAATAGGACATAAATTTTCAAAGAAAAGTTTAGGTAAGGGCATTAAGGTTAATGTAGAGAATGGTGAAGCAGTTATAGAAATTGGTGTTACTGTTCAATACGGAATTAAGATCCCTGATGTAGTTTCTCAAGTGCAGGAAAACGTAAGAAGGACTGTTGAAGCTATAACTGGACTTAAGGTGGCACTAGTGAACATATATGTGCAAAACATAATTATCTTAAAACAAGAAGATAAAAATGAAATATTAAAAAAATAGTAGTCACCCTCTGATTTCAGAGGGTGTTTCATTGTGTTAAATCATTAACTATATGATTAATAATATAAATTAAGACAATAATACTAAATAGAGTATTTTCAAAACATAGGAGGATATAATGAATAGAGTAAAATCAAGAGAATATTTATTACAATTAGCTTACCAAATGGAAATAACTTCAGAAACTGCATTAGAAACTTTCAATTCTTTTATGGAGAACGAAGACATTTCTAAAGATGATTTAGATCTAGCATACATAAAATCAGGCTTATTAGGAATAGAAGAAAATAAGGAAAAGTTAGATTCTTTAATAGAAAGTCAACTTGTAAAATGGAAATTAAACAGAATTTCAAAAGTTAACTTATCAATTTTAAGAATTTCTACATATGAAATATTATTTGCAGAGGATGTACCAGGAAAGGTATCAATAAATGAAGCTATTGAATTATGTAAGAAGTATTCAGATAATAAATCAGTTTCATTTATAAATGGAGTTTTAGATAAAGTATATAAGAATATGCAATAGGGCTAAAATTTATATTTACTAGAATGATAAGATTTGGAGGGGCAGGTAATGGATAAAATTTTAAGCGGAAAAACAGTGGCTATAGACATAAAGGGGCAAATTAAGAGTTATACAGAGGATTTAAAATCTTGTGGAAAGTCTTTAAAAATATCGTCTATACTAGTTGGGGATGATGGAGGCTCAGTATATTACCAAAACTTCCAAGAAAAATTAGCTAATAATTTAGGAATAGACTTTGAGAAGATAAAACTAGATGAAAGTATTTCAGAAGAAAATCTGAAGCTTAAGATAGAAGAGTTAAATAAAGATGACAGTGTAAATGGAATAATGCTTTTATTACCTTTACCAAAGCATATTGATGAGAGATCAGTTACTAATTTAATAGATGCAGATAAAGACTTAGACTGCCTTTCAGAGGTAAGTGTAGGTAGATTCTATAAGGGTGAGAAATGTTTTATGCCATGCACACCAAACAGTGTAATAACTCTTTTAAAAGCTTATAATGTTGAAATTGAGGGGAAAGAAGTTGTTATTATTGGAAGAAGTAATATAGTTGGTAAACCTCTTTTTCAAATGTTTTTAAATGAAAATGCTACAGTAACTGTATGTCATTCAAGAACTAAGAACTTAAAAGAGGTTTGTAAGAGAGCTGACATATTAGTAGTAGCTATTGGAAGGGCTAATTTCATAGATTCTTCTTATGTTAGAGAAGGAGCGGTTGTTATTGATGTAGGAACTAGTGAGGTTAATGGTAAAATAACGGGAGATGTTAATTTTGATGATGTTTATGAAAAAGCATCATTAATTACACCAGTTCCAGGAGGAGTAGGTTCTTTAACTACGACTCTTCTTTTAAAAAATGTTTGTAAGGAGTTAGATTAGAATGAAACTAAAGACATTATCTGTTAGTGAAGTTAATAACTACGTTAAAAAGTTAGTTGAAAATGACTTTATATTAAAGAATCTTAATGTCAAAGGTGAAATATCTAATTTAAAATTCCATTCAAGTGGTCATATTTATTTTTCATTGAAAGATGAAAATAGCAAGGTTAACTGCATTATGTTTAAAAATAATGCAGTTAATTTAGATTTTAGACTAGAAGAAGGAATGAGGGTAGAAATAAAGGCTAGATTAGGTGTTTATCATAAAGAAGGAACTTATCAGCTTTACTGTGAAAATATTAAAAAAGCAGGAATTGGAGAACTTTTTGAAGAATTTCATAAATTAAAAAAAGAGCTTAGTGAAGAAGGAATTTTTGATGAAAAATACAAGAGAGCCTTACCAAAATTCCCTAAGAGAATTGGAATAATTACAGCAAGGACTGGAGCCGCAGTAAGGGATATAATAAACGTAATTCAAAGAAGAAATAAATCTTTAGATATTATTTTGTATCCAGCTAAGGTTCAAGGAGAAAATGCAGCAGATTCAATAATTGAAGGTATTAGATATTTTAATAATGAGAAATCAGTTGATGTTATCATCTTAGGTAGAGGTGGAGGATCTATTGAAGAACTTTGGGCTTTTAATAATAGATACTTAGCATATGAGATATTTAATAGTAGAATACCTACTGTATCAGCTGTTGGCCACGAAGTAGATTTCACTATTAGTGATTTTGTAAGTGATATGAGAGCACCTACACCATCAGCAGCAGGAGAATTAGTATCTCCATCATTACAAGAAATGATAAATGATTTAGTAAATAAAAAAGAGTTCTTACATAGAGCTATTGACAGAAAAATTTTAAATTCAAAGAGAGATGTAGATTTATTATATAAAGGATTAAAATGTAATAATCCTAAACATATAATTGAAAAAAGAATAAAAGAAGTAAATTCTTTAGAAGAAAAGTTAAACTTTTTAGGAAAAAGAAAAATTGATAAAGCAAAGGATGAACTTATTGCTTTAAATAGTATATTACAAACCTTAAATCCATTAAACACCTTAGGAAGAGGATATTCAGTAATAATGGATAAGGAAGATAAAGTAATTAATGAAGTAAGTGAATTAAAAAAGAACGATATGGTAAAAGTGATAATGAAGGATGGTTCCGTTAATATAGATATAAAAATTATTAATGAATAAGGAGCAAAGAGAGATAAAATGGCTAGAAAAGAAACTAATTATGAAAGTATGGTTAGTGAATTAAATGAAATCGTAAAGCAACTTGAAAATGGAGATTTGACCTTAGAAGAATCTATAAAAAGCTATGAAAATGGCGTTAAAATAGTAAATAAACTATATAAAAAATTAAACACTTTAGAAGGAAAAATAAAGGTTGTTGAAGATGAAAAAGAGGAAGACTTTGGAGGATACAGCAATGAATATTAATAGCTTAAAAGAGGAAGTTGATCAATCTTTAAAAGCTTATTTTAATAAAGATAGAGAATACAATAAAGTTTTATATGATTCAATGGCATATAGCATAAACGTAGGAGGAAAAAGAATAAGACCAATCTTAATGCTTTTATCTTACTATATTTATAAAAGTGATTATAAAAAAATATTAACACCTGCAATGGCCATAGAAATGATACATACTTATTCTTTAATACATGATGATTTACCATGTATGGATAATGATGATTTAAGAAGAGGAAAACCTACAAATCATAAGGTTTTTGGAGAAGCTATTGCTGTTTTAGCTGGAGATGCCCTTTTAAATGAAGCTATGAAAATTTTAGTTGATTATTCTTTAGAAGAAGGAAGAAGTGCATTAAAAGCAACTAAGATAATTGTAGATGCCGCAGGATCAGATGGAATGATTGGTGGGCAAATTGTTGATATAATAAATGAAGATAAGGAAGAAATTTCTTTAGAAGAATTAGATTATATGCATCTAAAGAAAACAGGAGAACTTATAAAAGCTTCAATAATGTCTGGGGCTATTTTAGCAGAAGCATCAGAGGGAGATATTAAAAAATTAGAGGATTTTGGATATAAGTTAGGCTTAGCATTTCAAATAAAAGATGATATATTAGATATAGTGGGAAATGCAAAAGATTTAGGGAAGAATGTTCACAAAGACCAAGAAAGCAATAAAAATAATTATATAACCATTTTTGGCTTAGAAGAATGCAAGAAAAAATGCGTGAATATAACTGAGGAATGTATAGAGATATTAAGTTCAATAAAAGGAAATACAGAGCCTTTAAAAGTTTTAACTATAAAACTTTTAGAGAGAAAATTTTAATAATGAAGGATTTGGTTTAAATGAGTGAAGTTCTACAGAGAATAACTGATCCTAAAGAAATAAAGGATTTAGATGAGAAAGAATTAGAAATATTAGCTGAAGATTTAAGAGAGTTTTTAATTGAAAGTGTTTCAAATACTGGAGGACATTTTGCTTCAAATTTAGGAGTTATTGATCTAACAGTAGCTTTATTTAAAAATTTTGATTTTAGTGAAGATAGAATAATATGGGATGTTGGACATCAGTCTTATGCTTATAAGGTATTAACAGGAAGAAAAGATAAATTTAATACTTTAAGACAATATGGTGGATTGTGTGGTTTCCCTAAGAGAACAGAAAGTGAATATGATTTTTTTGCCACTGGACATAGTAGTACATCACTATCTTCAGCTGCAGGAATGGCTAGAGCACAGAGGCTACTTGGAAAAGATAACAAGGTTATAGCTGTAATAGGTGATGGAGCATTAACTGGAGGTATGGCCCTAGAAGCTTTAAATGATATTGGATATAGAAAAGATAATCTTATAATAATATTAAATGATAATCAAATGTCTATATGTAAAAATGTTGGAGGGCTTGCAACTTATTTAAATAAGCTTAGAATGGGTGAAGGTTATAACAAGTTAAAATCAGATATTGGATCAACTTTAGATACTACTTCTTTAGGGAAAAGAGTAAAGAACTCTCTTTCAAAATTAAAAGATGGTATTAAAAAAATTGTTGTACCAAGTATGTACTTTGAGGATATTGGATTAAAATATTTTGGACCAGTAGATGGACATAATATTAGAGAGTTAAATGAGGTTTTAAGCATAGCTAAAAATATAAAAGGACCAGTTATAATACATACAGTTACTAAAAAAGGAAAAGGCTATGAATTAGCAGAAAAAAATCCTAATAAATATCATGGAGTATCTCCTTTTGATTTAGAGGAAGGAGTAATTTCAAAGTTTGCAAGTAGAAATTATTCTTCTACCTTTGGAGAAGAAATGATTAAATTAGCTAAAAGTGATGACAAGATTGTTGCAATTACTGCTGCTATGCCAGATGGAACAGGATTAAAGGAGTTTAGAACAGAATTTCCTGATAGATTTTTTGATGTAGGAATAGCAGAACAACATGCTGTTACCTTAGCTGCTGGAATGGCAGCAGAGGGATTAAAACCATTTTTTGCAGTTTATTCAACTTTCTTGCAAAGAGCTTATGATCAAGTTTTACATGATGTTTGCATACAAAAACTACCTGTTACACTTTGCTTAGATAGAGCTGGATTAGTTGGTGAAGATGGAGAAACTCATCAAGGGATATTTGATATTTCATTTTTATCCCCAATGCCTAATATGACTATTGTTGCACCTAAGTGTATAGATGAAATGGAAGTTATCTTAAAATGGGCAAGTAATTTTAATGCACCTTTAGCTATAAGATATCCAAGAGGTGGAGATAGTTATGCTAATTTAAAACCATTAAGTAAAATAGAATATGGAAAATGGGAAAAGGTTCAAGAGGGAGAGAAGATAGCAATAGTTGCTACTGGTAAAATGGTTCAACATGCTATGATTGCTGCACAAAAGTTAAAAGAGGAAAAAAATATAGATATTTTAATTATAAATGCAACCTTTATAAAACCTATAGATAAAGAATTATTAAAATCCTTATCAAAGGATGGATTTAAGATTGTAACTATTGAAGATAATATTAAAAAAGGTGGCTTTGGAGAAGGCGTTCTAGAGTATTTAAATGAAATTGGACATAAAGAAAAAGTTGTTACATTAGCATTTAATGATAAATTTATAGAACATGGTAAGCCAGATATTTTATATAAAATTAATGGGTTAGATGCAGAGGAAATAAAAAGCACATTAATTGAATTACTTTAAAGGAGAACATTATGGCAGAAAAAAAAGAGAAAAAAGAAAGACTTGACGTACTTCTTGTTGAACAAGGTATTGCTGAGTCAAGAGAAAAAGCTAAGAGATATATAATGGCAGGTATGGTATTCATAGGAGAAAAGAGAGTTGATAAGGCTGGAGAAAAGGTTCCTGTAAGCTCAAATATCATATTTAGAGGAGAAAAACTACCTTTTGTTAGCAGAGGTGGATTTAAACTTGATAAAGCAGTTAAATCCTTTGGAATAGACCTTAAAGAAAAGAGATGCTTAGATATTGGAGCATCAACTGGTGGATTTACTGACTGTATGCTTCAAAATGATGCTTCAAAAGTATTTTCAATTGATGTTGGTTATGGACAATTTGCTTGGAAACTTAGAGTAGATCCAAGAGTTGTTTGTATGGAAAGAACTAATGTAAGATATGTAACACCAGAGCAAATAGGAGAATTATGTGATTTTGCATCAATAGATGTATCTTTTATATCACTAACAACAGTTTTACCAGCTGTACTTAATCTTTTAAATGATAAGGGAGAAGTTATGGCTCTTATTAAACCACAATTTGAAGCTGGTAGAGAAAAGGTTGGCAAAAAAGGGGTTGTAAGAGAAGCTTCTACTCATAAAGAAGTAATTAAGAAAATTGTTGATTTTGCTTTATCACACAAATTAAATATATTAGGTCTTGATTTCTCGCCTATAAAAGGACCAGAAGGAAATATAGAATATTTAATATATTTAAAGAAGGATAACAATATAGAAGAGTTTGATTATAATATTATAGATGAAGTTGTAGATAAATCTCATAGTGATTTATAAAAAATAAATTCTTGAATAAGAAATATTAATTTTATAATTACTTTAGAGATACTGCATAGTTAAAGTAAAGGTGTGTTTTGGGGCATGAGAAATATAGGAATTATAATTAATAAAGAAAAAGATAAAGAAAATGAAATTTTAAATTTGGTTATTTTAAAGGTTAAAGAATATCTAAATCCTGATGAAATAAAAGTTATAGACCAATTTTATAAGGGTGATTATAAGGAATTAATGTCTTTAGATCTTTTAATAGTCCTTGGTGGAGATGGAACGCTTTTAGGTGTAGCTAGAAAATTCTCTACAGTTATAGACACTCCTATTTTAGGAATTAACATTGGAAATTTAGGTTTTTTAGTTACAGCTGAGATAAGCGAATTAGAGGAAGCTTTATATAGAATAAAGGTTGGTGACTATAAGGTAGAGGAAAGAATGTTACTTTCTTGTACTATAGAAGGGGTAACTTGTTCAGAGGAAAGAGCTTTAAATGATATTGTTGTTGCTAGGGGAACTTTATCTAGAATGGCACAATATGAGGTCTTTATAAATGATGAACTTTATGCTACTTTTAAAGGGGATGGAGTTATAATTTCTACACCAGTAGGATCAACAGCTTATTCTTTTTCAGCTGGAGGCCCACTTATAATGCCAGATTTACAAATAGTATCAATAGTCCCTATATGTCCTCATACACCTAATTCAAGACCTATGATAATAGATGGAAATAATACAGTAAGAGTTAAGCCTCTTATTAATGAATCAGATGTCTTTGTTACAATAGATGGACAAAAAGCATTAAAGTTAGAAAAACACAATGAAGTTTTAATAAAAAAAGCACAAGAATTTTTTAGAATAATTTCATTTGATAATAAAAGTTATTTTAAGGTACTAAGGAAGAAATTGTTTAAGATAGAATAAATATTATGAAGGTGAGTTGGAGATGAAATCTAAGAGACATTCTAAGATAATTGAAATTATAAAATCAACAGCGATAGAAACTCAAGAAGAGTTAGCGGAAGAATTAAAAAAAGCTGGGTTCGATGTTACTCAAGCTACAGTATCTAGAGATATAAAAAATTTAAAACTTGTTAAAAAACAAGATAATAAAGGACACTATAGATACACAATCATAGAAGAAGAAAAAAATGAAATGGTTGATAGGTTAAGCAATATATTAGCCAATACTGTAACTTCAGTAGAAAATGTTGATAAGATGGTTGTTGTTAAAACAATATCAGGTTCAGCATCTGCAGCAGCAGAAGCAATAGATACACTTCATTTAGGTGAAATTGCTGGTACTATAGCAGGAGACAACACAATATTTATATTAGTTAGAAGCTTAGAAAAAGCAGAAACTCTAGTTTCTAGGATACTGGAAATGATAGAAGGATAGTTAAGGAGGAGAAGTATGCTTTTACAATTAACTATAAATAACTTTGCTTTGATAGAAAAAGCATCTTTGGATTTTAAAGAAGGATTCACTATTTTATCAGGAGAAACTGGAGCTGGTAAGTCTATTCTTATAGATGCGATAAATTATGTTCAAGGAAGTAAGTTTAACAAGGACTTAATTAGAACTGGAGAAGAAAAGACTTTTGTAGAGGCTATATTTTCAATAGATGATAATGAGAGGCTTAAAGAAATTTTAGATGATTTAGAAATAGAGTATGATGATACTTTAATAATTTCTAGAGAAACTTTTATAAACGGTAGAAGTAATATAAAGGTTAATGGAAGAAGTATAATAGTAGCTACTTTAAAAAAAATAAGTAGCACACTTCTAGACATACATGGTCAACATAACAATCAAAATTTATTAAATAAAGAAAATCATATAATGTATTTAGATGATTTTGGAGATTCTAAGTTAGTTAAAGATTTAAAAGAATATGGAGAAAAATTTTCAGAGCTTAAGGAGATAGAAAGACAAATAAGTGAATTAAGCAATGAAGGAAAAGATGAAAAACTTTTAAATTATTTAGAATATCAGTTAAATGAAATTGAAGAAGCCAAGCTTAGAAATGGTGAAGAAGAAGAGTTAACAGAAAGATTTAATGTTCTATCTAATGCAGAAAAAATAAAAAATTCACTGGGAATATCATATAATCTATTAAATGGTGTTGAAAGCAGTGTAGTGGATTCTTTATCAGTAGTAAATAGGGAACTTTCAAATGTTGAAGAGCATTTAGAAAAAATCAAAAATATAAACTCTAAAATAATGGAAATGTATTATGAAATACAAGAGATGGCTAGAGAAATTAGAGATATATGTGATGAAAGTGTTTATGATGGTAATGAATTAGAGGAAATAAATAGCCGTATGTTTAAGATTGCTTCTTTAAAGAAGAAGTATGGAAATAGTATAGCCGAAATCTTAGAATATAAAAATAATATTTTATCTCAAATAAATAATATTAAAAACTCAGAAAAAATAATTGAAGATCTTTTAAATGAAAAAAGTAAAATTGAGAGTGTTTTAAGTGAAATAGCTAGTAGAATTCATAATAAGAGAACAGAACTTTCAAAAGTTTTAGAAGAAAATATCCATAAAGAACTGGCTTATGTTGGTTTAGGGAAATGTAGATTTGAAGTTCTTATTGAAGAAGATGAAACCTTTAACTTTAAAGGTAAGGACAAAGTACAGTTTCTTATATCAACAAATCCTGGTGAACCTTTAAAGCCTATGGAAAGAATAGTTTCTGGTGGAGAACTTTCAAGAATAATGTTAGCTTTAAAAGCTGTGTTTATAGATAAGGATAAGATTCCTACAGTTATATTTGATGAAATAGACACAGGTATAAGTGGAAGAGTAGCTCAATCCGTTGGAGAAAAAATGTATGAAATATCAACAAAGCATCAAGTTTTTTGTATAACACATCTTCCTCAAATAGCAAGTATGTCGGACAATCATTATATGGTTAGAAAAAAAGTAATAGATAATAAAACTTTCTCAAAGGTTGAACCTATAACTTATAATCAAAAAATTGAAGAGGTTGGAAAAATGCTAGGTGGCGTTGAGATGACAAGCAATACATTATTAAATGCTAAAGAGATGATAGAGCTAGCTGATACAAAAAAAGAAACAATTAAGACTTTTCATACATAATAAAGTGATTTTTAATACAAAATAGAACTGTTAAACAGTTCTATTTTTTTTTATTTTAAAACTAATATGAGAATTTTAGTATATTTTAAATTGATTTGGCTAGAATAACAAAGTTAATACAGGATATTATTTTTTTGAAAGGGGCAAATTAAGAATAGAAAAGGAGGAGATAGTTAATGAAAAATATGAACAAAAGAATAAAGATTATATCAATAATAATGATGTCTTTAATATTACTTTTATCCTCTGTAACATTTGCAAGGGATTATTGTGAGAGTAATAATGTTTTTGCAAGTAGCAATTTCTATTCTTTAAATTCTAAGAGTAGTAATGATGAAAAGTTTAAAAACAGATATGGCGTAGCTCTTGTAAATAGTGAACAGGAAAAGAAAGATATAGAGCTTTGTGCTGGAGGAAATTCAGTTGGTGTAAGAGTGTCAACAGAGGGTGTATTAGCAGTGGGTTATTCTGACATAACAACAGGAAGTGGAGAAGTAGAGAGTCCAGCTCAAAATGGTGGAATACAAATTGGTGATAGACTTATAAGTGTAAATGGAAATAAAATAAAAAACTCAAAAGATTTATCAAAAAAAATTAATGAGAGTAAATCAGAAAATGTTGAAATATTGCTTGAGAGAAATGGTGAAGAAATAACTAAAAATATAAACTTATCAAAAAATGGAGATGGAGATTATAAAATAGGTCTTTGGGTAAGAGATTCTACTGCTGGCGTAGGTACACTTACTTTTTATGATAAAGAGAGTGGAAAATATGGAGCAATAGGGCATCCAATAACAGACAGTGAGACAGAAAAAATTCTTTCAATAAAAAATGGAGATCTTTTAAATTCTTCAATTATAAGCATAAAAAAAGGAGTTAAAGGTAATCCAGGAGAATTAAGAGGAATTTTTTCAAGTGATAAGAAACCTATAGGAAATGTTACAGGAAATACACAGTGTGGAATATTTGGTAGCATGAATAAAGAAAATTTAAAAAATGTTAATAATAAGACTTATAAAGTAGGTTGGAGAGATGAAATTCAGCCAGGGCCAGCTCAGATTATAACTACTATTGATGAAGAAGGTCCTAAGTTATATGATATTGAAATTATGAAGCTTGCAAAGCAAGATAGCATTAGTACAAAGAGCATGGTAATTAAGATTACAGATGAAAGATTACTAGAAAAAACTGGTGGTGTGGTTCAAGGAATGAGTGGAAGCCCAATTATACAAAATGATAAAATAATTGGTGCTGTTACACATGTTTTAGTAAATAAGCCTGAAGTAGGATATGGAATTTATATAGAGTGGATGTTAAAAGATGCAAAAATTATATAATAGAAAATAAGTGTGATTAATGTAAATATGTGTTATAATAAATACTAGAAAATTAAATGAATTTTTTAGTATTTATTTTTTTTAGAAGGAAATAAATAAGTTTTGTCGAATATAGTTAAAGTAGAATTATTGTAAAAAAATGGATATATGAAGTTGGTTAAGGAGAGAAAAGCATGAAGGAATCAAAAATATCTGTATTAATTGCTGATGATAACAAAGAGTTTTGCAATATTTTAAATGACTATTTATTAAGTCAAAGGGATATTGTTGTTACAGGAATTGCAAAAGATGGATTGGAAGCTTTAAAACTTATAGAAGAAAAACAACCAGATTTAGTTGTATTAGATATAATTATGCCACATTTAGATGGACTAGGTGTACTTGAAAGAATAAATTCTCTAGGCTTAGAAAAAACTCCAAGAGTAATAGTATTATCTGCTGTTGGACAAGACAAAATCACTCAAAGAGCTATAACTTTAGGGGCAGACTATTATGTTGTTAAACCATTTGATATGGATGTATTTACAGAGAGAATAAGACAAATGTTTAATAGTACAATATCAGAGGAGCCTACAAATAGTAAACCTACAATTAGTGTAGTTGAAGGTTCAAAAAATGAGGATTCATCTTCTGATGATAACAAAGAGCCTATGGATTTAGAGGTTGAAATAACTAGTATAATTCATGAAATAGGAGTTCCAGCTCACATAAAAGGATATATGTATTTAAGAGAAGCTATAACTATGGTTGTAAATGATATGGAGTTATTATCAGCTATAACAAAAGAGTTATATCCTTCAATAGCAAAGAAATATAATACTACTGCAAGTAGAGTTGAAAGAGCTATAAGACATGCTATAGAGGTTGCTTGGGGAAGAGGACAAATAGATGCTATAAACAAAATATTTGGACATACTATCCACAATGATAAGGGAAAACCAACAAACTCAGAATTTATAGCTATGGTTGCAGATAAATTAAGACTAAAGAATAAAGTTAGCTAAATTAAGGAGAAAGCACTTTTTATCAGACAATATTTTCGCTGATAAAAAGTGCTTTTTTATAGAGAGGTGGAGGTAATTTGAGAAAAGCGGTATATGTAGAAGGAAATGAAAAAAAGATTATTTTAGCTAATTGTATAACTAAATCTGAGTATGAAAAAATATATAAAAAAAATTTACTTTGTCCAATAGATGGATGTAAAGCAAAACTTGGTTTCAGGGAAGTTAAAAAGCAAAGAGATGGAAAATATTTTTATACATTACCTAATAATAAACATGCAGATGGATGTCCTTATAAAATTCAAAAGAAGAGAAGAAGAGTAAGAAGAAAAATAGATACTAATTTAAGTGAGGATTTTTCACAAATATCCTTTGAAATTTTATAATATTTTATATAAATTAAAAATTATTTTAAATTTTTTAGGTTCAAAATTGAGGTGAGATATATGGATTTATATGAGAAAACTTTAAGTGAGGAGAGCATATTTAAGTGTTCTTTTATGGAACTTGTTAAGCAAAAGGTGAAATTACCAGATGGTAATGAGGCAGAAAGAGATATTGTTAAACATTCAAATGGGGTTTGTGTTATAGCTTTTAATGAAAAAGGAAATATCCTTATGGTAGAACAGTTTAGAAAGCCTTTTAATAGAGTATTTTTAGAATTACCAGCAGGAAAGGTTGATGAAGGAGAAAACTTAGAAAAAGCAGCCTTACGAGAACTTAAAGAGGAGACAGGGTATTCAGCTAATAAGATAACATATTTAGGACAAATAGCACCATCACCAGGATTTTGTGATGAAGTAGTTTACTTATATAAAGCTCATGAACTTAAAAAGGGAGAAACTAATTTTGATGATGATGAATTTTTAAATTTAAAGGAATATCCATTAGAAGAAGTCAAAAAAATGATTATAGAGGGTAGAATAACTGATGCTAAGACAATAGCATGTCTATTTTTTTATGAAAATATTAAATAATGAGAAATAAGAACTAGAGTATGTAATTTTACTTTAGTTCTTATTTTTTTAATAACTTTAAATAACTTTATTATAAACTTATCTAGCCCTAAATATTTATTTTTCAGATAGAACGAAATTAAGTAGTTTTCGGAGTTTAGCTAAAAAATAAATATTTAATAGAGCCTTAAAAATAAATTTAAAAAAGTATGTATCTTTTTATTATGTTAATCATATCTTTTAATAAATAGCTTTAATGGAGGGGAAGAAGAATTTATGAGAATGTTTTTTAGTGGACTTATGGAGTCATTAAAGGAAAATAAAATAACTTTTTTATGGGTACTTTTATTCTTTTTAGTTGGAATAGTTTTAGGTTCTTATACTGTTTACTACATGAGTGATTTTAATAGGGTTGAAATTACTACTTACTTTAATAACTTTTTAGAGTTTTTAGGTGGAAACTCTGTATCTTATACAAGTATTCTTGTAGATAGTGTAAAAAGTATTTTACCAATGGTTGTAATAATAGTTTTATTAGGTTACACAGCTGTAGGAACACCAATAATTCTTATGATGGATTTAGCTAAAGGCTATGTTATTGGATTTACATTTTCTTTAATAGTTAGTATGTTAGGAAGTAAGGGAGTTATGTTGGTCTTATCAGGATTAATGCTTCAAAATTTAATTTTTATTCCAATAATAATGTTAATCAGCGTTTTAGCTATAAGACATTCAGTTACAAAGTTAAAAATGGGAGTATCTAGAGAGAGAGTAAAACTTGATGTTAGTAGAGCATATTTAAATTTTCAAGGGCTTTTAAGCTTAATTATAATATCAGGAATACTAATTGAAACATATATATCACCTAATTTAATAAGATTAGTAATTAGTAGGTGATTTCTGTAATATAAATAATTATGTAATAACATTTTGGTTAGGAGTTAATATGAAAGATTTAGTAAGCAAATACGAAGTATATCTAGAATCAATAGGAAAGAGAAAGAATACCGTAAGTGCATACATTACAGATGTCTCTATGTATTTAGATTTTGTAGAGGAAAAAGGGTTTAAGGTAAGTGAGGATGCATATCCTTTAATATCTTATGTACAACATCTAAAAGAGAGCCACAAGTCTCCATCATCAATTCAAAGAACAATCATCTCTTTAAGAAATTTTTATAATTTCTTAGTGGCAGAAGAATTTTTAAAGAAGGTTCCAAATTTAACTATGAAAAAAGAAAGAGTTGAAAAGAAAAAACCTTTAGTTTTAACTGTTGAAGAGATAAATAAAATAATGAACTCTACTAATGTTTTAACTGAAAAGGGCATACGTGATAAAGCTTTATTAGAACTTATGTATGCCACTGGAATGAAAGTTTCAGAGCTAATATCTTTAAGAGTTGAAGATATTAATTTGGATTCATCTTTTGTAAATTGTAGAGATAGTAGAGGGTATGAGAGACTTATACCAATAGGAAAAGCAGCTAAGGAATCTCTTAAAAGATATATTGTGGTAAGAGAAGATAATTCTAAAGGATCAGATAAGCTTTTCTTAAATATGAGTGGAGAACCTATAACTAGGCAAGGAGTTTGGAGAATTGTTAAGGAGTATGCTGTTATTGCAAATATTGGGAAGGATATAAATTTAAATACCTTTAGACATTCTTTTGCAGTGCATTTATTACAAAACGGAGCAAATGCTAAGGTAGTACAAGAACTATTAGGAAATCAAGTTATGACTTATATAGATATGTACTATGATATTATAAACAATGAAAAAATTAATAATATATACAGAAAAGCTCATCCAAGAGCATAATATATAAAAGAAAAGGCTTTCATAAAAGTCTTTTCTTTTTATAATTTTTAGCTTTAAAATATTATAATTTATCAAAAAATGCATAAAAATAATTTTAATTTTATAATTAAGAAAAGAAAATTCCATTAATGTTGAAAAAAATATAATATTTTATAGGGTGAAAGTACTTGTAAATAAGGAATCTCTCTGATAAAATAAATTTATGAAAAGGTTATCACAAATTGATAGTGTGGAGGAAAGAAACTTATGAGAATGTATGATTTAATATTAAAAAAGAGAAATGGTGGGGAATTAAGCACTGAAGAAATAAACTTTTTTGTTGATAAATATACAAATGGTGAAATACCAGATTATCAAGTAGCAGCCTTATTAATGGCTATATATTTTCAAAAAATGAATAAGAGAGAAACTTCAGATTTAACTATGGCTATGGTTAATTCAGGAGATATATTAGATTTAAGTGAAATACACGGTATAAAAGTAGACAAGCATTCAACTGGTGGGGTTGGTGATACTACTACTTTAGTTTTAGGACCTATGGTTGCAGCTTTAGGAATTCCTGTAGCTAAAATGTCAGGAAGAGGTCTTGGACATACTGGTGGAACAATAGATAAATTAGAAAGTTTTGATGGATTCTCAGTAGAAATGACTAAGGATCAATTTATAAATAATGTTAATAATATAAAATTAGCAGTTGGTGGACAAACAGGTGATTTAGCTCCAGCTGATAAAAAACTTTATGCTTTAAGAGATGTTACAGGAACTGTTGATAATGTATCATTAATAGCTTCAAGTATTATGAGTAAAAAAATTGCTGCAGGTGCTGATGCTATAGTATTAGACGTTAAGGTTGGAGATGGAGCATTTATGAAAACTCCAGAGGCAGCTAGAGAACTTGCAACTGAAATGGTTGGAATAGGTAAACATGTTGGAAGAAATACTGTTGCCATAATTTCAGATATGGATCAACCTTTAGGATTTGCTATAGGTAATGCCTTAGAAGTTAAAGAAGCCATAGAAACTTTAAGAGGAAATGGTCCTAAAGATCTTTTAGAGCTTTGTTTAACACTTGGAAGCAACATGGTTGTTTTAGCAGGTGCTGCTAAAGATACTGATGAAGCTAGAAAAATGTTAATGGAAACAATAACTTCAGGAAAAGCAATTGAAAAATTAAAAGAATTTGTAAAAGCTCAAGGTGGAGATGCATCAGTTATTGATGATATATCAAACTTCCATAATGCTAAATATGTAATTCCAGTTAAAGCTACTAAATCAGGAGTTGTAAGCAAAATACATGCTGAAAACATAGGATTAGTTGCTATGGAACTTGGAGCAGGAAGAGCTACTAAAGAAAGTATTATAGATTTAGCTGTTGGTATTGTTCTTCAAAAGAAAAGAGGAGATAAAGTTAATGAAGGAGATATCATAGCATATATTCATGCTGACGATGAAGAAAAAGGTAAGAAAGCAGTAGACGGAATATTAGCTAATTATGAAATTTCAGATTCAGTAAAAGATATACCATTAATCTACGATATAGTTAAATAGTTTAAAAAATGCTTTAAAGCTGGTTGGATTCTTGTCAGGTATAGCTAAGATTTATAGTTATGCATCGTAATCTTTGAATAACTATATCTAACAAGGAACCCAACCGCTTTAAATAAATTAAGTTTTGGTACTCATTATAAATTTTCTTGTTAAAGTTATCCTATACAAATAAAGTATAGGATAACTTTTTCTTTTTTGCTTATAATTTATTTCTTTTGGGAGAAAATAAGCAAGAAAGGAGGAGATATTATGAAAAAATACATAAGACAAATAGCAGCTTTTGCAATATTTTTATCCTTATTTAGCATTGTTTCTTCTGTTCCTGTAAAAGCTGAAGAGGCAATAGAAGTAGAAGCAAGATCAGCTCTTCTTATGGAAGCTAGTACAGGAAAAATAATTTATGAAAAAAATGCTAATGAAAAATTTGCACCTGCTTCAGTAACAAAGATTATGACAATGTTACTTGCTATGGAAAAAGTAGATAGAGGAGAAATAAAACTTTCAGATCAAATCACAGTAAGTGAAACTGCTAAGAAAATGGGTGGCAGTACTATGCTTCTAGATGTTGGAGAAGTAAGAACTGTTGAGGAGATTATAAAAGGTATAGGAATAGCTTCAGGTAATGATGCAGCTGTAGCTATGGCTGAATATTTAGGTGGAAGTGAAAGTGGTTTTGTTGAGATGATGAATAAAAGAGCTAAGGAGCTTGGAATGAAAAACACTACATTCAAAAACTGCACAGGTCTTCCTATAGAAGGACACCTATCTACTGCATATGATATTTCTATTATGTCTAGGGAATTATTAAAACATCCTACTATATTAAAATATACAGGAACTTATATGGAAACTATATCAGAGGGGAGAAAATCTCCTATTGAACTTGTTAACCATAATAAATTAGTTAGATTCTTTAAGGGTTGTGATGGACTTAAAACTGGATTTACTAATGACGCTAAATACTGTATATCAGCTACAGCAACTAGAGACGGAGTTAGAATGCTTTCAGTAATAATGGGAGCTCCAACATTTAAAATAAGAAATAGAGATGCTAGTATGCTTATGAATTATGGATTTTCTAAGTTTGAAAGCAAGCAAGTAGCTACAAAAGATGGTGAGGTAGAACAAATTCCTATGAGTCAAACAGGGGATAAGTTTATCATAGGAAAAGCTAAGGATGATTTAACTTTAGTTTGTCCAAAGGGTATGAGTGACAAAATAGAGAAAAAAGTTGTTTTAGATGAAAGCAAGAAAAAAATTAAAGAATTTGATACTATTGGATATTGTGAATATTATCTAGATGGAGAACTTCTAGGTAAAGTTGAATTATATTCAGATAGAGATATGAAAAAAGGCGGAATTATTGATAGTGTTAAATTCAAGGTTAAGAATTTCTTTAATGGTGAAGAGGAAGATAAAGTAGAAGAAAAAACAGAAGAAAAGAGTAATGAAAAATAAAGTATTAATTAGACATTTTGATTGTATTAATTAAAAACCAAAAATAAATACCTATAAGTTGAAAGAAGAACAACTAGCATATAGTCTCCTTATGCTAGTTGTTTTTATATTTAAAATTTTCTTATGTTAATGCAAAGTTAGTTAAAGAATATTAGAGAGTAGGTTATTTTTATAAAATTAACTTCTTGTATGTCTTAAGCTTAGTGTTAATTGCTTTTTTATATGATAGTTGTTATGATATTATGTGAAGTTTTGAATAGTAGGAGAAAAATAGACTATGGAAATGCCAATTATCAAACTTAAAAACTTTGATGGACCTTTTGATTTGCTTTTGCATTTAATCAAAAAAAATGAAATGAGTATTACTGAGATAAAGATTCATGAAATCACAAAACAGTATTTAGAATATATAGCCTTAATGAAGGAACTTGATTTAGAAATAACTTCAGAGTTTATAGTTATGGCAGCTACTTTAATAGAAATAAAATCGAAATCATTACTTCCTAAAGTTAAAGTTGAAGATGAAACTTGTGAAGAAGATCTTCAGAAAATATTAATGGAAAAACTTCAAGAGTATAAAAAGTTTAAGAAAATAAGTGCTTATTTAAGGGAAAGAGAACTTTCTACTGGAGAAGTATTTACAAAGAAAGCTGAAATTATTGAGGTTGAAGTGGACAACAAACTTGATGATGATTACTTTAAAAATATAACTATGCTTGATCTTTATAAGCTTTATAATAATCTTATGAGAATTTATGGTGAAAAACAAAATGTAAATGTCATGGAAAAAAAGATAAGTGTAGATAAATATAAAATTACTGATAAAATTAACTTCTTAAGGGATAAGCTTAATAAAAAGAGTATTATTAGATTTTCAGAGTTTATACCACAGTGTGAATGTAAGCTAGAAGTAGTTGTTACTTTTATGGCAATGCTTGAACTTATAAAAAGAAGTGAAATTAAAGTTGTCCAATATGAAAACTTTGGTGAGATTATGATGGAGAAGGTGATAGTAAATGAGTGATATAAATCAAATAGAATTTAGTGAAATATCTAAAAAAGACGAGCTTAAATCTATTATAGAATCTCTTTTATTTGTTAGTGGAGAACCTCTTGCTTTAAAGGATATATGTAGAATAGTAGAAGAGGATTTTAAATACGTAGAAGATTTAATGAGAGAATTAATGAATATATATAATGGAGATAGTTCAAGAGGAATAAAAATTATTAGTTTAAATGGAACTTATCAGCTAGTTACTAAAACAAAAAATAGTGAGTATGTTCAAAAGCTTTTAAAAAAGAATGTTAGACAATCCTTATCTCAGGCTTCTTTAGAAAGTTTAGCAATAATATGCTATAAGCAACCTATTACTAGGGTAGAGATAGATGAAATAAGAGGGGTAAAAAGCGAAAGTGCTATACAAAGACTTGTTGAAAAAAATTTAGTTGAGGAAACTGGTAGATTAGAGGTTCCAGGAAGACCTATACTTTATGGAACTACAGATGAATTTTTAAGACATTTTGCACTAAATGATTTAGGAGATCTTCCATCTATAGAATTGTTTGAAGCTGATGATGAAGTTGCATCAACTATTGAAGAGTAGGTAATAAAAAAATAAGATCAAATAAAAAGGTAGAGAATATTAAGTGTTCTCTACCTTTTATTATTAAAATAGCAAATTAACTCACTAAATTATAAAGTTTCTACTTCTTACTCCCTGCGAAGTAAGAATTTTATTTTTTAGGTTTTAGGTTTTAGGTTGTTTTATTATGGAGTTTGATTGGTTGATTTTATTGCATTAGAGGGTATTTATAATGTTTAACTCTTCAATAAAATCAGGAATAGTTAAGAAACTATTTAAATGAGTTAATAAAGCTATAGCAGGCTTTTAATCACAAAAATTAGAATCTTCTTTTTTGTCTTTACACTTTTTATTGCCCATATCCTTAAATATTTCAATTATTTGAGGAATATTATCAACTATTCTGTCATAAGTATTAGTTTGGTTTACAGGTAATAGTCTTACAGAATCACCTTTAAGAACCAAGAAAGCAACTGGCTTTACACTAACACCAGCACCAGAGCCCCCACCAAAGGCGAATCTATCCTCTATTTTTTCACATTCTTTATTTGGAAGTTCTGAGCCTCCAGAGGCAAATCCAAAGGAAACTTTTGATATTGGAATTATGTAACTTCCATCCCTAGTTTCTATGGCATCTCCAACTACAGTATTAACATCTATCATGTCTCTTATGTTTTCCATTGTTGTACCCATTAGATTTTCTATTGGGTGATTTGAGTTTATCATGGTACAAACCTCCTAAAGTATTTTTAAACTATATTAAAAATAATATTTATCTAAATTGCAATATCAAATTGAACTAGTCCTTAATTATGATTTAAGAACTAATTAATATAATGAATATATTTCAT